>BNJU01002936.1_pt1 | contig 426054 bp, 509 predicted proteins | sample 8539281 | NCBI WGS metagenome assembly BNJU01 (sample SAMD00202456, study PRJDB9452) | human saliva metagenome | isolation source: human saliva | place: Japan
TCGGCCACCGTCACGCCGTCGCGGACAAGCCCCGTGACCAGAGTGGGTGTGGACGTATCGATTACGAGGATCAGCACAAGATAGCAATTCTAGTCGTGTTATGAGCTGACGTAATGATGTCAACCTGCTCCCTGTGGATAACCCTAAGTTCTCCACAGATGTCACTACTACTGCAGAAAAAGCTATTTCTATACGGGGTTTCATGGTAAATATGAGCGCCTTGCCGCAGCTAAAAAGCCATAAAAATAAGTGATCTGCAACAGCGCTATACACGAGCGCACATCACACAAAACTATGACCGGATTGCCCATGGAGTGGTTATCATCCAAAGCAGAACAGACTGCAGATGCTCCCTTTCCAGCACGACATCATCAGCCGCGCGCGGGCACATCATCTCAATAACCCCGAAGCAATAGTTTCCCATTGGGCCGCTGCTGCATATGCGGGACTTACGTATTGGGCGAATGAGGCTCAGGTGACACTGCTTGTAGAATCCGGGCGCCATACATCCCACTCACGATTGCAACCTCACCGGCAAGCAAAACCCGCAGCCACTGCTACATGGACCCCTGATCCGGCCTTTCCCATGCTCCGTTGCGTCACGCCAGCATTGGCCACAATCAATGCATCAAAGATGTTGTACGCAGTAACCACACATGGTTCGTGCACCGTGTTCCTGGATTAGCCCCTGAAGAAATCCGCTCCATTCAACTCATTGATGCAATGCGACGGTGCACAGGCATCACTCCATACGACGTTTTAAGCTCTGGCTACGGCATTATTTCAGCTCGAACGCTACAAAAGCTGATCTCTTTGTCCGATCCTCAGGCTGACTCTCCGCAAGAAACCACACTCCGTTTGATCGCTTTCCAGGTGCATGATGGCCTGAGCACGCAAATCCCAATCTATGCAAAGGTTTTCCCGAGGGCGGGTACCCACGGCTGCCTCAGCTCGACGCTGGGTGGCGCGCATATAAGGTAGGGCTATTTTACGACGGCATTCATCATCTTGACCGCAGACAACGTGACTACGACTCCATGGTCACCATCCAGCTACACAACATGGGATGGGATACGCTCCGCATCACACATGGGATGCTCTACAACGCCCGCGAACTGCAACGCAACATTGCGGCAAGGATTAATTTGAGGAAAGGCATGCCCTAGGACTGGTTGTCATGTCTTCCTCGAGCTGCCAGATCGGGTTCCCGTAGTGTTTGCCCATCAAACTGCTGCTTTTGGACGCTAAGAACGACAGTTTGATGAGCAAAGACTATGGGCAATCAGCGTCTACCCCTCAATCCCACTCCCACGTAATAATGCGTGCCTCCGATTCGGGGTTATCGCGCACGGCGGTTTCCCTATCAAACATCACTTTCAAATAGGAGGACGATAGTTGTTCAACAAGCCCTCCGCCCCACTCAGCAACAACCACAGCATCGTCTAGCTCGGTGTCCAAATCCAGGGAATCCAGCGCCCCCAATGGATCAGCATCCACGGCAGAAGGGTCGTCCCCCAAGAGCCGGTAGGCGTCCACATGAATCAGCGCAGGACCATCCACCAGGGAGCGGTGTTCGCGCGCGATCACAAATGTTGGGGACGTAACCCGGCCTTTGACGTTCAACCCCCGCGCGAGACCTTGCGTGAATGTCGTTTTGCCCGCACCGAGCGGCCCATCCAGAATCACCACGTCGCCTGCTTCCAGGACACAGCCCAGTTGCGAACCAAAAGCCTGGGTGTCAGCAGCCGTTTCAAACCTCCGCTCCCCGCGAGCCGGAAAATCAGCTTTCATGGCCATCCCTCCCTTAAACTTTCGCACCGTTCTCCCACTCGGCCTGCAGATAACCTCATAGTTGATGGTGCCAAGCCCTTCGGCAAGCTCGTCGGCGGTCATTTCGCCCTGCTCACCGGAGCCAAAGATCAACGCTTCATCCCCGGCACGCACGCTGGCCTCAGCACCTAGCCACACGACGATTTGATCCATGCAGACGCGCCCTACCTGCGAGTATCGCGCACCACCAATAGAGACAGAGAGCGCATCCTGCGCAGTCCTGGGCAGGCCGTCGGCGTAGCCAACCGTAATCACAGCGGTGTATCCGTTGGAGGGTGCGTGCCAGGTGTGTCCGTAGGACACCCCCTCCCCTGCTGTGATTTTTTTCACTACCGACACGCGCGCGGCCCACGTCATGGCGGGGCGCAGGCCAGCATCCACCCCTGGAATGGGAGAAAGCCCATAGCAGGCGAGTCCTGGTCGGATCATCTCAAAGTTCAGATCTGGTCGGGTGAGCGCTGCCGGAGAGTTGGATAAGTGGTTGGTGGGCACGTCTAATCCGCAGTCACGCGCCACCGCAATAGCGCGTCGGAATACGTCTGCTTGCTCGTCTACGCTCGGGATCACCTGGTTCATCGGCACATGCGAGATGGGAGAACAGGCCGGTGACGGCGATGTTCGGGGCGTCGTGAAGCAGCCGGAAGGTGTCGGCCCAGTCGGCTTCATCAATGCCGGAGCGGTTGAGACCGGTGTCTATTTTGGGGGTAACCCGCAGATCCAGCCCCGAGTTGATGGCGGCGCGGGCGTGCTCGGGGCTGGGTATACCGAGTTCGATTCCTTTGATGAGGGTTTGTTCGGCCGCCACATCCACGCGAGGATGGGTTTTGTCAATGCCCCCGTCCAGCAGCTGCTGCGCTCTGCCAGCGTTGCCACCCCGAACTGGTCCGCACCATTGCGCGCCATGACCTGTGCGGTTTTCGACGGCACCATGGTTGTAGCCGTCGGCTTTGACCACGCACATGAGCTGCGCCGTGCCCGCGAGTTTTTTGAGCACGCGAGTGTTGTGCGCAATGGCGTCAAGGTCAATGGTGGTGGTGAGCAAGTCCATGGTTAGTTATTGTGCCATTTCACAGCGGATTGTGATGAACATTCCGCTAGTCAGGGGTCTGCGGGCAGCATTTTTGCTAGAAGGCGGTTGAGCTGCTGAACTTCCTCCACATCGAGGCGCTCTGCGACGGCCCGGCAGTTCTCAAGGTGGGTTTCGAGGCGGTTTCCACGCTGTGACGCCCCTGATCGGTGAGGGCGATGAGGACGCGGCGTCGATTAGCGGTGTCGTGACGGCGAGTAACCAGGCCCGCAGCGACGAGGTTATCCACACGGTTGGTGAGTGCCCCCGCACTGACCATGACCCAGCGCGCGAGTTCGCCGGCGGTGAGCGCGCCAGCCTTCCCCGCAGCGCGGTAGATCGTCGCAAGAACGTCGAATTGTCCGGGTTCGAGACCGGCGGCGGTGAAATTACTGGTCAGCTGCTCGCGGGTAAAAACGGCAGCGCGTTGCAATCGTCCTGTGAGCTCCATGGGAGACGGGTCAATGTCGGGGCGGGTATTTCGCCACTGTTCAAGGATTTGGTCCACATCGTCGCTCACACATTGATTATCCCATATCATTTTGACATCCCATATCATAACATTTTAACATCAAACTATTTAATATAAGACGTAACAGAAACATGATGAATAACGATATGAACGCAAATGTCATTGCCGCCAGAACCGCCCTCACCCCTATTGTCTGGGGTACCACATACGCAGTAACAACCACCTGGCTTCCGGCGGGGCACCCCGTCACTGCCGGACTGCTGCGGGCCCTACCAGCTGGGCTTATCCTACTTCTGATCACCCGAACCCTTCCCACCGGCTCGTGGTGGTGGCGGTCAGCAGTACTCGGAATACTCAATATCGGATTGTTTTTCACGCTGCTATTTATGGCCGCCCAACAACTCCCCGGCGGTGTTGCTGCCATCCTCACAAGCACCTCCCACTTGTCGCAATGACCATATCTCCTTTTCTATTAGGAATTAAGCCCACTCGCGGACACATTGTCGCCGCCATACTTGCGCTCCTCGGCGTTTCCGCCATCACACTCACTCCCGGCGCCCGGCTCACTGTCGTTGGCGTGATCGCTGGTCTTGGTTCCGCCATCAGCATGGGCTTCGGCATGGTCCTGGCCAAACGCTGGGGACAACCCACAGGCAGAAAACCCTCTAGACACCACCGCGTGGCAACTCATCGCAGGCGGTGCGGTACTCATCCCCTTCGCCATCGCAGAGGGGCCACTCACCGACGTGGACCTGCCCGCCGTTGGCGGCTACGCCTACCTGTGCATTTTCGGCGCAGCACTGGCCTACCCCAACTGGTTCGCGGGCCTCAAGCGCCTGGACGCCACCGCTGTCCTGCTGCTCGGTGCCCTCAGTCCCGTGACCGCTTTGCTTCTCGACGCCGTGACCCACACCGCCCCCACTCCCCTACAGCTCTGCGGGATCATTGTGGTGCTGGCAGCCATTGTGATTGCCCAGAGGAGCCCGATGCGGGCTTCTGCGGATGCCTCATGATGGGAAGTGCGTACGCATCTTCCTGCACAAACTCTGATAGCCTCGGGCACGCAAGCCCTTGTGGGTAGCCTTGCCCCACAGCTCCCATTCTCAACTAGTAAGGAAAATGACATGAAAGGCCGGTCGCGAGTAGTTGTCATCGCCATGATGCTGTGGTGGGGGTTCTTTGGTTTGGTGAGCGTGTCATGGGCACTGGGTTCCCCATGGCTAGTAGATACAGTCCTCCAGGGCGACGGTCAACGGCTTGCCCAAGAGCGACCTACCTGGTTCGTTGCAGTTGTGCTCATCTCCGGGTTAGTGAAGCTAGGCTTCGTCATTTTCGGGTTCGCGCTCCTGCGCCCAGATGTCATCAGGGTACCGCGCTGGCTGCGCCTGGCCTTCGGCTGGGTTTCAGGAGTGTTGCTCATAGCCTATGGACTGTTTGGTTCAATGCAGGGAATCGTGCGGCTTCTGTCGAATCAACCGATCTCGCGCTACGGCTGGTGGCGGCTATTCCTGTGGATGCCTCACTTCTGGGTGGGTGGAATCCTGGTCGTGGCCGCAACAGTCGCATACCTGCGCTGGAGTCGGCCCGATGCCGTTGAGGCGCGCTAGCGTAACGACCCGGCGGGTTCGAAAATTGGGGTGTTTCCACAACCACTAGAACCCAAGGGGAAAGTTTGCTTATCCCCAAGCCTGAAAACACCCCATTTTCGTGCTTGAGCATAAGCACACTTTACAGGACAGAGACCGCCCGGACAGGAAGCTTCAAGTGCCAAAACACTTCAGGCATCCCCCTTCAACGCACTACCCGGCACCGCTCAATCATGTCCCGCGCAGCCTGTTCAGTGGCAGCGAGGCGCTCCTCCACAGAGCCAGTGACCACGATGAAAGGCACACCCGTCGCCGCAATGTGTTCCAGGAACCACTGGTGCATCTCGTGCCGGATGTGTTCGCCGTCGCGAATGCCGTCCTGTACGAAGGGAATCTCGTCACCAGTGATCACATACAGGTCGGCCTTGTCCTTGCTGGCTATCTCATGCATGTGCGAGGTTGTTTCGCCCAGGTAGCGGCGCTGCCATAGCTCGGTGGCCACGGTGTTGGTGTCGCAGACAATCACGCCGCGCGAGCGCACCGCAATGGCCGCCTCGTAGGACTGTTGCAGGTGAGCAATCCGGTAGAAATCTTCGTTGCCCCAAGCACCGCCGTCGCTCAGGATAGATTCGGTGTAGAAACGCCCAACCTCTGGAACCCATGGCACGTGCAGGGCGTCGGCAAGCGCACGGGCGAGCGTGGTAGTGCCAGTGGATTCAGCACCGACAATGACCACACGCAACGCCAGTCCAGCGCGCACCGAAGCGCTAAGGTAATCCCAGGCTGCAAGGATGTCCCGGCGTGCGATAGTGCCGGACATGGGCACCACCTGGCGGGGCTGATCCACCATCACATGCTGGGCACCCATGTAGTGCGCCCAGTTCGGGCCGTAGTCCTCGCTGCTGTACACCACGTCCGGTGCATATCCGAGGAATTGCATGGCGTGGGCCGCCCAGGCGACGGAATCGTCATCTTTCCCAATGTCGGGAATGATGTGTACCCGCGCGCCGGGATGTTCGGCTTGGAGCCACTGCCTGCGCAGTTGCGCGGGTATGACGTAGTCGGGGTTATCCACGACCAGCACGTCCACTTCTGTGCAGTCGGCAAGCGCGGTGTTAATCAGGTGATGGTGGCCTTTATGCGGTGGGTAGAATTTCCTGCTATAACGCCGCGAGCTCCGGTTAGGCTTCGCACAGCTCAGGTTCTTTCTCAGGGGCAGCTTCCTTTACATTTGCGCGAGCTGCGGTGTTGTTCCTCCAGGTGTACCAGCCGTAGATCGCGTTGATGAGGAATGCGGCGTAGAGCAGGGCGACGAAGGGCACGCCTTTGTACCAGTACAGGCCAACCGCCACGATGTCGACAATGATCCACAGGTACCAGCTTTCAAGCTTGCGGCGCATCATGAGGAACTGCGCGGCGAAGGCGGTCATGGTGGAGGCGGCGTCGAGAAGCGGTAGTGATGCTGGTTCCGGGAACAGGGTGGGTAGCCATATGTGCAGGTTCGACACAATCCATCCGGTGAGTAACGACGCCCCGGCAATGCCCGCAACCCAATATAGGTTGCTGCGCAGACTGTTGGTGGTGATAAGCACTTTTTCGTCGGTGTTTTTGTTGGTGCCCACTCGTGCCCACAGGTACCAGCCGCTAATACCGGTAATTAGGTAGTACACCTGCTCGAATACGTCCGCATACAGATTGATTTGATAGAAGAGAACACCGAACAGCATGACGCCGATGAGCCCTATAGGCCAGTTCCAGATGTTGCGGCGCGCGGCAAGAATGACGCATACGAGGTTGAAAATAGTGCCAACGAGTTCCAGCCAGCTAATGGAATAGCCGAGGATGGTGAAGGCTATGGTGTTCACGCTAAAGAAGGCATTGATCACGTCCATGAGACACTCCCACAATCGGTAGTTAGTGTTTGAATGACACTAACTATAAACCGATGCGGCGATCGAGTCAACATTGCTACCATAAAATTATGGACCCCCTTCGCATCACACCAGCCACAATCGAACACTTCGACGACCTCGAACTTCTCCTTGGTCCCCAAGAAAAGCCCCACCGCACAAGCCTGCTGGTGCCTCAGCTATCGGCTCGGCTACAAGGCCTCCGCCAAACTCGATGCAGCCGCCCGGCGCGCCGAAGTCCAGCACCTCTGCCAAGCAGAACCCGCTCCAGGAATCCTCGCCTACCGGACCGATGACGACGGCACCAGCACCGTCGTCGGCTGGGCCGGCGTGGCACCGCGCGCCGAAGTCGCTGAGCTAAGCACCGCCGCCTACCCACACATCGCCGACGACAACCCGTGGTCTATTTTCTGCCTGCGCACCCGAGCCGGAATGCGCAAACGCGGCATTGGACAGCAACTACTCACTGGTGCCATAAACTTTGCGTTTGATAACGGTGCCACGGTTATTGAGGGCTATCCCCTGGATACCGACGATAAAGTCGCCCCCATTTTTCGCCTATCCCGGTTTCCGCAGAATGTTCGAACGGGAGGGTTTTGTCAAAGTGGCCGACACAACCTCAGTACTGGACGGCGTGCCACGCATCCTCATGCGCCTCCCCCACCAAGACCGCTAAGTGCACCTACATACCCGCGTCAAACTCCTGCAAGGTGCGGCTATTGAACGCATACAATTTGGCGGGTCTGTGCCCCCTCCCGCCACAAGCCCCCGTCTCGTGGATCACGCCAAGACTTAACAACTTTTTGCGGAAGTTACGCTTGTCCATCGGCCGCCCCCGCACCGCCTCATAGGCCGACTGGACCCTGCGACAAGGTGAACTCTTTGGGAAGCAAACCATACACGGCCGTGCTGTAAGACATTTTCGACGCCAACCGCTCCCGCGCGTAGCGCACAATCTCGCCGTGGTCAAAAGCCAGCGGTGGCAGCTCATCCACCGACCTAAATTCGTGTGGATTATCCCCCTCAGCGAGATCATCGAGACCAAAGCCGCACCCCAGGTACACCACCGATACAGCATGCCCGCGGGGGTCACGTGCTGTGGTGTCAAACGTATACAGCTGCTCCACAAACCCCAGGTCAGCCTGAATATCCATACCAACTTTGGTGCGCGCCACCCGTGACAACGCCTCCATCGTGGTCTCACCTTCAGCGTTATAGCCGCCCGGCAGCGCCCATTCCCCCACAAACGGCTCATTACGACGTTGCATCAACAACACCTCCAGCACCCCGGCGCGCAGGCGAAACACGACGAGATCCACCGCAAGGGTGGGCGGGCGATACTCGGAATGGTGCTGCATAGTCACGGCATCACCCTACCCCACATGGAAACGGCGGGTAGCGGGTGCGTCGATAAGCAGGTGGATAGCCCTACCTGTTGTTGGCGCGCCATTCGCGGGCGATATCCACCATGCCCGTCACATGCAGCTGTGGAACGTAGCACCGCCCCAACGCCACACCAATGGCCGGGAGTGATAATTCATCGCGGTAGCACAGAAACCAGACTGATACTCCGGGTAAAATTTGTGCTTAAACGCAGCCAGGGAACGGAAACCATACAGGGGTTCAAGGGCCAAACCGACGCGATCCAAAGCAGTACTAAGAAAACTATCCGAGTCTTCCGCCTCTGAGGTTCCTGAGGAATGCGCAAGTGGCGCACCTGACAGGGAAATCCACTCAACATTCCTATTGGCGGCCATCAGCATGGTTTCCGCTATAAGAAATTCGATGACTGGCCGGAAACCCGCAGGATCGCGACGCATGAAATCCAGAATGTAGCCCACCGCCACGCCATCGCGGTACACCGGCAACCAGCTAGTCACCCCGTGAACATGCCCTTCCTCATCAAGCGCCAGCATCAACAACACGTCAGGATCATTCAGCTGCTCCACACCCCCGAGCGTGAACCCCATTTCCGGGAGAGCCTTTTCCGACACCCACTCCTCACTCAACGCGATGATGCGCTCACGAGTCACCGGACTCGCCGTCTCCCAGGTGGTGAGTTCCGTATGAATCCCCTCCTTGGCCGCACGGTTCCGGGCCGTACGAATATCCTGAAAACGCTTGCCCTTAAATTGCACCTCGCCGGAGGTATCCAACACCGACTCCTCAGCCACCTGCAGTTGGTTCCAGCCTCGTTCCACGCGACCGTCGGAAAACACATGCCCCACCGAATACCAGGCGGTACTCCACCCAGCCGTGGTGGCGGCGCGCTCAAATCTATCAGCAACATCCTGCGGATCAATCCCCGGCACCACCACCGGTTCCCCCACAGTCACGGCAACACCCGCATGCACACGAAACGCCACAAAACCGCGCGCGAGTTCACCGTCTGTGTCAGGCACGGTGTCAAACCAATACCGATTCCCCGGCCACAACGTCATCCACGACAAATGCCCACCAGTACCCTGCTGCAACAACGCACGCGCCCGATGGCGATCAGCCACCGCCACCGGATTCGGTACCGCCACCATCGCCCCCGCCAGCGCACCACACACAACCACACCCACAACAACCCCGACCCAATCCGTGAGCACCCACGCGAACCATTTCTCGGGAACAACCTGCGGATTCATCACCTCCGACAACACCGGCGGCAGCAACCGCAGGGGTAATCCTCCGCGAAATCCCTCAGCGTTGGATGCCCGTGGAAACCAGACTGCAGCAGCCAGCCACTGCCACACCACACCACCGCGCCCCCAGCCACAGCCAACACGACACGACGCACCAGCCGCACCACCTCCTTCGCACCCACCGACACCTGGAAAAACCGGCGCGTGAACAGCAACACCACAAACGTCACCAGCCACGGTGAAATAACCGACAACACGTCCGCCGCGCGATCGGCATCATCGCCATAGTGACGGATCAGGTGCTCCATCTCCCACATCAACGCCACCACAACAACCAGCTGCATACACAACGCCGCACCCCACGCTAAACGACGCCCCACGCCAACCCCACCGCAATAATCCCCACCACCAGCAGCGGAATCTGGCCCGCGAAGCGAAACCACAACACTCGTATGCCCCAGCGTGTTCGCGGCGTGGGCCTGCCAGGCCACCACAGCAATCTCCGACAACGGACCAGCCGAATAAGGGTTCACACTAGCCAGAAACGGCCCCGCCGCAACAGCCACCACCACAATGGCAACCAGCACCCGACCCTCACGCAGCGAAGGACGATGCGGTCGAAAAATCATGAGCTATGCCGCTCCATCCCCTCACGCGCGCCTCACCCCACACCACGCCGATCAGAAAGGCTGACAGCCGGACAAAATCGACAATCACGCCGTCATACAGCAGCAGCGTGGCCGCCACCACCAGCAAAACCAGTCGGGTTCGACGCCGCCACAACACCGGCATGGACGCGCTCGCAAAGGCCGTCACGCCGAAAATCCACGGAGTTGGACTGAGAAAAGTCTGGGCGATCAGTACGTCTCCCCACCAATCATCCAGCCGCATCACACCCCCGATACACACGAAACCCACGAGCACGCCGACCACATGCAGCACGGCCATCGCTGCCGCAAATACACGCGACCCCAGTATGTGCTCCGCAGGGATCGCGAACACCAGCAGCGCCGCCGTGGCCACCATCGTCGCGGCACCATGCTCCCCCGTGAGCCCTGACATAGCCACGCGGCGTGCGGTATCGCCAACCGAGGACCAGTAATCCACCCACGGCAACCCAACACTCTGCTGAAGACGCCCCACCTGAAGCACCCACATCACAACCAACAGGGTCATCGACACAGGCACCAACCGCGCCATCTTCGCCACATGCACGATGCGGCTCCCGCCACGCTTGTCGACGCCCGCCACCTTCAGCTCTCCCATAACACTCGCTTTTCTTCCTGTAACGAGGGTATCAATGCTGCCACAAAGTGCGCTACATGACGGGAAGCACACAGACACATCATGCTGGGATGCTTGGAAAAGGCGAATAGAAACCAGGAATGTAATCGCGGCGTCGTTAATTGATGTGGGCAGTGGTGGGCGCAACAGAAAACCCCCGCCAACTCCCCAGAAAAGGGGAACGGGCAGGGGTTTTGCCTTGTGCAGGTGCACTAGGTCCAGCTTCTAAGGAAAACTAGCGAGCCTTCTCGATGATTTCCACGAGACGGAAGTGCTTGTCCTTAGACAGCGGGCGGGTCTCTTCGATGCGAACCAAGTCGCCGACACCGGCGGTCTCGTTCTCATCATGCACCTTGACCTTGGAGTTGGTGCGCATGGTCTTCTTATACAGCGGGTGGGGCTTGCGGTCTTCAAGCTCCACAACAATGGTCTTCTGCATCTTGTCAGAAACCACATATCCGGTGCGTACTTTACGTGCGCCTTTAACCTTCTTGTCCACGTTTGCCTCACTCATGTTTAAGCCTCAGCTCCCGGAACTACGGACAGACCCCAGCTCACGCTCGCGGATAACGGTGTAGATGCGGGCGATGTCGCGCTTGACCGTGCGCAGGCGACGGTTGTTGGTCAGCTGTCCGGTGGCCATCTGGAAACGCAGGTTGAACAGCTCTTCCTTTGCTTCGCGAAGGCGGGTGGTCAGCTCTTCGGAGTTGAGCTCACGGAGCTCATATGCGGGGGTACCGGCTGCCATCAGAACTGGTCCTCCTTCTTGATGATACGGACCTTGCAGGGGAGCTTCTGACCCGCACGGCGAAGAGCCTCAAGGGCCATTTCCTCGTTCGGGTAGCTCATTTCGAAAAGGATGCGGCCGGGCTTAACGTTAGCCACCCACTTTTCAACGGGGCCTTTACCGGAACCCATACGAACGCCAAGCGGCTTCTGGGTCAACGGACGGTCCGGGAAAATCTTGATCCACACTTTGCCACCACGCTTGACGTGGCGGTTAATGGCAATACGCGCGGATTCAATCTGACGGTTGGTGATGTAGGCCGGCTCCAGAGCCTGAATGCCGTAGTCACCGAAGGAGATGCGGTTACCGCCCTTGGACACACCGCTACGGTGCGGGCGGTGCTGACGGCGGTATTGACGCGCCTGGGGATAAGCATTCTTAGCCCTCCTGCTTCTGCTCTGCGCGTTGACGACGCTGACCACCACGGCGGGTGCGCTCGCGACGGTCACCGCGGCCACGGCGCTCAGCCGGTGCGTTGATTTCGCTTTCACGACGACCACCAACAACGTCACCCTTGTAGATCCACACCTTCACGCCAATGCGGCCGAATGTGGTGTGAGCTTCGTAGGTGCCGTAGTCAATTTCGGCGCGAAGGGTGTGCAGCGGAACGCGACCTTCATGGTAGCGCTCGGTGCGGGACATTTCGGCACCGCCGAGACGTCCAGAACACACAACCTTGATGCCCTTAACCTGCGGCTGACGCATCGCAGACTGGATAGCCTTGCGCATAGCGCGGCGGAAAGCAACACGGTTGGACAGCTGCTCGGCGATGGACTGAGCCACCAGCTGAGCGTTAGCGTCGATGTTCTTCACCTCAAGGATGTTGAGGGCGACCTGCTTGCCGGTGAGCTTCTCCAGCTCGCCGCGAATGCGGTCAGCTTCGGAACCACGACGGCCGATCACAATGCCCGGGCGGGCGGTGTGGATGTCAACGCGAACGCGGTCACGGGTACGCTCGATCACGACGTCGGCAACACCGGCGCGGTCCAGGCTCTTGGCCAGGAAGTCGCGGATCTTGATGTCCTCGGCGAGGTAATCAGCGTAGTTCTTATCGGCGTACCAGTGGGACTTCCAGTCGGAAGTAATGCCCAGCCGGAGGCCGTGGGGGTGGATTTTCTGGCCCACTACTGAGCACTTCCCTTCTGGCTCTCGACGACAACGGTGATGTGGCTGGTGCGCTTCCGGACGTGGAATGCACGCCCCTGAGCGCGGGGGCGGAAACGACGCATGGTCGGTCCCTCATCGGCCCAAGCCTGAGAGATAACCAGGGTGTCGCGGTCCAGACCGAAGTTGTTTTCAGCGTTGGCAGCTGCGGAAGCAACAACCTTGGCTACCGGCTCGGAAGCAGCCTGCGGGGCGTACTTCAAAATGGCGAGTGCCTCGGACACGGACTTACCGCGAACCAGGTCCACAACGCGGCGGGCCTTCATCGGGGGTAACCCGGACGAAGCGCGCGGTAGCGCGGGCGGTGGTGATTTCTTCACTCATCGCTTATCGACGTCCCTTCTTGTCGTCCTTGACGTGACCCTTAAAGGTCTTGGTCGGTGCAAATTCGCCCAGCTTGTGTCCAACCATGGATTCATCCACGAACACCGGCACGTGCTTGCGTCCATCGTGGACAGCGAAGGTGTGGCCGATGAAATCGGGGAGGATGGTGGAACGGCGAGACCAGGTCTTAATAACCTGCTTGGTGCCTTTTTCGTTCTGTGCATCAACCTTGGCCAGGAGGTGCTCGTCAACGAATGGGCCTTTCTTAAGGCTACGTGGCATTCTCTGTTACCTCCTTTAGCGCTTCTTGTTCTTGTTGGTGCGACGGCGACGAACGATCAGGCGATCGCTCGGGCGATTGGGCTTGCGGGTTCGACCCTCGGGCTTGCCCCACGGGGAGACCGGGTGGCGACCACCAGAGGTCTTACCTTCACCACCACCATGCGGGTGGTCAACCGGGTTCATCACAACACCACGGACGGTCGGGCGGACGCCCTTCCAGCGCATGCGGCCTGCTTTACCCCAGCGAACGTTGATCTGGTCGGCGTTTCCGACCTCACCAACGGTTGCGCGACAGCGAATATCCACACGGCGGATCTCGGTGGAGGGCATACGCAGCACGGCGTAGCGGCCTTCTTTACCAAGCAGCTGGATGGATGCACCGGCGGAACGAGCCAGCTTGGCGCCTGCACCGGGCTGGAGTTCCACACAGTGGATCATGGCACCAGCGGGGATGTTGCGCAGCGGCAGGTTGTTGCCGGGCTTGATGTCGGCGTTCGGACCCGATTCGATGATGGTGCCCTGCGTCACGCCTTTGGGGGCGATGATGTAGCGCTTCTCGCCATCACGGTAGTGCAGCAACGCAATGTTTGCGGTGCGGTTCGGGTCGTACTCAATGTGAGCAACCTTGGCCGGAATACCGTCTTTGTCGTTACGACGGAAGTCGATGAGACGGTAGCGGCGCTTGTGTCCACCACCCTTGTGGCGGGTGGTGATGTGACCGTGGGAGTTACGCCCACCGGTCTTGTGCAACGGGCGCAGCAGAGACTTTTCTGGCTTGGAGCGAGTGATCTCGTCAAAACCAGAAACGGAGCTGTTGCGGCGACCCGGCGTAGTCGGCTTGTATTTACGAATAGCCATACGATTTAGTCCTTACCTATCCGGCTCGCCTTACGCGGCCGAACCGCCGAAGATGTCGATGGTGCCTTCACGCAGCGTGACAATAGCGCGCTTGGTGGCCTTGCGCTGACCATAACCGCCGGTGCGGGTGCGCTTGCGCTTGCCCTCGCGATTGATGGTGTTCACGGAGGCGACCTTCACGTCAAAAATCTGCTCGATGGCGATCTTGATTTGAGTCTTGTTTGCTTCGCGGTTGACGAAGAACGTGTACACGTTCTGCTCCATGAGCCCGTAGGACTTTTCGGAGACAACCGGTGCAATGATGATGTCGCGGGGATCTGTGAGGTTAGCCATTACTTCTCCTCCTCAGCAGCAGCTTTCTTGCTGGCGTGGTTGATGAAGCTAGTGAGAGCCTCAACAGAGAACACAACATCGTCAGACTTCAGGACGTCGTACGTGTTCAGCTGATCGGCGACCAGGATATGGACGTCGGGCAGGTTGCGGGCACTCTTCCAAGCGGTCTTGTCCTCACGTCCCAGGACGAGGAGGACAGACTTGCGGTCAGTCAGGCGCTCAATGAAGGCGCGGGCAGCCTTGGTGGACGGATTCTGGCCGGGGACCAGTTCTTCCACCACGTGAATGCGGCTGTGGCGTGCGCGGTCAGTAAGGGCACCACGCAGTGCAGCAGCTTTCATCTTCTTGGGGGTGCGCTGGCTGTAGTCACGGGGCTTCGGTCCGTGCGAGATGCCACCACCGGTGAAGTGGGGTGCGCGGATGGAGCCCTGGCGTGCACGGCCAGTGCCTTTCTGGCGGAACGGCTTGCGGCCACCGCCGGAGACTTCACCACGAGTCTTGGTGCTGTGGGTGCCTTGACGCTTTGCAGCAAGCTGAGCATTAACAACCTGGTGCATCAGCGCAATGCTGGCCTCACGGTCGAAGATGTCAGCAGGCAGCTCAACCTGGCCGTTGGTGCCACCATCAGCGGTGTGTACGTCGAGCTTCAGATTGGTCATGCTCGTTCACCGCCCTTCACTGCGGTTTTCACGGTTACGAGGCCGCCGCGAGCACCAGGGATGGCACCCTTGATGATCAGCAGGTTAGCCTCAGTGTCAATCTTTTGAATCTTCAGATTCTGGGTAGTAACGCGGTCGCTACCCATGCGTCCGGCCATGCGGGTGCCCTTGAAGACGCGACCCGGGGTTGCACAGGCACCGATGCCACCGACGCGGCGGTGTGCTGCCTGGTTACCGTGGGATGCGCCCTGGCCGGAAAAGCCGTGGCGTTTCATACCACCGGCGAAGCCCTTACCCTTGGAGGTACCGGTGACGTCCACGAAGTCAATGCCTTCGAAAATATCAACGGTGACGTCCTGTCCAACCTCGTAACCAGAGACGTCGTCCATGCGAATCTCGGCCATGTGGCGGCGGGGGGTAACGCCAGCTTTCTTGAAGTGACCTGCCTGCGGCTTCTTAGCCTTGCGGGGGTCAATCTCGCCATAGGCGATCTGGATGGCGTTGTAGCCATCGTTTTCTACGGTGCGAATCTGGGTAACCACACACGGCCCAGCTTCGACGACGGTAACCGGAACAACGCGGTTGGATTCGTCGAAGATCTGAGTCATGCCGAGCTTGGTGCCCAGAATGCCCTTGATCTCAGTTTCACTCATTAGTTATTCTCCGCTGCCAAAAATTCCGTCGATCACTGAATATTCACATCGACGCTGGCCGGAAGATCGATGCGCATCAGGGCATCAACCGTCTTCGGCGTCGGGTCGAGGATGTCGATCAAGCGCTTGTGAGTGCGCATCTCGAAGTGTTCGCGAGAATCCTTGTACTTGTGGGGAGAACGAATAACTGCGTACACGTTCTTCTCTGTGGGCAACGGCACTGGGCCAACGACACGGGCACCCGTACGGGTAACCGTCTCGACGATCTTGCGTGCAGACGCATCAATCGCCTCGTGGTCGTAGGCTTTGAGCCTAATGCGGATCTTTTTGTCCCGCCACGCTTATCCTCTTCCTACGCTGTCCCACATCGCAATGATTGGTGGGAATCGCTGTTGTCTCTATAACGTTGTCCGGCTTCAGGCCACGGCTCAACGCCAGTTTTCTCGTGCATGCTGGTATTTCCCTCAAACAACTGCGGATGTGAGCGTGGCATAAACACACGCCATTGATCCGCAGACGTCAGGGTCATGCTTTCCCCCTTGCCGGAAATACCAACCGCAAGGTTCAAACACGAAACCATATGTCACGTCGGAAGAGGCCCCGCCGAAGCGATGCTCTTACCTACTGCCGCTGTTTATTTGCCATGCCCCTTCTTCACCAGTCCCCCACGCACAAACGCGGGGCACCAACTCTGTGCGATACCCTGATCAAGCAGGCGAGTCGACACTAGAAGGTGGTTCATGTTTGCCACACCACCACACACCCTCAAAGGCATGCCGTGTTGAAGCAACCCTGACATTTAACCACACGTTTCCCACCAACACAAGTTATCTTTCCCACGCTTTATCGACGCCCGCCCCTACCGCAGCTCTGTGGTGATACCCACCTCCATGCTTGCCAAGACACCGCAGCCCACATATACTGATTCGTGCAGTGGCGGCGTTGAAACACACGTACCGCGCTAATTCCGGCGGCTAGCCCACGTTTTGTGGCCTAGCCGCTGAGTTTTTTACCAAGGATTTACCCTCAATGCTCATCGCTTACATTGACGAGTTTGGCCACCAGGGCCCCTACATTAGCCATAGCCACCCAAAGTTCAACACGCACCCAGTGTTTGGGTACGGCGGCTATATCGTCCCAGATCATGGTGTTCGCAAGCTTGGCGGGCACTTCGAGTACATAAAAGAGAACTTGCTTAGATTTGAGATTGAGAAAGCTGGCAAGCATCCACGACGCTGGGAAAAGAAAGGATCATCCCTTCTCAGCAGCAAGAACATTAGGAAGTATGGAGACGAGATTCAACCAGCACTTCAACGCATCTTTAGGAAGCTGGCTGAGCTAGAGGGGAAGATCTTCTTCTTTGGAAAGCAAAAACCAATCGGCGCTGTCAAGGAAACGAAAGTAACGTCTCAGGAGCTCGAGGAGAGCTGTCTCATTGAGACTATCAACCGACTCGGACGAGTGGCGTCACAGGCACATGAGCGTCTGCTAGTAGTTATGGACGCTACAGACACCGACAACCGAGAGCGAGCAGTAGCCACGCTCGGAAGAACCATCTATTCAACCAAAAATCATGACACTGATAGCATCATAGAAGTTCCGATCCAGGCCGATAGCCACCTCTACGGGACTATCCAACTGGCTGACTGGACCTGCGCTCTACTTGGACGGCTTTCTGACTACCACTTCGCGGAATCCTCAGAGTTTGGCTGGTCTATAGACCTGGGCCAAAAGATACTTAAGACTAAAGGACTAAGCTTCACAAGTAACTCTGCTATCTGGTCAAATTCGCAGGAAAGGAACTCAAGCTGCACTTCAAGGGAGCTACTTAAACCCACTCACTTTTGGCAACTGAAGCCGAGCAAGCAACAAGGCTTAACCAACAACAAGTCCGGAACCAGCACATGCAACAGAAGATTATTGAAGCATGCTCGCCCGAACTTCGTGCCAAACTTGACGAGATCAGGGGTTCCTCGCATTAAGGCACGATAGCCAGCCTTCTCCACCCACCGACATCACACCGCCCATCGTCGCGATTACCTGCACTAAGCACAGTTCCATCGACACGCAACCCGAGCGTATGGGTTGAGCCAGCAGCAACCGCAACAATATCAGTCCATGCTGCGACGTCACACTGTCCATAACCGTTGTCGCCGGTTGCCAGCACCCTGCCGGCTGACGTGACAGCCACCGTGTGATTGCTTCCCGCATCCACGTTGACAACGTCCTCCCACTCCCCCACGTCGCAGGCACCCGCAACTGCCGAGCCAACGGCAATGACGCGGCCGTCGATACGCAGCCCAACAGTATGTAGGTAACCTGCGGAAACAGCAGCAATATCCCGCCAGCCTTGCACTAAACATTGCCCCTTGCTGTTATTACCAACCGCAAGCACCGTTCCATCGCGCTTCAGCCCCACCGAATGCCAATCGCCGCACGTGATGCCAACAATATCGCGCCAAGACTGCACGTCGCATGCACCTTCCTGCATGCGACCGGTCGCTACAACAGTGCCATCATCAAGAAGCCCAAGCGTACGACGCCACCCCGCAGCAATCGCGGCGACGTTGCGCCACTCGCTTACTGCACACTGGTCGTAGGAATTCCAGCCTGTGGCCAGCACTGTGCCATCCGAACACAACCCCACCGTATGCGACCTACCCGTATTCGCCGCAGTATGAACATTGCCGACGGCCACCCCAACCACGTTCCGCCAATGCTCCACGTCGCATTCACCAGCACCATTATGCCCGGTGGCCAACACGGTGCCGTCTGTGCGCGCTACCACCGAATGTCGACGGCTTGCTGCTAGGTTCATAGCGTTTACTATGCAACCATATTCACGATTAGTAAACACCCTGGGAAAAAGAAAACCACCCCTGCCTCACAAGGAGGCGGAGTGGATTCTTGGTGATCCTAGTAATCAGTGATTACTTGATGATCTTGGTCACGCGACCAGCGCCAACGGTGCGGCCACCCTCACGGATAGCGAAGCGCAGGCCCTCGTCCATAGCAACCGGCTGGATCAGCTTGACAGACATGTCAACGTTGTCGCCAGGCATAACCATCTCGGTGCCCTCAGGCAGCTCCACAACACCGGTAACGTCGGTGGTGCGGAAGTAGAACTGCGGACGGTAGTTGTTGAAGAACGGGGTGTGGCGGCCACCTTCATCCTTGGACAGGATGTAGACGGAACCCTCGAACTCGGTGTGCGGGGTGTAAGCGCCGGGCTTAGCCACAATCTGGCCACGCTCAACGTCTTCACGCTTGATGCCACGGAGAAGCAGACCACAGTTGTCGCCAGCCTCGGTGTAGTCCAGCAGCTTGCGGAACATCTCGATACCGGTAACGGTGGTGGTGGTGGACTTCTCGCGGATGCCCAGGATCTCGACCTCTTCGTTCACGTTGAGCTGACCGCGCTCAACACGACCGGTGACCACGGTGCCACGGCCGGTGATGGTGAAGATGTCCTCGATCGGCATCAGGAAGGGCTTGTCGGTCTCGCGCTCCGGATCCGGAATGGACTCGTCAACGGCCTTCATCAGGTCAACGATTGCCTGGGTCCACTTGGGATCGCCTTCAAGAGCCTTCAGAGCGGAGATGTGAACGATGGGAGCTTCCTCGTCGTACTCCTGCTCAGCCAGCAGCTCGCGAACTTCCATCTCGACCAGCTCGATGATTTCCTCATCATCAACCATGTCGCACTTGTTCAGAGCGACGAGGATGTAAGGAACGCCGACCTGGCGGGCGAGAAGAACGTGCTCACGGGTCTGCGGCATGGGGCCGTCGGTGGCGGCAACAACGAGGATTGCGCCGTCCATCTGAGCAGCACCGGTGATCATGTTCTTGATGTAGTCGGCGTGGCCGGGGGCGTCAACGTGTGCGTAGTGGCGCTTGTCGGTCTGGTACTCGACGTGAGAAATGTTGATCGTGATACCACGCTCTTTCTCTTCCGGTGCCTTGTCGATGGCATCGAAAGCAAAAGCCTGGTTCAGCTCCGGGTATGCTTCAGCCAGAACCTTGGTGATGGCTGCGGTGGTGGTGGTCTTACCGTGGTCAACGTGACCAATGGTACCGATGTTAACGTGCGGCTTGGTACGCTCGAACTTCGCCTTTGCCACTGTATGTCCTCCTGGACTTCGCGGTGGCTACGACTTTCGCAGCCACATTGGTGGTAATTGCCATGTCAGGTGACACGGCTGGTTCACTATGCCAGTTACTTGATATTAGGGGTAGAGGAAGACTTTTTCAAACCCTTCTCCACGTCCTGTTTTTCACGCGGGTAACGGCCGGCTGGGCAACCACATCAGCAGGTGGTTATCCAGCGGACCGCTACCAGCATGGCACTCCGCTCCCCCGCACTGGCGGGCGGGGGACGAACACGGGGTTTAGTTGCCGGTGCGCTCGGCGATGATCTCGGTTGCTACGTTGGTGGGAACCTCAGCGTAGGAATCGAAGATCATGGAGTAGTTGGCGCGGCCCTGGGTCTTGGAACGCAGGTCACCAACGTAGCCGAACATCTGGGACAGCGGAACCTTAGCCTTGACCAGCTTGGCACCAGCGCGGTCTTCCATGGCCTGCACGTGGCCGCGGCGGGAGTTGATGTCACCAATAACCTCGCCCATGTACTCCTCGGGGGTGGTGACCTCAACGGCCATCACGGGCTCAAGAAGAACAGGCTTTGCCTTGGCAACAGCTTCCTTCAGTGCCTGAGAGCCAGCCACCTTGAACGCCATTTCGGAGGAGTCAACCTCGTGGTACGCGCCGTCGATAAGCGTGGCCTTGATGTTCACCAGCGGGAAGCCGGCGAGGAAGCCGTACTGCATCGCGTCCTGGATACCAGCGTCCACGGAGGGGATGTATTCCTTTGGAACACGGCCACCGGTGACAATGTTGTCGAACTTGTAGGTTGCGGACTCGCCTTCCTCAAGTTCGTCAGCGGACGGAGCGTAAGGCTCAATACCGATGATGACGCGGGCGAACTGACCGGAACCACCAGTCTGCTTCTTGTGAGTGTATTCCAGCTTTTCAACTGGCTTACGGATGGTCTCACGGTAGGCAACCTGAGGTGCACCCACGTTAGCTTCGACCTTAAACTCGCGCTTCATGCGGTCCACCAGGACGTCGAGGTGCAGCTCACCCATACCGCCGATGACGGTCTGGCCGGTCTCTTCGTCCAGCTTCACGGTGAAGGTCGGGTCCTCTTCAGCGAGCTTCTGAATAGCGGTACTCAGCTTCTCCTGGTCGGACTTGGTCTTCGGCTCAATGGCCACCTCAATCACCGGATCCGGGAAGTCCATGGACTCCAGGATGATCTGGTCATTGAGATCACACAGGGTGTCGCCAGTGGTGGTGTCTTTCAGGCCGATGAACGCGTAGATGTTACCTGCACGTGCCTCATCAACCGGGTTCTCCTTGTTGGCGTGCATCTGGAAGAGCTTGCCAATGCGCTCGCGCTTGCCCTTGGTGGAGTTAGCCACCTGAGCACCCGGCTCAACAATGCCGGAGTACACGCGCACGAAGGTCAGCTTGCCAAAGAACGGGTGCACAGCAATCTTGAAAGCGAGAGCTGAGAACGGCTCGTCAATGGACGGCTTGCGGGTCATCACGGTGGACTCGTCGCCCACCTTGTGGCCCTCAACCTCGCCGATGTCTCAGCGGGGTGGGCAGGTAGTCCACCACGGCGTCGAGAAGCGGCTGCACGCCCTTGTTGCGGTATGCGGTGCCACACAGCACCGGGTACACCTCAGAGTTGATGGTGAGCTTGCGGATGGCACCCTTGATCTCATCAATGGTGAGTTCCTCGCCACCGAAGTACTTTTCCATCAGTTCTTCGTCGGTTTCAGCAACAGTGTCGAGCAGCTGTTCGCGGTACTGTTCAGCGCGTTCCATCAGGTCAGCGGGGATCTCTTCGATGGTGGGCTCAGCACCAACCTCGACCTTTCCGCGCCAGGTGATGGCCTTCATTTCCACCAGGTCAACAACGCCGTCGAAGTCGTCTTCAGCACCGATAGGCAGCTGCAGAACCAACGGCTTTGCGCCGAGGCGGTCGATGATGGTCTGAACGGTGAAGTAGAAGTCAGCGCCCAGCTTGTCCATCTTGTTCACGAAGCAGATACGCGGGACGTCGTACTTAGCAGCCTGACGCCACACCTGCTCGGACTGGGGCTCCACACCTTCTTTGCCGTCGAACACTGCAACAGCACCGTCCAGGACACGCAGGGAACGCTCCACCTCAACGGTGAAGTCCACGTGACCGGGGGTGTCGATGATGTTGATCTGGTTACCCTCCCAGAAACAGGTCACAGCAGCGGAGGTAATGGTGATGCCGCGCTCTTTCTCCTGCTCCATCCAGTCGGTGGTTGAAGCACCTTCGTGGGTTTCACCGACCTTGCGGTTGATGCCGGTGTAGTAGAGGATACGCTCGGTGGTCGTGGTTTTACCGGCGTCAATGTGGGCCATGATGCCGATGTTGCGAACCTTGTTCAGGTCCTTAAGCACTTCTTGTGCCACGGTTTTTCCCTAACTTGAGGGTTCCGGCAACAAAACACGTAGTGCGCTTGTTACCTGTGGATAAGTTTCCTTCAATAGAGCACTAATGACCCCATCGCCTGCGGTGACCACGAGGGCGTTCCGCAAAGCATGTGTATCTAAGCAGAGCCTGTCTGGGATGCCGGGCAAGGGGTCATCATCAAGATGCGTGCGACTACCAGCGGTAGTGAGCGAAGGCGCGGTTGGCCTCAGCCATCTTGTGAGTGTCCTCGCGGCGCTTCACAGAAGCACCCAAACCATTAGCGGCGTCCAGAATCTCATGGGCAAGACGCTCGGTCATGGTGTTCTCACGACGCTGACGGGTGAAGGTCACCAGCCAACGAAGCGCGAGAGTGTTAGCGCGACCCGGACGAACCTCGACCGGAACCTGGTAGGTTGCGCCACCAACACGACGGGAACGAACCTCAAGATCAGGCTTGACATTGCCAAGAGCCTTCTCCAGGGTCAGAACCGGATCGGTGCCGGTCTTCTCGCGGCAGATCTCCAGCGCGTTGTACACAATGCGCTCTGCAACAGACTTCTTACCGTCCAGCAGAACCTTGTTAACCAGCTGGGACACAGTTTCGGAACCGTAGACCGGATCCTTGACGACGGGGCGCTTCGGCGCTGCTCCCTTACGCATTGCTTACTTCTCCTTCTTTAGCGCCGTAGCGGGAACGGGCCTGCTTACGATCCTTCACACCCTGGGTATCAAGGGTGCCGCGGACAATCTTGTAACGAACACCAGGAAGGTCCTTCACACGACCACCACGGACAAGCACCATGGAGTGCTCCTGGAGGTTGTGGCCCTCACCGGGGATGTAAGCGGAAACCTCAACGCCGGAGGTCAGGCGCACACGGGCAACCTTACGCAGAGCAGAGTTCGGCTTCTTCGGAGTGGTGGTGTACACGCGGGTGCACACACCACGGCGCTGAGGGGAACCCTTCAGAGCCGCGGTCTTCACCTTGGCAGTCTTGTCCTGGCGGCCCTTGCGGACCAGCTGCTGAATTGTGGGCATGAACCGTCTTTCTTGTTTGATCGGTGTGATTATCGGTGCGCTTTCCGCGTGTTCCATGTGCACTCCACTAGGCACACACCAGATACACACCGACCTGTTGTTGTAGTTTCAGCCCGAACGGCACGAAAAACGCTAAGTGCAAAAACACAGAGTGCATATGAACGCGCGAAACCCAGTCAGCCGCTTTCGCTGGCCTACCGGGGAATATCGGGCCCCCACCATGGAGACGTGGGACTAGCTAGACAGAGTACACATATCCCGAGACGAATCCAAACCCACCCCCCCGAAAAGGCAGGTTAAGACTCATCTTTCTTGATGCTCGCCAGTTCACGCACGCGTTCAATGTGCGTCATCAATTCATCCGTACTGGGAGCATTCACATCACTGACTTCTTCGGCCAGCTTTTTCAATTCAGCAATGGCCGCATCAGCACCAGAGGTAGAAGAACTGACGGACTGGTACAACTCGGCCAAGTCGCCGGTCTTGTACTCTTTCTTTTGCTCACGCCAGTCCACCATCACTTCAAGTGGCTTTTCCAGCTGCTTCACCAAGTTATCAATATCCGTATTCACAGTATCCGACAACGATGTCAGCTTGTCGGCCGTCTCCCACATGGTGAGAATATCCGCATCCAGTGCGTCCGCTAACAGCCGAATGCCACGTTGAGCGGCCTCATCAATAGTGTCCATGGCCGCTAGTTCATCGATAAACTGCGCGACCATAGTGGTGTGCAGACGCGCAAGCGCAATGGTAAATCGCGACTGCTCAATCTGCTCGTCGAACTCTTCCAGCTGTCCATGCAGATGGTCGATGGATCCGAGGGCATCGCTACGCATCTCCGCCCATTCCTTGAGCGGTGCCAGCACCTGTTCATAGTCGGTGTCGGAGCCGTCCTGCTTCAGATCCTCCAGGTTGTCCACAATGGAGGCGGCGCTTTCAATGTCGCGCCCTAATCGACGCCGTGCGCGCCGCAACAGCATGGACAACCGTTCCAGGGGTTCCAGCCCGTCCATCCACTCATGCAGTTCTGTAAACACGCCATGCACTGAATCCTGCAACTCACCAAGGTCGCCGCTGGCGGTTCGTTCCATGGTCAGAGGCGTCGTTTCAGCCTCACGAGCCAGTACTTCCATAGGCAAAATGGCGTTCTGAAACTCCGCGTAGCTGGAAAAACCGGCTTCTTTGATCAGTTCAAGCAAGTGGTCCGAACCAGAAGCGGCCACTTCCCTGCGGTTAGCTTTTTCTTCTTTGACATGCGCTTCGTGCTCAATGGTGGATTCGTAAATCTCAAACACCACGTCCCGCACGTCCACACACATGGGGCGGGAGCGTACAGAAAGGTACCCCCCATTGGGGAGAGGAGTGACTGTTGCATAAACGTCATACCTGCTGCCGTCCTGAGCCAGGTTTTGGACGTAGCAACCGAAAGGCAACCCCGATTTCAATGCGTTCCACATAGCGTGAAAGGCGCCACCCGGCATGTTCGGATGGCGGATGACGTTGTGCGGAGCGCCGATGAGGTCGCCAAGCTCATACCGCGACAAATCAACAAAAACCTTGTTGGCCTCGGTAATCACACCACGATCGTCCGTGACAGAGAAGAACAGCTCCTCCGCCTTGACCTCATGAGTGGCTCCAGTTGCTTCTACTTTGTTCATAGGTTGTCCTGCCTTAATATGCCGAACGCGACCACAGCTCTTCTTGGCACCCGCCCGGCACAGGAGTTGTGATGACCTACCGTACAGCAACGCACGCCTGTTCACCACGATGTGCACATGGCAAAGCAAACCGCCAAGAAAAACTCGCGATACAACATATGCTAACACGTGACACGTCAATCACGGTCACAGGAGCACTGCATTCGCGGCGATTCACCACCATTCACTGTCTCTGATACTGGACAAGTGACCCCAAAGACCCTACAATTCAGGGCCTTTTTATAGTTTCTCCATTGCTTGATGTTACAAATTCCCCACCGAAGTCTCTCGCTCTACTTGATCAATTTTTTCCGATAATTGTGGAAATATCAAACCCGCGACTTAGTTGGCCAATGTTTGTCACCAGTTCTTTAAGGTTCGCAATGGCTATAGTGGCACCTTCAATCGACCCGGACACCAGTCTCAGCAATTCCGTCAAATCGCTGGGAAGCTGCCGCTGTGATACCGCCTGCCAGTCGGTAATCAGCTGCTGTGGAATCTCCATGAGAGAAATCACACTTTTAATAGCGGTTTCTACCGCCTCCGCCTGCCGCCGATGCTCCATCGTCTGTACTTGCATCGCCTCCACCCCGTCACGAATAGCCTGGGCAAGCATGCATATCGACGCCGCAGAATGTTCGTCCGCCTCACCATCAATCAGCTCCGCGACAAAATTCGCCATCATGGTGGTTTGCAGACGAGCCAGAGCTACCCCAAAACGCGTTTCCGCACCCGTTCTATCCAGGGCAGCAATACCATCCACCACATTGACGATTTTCGCCGAGATAATGCCACGCATCTGAACCCACACACGCAACGGCATCAGAATGTCTTCGTAACGGGCACCCGACTCACGGTTAAGCACTTCAATCTGAGCTGTTAGCCGACCCGTGGTGTCCAGCTCCTGGTTGATCTTTTCACCTGCATTTTTGAGTTGCGTAGACAGCTCCCCCAGCCGTTCCAGCTCCCCCATCCACTGATTCAACTCATCGTAGACGCTGTGCACAGCATCATGAATGATGCGTAGCTCACCCGTAGCTGTGTCACGGCGAGGCGGTTTTCCATCAACCTGAGCCTCGCGACGCATCACCTCAGCAGGCAAAACGGTCCACTGAAACTCATCATAGGAGGGGAAACCTGCGCCGTTCAGTTTCTCAATGATGTTGCCTGCACCTTTTTCGGCAGCCTCTCGACGATTACACCCCTGCGAAATGTACCCATCCTCCAGCTCCCGAACCTGCTCGTAGATGCTGCTTGCAGCATTAAAAATATCGGTGCAACATGCACGCATGCGAACAGACAAATAGCCTCCGGCCTTGAGTGGAGTAACCGTTGCCAGCACATCATATTGGCTGCCATCCTTGGCCAGATTATGCACGTAAGCGACAAAAGGCTTGCCTGCGTGGAGCGTATTCCACATCGCATAAAACGCTCCTCCAGGCATGCAAGGGTGGCGAATTATATTGTGGGGAGCACCTGCGAGTTGGTCCCTGCTATAACGCGAAAGTCGAATAAAAACGTTATTCGATTCCTGGATAACACCGCGCTCATCGGTGGTCGAGAAAAACATGTCATTGATGCCCACTTCGTGGTGTGCGCCAGTTGGCCGCACCCTAGTCATACCCACTCCCTCAATTGGTGATTATCGCGTGATAATGACAAATTAAAAAGTATTTTATATGCGAAATTATCTCATTGACGCAAAAAGTACTATCAGCGCTTGTGTGCGACTCTACCACGCGATTTTTCAACAATCCAGGTCTCAAAGATTAATTTTTACTCACCCTAATTCCCCCGCCCCATTTCCTCCCCCGTGAGACTCGATCCATGGTGCCAAATGCCCCCACACATCAACGAGCATGCTCACTTAAGCACCGTGGATCGCAGCAATCCCCCAATCACAGGACTCTAGTGATCAGCGCCCTTGATTTTTTGTTTGTGGTCCCGAATCTCCTCCCTTCTGCATACAAGGGCATGCCCTTGTTTACCTGGTAGAATGGCACGTCAATCGGGTCCAGTGGCCGCTTTCCTTGAATCAGATCAGCAGCCTTCTCTGCCATCATGATGACCGGCGCGTAAATGTTACCGTTCGTGATGATCGGCATGATCGACGCATCACACACATACAGCCCTTTCAGGCCGTGGACCTGCATCGTTTCCGGATCCACCACGGCCATTTCGTCATCGGCCGACCCCATCTTGGCGGTACATGAGGGGTGAAGTGCCGTCTCGGCGTCGTTACGCACCCATTCGAGGATTTCCTCATCGGTTTGCACATCAGCCCCAGGGGAAATCTCACCATCGGTGTATTCCTTCATCGCTGGCGTGTCCAGCAGGCGGCGTGACACCTTCACTGCCTCGACCCATTCGCGACGATCCTGATCAGTAGCCAGATAGTTAAAGATAATCTCCGGCTTGTCCTTCGGGTTCGCAGAGGTGATCCGAACATGCCCGAGCGTATCGGAGTACATCGGCCCAACATGGAACTGGAAACCGTGCTCCCCCTCTGGCTGTGTACCGTCATAGCGGATCGCCATCGGCAGGAAGTGGAACATCAAGTTCGGGTATGCCTCATCATCGTTTGACCTGGCAAAACCACCCGCTTCGAAATGCGACGAAGCCACGGGACCACGCTTGGTCAGCAGCCATTGCAGCCCGATAAACGGGCGAATCCACATCTTGTAGTAAGGCTGCGACGACACCGGCTTGGTCACGTTGTACTGCACATACACCTCCAAGTGATCCTGAAGGTTCTCCCCCACACCAGGCAAGTGCTTGACCACATTAATGCCCAGCTTCTCCAAATGGTCCCTGTCCCCTACACCAGAAAGCTGGAGCAGCTGCGGCGTATTAATCGCCCCACCGCAGAGGATGACCTTGTCGGCATACACCCGACGTTTCGCCCCTTTCCACTCGTATTCCACCCCAGTTGCGGTTTCACCATCAAAAAGGATCCGGGTGGTAAAGGCGCGGGTACGCACATCAAGGTTCTTACGATCCAGCACTGGGTGTAGGTAGGCACGTGCTGCCGACAAGCGCTTGCCTTTGAAAATATTGCGGTCGAAGGGCGCAAACCCTTCCTGCCGGTACCCGTTAACATCGTTGGTGAGGTTGTATCCGGCCTGCTGCACCGATTCAAAAAACGCCTGGAATAGCGGACTTGTTGCTGGTCCACGCGTCAACACCAGGGGGCCGTTGTGCCCGCGGCGTGGATCGTTCGGTTCCGACCCCAACGCCGTCTCCATTTTGTTGAAGTAGGGCAACACATGCTTGAAGTCCCAGTTGGACATCCCTGGGAGCTTGCCCCATTTTTCATAATCCATCGGGTTTCCGCGCTGGAAAATCATGCCATTGATGGAGCTGGAACCACCAAGAACCTTGCCGCGTGCGTGGTAGATGCGGCGGCCATTCATCTCTGGCTCCGGCTCGGACTCGTATTCCCAATCGTAAAGTTTGTTTCCAATCGGGAAGGAGAACGCGGCGGGCATGTGGATGAATAGGTCCCACAGAGAATCCATGCGCCCCGCCTCCAAGACCATTACTTCGGTTGACGGATCGTCGCTGAGTCGCCGCGCCAGCACTGAACCAGCGGAGCCGCCACCCACGATGACCACGTCACGCCGACGGTCTTCAACAATCTCACCCGACCGATCTACATGGTGGGCACCCATCAGGCGCGATAGGATTCGACTTTTGATGGACAACTTCTAACCCCTTTCAGGTGCAGCTCACAGCGCAAAAAGCTGTGATTCAACTACACATCACGACACACTTGACCTACCCCAGTGTGCCAGCGTTACGACGTCTCGGCTACCCCCAGCGCGCGCCGACACCGTGTATCCTCGGCTAAGGGCACGGTAGCAATCAGTCAGAAGAGAGGATTGTCTACATTGGCAAATTCAAAAAAATCACACGAAAAAAGGAACACAAGCACTGACGCGGAGGCAGATACACAGCCAACGTCAGACAGCTCACACTCCACAGATAGCCCTACACCTGAAAACAAATCAAAACGAAAAAACACGACTGAAACAATCGTAGGATCATTCCGCGCCGCACCTGCGCCTGATGAGGCACCAGAGACTGGGATCCCACGCCCCACAACCAACTGGCCGGTTTTTATCATTTCGGCTCTGGGCATTCTCAGCGTAACCATATGGGCCGCAGTGGCCGGTGACAGCGCTGAACGCACGCTTGTTGGCGTTACCACCTGGATCGCTACCAACCTTGGGTGGTTCTACATCTTAACCGCCACGATAATCGTGGTATTCGTGTTATTCATCGGACTATCGCAATCGGGGAAAATTCGGCTAGGGCCAGACCATTCACGGCCACAATTCCGACTTTTTTCCTGGGCGGCGATGCTATTCGCAGCCGGCATTGGCGTGGATTTGATGTTCTTTGCCGTGGCGGAACCAGTCACGCAGTACTACACACCACCGGTGGGTCCAGGGGAAACCCGCGAGGCAGCCGAGCAGGCAGTTGTGTGGGCACTGTTCCACTATGGCATCACCGGATGGGCAATGTATGCGCTGATGGGGTTGGCATTTGGGTATTACGCCTATCGCCTTAACATGCCACTTGCAATTCGTTCGGCACTGTATCCGCTCATTGGTAAACGCGCCCAAGGACCGGTGGGAGATGCCGTGGATGTGGCGGCGATGCTGGGCACCGTCTTCGGTATCGCGGCGTCGTTAGGCATTGGCGTGGTGCAGCTGAATTACGGCATGAAGGTGATGTTTGGCCTTGAAGAGGGGTTCGCGTCGCAGTGCGCACTTGTGGTGCTGTCGGTAGGCGTGGCCACTGTTTCCGCCGTGTCGGGCGTGGATCGCGGCATCAAAATGCTCAGCGAGTTTAACGTCCTCCTCGCCGTGGGACTCATGGTGTACGTGGTAATCACAGGACGGACCGCCTTCCTTCTAGACGGCCTGGTCATGAACATCGGCGATTATGTGTCCTCATTCCCCAGCATGACCATGGATACATATGCTTTCTCCGAAACCCCCGAGCAAACCCAAGCCTGGCTGGGATCCTGGACGTTGTTCTTCTGGGCCTGGTGGGTGGCCTGGGCTCCTTTTGTGGGGTTGTTCCTTGCCCGCATTTCCCGCGGCCGCACCCTGCGACAGTTTGTGATCGGTACCCTCAGTATCCCCTTCATTTTCGTTCTGCTGTGGATGAGCTTCTTTGGAAACTCTGCCCTTGACCTTGTCCGTCATGGTAACGACGCCTTCGGAAAAGCTGCCGTATCCACACCACAACAGGGCTTTTACGATCTGCTAGCCACCTATCCCGGCGCAACCTTCCTGACGGGTCTTGCCACGATGATCGGTTTGCTGCTGTACATCACCTCAGCTGACTCCGGTGCGTTGGTGATGAGTAACTTCACCTCCCGGACGAATCACAGCAGCCAAGACGGCCCCGTATGGTCGCGCATTTTCTGGTCAGTGGTGGTGGGTGTGCTCACCATTGTGCTGCTGCAGATTGATGGCGTAGTCACAGTGCAGTCCGCAACAGTGGTGATGGGTTTGCCGTTTACCGTGGTCATGTATTTGATCATGCTGAGTTTGGTGCGTTCCTTCAGACTTGAGCAAACGCAGGCGGAGGCTCGCGGCATTTCACTGCATTCAGCGATGTCGGGTCGTACCGAGCATTCAACAGCGGTGGGGCATCCCGTTGCGTGGCGGCGTCGCTTGAGCCGCGCCAGCACCTGGCCCAATGCCGCCAAGACCGAGAAATACATGGAAAATGTGGCGATTCCCGCAATGGAACAGGTGGCCACGGAACTGAAGAATCGCGGCATTGAGGCAACCTTGGTGTCCACGGATGTGTCCGATTCACCGATTCGTACACTTGACCTGACGGTGAACCTTGATGAGGAACAAAATTTCCGTTATCAGCTATACCCACTGGAGTACGCTGTCCCCTCGTTCACCAGAGACACCGGCGAGAATGACGAGGTGTATTACCGCATTGAGGTATTCGATAACACAGGTTCGCTGGGGTATGACGTCTACGGGTACACGGTTGAGCAGCTCATTGACAATATCCTCGACCTGTACGAACGACACCTTGAGTTCCTGCACATGCAGCGCGACCTACCGGGAAGTTCCGATATGTCTGGTGGCGCCGAGCCAATCCGCGACTGGTCCGAAACTTCATAGAACCGATCCCATAGATTTTTAGGAGTGTAATTATGACACCTGTGTTCGCCCCGACCGAGTCCGCTCTGCTTAGCCACGTCTTTAGTGGTAAGGGTTCCCCTGAGGCACCGGCATCGCTGTTTATCGACGGCCAGTGGGTTCCGGCCGAAAGTGGCGCCACCCGCACCATCACCAACCCTGCGGATCGCAGTGTGGTGGGTGTGGTGTCAGAGGCATCCGATGTGGACACGGAAAAGGCCATCCGCGCGGCTCGTATTGCGTTTGATGCTGGCGATTGGTCCGCCACTCCAGCATCCGAGCGAGGAAAAATCCTGGTCAAGGTTGCCGAGGCCATCCGCACACACAAGGACGAGTTTGCCGCCGCCGAGTCAGCCGATACCGGGAAGCGACTCGTAGAGTCGAAGTACGACATGGACGATATTGCCAACGCCTTCGACTATTTTGGTGCCCTTATCCAGCAGGATTCGGGCCGCGTGGTGGGCGTAGGTGACCCCGCCGTGCGTTCCCGCATTGATAACGAGCCGGTAGGCGTGTGTCCCCTGATTACTCCCTGGAATTACCCGTTGCTGCAGGTGTCGTGGAAAGTCGCCCCGGCGTTGGCTGCGGGTAATACGTTTGTGCTGAAGCAGGCCGAGCTGACACCGCACACGGCGATGATGCTCATGACGGTTCTCGCCGAAGCCGGGGTCCCCGCAGGGGTGGCCAACCTGATCACCGGCGCGGGTGCTAGCTGCGGCACGCCGCTATCCACCAGCCCACTGGTGGATATGGTGTCCTTCACGGGCGGGCTGGTCACCGGCAGGCTCATCGCCCGAAACGCGGCGGACACCATCAAACGCACTGCCCTAGAACTGGGCGGCAAGAACCCCAACGTCATTTTCGCCGACGCGGATTTCGATGCTGCGGTGGATAACGCCCTAAACGGCGCGTTTGTGCACTCCGGCCAGGTGTGTTCCGCAGGCGCGCGCATCGTGGTTGAGGAATCCCTGCACGATAAGTTCGTCGACGAACTAGTGCGACGCACTAAGAATATTAAGCTCGGCGGCCCCTGGACCCGGACGCAGAGACTGGTCCGCTCATTTCTGCCGAGCACCTGGATAAGGTTGCTGCCTATGTGGACACTGCCCGCGCACAGGGTGCCACTATTCTCACTGGTGGTCGGCGTGCCGACGCCTCGGATAACACCAGCAGCCACGGCACCGGCAACACCGATCTCAGCCAGGGCGAATTTTACCTGCCCACGGTAATTGACGGCTGCACCTCAGACATGGATTGCGTACACGATGAGGCCTTCGGCCCCACCGTCACCATTGAAACGTTCACCACCGAGGACGAGGCCGTGGCCATTGCCAATGACACGGAATATGGGCTGGCCGGGGCCGTGTGGTCCAGCAACCCGGGAACCACCGAACGTGTGGCGGCGCGGCTACGGCATGGCACGATCTGGATCAACGACTTCCACCCCTACCTCCCCCAGGCCGAATGGGGCGGCATGAAGATGTCCGGCAACGGCCGTGAGCTAGGGCCCCACCGGGCTGGCCGAATACCAGGAGCACAAGCATGTGTACCACAACATTGCCCCAGGTGTAACGGGCTGGTTTGCCCAGTAAACACCATCTAGACACTGGAAAACCCCGAGTTCCCACCCACAGGAACTCGGGGTTATGTCATGCAGACCTAAGCCGACTTAGTAGGCACCATCCAATGGCACGGACGCGCCGGTGTAGTCGCCAAAGCCATCGTCACCGTAAATCGAATCGCCGTAGGTCGGGATCGAGTAGGCGGCGTTGCGGGCAGCCTCGGTGGGCTTGACGGAGATGTTGCGGTAGCGGGCGATGCCGGTACCAGCCGGGATGAGCTTACCGATGATCACGTTCTCCTTCAGGCCGATGAGCTTGTCGGAGCGCTTGTTGATCGCGGCGTCGGTAAGCACACGCGTGGTCTCCTGGAAGGACGCAGCGGATAGCCACGACTCGGTAGCCAGGGATGCCTTCGTGATACCCATGATCTCACTGCGCAGCTCGGCGGGCTGACCGCCGCCCTGGATTGCCTCAGCGTTGGCGAGCTTCGCCTCGGAGAGGTCAACCAGGGTGCCGGGCAGGAATTCGGTGGAACCGGATTCGATGACCGTGCCGCGGCGCAGCATCTGGCGGATGATGATTTCGATGTGCTTGTCGTGAATGGCTACACCCTGGGCGCGGTACACGGCCTGAACCTCGTCGATGAGGTGCTGTTCCACGCCACGGCGACCCAGGATGTCAAGAACATCATGCGGGTCAGCCGGACCGCGCAGCAGGCGGTCGCCCACGTTCACGTGGTCACCTTCCTGAATGGTGCGTTCAATAAACGCACCTGGGTTGGTTTCCATGGGAACCTTGATCATGGCCAGGCCCTGGCGCTTAGACAGCTTCTCGTAGACCACGTCATCGGAACCATCGTCCGGGCTGATGGTCATGGTGTAGAAGTTGCCCTCGTCGGACAGGTGAACCGTACCGGAGACAGAGGCAATCGGGGCTTTGTTCTTTGGCACGCGAGCCTCGAACAGCTCCTGCACACGCGGAAGACCACCGGTGATGTCACCGCCAACACCACCCTGGTGGAAGGTGCGCATGGTCAGCTGGGTACCGGGCTCACCAATGGACTGCGCGGCCACGATGCCCACGGCCTCGCCAATGTCCACCTGCTTGCCGGATGCCATGGACTTGCCGTAGCACTTGGCACACACGCCGGTCGGAGTCTGGCAGGTCAGCACGGAACGGACCTTGACACCCGGGATACCGGCATCCACCAGCGCATCGAGTTGCAGCTCACCAATGTCGGTTCCTGCCGGGAGGACGACGTTGCCGTCCCCGTCTGTTGCATCGGCGGCGAGCACACGGCCCAGTACCGAGGTCTCCACCAGGCTGTGACGGCTGTAACCCACTGTCTCGCCACTAGCATCCTTGACGGGCACGGACACGGGAACCTTGACACCCTGGCGCGTACCGCAGTCCTCTTCGCGCACAATCACGTCCTGCGCAACGTCCACCAGACGACGGGTCAGGTAACCCGAGTCGGCGGTGCGCAGAGCGGTATCGGCCAGGCCCTTGCGGGAGCCGTGAGAGTTGTTGAAGTACTCCAACACGGTCAGGCCCTCGCGGAAGGAAGTCTTGATCGGACGGGTGATGTAATCACCCTTGGAGTTCACAACCATGCCCTTCATGCCGGCCAGGGTCCAGATCTGGCGCATGTTACCGGCAGCACCGGACTTCACGATCATCGGAATCGGGTTGTCATCCGGGTACAGTTCCTCCACGAGCTTACCCACATGGTCGGTGGCGCTCTTCCAGAGTTCCACCAGGCGGTCGTAGCGCTCGCGCGAGGTCAGAGCACCCTTGACCCAGTACTTGTTCTCAATGTCGCGGGCGTCGGCCTCGTAGCGGTCAAGGATCTTCTCCTTGTCCGGGAGCACCAGCACGTCGGACATGGAGATGGTCACACCGGAGCGGGTTGCCCAGTAGAAACCAGCGTCCTTCATCTTGTCCATGGTCTGGGCCACAGTGATCATCGGGTAGCGTGCGGAAAGATCCGTAATCACATCACCCAGCATGATCTTGTCGGAGCCGCCGCCCTTACGGACCATCACGCCCTCAAGGTACGGGTAGTTCCACGGCAGCAGCTCGTTGAACATGATGCGACCAAGGGTGGTGTCAGCCAACCAGGTGTCGCCCTTGTGCCAGCCGTCGGGGAAGTGCTCAGCCTCAATGTCCGCCGGGGGACGCAGGTGAGAAATCCGCACCTTGATTGGCGCCTGGAGGCCCAGCACACCACGGTCGAAGGCCATGATGGCCTCGGCAACAGACAGGTACACGCCCTGTGCAGGCTGCTCATTGGTGGCGGGTTTGTAGGCGCCCTGTCCACCGAACTCCTCCGGCCCCTTCTCCAGAGTGAGGAAGTACAGGCCGGTCACCATGTCCAGACGCGGCATGGCCAGAGGCTTACCGGACGCCGGGGACAGGATGTTGTTGGAGGCCAGCATCAGGATACGCGCCTCAGCCTGTGCTTCCGCTGACAGCGGAAGGTGCACGGCCATCTGGTCACCGTCGAAGTCGGCGTTGAACGCCTCACAGGCCAGCGGGTGCAGCTGGATAGCTTTACCCTCAACCAGCACCGGCTCGAACGCCTGAATACCCAGGCGGTGCAGCGTCGGCGCACGGTTCAGCATCACCGGGTGCTCCGCAATGGCTTCTTCCAGCACGTCCCACACCTCGGGGCGCTGGCGTTCCACCATGCGCTTGGCCGACTTGATGTTCTGTGCGTACTGGTTTTCCACCAGGCGCTTCATCACGAACGGCTTGAACAGTTCCAGCGCCATCAGCTTCGGTAGACCGCATTCGTGCAGGCGCAGCTGCGGACCGACGATAATCACGGAACGACCAGAGTAGTCCACGCGCTTACCCAGCAAGTTCTGGCGGAAACGGCCCTGCTTGCCCTTCAGCAGGTCAGACAGGGACTTCAGTGGGCGGTTGCCCGGGCCGGTGACGGGGCGGCCGCGACGGCCGTTGTCGAACAGCGCGTCCACGGATTCCTGCAGCATGCGCTTCTCGTTGTTCACGATGATCTCGGGCGCGCCGAGGTCGATCATGCGCTTGAGGCGGTTGTTGCGGTTGATCACGCGACGGTACAGGTCGTTCAGGTCGGAGGTGGCAAAACGGCCACCATCGAGCTGAACCATGGGGCGCAGCTCAGGCGGGATCACCGGAATGCAGTCCAGAACCATGCCTGCCGGATCATTGCCGGAGCGCTGGAAAGCCGCAACGACCTTTCAGGCGCTTGAGGGCACGCATCTTCTTCTGGCCTTTGCCTTCGTTGATGATGGTGCGCAGCTCCTCGGCCTCGGCGTCAAGGTCGAAGTTGCGGATCAGGGTCTGGATGGCCTCGGCACCCATGCCGCCGGTGAAGTAGTCTTCGTAGCGGTCCACCAGCTCGGAGTAGATGGTTTCATCGACGATCATCTGCTTCGGGGCAAGCTTGACAAAGGTGTTCCAGATTTCATCCAAGCGATCGATTTCGCGCTGGGCGCGCTCGCGGATGTGCTGCATCTCCTTGTCAGCTGCGTTTTGCACCTTGCGGCGGGCGTCGGCCTTCGCACCAGCTGCTTCCAGCTCGGCGAGGTCTTCTTCCAGCTTCTGGGCGCGCTCGGCAAGCTCAGATTCGGAGTCAGCCTCCACGTCCTTCTTCTCCAGCAGCATTTCGGCTTCCAGAGTGGTCAGGTCGTTGTGGCGGGCTTCCTCATCGACGCTGGTGATGATGTTCGCAGCGAAGTAGATGATGCGTTCCAGGTCCTTCGGCGCCAGGTCCAGCAGGTAGCCCAGGCGGGAGGGCACACCCTTGAAGTACCAGATGTGGGTCACGGGTGCAGCGAGTTCAATGTGGCCCATGCGCTCACGGCGCACCTTGGACTTGGTGACTTCCACACCACAGCGCTCACAAATGATGCCCTTGTAACGGACGCGCTTGTATTTGCCACAAGCACATTCCCAGTCGCGGGTGGGGCCGAAAATACGCTCGCAGAAGAGGCCGTCCTTTTCGGGCTTCAGGGTTCGGTAGTTGATGGTCTCCGGCTTTTTAACCTCGCCCTTGGACCAGCGACGAATGTCGTCGGCGGTGGCGAGTCCGATGCGGAGCTCGTCGAAGAAGTTGACGTCTAGCACGTAACTCTCTTTCCTAAAAATAAGTTCTAGCGGCAATCATTCGCCTGCTTATCGACGCCCCCGGGGCACCTGGCCCATGGCTTCTCACCGTGGACCTGCACCCCGGTTGTGCGTACTTGTCAGCAGACCGAGGAAAGTAGTGCGGTTTAGGCGCTATCAGCGTCGGAACGCTCGTCGCGGGACAGGTTGATGCCCAGCGACGCGCCTGCCTGGTCAAATTCGTCATCGTCGGAGGTGCCCAGCTCCATCGGGGTACCGTCCGCTGAGAGGACCTCAACGTTCAAGCACAGGGACTGGAGCTCCTTCAACAACACCTTGAATGACTCGGGAATGCCCGGGTCAGGGATGTTTTCACCCTTGACGATTGCTTCGTAGACCTTGACGCGACCAACCACATCGTCTGACTTGATGGTCAACAATTCTTGCAGAGTGTAGGCAGCGCCATACGCCTGCATTGCCCACACTTCCATTTCACCGAAGCGCTGGCCACCGAACTGGGCCTTACCGCCGAGCGGCTGCTGGGTGATCATGGAGTATGGACCAGTGGAACGAGCGTGAATCTTCTCATCCACCAGGTGGTGCAACTTCAGGATGTACATGTAGCCCACAGAAACGGGGTACGGGAACGGTTCGCCGGAACGGCCGTCGATAAGCTGCGCCTTACCGTTTTCGTCCACCAGATGTCGCCGTCGCGGTTGGGGCGCGAGTTGGCGAGCAGTCCGGCGAGCTCCTCGTTGGAGGCACCGTCGAACACAGGGGTTGCGGTGAGCGAACCGGCGGGAACGTCGTAGAGTTCCTCCGGCAGCATCTCCATCAGATCCTTGTTGTCCGGGTTGTTGGTATCGATACTCCACCCGGCGGCGGCGAGCCAGCCGAGGTGGACTTCCAGCACCTGGCCGATGTTCATACGACGCGGCACACCGTGGGTGTTCAAAATAATGTCCACCGGAGTGCCGTCCGGCAGGAACGGCATGTCTTCCTGCGGCAGGATCTTACCCACAACGCCCTTGTTGCCGTGGCGGCCAGCCAGCTTATCGCCGTCCTGGATCTTGCGCTTCTGGGCAACGTACACACGAATCATTTCGTTGACGCCGGGGGCCAGGTCGTCGTCATCCTCCCGGGAGAATCGACGAACGCCAATGACCTTGCCGGTTTCACCGTGCGGCACCTTCATGGAGGTGTCGCGAACCTCGCGGGCCTTCTCGCCGAAGATGGCGCGCAGCAGGCGCTCCTCCGGGGTCAGCTCGGTCTCGCCCTTCGGGGTGACCTTACCCACCAGGATGTCGCCGTCGCGGACGTCGGCACCGATGCGGACAATACCGCGGTCATCCAGGTCTTTCAGCACGTCCTCGGACACGTTGGGGATTTCACGGGTGATTTCCTCGGCACCGAGCTTGGTGTCGCGGGCGTCAATTTCGTGTTCCTCAATGTGGATCGAAGTGAGAATGTCCTCCTCCACAAGGCGCTGATTCAGAATGATCGCGTCCTCGTAGTTGTGGCCTTCCCATGGCATGAACGCCACCAGCAGGTTGCGGCCGAGTGCCATTTCACCGTTGTCGGTGCCGGGGCCATCGGCAATAACCTGACCAGCTTCAACGCGGTCGCCAATGTCCACCAGTGGCTTCTGGTTGTAGCACGTACCCTGGTTGGTGCGCTGGAATTTGCGCAGGATGTAGGTGTCGCGGATGCCGTCGTCACCCATCACGGTGATGAAGTCCGCAGAGAGGTTCTCCACCACGCCGGATTTCTTGGAAATAACCAAGTCGCCTGCGTCGTAGGCGGCGCGCAGCTCCATGCCGGTACCCACGTAGGGGGGCTTCCGAGCGGACCAGCGGCACAGCTTGACGCTGCATGTTCGCACCCATGAGGGCACGGTTAGCGTCGTCGTGCTCCAGGAAGGGAATCATGGCGGTAGCCACGGACACCATCTGACGTGGGGAAATATCCATGTAGTCGATGTCGGTGGCGTTGACCACCTCAATGTCCCCACCTTTCATGCGGACCACAACACGCTCTTCGGTGATGTTGCCGTCCTTATCAAAAGGCGTGTTCGCCTGGGCGACCACGTGGCGGTCTTCCTCATCTGCGGTGAGGTAGTCAATCTGATCCGTCAGTTTGCCGTCCACAACCTTGCGGTAGGGGGTTTCAATGAAGCCGAAGGGGTTGACCTGCGCGTAGGAGGACAGTGAACCAATGAGACCAATGTTGGGGCCTTCAGGGGTTTCAATCGGACACATGCGGCCGTAGTGCGAGGGGTGCACGTCGCGAACTTCAATGCCTGCACGCTCACGGGACAGACCACCCGGGCCAAGAGCAGACAAACGGCGCTTGTGGGTCAGACCAGACAGGGAGTTGTTCTGGTCCATGAACTGCGACAGCTGCGAGGTACCGAAAAACTCGCGGATCGCCGCAGACACGGGGCGCACGTTAATCAGCGAGGTGGGAGTGATGGACTCCGCATCCTGCGTGGTCATACGCTCACGCACCACACGCTCCATGCGGGAAAGGCCCACACGGACCTGGTTCTGGATCAGCTCGCCCACGGTGCGGAGACGACGGTTACCAAAGTGGTCGATATCGTCCACCTCAACCGGAATGACCGCGCCGGTTGGGGAGGTCATGGTAGTTTCACCTGCGTGCAGGCGCACCAGGTACTCCAGGGTGGTGGCAATATCTTCCTCGGTCAGCACCATGGTGCCATCATGGTCGCCACCAAGACCCAGTTTGCGGTTGACCTTGTAGCGGCCAACCTTGGCAAGGTCGTAGCGCTTCGCCCGGAAGAAGCTGCTATCCAGCAGGGACTGTGCAAGGTCGCGCGTCGGCTGCTCGCCAGGGCGCTGCTTGCGGTAAATTTCCAGCAAGGCTTCGTCGGTGTTGGATACACCGTCGGATTCCAGCGTGGTCATCATGATCTCAGAGAAGCCGAAACGCTCCACGATTTGCTCGTGGGTCCACCCCAGGGCCTTCAACAGGACGGTGACGGGCTGACGGCGCTTGCGGTCAATGCGCACACCAACGGTGTCGCGCTTATCCACGTCGAACTCTAGCCATGCGCCGCGGGAAGGGATCACCTTCACCGAGTGCAGAGCACGCTCTGTGGACTTGTCAATCGTCTGATCAAAATACACACCGGGGGAACGAACCAGCTGGGAGACAACAACACGTTCCGTGCCATTGACAATGAACGTTCCCTTGTCCGTCATCATCGGGAAGTCGCCGATGAATACGGTCTGCGATTTAATTTCACCAGTATCGTTGTTCACGAACTCCGCTGTCACATACAGCGGAGCCGAGTAGTTAATGTCTTTTTCTTTGCACTCATCAATGGAGTACTTCACCTCTTCGAAGCGGGGCTCCGACAGAGATAGGGACATGTTTCCTGAGTAGTCCTGAATTGGGGACAATTCTTCAAGAATGTCCTCAAGACCACTTGTTACACGGGTACCCTCGGAGACCTTTTCTTGCATGCGGGCACGCCACTCAGGCGTACCAATGAGCCATGCAAAAGACTCAAGCTGCAAGTCGAGGAGACCAGGAACCTCAATGGGTTCCGTGATCTTCGCAAAAGAGTATCGCTCCGGAGCACCGGGGATTTCGGCCATTGACTTGGTCTGGCGGGAGACTGCCAAGATGCGTCCTTCCAGCACCTCACGCGGTCGGCAACCTAAGGTGGGTGGGCTACCGGGCCGCTAGAATTTGAGAATACGGTCTGCTGTGGAAACGCCGCCCAGATAGCACTGAATGACCTTGTCAAATCGAGTTTTTTCAACCCGAGGCAACAAGGTCTCACATGCGATATGGAGGGAGGTTCCAGCGCAACGAAATAGCTTATACCAACAGCGCAAAAAAGTAAAGGGATACTTTACATTATGACCGTGCGCCGCGCCGACTCCCGCGCCCACGCTGACTTCCACGCTCGCGTCGGCTTTCACGCTCACTCCTCCCACGCCCAAGGCTGAAAGCGCCAAAGACGCCAATCAATCCAACAAACGCGAGCGCGCCGCCTGCTCCCAATAGAACCGTGCTGGTGGTGTGCACCCAGTTCCCATTAGATACTGACGATGCCTGCGACATCAATGTCGAAGCACTGTCCGGCGTCACCTTACCATGGAAAAGAATGACCTGCTCACGTTTTTCCCCTTCCCGAGTGCCATAGAAATCATCAATATGCTCCTCCGCATCAATGATCAGGCCGGTGGCGCGGTCCACATACCAGTCCCGTACGGCGGAGTGGAATAAATATCCAGAGGTCATCGCACCATCGGGTTCAGCGAAGTTGGTGGTGTTCGCGGCGTCGGCAAACAGTGTGGCCACGTTGACGGGTTGAATATCCTGGCGGAAGTGCAGGATGGTGCGTCCTTCGCGCCGCTCCTCCCCCACGAAATGTGCGGGCCGGGACTGCCGGAGGGTGTCGTCAAAAACTTGGTAGGGGCCTTGACCTGCGTCCATGGGGAATTTCGTCCACACACCATCAACGGCCACGGTTTGCGTGGGTCCCACAATCTGATCCGTCAACGTTGCATCCCCGACCGCTTCCCCCGTGATGCGGTCCATCCGGTAGCTCCAGATTTTCGCGTTCACCAAACGATTCAGATCGCTTTCCTTAATGTCTTTGCTCAGCGTCATGCCAATACGGAGGGTCACCTCGGTGGCGTCCACGGGATCCATCAGCTCCGTATTCACCTGCTTGAGCAGCGCCCCCTTATATTCGCTTTCCCCGCTGCCCACCGTGCCATTGTTGTCACGCAGCACCATTGTGGTCTGTCCCAGCGACAGCGGTAGCCTGCTGTCGGCATGAACGTAGCGCGGAAGTAGCACACCAACGACCAGCAACGCAGCGCTCAGACCCAACAGCATCACACAAAAGACCCGCGACTTAGGAAGCATAGTTTCCGATGTTACAGTGAGGTTACAGTCAGGCGCTTATCGACGTCGCACCTATCACCGTTTCCCCTCCCCCACCAGGTTTGCATATCCACAACAGACAAAACCCCCGACCGCCACGCGAACGCAGCAATCGGGGGAATCTTTCCTGAAAGAAAGATATTACTTGAGGGAGACCTTAGCGCCAGCTTCTTCCAGCTTGGTCTTGGCAGCCTCAGCGTCGTCCTTGGACACGCCTTCGAGCAGAGCCTTCGGAGCGCTCTCAACGAGTTCCTTGGCTTCCTTCAGGCCCAGGCCGGACACGATTTCGCGGACAACCTTGATCACGCCGATCTTCTTAGCGCCAGCGTCTTCGAGAACAACGTCAAACTCGTCCTTCTCTTCAGCAGCGGCAGCAGCGTCGCCACCAGCAGCACCAGGAGCAGCAACAGCAACCGGAGCAGCAGCGGTAACGTCGAAGGTCTCTTCGAACAGCTTGCGGAATTCGGAAGCCTCGATGAGGGTCATTTCCTTGAAAGCTTCAATGAGCTCTTCGGGGGTAAGTTTAGCCATGGTGGCAATCCTTTCAAGTTTATGGGGTAAAGCAATGTGTATGCGTGGCGCGTCATGCGCGCCGAGAACGACTTATGCGTCCTGCAGTTTTTCCTCGTACGCAGCGAAAAGACGTGCAAGCTGAGAAGCGTGAGCGTCAAACAGGGCCGCGGTACTTGCCAAGCCGCCGTTCATGGCACCAGCAATCTTTGCGAACGTGGTCTCGCGGTTGTCCATCTCAGCGATGGCTTCAACCTGAGCCGCGCTCAAGGCATTGCCGTCCATGTAGCCACCCTTGACCACGAATGCCTTGTTGTCCTTACCGAATTCCTTCAGCGCCTTAGCAGCATCAACGGCTTCGCCCTTGATGAATGCCACAGCGGTGGGACCGGAGAGGAGATCATCAAGACCTTCAACGCCAGCTTCACGAGCAGCCAGCTTGATCATGGTGTTCTTGGCGACGGAGTACTGGACATCAGCGCCAAGCTTACGACGCAGCTCAGTGGTCTGAGCAACAGTCAAGCCACGGTACTCGGTCAGCACGATAGCGTTGGTTTCCTCGAAAACGCTTTTTCAGCTCGGCCACTGCAGCAGTGTTCTTAGCATTTGCCATTACTTCGCCTCCTTCCTCATTAACGTATGGTGTTCGATCCGCCGGGGTTTTCCGCCACAACAGCAAAAAGCCCCGTGCAAGAGCACGAGGGCGCATCCATACGTTGATGAAATGGCTCCAAGTGTCTCCTGCGTAGGTTGGTCCGACTCCGGTCAGACACCTTCGACCCCATCAAACGGGGTAACCGACGGTCTTCGGTGAAACTTGAGCTGTGCGAAAACGCACATCAAACTTCGATCGGCAACACTAGTCCACGCTGTTGGAACTAGTCAAATCAGTAGGGCCTAGGCCTTGTCGCGGAACTGCGCCAGGCCAAGGTCCACAAGGTATTGGCTCACAGCATCCTCGTTGCCGAGCATCCGGTAGGTCACCAGCGTGTTGCTGTTGACAAAGTCAAAAAAGACAGTGGATTCACCGACACGTTCCTGAGGCCCCGTGAACCCCAGTTTCAGCGTGTGACCTGGGGCGGATTCAATACTCTTCCATTCTTCAAAGTCACCATATCGGCGGACATCCGCAATGGCAGTCCGGTCTGTCACAACACCTAGGTAGTTGGCGTACTCTGAGTTGCCGTCGGTGTTGAGCTGGCAGAGTTTCTCTGGGGTTACGTCGTCAAGGGAGAAGACGTCTTCTTCGCAGCTTTCTCCGATAACCAGGTTGGCAATATTAGCGGGGAGGACTGCCCGCACATCATCGGCAATAACGGTAGGCGAGGTGTCGCCACGGGTTGGGGCGGTGGTTCGACTGGGCATGGGCGTGGACGGCACCCGCATGTGCGGTGAGGTTGGCAGCACGCGGGACGAGGGGTAGGTGCGCTCGGTTGATGCGGTGGTGTCGGTGTCCGCTAAGGACAAAAGAACTCGTGACCACGGCTACAAGTCCCAGCACGGCGACCAGAAGCACCACAACCACAATGGCAATGATGGCACCGGCGTTTGATTTCTTGCGCGGCATCGGCTGCCCAGCCATCTGCCCCGGACCCGGTTGGTTCGGATAGCCTGCGCCGTAATCATTCTGTGGGTACTGGTAGTACTGAGGTCCACCGGGTTGAGCTGGCGGCTGTTGGGGTTGCTGACCCTGCTGTGGCGCATATCCGCTGGGCGCTCCCATGGGCTGCTGCAACGGCTGAGTCGGCTGTGGAGGTACCTGTGGCGCTGGCGGCGGGGTTTGTTGGTTCAGGTAAGGGTTCGGCTGTGGCTGATTCTGGGATACAGAACTCTGAGGCGACTGGCTCTGCGGAACCTGCTCCTGTGGGACTTGCCCCTGTGGTGGCTGCTGGTTCTGTTGGTTCTGCAGGTATGGGTTGTAATAAGGCTGAGAGCCGCCCATGTTCTGGCCGTACTCGTAGTTGTTTCCTTGCGCGTTGTCCCCGCCCTGCGGACCGTTGTCACCGCCCTGCGGACTATGGCCACTGTCCTGCGGACTATTGTCCCCGCCCTGGGGGTTGGTGCCACCCTGTTGGTTATCCATATGTTCAGCCCTTCACACCGATACTTTGGTTTTGTAACAGATAAATCTATCACCATTTTCAGCCCGGCAGGAGGGGTGCTGCGCTGCACAGACGTCACCGCGTTGATATGTCACGCACCCTGGGCAGCAGTACCACTACAGCAACAATGATGAGAAATCCCGTCAGGCTGGCAAGGGTCGGCATGCCCCAGTTGTGGACGATGGGCCCCGCCACCGCTCCACCCGCAGCACCGACGATGTTCATGGTGAAGTCGCTGCGGCCCTGAATGTGGGTGCGGCGGGTGTCAGGCGCGGCGTCGATAAGCAGGGCGGAACAGGACACTAGCGCCGCTGACCAGCCCAAGCCCAGCAGCACCAGTGCGGCTACCACGGCCGCATCCTGCTGCCCATACGCAATCAGCAAGCCCAACGACACAAGCTGCACTACAAAGCCCAACGCAAGCGTCCATCGACGCCCAACGCGGTCCGCCAACAGGCCGAATAAGGGCGAGCAGGCGTACATGCCCGCCACATGCGCACTGATAGTGATGCCGATCAGCCGCAGCGACGCACCGTGCCCGTGCAGATGCACCGGTGTCATCGCCATCACTGCGACCATCACCGCATGCGCCACCGCCAACGACGCAATAACAACAATGACCATGGGGTATGCGCGTATCGACGTCGCGTCGGTCGCCGTCTCCTCATCTGGCGCTGTGGGTGCCACTGGATCGGGGTGCAGCGCCACGGACAACACCAGCACCGCCACCGCCTGCGCTCCAATACAGATCAGGTAGGCACCTGAGAAACTACTAAAACCCAACAATTCACTGAGTCGCTGACCTGGCTCCATCAGGTTCGGACCCGCCACCGCCCCAATCGTCGTGGACCACACCACCAGGGACAGATCGCGGCCGCGGGTGGCAGTAGCTGCGACATCGCCCGCAACGAAGCGGCTTTGCAGATTCACGGCGGACGAGGCGCCAATGAGGAGAAAACTAGCCAGGAGCAGCCATAATAGTCGCCATTCGGCGGCGAACATAGCCCCGGTTGCGCCAAGCGCGCCGAGAACCATCCCAGAGGTCAAGGACAATCGACGCCCATGAGCGGCCGCAATCCTGGCTAGGACGACAGAAAACAACGCCGCCCCCACAGTTGTCACTGTCGAGGCGGCACCACCCCACTCTGTGCCACCGATATCCGCAGCCAGCAGTGATCCTAAGGAAAACGCCACACCAGCCGAAATACCACCCATTACCTGGGCAATCATGAGGGCGGTGAGGACGCGGTGTCGATAAGCGGGGGTTATCATATATGACTATTCAGCGAGATGGAACTTCTTGAGAAATGCTTCGGCCTCGTTTTTGCCGCCCTCGATAAAGTAAACAATGGTGGCACCGTCGCTGGCGAAGTCCGTGATATAAACAAAGTTAGTACCCGGGGAGCTTAAGGAACTCACCAGTATGTCATGCCCCTGCGTGGGCTTCAGACTGATGTCCTGTTTCTTCATCATCAGCGGCTTCCTGGCACTCTCCGCCAATTTCTTATCGGTGGTGAATAGCACAGTACCATGACCATACTCAGATTCCGCGTCCGCCATATTCACCCAAGTACACGAAGTCGACTGTGCACTCTGTAAACCAAACACAAACCCAAATGCTGCGGCAGCGTGGCAGGAAACCACATTATCGCGAATCTCTTGAGGAACATGGCTGGCAATCTCGGGGGGAAGATTCTCATGAAGGGAATCCGGTAGCGATCTTTCGGGTGTCGTCGGTACTGCTGATGGAGCCAGTTGAGGCACACTGACCGTCGGGGTAGTGATCGTCTGGGAGGAGTCCAACGCGGTGGTGTCACTTTTCTTAGTGCCAAACACTGTTGTCCACACCAGCACCATAATGGCGATCAGCGCCACAATCCCCAGCGCAATAAGGATCTGCACCAGCGGCGATAGCTTAATCTTCGGGTTGGTGTGCGTACCCAGGGGTGACTGACTAGCCATCATCGAATCGATATGGCGACCAATCGCCTCTGGACCTCGCTGCGGCGGGTTTGGCAATGAGTCAGATCCATGAATGGATTCCGGTGCCGGATCATACGACGACAGTTGATCCCTGGGTCCCATTCCGTTTCCCCTGCTGTTGGGTGAATTATCCACGTGTGTAGCCTTTTCTCGTCATCTCTGCTTCTCTTACCACCAGCGCTTATTGGCCACCATCCCGGCGAGGCGCTGATTTCCTTCCTCATCAGAAACATCCGGGTTTTCGTGGAGGAAACGTTGAACGTCAATCCATTCGTTATACATATCAGCAATGGAATTTTCAGGATCCGCATGAGCAGGACGAGCAGCATTCTGCGACACAATCCAATTAAACGCGTGGAAAATGCGACGAAGTCCCCTGTCCCCCAACCCGTAGACCGTCACATCCGCGTTATACACACGAACCAGCAGGGTCACTTCTGGCGCCCGAACAGCATCCACCCGAGTCACACTATCCACTGCAATTTCCTGCAGCTGACCAGGACCAACGCCGATGAGTATCCTGTAATTAGTTACCGCTAGTGCTGAGTGGAACCCCGGGGATGTTGTATCAGCGAACTCCAACACAAACTCATTCGGACGCAACACATCGTGCACATCTTTTGCTACCATCATCACAAGTTCTGACGCCCCCGCCCGTTCGACAGCCATTTGCACTGACATATCGCTGAAAGTTTGCTCCATGAGGCTCTAATCTATCACCATATTCTGGGTATCTCAGCACATTTTGTTATGAAATATAGATAACTTTTCATCACGGCACCATGCACTGTGTATGGTTGTTTTCATGACCGTAACAGTCACCCCCATTAGCTTCAAACCCAACCAAAAATCCCCTTTTAAATGGTCAGGGCGTCCCCTCGACCCGGCCATGGTGCGCGCCAACTCATTCGGTTTACCTTATCGCGAGCCACAGCCAGTGGACGCTTCCGGTGAACTGCTACCCAAAAAAATGCAAACCCAAATTCAGCAAGTCTTACAAGCTCAATGGGGTTTCAATGACTCAGACGACGTGCGCCAAACATGCGAAATACTCCTGGGCAACGGCATGCACTACCGCGCCTTTGATGCCATGCTGACCCCCTCAAATACGCTAGCCCAAATGTATAGAGAATCAGCATCACCCCTAGATTTTCGCACCCAGACTGACCTTTTCACCAGCTTCCTTCGCGGCCTGTACTACTACAACAACTTTGACCCTGACCACGAGGCACAGCATTTCCACCATTGGGTCAACATGCTTGTTAACCAAGAGTTCCAAAACGTGTGCCCTGACCGGATGCCCCACACCACCCGCGCCTGGGATGTGGTTCGGGTAGAACTCACCGCAGGTCGCGCTGTCGGTTGCGGATTGCTGTCCCCCGAAGAGGGCCAGGATTACTCCCATCGTGCCGTCCAGGAGCTGCAGAAAAGCTTCGCCAACTGGTACCAGGTGGCGTTGAGTTTCTGGTGGGGCCGAGCCATGTGGATGGCCGACGAACCACTGGATATTGGCCTGCTTACCGTGTACGACGACCTGTTCAGCACCGCCCTGACCCACCCCGACTCCCCATGGGTGAAAGTGCCGCTACAGCCTTAGTTACTGTAGCCCCGGCGCGCGAAAAACTACTCCCCAGGATGACGCATCATATGCGCACCTGGGGAGTAGTTATGTGTAGTGGTTATGCGTTACCGTTGCCGCATTACCGCTTCCGTCGAGCTACAACAACGCAGCCGACACCTGCGACAATGAGCAGCCCAGCACCCATGACGATGACGGGCCATTGCTTAGACAGTCCCGTTTTCGCAAGAGCACGATGCGGTTTTTCAGGAGCCTGGCCACCAGGTTGCTGTGGTTTCCCAGGTGGCATGACCACCGTCGTGCCCACAGCCGGAGTGACCGGTGTGGTGCTAGGCACCGGGACAGGCTTTGTCACGGTACCGCGTGGACGCCTCGGGGTCTCCGGCGGGGTTTCGCGCGGTGTCGTGGGCGGTACGGACGTCGTGGGCGGCGGAATGAGGCGCTTATAGGTGTTGGTTGCCTCAACCGTGATCACCTTCTTACCGATGGTCACGCTCACCGGCTGCGGTGTGATCGCCTCATAGCCGTGTTCCTTCGCACTCGCAGCATCCTCCGCAATCGTGCAGGACGTTCCAACGGGCAGCTGCGGCGAGGACACAGCTTTTCCATCAGCACGGACGGTAAGTGTGCCAGATGGGTGGGTCGCCCCCTCGTAGGCGGGTTCGCACGTGTAGGTGAAGTCGAAGGTTTTATCCTCTGGAATGTTGATGGACTCTCCCGTGGCGGGTTCAACCTTCTTGACAATCTCGAAAGGAACCATTGTGGGCGGTGTACTCGTTGACGGCCGTGACCTGCACCGTTGCCGCATTAGCAACATCAATGGTCACGCTGCGGCCCGCAACCGGGGTTGCGCCGTTCACGCTCAGTGAGGTGGTGTAGTCCGCGTTGGCGACAGCGGGCATCGGATTCAGTAATGGTGCACCTACCCGTAGGGAATATCCGTGACCTCTGTAACAGTCCCTGGCACCACCTTGACAGTATGCTCCTTCTCCCCCAACCCTGTGCAGGTGTAGGTGAAGTCAAAGCTCTTACCCGCTAGTGTGGCGGCGTTACCCGTCACGCTCTTAGCCAGGGTAAATCCGCCCTTGTGGCGCTTATAGTTATTGGTCAGCGTCACAGCAGAGACCGAATCCTTCGCTCCGATGGTGAACGTGGGGTGGTCGAAGTTCCCGGCCACGCTGTAGCCATCACGCCGGGCTGACTTCTCGTCCTCGCTCAGCTGGCATTGCGTTCCCGTGGGTAAGGCAGGCCCAGCCACCGCCGTGCCGTCGCCAGGAACCTGCAGGTCTCCCTCTTGCTTGCCACACACGTAATGGACAGTAAACGTTGTGGCACGTGCGGCGTCGACATCATCACCCGTGAGCTTCTTCGCCACAGTGAAGCTGCCGAGATCACGGCTGTAGGTGTTGGTCACTATAACGGCGACAACAGAGTCTTTCTCACTAACGGTGAAGGTCGGCTTATCAATCCGCATGGTGTGTGTGTACCCCTCGCGTTTGGCACTGTCTTTCTTCTCCGAAAGGTGGCATTCCGTCCCTGTAGGAACCTGCGGACCGGTAACAGTAGCACCAGACGCAACCGTCAGCGTTCCTGTGAGGTCGCCACACACGTAGTCAATGTCAAAACGCTTGTCACCGATGGTATCCGCGCCATCACCTTCAACTATTTTCTGCACACTAAAGGTGCCATGATCGCGACTGTAGGTGTTGGTCACCTCCACGCGTGACGACGGCCGCGCAATCTCCACCTTTTCGCCCAGCTGAACATTCACCGAATACCCGGCGCGCTTGGCAGCGTTGTTGTCCTCGCCGGTGATCTCGCACGTGGTGCCCACGGGGAAACGCCCAACCTTTGTGTCTTTACCTGCGGTCACAGTGACGGTTCCTGTTGCAGCAACCTCATCGTCACTGTCGATGGCTTGGCCCGCTGCCGAGCATGTGTAGTTGACAGGGAAGGTCTCATCGCCGGTGGAACCACCAGCCACAACGGTTTTAGATACGATGAATTCTCCACGAGGCACGGTGAAGGTGTTGGTGGCGGTGATAGTGAGCTGCGCGGGTTCGTCAGCGACACTGGCGGTGACCAGCGCGGCTTTGTCATAGCTGTTGAAATCAATGTCAACGCTGTCGGCACCGCCGTTATCGGTTTCTGTGGCAAAGCAGCGTGCACCCACGGGTAGTTTCGCGGGACCACCATCGTCGCCGGGGATCGGAACCGCCGCTTCTCCAGTGACAGTCACGTTTTTCTTCAGCACGGTTAACGGTTCTGCACCGCCCTGCCCTGGCAGTTGGCACGTAACGTCAAAGGTGAAGTGTTTCTGCTGCGCCCGTGGCCACCGCAGCGGGTTCACCCACAATTTTCTTGGCAATGGTGACCACACCAGCGGAGTAGCGGTTAGTGAGAACGGCGGTCATCTGCGCGCCCGTTCCACGTTGCGCATCCAAGCCAATCTCCACGGTTGTACTGGGTAGGTCACCTGTATTGGTGGGATCAGCCCCGCCTGCTTTTGTTTCAGTAACGGTGCAGCTGGCCCCCACAGGGATACCGGTAATAGGTGCACTGTTCAGCTGGGTTTCCCGCGTTCTGCCGTGAGTTTCACGGTTTCTTCTTTTACGGTCTTGCCGTCCGCTGTACAGCGCACCTGGAATTCCAAGGTATTCCCATGCGCGAAGTTCGCACCAGGACCTTCCAGCATTTTGGTGACCACGAGGCTGCCGTCGGCAATGAAACCAGCATCAACGGTGGTGTTGTTGGTGTCTTTGGCCAGCACCACCGGATCGGCTGCCCCCGTTGCGGGATCCGCATTCGAGTCGGTCGCCGGATCCTGGGCTTTGGTTCCCTTAGTCGTGAACGTCAGGGCGCGTGGGGTGTCTTTGTTGAACGTCACCACATACCCATCAGCATTAGAGGAACGCAGATGCGGGAAGGAGTAAAGCCCTTGTGCATTCGTGTGTGTACTGACGGAGACCTTGTTGCCGAGGTCGTCGACACCCTCCAGCTGGACGGGAACATCAGCGGCCGCAGGTTCACCCGCGTCTTGCACGCCGTTGCGGTTAATATCCCACCACGTGTAGTCGCCGACCGAGGATTCAATAGCGTGTTCAGCGCGGGCAATAGGCCCAACAACAAACTGGAACCCATCTGCACGGGCAAGCACACGGTTGACGTAGGTATCGCCGCCAGCATTATCCACGCCCACCATCGTCAGCTCAACCTCAATCACCTCACCGGTGTTGTAGGCGCCAGGGCGCTGCACGCGCAAGGCCGTCACCTCACTCGGCGAGGCAGGGCAGGTACCACTACCACTAACAGCCGTGCCACCTTCAGCCTTATCGCACCATGTGGTGGTGCCGTCCGCCTGATTGGAGGCATCACGTGGATCCAGCTGAACCGCCGCGGCGTTGGTGTACAGGATACGAACCTCTTGGCCCGGCTTATTCCCGTTTTTCACCTCAGCAGAATCGAAAGTGAACGTGCCGTTGAAGCTGGTTCCTGCGACGTTGTTCTGTGGCAGGACGTCGATAATATCCGGGTTGCTCACCAGGCTTGCCTGCGCTGGTGGCAGAGTGTTGTACAACTGGATGCGCCACTTATTGCGTTCGTTGGTGGCCTGACCAGGGCGATTGACCTGCACCACCGGGGTGAGGGCTTCTTTTTGCAGTTTGATGCCCGCGATGTTGCTGATCTGCACCTGTGCGTCATTGGTACGTACAGCCGCTGGGGAGGCATCATCCTCGGCCCAGACCTGCACCACATTGTTGTACACACCTGAGGTCGCGCCGGGCGAAACCTCAGCAGTGAGGATGATAGGATCAATGGCCATGTTGACCTCGTGTTTCGGATACACCCACCGAATGTAGGTTTCGTCGGGTCCACACGCTGGGCGCTTTCTTGTCGTCTGGGGTGGACCCCACCGACATCACGTCAGGCTCCCGCGACGCTTTCACATACATCTGCGACGCAGGAAGACAATCCTCCACCCATACGTCCTTCAGGATGTTGCGTGTCGACGCCCCGGAAGTCAACGACGGCGCAATACGGTACTGCACGTTGTCTGCAGGGATGGGCGGCTGCGCGCCCGCGTCACCACCACTGAGCTGCGGCGGTATGTCCGAAAACTCGCCTGTTTCGCCTTTGCGAACCTGCTTATCCACGCGTGCCTGCGCCAGCGCAAGAATCAGGCGGTCACCAGGGGCACCCGTGTGTGAATCAGGGTTATAGTCCGAGATTCCCCACAAACCGGAATCGGCCAGCACACCCTGCATATCGGTGTTCTTCTTCAGCACGTACTTGATCGACGCCCAGTTCGGCAGAATATCCCCGGTGTCGCGGCCGGAATCAACAACGCGGTGGTTGATGGACAGCGCCATACGCACGCCACCACCCACAGCGGGGCTGTTATCCACAGGCGGGGGCAGCACGGCATGAATGCGCACGCGCGACACCGCGCTGTAGACACCCTGGGCAAGAAGAGCCTGGTCATTACCCGGCACTGCGGAAGGGTCGTCATACCATGGCCCCTTATCGTCACCGCAGCTAGAGTCCGTGCCGGAACCACCCTTGACCGTGGAATACTGCACCTTCAGCGCCGGAGTTTCGCCACTGTTGGTGGCCCATCGGGATTTGCTGCCGTCGGCGGCATTGTTGTATCCGGACACCCATACCGGAGCACCGTTCGATGGGATACTCTGCAAGTCCGTGTCACGGACGGTGCTGGCGGGAACGTCCCGCGCATGCAGGTGCAGCCGGGAATTATCCCAGGCATCGCACAGCACCATGCTCACATCAGCTGGCAAATCCGGGGTTGAACCGGTCACCTCTATCTGCGACAACACGTCCTGCGTCGGCGCAACCGTAATGCCACCACTATGCAGGGTCGCACCGCCAGTTGGCCCTTCACCACGAGCTGCATAGCCTGGTGAAAACTCATCCGGCGACATGTTCCCCGCTTCGCCTGGAACCCCTGTAAACACTTTGTTCATGCGAGCACCCAAGGACACATCCGGCGTAGTGGTCCGGTAGTCATTGCTCTGATCTTGGCTCGCACTATCTTGATGATCCGAGGCGGTAAAACCATTGATACTGAGGTCTTTGTACCTGTTCACGGTCTTCAGCGTCCAGGTATTTTTCGCCTGGTTTTGCACACCAAAGTCAGTGAGCACATCGACAGGGGTGAATACGTTAAACGACTGCGCAACCGCATATGCTTTGTTCCCTGGAATCGCAGTACCTTGCGGCCTACTGACCTGCGTCGGATACGTCCGCAGTGTCATGTCCGCACCAGTGATGCGCATCGGAACCGGCTTACCCACGAGAGTGCTATCAAACGTCAAGGTTCCCGCGTCACGGACAGAATTCTTCTCCGTCAGGGCAACCCCGTTGACTGTGGTGCCGATCTTGTTTCCTGGGGCGTTATAGAAATAGCTATCAGGGTAGATGCGGCTCCCGTACTTTTCCGGGGCCGCGTTCATTGCGGAGATCTGCTCTGGGGTGGCATCCGGGTACATCGATGCAAACGACAGGTCATCCACAAGGGTGATGTCCCCGATAGCAGGCATGGCGCCTTTGCCGTCGGCCGGAGCAGACATCAGCAGAGTGTAGCCCGTACGTTTACATACCTGCTTAGTGTCCCACGGACACGGCTCCGTGGCAGGGCCATAGCGGTAACCGGAGTCCTCCGTAAGTGCCACACTGTTTTTGGATATATCCCACATGAGGCGTGCCGACGCCGTGACCTCGGGAGTTTTCGCCTGCGGCACCGACACCGGCGCTACCCCATCCGCGCTGATCTCTGCAGATACGGGTGCGAGTTTCTGCCCCTGGTGGACCAGGTTGGACACCCGTGCCGTCACGCTCACACTGTCAGTTGCATTTTCTCTTGAACCGAGGTTGCATTCCAGCGTCTGTTCGCTCAATTGGTTTACGGAATCGGCGCTGAGCGGCAAGGTTGGTTCGCCGGCCGTGGGCGGAGTCAACGTGCTTCCGGCCTGGCAGAATCCCGGTACCGCCGTCATCTCCATGCCCTTGGGCAGGGTCATGCGGAATGTCGTGTTGGTACCAACAGTGCCGTTGACCGAAAACTGGACACGGTAAGTCACGGTGTCGTTCACGCGGACGATGCCGTTATTGGCGCCTGAATCGTTACCTGCGGTGTCGTCACCATTGAAGTCGGGCGTGCCGTCGGATTCAATGGCAATCCCGCAGGTCGAGGTTTGTTCCCACCCCTGCACCTTGTAGCGGTACAGCCAGCGGCGCGCGAGCGGCTGGTGTACTGGCCGTGGTTGGGGTGGGATCCGAAGTGGGCGTTGTTGTCTGTGTCTGCGCATCTTTCGACGCATCTGACGCAACTTGCGCCTGCGCCGCCACAGTTGTGGCAACGTCAGGCGTGCTCGCAAGGATAAGCCCCGCCGCAGCCAACACCGTCAGCGGCAGCCGCATGAGCCTACGCGTGTTTCTCACTCGTACGTCCTTTATAAGAATCTCGCTGGGTGCCTCAGGCGCCCTAATACGGGAAAGGGAAAGTGGTCATTCACGTCCTGTACGCACCACATGGATGCCGCACGACAGTAAAAGAGCCATCACCCTAGTTCCGCATATGTGAAAAAAATTTAAGCAAATCCATAATAAAAAGACATATAGCAAAGAATTTACTTAGAATAAACATAATTTATGTTTATGCACTACACGTGATACCTAGCCGTAATGTGTTTTCTTCCCCATATGAAATAGCTACTCCCCCGCACTACCCCCTGAGGCATCAGACGCATTCAACATAACGTTCTCACCGGTACATTCCCTCCCGCACACTAAGCATTATGCAGAATGCACAAAGGGCATGTAACAGATATGCAAAACCCGCCCTCCCAACAAGGAAAGGCGGGCTATGTATGAAGAAAAGAAAAACTACCCAGCGAAGTTCTTCACCACAGTGGCATCAACCGGGATGCCAGGGCCTGCGGTAGCAGCAAAAGTAACTTTCTTCAGGTAGGTGCCCTTGGAGGAAGACGGCTTCAGACGAAGCAGTTCCTCAATCAGGGCGCCGTAGTTTTCGGCAAGCTTCTCCGGCTCGAAGGACACCTTACCCAGCACTGCATGCAGGTTGGATGCCTTGTCCACGCGGAAGGTGATCTTACCGCCCTTGATGTCGGCCACAGCCTTGGCCACGTCGGTGGTCACAGTGCCGGTCTTCGGGTTAGGCATGAGGCCGCGGGGGCCAAGCACGCGGGCCACGCGGCCAACCTTAGCCATCTGGTCTGGGGTGGCAATCGCGGCGTCGAAATCCGTCCAGCCGCCCTGGATGCGCTCGATCAGGTCGTCGGAGCCAACAAAGTCAGCGCCTGCGGCCTCAGCTTCGGTTGCCTTTTCGCCAACGGCAAAGACCACAACGCGAGCGGTCTTACCGGTGCCGTGGGGCAGGGAGACGGTGCCGCGCACAAGCTGGTCTGCTTTGCGGGGGTCTACGCCCAGGCGGATGGCAACATCAACGGTGGCATCGAAGTTCTTGGTGGTGGAGGTTTCCTTGACCAGCTTTGCTGCTTCAAGGGGGCTGTAGATGCGGCCGGCGTCGATTTTTCTCGGCGGCGGCGCGGTAAGCCTTAGAACGCTTTCGCATGTGAATTCCTTATGTCAGAAGAATTGTGTGGTACGGGCCGAAAGTCGGGGACCCTTCCACGATGAGTGAACTGGATTAGCCTTCAACCTCGATACCCATGGAACGCGCGGTACCGGCAATGATCTTGGCAGCGGCGTCGATATCGTTAGCGTTGAGGTCTTCCATCTTGGTCTGGGCGATTTCCCGGACCTGATCCATGGTCACCTTGCCCACTTTCTGGGTGTGGGGGACGCCGGATCCTTTCTGCAGGCCAGCGGCCTTCAGCAGCAGCTTGGCTGCCGGAGGCGTCTTCAGCTTGAAGGTGAAGGAGCGGTCTTCGTACACGGTGATTTCCACCGGGATGACATTGCCGCGCTGCTGTTCAGTAGCAGCGTTGTATGCCTTGCAGAATTCCATGATGTTCACACCATGGGCACCCAGGGCGGGGCCAACCGGCGGAGCCGGGTTAGCCTGACCAGCCTGGATTTGCAGTTTGATGAGGCCGGAGACCTTCTTCTTCGGGGGCATCGATATACCTGCTTCCTTGTTACCGGCGGCTGGCGGGTTCGATGTGCCCCAACCAGCGCCGTCCGGATGCCGGGCCCCACTATCTCACAACAATGAGGATGTTCGTGTAACCCGGCCACCGGGGATGATTGTCGTATCTGCGTGAAAACACGCGAGTGACAATCCTACACGAACACCCTCACGAATACCTAGTTGATTTTTTCCACCTGATCGAAGGTGAGCTCCACCGGCATTTCACGACCCATGAAGGAAATCATTCCGGTCAGTTTCCCGCCCTGGGCATCAATCTCGGAAATGGTGGCGGAAATGGACGCAAACGGCCCGGTGAGGATGGTCACCACTTCATCAACCTGGTAATCCACCTCAATGGTGTTCGCGGTGCTGGGTGTCGGGCTGGCCACAACCTTCTCCCCATCAGCAACAACAGCCTTCTCTGCCTCGCTGGTTTCCGCAGCAGTCTCGGGCGGCATAAGGAACTTAGCGACGTCGCGGTGCTTCACCGGCGTCGGATGCCCCTCGTTTCCCACAAAGGAAGTCACGCCCGGGGTGTCACGCACCACAGACCAGGAGCGATCGTTGATGTCCATGCGCACCAACACGTACCCCGGGAGCAGTTTGCGCTTCACCAGTTTGCGCTTACCTTCGCGGATTTCCACAACCTCTTCAATGGGCACCACAACGTCGTAGATGGAGTCCTCCACCTCCAAGGTCTGGGCGCGCATATCCAGGTTGAGTTTTCACTTTATTTTCGTAGCCGGAGTAGCACTGGATGATGTACCAGTCGCCGGGGAGTTTTTTCAGCTCGCGAATGTAGGTACGCAGGCGGGTTTTGTATTCGGCCAGGGCCGCCTCTTCCTCGGACAGCTCCGTGTCACCCAACGCTGCGGCAGCTTCCTCAACGACGGCGGTTTCTTCAATAACTTCAGAACTGGTTTCTTCACTCATGTTTTCTACTCCATGTGACTATGTTGAGCCTGTTCACCACGCTATGTTCACCATGCTACCTGGTTTCACAAAACAACCCGCCGATTCCTGGGCGGATTCGGCGGGAAAAGCGCGGACTTTAGTTTACTCAGCGCGTGAGCACCTTCTCAACTCCCATGCCTGCAAGGAAATCCACACCAGCAACAAGTGCGGTGGTGATAATCAAAAACGCAAACACGATACTGGTGTATACCACCATCTGGCGCGCGGTGGGCCAAATGACTTTACGCATCTCCTGCACAACTTCAGGGAAAAACGCGGCAACACCGCCGCCGTGCTGTTCATCAGAGGATTCCTTACCCCTGGCCTGCTTAGCCTTGTACGCCTCACTGTTTGTGGCGGCCCCCGTCACCTGGCGTTTACCGGTTGGGCGTGCAGTGGCTACTGCATTATCCGGTCTCTTGTGCTCGGTCACAGTGCTCCTTGAGATCACGTTGAAGGTTGTTTTGCAGGGGCGACAGGACTTGAACCTGCAACCTGCGGTTTTGGAGACCGCTGCTCTGCCAATTGAGCTACGCCCCTATGCGCATCGCGCCACATCCGGAAATACCGCCGGGCTGGCACAACACTGGACCATATTAGCAGAAAAGTTATCAGATCCAACTTCCGTAACAGTTCTACCCAACCATGGCGTGAACCAGAGATTTCATCACAAATCTCAGTAGCGATGGCGAGAATTGAACTCGCGACACAACGATTATGAGTCGTTTGCTCTACCACTGAGCTACACCGCCAAATTATGCTGTTCTCCCTCCGCACAACGGAGAAAAACAACAGAGCCCCCTGACAGAATCGAACTGTCGACCTTTTCCTTACCATGGAAACGCTCTGCCGACTGAGCTAAGGGGGCACAGCCTCGTCATTATCAGCACCTTCTATAAGGTCCTGCGCCGTTGAAGCCTCACAAAGATTAACCCGAAGCCACTACCTAACACAAATCAGCAGGTCAATGGTGTTTTTAACAAGAAAAAGACCCCGCCGGAAGCAGTGCCTCCGGCGGGGTCTTATATAAGAAACAAAAAGAGTGCCAGGTGATGGATTCGAACCAACGTAGCTTGCGCGACGGATTTACAATCCGCTCCCTTTGGCCGCTCGGGCAACCTGGCGTGCACCACACGTCATGGTGCGTTACACACTTTACTACGAACACCAATAACAAAGGCAAATCCGCAGCATAGGAACGTGATTAGCCCACGCGGCTAACCGTGAAACCGGACAAACTGCGTAGCGCCTGAGTCGCCTTACCGTCCGGGAGGAGATCCAGCTGCGCTTCGGCCTCGGCGAGGTAGTGATGGACGTCGTCAAGCGCTTTCTGCTTGCCCGTGGACTGCGCGAGCAAATCCAGTGCCTGCTCCACCTCAGCATCCTCAGTGAGTGGTCCGGTCAGCAAGGCACGCAGCTGTTCGCCGACGGCACTGTCCTCGGCCAGCGCATACAAAACTGGGAGGGTAAACACACCTTCCCGCAGGTCGGTACCTGGGGTCTTCCCTGATTGCGTCGCGTCGGAGAAAATATCAATGATGTCATCGACGATTTGGAACACCATGCCGATGGCGTAACCATAGCGGCGCAGCGCCTCCACAGTCGCGGCATCAGCACCGGCATGCAACGACCCTAAATACCCAGCAGAGGCGATAAGCACACCGGTTTTCTCACGAATAACGTTCATGTAGTGCTCTACCGGATCGCCATCGCCAGCCCCCACGGTTTCCCGCATCTGACCCGTGACCAAGGTGCCAAAGGTATCCGCAAAATGCGACACTGTATCCGTCCCCAGCTCAGCCATGATCCGGGATGCCTGAGCAAGAAGAAAATCGCCAGCGAGAATCGCCATGGAATTATCCCAGCGGGCGTTGGCGCTGGGCACACCCCGGCGCTTGTCTGCCTCATCCATCACATCATCGTGGTACAGGGTAGCCAGGTGAATCATTTCCACCACCACAGCCGCCTGCACTACCTTATCGGACTGCCAATGTGGCCCGAATTGCGACGCAAGCAGGGCAAACATGGGGCGGAATCGTTTACCGCCCGCGACAGCCAAGTGCTGGACTTTATCGGTAATAAAGTCCTCGCCTCCAGACAGTTCAGCACGCAGCAGCTGCTCGACCTGGCTCAATCCGTCGTTGATTGTGGCGGTGAGCTGTGGGTCGCCTAGATCCACCTGGGGAGTCGGCGTGGTAGAAGTCTCGCCGTGGCTCATACGTCGTTTCTCTCAATTCATGGTTACAGTTGTTTTCCTCGCTAGGGTATTACCGTAGCCCACTTTTCACCTAGTCTGCGACACAATCGGTACCAATAGACAACAATGAACACTGTGACTCCTCCACCCGCAGCCCCATATACAGCCTGTGACGTCCTCATAGTCGGCGCTGGTCCCGCCGGTTCCGCCGCAGCGTTTCACGCCGCCAACCGTGGCTACGACGTCCTGCTTATCGACGCCGCCACCTTTCCCCGCGACAAAACCTGCGGCGATGGTCTCACTCCCCGTGCCATGCACGAACTTGCCGCTCTGGGTGTCGCCCACGACATCACCTCTCGCTACACGTCACGTGGGTTGAAACTCCACGGCTTCGGCGGCTCCGTCACCGCACCCTGGCCGACATCGCCGTTTGGCACTACTGGCTCAGCCATGCCACGTACCGAACTTGATGACCTGCTGCGTCGCCACGCAAACGCGCAGCCAGCCGTGACGATGTGGGACAACGCCACCGCGCTCACCCCCGAGACGCAGCACGGCAGAATCACTGAGGTGACGGTGCGGCACCGGGGCGTCGAGAAGCGAATAACCTGCCGCTTTGTGATCGTTGCCGACGGCGTGCGCTCACCGTTTGGCAAAAAACTGGGCCGCACCTGGCACAAAGGGGACGTGTACGGCATCGCGGCCCGCTCCTACTGCACCACCCCGTTGTCTCATGACCCCTGGATTCACTCCCACCTGGAGCTACGCGACAGCGACGGTGTTATCCAACCTGGTTACGGGTGGACCTTCCCTCTTGGCAACGGCAGCGTCAACCTCGGCTGCGGGGCACTATCCACCGACGCGCGACCGGCAAAAGTCAACACCAAAAAACTCCTGGAACTCTACGCCTCGCAGCAACGCGCGGCCTGGTCGCTAGGGCAGACAACCTCCGTGGCCAGCGCCCTCCTGCCCATGGGAGGCGCCGTTAGCAACGTCGCCGGACCCCAACTGGGCGCTCATTGGCGATGCCGCCGCCTGCGTCAACCCCCTCAACGGTGAAGGCATTGACTACGGCCTGGAAACCGCTCGGATGGCCGTCGGCATGCTCGACGAGGCCAAAGACCTCACACTGCTCTGGCCGTACCTTCTCCGCAGCGCTTATGGCGACACATTCCTGCTCGCCCGCACGCTCGCGCGGGTACTCACCTACCCACGCTTTCTTGGTGCGGTCGGGCCGGTGGGTTTCCGGGGGCCGCAATCCCGCATACTCATGCCGCTCGCCGTGCGACTGATGGGCAACCTGGTCACCGACTCCGACCGAGACCTGGTCGCCCGAACATGGCATGCGGCAGGCGCGCGCGACGCGCCTTCTCCCACCGCCCCCTGTGGGACAGCACCCTCTGAGTGCCTACCCCTTGGCTACCGGGCCTTCACAGCTGAATGCAAGGCGGTAATACCCCCGGTCATGTTCTGCCAGCCGCAGTCGGCCCATCCCGACTCATTCACCGCGCGGGCCAACTCCTCCTGATTCGGCCACGCACGAATCGACTCCGCCAAGTACTCGTAGGCTTCTGGATTCGACGACACCACCCGCGCCACCAGCGGCAACGCGCGCATCAAATACTCCTTGTACACAACTCCAAACACGGGGAACGTGGGGGTGGAAAACTCCGCAATCGTCAACCGACCCCCCGGCTTGGTGACTCGCGCAAGCTCCCGCAATCCGGCGCGAAAATCATGGATATTGCGCAGCCCGAAGCTGATGGTCACAGCGTCGAAGCTGGCATCTGCGAAGGGCAAATGCATGCCATCGCCCACTACCTTTGACACGTCACGGTGGATACCGGCGGCAAGCATGCCTTGGGAGAAATCACAGGCAACCACCCACGCTCCCGACCTGCTGAGCTCCTCGGTGGATACTGCGGTTCCTGCCGCTAGGTCAAGAATGCGCTCACCGGGTTGGGGGTTGAGGCGCTGACGTGTGCGGCGGCGCCACGCGCGGTCCTGCCCGAAGGACAAAATAGTGTTGGTGATGTCGTATTTCTCGCCCACCCCGTCAAACATGCGGGCGACATCAAAAGGGTTTTTATCCAGGGATGCTTTTGCCACAGGATTGAGCGTACAACACGGAGCGGGCTTGGCGGGGTGCAGATGAGGTGCTGTGTGGTTTAAGCGCTCCGCGCGCCGAGTGCCTTGGCCGCCCACAGGGGCAATTCCGGCATCGGTCCGAAGAAGGTGAGGGGGATGCGGTGACTGCGGTCAATAACATCGTTGTAGTGGGTCATCAGCTGCCCACACAGGGCGTGCCAGGTTTTATGACGCACGCCCTCCCTGGCGGCGACACGCATCGCGCTGTGGCGTGAGGGTTCGGTGATCATCTCCACTGTCTCCACGAGTTCCTGCTCAAACGTCTCTACGTCCAGCAGGTAACCATCCACTCCACTGGTGATCAGGTCGATCGGACCACCCGCATGAGGCCCAATGGCGGGCACGCCCGAGGCAAGCGCCTCCTGAATGGCCTGGCAGAAGGTTTCATACTCCCCGGTGTGCACAAACACATCGAGGCTGGCGTAGGCGTGGGCGAGATCGTCGCCGTCCAGCGCCCCAGCGAACACAGCGTTGGGCATCAGTTCTTGCAGCTCGCTGCGCTGCGGCCCGTCCCCCACAATCACCACCTGGTAGCGCTCATCCTGGTCAAGCACCGCAAGCCTGCGCACCCCCTTTTCTGCGGCAAGCCTCCCCACGTAGCCCACGATGCATTTCTGCCCGGTGGGGTCCCACTCCTCACGCAGCTCGGTGGAACGCTTATCTGGGGAGAAACGCTCCGAATCCACGCCCCTGCCCCAATGAAACACCTCGTTAATTCCATGCTTCGTCAGGTCTGCCATAGCAACTGACGACGGCGCGAGCGTGCGCTGACACATATTATGAATCGTCCGGGTCCATTCCCAGCTCGCTGCAGCTAGTGGGGCAAGGTGATACTTGTGCGCAAAACCCGCCACGTCAGTTTGATACACCGCAATAGCCGGAATGCGCAGCTGCCTGGCAGCAAATGCCCCCGAACCGCCCAAAACAAAAGGCGAGGCCAAATGCACAATATCAGGCCGGAAGTTTCGAATAGCCTGCGTCACAGCCGGCATGGGAACACCAATGGGAAGCGAATTAATCAACGGCACCATGATGGTAGGCACCCGCACAATCTCAAATCCCAGATACTCCGCGACTTCTTCCTCAAAATCCCGCGCACCCGGTGCAATAACCAGCGCTTCATGCCCATTGTCGTGCAGATACTCCAGCACGCGCAGCACGGAATTGGTCACTCCATTGATGTTTGGAAGGAAGGACTCCGCCACGATCGCCACTCGCATAGCGTCCATCTTCCTCAAACCCCTCCCCCTACGCAACGTAGCTAACACTCTATGCCCTGTGTCTACGCACCGCTCTCCGAGAGAAAAACCCCACCAACCACCACAACACGACAGCCACGACGGTACTCACAGCCGCAACGCTCAGAGCAGGGACAATAGCCAAGGTCCACGAACGGTTCTCCACCTTCACCAAATCGGGATCCTCCGTGGAATACGTGACCCACACACGCTGCCCCTCCCCCAATCCAGTGGGGTAGAACACACCTGCTGCAGGAGAATGAAAGATCCCTCCCCATCCTGATATTCCACCGCAGTACGCTTCGCCCCCACTGCCGTGACATGCGCCAACGCCCTCCCCGGGTGCTGAGCAATGCGGTAATCGTTATAAAACGGTCCAGCAACCATGCTTATCGACGCCAACAACAACACCGCATACACCACCAGCACCACCTGGTGCAGCCTCCGCCGAACTCTCACATCGCCACCTTATCGGCAATACTCGCATGCAACGCACGCCGAGTACTACGAGTAGTCACAGCCTCAATCACCAACACCGACGGTGAGGGGCGCGCGGCGGTGTCCACCAGGGCGTCGATAAGCGCTGGAAGCGTATCCACCTGAAGGAAATCAGCACCATACCCGCGTGCTACATCCCCCAACTCCACCCCATGAGGGCGTGCCGAATAGTCGCTCAAACTGAGGACGCATATCTGGTGCCCCCATCTCCAGAGCCTCAAAAATACCGCAGCCATTATCGTTGGCCACCACAATTGTCAGATTCTCAGGGCGAGCACTCCCCTCGCAGACAAGAAGCCCACCCGCATCATGAAGAAACGTCACATCCCCCATCAACGCGACCGTGCGAGGGGCGCGAGGTTCATCAGGGCAACGCGCCTGCGTAGCCAATGCCACCCCCACCGCCTGGGCCACCGTGCCATCAATACCCGCGGCCCCGCGAGGGGCATACGTATCCACACCATCAAACGGTAAACCCACAAAACTCGCATCACGCACCGGATTCGACGCCCCCAGCACCAGCGAATCACCCACCGCCAACGTATCCGCCACCCCAGCCGCCACATGCAAACCCGTAAACCCGTGATCTTCCTCCAACGTGTCGCGCACCGCCTGCGCCGCCATGTCCGACGCCGCCTCACACAACCGCAACCACCGGTCACTACACTGACCACTCACCTTCACAGTGGTCCCCACCGCGTCAGCACGATGATACGGGTCCGTGACCTGGCTACTCTGAGAAAGACACACCAGCCGAATGCTCGGATCCTTCATCAACGCAAAGACATCACGATGCAACGTCGGATGACCAACCACCACCACCTGCTTCGGTTTCGCATCCACAACATAGCCCTCAGCAGACAACTGCTCACGAGCAAACACCCCAGCCGCCAACGGGTGCACCGGGTGATACGGCGCAGGAGCCGTCGGCTCAGCGATGGTAGGAACATCCTCCAAGCCAGGAACCTCCCATGCCTCATCCCCAGCAATGACCAGCGTATTCTCGCTCAAATCCAGAGCAACCTCGCCATGATCCACCCTTCTAGGCCGCACAAACTCTTTACTCACCGGCTCTGGATTCAGCGGAAGCTCCTTGCCCACCAACGGCGCTTCCAAGGCAACATTCAACTGGGCGACCCCCAGTTCTAGGGCCTTCAGCGTAGCCTGCTTCGCCTCCCTCGTCACCGACACCAGCCGGAAGATGCACCGTGGGGGCAAACTCCCCGAAAATCCCCTGCTGATTAATAGTCTGGCTCGCACCCGTACCAACAAGACGCGCCGGGCGATCCGCAGACACGACCAGCATCGGCGTGTTCGAATGATGGGCCTCCACCACCGCAGGCAGACAATTAGCCACCGCAGTGCCCGACGTCATCACTACCGGCACCGCGCGGCGCTGCACCCGAGCCATACCCAAAGCCAAGAATGCGGCGCTGCGCTCATCAATACGCACGTGGATACGCAGATCCGGGCGGGCTGCCAGCGCCAACGACAACGGCGCATTCCGCGACCCCGGGCACACCACAACATCAGTCACATGTCGGGCCAGTTCTGCGGCGATCACCTGGGCAACACGGGGAGAGTCTTGGAGAGAGGTTTGGGAAGGGGTCATGGACACCACTTTAACCGGGAGGGGTGGCTTAAGGTGCAGGTGTCAAACACCGCGACAAAAGCCAGCTACCTCAGCACACCCAGACACCAAACCTGGTACATATCCAGGAACAGGGAGCGGGCTTGGCATAGCAACGTTGTGCTCTCCAGCTAGCCCCGTTCCCACACCCTTCGCACACGCTCCAACCACCAGTCCCGACGCCCGCTGGACGCAGCGAGCGCAGCCAAACGATCAGGCTCAGGCGCGACCAGCACTGTGGACATGCGCCCGTTCTGGATGACGCGCGGCTCGGCAACGTCTTCAAGGAAAAAAACTCCTGCGTGGCGAGCCCTGCGGCCCGCTCCCCCACCAGTGCGGCCGCAGCCAACCCTGCGTTCATTCCCACAGCGGTGTCTAGGGCACTTGCCACGGTCAGTCCAAGTCCCCGTGCATGCATGAACTCGGCTAGCTCGCACACCCGCCGCACGCCGCCAAGTGGCGCCACTTTAATAACAGCCACATCCGCAGCACCCTCCCGAGCAACCCGATAGGGATCATCGGCACGTCTGATCGACTCATCCGCAGCAACGCACACACCAGCACGTCGCCGCACCTCAGCCAGTTCGGCCAGGGTTGCGCAGGGTTGCTCCATATAGTCCAGCGGTCCCAGCACGCGGGAAGCTTCGATCGCTTGCTCCACATTCCACCCCCGGTTGGCATCCACCCGAATGAGGGCATCAGGGCGGGCAGCACGCACGGCGTCGATACGCGCGACATCGTCACACAGGCTCTGGCCGGGTTCAGCAACCTTCACTTTGACCACCCTGCACCCGGGGAAACGATCAAGGATTCCTGAGACATCGGCCGCAGACACAGCCGGAACGGTGGCATTGACCTCGACGACCTCGCGCGGCAGCGGTGGCACTCCCTCGTAGGCGGATTCCAGGGCGCTAGCCAGCCACGACGAAGCCTCGTCATCGCCATACTCCAGGAAGGGAGCGAACTCACCCCAGCCCGCAGGGCCGTCGATAAGCAGTGCCTCACGCGTATCGACGCCCCGGAATCTCACCCGCATCGGCAGGGACACAACGTGAGCACGATCAAGGACATCATCCAAGCTAGGCATATTTATAGGATAGTGGTCATGACCTACAGCACAGACAACCCTTTTGACCCTACGCAATGGCGCACCGTTCCGGGTTTCGAAGACCTCACTGACATCACCTACCACCGTCACGTAGGCGAAGGCCGCCGCCACGGGATTGTGCGAATCGCGTTTGATCGGCCGGACGTGCGCAATGCTTTTCGCCCTCACACGGTGGACGAACTGTACCGAACACTGGATCACGCGCGTCGCACCCCCGACGTGGGGTGCGTGCTCATCACCGGAAACGGCCCCTCCACCAGGGATGGCGGCTGGGCGTTCTGCTCCGGCGGCGATCAAAGGATTCGCGGTCGCTCAGGCTACCGTTACGCCGACGGGAGACACCGCAGACACCGTTGACGAGGCTCGGGAGAAGGTAGAAGGAGGCAGGCTCCACATCCTAGAGGTGCAGCGACTGATCCGTACCATGCCGAAAGTGGTGATTGCCGTGGTCAACGGGTGGGCCGCTGGGGGTGGCCACTCCCTGCATGTTGTGTGCGATCTCACGGTGGCGTCCCGCCAGGAGGCGCGGTTCAAGCAAACCGACGCAGATGTTGGCTCTTTCGACGCCGGCTACGGCTCGGCGTACTTGGCGAAAATGGTCGGACAGAAGTACGCGCGCGAGATCTTTTTCCTGGGACGAACCTACGACGCGGAGCGAATGCAGCAGATGGGGGCGGTAAATGTGGTGGCTGACCATGGAGAAGTGGAAAATGAAGCCATTCAGATGGCCATGGAGATTAATGGAAAATCCCCTACTGCGCAGCGCATGTTGAAGTTTGCATTCAACCTCACCGACGATGGCCTGATGGGTCAGCAGGTGTTTGCAGGCGAGGCAACACGATTGGCATACATGACCGATGAAGCTGTGGAAGGCAAGGAATCTTTCTTAGAAAAGCGCGAACCAGATTGGTCACCATTCCTTACTACTACTAAATATAACCCCAGCTGGAGACATCAATTCGGAATAGCAATTTTGCTACTACATGACACGCGGGCGGCGGCTTAAAAATTATTCTTAAAAATGACACACTATGTGTTAAGGTAATTTTAAGTTGATGATGGATCACATACAGGCGCAGTGAATCGCGACGCCCGCACATATAGTGCATCGTCACACACTTCACCTGTGGAGATTCAGGTAATATACTTTGCAGTACCTGAGTTGGTTTGCAAAAACTAATTAAAGAAGCTCTAGCAATAACCTTAAGCAAACACTTAAGACGCGGCTGAGGCTTCACGAGGTTCCCTGCGGAACCTGGCGGCTCCCCGGAGCCTCTGGGACCACCGGAAGCCTCACCCTATCCCCCGAAGGAAACTGACGATGCCAATCGACCAAGCAATCACAAAGCTTGCAGATAAGGTTCGCGACCTCAAGCCGCTGATCGACAGTGAGGTTGGAACAAAAACAGCTTTTATCACCCCGTTCATTAACGACGTACTCGGCTACGATGTCAGCGACCCCCGCGAGGTCGTTCCTGAATACACCGCTGGCACAGGGGAACGAGTGGACTACGCCATCAAGTCAGGGGCCGATATCCGCATCCTCCTGCTCTGCACAAAAATCAACGAACCCCTCACCCGTGAAAAAACCGCAGAGCTGGCGCGCTGCTTCAACGCCAGCAACGCGAACTTTGGCATCCTCGCCAACGGGGAAAGCTACGAAATATACACTCGGCGCAGCGACAGCCAACTCATGGACGGCCGCCCCGTGCTCAATCTCAACCTTTCCGCGCTGGACTTCAGCACCTTCCCCAACGTGGAAAAACTGACAAAATTCCAATTCGATCCACGGTTCCACGGCTCTGCCAACATGGACCGCAAGTACATTGACAAGATCAAAGAGATCCTGGTCCAACAGTTCAACTACCCGGATCCCTCGTGGGTCAACTTCCTTGCGTCAAAAGTCGTTGCCACAGAGATTGGTGGTACTACTCCCGCAAATTTCACCGAGCTGGTTCGTACCGCAACAACGGAATTTCTTCAGGAAAGGGTGTCTACCAAACCAGCTCCCCCCGCACCCGCCGCCGCCATCGTCCCGGACCTTCCTCCCCAGTCTGCGCTGCTTGAAAACTGGACTAACCCTGTAGACCTGAACTCACCGGAGGACATGCCCTGGCCGTTGCCCGAGCACGAAGTACGCCCCGACGAGGTCTTCTTCTCCACCACAGACGCCCGTGGCGTCATCGAAGAAGCCAACGACGTGTTCATTCGCCTGTCACACTTCACCCGCGACGAGCTTATTGGTGCCCCGCACAACATCATCCGCCACAGCGGTATGCCGGGTGCTGTGTTCCGCACCATGTGGGATGCTCTACATAAAGGCATTCCCTTCGCCGGATACGTGCGTAACCGAGCCAAGGACGGTAGTTCCTACGACGTCTACGCCACCGTCACCCGCCTGGAGAATGGTGGATACTTGTCGGTGCGGATCACGCCGTCGATAAGCGAAAATTGGGCACTGGCCCAGGGCATTTATGACGAGCTCAGCGAACTCGAAACCGAGCTTGCCGATGCCGGGTTCAACCGTCGCACCGCCGCCGAACGCGGCTCGCAGCGGCTCACCGAAATGCTCAATGAACTGGGCATCGCCGACTACGAACATCTGCAGTGGATGCAGCTGCCGGACGAAATCTCCGCACGCGAAGCCTACAGCGTGGGCATTCCCGAACGCCCCTACGCCTTCGGCCACCTCAACGAACTGCTCACCGTGACCCGGGAAACCTTCAACGAGCTGGACAGTTGGATGAGGGAACAAGAAGACATCCTGCAGCTGGCCCGCTCGCTGACCACCACCGGCGAACAGCTACGCCAGGAGATCCAAGCAACCGTGGGTGTGGCCACCAAAATGGACGAACTCGATGTTTCCGGCCCCGAACGGGAAGTGCTGCTCATTCCCCTCAAGATCTGGATGAACATGCACAGTCTGGCCAGCCAGTACCTTGAGGAACTGGTGGATTTGCTGCCGCAGCTTTCCGACGCCGGGGCAAAAACCCGCTTCCACATCGCCCTAGCGCGTCTACACACCACCATGGTGGGAACCTTCACCACCGAGCTCATCGACGGGAAGCCTGATGCCGAAAAATCCGCACCCGCCATTCACCTCCTGTGTTCCGCGCTGCGTCAGACACTCCACGAAATGGACGACCAAGCGCTGACCTATCAGCGTGTGAAATCCCGCGTTAGCGCACGCATCCGCTCTGTGAAGTCCATCATGGAAATTCCGCGCACGCTCATTGTGGATTGGACCGAGGACGTTCGGTACCGGAGCTTCACCCCCGCCACCTCCGCGTTGGTGGATACTGTCTCCTCCTCCATCAGTGGCGCTTCTACAGCCATTGCCGAGTTGGATTCACTGGTGGCCCGTCTGGAATCTGGCTCTGTCCACGACACCAGCACGCTGCGTAGCCTTGTGGAGCACATTGATGCCGAGGCCCATGCGTATCAGACGTCACTGTAGTGTTCTACTGTGACAAAAGTGGCGGACAGCACTAAGAATTAACCTAAAATTCACCTGCGTGGTTTCGATTTTTACTGTGGGAGGAGGCACGGTGAAAAATCTAGGTGATTTTTGGGTGCGCTGCGCGAATCAAAACCGAAAACCACTGGTGAATAAGTTGGTACCACACCATTAATTGATCACCCAAGTACACTACAAGGCCCCCATATGGGGGCCTTGCTTCGTTAACTTTCCTGCATCCGCCACCAAAAGGGCGCTTTTCCAGTTCAACATTGCCGCACATTCGGGCATACTCCATAGTTGTGACCGAATTGATCATTCTCCTCATCGTGATTGTCACCGCTCTGGCTTTTGACTACACCAACGGTTTTCACGACACCGGCAATGCAATGGCCACTTCCATCGCCACCGGCGCGCTGAAACCAAAGGTCGCAGTCGGCCTGTCCGCCACCCTGAACCTCATCGGCGCATTCCTGTCCATCGAAGTGGCAACCACCGTTGCCAAAGGCGTGGTAGACCTCCAACAGTTTGATCTGAACAACTCCTACGATGCGCACCGACTCTTGCTCGTCGTATTCGCCGGCCTTATTGGCGGCATCGTCTGGAACCTTCTCACCTGGTTGCTTGGCATCCCTTCCAGCTCTTCCCATGCCCTGTTCGGCGGCCTCATTGGTGCAGCCCTCGCATCTCTTGGCATGGGCGGCGTTGTATGGACTGGCGTGTTAGCAAAGGTAGTTATCCCCGCACTCGCCTCTCCCATTGTGGCTGGGCTGGTGGCCACGGTGGGCACGGCACTGGTGTACTTTTTCACCAACCGTGTTGTCGAAGAACGCAAAAACCGGTACTTCCGCTGGGGCCAGATCGGTTCAGCCTCGCTGGTATCCCTGGCACACGGCACTAACGACGCCCAGAAAACCATGGGTGTCATCTTCCTAGCCATGGTGGCCACCGGCCACCTTCACCAAGACGCCACTATCCCCTTCTGGGTGAAAGCCGCCTGCGCCATCGCCATTGCCGTGGGCACCTGGATGGGCGGTTGGCGCGTCATCCGCACCCTGGGTAAAGGACTCGTGGAGATCGACTCCCCACAGGGCATGGCAGCTGAAATGTCGTCAGCGGCCATTATCCTCACGTCCTCACACTTCGGTATGGCACTGTCCACCACGCACGTGGCCACCGGCTCCATCATGGGTACCGGTTTGGGGCGTAAAGGGGCCGAAGTTCGCTGGGGCGTCGCTGGGCGCATGGCCGCAGCATGGTTGATCACCCTGCCCGCCGCCGCGCTGGTTGGTTGTTCCACATGGTGGCTCGCCCATGGCGTTGGCCTTTTCACCAACGACATGGTGGGCGTGCTCGCCGCATTCGCTGTGCTGCTGGGACTGTCCGGATACATCTACATGCAGTCCCGCAAAGCACCCGTACACTCTGGAAACGTCAATGCCGAATGGGATGAGGACGGCACCTCTACCCCTGACGTCACTGCTAGCACCCCACGCAAGGAGGCCTTATCCTCATGAATGCTGTAGAGATAGTGACTGACCTGCTGCAGGTTATCATCGGCGGTCTGGTACTGGGCGCTGGTCTTCCCGCACTCTTCGCTGTGGGTATCCGCTTGGCCTCTGGAAGCGGGACCGTCAACCCTGATGGCACTGTGACGCACACCAAAGATGCGAACCTTTTTCAAAAAACGCTTGCAGGTTTGTGTTTTGGGGTTATTATTGTGGCCATCATTGCAGGCATTTTGTGGATCACTAAAGGCGTGATCTACGAGAGTTTCGCCTGGGACATCTTTGGCACAGAGGGCTAATCCGTATCGAGGATGATCACCATCCGGGCTGCCGGACCACCACTGGTACCTGTGGCCCGGTTTTCCGTTCTTTACCGCGAGGGAGCACACAACCCATGCCTCACCAGCACACCGGCGACAACATTGTCACACGTGCCATCAACTGGCTGCGCCGGGGGTACCCCCAGGGCGTTCCGTCGCAGGATAATATCGCCGTGCTGTATGTGCTCAAGCGCCACCTCAGCAATGAAGATATTGAAGCGGTAATCAAGGAAATGATTGACGCATCACCACAAGACAGCCCTACTCGCCGTTTCACTGACAAGCAGATCCGCGACTACATCCGTCACAGCGCCCATCAGGTCCCAAACCCAGAGGACATTGAACGGGTCAAGACACGCCTCGCAGAGAGTGGCTTTCCGGTTGAGTAATGTGTAGACTGTAAAATCACTTGATGTTCACCAACTAATGCATTTTCCCACGGTAGTGAGACCTCAGTGGTTATGCACCCAAGATCATGCAACACAGAACAAGGAAAGGAGGCGTTTGATTGAAAGCATCAACGATGTCCAAGGTGATCAACTGGTTACGCACTGATCCAGGCGGAACATGCACCCCATTGGATGTGCTTCCTGTGCGGCGTCGCATGTTTGACGTTTTTAGCCGGGATGATCTCCTTACATGGTGGCTTATCGATTCTGGACTCACCCCAGCCCAACCCAGCGACGTAGAGCTGGCATATCTCATGGTCTGTGAGGAATCTGCCGACGTCAATGAAATTGAACGGTTCCGTTCACAACGTTTAGCTCCCCTGGGGTTGTGTGCTTAGCTAGGCTTTATAGCCATGAGCACACGTCTGCTAACACCTCTTCCCGTGTCCCCCTCCCACCCGGAGGATATTCTTCCGAACCTGGAATTGGCCATAGCCGGACGTGAGACCTGCTACCTGTCCCAGCTGAGGATATTCACCGCGCCGAACTGCTGCGGACTTCCCAGAGGGCGGGCGAACCCATTTCTGAGGATATTGCCCTAGTGGTGGCCACATCCGGATCCACAGGAACCCCAAAGGCGCTATGCTCACCCCCCGCAACCTAGTGAGTTCAGCAGATGCCACCCACAAGGCTCTAGGCGGCGAGGGGCAGTGGCTCTTGGCACTTCCACCACATCACATCGCAGGCATTCAAGTACTGGTGCGCTCCGTGGTGGCGGGCTACGAACCACTATGCCTTGACGTGAGCCACGGATTCAGCATTGGGGCCTTCGCCGCCGCAGCACACGAGCTGGCCGACGACGGCGGCTACACCTACACCTCGCTTGTCCCCCTGCAACTCCTGAAAGCCATGGACGAGCTCCGTGGCATCGAAGCACTACGCCGGTTCCACGCCATCCTCGTAGGCGGCGCGCCACTCGCCGAAACAACCCGCCGCCAATGCCGCGAACTTGGCATTCATGTGGTGTGCACCTATGGCTCCTCGGAAACTGCGGGGGGCTGCGTCTACAACGGCCTGCCCATTCCCGGTGCACGCATTCATGTGACAGGTGAGCGTATTCACCTGGGCGGTCCGATGATCGCGCAGGGGTACCGCAACTCCTCCAACGATGAGGCGTTCGCGTACCCCATGTGGTTTTCCACCCAGGACACCGGTCAGATGGTTGATGGCCGTCTGCAGGTAACAGGTCGGATTGACACAGTAATTGATTCAGGTGGTTTGAAACTGCACCCGGAGGTGGTGGAAAGCGCCATGCTGGGTATTTCCGGGGTGAAGGCCGCGTGTGTGGTGGGGGTTCCACACCCGCGTCTGGGCCAGGCAGTGGTGGCGGTGTATGTGGGACCCGCATCACCGGGTCAGGTGATCGCCGGGTTGTCGGAGCTTCCGCGCTGGCAGCTCCCCAAGGAACTGAAGCGTCTCGACGCCCTGCCACTCACCGGCCCCGGCAAGGTGGATCGCCGCGCAGTGCAGCGCCTGTTTTAGTCTTCGCGTTCGCTGGCGGCAACCAGTGCGGCGATGTCCTCATTGGTGTAGACCCGCCGTATTTGCTCATCGTTGCCCCCCATGAGGGTATTTCCTACAACGAGGGCACCAACCTGAGTGCTAGGTACCACGGCGAAGTGCCGGGGTTTGGCGTAAACCTGCCTGATCGGGTGCCCCGAGCGCAGCGCGCAGACATGCAGCCACACGTCGTCGGCGCGAGGGCACTGTTTTATGAACTCCGTGTCACCTTGGGCAACCACGTAGTCAATGAAACTGGTGGGATACAGTACGCCCGAGACTCCTGTGGCGAAGTGCAGCAGCGAGGCTTGGGAGGTGTTCACCGCCGTCCATTTCACGTAGGGCAGCATCCGCCCGTCGCGCAGTTCGATACGGTGGGCACGGTAGGCTATCACGGCGTCGTTACGCAGGTCGCCGATGAACAGCAGGCGCTGGAGGAACCATTCGGGGTAGATCATGTCGTCATCGATGGTGGCAACGCGGATGCCTGTGCCTGCAACGTCGCGGAATTGGTTCCAGTATTTGGTGTGGGGGCCGTAGTCGCCATCGGAACAGCGGATTTGTAGCCCGCGGTGGACCAGTCGTTGCAGGCTGACGGGCAGAGGGGCGTTGTAGTCGTGTTCGTCGAGCCACAGGACGATGGGGGCCTTGGTGTAGCCGCGCGCGATGGATTCAAGAGTGAAATGCACCTTGTTCAGGCGCTTACCGTGGGAGGTGAGCGAGATGACCACGTCTCCTTCTTGGGGAATGCGCGTTCTGCTCAATCGGTTGGCAATGGCTAAGGGCAGCATTCGAAGTAGCGTTAGGAAAAAGCTGGCCACCTGCCCCAACACGTAACCAACCCACATAGTTGTCCTTTCCACGCACCCTGATAAACCTCGTTGGCATCTCCACTCTAGTATCAGATGCATGCCTGAATCTTCACGAGCCTCCTTCCACGACTGGCTCCAGGGGGCACGCCCGCACACGTGGGCTAACGCTTTTGCCCCCGTCGTTGCTGGCACTGGTGCTGCCGCATGGTCCGGGAATGCGAGTATTTACCGCGCCATGTTGGCCATGGTGGTGGCGTGGACGTTGATTGTGGGGGTCAATTACGCCAACGACTACTCCGATGGGATTCGCGGCACAGATGACGACCGCCAGGGGCCGCAGCGGCTTACCGGCTCAGGACTGGCCAAGCCGGAACACGTCAAGTACGCGGCTTTTGGGGCGTTTGCGCTGGCAGCTGTGGCTGGGACGCTCCTAAGCGTCATGAGTTCGTGGTGGCTCATCGCTGTGGGTGCACTGTGCATCCTGGCAGCGTGGTTCTACACCGGCGGGAAACACCCCTATGGGTATGCCGGCTGGGGGGAATGCGCGGTGTTCGTGTTTTTCGGGCTAGTGGCCGTGTGCGGAACCGAATACACGCAGGCTGGCCGCGTCACCTGGGTCGGCGTGACATGCGCTGTGTCAATTGGGTGTTTTTCCGCCGCAGTAAACCTGGCAAACAACCTCCGCGACATTCCCTCAGACACCGATTCCGGCAAACGCACGTTGGCAGTGCGGCTAGGCGATCGCGGCACTCGTCGCCTGTGGTTAGGGCTGGTCGCCGTACCCTACCTCTCCACACTGGTGCTGGCGACGCAGTGCGTGCCGACGCTCGCGGCACTCGCCGCCCTTCTTCTCACCCGGTCGGCCGCCACCCCGGTCATGCGCGGGGCAACCGGCCCCGCGCTGATTCCCGTACTGGGACTCACTGGGCGTGCCATGCTGGCGTGGTCGGTACTGACTGCCGCCGCCTTAGCCTTCTCCGCCGGGCTTAGCGTTCTGAAAGTTCCTTTTTCACCCACGCCTTGTGCGCCTTACGTTGCGCATCCCGCCGCCATTTCCTGTGTCACGCGTACGCGCAGTTTTTGAACACAAACATGGACAGAGGGAAGGCAACAAGCAGCGCCAGGAGTGCCGAAATAGCAAGGGGAACGGGGGCGTCGATAAGCACCGCCAGCCCTTGGATAACCACAGTGAGCACGAGGAACAACCCCAACCGCGCCGCACCATACAGGGCAAAGTCACGGGCGGCTCGTGCGCGCAAGCCTGGGTCAATCTGGGGGATCTCCGAGGAATTACTCACACTCGGTATCCTAGTCAACCATGGGACGTCTTTTGCTTTTACTCCTTCTCGTTGCCACTTTTGTGCTGTTGTGGAAAGCATTTGGGCCGGGCACATGGCGCAGGTCAGACAACGAAGTGGAACCACTGATTAAAGGCCCCGACGATGATGAGGAATTCCTGTGGCGGCTGGAACTTGAGCAGTTCAAAAAACGCAGGGCGTCCGAAGCCACAGCAGAGGCCGAGGAGGAACGCCGTCGCCGTGAACGACGCAACAAGAACAAGGGAGGCTAACCAAAGTTAGGTTATACTTATCTGCATGTCCCGAGTAACTTTGTCGGCCACACAACATTCGAGGCCAGCAATCTTTTTAAAGCACTCGCCGACCCCACCCGCCTGCGCATTCTCTACATGATTGCCCGCCGAGGCGAGGACAACATCTGCGCCTGCGACTTATCGGAAGCCCTTAACGTCTCCGCCCCCACCATCACTCACCATATGAAACGCCTCTCGGCCGCCGGGCTGGTCGACCGCGAACAACGCGGAAAATGGGCGTACTACAGCGTCAACTCAGCGCAATTTGAACGCGTCGAAGCCATCATTGCAAAGCATCGACTAATTATCTTTGCCCCGGGCAAGAATAGACGCCAAATACGCGCCGTAGCCCGACTTCTTCAAAGCGTCGGCACGCTCCCGAAGGTGCTGGTCATCCACAAAACCCATGCGCCACGCCACCTCCTCTGGACATCCAATCTTCAACCCTTGCCGCTGCTCAATCGTGCGCACAAAATCACCCTGCAGCCATGAGCAAATCCACTGTGCCCGTATCCAGCCACGCAGTGCCTCGCGGAAGCTTCTGAACCTGCAACTTTCCCTGGTCCAAGTACGCTTGATTAATGTCCGTAATCTCCAACTCGCCCCGGGCGCTAGGTTGAAGATTCTTCGCCATCTTAACCACGGAATTGTCATAAAAATACAACCCCGGCACTGCGTACTGTGACCGCGGCACATCCGGCTTTTCCACCAGCGACAACGCCCGACCGTCCCGGTCAAACTCCACCACACCATACGCCTCAGGCTCCGCCACCCAGTACGCAAAAATCGCCGCACCATCAGGATTTTTAAAGCGCCGCAGCTGCGTTCCCAGGCCCGTGCCGTAGAAAATATTGTCGCCCAAAATCAGGGCGACAGAATCATCACCGATGTGCTCCTCCCCCACAATAAACGCATCCGCCAACCCCCTCGGCGCGTCCTGGACCGCATAGGACAACGTAATGCCAAACTGCGACCCATCTCCCAAAAGCCGTTGAAACTGTGGCACATCCTGGGGAGTGGACACAATCAAAATGTCCCGAATGTCTGCCAACATCAAGGTGGATAGCGGGTAGTACACCATTGGCTTATCAAACACCGGAACAAGCTGCTTACTCACACCGAGAGTAATCGGCCATAAGCGCGACCCCGTCCCACCGGCGAGGATAATTCCTTTCACTGCACTGCCTCCTCATTGGCCAGCACCCACGCGTCCCGCAGCATAGTCTCGTACTCCGTGCACGCCTCAAAGGTGGGCAGCACGCCGAGCGACTGGGCGTCGGCAAGCGAGACGGCGGCGACATCCTTTTCCGACATAATCGGCTCCGCCACACCCCACTCAATCGCAAGCGCAGGGTCACAAGGATTAAGCTCCCGTTCAATCTCTGGGTCATACTCGCTGGTGGTTACATACATCACCGTCGCGTCACTCAACGCGGCAAAACCGTGCGCAAACCCCACCGGAACAAACACCGCATGACGATTCTCCGCACTCAACTCCACCACCACATGCTGACCAAACGTGGGCGAACCCAGGCGCACATCCACGACGACGTCCCGAATACTGCCCGCCACGCACGTCACATATTTCGCCTGCCCCGGCGGCACATCTGCATAATGCAACCCTCGCACCACACCCCGGCGCGACGTGCTCAGATTCCCCTGCTGCATATCAAGAGGAAACCCAGTAGCCTCCTCAAAAGTACTGGCCTTAAACCACTCCTGAAACGTCCCCCGCTCATCCGAATGAATGGTCGGTTTAGCTAGAAAAACACCAGGAAGAGAAAGTTCATGCAGCATGACCTCCAGTTTAAAGCTCGCGTTCGGCCGCTGCATAGATACGCTCGGACTCCGCACGGCTCGCTCCCCACCATTCGGGGTGGTCACGGTACCAGGCGATGGTGTGGTGCAGCCCCTCCCGAAAATCCGTGAACTGCGGCCGCCACCCCAACTCCAGCGTGGATGTTGCGTCAATTGCGTATCGACGATCGTGCCCCGGACGGTCCGTCACATGCACCAGGAAGTCCTCGGGCTGGGCAAACTCCGCCAGTAGGTCACTGACCACCTGTTTATTGCTGCGCTCCCCGTCGGCTCCAATGAGGTAGGTCTTTCCCACCTCACCGTGCTCAATGATGTGCCACACTGCATCGTTATGATCATCCACATGAATCCAGTCCCGCACGTTGTCCCCTTGCCCGTATAGGCGAGGCTTCTCTCCGTGCAGCAGGTTGATGATCTGGCGTGGAATAAACTTCTCTGGGTGCTGGCGTGGGCCATAGTTATTGGAACAATTACTGATGGTCGCTTGCAGGCCATGGGACCTCACAAACGCCCGCACAAAATGATCGCTCGCGGCTTTCGATGCGCTGTACGGGCTTGACGGGTTGTACAGCGTCTCAGGGGTGAACTTTTCTGTGCTATCCAGCGGAAGGTCACCGAAGACCTCGTCCGTTGAAATGTGATGAAACCGCGTGCCGTGCGTGGTCGCGGCCTGGATCATGGTGAGTGTCCCCTCCACGTTGGTTCGCTGGAACGCAAACGGATCCTTCAACGAGTTATCATTGTGGCTTTCCGCTGCAAAATGCACAACCACATCCGCCCGTTGAGTCAGAGTGTTGACCAACTGGCGGTCACACACGTCACCGCGAACCAATTCCACCCCCTCAGGCAGGTTCGCCGGATTAGCCGCATACGTCATGCTATCCAGCACCGTCACCTCTGTTTCTGGTTTGGTGAGCAGCGTTCGGTGAACAAAGTTCGAACCAATAAAACCGGCACCGCCGGTGACGAGGATACGCATGCACCCATGGTAGCGGGGCGGCGCTACGCTAAAGATGTGAAACGCACCTACATGGTAGATGGAATCATCATGACGGAATACACCATCAACCTCAGTGCGGTCCGCACCGCACCAGGATTTCTCCAGCTCATGAGTAAAGAATTGTCGTTTCCTGGATACTTTGGTGGCACCTTCGATGCGTTCGAGGAGTGTTTCCGGGATCTGGCGTGGCTTTCTGACGAGCACATTGTGATTCACATTCGCGGCCTGGACAGTGTTGCCGCACGCAACCCCATGTTGGCAGCATCCATCAAGGAGTCCATCCTTTTCTGCGCTGACTACTGGCGTTCGACGAAACAGATAGAGCGGGATGTGCAGATTGAGTTAGCTACAGAAACTCAATAAAGTCCCCCTCGAGTCCATGTTGAGCGGTGTAACGGCACCACCACGCATCAAAATCCGCAGGTTCTGCCGAGTTATACCCGTTGTCTTCCCACCAGTAGCCTTCACCGTAGGCGAGGAGCATGGCTTGGTGATAGACACCATCATGCGAGTTTCCCACCGCATCGACCGATGTTGGTGGGATCTCATTGTCCATCCGTTCTGCAACGTGGCGCTCCGCCCGCTCAGGCGACCATCTCAGATAATGCGTGAGCACTCCAAACAGCAAGAACGCGTAGGTTCGTTGGTGATACACAAGTGACGTGCCATCACAGGCAGTGATCTGGATGTGATCCCGGCACTGTTCAAACATCACATTTTTTCGCTACAATGTTCGATATGGACACTCACATCACTCCAGGCATGATCACTGTTGACTGTACCGACGCACGGGCGTTGGCCCACTTCTGGTCCGAAGCCACCGGCGCTCCCATCATCATGGACTACGAAGGCTACTTTGTCGTGATAGACACCACCCCACCCTAGGGTTTTCAACGCGTTGATGACCCCACCCCAGGCAAAAACCGCGTGCACATTGATTTTCGTTCCCACGACCGCGAAGCTGCAGTGCGAGGCTTGAATCGATCGGTGCGGTAGCTCAGAGCGTCGAAACCCTGCCAGATGGCAGCTTCAGCTGGACCGTCATGACCGACCCCGAAGAATTTCTTCTGCGTGGGAGACGGCACCGAACACTAGATCACCAATTTTTCCAGTTATGGAACCTTCGTGGTTTTTCGTCGGTCTAAGAATTGACACACTCATGAAGACCACGGAGGAGGGCATGCCACACTGGAACATGTGGCAGCACGCATTCATGCTGACTTCGCTGAACTACTCTCCATTGTTGGAAACGCCCCCCTCCCCCGACCTCGTGGTAGGCAACCTCGACCACATCAAAACCATCGAACAGGCATGCAATATCAAAGCCGCATTTGATTCACTTGTCGCCTACTCCGCCGACCAAGCCATCAATGAGGCAACTGATCACCGCCGACACCGCCACGGACTTCCTCATGGACGAGCTGAACCTATCATTTCAGGAAGCCAGCAATCGCCTCCGACGCGGCTACGTTGATCATGCGCCCCTGCCGCAGGACACCGTGGAACCAGAAGCCGCCGAAATGCAGCGAGGAGCAAGCACGACAAAAAAAGCCATTGACGCCCACATCAGCGCCAGCAAACTCAACACCATTAACCAGGCCCTCGACAATCTTAGAGATGGCACCACCCCTGCGCGACGACCTTTATCTGCAGGGCTGTGAACGAAGCCGAGCATCGCAACGACCGCGACCTCAAAACCTGGGTGACAAAAGCGGTCCGCCGCGCCAACAAAACCGTTGCGGCTGACCCGCAGGAAACCATGAAAAAACGCAGGTTCACCATCTCCGGTCAAGACACCGATGGCAATCATCCTTTCTATGGCACCATGACCGCAGCCCAACAAGCCGTGATCACCGCAGCCATCACGCCTCTTTCCCACCGAGGCAGCCTAGTCAACGTCAGCGACAAAGAGGACACCCGGAGCCTCGCAGAACGCCGCATGGACGCCCTCGCCTACATCTGCGAACAACACCTCAAGGCGACATCCGCTAATAATTCCTATGGCATTGCGTCACTAGTCATCTCGACCACAGCCGACGAACTCGCACATCTCACCGCAGCCACGGAACTACCCACCAACACAGGAACTCTCCTGAACCCTATCGAAGCGGCAGCGCTTCTAGGATCGCCCTACGACTTCCTGGCCATCCACGACCTGGATAACCCCGGTAACCTCAACCTCCAACGCACCCGGCGCAACGCGACAGCCTGGCAAAAACTCGCGTTATTCGTTCAGGAACTCGTGTGCTCGCACCCGGGTTGCGACGCCCCCGCCATCACGTGCGACCAACACCATATTGACGCGTGGAGCTTCGGCGGCACCACCGACCTGATTAACCTCACGCTACAGTGCCGACACCATCACAGATTCAACGACGATACAAAAACCAACACACAACGGGGATATGCCACCCGGCTTTACCGACGGCGATAAACGCGTAGGGTACGCTGACCCCGAGCACCCAGACACCGTGCTGCTGAACACAACATCAGCACATGACGAGTGCGCCGCCGAAAAACTACGATGTCAGCGAAGGCAGCACTAAACACCCCTCCCAGCAACTCTGAGAGGGGTACCAGTGCTGCGTTTTCAGCGTCCAGCTTTCTAGTTCAAGCCCGCGTAGGAATGCAGGCCCGACACCACAATATTGATGAAAAACAGATTGAACACCATCGTCGCAAACGCAAACACGTTGATCCACGCAGCACGCTGATCCCGCCACCCCGATGTAGCACGAGCATGCAGATACGCCGCGTACAACATCCACGTGATAAATGACACCGTTTCTTTGGGGTCCCATCCCCAGAACCTGCCCCACGCGGCCTCAGCCCACAACGCGCCCAAAACAACACCCAAGCCGAAAATCGGCAGCGCCCAAATCGCCGCACGATACGCGATCGCATCCAAGGTTTTAGCACTGGGCAAAGGCTTAGCAATAGCGCCAAAGAAACCCTTCTCCTGCCCCACAGGCTGCCATGATCGCAGCACGTACATCAACGATGCCAACCCCGAAATCAAACCAATACCACCGCCAATGGACACAGTGGACACGTGGAACGGGAACCAGAAAGACTGCAGCGCAGGAACCACAGGGCCTGATTGGGCATACAACTTTGTCCCGCCATAAAACAGCAGTGCCAGCACCGGGGTAAGCACCCACGGCCACACAATCCGGTACTCACGTCGCTGGAACACCACCGCAGCAATAGCCAACGCAACGAAAGTGGTGACCGACACATATTCATAGAGGTTGCCCCACGGGAATCTTCCTGCTGACAACCCACGCAGCACCACCGATGTGCCATGAATAATAATGCCCAACCACACGAGGCTCTGCGCCATACCACCAAACTTGTCAGCAGCGTCCGCGCGTGCCTCAAAAATGTCCTGCGGCTCCGACGCTCCAGTAATCTCATCCCCACCAGCCCCCACAAGAACCTTGGACTCACGGCGGGCGTCGATAAGCATCTGCTGCTTGACGTAATACACCAGTGACATGACTAACGCGACAATATAAATCGCGAAAGCTGCCTTGAATGCCAAATCAGAATAGTTGGCAAAAGTCTGGTTTACAGGCATGGTGATGACCTCTTTTGGCATGGTTATGAACTAGTACAAGACACTACCCGATCAGTCGTTATCCTCCTCGTCGTCCTCTTCTGACTCCTCCGATGACTCCTCCGGCAGCCGCAGAATCACCCGCTGAATCCGCTCAAACTCCGCTCCCCAACCGGCGCGATCCGTCCGTGCCAGCCCGCCGATGGACACCGCTGTGCCTCCCGCAGGATCAGGCTGCATCCGCACCCACGCGACGCCGCTTCACAGACACTGACCCCACCAAACCAATCAGGGTGACAACGGCGGCAACGAGGACCCACACTTGGGCTGGGTCGTGACTCACCTGAAGATTAGCGAACTCGTTGGCCCCATCGAACCGCACCACCGTACCATCGTCCAAGGTGACGCTTTCCCCCTCCATGAGATTGACGCGCTCGATTTTCTGCAGTTCACCAGAATGCGCGAGTCGTGGGTCCAAGCTGTAGATCGACTGCCCACGCCCATCATCTAAACCGGCGTTGCCACGGTACACATCAATGGCCACCCCTGGGTTGCGCATTGCAGGGAATGACGAACTCATAATATCCCCCTCGCCACCGCTGAACTCGGCGGTAGGAGCAAACAATCCCTGAATAGCCAGCTGTTTTTGACGGCGTTCAAACAAGTCCGAATACATTCCAGCCGGAGGATCAAAACGCAGCACACCTGATGACAAGAAAAACGTCGGATCGTCGGGGCGGAACTGCACCATCTGGGTGCGCGATTCACCGTTAGGCCAGGTCACTGTAAAACGCGGGGCATAACCATGGCCCTGCAGGTACACGCGATCCCCGGCTATACGCAGCGGGTGGTTAACCCGCAGCCGATACTGCTCCCATTCATCTGCATCCGTAAAAACCTGATCCCCCTCAGCCCACCGCACATCAGAGGTAAACATTTTCGCCTGGCCGTTTGGCAGATAATCAGCGGAAAAGTCCTCCACCTTCACGCAGAACGGTTTCAGTTTCCCACCATCAAACAACGCACCAAACCGGAACGAATCATAGTTAGCTACCGCCGTGTTGCAGAACTGTGAATTCTCTGTCCCCGCAACCACAACCACTTGGACCCTCGTAGTAAAGCATGCGGCCCAAGCCAACAGCCACCAAAATACCCACCAAGCCGAGGTGAAAGACCAAGTTGAAAAACTCCCTGATGTACCCCTTCTCCGCTGACAGTGACGTCGCCCCGGCGCGGTCCTCTTCCGGTGTGTAGTGAGCAACCCGCCAGCCTTTGAGCATGCCGGGTTGCACCACCTCATCAACAGCGCAGTCCACGACCCCCGAGGCGTGCAACGGTAAGCGCGCCATATTTTTGGGGGCACGCACCGGAGGGGTTTTCATGGCGCGATAATGCTCCCAACTACGGGGAAGGATGCACCCAATGAGGGACACAAACAACAGCACGTAAATCGCGGTGAACCACACCGAAGAGAAGACATCATAGAGCTGGAGTTTGTCGTAGATTTCACCCACGCGACCGTTGTTGGCAATGTACTCATCCACTTTGTCAGCGTTGAGTGAACGCTGCGGCAGCAGGGCACCCGGTATCGCCCCCAGCGCAAGAAGAAACAGCAACACCAGCGCCGTACGCATACTGGTCAGCCAACGCCACAGCCACCGAGGTCCCGAAAAGGGCACGGCGAAGCCAGGGGTTTTGTGCGGACATGTAACCTCCGTGTTATCTCACTACATCAGTGTGCTAAATCAGCGTGGTGCCATAGTCCACGGTCCATTGGCGCACCCAGGTGATGAAGTGCGCCCACTGCCCACTCACCAGTGCTATTCCCACAAGGATAAGCGCAACACCACCGGCGATTTGAATGGCGCGCGAGTGTTTCCGCAACCAGCCTACGCCACGCATGGCACGCGCTGACCCCAGAGCCACCACAAGGAAAGGCAACCCCAGCCCCAGGCAGTATGCGACAATCAGTACGATGCCACGGACAGCCGTCATCCCCTCTGTACCTGCGGAAATGGAAATAATAGCCGCCAAGGTGGGGCCAAGGCAGGGGGTCCATCCGAGGGCAAAGACCGCCCCCAACAGGGGCGCCCCCACCCACGTGGACCAGCGCCGAGGATGGAAACGATGCTCGTTTTGCAGGGCAGGAATCATTCCCATGAATGCAAGGCCCATGACAATGGTGACCACTCCCCCCAGCCGCTGCAGCAGCTCAGCTTGCAGGGTAAGCGCACTAATGGCCCCAAACACGGTGGCCGTGGCCAGCACAAATACCACGGTGAAACCCGCGATGAACATCAACGCCGCACCGGCAACCCGCCAGCGGTACTGTTGCCCACCCACGACCCCCGCGAGATAGGACATGTACCCGGGAACAAGCGGCACCACGCAGGGGCTGGCAAAACTGACGAAACCTGCGGCAGCGGCGGCCAGTATTCCTAGCAGCAGCGGCCCCGATGCCACGATGTCGGCAAACTGCGCACCGGTGCCACTCATTGCCCGTCCAGAGGTTCATCCAACAGGGGCTGTACGGTCTCCATAAGCTCTTTGGCGGTAATTTCTCTCACAAACACAGCCGCTGGGCGGTGCTGCCGGTCAAGCACGATGGTGGTGGGAACAACCGACGCGGGGACCCCGCCCAAAGCAGCCGCAGTTTTAAACGGTGGATCGTAGATGCTGGGGTAGCTAATTCCGTTGTCTGTGACAAAGTCGCGCGCAGCCTCAGCCGAATGGTCCCGCACGTTAATGCCCAACACGGTGCCGCCTTTGCTGGAGATGGTCTCCTGAACTTCCTGCAGGTCATCCGACTCACTGCGGCACGGGGCGCACCATTGGCCCCACGCATTGAGCACCACGATCTGGCCTTTATAGTCGTCAAGGCTGATTGTCTTCTCAGGATCCATGAGCGATTCACCACTGAAGTTCTTCACTGGCTTGCGTTCATTTTGCGGGTAGGTGACTTTGGTTTGTCCACCAGGAGCGTAGAACGTGAAAGTCCCGCCCACCGCCACAGCATCCTGTCCAGCAGTGTTATCTTCGCCGCAGGCGGCGAGCAGCAAACTGGCCGCCGCCAAGGTTGCGATCACGGTGTTACGCATGTCGTTTCTCCCGCGCTGGCTCGGTGTAGTAAATGTCTGTGATCACCTCATCATGAAAGACCAAAGACGTGACACTGGCAAGGTCGCATTGCCTGCTACCAGGATTGTGTGCGAGGGGCAGCTCCATGACCGCGCGTTGCACACACACAATCGGTAACTGGTGGCTGACCAGCACGGCTTCATGGCCTTCCGCCTCCAGTCGGGCACGCTCCACGGAATCCATCATGCGCTCAGCAATGTCAGTGTAATGTTCACCCCAGCTTGGCAAGGACGGATCACGCAGCATCGGCCAGCGCACCGGGTTCCACAATTGTGAACGCCAGCCCCGCACACGCAGCCCCTCCAGCTGATTTCCAGCTTCAATCAGCCCCTCATCCACAACGATCCCCAGGTTGAAGGTTTGCGCACAGGGCTGCGCCGTTTCCTGAGCCCGCTGCAGTGGCGACGCCGCGAGATACACGACGTCATGCCCACGCAGGGACGCAGCCGTGCGAGCGGCTTGGTTCCGGCCTCGCGTGGACAAGCGATAGCCGGGTAGACGCCCGTAGAGGATTTTTTCCGGGTTATGGACTTCCCCATGCCGGATGAGGTGAACAATGGTGGTGCTCATGTGCTCTTTCGCTATGCGTTCGTGTCGTGTGCGGCCGCCGCAGCCTTCGCTGCAGGAACCAATGCTTTTTCAATCTTGTCAAAATCATTGTCGGTGAGGGCACTGGACACAAACCAGGTCTCAAAAACCGAGGGCGACACAAACACACCGTTGTCCAGCAGCGCATGGAAGAACGCTGGGAACCGGAAGGTGTCAGCCGCTTTCATGTCCGCAAAATTGTGTCCCTCGCCGTCCGCAAACCGCACCGACAGCATGTTGGACGCCCGCTGGATATGGTGCGCAACCCCTTCTTTATTCAACGCCGTGCTGACAAGGTTACTCAGCAGGTCAGCATGCTTATCGACGGCGCGGTACACCTCGGGCGTCGCCAAGCGCAGCGATGCCATACCTGCGGCAACAGCAACCGGGTTACCAGACAATGTGCCCGCCTGATACACCGGGCCTTGCGGTGCGAGGTAGTTCATGATGTCGCGGCGACCGCCGAACGCGGCGGCGGGCAGCCCACCCGAGATGACCTTGCCGAAGGTGGTGATGTCCCCGGCCACCCCATCAACGCCAAACCAGCCACTGTAGGACGTGCGGAACCCCGTCATCACCTCATCCATGATCAGCAACGCACCGTACTCGTGGGCAATGTCACGAAGCGACTCATTAAAGCCCGGCAATGGTGCGACCGTCCCCATGTTCCCAGCCGCCGCCTCAGTAATGACGCACGCAATGCTATCGGGATTGTCGGCAAACACCTGGCGTACCGCCTCACTATCGTTGTAGGGAACCACAATCGTGTCCCCGGCAGTAGCGCCCGTCACACCTGGCGAGTCTGGCAGTGAGAGGGTTGCCACTCCCGAACCCGCAGACACCAACAACGAATCCACATGTCCGTGGTAGCAGCCCTCAAACTTCACGACCTTAGGCCGACCAGTAAATCCGCGGGCCAGGCGCACCGCCGACATGGTGGCCTCCGTTCCAGAGTTCACCAGCCGGACTTCCTCCACGCTCGTGCGATCCACCACCATCGCAGCCAACTCGACCTCAGCGGTAGTAGGCGCACCAAACGACAATCCTTTCTCGGCGGCTTTGGTCACTGCCTCGACCACCTCAGGATGCGCATTCCCCATCAGCATGGGTCCCCACGAGCAGAACAGGTCAACATACTCGTTGCCGTCCACATCAACGAGCGTGGACCCCGCAGCGCTGGCGATAAAGCGGGCTTGTCCCCCCACCGAGCCAAACGCCCGCACCGGAATTCACCCCACCAGGGGGTGAGAGTGCGGGCGCGGTCAAACCATTCGGCAGAAAGGGAGGTGTTAGTCATGGCGACCATTCTAACCTCCCCACCTCCAGTGCTACCCCAGCAGTTCGCGCGCTGCCTTCCGTGCCCCCGCGATCACGTTGGGAACACCCACGCCATCGGCCCATGCCCCAGCTACCCCGATCTGGGGAACGTTGGACAGAAGGGAACGCACCGTAGCAACACGAGCAAGGTGGTCGTGATCGTAGCGCGGCAAACCACCATACCAATGCTGCACAAATATTTCGGATGGTTCTCCCCTGTACCCGGTAACTCGGGTGAGGTCCTCCAACGCACGATCCACAAGGTCGGCCTCGGTGGTGTTGAGCAGAATGTTTTCCCCAAACCGCCCAAACGATGCTCGCACCAACGCCCCGCCACGTTCCCGCAGGTGTGGCCACTTATTGGAGGAGAACGTGAACGCCTTCACCTGTACGTCAGGTTCATCGGTGGCAACAAGAATGCCGGAATTATCGGGCAGCCCTCAGTGTTGTCGAATTTCAGCCCCACCACGGCGGAACTGGCCAACTCTACTTTTTTCAATTCAGCACTGGCTTCCGGGGCGATAGTCCGGAGCAATATTGCCGTAGTCGGTGCCGGGGTGGCCAACAGGATGCGATCGTATTTCTCCAGCATCTGCGGTGTTAATTCCGAAATAAACGAGTCGATATGAATGCTGGCCCCAGATTTCGGCCAAGGTCTCGTACAGCTCGGCATACCCACCACTAAACGTGGCAAACACCGGCCCCTTCCGAGGGCCGCGGCGGGCAAGAAGCTTCTCGACGGCCCCGCTGACCGTGATCTTTTCCCCTACCTCGGCCATCTCATCAAACATGGCGGCAAGCTGGGGAATGGTTGCCCGCACCCCCAGGGCGTCAGCACCACTGGAATACACGCCACCAAGCAGCGCAGAAACAACGTGATCAACAATGCCGTCACCATAGCGCTGGCGGAGCATGATGCCAAGGCAGCGGTCTTCACCTACCTGCCAATCCAGCGATTCGCGGTTACGCTCGGCATCAATGTGCACCGCCTCCTCGGTGCTGATCAGTCCCTCAACGGCATCAGAGGTTGCAGGAATCCCCATGACTGTCTCGGTGGGCATGGCGTGCAGCTCACCGCCGGCGTAAATCGCCGGGCGCGCGTCCGAGGGGTAGACCACATGATCCCCGAGGCCAAGGGACTCGAAAAAGTCGGTGGCATCGGTGCGGACCGCAAGGTAAGCTTCGGCCCCCATGTCCACCGGGCCGTCGTTAAACGCAACGGTACGCAGCTTCCCGCCAATACGGTCGTCAGCTTCAAACACGTCGACCTCATGGTCGCGGAGTTCGTAAGCGGCCGTAAGCCCGGCAAGGCCCGCACCAATGATCGCGATCTTCATGGTTTAGTTCTCCTCGTGGATAATCGACACGGCCTCGGTGATAACACCAGGGTCTGTGGTGGGCAGCACGCCATGCCCTAGGTTGAAAATATGCTGACGCGCATGCCCCTCCTGGATGGCGACGCGGGCTTGGTGCTTAATCACAGCCACTTCCCGCGCGATGGCATCCCGACCAGCAAAAAGCATGGCCGGATCCAAGTTTCCCTGCAGCACCTTCGGTTCCACCATGCGCTGAGCAGCCTGGTCAAGGGGAACCCGCCAGTCCACGCCCATCACTTCCGACCCGGCTTCTGACATCACGCCCAGTAGTTCCCCCGTGCCAACACCAAAGTGAATCCTTGGCACGCGGGCGACCTCAGCGAAAATCTCCGTGGAGTATGGGAGCACATGAGCGCGGTAGTCGCGTTCAGTGAGAAACCCGCCCACGAATCAAACAACTGTAAGGCGTCAATTCCGGCATTGATTTGAGTGGTGAGGAACCTCACAATCGTGGGAACCAACCGTCGCATCAGCGTATGCCAGGCATCCGGGTCAGAATGCATCATAGCCTTCGTTACATCATGGTTTTTGCTGGGACCACCTTCCACCAGGTAACTCGCCAAGGTAAACGGGGCGCCAGCGAAACCGATAAGAGCTTGTGCTGGGGTGAGTTCTTCCGTGATCAGTCCAATGCCAGTAGCGACCTCATCCACATCATTCTCCAAAATGGGCAAAGATGCCGCGTCACGGAGCGAGCGGATCGGCTGCGCAACCACTGGCCCCCGGCCGGGCACGATATCCACGTCCACGCCTGCGGCTTTCAGTGGCACCACAATGTCTGAAAACAAGATGGCGGCATCAACATCGTGCCGACGCACTGGCTGCATGGTGATCTCGGCCAGCAGTTCCGGCATGAAGCATGAATCCAGCATGGGAATGCCTTCCCTCACCTGGCGGTATTCAGGCAAAGAACGGCCAGCCTGACGCATGAACCATACGGGGGTGCGGGTTGGGGTGCGCCCTTGCGCAGCATCAATAAGTGGGGCGTTAGTGAGGGTGCGTGACATAAGGCCCATTATGGTGTTTTCTGCGCCAGCCACAAAGTTAGTGAAGCCTCAAAAACGTCGAACTCGATTGGACAATGTTTCAATCACCAAGGACGAGCCGATCATCATGATTGTCGCGGCCATTGGGTGCACCACACCCATGACCGACAGCGACATGGCCACCACGTTGTACACCCAGGCAAACATGATGTTGCGGTCAGCAACCGCCGTGACCCGGCGCGCCAGGCCGAAAAGCTCGGGAATGGATGAGACGTCGTCGCGCAACACCACCACGTCCGCCTCGGCGAACCCCAGCGATTCTGGGTTGCCCATGAGGATCCCTACATCGGCGACGCGCATGCAGTCCAGCACTGAGGTTTCACCCACCAACGCCACATTCGCGCCACGGGCGTGAACGCTGCGCACAGCGATTTCTTTTTTGCCGAGGGCAATGCCTGCCAGGACTTTAGAAATACCAAGGTTGTCGGCGAATCGACGGGCCACTGGGTAGGTATCGCGGGAAAGCATGACTGTTTCCACCCATTTTTTCCAGGTCAGCCACGGCGTTGGCGGCGTCGTCTTTGACACTGTCGTACAGGGTGATGACGCCGCGGGGTTTGTGCTTCCAACTCACAACCAGGGGCGTACCACCACTGGTGGCGGCTGTGGCGGTTTGCCTTCCAGGGAGGATAGGTCACGGGGACGCCACAGTGTCGCATCGACTTGCCGCATTTCAATGTCCCCGTCCCCGTTTTTAAGGGGAATTTCAATGAGGCCGGTGTAGCTCCCGTCCTTGGTGATGTGGGCATGGGAGACATCTATCCAGTGGGGGACTTCTTCGCCACCCGTTCCGGCATCACGCGCCTCCCTGGATGCGCGGACGAGGGCTCGGGACACCGGGTGACGGCTTTCCATGGCCAGGGCACCGGCTACACGCAATACCAGTTCGGGGTTTTCTCCGCGTGCCGCCGTCACGGTTTCTACGGTCATGTCACCTGGGAGAGGGTACCTACGCGATTGAAAATGATGGCGTTGACGTCCACCAATTCCCGCATGGTGTCACCGTTTCGGACCAGCACCCCGCGTCGGGCGCTTTTTTCAATGCCGAACCGCATGGCCAGCGACGTGGACAATGCCAGCGCCACCGGGGCCACACAAGACAGTATTGCCAGTGCAGTGGAGAAGGCTTTGTTGATGTCACCGCTGATAAACCACCAGAGCAGAAAATCAATGGCGGCAAGCCCTAATGCCGCAGGAACCAGCATGGAGGCGCTACGAGTGGCCAGCTGTGCGGTGCGGTTTTCGTGGTGTGCGGCTTTTTCCACCCAGCGTTTCATTGCCGCCAGTCGGGTGCGGGAGCCGGTGCGTTGGACGCGGATTTTTCAGCGGTCCTCCGCGGTTGATTCCACCGGCGTACACCTGCGAATTCACTTTGACCGCAATTTCGTCGCGGCCGCCACCAATCAATCCGGGTTCAACAGTGGCGGCACCACCGATGACGTGACCGTCAACCGGGATGACGGTGTTGGTGGGCACGATGATGTCGTCTCCCATGCGGATTTCTTGAATGGGGATGGTGTATTTGACGGGTTTGGCGCTGTGTGGGTCTTTGCGCACCACCACGACTTCTTTGAGTAACCCCTCTGTGGGAAGAGCTGACTGTAGAAGGCTGGTCCGGCCCTTGCCTGATAGGAAACGCCCAATCAGCAGCAGCACCGTCACGCCGCAAGCAACATCCAGAAACAACGATCTGTGTTCGTGTGTCATGGGGATAATCAGCATCACTGTGGACCACACATAGGCCGCAATGATGGCCACCGAGCTAGCTGCGTCTAAGGCAGGCAGTCCGCGCCGCAGCCCAGCCAACGCGGCCCGGTGAAATGGCCACGCCCCCACAACACCACAGGAGTAGCCAAGATAAGGCAAGCCCACTGCCAGTCGGGGAAGCGATTGAGTACCAGAACGGGGATGGAGAGCAGGATGCTCAGGACCAACCGTTCCGGGGTGACCAACGTTCGTGGGGTAAACAGCACGTCGGTGGATTGTTGAAGCGTTCCTCGCGTGTACGTGTGTGCTGCGGGTTGTCGGGTTTCTTTCGCAGTGGTGTGGTCTTAGCGGCGGACTTCCGGTGAGCAAGGAGTCGGTTCCTGCGGTTTTGAATTTCCAACCGCTCTGCGCGGCGCTGTAGGGAGCTGCGTGTGAGTTCCGCTGACACCCCCAGATCAGCCAATACCATCATGATGTCTTCTGGCGAGACATCATCGGGTGCGGTGATCCACGCCATGCTGGTGGGATAAATGACGGATGCACTCACTCCATCAATGGCGCACAGGGAATCTTCCAGTTCGCGAACCTGTGCTGCACCTTTTATGCCGTGAAGGTGCAGTGAGAAGGTCGTCAAACCGCCTCCAGAACGGCGGGCAAGCCTCAACTGGGGGCTTTCCTCAGAAAGGGTTTCTGTACTCAGCCCGGCTTTATGGGCTGCCGCTTTTGCCTCAGCAATAGCCTGTTCAACGTGGCGTTCAGAGGTCTTCAAGCCAGTATCTAAGCCGTCGTGCACTGCCACACAACTCCCCTACCTTTGACATCCATTCAATTGAATCTTTACGCGCTCCGAAGATAATTGCAAGCACGGCAAACACTGCTACCACAATCTGCACGGCACCATCAATGAGGAACAACCAGCCCTGCTGCTCCTCAAAGAAAACAAGGCCGCCACGCAACGCCACATATGCGCCGAAGAAGACGAGAAGCCGCAGCCGCCACGATACAGCCAACCACACCACAATCCCCAAAAGGGACAGGGCGAAAACCAGCGCGATCACACTTGACACGGAGATAAAAAAGTCCAGTGTGTCTTGGGGCATGCTCGGATAATATTGCCGCATCTCGGAGCGAATATCACTGGGATCGACGAAAGCACGCACAACACCCAGTAGTTGGTGCACAGCCTCCATAGCGACGGCCGCTAGCCACATGCGCCTGGCCAGCCACAGCGATTCTGGGCGTTCAGAGCGCGTTTCGTGCATGTTGTTCATCGCCGAAAACTTCCTCCACGGTAGCCCGAAGTTCTTTACAGATGGCCAGTGCCAAGTACACCGAGGAGAATAGCTTCCCTTCTCCACATTCACAATGGTTTGCCGGGACACACCAACACGCTGCGCCAACTCGGCCTGTGACAATTCATGCCAGCGGCGCAGTTTGCGCACCATGTTTGTTTTTGATGGTGATTCCACGGTGACCCCAAGGCTGGCAATCTAGAGTTTCTGCGCCACCTCAGTGGCAAAGTAGGTGAGAATCTGGTTGGCACCAGCACGTTTGATGGACAGCAGCGACTCCATCATCAACGCCTCACGGTTACCCCAGTGTACCGCCGACTGGATCATGGCATATTCCCCTGAGACCTGGTACGCGGCAACAGGAACGGTGGATATGTCGGCCACGGCCCGGAGCACATCGAGGTACGGAAGCGCCGGTTTGACCATGACAAAATCCGCGCCCTGCTCAATGTCAAGCTCCACTTCCAGCAGTGATTCCCGCGCATTGGCGGGGTCTTGCTGATAGGTTGTGCGGTCGCCGTGCAGGGACGACCCCACTGCGTCACGGAACGGACCGTAAAAGGCTGAGGCGTATTTCGCGGAGTAGGCCATGATGGCCACATCGATGTATCCGGCATCATCAAGCGCATGCCTGATGGCCGCGACTTGGCCATCCATCATGCCCGAGGGGCTCACAATGTGTGCACCAGCCTCCGCCTGAGCGACCGCCATTTTTTGGTAGAGCGGTAGGGTGGCATCGTTGTCCACCACGCCGTCCTCGGTAACCACTCCGCAGTGGCCATGGCTGGTGAATTCGTCAAGGCAGGTGTCCGCCATGACCATGATGTCGTTGCCGAATTCTTCCCGCAAGGCACGCACCCCGCGGTTGAGAATGCCCTCTGGGTCCCAGGCCCCTGAACCGATGTCATCCTTGTCGGTGGGAACACCAAACACATCCACACACCGCACTCCCGCGTCCAATGCGTCATGCACGGCCCGCAGCATAGAGTCCCTGTCATGTTGGAACACCCCGGGCATGGAGGGGATTTCCCTGTTCACGTCCGCGTAGAACAGGGGCAGGATGAGGTCTGAGGCACCGAGGCTGGTTTCGGCAACCAACTCCCGCATGGCTGGGTGCTGGCGGAGGCGGCGGGGGCGACGAATCACTGGGTTTTTGCCTTTCGTGAGCGGCGTTTTTTCCTAGGTGGCGGAAGTTGGCCTGCGGCGCGCAAACCGGCAACATGCTCCGCCAGGGCGTCGACAAGCTCGTCCACCCCGGCGACCTCTGGTTGCACGTCCACGCGCAGCCCCAGTTCACGGGCAGTGGCGGCGGCCATGGGGCCGATACAGGCAATGATGGTGCGTTGGTGTGGTTTACCTGCGATTCCCACGAGATTGCGCACGGTGGATGAAGAGGTGAAGCACACGGCGTCGAACCCCCCGGACTTGATCATGTCGCGGATTTCGGCGCTGGGCGGCGCAGCACGAACGGTGCGGTAGGCCAACAATGTCTTCAACCTCCCAACCGAGGTTGGCCAGCCCGTCTACCAGCACGTCGGTGGCGATGTCGGCGCGGGGCAGCAGCACGCGGCCCACAGGATCTAGGTCTTCGTCGTATTCGGGGAACACCTCCACCAACCCGGCGGCGTTTTGCTGAGTGGGGGACGGCAGCAACTCGGGGGTGATACCGAGTTCCCGGATGGCCGCAGCCGTTTTGGTACCCACGGCGGCGATCCGCACCCCCGCGAAACTGCGGGCATCCAGGCCAAATTCGGTGATTTTTTCCCACAGGGCACTGACCGCGTTGACACTGGTGAGCACCACCCATAGGTAACGTCCCTCAACAATGCCTTTGACGGCGCGTTCCATTTGCTGCGGGTTGCGGGGCGGCTCCACGGAAATGGTGGGGACTTCCTGCGGAATGGCACCATGCCCGGCGAGCCGGGTGCTCATTGGCCCAGCCTGCTCCTTGGCACGGGGGACCAGCACCCGCCAGCCGTACAACGCACGGTTTTCCCACCACGAGTATTTCGAGCGGTCGTCGACACCCTTGCCGAGGGTGACCACCAGCGAACCCTGCAGGTCGGCATCCAATTTGCCGAGGGTACCCAGGGTGGCGTCGTGGGTGCGTTGCAGGCGCGTGGTGCCGTTGACCGTCACCGACACGGGTGTGGTGGCGGAGATTCCACGGTCACTGAGTTCCACGGAGATTTTCGGCAGGTCCAGGGCCGTGGCCTGCAGCACCAGGGGCTGCGGGGCTTGGGCCAGCTGGTCCCAGTCGACGTTTCCGCTGGTGATGTCCGTTTCGGTGTAGGTTGAACCCAACGCAATACCCGCAAACACCGGTACGGTGGATGGTACCGACATGCCCGGCACCACCTGAAACTCCACGCCAGCGTTGGCTACGGCCTGGATTTCAGCAAGCACAGCCTCGTTGTTGAGGGATTGCCCGCAACCAGCCGGATCACATCATGCCCCGCCGCCACTTCGTCCGCGAGCTGCTGGGCAATCTTCTCTGGCGCACCAGAGACTTCACGAATGTCCGCCGCTGTGGGCGCGGGCGGCCGCGGAGGACGACGCCGCGCACCGTTCGCTTTGCTTCCGCACACAAACGTTCGTACGCGTCGTCGGCAGCCTTGAGCACGTCTTCCGGCACCGCCAGTTCACTACCGACGACCGCGCGTACACCGTCCAGCACCTGCGGATCGGTGAGCGCCACTGCGGTGCGGCCCAGCACCTCCCGGGCCCTGACCGTCAAAAGGTCAGGATTACCTGGGCCTGCGCCGACGAAAATGACATTTCCCGGCGCAGGTGAAGAGGCAGTGTCGTTACTCATGTAGTTCTTTTCTTGTCGGCTTTGTCCGTAAACATGACACAACACCCCACCAGAACACGATTAGCGGGACCGTATCACTCATGGGGCGTACACATGTGGTATGTCAACGATAAAGCATCACAACCAAGTATGCGAATGCGCAGTTAAACAGCGTCACGCCGCGGCAGCACTGCACAGGCAAAAATATTTCTCAAAGTAATATTTTAGACTGGAGGCATGCGCTACGTTGTCCTAGGACTCCTCATCTTCGCCCCGCGAACCATCTACCAGCTGAATAAACAATTCCAGGTGCTGCTGTTTTACCAGGCCAGCCTGGGCAGCATCCGCACAGCGCTGCAAGCCCTAGTGCGCGACGGCAATGCCACCGTCACGGAAACCATTGAGAACGGTCGACTGAAAAAAATCTACTCCCCGACCGAACGTGGCATTGCAACCTTTCAGGAGTGGATGCACAGCCCTATCAGTGGCTCCAACCTGGATACCGCCATGCTGTCGCGGCTCTATTTCCTGGGGCTTATCGACGCCCCGTCCGACCGCCACACCATCCTCACCATGATGCTCACACGCGCCCAGAAAGAACTCGCAGACCTAGAATCACTGGACCGCGAACTCCCGACGCTCCCCACGAGCACCGCTTCCAGCGGGCCACTCTGGACTACGGCATCGCCAGTACGGCATTCTGCGTGAAGTTTCTTCAGGACCTCATCACATCGGAAGCGCCCTGAGCCAGTAGTTCCCTGGCCACCCGTTCCCCCAATTCCGCCGCCTCCGAAACGTCGCTCATAGCGCTGTGAATGAGCTGGCGGCTACCGTCGAGAGCAAAGACCCCGGCGCGCAGTCCCAATCGCCCTGCACGGATGTCAGCGAAGGCGGCGACGGGGGCGGTGCACCCAGCTTCGAGGCAACTCAGCAGGGTGCGTTCCGCGGTGGCACGGACGGTGGTATCTGGGTCGGCAAGGAAATCAATGGCGGCGACGGCACGGGCGTCGTCACTGCGGCATTCTACGGCGAGCGCACCTTGGGCGGGGGCTGGCATGATGATGTGCGGGTCGAAACACTGGGTGGCACGGTTCAGCATGCCGACGCGTTCCAGCCCGGCGCAGGCCAGGATGACGGCGTCGAGATCCTGTCCGACGCGGCCCATCCGGGTGTCAATGTTGCCGCGCAGGGGCTGAATGTCCAGGTCGGGACGAAGCGCCAGGAGCTGGGAGATGCGCCGGGGCGCGGAGGTTCCCACGCGGGCCCCGTGCGGCAGGGTGTCAGGGTATGGTTGTCGCGGGCGATGAGGGCTTCGCGGGCGTCGGCACGCGGGGGCACCACGAGATGGAAGCGGGGGTCGGGGCTAGTGGGCAGGTCTTTGAAGGAGTGCACGGCAATGTCGCAGTCGCCGTCGTGCAGGGCTTCGCGCAGGGCCTGGGTGAACACCCCAACACCGATGCGCTCGACGGGCGCTTGTGAGCGGTCGCCGGGGGTGGAGATGATGGTGAGTTCGGCGGGGTAGCCTGCGGCGATGAGGGCGTCGCGTACGTGCCCGGCCTGGGTGGTGGCGAGCATGCTGCCCCGAGTGCCGATGGTCAGGGTCACAGTTGTTCCTCCAGGCCGAACAACTCCTGCAGCGCCGAATCATAGGACACGGTGCCGGAGCGCGCCGCGAGTTCCTTGGCACGCACGGTGGGCTGGTGCAGAAGCTTGTCGACGACCCGTCGTACGGCGCGCCCAACTTCCTCACGGTCCGACTCGTCCATGGTTGGGGTGCGCTGCCCGAGGCGTTGCAGCTCGGTGTCCACCAGTTCGGAGGCCATCTTCCGCAGCGCCGCCACGGCGGGTACCACGTCCCGAACGCGTTGGGCGGAGGAGTATGCCTCCAGTTCCTCGGCGACGATGGCCAGCGCCTGGGATTGCTGTTCGTCGGGGTTGCGTTGCTGGGTCTGATGTAGGCTTTCGATGTTCACCAGTGAAACTCCATCCTGGTCGGTGACGGTATCGTCAATGTCCCTGGGCAGCGACAAATCGATCAGCATGACGGGGTGCGTGACGTTTGCCACGTCGTCTGCGGTGATGGTGAAGGAATCCGCGCCGGTGGCGGACACCACGAGATCCACCCGCGCTAGCGCTGCGGCACGGTCGGCGAAGTCCACAACCTCAGCAGGCACGCCTGCCTCCCGCGCATGCTCTGCGAGAATTTCCGCGCGGCTGCGGGTGCGATTGGCCACAATCAACTTATCGACGCCCAGTTTGCCCAGGTGCGTCGCAGCCAGCGAGGCCATCACGCCCGCACCGAGCACCAACGCGGTTTTTCCCTCCAGGGTGTTGTTTTCAGTGTTGTTGTCACCACCGAGTCCCCATGCGCCTCATCGCTTCGGCGCAGGCAAACGACACCATGGAGGCCCCTGCGTCATCAATGTCGGTTTCCGAATGGACCCGCTTGCCCGTGTGCAGGGCGCTTTGCGCCAATGCGTGCAGGGTTCTACCCACCGTGTTGTTGGAATTGGCCTGCTGGTAGGCACTACGCACCTGCCCAATGATCTGCTGCTCCCCCACCACCATGGAATCCAACCCGGAGGCCACCACGAGCATGTGCTCAGCTGCGGCATCGGCGTGATGCACGTAAAGGTGGCGACGCAGCACCTCGGTGGGCAGCCCGCTTTCCTGATGCAGCACCTCAACCACATCGTTCACCCCAGTGTGGAAGCTGGAGGTGACAGCGTACACCTCCACCCTGTTACAGGTGGATACAATCATGGCTTCCGTGAGGGAGGGTCGGTCTAGGAGGGCACGTGTGGTCGCACTGCAGGCCTCATCAGTCATGCTGACCTGCTCCAACACAGACACGGGTGCCGAACGATGCGACATGCCCACCACAAGCACGCTCACCCTCACTCCTTTTCATCAACCTTATGGACTACCCCGTCGGTTGCCCTCAAGATCACAAAACAACGGTAGTCGGGGGCGCTAATTACCACAACAAAGCCTCAGCTAACTCTTCAGAATCAACCTCCCAACAGGCAAATTCCTCCCCATCCACTACTACCACCGGCACCCTGTCCCCGAATTCCATGGCTAATGATGCGTCCGTGTCTACATCCACCACGGTCAGGTGAGCGTCAGCTGACGCCACCACCGGGGTGATCTGCTCCCGCACGCGCTCACACGAACCGCAGGTCCGCCGCACCATTAACTCAACCACATGCATCGCTGTACCCTCATTGCTTTACGATGAAACAAGATCATGCTTACTGGAAGGTACCACCGCGAGTGAACACGCCCAACGAGAACATTGCGATCCCCGGCACCCCGGAGGACTTTCTCGCATCCCTGGCGTCGTCCGCGTCCCGTGGCAACCTCCGACGTTTCCTGGAAGAAACAGTACTACCACCCGTGGGCGACCGCGAACAAAAAGCGGCAGGCGAAGCAGCCGCAGCGGCGGCGGTGGCACAAACCTACGGCCTAGAACTCGGCGACTTCACCTCCGGCATAGAATCCGTGTCCGGAGCTTTTGAAGCCGCCGGGGGCGGGCACGTGAGTTCCCCAACCCCGACATCCCCCAAGACCACGGTGCTGCCGCGTTTTTCGACGTCGACAACACCCTCATTCAAGGCGCATCCCTCATCGTGTTCGCCACGGGACTCGCCCGCAAACGCTACTTCAACCTCCGGGAAATCCTGCCCGTAGTGTGGAAGCAAATAAAATTCCGCATCACCGGATCTGAAAACGCCGACGATGTGGCTGAGGGGCGACAACAAGCCCTGGAATTCATCAAAGGGCGGTCCGTGGACGAACTTGTGAGCCTGTGTGAGGAAATCGTGGACACTCACATGAGTGAAAAAATTTGGCCCGGCACACGGGAACTCGCCGAAAAACACCTCGCCGCTGGGCAGCAAGTGTGGTTGGTCAGCGCCACGCCCGTGCAGTTGGCACAGATCCTGGCACGCAAACTGGGTTTTACCGGGGCGTTGGGAACCGTCGCCGAGGTCAGAGACGGAAAATTCACCGGTCGCCTGGTGGGTGACATCCTGCACGGCGCTGGAAAGCAGCACGCGGTGGCGGCACTCGCGGCCGTCGAAAAGCTGGACCTCCTGCGGTGCGCCGCCTACTCGGACTCGATCAACGACATTCACATGCTGTCCATGGTGGGCACTCCTGTGGCCATCAACCCAGATTCCGCCCTACGCAAGGAAGCTATCCGGCGGGGCTGGGACATTCGGGACTACCGCAGCATCAGGAAAGCCATCCGAACCTTTGGGCTACCGGCCCTGTTTACTGCTGCATTCGGCTGGCGGTTTCTACGCAAAGGCACCTAAACGGGCGCATAAAAGCATGTAAGGGCGACACCACGCGCAATTACTACACGCGGTGTCGCCCTTACTGCGAGGCCAGAAGCCGCCGAAGCGGCCCGCACAACCCTACTTGCCGAGTTTCCTACGCTGAACGCGGGTGCGACGGAGCAGTTTGCGGTGCTTCTTCTTGGACATACGCTTGCGGCGCTTCTTAATGACTGAACCCATGGGGTTTCCTCGCTTTTAATGTTGATACGTACAAATACCTGTCGGCCTCAAAAATCGACACGAATGTGTCCTATCATAGGCCGCCACACGCTGGGAGACAAAAAGTCTAGCCCACGTTGTAGTACGAGGAATCCAGGTACTCGTTCACTGCCTTCTCATGCACCCGGAAGGAGCGTCCCACACGGACGGCAGGCAACTCTCCCGAATGCACCAGGCGGTACACCGTCATCTTGGACACGCGCATGATCTCGGCGACCTCTGCGACAGTCAAAAACGTTCCGTTATCTTCATTAGTCATTTTCTCTATACCCTTCATGCAGAGCGCGCTGCAGGCTTCCCCTCCTGCAGAACAGACACGCACGTGCTTAAAACAGCCTACCGTGATTTCTGTGACTATTGCGACAAGAGTGGCAAAAGCACACTTCACATCGCCCCTGAAGCCTCAAGTAGTACTCGAGACATTTTGCTAAAAGCACATGTTAACCCTACAAAATAAAAAAATGGCGTTGGGGTAAAAATCCCAACGCCACGACACGCCGATTTGGCCGCTGTCAGCTCCGCTACCCTTGCCCCAGCTCCCTGGAACGTCGTGCAGAAGCCTCCGTGGCGCGATACATCGCTGCACGGATACCGCCCTCCTCCAGAGCGCGGATCGCGGCAATCGTCGTGCCCCCGGGAGACGCCACATGGGAACGCAGCTCGTATGGCTCCGCATCCGGCTGCGACAGCATCGCACCCGCACCCGACACCGCACCCACCGTCAAACGCTTCGCCAAATCGCGGCTGAGGCCCAAACTGACGCCCGCGTCAACCATTGCCTCTGCCACCAAGAAAATGTAGGCAGGTGCCGAACCAGACAGGGCTGTGACGGCATCCATGTGGGTCTCCTCAGTCACCACCACGTCGCCCACCATGCCCAGCAACTCCACAATGGAATCCAACTGCTCTTCAGACACAAACCGCCCGGGAACAACCACGTTCATGCCCTCACCCACCAGCATCGGGGTGTTCGGCATGACACGCACCACCGGGGTGCCCGCCGATACAGCGTCCTCCAGCTGCTTGAGGGTAACGCCGGCAGCCATGGAAATCACGGCCGTGTCGCTCTCATTATTGTCAATAAAATCCGCGAGGTCGGCCAGCACAGGCACCGTGTCCTTGGGTTTCACACACAGGAAGACCACATCCGTACCGTCCGTGGCCTGTTGGTGATCCACAAAATCGATGATGCCGTACGCCTCAACGAGTTCCTTGCCGCGCTCGGGGCGTCGATTAGCCACGTGAATATCTTTCGGCGGCACACCACCGGCGATGAGTCCGGCGATGAGCGCCTCGCCGATCTTGCCGCCGCCGATGACAGCGATCTTAGGCATCTAGAACCCCACGATCGCCAGTGGTCCGAAGGTCACCGCGAGACCCGCAGCACCAGCCAGCACCATACTCAGGCCGTCACGCTCGGTACGCAGGGCATGCACGATACCGACAATGGCGCCGGTGGCGGCCACAGCCAACAGGGCAGTGATGATCTTGGACATGTTCGCCCATAGCATCTCAAAACCCTTGAACAGACCCACACCCACAGCAATGGCGATGATCACCATGAGGACGACACTCAACACCGACACTTTCTGGTTGTCGTTCTCGTCGAGCTCGTCGCCTTCGTCGAAGGCGTCCTCCTCGAAGGTCTCCTCATCATTAAAGTCGGGATCGAAGGTGTCGTCTTCTTCGTCGAATTCGGAGTCAGACTCCACGTCCTCCTGGGCGGGAACGGCCCTGAAGGTGGCACTGTCGACTGCGCGAACGTCTGCACTCGCGTCGTCGTCGACATCAGCCTCAGCCTCGGCGTCATCGCTAACCTCGGGGAACTGACCAGTGCGGGTCTTCTCAAAGGTGCCGGTGGCAAAACCGACGCGCGATCCCACAAAGGCGGTGTCGTCCACCCGGTCAAGTTCTTCGGAGTCGTAGCGGTCCGGGAGAGCATCTTCCACCGGTGCGATGGAATCGATGGACTCGTCGGCGAAGTCTTCATCGGCATAATCTTCGTCAGCATAGTCATCGGAAGCATCGTAGCCTTCTGGACCCGAGATGTTATCGCCTGCGAAAACGACTTTCGTGACAATTTCTTCATCTTCCGCGCCGCTACCCTCATTATCGGTTAGCGCATCGTCGTCAACGCTGCGCTGGGGGCTGTAGGAGACACCCGAATTACTGTCGGTAGCGCCGTACTGCGCAGACCCATCATTCTCGTCATCACCGAGGAGTTCCGCCGTCAACGCCGGGAACGATCCCGTGGTGAGCCGCACCGGGTCGTCCTCGGTGACCACGCTCAGCACCATCGTTTCCTCATCAGTGAGGGAATCATCCAGGTCATCTAGATCATCCACGTCGGAGGCATCGGCCACGTCGGTGTCCTGCACCGATGGGACTTCGGGTTCAACCATCACCGGTTGCGGAGCTTGGGGTGCGGGACGAGCCGGCGGTTCGCGATGGGCTTCACGCATGCCGCCGGAAGCCCCAGCGGCGGCCCCCACCATAGTGTCGGACGTGTCGGACGTTGCCGAATCAACCGAGGCAGCGACCTTTTCTTGAACCCTTTCCTGCGGGGCGTCCAGCGGCACACTGGAGTGCTTGGATTCCGCAGGTTTTTTGTTCACACGGGGGATGGATCCGGTTAGTTCCGCGACGGAGACTCCACCCTCATCCAGGCTCCGGCGGCGGCGCGGGCGGGACTCCCGTGGGGAGTTTCCCTCCTGCGCAGCGCGCGCCATAAGTTCCGCGACGGTGAGTTGTTTGTCACTCATTTTCGCGTCCTTTCTCGTCCAATCCCTTGTCAATACGCCGCAAGATAACTCCTTCACGCAGCGCCCATGGGCAAATTTGCAGCTGTCCTAAGCCAAGCGCACGCATGCTAGCTTCTGCAACTAGCGCACCTGCAACACTGTGCTCTAAGCCCGAACGCACATCCGCTAGGGGCGGCGTGGTATCGGCGAGTCGGGCGAGGGTGCGGGAGGTTGTGGATGTGCCAGCAGCGCGGCGCATGTATCCGCTTGCGCGGAGGGCACGCACTGATTCTGCCGTGACTGCCGTCTCGCGCAGAATATTTATTTTTTCGCGTGTTGGCGAGGCTGTGTCACACCATTGGTGGGTGTTCCGCGCCGCACCATAGGTGAGGGGAAACACGGCGTCTGGTTGTTCGTCCGCTTCTTCTGTGGACAATTCCAAAGATCGCCCCCTAGTGTCAAGGCTGCCATCAAGAATGCGAAGGTTGGTCACACGTTCCGCTACCCAACCGTACCATCGTCGTACCAAAGAGCAGGCGGGACGCAGGTGAGCACGGTGTATCGCACCCACCGCTACCAGCGGATTGGCAGCTTTTTCCTCATCCGTAACACCTAATCGCACACTACAAGGGTAGACGGTCTACCGTTACGAAGTGTGTATTGCCCGCAAACGCCGCCCGTGTTCCTTGGTTTTCCGGCCGACTCGCCGGCCGCCGCGTCTATCCGTTCTGGCGCGGAACTTCCACCGGATTTTCCCCGTGATTGGTTTGAATTTACCCACCCGGAGGACCCGCTTCATGTGTTCAGTTGCGACCTCACGTGGCTGGAATCCCACTGGGGTTGTGGGTTCGGCACACCGGCGTGTCGCGGCATTGATAGTGCCTCCCCGTCGGTGGGATGTTGCAACCACGGCGCGTTTATGTGCGACGAGGAGGATCGGGAACAGCTTCTCGACGCCGTGCGCCGCATGCCGGCACGGTACTGGCAGCTGCGCCCGACGGGCGTCGATACGCACCTGGAGCACCTGGAACCGGAAGAGTTAGAGCCGTGGCTGGAATGGGACGAGCTGGATGATGAACCCGCACTGCGCACAAAAGTGGTGGATGGGGCATGTATTTTTGCCAACCGGGACGGCAGCGGGTGCGCGCTGCACCAGTGGGGTGTGGACAACGGCGAGGATTTGACGGTGGTGAAGCCGGAGGTGTGCTGGCAGTTACCGCTGCGTCGACTGGAGGATTACGAAGAGCGCACGGACGGGGAGGAGATTCTGCGCACCACCATCACCGAATATGATCGGCGTGGCTGGGGCAACGGTGGGGAGGATTTTGACTGGTACTGCACCACGGCGCCTGCATGTCACCAGTCACAGGATCCAATGTGGGTGAGCCACGAGCATGAGCTGCGGGTACTCATGGGCGATGGCCCGTACGAGGTGCTGGCGGAGCATTGCAGGGCCAGGCAAGCGGCGGCGAAAGCTCTATCGGCACAGCTCACAGCGGACGAAGCCGCCACCGCGTTTAATACCCATCCCGCTACCCGGTTACGATATGACAATAAAATGTAAATAAAAAACATAATTTGTCTGGAGTTCCCATTTCCGCCCGCCATCGCCTACCGAAACCCGCTCCACCACCAATGCGGAGAATCACCCTGCGCACAGCAGCTGCAAATAAGATAAGAATGCTGCTCACGGTTCTTTCGGTTGCTTTGGGTACTGCTTATATATCTGGATCGTTGATTCTTACGCAATCCTTGGAGGAATCTTTCGCTTCTATCGTGGACTCGGGAGTAGACGGCATTGACGTAGGGCTTGTGGGCAGCGCCAGCTCCCCTCACGGCGTGCCGCTGTCTGTGGTGTCGGAGCTGGCCGCCCGCCCCGACGTTCGGGCGGTTAACGTCACTGGTGACGGTCCGGGCACCCCCTCTGGAACTCGGCGATCCGGGCAAAGTTCGCTGGTCATCACAGGTTCCGACGGCCGGCCCCCTCCAGGCAGGCTCCTCAGGGGCACACCCACTCGCCGCCTACCCTTTTGATGCCTACGTGGGGCGGCCACCCATCGTTGTGGAAGGCACAGAGCCCAGCGAAGCACATGAAATTATGCTGAACTCCTCCGCAGCGAAACGCGGAAAATTACATGTTGGTGATTCAGTAACGGTCATCACCAGTTCGGAACGCCTCGACGTCACCATCAGCGGCATCTACGACATCCCCCGCGACACCGCCGGGTGGATCGGCGTCATGTTCACGCCCGAACGCTACCTCGAACTCTTCACCGACGGTCAGTACGCCTCCCAGGTGATCATTTCCGCCGCCGACGGCGTCTCCCCCATGGACCTGCGCAACAGCCTCGGCCAACAGTACCCCGCGCTGACGCCACTACTGCCCGAACAAATCGCAGAACGACAATCCGGCGACTACGTCCGCCAGCTCGGCTTCATGACTTACATGCTCGCCGCCTTCGGCGTCATCGCCCTGTTCGTCGGGTCGTTCATCATCACCAACACCTTCGCCATGATCCTCGGCCAGCGCACCCGAGAATTCGCCCTCCTGCGCAGCATCGGGGTATCCGCACTCCAGGTACGCACTTCCGTATTCGCCGAAGCCGCCATTGCCGGGGTCATTGGCTGCATCACCGGCATCGCCATCGGCATATCGCTGGTTGTGGTGGTGATTAATGTGCTCAACCAGGTTGGCGACGGGCTCTCCGCCATCTCTCTTACGTTCACACCCAAGGCCATCATCGTCCCCTTCGCTGTCGGCATGATCATCACCATCATCGCCGCCGCCGAACCCGCACGCCGCGCCGGATCACTCCCGCCTATCGACGCCCTCCGCCCCGCCGACGACCGCTCCGACCACTCCCTCCGACTCCGCACCGTCTTCGGTGTTCTGGCGGCAGTCCTGGGCGTGGGGTTTGGCATCGCGGGGGCGCATTTCCCCACCATCGGTGGTTTTGATATGGACCTCTACCAGCGCTTATCCGCCGTGGCGGTGGGGGCAGTGTTCTTGCTTGCCGGGTTGTGGCTAAGTGGCCCCGCCCTGGCCAGCATCTCCCCTGGGCTGCCCATCGGCCCCATCGGGCGGCTTGCCTCCCGCAACAGCTCCCGCAATCCTAGGCGCACCGCCACCACGGCTTTCGCCCTGGCGTTGGGGGTCGGATTAGTGGCCTGCGTTGGCGTGATCGGCGCCACCGCGCAGGCCAGCGTGTTCGGTTTAGTGGAGTCAAAAGTCAAGGCACCATTCGTACTGGACAGCCCCAACGGTGGACACAGTAGCGGCCTCGCCGGTTCCCCTACTGGTGGCGGGGGCCTGTCCATCCCGGAAGAAGCCATTACCACGGTAGAAAATCTTGATGGGGTTGGCTCGGTGGGAGTGCTCATGTCCGCCCCACTGCAGGCCGACCATTGGGATAACCCCACCACCACGGTGGTCAGCGGCGACATATCCCCTTTCGTGGACATTGGTGTGGTACGCGGTACCTCGGAGTTTGGCGACCAACCCGGCGCGATGATCTCCACCACCTACGCCAAGCAATCCGGCTTGGGACCAGGCGACACGTTTACCCTGCGCCCCTACCTGGGCGGCGAGGGCACCGATAGCAGCGTGGTGACCATTCGCGGTGTCTATGAGGAGACGGGCTTGTTGGGCCACATGGTCATTAACCTGGCTGGTGCGCTGCGTGTACTACCGGACCTGGAGGCGTATAACAGGAAAACTGCGTTTGTGACCAGCGACGGCAGGTTTTCTGACTCGATGCTGCGCCGCGAGTTGGAGGATGCGGTGGCGCAGTATTTGGTGGTGCAGGTGAAGGCGAAGGAGGAATATAAGGGAGCGCTGGGGACTCAGGTGAACCAGATGGTGTCTCTAATTTATGGGTTGTTGGCGTTGGCGGTAGTAATTGCGGTGATGGGCATTATTAATACGCTGGCGCTGAGCGTATCGGAACGCACCCGTGAGCTGGGGACGCTGCGGGCAATTGGGGTGAGTAGGAGCCAGATCAGGAGAATGATCCAGCTGGAGGCAGTTCAGATGTCTGTATTTGGCGCACTGTGTGGTGTGGTTGTGGGTGTGTTTGCGGGGTGGTGCGTGGTGACTGTACTGCAGGATAAGGGCATGTCATCGCCGCATGTGCCGTGGAGCCAGGTGACACTCATGATGGCTGGAAGCGTTGTGGTGGGTTTGCTGGCCGCGTTGGTTCCGGCGCAGAAGGCTGCGGCGACACCGCCGTTGGAGGCAATTGCGGAGTGATGCACCACTGTATACGTCTGTAGGATTTTGTGAGGAGCACCATCGAACAGACATATCAATATGAAAGGATATGTGATGCGATACTGGGTCGGCGTAGTGTCCGAAGAGCATGTTCTCCTCGCTGTGGATGGCGGATTCTGCCAGGTATGTCACGGAAAGCAAGCGCCACTCAAGCGCATGGAAGAGGGTGACTGGCTTCTTTACTACAGTCCAAGAACAAAGATGAAAACAGGCGAAAAGCTCCAAGCTTTCACAGCCGCAGGCCAAGTGATTGACGACCAGGTATACCAATACCAGATGTCCGAAAACTTCTTCCCGTTCAGAAGAAATATCATGTTCCAGGACATCACCCAAAATTGCCCGCTTTCAGTTGCTAGGAAGCATCCTGAGTGGGGAAAATACTCTACGCAGCTGCGATATGGGCATTTCGAAGTTTCGCAAGGTTTTTTCGATTATATCTACGATTACATGCAGCAAGAGACACCCGAGCAAGACAGCCTGGCGCTCTTTTAACCAGTCTTCACTCATACCCCTAGGCGTCGAATTTGTAGCCCACACCCCGCACGGTGACAAGGTGGGTGGGACGTTTGGGTTCTTCTTCGATTTTGGAGCGGATGCGTTTGATGTGCACGTCGAGGGTTTTGGTGTCGCCGACGTAGTCTTCGCCCCACACGTGGTCGATGAGTTGCCCGCGGGTGAGGACTCTCCCTGGGTTGCGGAGCAGGTATTCCAGCAGGTCGTATTCTTTGAGGGGCATGGGGGTGTCCACGCCGTCGACGGTGACGGTGTGGCGTTCGAGGTCCATGCGCACGCGGCCGTCGCCAAGCACACTGGGGTTGGGTTCGGGTTCGTGGTCGGCATCGCCGCCGCGGCGGAGGACGGCGCGGATGCGGGCGATAAGTTCCCGGGATGAGTAGGGTTTGGTGACGTAGTCGTCGGCACCGAGTTCCAGGCCCACCACTTTGTCCACCTCGGAGTCGCGGGCGGTGACCATGATGACAGGAACGGTGGAGGTTTTGCGGAGTTGTCGGCACACGTCGGTGCCGGACATGCCAGGGAGCATGAGGTCGAGGAGCACGATGTCGACGTCATTGTTGGCGAATTCATCGAGGGCGGTGGGGCCGTCGCCGGCGATGAGCACGGTGAAGCCTTCTTTGCCTAGGAGGAACGCCAACGGTTCGGCGAGGGATTCTTCGTCTTCGACGATAAGGACGGTGGTCATGGTTACGTTGTCCTTTCGTTGGTGGTGCCGCCTGGCGGGTCCGGCAGTTCCGGCAGTTCCAGGGTGAAGGTGGAGCCGACACCGAGTCTTGACCACACTGTAATCGCCCCACCGTGGTTTGCTGCAACATGCTTAACAATGGCAAGCCCCAGTCCAGTACCGCCGGTGGCGCGGGAACGGGCTTTATCGACGCGGAAGAATCGTTCGAAGACGCGTTGTTGGTCTTCAGGAGCGATGCCGATGCCGCGGTCAGTGACGCTGATGTGCACATTGCCGCCCACGCGGCGTTGGCTGATACTGACGGAGGTGTTGGCGGGCGAATAGTTGATGGCGTTGCTCAGCAAGTTGGCCATGGCGGTGACCAGGAGCGTCTTGTCCCCCATGACAAACGCACTGGAGGCGGGGCCGCGGTCGATGGTGATGTTGGCGTTGTCGGCGGCGAGTTGGGTGCGTTGCAGGGGCGTCGTCAATAACCTCGTCCACGGAGACGGGTTCCATGTTGGGCAGCGGCTCGGCCCCTTGGAGCTTTGATAGTGCGATGAGTTCGTTGATGAGGTTGGCCATCCGCTGGGCTTCTTTATTTAGTTTGATGCCGAAGTGTTCTACGGTGTCGGGGTCATCGCGGGATTCGATGAGCGCTTCCGACAGCAGTGCCATGCCCCCCACAGGTGTTTTCAGTTCGTGTGACACGTTGGCTACGAAGTCCCGGCGCGCGGCTTCCAGCCGCATGTTTTCCGACTCGTCGGTGCAGTAGATGATCACGAAGTCCCCGTCGGCAAGGGTGAGTGGTTTGATCACGGCTTTCACAGCGCTGACGCGGCTTCCCGTGCGCTGCTGCCCCGCCGGAAGGTCCAGGGTTTGGGGTTGCTGATGGGTGAATACGTTGTGCGCTTGGTGCCACACGTCGGGGCGCACGGCGTGGTCCGATATGATGCCCAGCGCGTGGGCTTGAGTGTTGGAAAGCACCACGTCCCCCTTATGCGTCACCACCGCCACCCCCGCTGGCGAGCCCTGTACCGCAAGGTGCAGCAGCTGGCTTATCGACGCCCCGGGGGTGGCGGTGGTGCGGCGGTGGCGGGTGATCAGCAACGCCATGACCGTGATCACCATCCCGATCACGATGCCAATGAGGCACCCGATAATCACCGCCGACAAGGAAAACCGGTTACTTTCCGCCCTGCGCGGCGACGGCAGCGGCACCCGCAGCGGCGGCCTCCGGGTCAAGGTACGTGCCACCGGGGTTGGTGACGTTACCCTTCTCATCCAGTTCGTACACCAGCGGAATACCGGTGGGGATGTTCAGCTCGGCGATGTCGGCATCGGAAATGCCGTCGAGGTACTTAACCAAGGCACGCAGGGAGTTGCCGTGAGCGGCGATGAGCACGTTTTCGCCCTTGAGTACGCGCGGCAGAATTTCTTCCTTGAAGTAGGGGACAAAGCGAGTGACCACGTCAAGCAGGCATTCGGTGTCCGGCACCTTGTCAAGGTTCGCGTAGCGGGGGTCATTTGCCTGGCTGTATTCGGAGCTTTCCTCCAGTGGTGGCGGCGGGGTGTCGTAGGAGCGTCGCCATGCCATGAACTGGTCGTTACCGTATTTTTCTTTTGTTTCTGCCTTATTCAGCCCCTGGAGTGCACCATAGTGGCGCTCGTTCAGGCGCCAATCGCGCACAACGGGAATCCACAAACGGTCAGCCGCATCCAATGCCAAATTCGCAGTGTTAATGGCGCGGCGTTGCAGGGAGGTGTATACGACATCGGGAAGAATATTGGCCTCGCGCAGCAATTCGCCGCCGTGGCGCGCTTCTTCTTCGCCTTTTTCTGTCAAAGCCACATCGACCCAACCAGTGAACTGATTGGACGCATTCCATTGACTTTGACCATGCCTCAAAAGAATCAACTTTCCAGTAGTCATGGCACCGATTCTGCCACTTTGCGACGCATTGCGCCGTACTTTGGCAGGAAGTCACAGAATAAGCACGCCGTTATGCGCCGGGAGCCTGTCGTGAATAACAGTAAGAATGCGTGCGGGAAAGGACATCGGTGTAGACAGATGCCAGCGTCGATGCTGTCGCCGACCAGGAGAAATTAGCCGCATGCAGCACCGCATCCTGACCCATGCGTATGCGGGTGTCATCATCATCCAGCAGCTGGGCCAGCGCATCTGCCCATTCAACGGGATCGTGGCTATCCACCAGCAGACCCGTCTCCCCTTCCGCGACGGCTATCGGCAGACCACCAACGCGCGCCGCCACCACCGGGGTGCCCGATGCCTGCGCCTCCATGGCCACCAGCCCAAAGGACTCGTTGTAGCTGGGTACCGCCACAACGTCGGCGGCGCGGTAAATGGTGACCAGTTCTGCGGGTGGACGTGGGGAAAGGAACCGAATGTGCTTCTCAATTCCCAGCTCACGAGCCATATCCTGGTAGGTTTCCGGGGTAGCATGCGCACCCGACGGTCCCCCGCAAATGAGCACCCGCAGGTTACGATGCGGATCCCTGCGCAGCAGCTCCGCCACCGCATGGATCAGCACCTGTGGGCCCTTGAACGCCTGCAACCTACCCACAAACGCAATAACCTTTGCGTGCAGCGGAATACCCAACTGGCGGCGGCTGCGCTCCGTGGCGCGATCATTGCCTGGGTGGAACAAGGCCACCGCCGCACCCGGCGCGACCACGGCTATTTTTTCTGGGCTGGCGTCGTAATGGCGCTGCACGTCCAACGCCTCCTCAGCTGTGTTCACTACTAGGCAATCCGCGTTGTCCACCAACTGCTGCTCGCACATGCGCCGGGCCTCAGACTCAGGGGTGTCTATCTCTGAGCGGTGGGCGTTTTTCACCGCCGCCAGCGTGTGGGCGGTATGTACTAGGGGAACCTGCCAGACGTCACGCAGCAGCCACCCCACTTGACCACTGAGCCAATAATGCGAATGAATGAGGTCATAGTTCAAGTTGTTGCAGCGTGCATACACCAACACCCCGCCCGCAAACGCCGCCAGCTGTGTCGGCAGTTCTTCCTTATCAATGCCCTCATAGGGACCCGCCACGATGTTGATGACCCTTAAATTTGGTTCAACCTCCACGACTTCGCCCTGACTGGGACGGGTAGCTCGGGTGTAAATATCCACCTTGGTGCCCTGTCTGGCCAGCTCCGTAGCGGTGGAGAGCACGTAGACGTTCATGCCGCCCGCATCCCCCGAACCCGGTTGCTGCAGGGGCGAGGTGTGCATGGAAATCATGGCAATGCGCATAAACCGCATTTTAACGATTACTTTTCGGGAGGCGGTGAGGTGGATGCCCGAAGCGGTGCAGGAGTGAAGAAACGTGTGGGAAGGACGGGCGTCGTTACGCGATAGTCACAAATATGTAACGTACAGCTAGCGGCAAGTAAGCACATGTACTGCAGGTATACTTGATGCAACATACAAACTTACGCTGTGGTAACCCCTCCCAGCGCGCACCTGATGAAGGGACGTTAATGTCGGCTACTGAATCCTCGGCTTTTGAATCTAAAGCCTGGTTGAAGCACTACGCCGAGTGGACCCCAACCACCATCGAATACGGTGACACCACGCTGCTCGACTTCTACGACAACAACCTGGCCATCAACAGCGACAAGCCGGCCATCTACTTCTTCGGGCGCACCCAAACCTACGGCGAGTTTGACAAGCACGTCCGCCACGCCGCCGCCGGACTCCGCGCGCTGGGGGTTCGCGCCGGGGATCGCGTGGCCATACTGTTGCCCAACTGCCCGCAACACCTGGCAGCCTTCTACGCCGTACTGAAACTCGGTGCGACGGTGGTGGAACACAACCCCCTCTACACCGCCCACGAACTCGAACACCCCTTCAATGACCACGGTGCACGCGTGGCCATCTGCTGGGACAAAGCCGCCCCCACGCTGGAGAAACTACGCGGGCGCACTCCGCTGGAGACCATCGTTTCCGTCAACATGACCGAGGCGATGCCGCTGCTGCAGAAAATCGCGCTCCGGCTGCCCATTCCGTCGCTGCGCAAAGCCCGGGCACAGCTCACCGCCGACGCCCCCAACACCATTCCCTGGGAGTCCTTAATCAATCCCGCAATCGGTGGCGACGGCTCCGACGTTGAAAGCCCCACCGACGTCACCCGCGACACCACGGCACTCATTCTGTACACCTCCGGCACCACCGGCGCCCCCAAAGGCGCGCAGCTCAGCCACGGCAACCTCGTGGCCAACGTCCTGCAAGGCAAAGCCTGGGTGCCGGGACTCGGCGAGCAGGAAGAACGCTTGCTTGCGGCGCTGCCCATGTTCCACGCCTACGGACTCACCATGGTAGCCACCCTCGGGGTATTCATCGGCGGGGAAATCATCCTCCTGCCCGCGCCCTGACCTGAAACTCATCATGCAGGTGATGAAGCGCCACACCCCCACCTGGCTGCCCGGTGTACCCACCCTCTACGAAAAAATTGTCGACGCCGCCGAAGCAACCGGCGTGAACATCAAAGGCATCCGCAACGCCTTCTCCGGAGCCTCCACCCTGCCAGTTCGCACCGTTGATCGTTGGGAGCACTACACAAACGGCACCCTCGTTGAAGGCTACGGCCTCACCGAAACCTCCCCCATCATTGTGGGCAACCCCATGAACGGCAAACGACGTCCCGGCTACGTGGGAATCCCCTTCCCCGACACCGACGTTCGTATCGCTGACCCCGACAACCTGGACAAAACCCAACCCGACGGGTTCGAAGGCGAAGTGCTTGTCCGAGGGCCGCAAGTCTTCCAGGGTTACCTCAACCAGCCCGACGCCACCGAACATTCCTTCCACAACGGCTGGTACCGCACCGGTGACGTTGGTGTCATGGAACCCGACGGCTTCATCCGACTGGTAGCACGCATCAAGGAAGTCATTATCACCGGCGGATTCAACGTCTACCCCGCCGAAGTCGAGGAAGTTCTCTGCAGTCACCCCGACGTTGCCGACGCCGCCGTGGTGGGCATCCCCCCGCGAAGATGGCTCAGAAAACGTCGCCGCCGCCATCACCCTCACCGAAGGCGCAGCACTGGATCCCGACGGCCTGAAAAACTACTGCCGCGAACAACTCACTCGCTACAAAGTACCCCGCAATTTCTACCACTTCGAAGACCTGCCCCGCGACCAGATGGGCAAAGTACGACGCCGCGACGTGCAACAACAACTCGTCGAACGATACGGGGTGCGGCCCGGGGAGTGAGCTGGTGACGGGATTGATGCGCTGACACCGCACTATCACATGCCCCCCCAACCCCTACTCGAACCGCTTACGCTTCAAGGAAAGTCAGGTTGCCGCAGAACTGTAGTCTGGGGTAATGCGTTCTTCTCCCACAATTGTTTGGTTCCGCGATGACCTACGCCTAGCCGATAATAGGGCCCTCCATTGGGCTGCGGAACGCGGACCCGTGGTGGGCTTATTTATCCATGAAACGGTGGGGCGCCCGCTGGGAGCAGCCGCTGCGTGGTGGCAGCGCCGCAGCCTCAACAAACTGCGCGAACGTCTTCCCGGCTCCGCTCATCGAAAGGCGCGGTGATCCTCGCGTCATCGTGCCCCAGCTCGCACATGAACTTGGGGCTGCGGTGACGTGGAATCGTCGCTACCACCTCACCGAGGTTGATGCGGAGATCAAAAGCGCCGTCGGTGCCACCACCCATCCCGGGTACCTCCTCACCGAACCATGGAAGATCACGACGAAAAGCGGCTCACCGTACAAGGTATTCAGCCCGTTTTACCGCGCAGCACATGCATTTCTTGTCGACGATCCCCCGTCCCCTCTCCCCGTGCCTGAGGGTGACTGCAGCGAACGTGGAGCCGGAAACGCTGCCCGCTCCTGATGAGCCGGAGTGGGCGAGCACGCTGGGGCGTTATAACTGCCCGGGGAGATTGGGGGCGTCGATAAGCTTCATTCTTTCGATGTTGACCATTATGACAACAACAATCTCGGAGTCCCCTCCACGTCGGGTCTCTCTCCACACCTGCGGTTCGGAGAGGTGAGCCCCGCGACCGTGTGGGCGGAAGTGAGCAACTCAACCGAAAAACGCCGAGCCGTTTCTGCGCCAATTGATCTGGCGCGATTTCGCCTGGCACCGTTTCTATCATCTGCCGAACATGGCAACCGTGAACGTGCGCGAAGCTTTCAATCGCTTCCCGTGGGAATGGACGCCGCGGGCAAAGCCGTCATCGACTTCGCGTGCCTTTGCCCACGTCGAGATGGACGCGGAGGCTCAACACATCGGTGAGCTGGCCGCGTGGCAATCAGGTCGCACCGGTGTCCCCCTCGTTGATGCCGGGATGCGCGAGCTGTGGGCGACCGGATCCATGCACAATCGCGCTCGAATGGTGGTTGGGTCCTGGCTGACGAAGAACCTGGGTATCCATTGGCGTCACGGGGAGGAGTGGTTTTGGGACACGCTTGTCGATGCCGACCCGGCCTCCAACGCTTTCAATTGGCAGTGGGTCGCTGGCTCCGGGGATGACGCCGCACCCTACTTTCGCGTCTTCAACCCGTTGACGCAGCAGAAAAAATTCGACGCAAGCGGCACTTACGTTGCGCGCTGGGTGCCGGAGGCGCTGACCCCGCTCTATCCGGAACCCATGGTGGATATCGCGGAGTCGCGAAAAACCGCACTGGCGGCCTACAAAGATATCAGCGGTTGAGCTGCGCGATGCGCCCAGTGAGAGCCCATTAGGATGGTGGCAAACGCCGACCACCCTGCGTTCAGGACAAGGTCGATGACAACGCGACCACCTACAAATACTTGGCAACCGCCACCTTCGACCAAGCCCGCATCCACAGGCGCGACATCATGGGTTCAACGAGTTTAAAACCCACCACCATGACGGTCGCAATCATCGGCAACGTGATGATCTTGTAGTCCAGTACCAGTTGGAAAAAAATGATTGTTCGCAGGATCAAGCCACGGGACATGCTCGTACACGAATCGACGGGCAAGCGTTCCCCTTCCCTCTGGAATTGTGGCATTCAGCGAGGGTATAACACCCGAAAGTGCTGCAACACCCAATCGAAAGCGCGATTCAAAAAGGGCGCTACCGCCAAAAGCCACAACACCAATAACAAAGGTTCCAGCAGCTTGCTTCGCGACAGATCGGACATTAACGCTATCCAGACTTTTTCTAGTTCAGCATCGTCTATTGGCATCAGTTGGACTCGGGAAATCGTACCACGAAACACTGGCACAATCTCGCCGTCTTTCCTTCGAAACTCTATCGCGGGTCGGTCGTCGGGTTCATTGTGAGTATCCTTACCGAGTATGAACCGCATGCTGTAAGTATTTCGCCCCACATCAGAGTAGGTAATTACCTTCTTTTCTTGACCGTTAATTCGAACCTGATAATCGCATCGATCCAACTGCAAGGCGGAGGTCACCGAGCGTACAAGAGATTTCATCTTCCAGGTTGTTGCTGCCCAGGGCGATCATCAAGCAGCCTCTGCACGGAAATGCCTCCATACTCTGGATGCTCTAGACACCACTCCCCTATATACATGCACCCAACGCCTTTACACACTCATTATGACAGTAGCGTGAGCGTAGCTTAGCTCTGCTAAGCAAAGCAAAAAGAATATGTGCGACGGCAGCAGAATTGCAGCTAAATCCACCCTCTGGAACGATCCCCGCCAGCAGTTGAGCATATTGATGCCTTAGATCAGGAATAGTAAGAGAGTCTACCCATACCCCCCATATTTTCAACGTTATCGATGAGCGGGGTGTATATCATCCTGTTTATCGTGATGTGATTATCTTCCTGCAACCAAGGCAGAAAAAACCAGAAAGCCTTATTTCCACTCGAACGCAACAGACCTTCACCAAGGTAGAGAAAAATATCCCCGCTGGACACGTCAGACCCTGCAATAAGGTCAAGGTTCTTTTCCGACCACAAATTCAAACCGGAATCCATGTCGGGAATGGGTGGCGACTTCTGCCAACGCCGAACCAGCTCAGCTCCACGCCGCAGAAGCCTCGCACGGATCCCACCGAAAGAATCCTGCATAGATTGGTAGGAATTGAAAAAATCCCTCAATTTACTATCGCAATACATCTGGGGATCGATGCCGCAATTATCATCCCTATATACCATCACTTTAACCTCGTCATTCGCATTCTAGTGACCTGCTCATTCTTATCGACACCTCTGCCCACCACCTTACTGAAATTCCGCATAGTCGAAGTACAGTAAACCTGCAAAAATCACGTGTTCTATCTTTTCTCGATCAGAAAACACCCCCATTCCCATAATGTTAGTGTATTCACCAATGAACCTAGGCTGGAGCAGGTAACAGAAGGAGCCCAAATTGATAATTATTATCGCGGAGGCACTGTTCTAGGTTCTGGTTGTGGCGGGAATGGCGGTCCGCTACTGGCTGCGCATGCCCACCCTGAGCAAGTTCCTGCTCTTGGCGGCCTCGCCGCGACCACACACAACATTCAACGAAAAAAATGCGCGATGAACTTGTCTTTTTGGCTAAATGTTCTGTGGCTGTGGGCATAGCTTTCCTGATCAACCAGGGTCTTATGTATGCAGCTGTCCATGAAAGCCAGAGGGAAGCACTATCTCAAGCCAGTTCAATGCCACTCGGATCGATTTTGGTTGTCGCGTTTTTCGGCCCTGGCTGGCTGTTGCTCTTTGGAGACAACGGCAAACAACAAACGACTAACCGTTGACATCTCAACCACTGCTATATTCGTGGCATGAACGCAGAGTTTTACGATGCCATCATTATCGGTTTCGGCAAGGCGGGAAAGACGCTTGCGGTAGCGCTCGCGAATGCTGGACAGCGGGTCGCAATGGTTGAACGCTCGTCCAAGATGTACGGCGGCACCTGCATTAACATCGCCTGCATCCCCACAAAAGCCCTGGTCAGTGCCGCAGCGCACAATGAGTCTTTCGACCAGGCCATGGCACACAAACAGGCGGTTGTGTCGCTCCTGCACGATCGCAACTACCATATGCTGGCCGATAACCCTCATGTGACGGTGATTGACGGCGAGGGATCTTCGTTGATTCGCATACGGTGTCGGTTCGCGCGGGCGACGAGCGCCTCCTCATCAACGCCCCGCGAATTTTCATCAACACCGGCGCGGAGCCGATCATCCCGCCTATCACGGGCATTGAGGATTCCCAGCACGTCTACACCAGCACCGAGCTGCTGGATCACACCCACCAGCCACAGCGTTTGGCGGTAATCGGCGGGGGTTATGTTGGGTTGGAGTTTGCGTCCACGTACGCCAAGCTGGGCAGCAAGGTCACTGTTTTTCAGCGTAGCGACGCCCTGTTCACCGGTGAAGATCCGCAGGTTGCGGCGGCAGCCACCCAGGCGCTCATTGATCAGGGAATCCAGATTGTACTCAATGCAAACATCACCCACATCGAAGACACTGACAACGGAGTGTTGGCGAATGGTGACGAGTTTGATGCCGTGCTGCTGGCCACGGGGCGTCGGCCTGTCACCGCAGGACTCAACCTGGAGGCCGCCGGTGTTGAACTCACTGAGCGGGGCGCAATTGCTGTGAATGACCTGCTGCAAACAAGCGTTCCACATATCTGGGCGTTGGGCGACGTGAACGGTGGCCCACAGTTCACGTATGCGTCGCTGGATGATTACCGGATTGTGAAAAGCCAGTTGCTGGGCGATGGCAGCTATACCCGTGCCCAACGCAAACCCATGGCGTATTCCGTGTTCATGCAAACGCCCCTTGCCCGCATCGGTATGAACGAGGCCGAGGCACGTGACACAGGACAGTCCGTCGCGGTGAAGGAACTACCAGCCTCGGCCGTGCCCCGCCTGCATGTGGATGGAAACACGACCGGCCTGCTGCGCGCGATAGTAGATCCTGACACGAAGGAGATTCTTGGTGCGACTCTGCTGTGCGAGGGCGCGCCGGAGGTGATCAACCTGATTAAAACCGCCATGGACGCGGGCCTGCCGTACACCACGCTGCGGGATCAGGTGTTCACCCACCCAAGCGTGAGTGAAGCCCTCAACGACCTGTTTAACATGTAGTAATGCTGACCCGGCACCGCATCCCCTGTTCAGGAACCCTACGATGCACCTGGGATTTTCACGTTTCTCGCCGACCGTGTGATCGACGGAGTGGAGCACGCCGACCTGGATCAGCTGCGCTACGCCCGAACCATACATCTGCCCCACGGCCCCGGCGCGGTAGAGGTGACCTATACGCAGGGGGCGCTGGAGACCACGTTGGAACTCGCAGACACTGCGGATGCTCCTGCGGCGATAGGGGCGTGTCCAGCGGTTGTTTGATGCGCACCGGGATCCGGGGGACGTCGATAAGCACCTGGAGTCGGATCCCTTGCTTGCACCGAGTGTGCGTGCGACGCCGGGGATTCGGGTTCCTGGGGCTGCGAACTACGAGGAAATGTTGGTTCGTGCGTTGGTGGGGCAACAGATTTCGGTGGCGGCAGCGCGCAAGCATTTGTCCCGGTTGGCTGAGGCGGCGGGCGCGCCGTATGAGTCGGAAATTGCGGGGTTAAACAGGTGCTTTCCCACGCCTGAGCAGATCATTTCTGCGGTGGGCGACCCGGAATCCCTGGAGCCGACGCGTCCTTTGCGGCTGCCACGACAATCCGTCAAGGCGGTGGTAGCATCCATGCGGGCGCTGCTGGACGGAGAGCTGAATGTTCATGCAGACGCGGACCCTGAGGAGTTGTTTACGCAGCTGGTGGCCCGCCCGCGAATCGGAGTATGGACAGCGAATTATGTGCTGATGCGTTTGTTGGGGCATCCCGATGTGTGGCCGGAGGGCGACGTGGCCTTGGTTGCGGGCGCGCGAAAACTTTGGGATAGTGGAGGGCAAACAACATAAAATTTTGGCTCGCAAAGCCATGGACTGGGCACCGTGGCGTTCGTACGCTGCCATGCATATTTGGAGGAACGCATCATGACCACTGCTTTCTACGCTCACACCGACACCCCCGACGGCCCGTTCACCGTGATCGTGTCGGACGGCGCGGTGCTGGGCTCCGGCTGGACCAGCGACCCGAAAGACCTGCTCCCCCGCATTCACCAGTCGCTGCTGCCGTCGACCTTGGAGGAATCGGACACCGAAGCGGAGTTTGCGCTGGATGCTGTGCGCAAATACTACGACGGGGATTTTGCCGCCGTGTTGCGAACCCCGGTTCGGCAGGTTTCTGGAGAGTTCCGCAGCCACGCCTGGGACGTGCTACGCGGCATCGGTCCTGGCCAGTGCATTACGTACAGTGATTTCGCGGCGTTGGCGGGACGCCCCCAGGCCGTGCGGGCGGCGGCGAGTGCGTGTTCGCAGAACGCCGCAGCGTTGTTTGTGCCCTGCCACCGGGTCTTGAGCAAGGACGGCAGTTTGGGCGGTTTTTCTACGGCACTGACGTGAAGAAGCGCCTTCTTGAGATGGAAGAGGATGGTTCGGGGGAATGAACAAGGCTGACCAGCAGGCGCTTAACGACGTCGCGTGGGCCGAGGTTACACACGCGTACGGCCCCGCCGTGGATGCGCCAGATATGTTGCGGCAACTCATGGAAGGTGGGGACGACCTTGAAGAAGCAACCGAGTTCCTATTTGGTGCGCTGACGCACCAAGGCACTTTGTACAGTGCTACCCTGCCCGTCCTGCGTTTTTGTGTTCGCGTGCTCGACCAGCTGAGCGTCGAGGCAACTGAGCAGGTGGTGGCGTGGATACAGTTTGTTGGAAGCCTTACCAGAACGTCTCCCGAGGCCCCCTATGCGGCGGAATTGCGCGCCGAGGCTATTTCCGTGGTGGAAGCCTTGCTTACACTCGATGCCGAGGAAGGCGGCGAGTACTACACGCGAGCGCTAGGGGCGTGGCGTTGTGACGCGGAGAATGGGCTGGCTGATCGTGTTCGCACACGGCTGCAGGAATGCCCGGTTGATGGTGGAACACTTGCCGCGTTGGGTACATGGGGCGGGGAATCTCAGCGCCTACCTCACCTCTGATGACCTGGGGGTACGAGCAGCCGCCGCCTTTCATGACCGCAGCAATGCCGGGACGGCTGCGCTGATAGAGGTACTGGGCGACCCCGACATTGAGGATGTCTGGCTGGAGATTGAGCCAGAAGGTCGGCTTGACGATGTGGCGGACGAACTGCTTACCCGCGACCTTGGCGCAGTCCCCGAAGCGGATCGTGCACAACTGGAATCCCTAGCCGTGCTCTATGCGTCCACCAACTTCATGCCGTGGGAACACTTTCTGCAGCTCATCGACGCAGGACACGGAAACGGGGTGCTTGATGCGGACGCAACCAAACGGTTCCTACGCGCCGTGGTGGACAATGACTTCCTGTGGCAAACCCCGTATGCAGCCGCCGCTCTGGAAAAAGCAGGGTTACCAGGTGATAGGGAGGAATTGCGGGAGATGGTGGGAGGGGCGGGCTTGTGACGTTGGTTGGCCTGCGGGTATCGCATACAGCTCATTGCCGAAAAGATGTACATCCACCAAGTTGGCAGCACGTTTTACCTGGGTGCGCCAGTTACGGGGCGTCGTTAAGCACGTTGCACCATCTGCTCAACGTGTCGCTGGGCGTCTCTCACAACTGAAGTATCACCGTTAATCCCCACCGTTGTCATGCACCCTTCCGCCAGGAGAAAAATCGTGGTCGCGACGTCTTCGCTCAGCCCAGAGTTCTTTGTGGTGTCTCTAATGAAGCTCAAGAAGCGCTTTTTATGGCGTTGAGCCTCATTAAGAATCGGTGAGCTAATAGCCCCCATTTCGCCTGCCGCATTGATCCATGCGCAACCACGGTGCCCGGCCCCTGATAGCCAGTCATAGAGCCAGTCAAAAATTGCCACAAGATGCCGATCTTCACTGGCCTTGTCTACATAAGCCTTCAAGTCCGCGTGCCATTTGTCATCGCGCCGCCGCAGCATAGACACAGCTAACTGCTCTTTGTTTCCAACCAGGGCATAGATGCGTTTCAGTGACAGTCCAGAGGTGGAGCGAATCTCATCCATACCCACGGCCTGGTAACCACGCTCATAAAAAGATACTCGGCGGTATCGAGAAGCTTTTCCAGTTCAGCAGTACTCATACCCAGACTCTCCCTCCAACCCTTGACTCTTGCATGGAGAACGGTCGTTCTCTAGGCTAACATATCGCGCGAACGATCGTTCGCGATGTTTCATAGGAGCACAGAATGCCAAACCCCGTGGTTCACCCTGAGAAAAAGCGATGCCCTCCACGGCCTCCATGGAGACAGATCGCTGCCGTGACGGTCATGTCAATAATGGCGCTCATAGTGTTGGCATTCATCGGAGAAAATCACGGGATTCGCGTTACTAACCCCACCCCTTGCAGCCAGCATGGCACTCGTCGCGGGATGCCCCAGTCTCCCACTTTCCCAGCCACGAAACGTTATCTGGCGGGCAATTACTTTCCGCCATTGTTGGCTGCGCAGTGGGTGTTGTCAGCCATTCAGTATGGGCGATGGCCATCGCAGGCGGCCTCGCGCTTGGGGTGATGCTGGCGGCACGTGCGGCGCACTCCCCCGCCGCAGCAACCGCCATCCTGGGGGCTGCTATACCTTCTGGGCAACTGACTTTTATCCTATGCGCAGGTATAGCTGCCGCAATCCTGGTTCTTATTGGGGCAATAAGCGCAAAAATATCAACAACAAAGTACCCAATCTACTGGTGGTAAGGAGACTTCTCACATGTCCATAGCGGAAATCCATTCAGCGGCGACCCTGACCCCATCAAAAGATGAAATGTGCGCCCAATTCTCCGACATCGCACAACGACTTGGCTCATATCGAGCCGTGGATCCAGCAGGTGAGGTGGGAATTGAAGTCATTGATAGCGATTTTTACAATAAACACATGCACCAACCTACGACGACATACATCACACTAAACTAAAGCTAGACAATAACGTTATCGTATTACCGAGGCATGGATCGCACGGAAGTTGTTAAGCGACCTCAGCTTCGGATGCTTTCCAGTCGCCGATCAGCGCCATCATAATCAGGACAACCATAACGACAAAGACAGCTGAGAACGCAGCGGAGATCAATCCCGTACACCTAGCAGCGAAAGCAATAACACTAAGGGTGCGACAAGCTCAAAAATACAAAACTACAAGAAAATAGAGAGGATTGCGAAAATGGCGGAAGAGACTGAGTTCAACCACTAGCGTGAAGCGCCAACAAACTCCCCAATAAAACAACACTCCAAATTTTTTTGCCAGCAACAATAAAACTAAGCTACATTAGTGGTTGCAATCATCCTCACAGCGACATCGTTTATTAGGTTGGTGAGTCTTCTTACCCAACAAAGATAACCCTGCTATAAACTCAGAAAAAAACGCCCGAATCAACTTGATACCATACCCACGTTCCACGCCTTTCCCCTACAATAAGATTTGCGTCGCGCAAAAATCCCTAAGATGATGACTGACTGTGGCCTGAGATTTTTTTGCACATAATCTACAATGTCACATACACACACTTCCGGAGTAGATGATGCGCTTATGTACTCAAAAATCTTTAACCGTGTAGCATCACCCAACGCTTTTTTGCCTGCAGCTAGCTATCTACGCTCCCCGAATTTGCTTGAAAATTTACAGTAGAACTTAGTGTGCTCCTTCTCTCATACCTACAGTATGCACGAGAGAAGGAGCACACACAAGCCACAAAAAGCACCTGCACACTTCCTAATCTGCATAAAATATGTAATAAAACAAGTCATCAGATATTGAGCACTCTCATTTTGATTACGGACAAGGCTCACACTTAGGTCTGCAAGTGTGTACTCAAATTCAAACTTGACATAGTCATATTTTAGCTTAATCGAACGTACACCAAAAAATCCTAGAAAACAGCAAAGAAACTTCGATACTAGCATCATCTAGGCTGACATAAATTCTGTTACTACCGCGAAAATCTATAGCCTGAACCACAGCCAATGACAGATCACTGCTTTGATTCAGATTAACATGATAAATACATTCTTTACCAAGCGCAGGATATCCTAAAACACAAAGCAAATGAACATCCTTCTCTCGATGATCATAGACAAAGATCCACGTTACATCTCTTCACTTAACAGCAGTCCGTATTTGCATTTTGCACATCACCGAACGCGATATTCATTTTGGCCTTCACCGTATCTCCGCGTAGAATTTCTAAGGCGTCCAGCAGGTTTGGCATTACACCAATTGCAACAATCTTTCCGTTCACACACAATATCGGAATTTGTTTACTATTAGCAATATGGCTTACGACATATCCCGGTACAATAACTTCGGAAATGGCGGAGTCATTGAGATCATAAAATTCAACATTGTCCGATTCGCTAGCTTTACTTGCCAAAAAATCTGCCAACTTTTTCGCATCGCTAGGGCGACAACACACGCGATCGTATATTTGTATATGCATCACACGCTCCAATCAAACGAGTAGTTTTGATATATCCGAAATAGCATTAAGAGTCTTGTCGACCTCCTCAACCGTATTGTAAACATAAAAACTGGCTCGAACATTTCCAGGAGAACCACTGTGGCCGTTAACTTCATTAAAGTAATTAACAGCGCAGTGTTGACCCGTACGAACCCCAATTTTGTAGCGTTCATTAAGAATGCGGCCGACGTCGTCTGGATGAAGATTGCCAATATTGAATGACACAATCGCCATTCGTTCGTCGGCATTCATAGGTCCGTATACATCCACAGACGGTATTTCCCTCAAACCGGAAACAAAACGCGTTGTAAGATCTCGATCATGCTCAGATATGTTATGAATACCCAGAGAGGTTAGATAGTCAATCGCTGCATGGAGACCAAATGCTTCCGCGATTGGCGGAGTTCCAGCCTGCCATTTATCAGGTAGTTCACTGTAAGAGCAATACTCTAGGTTACATTCTTCAAGCGATGGGCAGTCACACGCGGAGGTATCTAATGTACCGCCACCAAGCATCCCCTGGTCCCAGGCTTCTAGCAAGTTCTTCACGCAGATAGAGCACACCAATACCCGTAGGACCAAGCATCTTATGGCCCGAAAAAGCCAAAAAATCGCACTGTATCTTTTTAACGTCAATGCTGATATGCGGCACAGCCTGAGCGGCGTCAAGAAGAAATAGCACACCTCGATCTCTACATTCTGCACCAATTTCCTCGAAGGGAGTTATGGTACCAAGAACATTTGAGACCGCCGTCATCGTGACGAGTTTAGTTTTAGGTCCAATGAGGTCGATCAGCTCGCTGGCATTAACAATCCCCAAACGTCCCGCATTATACCATCGCAGTTCCAGCCCCTTTTCGTCGGCTAGCCGTACCCATGGGGCCATATTTGACGTATGCTCAAGGCTCGTCAGCACAATTTCGTCACCGGGCTCAAATTGTAAAGTACGAGCAAGTAAATTAATTGCATGAGTCGTATTCTGTGTGAACGCTATTTCACTTGGGCACGCACCAATAAATCTTGCCACAGAAGCTACAGCGTCATCATAACGTTGTGATGCCCTCATTGACAGGTCATAGGTTCCTCGATGAATATTAGCTCGATATTTTGTGTAATATTCGGTCATAGCTTCTATTACCGGCGTAGGGGTAAGTGATGAGGCAACCGAGTCGAGGTAGATATCATGTTTCCCAATAGTGGGAAAGTCTTGACGAACTTGATCAAGATCAAGCATTCTTTACTCCTTTTTAGCCTCTGGACTGCTTGTATCGACAACTATCAATATAGTAAGTCGACAACGCTGCGCATGCTATGCTCCACCCTAATTAGGGGGTGATTTTATGTAGCATAAACGTTACGACGCACGAGTTTTACAAAAAATTGTAGTGGATACAACTATGCCTTGAGCAGCGGAAAAAGACAGCACAGATGATGGAGATACTTCCGTAAACGTGTCTGAAAATACTCTAGCTATATCGACTGCCGGATTTGCGAAGCCAGTAAACGATGTCACCTAACACGCTGCCGTAATATATGCCCCCCCCCACCTCGGATGCAACTAGCTTGTCCTTTTGTATTTTTGAAGGTCAAATATTGTTATCGATATCCCTATCGGATATAATATTAGCTGTCGTGACGTTTATAATTGCTCCAATAATTTTCGCAATAATATCTATTATGCTATTTTCGGCCTTAACTATCCCTTGCGCCAAGGAAAGCAGCATCACAACTGGATTAAAGTGAGCTCCAAAGATTGTACCAAACTTCAATATTAGCATCGCCTCATCCCAACCCAGTAGCGATCTAGTGGCGATAAAGTTTGTTGACAGTCGCATCTCATTATCGGCTGTTAATTCTTGCGCGTGCATTCCGGTACCGATGACAATCATAAGCAGAAATACAGCGCCAATAAACTCAGTTAAAGACAGCTACAGAGATGATAATATAGGCCGCGTTGATCTTTTTACTTTACATCCTATACCCTGACACACGGGAATCCAGGATTAAAAATATTCCCGGAAATTTTTTCTGTATCAGAATATTCGCTCACATCCACAGCAGGAACGGATCTATCAATAGCCTCCCTAAGAGTCTCCGTCGATATTGCATACAATCAACAATGGCAACATCGTCAATGACTTATGTTGGCATCTGGCAGTCAGAGACCCCAACATTCCTGCCAAGTTGGTTGCGGAGCATCGTTAAGTAGCCTCAGTTTCGCATGCTTTCCACACGCTAACCAGCACCATAACGAGCAGCGCTACCGCAACAATGATGACAACGGCAGTAACAGTGAAGGTCAGGCTGGTGTGCTCGGCGGCGAAACCGATCAACTGCGATCCCGCAAGGTGCGCGGCGCAGCAAGTGATACTGAGAGTAGCCGCGAACGCGGGGCATGGAAGTCGAGACGCAGCAATGCGAGTTAGTCCACCAAGAGCTGACTGAGAATAGGCGATAGTGGTCGCGCTGTTAGCTGCATGACCATTCGAAAAGCACCTGGCTGAAATCGCGAGCGGCCAGCTGCTCGGGCGTGATCAGCCAGTTGGCTGTACCCATGTCACCCCACATAATCTCGATGTTGCGTGAGTCTTCTCCTCTCCGCGGATCATGAACATCCCCAGAGACGATAGTCAGCAGATCAACGATGTAGTTTTTAAGATTGTCCTCGAACTCACGCGGATCATTCTGCACAAAAATTGGCTTCCCGCCGATCTTATGGAACTCCGTAAAATCGTCAAGGAAGTCCGTGACGAGTTCGTCGCTCAGGTCATCGAGTTCATCCAATTCCCTCGATAGTTTGATCGGGGTACAGGCTATTCCACTGCTCCACAAACGTATCGAAAAATTCCTCGGACAAGATCACGTCCCCCTGCTGAATAACCTCAAAGCCGAGGGCCAATTCCACATCCTCCGGGCAGATGGGCCAGCCCACATCGTCCCAATCAACCCGCGGAAGAGCCGCGTTGGCATTAGGCGTGCCAAGTTCCGGGTAATAAGTCACGCGGGTGTTGTTCTGAGCAATAGGGTTCTCAAAATCCATGCCCCACAGACCATCCGCGAGGTTCATCCAGAACTGCACGATTCCAGTTTTCGGATAAATATCATTGTCTGGCAGTTCCGCGCAGTTAATCTGCGCAATCATACCCAACGGATCACCATGAGCATTGGTGGGCGCATCCACACCTTCCGGGAGGTAGGGCACTCCCCCAAACTTCGAAGAAGTCACTGGCAGTGGCTCTGGCGAGACAGTGGTGGTGATGCGAAATTACCTGACTCTGATCACGCTCGTTCAGCAGCGACATCACCGTGCGCACCTGGTCAAGAATCTTTCCCACTATCAACTCCCTTGTGTTATCACACCTGCTTTCTATCTACTATGCCATAGGCCGCTACTCGATGCCGCAAGCCGCACGTTTCCAACGCTGGTTCCTGAAGGCTGGATCAAGGCTGGATCACCCTAGCCGCATGACCATTCGAAAAGCACCTGGCTGAAATCGCGAGCGGCCAGCTGTTCGGGCGTGATCAGCCAGTTGGCTGTGCCCAGATCTCCCCACAGAATCTCGGCGAGGTGCGGGTAGGAACGCGGACCCGCCTGCGGATCACGAAAGACTTCAGAAACCATAGTCAGCAAGTTGGCGGTGTAGTTTTTAAGGTTGTCCCTGACATCACGCGGATCGCCTTGAACAAAAATTGGCTTCCCGCCAATTTTATGGAACTCTGCAAAATCGTCGAAGAAATCCGTGACGGACTCATCGCCTAGATCATCAAGATCCCACAAGCTCTTAATGGTTTGATCGGGGTACAGACTATTCCACTGATGCACAAACACATCAAAAAAGTCCTCAGACAGAACCGCCTCGCCTTGCTCAATAGCCTCAAAACCGAGAGCCAACTCCATATCCAATGGCGAAATAGGCCAATAGGCAGGAAATTCACCCTTCTCCTGATCAACTTGGGCAAGTCCCACACTGGAGTTGGGCGCACCAATTTCCGGGTAATACATCACGCGATTATTGTCCTGCGCGATGGGATTATCATAATTCGCACCATACAGATCATCCGTCGGGTCCAGCCAGAACTGCAGGATCCCAGTTTTCGGATAAATATCATTGTCCGGCAGTTCCGCGCAGTTAATCTGCGCAATCATCCCCAGCGGATCACCATCGGCGTTGGTGGGCGCATCCACACCTTCCGGAAGGTAGGGCACTCCCCCAAACTTCGAAGAAGTCACCGGCAGCGACCCCGACGCAATCATAGGAGTGATACGAATCACCCGCCTGCGATCACCCTCATTCAGCAGCGACATCACCCTACGTGCCTGATCAAGAATCTTTCCCACCGTACAACTCCTCCGGCTATCACACATACTTCCTGACCACTATGCCACAGATCTGCTTTTCGACGCCGCTACCTGGAGGTTTCCGAAAAAATGATTACCGAAAGCTGTTGGCATCTAATCTTACCGCCTAGATAACTAAAATCCTTCTAGATATTTCTGTAGAAATAATATTGCCCATAACAAAACAGTAACAAAATGCTCAGCCATCCCAAAAAGTTACACACAACGACAATTCTGATAATAAGATCACAACACCCACACATTCTTCACCGTCAAAAAACATGCTCTGGCCTGCACATATGTAACTTAACATCACAAATGCATCACAAATTCATATCGCTACAAAGTTGCATCTTCGACACAAATACAATTAAGCTCTTCCACCAAGAAGTCAGTTACTGTACGATATTTTTATCTGTAAATCTAGTTTCATCATGAGGAGCAGGCTTATGAATACCCGACGTTCCACAGCGCGCCCGTTGTCGGTGTGCGCCCTCCTAGCAATGGGGGCAATTTCACTGGCTGCGTGCGGTAACCAGAGCGGCAACGATGTTGATAACAGTTCACAAGCACAGTCATCAACATCCGCTACAGCGTCCTCATCAGAGACAACATCAAAGAAAAAAGAAGCAGATTTGTCGGTGGATCAGAGCATGGGTGGGGGCGCTGCAGTGTGGCAGTTCCCGGTCGTCTTTTCTGGATGGAAAATTGGTCAGTTAGATCAACCTGGCGCCATGCAGTTGACCAATGACAAGGGTGGGCAGTACACAGCAACGCAAAGTGCATATCCTTCCCCGCCAGCCCCTGGGGATCGCGCCGCAACCCAAGAGCAGACGGATAAGTGGATTCAGGATATTCAGTCGAAAACAACAGGCTTGCAGCACAAAACCGCCGATTCGACGGAGATTACCGCGTCGGGTCAGCCGGTGCAGATGATGCGCACCGATGCCGAGTATGTTGGTGCTGATGGCCAGAATTATCGTGCGGTTGTGTGGATTCGTGCGTTTACCCAAGGCACAAAACCTGGCTTTGTATCGTTAACGTATGCAACCCCAACATCGTCGTTTTCCGAGGAAGAGTTAAAGGGTATGCTGGAGCAGACAAAATTGATGAACATCGAAAGTTCGCAATTGAACATGTAGGATTCTACCCATGACACACACGCATCAGGACGTACAACAGAAACTTCCCGTTGCGGAAATCCTGTTCACCGGTTTCACCATCATCACCACGGATGGGCTTAACATCACAAGTCGGCCCCTGTCCGGTACTGATATGTTTCTTTTATGCGGCTATGCTGCGGAAACCGCGTTATGCGTGTGGATTGCATTCCGTCATTCCCACCGCACCACCCATCCGAACAACTTCGTTCGCGCACTCATCTTCATGGCTATTGTGGCGGTATCGTGTTGGGCCGTTCCCAGCAATATAACCCGCCTTTTAGCTATTATTGCCACACTCGTGTATATCGCATATGTCCTGCGCTATGGAAAGTAGCACTCAGCTAGTCCAAGGATTCCCCCACGCCTGATTCAGCCAGTTTAATAATGGCCTCACGCCGCGCTTTGAGTTTTTTCGCTTGGTGGCTAATGTCCCGCAATGATGCCCGTACTTCCCGCGCAACATCGGGGCACATTCCCACCCGAACGCTACCTTCGTCGTCGAGTTCAAAGCAGGGCAGAATAATGGCTGCGGCGCGGAGGGAAAACCCGGCGTCGAGAAGCATAGTAATGCGGGTGACAGTGTTAATAGTGGTTGGGCTGAAACATCGGTATCCGTTGCTCATTCGGGTGGAGGTAATAAGCCCACGTTTTTCGTAGTGCCGCAGTGATCGCACGGATACCCCGGTGGCGCTGGCCAACTGGCCGATCAGAAGTTCCTGGCTATCCATAACTTGACCCTAACATCAGTGTCAGGGTTTAGCATCCGCACCATGATCCACTTCAATCGACACAACACGCGCCCCATTGCGTTGGCGCATGGCGCAGGCGGCGCCATAGACGATAATTTCGCAGACATTGCGCATGCCCTGCGGGACGAGTTTCATCTCTTCGGGCATAACTACCCAGGAAGCGGCGACACACCCGCCGATAATGCACCCCTGAGCATCGAAGAACAGGCCGATAAGCTCATCAACTCCGCACTCGAACTCGGTTATTTCAGGTTTCCCGTTTTTGGATATTCCCTGGGCACAACCGTCGCCATCACCGCCGCTTATCGACGCCCCGATGCTGTCACCGCCCTCATCCTTCTCGCTGGTTTTCCCCGTGCGGATGCCCAGGCCACGCTATTTAGCAGCCTCTACGCATCGTTGGCGCAGGAAGGCCGCTACAAGGATCTGGCGCACCTGCTGATGTGGGCGCAGTCCCCGGCGGTGCTGGGCGAAACCACTGAACCGAACACGCAGGTAGAACAGCTCACTGCGCAACTCAATCCCGCAGCTCAGGGGCATGTGCCGCAGATGGAGGCCGTGGCCACGGCAGATGTCACTCAGCTCCTCCCCCACATCACAGTCCCAGTGCTGGTGATTGTTGCTGGCCAGGACCGGATTGTATTGCCGGAATCGACGCGTGAGCTGGCACGCCTACTCCCGAACAGCCACATCGTGGAACTCCCCGAGGCCGGTCATGTACCCACGCCCGAAGAATCTCGCCGCATTGCTAAGGGCGTGCAGGGTTTTCTAGCATCTGTGGATGCTCAACGTTAGCCAGAGTGGTGGCCTCAATGAGTTCTTGCAGGTCAACCGGCGAATATGATGCCGATGGGCATGCATAGTTGAGGGTCACCACCACCGGCGTGCGCTCATTGGCAAATACCCTCAGCCACGCGCTTGAGCGATGGGTAGCACCGTCGGGAGTGGCGTAGTCAGTGTTCACCCGCAGCATATCCACCGGATCGCCGGGAACACCCTGCGCACCAACAGGCGGGTTGGGTTCACCCTGGAAGACCGCTGAAGCGCCGAATATCCGTGGCGGGTTCTGTGTTGGAGATAGGGTTGACGGTATTTTTTCTTAAACGTTTTGATCCACAGGTTGGCCTGCACCTGGGTTTCCTGCTGGTCGGTGGCCTGCATGGTTGCTTTGAAGAGGTGCTGGGTAGCGGTGAATCGGCAGCCGTGTGCGTTGGCTAGTTGGAGCACGCCCGGCTCGTTGATGTCAGTTGTTTGCCAGCCGAATGCTTGCCAGGGGAATTCCCAGGCCACGGCCCCATGGTTCAGTGCGGGGTTGACAGGAGCGCCCGCCGAAGCGGGGGCCGCGCTGGGGCTGGGTGCTGAGGTGGGGGGCGCTTTCAGGGGAGGCGTTCTGCGATGCGGCTGCAGCGGCGCCGCGCACCGAGTCTCCGCTTTCGAGGGTGTTGGTGCCGTCTGCACAGGAGCTGAGTGCGAATAATCCCGCCGTGACCAGCGCGCATACCGCCACCAACCGGTTGGTCGTGTATTGAGTTGTCATCACCACACCCCTCAGAAGCGCCAATAGTAGTTTGCCCAGCAAATTTTTATCCACAAGCAGCATACATGACATATGTCACCTGTGAGGGCAAGATCTCATCTTTAGCTACCTCAATCACAGTGCGCTTCCACCCCTGCCAACCTCCGCTCCACGACGCCCCACCCCCTCACCACTCCATAACAGACAATGGTGCGGGAGGAGGGGCGTCGATAAGCACCTACGTGCTGTGCATCTTGATGAATTTCGGGGAAACAGCCACCACAATGGCGGTGATAACCGCAGCACACAACAGTAAGGGACCTGCGGTTTCCAGGCCGCTGCCGTCGCCGATGGAGACGGATCCGATGCTGAGCGTGCGGGTAACAATACCTTGAGGCATCACATACCCGATGATGCCGATGGGCATCGGAGCCATTGCCCCGATGGTCCCAACAACGCACCCGAGGAAGCAGATCACCACCGGCATGGCAAAGGATCTGAGTAGTCCGGAGAGCAGGGATTGCAGAGCAACCAGCGGAACGGCCACCAACACAGCCAAAAGGCCCGCGATCAGGTACATTACTGGCGGTTGCCCCGCATCGGCCGTGCCGTTATCCACGATGAACAGCCCCACTATCCACGTTCCGGCCAGCAGAATAATCTGCATAAACGCCACGGGAATAATGATCACCACGATTTTGCACAAGATGAGCGATAATGCATTACTCGTGTTAGTACGTAGGAGATTCCAGTTTGTGCCCTGGTGTTCCATTCTCCAGGCGGCTGCCGCAAGCAACCCCACCCCCATGGATAAATAAAACATTCCATAGAAGAGGAATACTTGACCAAAGAGGGATGCCCACGCTTGGTCAAGCACTTCCCTGTTGCCCCAATAGTTCAGACTGCCGGTAGTTACCGCCAGTAGCGGCAGGATCACAGCTATAACCCACAGGCTTGAGCGCTTGAGTTTAATAAGTTCTGCACGCAGCATTGCCTTAGTTACCTTTCCATGCGATTCAGTTTATAAACACCCATTCCAAACACCGCCATAGATACAACACAGAATCCGATGATCCAGAAGTAATTCGGCATAATGTATTCCGGCCCGGTTGGGGTGAAGGTTGCATGCATGCTCACGGCATAATAGCCCCAGGGAATAAACCTGACAACAACACCGGGCAGCAGTAACGAAAACACCGCCACAAACGCCCCCAGTACGCCGACACCCAGATTGACCAGCTGATTATCCACATACGCGGCAAGAATGACATGGAGGAGTCCCAAAGAAACATTGACCACCATCAGGCACACGGCATAGCCCAGCCAATATGTCGCTTCAAAAATCCACAGACCCGAGCCGAAGGAATCCAATACCAATAATGGCCGCGAATTCTATCGCAACAATCACTGTTGTGATAATGCCAGTCAGTATGGCTTTGGTGGTGCAGAGTTTTCCGCGCGGAATTCCCGCTGTTCCTGCGACCTGCCATCCGTTTCCCTCATGCTCTATTTCCACCAGTCTCGTGGCAACAAGGCTCACAAAAATCGGGGATAGCAGCGCCTGCACCATGCCCACCATGGTCAAGAGTTCAACGAAACCTATGCCCGATGCTTTTCCCAGAATTTGCGCCACACTCATCAGGATCACCGCCGCCATAATCGCGAAGATCAGCAAACCCATGCGCATTCTGCGCAGCTTTTTCACTTCCAGCAGTATCATTACAAACTCCCCTGCACTGTGAGGTCCATAAAGACTTCTTCCAGGGATTGTTGGGCGCGCCGCGCCTCAAAGATCGGCACGTTGAGCGCAGCCATTTGCCCCAACAGCCACGCAACATTCTCCTTGCTCAGATTAGGAACGGCCACGGTAGTGTCGGTGAGTTGCCGGGCGTTCGGCAGGGTCAGCAGCTCTGGAATCCTCTCCGCCTCAGTCTCTAGGATGAGGTCGGGAATGCTCTGCCCCAGCAGTTCTTCACGGCTTCCCTGGAAAATCAGCCGACCACGGTCAATAATGCCCAGCATCGTCGCAGTTTTATCCACCTCGTCCAGCAGGTGGCTGGACACCATTACGGTGATGCCCTGGGCCGCCAGCTCGATCAACAACTCGCGCACCTCCTCGATGCCCGCCGGGTCGAGGCCGTTCGCTGGCTCATCCAGGATCAGCAGCTTCGGATTCCGGGCCAACGCCATGGCGATTCCCAGCCGTTGCTTCATGCCTAAGGAATAGTTTTTAACCAGCTTGTCTTTGTGCGCCGTCAGGTGCACCGTCTCCAGCGCCTGCTCGATGTTGCGCCGCTCCAGGCCCAGCATCGACTCCACAACGCACATATTCTCCCAGCCAGTTAGATGCCCATATCCGGGAGGCGCCTCAATCATCGACCCGATGGTGCGCAGCAACCGCGCACGGTTCGAATGGTTCAGACGCTGCCCGAACAGGTACACCTCACCCGCCGACGGTTCCATCAACCCCAGCAGCATTTTCATAGTGGTGGACTTGCCGGACCCATTCGGTCCCTAGAAAGCCGTACACGACCCCGCTCGGAACCTGCAGCTCCAGCGAATCCACCACCGTCTCCTTACCGAACCGCTTAGTCAGCCCCAGCGTTCGGATTACATTCATCTCATGCGTGCTCATGTCCTTCATCATCGCTGGTAACACCCCTGCCGCTCATCACCCTGGAGACTGAAACCCCAGGTCATACCCCAGGCTGATGAATCCATTCACCGCTTGTCGACGCCCACCCCAACAGCACTCGCGCTACACTTCGGGCAGCAGCAACACCGAAAGGACACTCCGTGGGCGGATTCTTCACACTCAGCACCCCTGAACTGCGACGCCGATGCCAGGCCATCGCGGTGCTGGACGCTATCGCATCGCCTGAGTGGGAGGGGCGTCGATACTCGTGGAACCCCAGCTGGGATGACGGCGAACAAGTATTGGAAGGACGCGATGGACAGGGTGACTCCCTACTTATCCTCTTCCGAGATGAGAGCATGGCCATCAACCTGTTCAGCATGGAGGGCCAGCTCGTTGATGTCATTCCAGGTGCTTTTGAGAAATTCTTCCTTGGAGAACCCGTAGCGACCCTCGGGACCACCTCATACTGGTGGCGCGTAGGAAACGGTGGTGATTGGTGGGAACCCCACCACCGACGCACCCTGACTGGCTCCGACTCATCGCTGACGGACGGGATAGCTATCTTGACGACGCCGAAGACTACTTTGACGACAGCCTCAACTACACACGCGCAGCCTCGGCGGTGGTCTCACTGATCTACGACTTCACGCCCCTCACCCGCGACATGGTGCTCGCCCTCTCCCCGGACTTCGACGACTGGGACCAACTCGCCGCCGATCTGGAAGAGATTGGGTATCCGGCGGGCGGGATTGGGGAGGCTAGGAACACTGCCAATAGCCAGCAGTGACCTCGCCGCTCTCCGGCTTCCAGTACAAATACAATGCCCCATAGAAAAACGGGTATGTTGTTGCAAGATCGTCTGGGTAGCCTGCCTCATCGATTTGCATGAGAAATTCCCAGCCGTCGCGATCAAGAGCGTCTGTGTAATACTCTTCCTCCTGGATCATCTCGGGTTGGCCCACAATGATCAACCCCTCTTCATCGCCTGATTCAATGGAAGTGAGGTTCAGATAGTCGCAGGTGAAGCGCGTATCAGAGCCTTCTGCAGACGGTTCATGGGTGAACACTCGTACGGCACAATCTGGGTAGATTCTGCGTTGCAGCAGTTCGTCGGGATCGCCGTTGAAGAATACCGACACCTGTGTTTCTAGCTGATAGGGGTGCTGAAAGCTGCCATAAAACAACAAACCTTCCAGCTCATTACCCATATGTTCACACCATTGCGGCGCATTGCCGCCGATACGACACTCTCACAAAACCAACCTCTCAGGTATGTATATCCCCAGGCGGAAAACCGGCTTTTTCGAACCTGAGGGATATACATACTTTCATGCAAACTTTTGCACTAACGCTGTTCAATCATTCCTTAACCGGTCACAGCCTGCAAAAACACCAGAACGTGAACATTTGATAGAGCGCCACAACCAGATAGCTACTCATGATCTACCAAACCGCCAAAAATCCCTGCAAAAACGGCAGTTTGGTGAGCGCACAACTCCCAAAAACCCCTGAACAACGTTAGTGCAAACATTTGCATGAAGGTAGGTCTACCGCCAGGTCCGAAAACACCCCTTTTCCGAGCCCGGCGATGGACCTACCTGACACACCAACCCAACACCTACAGCTCCACCTCTACCCACACGGGTTCTGGCACGAGCTCGACACCAAAACACATCAAGGACCCCATCGCGGACTTCGCGCGCCAACGCTACAAGGTCGGCGGTGGTGGCGTTGCCGCGGTTCGTTAACGCCAAAGTATGTTTGGTCGACAGCCGAGCAGCGGCCCCCTCACCAGGATGCCCTTTGGTGAACCCGGCGCGGTCAATGAGCCAGGCTGCGGAGAGTTTGCGCTGGTCGTCGCCTACATCGAAGCAGGGCATGCGTTCGGCATCATCGCCCCCGCGCAGCTCGGCGGCCACGGCGCGGACTTTTTCAGCCAACGCCGCAGAAACAATCGGGTTGGTAAAGAAGGACCCAGCTGACCAGGTGTCGTGGTCGGACGGGTCGTAGACCATGCCTTTTCCTCGGCGTAGTTCTAGTACCGCCTCGCGCACCTCCTCCACCGGTCGCCGCGCCCCAGAAGCCCCAGAACCCTCAGAGCCGAAACCCCCAATGTCCGCGCAAGCTCCCCGAATCGCAGAGGCGCAGATAGCCCGTCCACGCTTAAAGCGAGTTCGATCTCCAACACAACCGCTCTTGAGGTGTGTTTGAGGTTGGAGTGTCGGTAGCTCAAATCCAGCTCAGAAGCGGGCACCCACACATCCTCCCCTGCCGAACGATCCCACAGTCGAACACGAGTGAGCACGTCGGAGATTTCCGCCCCGTAGGCACCAACGTTTTGCACGGGCGTGGCGCCCGCGGAGCCGGGAATGCCGGAGAGGCATTCGATGCCGCCGAGTCCCGCGTCCACAGCAGCAGCGACCACGGAATCCCAGACGGCACCGGCTTCTGTGCGCAAAATCCCGCTGTCGGGGTCGATGTGAATGTTGTCGCATTCTAGGACGACGGCAACCACGTCGACGGGACCATCAGCAATAACGAGGTTGGACCCGCCGCCGATAATGAGCAGCGGCACCTGGTGGGCGTCGAGAAGCGATACGACGTCTATGACTGCCTGCGTGGATGCACACCGCACGACGGCGCGTGGCTGCCCCCCAAGGTGCAGGGTGGTGAGGTCGGCGAACTGGGTAGTGGTGTCGATGGTGGCACCGGGGATGCTGGAGAGTTTTTGGGTTACTAATAGGTCGGACACACCTTTAACGGTAGTCTGTACACATGGCAACGCGTACCGAAACTTCTGTAACTATCAATTTTCCGCCCGCAAAGGTGCATGAGGCCTGACGAATGCTGACTACTGGGCCTACAATGTGGCGAATCTGAGCACGGAACCTGGCGAGGTTCATGAGATCACCAGCACTGACGGCGGCGCTGAGGTTGTGCTGTACGAGATCATGCCGATGGAGCTGCTTCCCGAGGCTGTGCGCGCGATGATCAGCCAGTCGTTGAAGATTAAGCGCGTGTACACCATTGGCGCGCTGGCCGACGGTGCCGCGAAGGCGTCCTACACCGCGGATGTGAAGGGTGCCCCGGTGGATTTCAAGGGCGATATTGAGCTGTCCGGCGACGATGCGTCCACCACCCTCTCCTACGCCAACGAAGTGAACGTGACCATTCCGTTCATGGGCCCCGCGATTGAGCCGAAGGTTGCCGAAGCCCTCAGCGAGCTGGTGGCCAACGAGGCCGCTCTGACCGAGAAGTGGATTTCGGAAAACCTCTAACACACGTTTGTGGCTGATCACGCCCATAATCTGCGTGCCACGTTCGGAGATCACCAACGCACTCGTCGGCAGGCTACTCGAAGCACCCGCCCGGTGGGTGTGATCACACGTGGCACAACGAATGTGAATCGATTGCGCCGCTGCGACCGTTGGATGGTTCATCACCCCACGGTGCAGCGGTGCCTTTCGCATGCCTCCATCCACGACGCTCCCCTGGCCATTGATGTGGGGTACGGTGCCTCTCACACCACCACCTGCGAGTGGGCCATCTGGCTGCGCCGCCTGCGTGCCGACGTCTCCGTGCTCGGCCTGGAGATTGATCCCGCCCGTGTGCTGCCACCCCGCGACGGCGTGCACTTTGCCGTGGGCGGGTTTGAGCTGGCGGGCCACCGCCCGAATCTGGTACGGGCGTTTAATGTGCTGCGTCAGTACGACGTCTCCCAGGTTCACGACGCCTGGCAGCTGGTGTGTTCCCGACTCGCCCCCGGTGGGCTGTTTGTGGAGGGCACCTGCGACGAGCTGGGCCGCCGCTGCTCCTGGGTGCTATTGGACGCGGACGGCCCGCAGTCCCTCACCCTGGCCTGGGATCCGAATCACACCGCCCGCCCCTCTGACCTGGCCGAACGGCTCCCTAAGGCCCTTATTCACCGAAACGTCCCCGGCGAACCCATCCACGACCTGTTGCGCATGGCCGACACCGCTTGGGACCGCGCCGCCGCCTGGGCCACCTACGGTCCGCGCATCCGCTGGCGGGAGGCTCGCCGCCTGCTTATCGACGCCTCGGTGCCCCTCACCCCGATTCGCCGCCGAGTCCGCGACAACCTGCTCACCGTACCGTGGTCTTTTGTGAGTGGCGATCAGGTGTAGTGCGAGTAGCGCGTTGCTGAAGATTCAGGAAAACTAGATTGGGTGAAAAAGTTACTTGTTGGTCTTGTTGTTGCTTTCCTCCTCATCGCTGGTATTGCCGAGGGCGGTACCCGGTGGTATGTGTCCCAGCAATTGAAAGCCGATTCGGGTGAGGGGGCCAGCGTCAGCTTCGGGGCCTACCCGGTTGTGGCCACGCTGGTCACGGGGAATGTGAAGCATGTGGACATGGACCTGCCGTCCACCTTGAAGATCGACTACCCCGACGGCACCAACAGCGCCCCCACCGTGACGGGCAGCCCCGCATCCACGGTGAAGATCCGCAATCTTTCCCTGAAGGATCGCAACAATCCCGTCGCCGGGTCCATGCTGTTGGACACCCGGCTGACCGACGAGTTCATGCTCGCACAGGTGCAATCCGCCATTGCGGAACAGGCAGCAGGAAACACCAACAATGGCTACGCGGGCGCGCTGATCCAGAGCCTTGTGCGCGTCACCGGCATCACCTCGCACCCGAATGACGGCACTGTGAGCGTCGAATTCACCGATGGTGCCGCCACGCTGACGCTGCGCCCCAGTGCTGCGGACGGACAGCTGCAGTTCCAGGCGGAACGGGCCGCCTTGTTTGGGGTGGAGCTGCCCAAGGAGATGTCGGAAGCCATTACCAATAGTCTGCGGGAGAGCGCCAGCAAGATGGCCGGGGGGCTGAACGTGGAGAGCGTGTCGGTGGAAGATAAGGCCGTTGCCCTGCGCCTGACCGGCACGAACGTCAATTTCAGCGAGATTAGCGATAACTCACAGCAGAAGTAGCCCCAGCCTTCAACCCTGCCCAGTTTGCCCCTGCCCTAATACGCAGATAAGATACACATTAATAAATCGTTATCTTTTTCTTACATGCGCCAAAGGGGCTGAGCTGTGTGAGACCATTTTTCATTCCGCTACCTGATCCCAGAAATAGTATTACTAGCTGCGGGTATCGGCATGTACTGGGTGGGCATCGCAGGGAACAAGACCCGACGGGCAGTCTCATGTTCTGTACCCGCTGCTGTCAACCTGGGGCAGCGGCATTACGGTGCTCGTGGTGCCCATCGCGCTTGTATCCACGCTGTTTTTTCGGGCCACGCAGCAGGGAAAGCCAACCTGATTCTCATGTATTGCGGCATGGTGCTGTTTGTGGTGAGCCAGTGGGTCATGATGGCCGACAGCACCCAACCCATCACCGCACACCCGGGTTTCTTCTTAAGCGGCTGCGGCTTTGGAATGCTGTATTCCTCGGGCACATCCCTGATGCTGCACTGGTTTAATCAGGAGCGCCATCAAGAACCTTTGCTGCTGCTGACACTCCAAGACGGGTCGCACCGGCAGCTACCAACGCTTGCGCATCATCCCAGGTACGTATTCCACCAGAAGCCTTGATGCCCATCTGCCCACCCACGGCATCATTCATCACGCGCACTGCCTCCACTGAAGCCCCGCCCGCAGGGTGGAACCCAGTGGAGGTTTTCACGTAGTCAGCACCGGCGGCAAGTGCAGCGCGGCAGGCGGTAGCCAGGGCGTCGTTACTGAGCACCGCCGATTCCAGAATGACTTTCAGCACCACCGGGTGCGGCACAGCCTCGCGCACGGTGGCGATCTCAGAGATGAGGGCGTTGCTGTCCCCCGCCTGAGCTGCGGCAATATCCACCACCATATCAATTTCCGACGCCCCGAACTGCACCGCAAGCCGGGCCTCCGCAGCCTTCACCAGCACATGATGCTTGCCGGACGGGAACCCACAGACAGTGGCCACCGTCAGGCCAGCCTGTGTAGCTTTCTCCGTGGCGTGCAGCAGAGACGGGGACACGCAGACGGCACCCACCCCGAGGGAGATGGCGCTATCGATCAGGTGCCCCACATCGGCAGCGGTGGCTTCGGGCGAGAGCAGGGTGTAGTCCATGATGCGGGCGAGTTGCTCGCGGCTGGGTTGTGTGGTTCGGTCCAGATCCATAAGGCTCAAGAATAGCCGTCTTTTTCTGGCACAATGGCACTCGTACAGTATCCAGGGTGCAGCACAATATGGGAAGCGGTGGGCCAATGAGGGAGCGTTCAGAAACACAACAACGCCTAGTGGAAGCCGCCCGCATTGTGATGATTAACTCCGGCATTGAGGGCTGTACACAACAGCGCATCTGCAAAGAAGCCGGGCTGACCAGGGGTGCCTTCTATTCCAACTACGCCACCAAAGAGGAACTTTTCACCCACGTGGCGCGGGACGCTTACGCTCGGATTATTGAACGCCTCGACGAGATCGTGGAACGCTGGGCAGCACAGCCCTCAACACAGCCCGGCGGCCAGCCGGAAGTGAAGGTCGCGGAGTTCCTGGGCAGCGCACAGGTGGAACTAGGTCTGAACAGGGAGTTTTTCATCCTGCACAATGAGCTGCTGTCGCGGGCGGCGCGGGAACCGGAGTGGGCACTGCAGTTCCGGGAAATCAACCGTGATTTTGTGTTGCGTGTCGCTCAGGTTTTGGAGCTTATTGTGAACGAGGTCGGCCGCACCTTAGATCGCCGCCCAGAGGCGGTGGCGCAGGCGGTTATTGGCATTGCATTGCGGGTTACGGGAGTTTCCGCCTGGAAAACAGAACTTATTAATGATAATGACACTTTTGAACCGCGCGGCACAATGCTTGAAGCCGACGATATTGTGGACATGATCCTTACTTTATTATTTGCATGTTCCAAGCCAATGGTGTAATGCTGCGGGGGCTGCAACTTCGGGGACGTGGGGGGCATCGTTAAGCGCACATGCAGGGACGATGGAAAATAACGACCACCAACCCCGCACCAAGCACCACCTGCACACATGAGTTTTTTATTAACCAAGCAGGGACGATACATTTATGTATTCGACGCTGAAAGTAAGCCTTGTTAGCATTCGGGAAAACACGTTTGTCACACATGAGGAGTTTGCGTGAACTTGCCGTCTTTGCTTCCTTTGCATGCCTTTGAAAGCCCCGCGTTGTTGTTCGCGGGGCAAGCGTCTCCCTGGCAGGAGGCTCTCCGGGGTGCTGAGGATCCTCGACTGTTGTCGCTACTGAATGCCGCTGAGCGTCGCGTCGCCGCCTACGCGCGGGAGCGCGCCAGCGCCGTGCCCGGCGCGGATGCCCGGTTGAAGGATTTGATCACCAATCCGGATGCCTCCCTGTCAGTCGATGTGGATACGCTTCCTGCGGTGAGTGTGCCTGGGATTGTGTTGTCGCAGGTTGCGGCTGTGTTGCATCTTCAGGATGCTGGTTTGGATGTATCAAAGACCGCGCTCATCGGGCATTCCCAGGGCAGCCTGGGCGTGGCCGCAGCGGAGGCCATCGCGGCGGACACCAGCGGTAAGGCCGTGGAGGAGAACACTGCGCTGGTGGATGTGGTGGCGTTTGCCCTGCTGATGGGCACTGCTGCCACCCTGCGCGCGCAGGAATTGGGCACGCACGCGGGGGATTCCTGGATGTTGAGCGTCCGTAATGTGCCGCGCGAGGCTGTTGAGGGCGCCATTGCGCAGGTCAAGGACACGGAATTGGCGCTGCGTAATGGCCACACGCATTTTGTGATTGCCGGTGCGCCTGCGGCATTGCGCCAGGTGGAGAGCTTGATTGAGCAGGCTGCGGAGAAGCATAACGCGGAGCTGGATGATAAGCGTTCGGGCGGTACTCGGGTGGAGCCGCTGTTCAACGAACTCAAGGTTTCCGCGCCGTTCCACTTCACGGCAATGCAGCCGGGTGCGGACCGCGCCGCCGAGTGGGCCTCCGCGCTTGGTTTGACGGTGTCCGCCCAGGCCCTTGCCGAGGATATTCTGGTCAAGCACCACGATTGGCCCGCAGAGTTGTCGGCGCTGACCACCAGCACCGAGATCACCCACGTGCTAAACACCGAGCCGGGTCACGGCCTGGCCCGCATCACCGCCAAGCTTCTCGACGGCCGCGGCATCACCCTCGTTGCCGCTGGTACCGCTGCGGATCGCGACAAGCTGGTCACTCCCGGTACCACTATCCCGCAGGAGGACACCTGGGAGCGGTTCGCCCCGAAGCTGGTGGAGTTGCCGGACGGCAGCGTGAAGGTTGTCACCGCGTTTAGCCGCCTGACCGGCTACTCCCCAATCCTGCTGGCGGGCATGACCCCCACCACTGTGGACCCGGATATCGTCGCAGCAGCCGCTAACGCTGGTTTCTGGGCCGAGTTGGCCGGTGGTGGCCAGTATTCGGAAGAAGTGTTCACCAAGAATCGTGACGGCTTGGTGGCCCAGCTGCAACCGGGCCGCGCAGCGCAGTTCAACTCCATGTTCTTCGACCGCTACATGTGGAACCTGCAGTTTGGCGCGCAGCGTATTGTTTCGCGCGCCCGCGCCGCAGGCACCTCCATCAACGGCGTGACCGTGTCCGCTGGTATCCCCGAGTTGGAGGAAGCTAAGGAGCTGATCCAGAGCCTGCACGAGGATGGCTTCCCCTACATCAGCTTCAAGCCGGGCACCGTGGAGCAGATTCGTTCTGTCTTGGAGATCGCCAAGGACAATCCGGATGCCATGATCATCATGCAGGTGGAGGACGGCCACGCCGGCGGCCACCATTCCTGGGTGAACCTGGATGACCTGTTGCTGGCCACCTACGGCGAAATCCGCCGCCAGCCGAACGTGGTGCTGTGTGTGGGCGGTGGCATTGGCACCCCAGAGAAGGCCGCGGAATACCTGACGGGTTCCTGGGCTACTCAGTACCACGCCCCCGCCATGCCCGTGGACGGCATTTTGGTGGGCACCGCAGCCATGACCGCCAAGGAGGCAAAGACGTCTCCGCAGGTCAAGAAGCTGCTCAAGGACACCCCTGGTGTGGATCCCAACGATCGCGGCGGCTGGGTCGGCCGTGGCGAGTCCCGTGGCGGCGTGACCTCCGGCCTATCGCACCTGCACGCGGACATGTACGAGGTGGATAACGCCTCCGCCGCGTGTTCCCGCCTGATTTCCTCCATTGAGCCCAGCGACGAGGCTGTGGCTGCCCGGCGCGATGAGATTATTGCCGCGCTGAATAAGACGGCGAAGCCGTATTTCGGTGATCTGGAGGAGATGACCTACGCCGAGTGGCTGCAGCGTTTTGTGGATTTGGCGTACCCCCTGGACGGACCCGACCTGGCCGGATCGCTTCTTTGATTTGCTGCACCGTGTGGAGGCCCGCCTGTCGGATGTGGATCACGGCCCGGTGGTCACGTTGTTCCCCACCCTGGAGGATGCGGAGGATGGTCCGGCGGCCGTCGAGAAGCTGCTGTCGGAGTACCCGCAGGCCCGCGAGCTGAAGGTGGGTGCCCGCGACGCTGCGTGGTTTATTGGCCTGTGCCGCAAGCACCACAAGCCGATGCCGTGGGTGCCCGCCATTGATGCGGACCTGGCACGCTGGTGGGGCTTGGATACCCTGTGGCAGTCTCAGGACGAGCGCTACTCCGCCGATGCTGTGCGCGTGATCCCGGGCCCGGTGTCGGTGGCCGGTATTGATCGTATCGACGAGCCGGTGGCTGACCTGCTGGGTCGTTTTGAACAGGCATGCACAGACACCCTCAGTGCCAACAGCACACCCGCGAAGGTGTTTGCCCGCCTGGGCGAGGTCGCCGACGGCGAGGAGCTGCTGCGCACCGCACCGCATATTGTGTGGCATGGCCATTTGATTGATAACCCGGCGTATGCGCTGGCACCGGAGGCTGTGGACATCATTGCCCCCACCGATCCCACCAGCGACGTGTGGACCATTCGCGTGCTGGCCGATTCCGTGTGGGACGACCTGGACCCCGGCGCGAAGAAGCCCTATGTGGTCACCCAGGTGGACATTCCGGTGGCATTGTCCGAGGCCACGGCCACGGGCGCATCCCCAGTGGTGGATCACGATGCCCTGCCGGACGCCGTGTATGGCCTGCTGGCCGCCGTCGCGGGCGTGGGTTCCACCTCCGCTGCGGGCGACAGCATTGATTCCCTGCCCACGGTGGAGCCGAAGGAAGGCACCACGTTTGGCGTGGTGCGGGATTCCTTCACCTTGCCCGCAACCCTGCTCACTCAGCACACCGCCGTGTCGGGCGCGGGCATTCCGTTGGGCGACCTGGATGGGGAGGCACTGAACGCAGGCACCGCCGATGCGCTGGTGGGGCCCTGCTGGCCCGCCATCTACGCCGCCCTGGGTTCTGCGTACCTGCCCGACGGCTATCCGGTGATTGAGGGCCTGCTCAACGCCGTGCACCTGGATCACTGCGTGGAGCTGCTGGTTCCGCTGGAGGAGCTGGCCAATTCCCGCACCATCCAGGTGGAGGCCCAAACCTCCCCGTTGGAGGAATCCGCATCGGGACGCATTGTCACCGTCAACCTGACGCTCACCTCCGAGGGTGAGGTTGTCGCCCGGCTTGTGGAGCGTTTTGCCATCCGCGGCCGCGTGACCAGCACTCAGGCACCGTCGCTGGCCCCCAACTGGGGTGGAGTCGACGTGGAGATTGTGGACACTCCCGCGCCACTTCCTGCGCCGCGCCGTGGTCACCGCACCCGCCGACATGACCCCCTTCGCCATGGTGTCCGGCGACTACAACCCGATCCACACCTCCACCAACGCCGCCCGTCTCGTGGGCCTGGAGGCTCCCCTGGTGCACGGCATGTGGCTGTCGGCCACCGCGCAGCACCTGGCTACCGCTGGTAAGCGCCCCGCCCGTCTCATCGGCTGGACCTACTCCATGTTCGGCATGGTGCAGCTTAACGACGCCGTGGACATCACCGTTGAACGCATCGGCCGCTCCGCCCGCGGCGCCATCTCCGCCGTGGAGGTTACCTGCCGCGTGGACGGCAACGTGGTGTCCCGCGGCCAGGCGCTGCTTGCACCGCCCACCACCGCCTACGTGTACCCGGGCCAGGGCATCCAAAGCCCCGGCATGGCTTCGGGCGACCGTTCTGCCTCCGCTGCGGCCCGCGCCGTGTGGGAGCGCGCCGATTCCCACACCCGCAACGAACTCGGATTCTCCATCGTGCAGATCGTGGACGAGAACCCGACCGTCCTGCGCGTGGGCGAAACCGTGTTCCGCCACCCCAAGGGCGTGCTGTACCTGACGCAGTTCACGCAGGTGGCTCTGGCCGTGGTGGCCTACGGCCAGACCGAACGCCTCCGCGAAGCAGGCACCATTGTGCCCGGCTCCCTCTACGCGGGACACTCGCTGGGCGAGTACACGGCACTGGCCTCCCTGGCCAACATCTTCGACCTGGAAGCCGTGATCGACATTGTGTTCTCCCGCGGCTCCGCCATGCACTCCCTGGTTGAGCGCGATGCCGCCGGACGCTCCAACTACCGCCTGGGTGCGCTGCGCCCCAATATGTTCGGGCTGAGCGACGCGGAAGTCGTGGACTACGTTGCCGATATCGCCGAACGCACCGGGGAGTTCCTGGAGATTGTGAACTTCAACGTGGCTGGCCAGCAGTATGCCGTGGCCGGCACGGTCGCCGGCCTGAAGGCCCTGGCTGCGGACGCCCAGGAGCGCGGCGGAAAGCGCGCCTACGTGGAAATCCCCGGCATTGACGTGCCCTTCCACTCACGTGTTCTGCGCCCCGGGGTCCCGGCGTTTGCCGACAAGCTGGATTCGCTGCTGCCAGAAGAACTGGATGTGGACGCCCTGGTCGACCGCTACGTGCCGAACCTGGTGGCTCGCCCCTTCGAGCTGACCCGCGACTTCGCCGAAGCAATCCTGGATGTTGTTCCCTCCGAACCGCTGAAGAAACTGCTGGATAGCGGCGAGTTTGAGCGCCAGGCCACCGACTCCCCCGCCAAGCTTGCCCGCGTGCTCATGATTGAGCTGTTGAGCTGGCAGTTCGCCTCCCCGGTCCGCTGGATTGAGACGCAGGATCTGCTGATCAACGAGGCGAAGGTGGAGCACATTGTGGAGGTTGGTTTGGCCTCTGCACCCACGCTGGCCAACCTGGCCGCCCGCACCCTGGATCTTGCGGAGAACGCTGGCGCATCGGTGCGCGTGTTCAACGTCGAGCGCGACGCGGATGCCGTGAACCTGGCCGATCCGAAGTCCGCTCCGGTGGTGGAGGAAGCCGCCCCGAGGCCGAGAAACACCTGCTGAGGGCGGCTCCCGCCGAGGCACCCGCTGAGTCTGCACCCGCCGCTGAGGCTGCTCCGGCACCCGCTCCCGCCGCACCGACGGGTGGCTCTCCCGCTGGTGAGCTGCCGTTTACCGCTGCGGATGCGATCATGTTCCTGTTTGCGGTGCAGAACAAGGTGCGCCTGGACCAGATCGCGGGTAGCGACACCACGGAGACCCTCACCAATGGCGTATCGTCCCGCCGTAACCAGCTGCTCATGGACATGTCCACCGAGCTGGGTGTGCCCACCATTGACGGTGCGGCAGAGGCGGACGTCGATACGCTGAAGGCCCGCGTGGCCACCGCCGCCCCCGGCTACCGTGCGTTCGGCCCGGTGCTGTCGGAGGTTGTGCGCGGTCGCCTGCGTACCCTGACGGGCCAGGCGTCGCAAAAGCCCGCCTACATTCGTGACCGCGTGACCGGCGCTTGGGGCCTGCCCGAGTCGTGGGCGGTACACGTGGAGGCCGAGCTGGTGCTGGGCACCCGCGACGGCGAGTCCGTGCGCGGTGGCGATGCCGGTACCCTGCCCTCCGACAATCCCTCCTCCAAGGCCGCCCTGGATGCGCTTATCGACGCCGCAGTGACCAACGTCGCTGCCGCGCACGGCGTGTCCGTCTCCCTGGGGAGCGGTGATGCTGCCGGTGGCGGCGGCGTGGTTGATTCTGCTGCTCTGGATGCCTACGCCGATACCGTCACCGGCCCGGAAGGTGTGCTCGCTGCTACGGCACGCACCATCCTGGACCAGCTGGGGCACCTCACCCCCGAACCCGCGGAACCTGAAACCTCCGACACCGCCCTCATCGACGCGGTGGAGGCCGAGCTGGATCCGCAGTGGTTCAAGATGGTTACTCCCACCTTCGACGAACAGCGCGCCGTGCTTTTCGACGACCGCTGGGCCAGCGCCCGCGAAGACCTCGCCCGCCTAGCAAACGGCGCCGACATTGCTGTGCAGCGTTTCGCCGGAACCGGTGAGGTTGTAGCAAAACAGGCCGCATGGTGGGCTGGACAGACCTCCGACAAGAAACTGGCTCAGACCCTTACCTCGGTGTCCGAGATTGCCACCCAAGAACCCACCGAGCCGTGGGTCGAGGATGTTGCCCTGGTCACCGGCGCAGCCCCCGGCTCCATCGCCGGTGCGTTGGTGGAGAAACTGCTGGCAGGCGGCGCAACTGTCATCATGACGGCCTCCAACGTCAACGATGCCCGCAAGGAATACGCCCGCACCCTCTACGCCAACAACGCTTCCGCCCACGCGAAGCTGTGGCTGGTGCCCGCCAACATGTCCTCCTTCCGTGACGTGGATTCCCTGGTGGAGTGGATTGGCACCGAGCAGAAAGTCACCGTGGGTAAAGACGTGAAGGTCACCAAGCCCTGCGTTGACCCCCACCCTGGTATTCCCCTTCGCCGCACCCCGCGTGTCCGGCAGCCTGGCCGATGCCGGCCCCGCTGCAGAAAACCAGGCACGCCTGTTGCTGTGGAGCGTGGAGCGCACCATCGCCGGTGTTGCAGATCTTGCCTCCCGAGGTGTTGGTTCCCGCGTGCACGTGGTGCTGCCCGGTTCCCCGAACCGCGGCACCTTCGGTGGCGACGGCGCCTACGGCGAAGTCAAGGCAGCCTTCGATGCCATCCTGGCGAAATGGACCGCTGAAAGCGTCTGGCCGGACTACGTGTCCCTCGCCCAGGCCCGCATCGGCTGGGTGGCTGGTACCAACCTGATGGGCGGCAACGACCCGCTGGTACCGCTGGTGCAGAAGCACGGCATCCACGTGTACACACCCGACGAAATCTCCGAGGAACTCCTGGGACTGTGCACGCCCTCGGCACGCGCCGAGGCAACCAAGCACCCCTGGACGCGGACTTCACTGGTGGGCTCGCTGACGCCAACGTGTCCCTGCCGGAACTGGCCGCATCGCTGGACCTGACTTCAGACAGTGCAGAGGCTGAAGAGAAGCCCGTCACCATCAACGCGCTGCCCTCTCCCGCCGCACCGAAGCAGGCAGGCGGCATTGACCTGGGTAAAGTCACCACGCCGCTGGAAGACATGGTGGTTATTGTCGGCCTGGGCGAAGTCTCCTCCTGGGGCTCCGGCCGCACCCGCACCCTCGCGGAATACGGCATCCAACGCGACGGCGACGTTGACCTCACCGCCGCCGGTGTGCTGGAACTCGCCTGGATGACCGGCCTGGTCAACTGGTCCGACGACCCCACACCCGGCTGGTACGACGCCTCCGGCGAAGCCGTCGCCGAGGAAGACATCTACGACCGCTTCCGCGACGAAGTGGTTGCCCGCGCCGGTATCCGCCGCTTCGTGGACGACTACACCCTGGTTGACGAAGGCTCCATCGACGTAGCCACCGTCTACCTCGACCGCGATATCTCCTTCACCGTGGCCACCGAGGAAGAAGCCCAGGACTACGTGGACGCCGACCCGGCAACCACCAGCATCAGCCCCACCGAAGACGGCGAATGGTTGGTGCACAAGAAGCGTGGCGCCCAGGCGCGCATCCCGCGCAAAGCCACACTCAGCCGCGTTGTTGGTGGTCAGCTGCCCACCGACTTCAACCCCGCCAACTGGGGCATCCCCGGCACCATGATCGAAGGTCTCGACCGCATCGCCGTGTGGAACCTTGTCACCGCCGTTGATGCGTTCCTCAGCGCAGGCTTCACCCCCGCCGAACTGCTCCGCATCGTCCACCCGGCCGATGTCGCCTCCACCCAGGGCACCGGTATTGGTGGCATGGAATCCCTGCACAAGGTCTTCGTCACCCGATTCCTCGGCGAAGAACGACCCAGCGACATCCTGCAGGAAGCCCTGCCCAACGTGGTGGCCGCACACGTCATGCAGTCCCTCGTCGGCGGCTACGGATCCATGATCCACCCCGTCGGTGCCTGCGCCACCGCAGCCGTGTCCCTGGAAGAAGGCGTGGACAAGATCAAGCTCGGCAAAGCCGACTTCGTGGTCACCGGCGGTATTGACGACATCAGCGTCGAATCCCTCACCGGCTTCGGCGACATGAACGCCACCGCCGAATCCGCAGCACTCGCGGCCAAGGGCATCAACGAGCGCTTCTACTCACGCGCCAACGACCGCCGCCGCGCAGGCTTCGTCGAAGCCGAAGGCGGAGGCACCGTCCTCCTCGCGCGTGGTGACGTCGCCGCCAAGCTCGGACTGCCTGTCTACGCCGTGGTTGCCCACGCACAGTCCTACGCCGACGGCATCCACACCTCCATCCCGGCTCCGGGACTCGGTGCGCTTGCCGCCGGACGAGGAGGAACCAACTCCGCGTTGGCCCGCTCGTTGAACGGTCTTGGCCTCACCCCCGACGACGTGCGCGTAGTGAGCAAGCACGACACGTCCACCAACGCCAACGACCCCAACGAGTCCGAACTCCACAGCCTGCTGTGGAATGCCCTGGGACGCGACGCCGGAAACCCGCTGTTCGTGGTCTCCCAGAAGACCCTCACCGGACACGCCAAGGGTGGCGCTGCGCTCTTCCAAACCGCAGGACTCTGCCACATCCTGGCCACCGGCAACCTGCCGCAAAACGCATCCCTCGACTGCGTTGACCCGGCCATCGAGCCCCTGGCCAAGCCCCTGGTCTGGCTGCGCGCTCCCCTCTCTCTGGGTGCCGGTGCAGTGAAGGCAGGCGTACTCACCTCGCTGGGCTTCGGCCACGTGTCCGCCGTGGTAGTGCTCGCACACCCCGGTGTGTTCGAAGCGGCACTCGACGCCGCCGGATACTCCGTGGACGAATGGCGCGCATCCGCCAATGCGCGGTTGGCCGCCGGTGCCCGACGCCTCGAAGAAGGCATGGTCGGACACGTTGAACTCTTCAGCGTGATCGACGGACGCCGCTTCCCCGCCGTCGGAGCACACGAAGCAGAAATCGCCCTGCTTCTCGACCCCGACGCCCGCCTCGGCGAAGACGGAATCTACCCGTCGGCGTAGATTCTGGCCGGGCTGGTTTCGCCGGTTCCGGCCGGGCTGGCTGCTAGTTTCCAGTTGCTAGTCGCCTGAAAAGCCCTGGTCACACGTTGTGTGGCCGGGGCTTTCTTTGCGGCTGGTGCGGCGGGTCCTTGTCTTCTTTGCTGTCGCGCTGGGTCTTTGCGCCAGGTCTTTGCGCCAGCTACCCCTCTACATCCCCCCTTGTTGGGCTGAACTGCGGTTTGTCCCACAATCCACCATTTTCCGGTTAGTTGATGGTTTTTGGGACACCAATCCCCTGTTTTTGTCCCAGGATCCACCAAATTCTTAAAAATGGTGGATCCTGGGACATTTTCCCTTTCCTCGATCGGATCAGGTACGAGCCACCGGCAGTCCCAGCGCTCACATTGACTCCCGCTCTCGCATTTCCTTGTACCGCCGCAGCACATCCCTGTAGGCAAACCCAGAGAACACGTCCTTGGCGGAGTACGCCCAGATGGTGTATCCCGCAGTGACCAAACGATCATAACGATTGGTAGCACGTTCCACGTTAAACTGTTGCTCTTCGGCAGTCTGTCCCGTATTTACCCAGGCCAGATATTTCAATCACAATCCGTGTTCGCCTGATCTGAAAGTCTGGCCGCCGCGTAGCCAGACGTGAATCAGCCACTGTGACCTGCGGCTGCACATCGATCACCCCATCTTTGCGCACTTGCGCCAGGAAGTACGCCTCGGCGGCTGATTCAACATAGGGGTCAACAAGATCAAGCACCCGCGTAAGGGTTTTCATCGCTAAGAGCCGCTTCCCGCAATTCAGCGAGCGGGCATGCGTCGTGCGCCACCACCCAGCTCGTCGCCATAAAGCAGTCTTCAAAGCTGTGGTATCTGGCCAGATCCAAGAGCACACGCGGGATGGTAGCTACTTTGGCTATTTTTCCATCCACATAGCTGCTTTCCCCGAGCAGCGCCCTAAGCCGCCGACCGCCCCCAACGTCTTTGCTTCCCCTGTTCATAGCGTATTCCACCGGATCATCTCGCCCAACCCTCACCCACATCCCCCACAGCAACGCGGCCGAGACACCAGCAATGACTCGCGTCCCGCTAGCCCCCAGGGCAAGTGCTCGTAGCCGGTGTTGTTCCCACGGCGGCAGCTCATTAAAAGCCGTCCCGTTCCACATAGACTCCCAGGGCCAAACGCAGGTGCGTCCCAGAAAGCACCCCTCGGCTGAGCGCACGACGCCCCGCGTCATCACAGTCGCGCGAAAATACAAGCTCCATGCATCCCCTCCCTCGGATCACCCTACCAAGCTTTCCTAGTACAATGCACAGAATGACCATTCCAGCTGCGCATACCACCACCGACGAACGCCAGTATGTCCTTACGTTGAGCTGCCCCGACACAACGGGGATTGTGGCTAAATTGTCGTCTTTCATTGCCGATATTGGCGGCTGGATCACAGAGGCAGGTTTTTTCACCGACCCGGAGAGCGGCTGGTTTTTTACCCGCCAGGCTGTGCGCGCGGCGTCGATTAGCATGGGCTTTGACGAGCTGAGCCAGCGTTTTGCGGAGGTCGCGTCCGAAATGGGCCCGGATGTCCGGTGGCGTTTGTGGGATACCGCGAAGCCGAAGAAGGCCGTGATTTTGGTGTCCAAGGAGGGTCATTGTCTGCACGATTTGTTGGGGCGGGTTGCGCAGAATGATTACCCGATGGATGTGGCTGCGGTGATCGGTAATCACGAGGATTTGCGGCCAATTGCCCAGGCCCACGGCATACCTTTCCATTATGTTCCTTTTCCGAAGGATGCGGTGGGTAAACGCAAGGCTTTCGACCAGGTTGCTGACCTTGTGAATGCGGAAAGTCCCGACGCCATTGTTCTTGCGCGTTTCATGCAGATTCTGCCGCCGGATTTGTGCGAAATGTGGGCCGGTAAGGCAATTAATATTCACCACAGTTTCTTGCCGTCGTTTATGGGCGCACGCCCTTATCACCAGGCTTATCGACGCGGCGTGAAACTCATCGGCGCCACCTGCCATTACGCCACCGAAGACCTCGACGACGGCCCGATCATCGAACAGGACGTCATTCGCATTTCCCACAAAGACACCCCCTCCGATATGCAACGACTCGGCCGCGACGCCGAGAAAAATCGTCCTCGCCCGCGGCCTGCGATTCCACCTCGAAGATCGCGTTCAGGTCTACGGAAACCGAACCGTCATTTTCGACTAAACTCCCACCGCTTATCGACGCCGCGACACCCACTCGCCGCGTCGATTTTTTTGCTGTTTCCATAGTGGAGGGGCGACGGGGTTGATAATATTTTCGTGAATGTGTTGGTGCTGGGTGATGAGGTGGTGGTAGGTGGGAAAGTTTATAGAAAAAGGACAAAAAATGCACTGGGCAATAGCGACAGCTTCTGGCGGAATGGGATTTACGCTTTGCAGGGTTCTTATTCGACGACTGGAACTTTTTCGTGGGACTGGTCTAGTGCAGCCCAACCCTTTAGCAACTCTGAGGCGCAGGTATCTGCCGCCATCATCGCTGCTGCAATTGCTCTTCACAATGGAGAAGACGAAAGCAAGATAAAGAAAATGCATGAGATAAAACGAGCAGAACATGAACGCCCTTCGTGAGCGCTTTTCACATCAATTGTCGAGCTTTTAGCAACTGACGATCTCACCAAACGCGAATCTGGAGCATATGCACTGCAGCACTTGCTGGCGATTGGGCAGCCTTTCATAAAGATGATCCAGAATCAGCACTAAGAGAACAGCAAGTTTGCCCTAAATATCCTGACCGGACAACTCCGGACCCAATATTAAAAGACTCACCATCCGAGCTATACACATTCAAGAAAGAATTCAAGACATAATATTCACACGATTTGAAGAAGAATGGAAAAATTCCTGGCCAATGGTCAGATTTAAACGTAAATTTAGAAAAACTGTCATTTTTATAATCTTTCCTCAAAGGAATTTTTCAAGCATAGAACTTCCTTCACGAAACTCACACTTTCACGGAGAGACAAACTTCAGCAGTTCCCACTTTGCGACGATACCCTATTCGACGAGGCACATTTTTACGGATGCGCAACTTTCAGCAACGCTATTTCAATACTGAAACCCCATTTGATTTTAAAGATCCCTATGGAAAGCGCGGATTTTAGTGGGGCAATTTTTCATGAGCGCGCATCCTTCCGAGAGGTAAAATTTCATAACAGAGCAGTCTTCAAAGAGACACATTTCAACAGCAACACAGCCCGTCACGTAGATATAGGATCCTATACCCACGGAAGGTTTAGTCTGGCACAATTTAACGGTACGACCTCATTTTTCCAAGCACACTTTTACGGTACGACCTCATTTTCCAAGGCACACTTTCACATATGTGCCGATTTCGATAGAGCGAATTTCAACGAATTCGCATTGTTTGGTGATGCACACTTTGACGCGAAAACATCTTTCAATAATGCACAGTTTAAGGATGAAACAAGCTTTGAGGGCGCCCGTTTCGCCACTACCGCAGACTTCTCAAACACCAAGTTTAAATTTCCCGAATCTCATGAAAGCAACAAAATTATCAAATCACTCAACACCAATCTAGACAACGCAAAGTTTAGCGCAGAATTCCCTGCAGGATAGCTTGAAAATTTTCTATCAGAATCACCATTCGATACCATACATACCGCAGTATCAGCATCAATGATCATAAAATACAAGGGAACACGCTTTGAAAACAGCGCGCTCCCTATTACGGTATCTACTATCTATTCAGTCCTATAATCTCCCGCTTTCACCAACATCCACATCTCAAATAGCCACACCCCTATCATTCACAAGCCCAGCAACACTCGCTACATTCCCACTCCCCAAGGCGCTCCCCATCTCCCTCCGACTCCGCGCCCACACAATAATCATCCGAATACCAACGCCACCGAGAACAACGGCGAATGCTCGCCAATCGGGCAGCGTAGTCGGAAAATCTGGAAGAGGACCGTTGCGCAGCACGGCTGAGGTGATGACCTCATTGATGATCATCAGGGAATAGGCGATGGTGGTGCTGATGGTGAGGTAGGCCACGGCGTCGATAAGCACGGTGGACCAGACGGCGTTGCTGTTTACGCGCCTGCCGGAGCCAGCGCTGGCCAGAACGATGGAAATCAGTGCGACGATGAGGATGCCGATGGGGCCGCTGAAGATTTTGATGGCTTCTATGGGGGTGACTGTATCTGCTTGCTCGACGCTAAATTTCTGAGTCATCTTGGTGACCCACATGCTCATGATTCCGGTCGCAGCGGCAAGCAGACCAAGCGGCAGGACCAGCGACCCGGCGCGGGTGACACGACTGATGGTGTTGTTCACCAAGTCGCCGTTGCCCATAAGCATGGCCAATACTGCGCCGATGGTGTGGACGAGGATACCGCCGAGGAATGCTGCGGCGAGGCAGAGCATCGCACCCATCGCAAAGTAGATAGTATAGGCATCTTCGCTGCCGGTCGGCTGGGCGTTGGCGATCACACGGTAGATGGAGGATGCCCCAGCAATGGTGGACAACCCAAGGAAGACGCTGAAGATGCGCCAGCCCATACGGCTCGGCGGCTCGGTTTCAATCGGCTCAGGCCGCGCGATCTGACTAGTTTGCGCAATCTGACCAACCTGGGCAGCTTGAGCAGCAGAAACGTTCACACGCTTCCCCGCACGGCGCGCCCCCGCCTTCGCCCCAATGGCCCCGGCGATGAGACCCGTGAGGGCGACGCCCCCAAGGCTGCTGGTCACAGCATTAATCGGCAGCGACCCGCTGAGCGGATCGTGCGGGAATACGCCGGTCCCAACCAGCATCTGCACGTGCATTGGCCACAGGACATAGCTCAGTGACGAGCCGATGCCGCCGCCCACGACGCTGGCCAGCAGAGCATTGAGCGTAACGATCCCCTGATTGGACTGGCTCGCCCCGTCACCGCGCCTCTTGAGCGACAATACTGCCACGACAATCATGGCGATTATGCCAACAAGGATGTTGATCCCGAATGTGGTTCCACCAAGTGCGGTGATCACTGCCTGGTCGTCGCCGTGCGCCCGTATCCCCGCATCAAGTAGCCCGGTGCTCAGGGAGAGGAAGAAGGCGAAAGTCGCGCTGGTCAGTCCGATGCCAAGGTATTTCATTGTTGTTGCCCCTGTTCGTCAGTAGCGGTCCGCGCCGCGAGCGCAAGCGCCGATAGCGCGACGAGGTTTGTAGTGGTTTGTGTTGGGTTCATGGTTTTAGCTTGCTCCCCCAACATGCTCATAGCACCAGGGTTTTCCCTGATCTTTGAAAAATCAGGGAAAACCCTGAGGGCGTCAAGTTTGCTTATGCTCAAGCACGAAAACACCCCATTTTCCGACCTGGAGATAAGCAAACTTCTTGGCAGACCACAACATTCCCCAGCCAAGTAGGTCCACCGCCAGGTTCGGAAACACCCCAATTCCGTACCCAGCGGTGGACCTATCCTGCATAAACACCCACACGACACCCTCACCCATGCATCACATGAAACAGCTCCTCCACGCTGGGTGTGCGCAGCTCGGCGTGGTTGACCCCGTCGGCGAGGATGATCACCCGGTCAGCAGTGGCGGCAATATCAAGGCTGTGGGTGACCATCACCAGCGCCGTGTGCGGCGTGACGGTTGCCCGCAACAAGTCCATGACCTGCGCACTGGTGTGCACGTCGAGCGATCCGGTGGGTTCGTCCGCGAATAGCAACTGGGGTTTGCGTACCAGCGCACGCGCAATAGCTACGCGCTGCCGTTGCCCACCGGAGAGCTGGTCGGGGTAGGCATGTGCTTTTCCTGTGAGGCCGACGTAGTCGAGGGCGTCGTTAATCTCCTGATCAGGGACGGAAACTCGGGCGAGTTTGGCGGGAAGCCGCAGGTTGTCTTCCACGTTGAGGGATTCGATGAGGTTGAGGTCTTGGAAGATGAATCCGATGTGGTCGCGGCGCAGTTTCGCTATAGCAACCCGCTGGGCATCGCGGCGTCGTTTTCGCCGGGAGAAGGCGTCTTTGCTGGTGATGCGGTGTTCGCCGATGAAGATGTCGCCACGGTCAATGGGGGTGAGCCCGCTGAGACTGTGCAGAAGCGTGGTTTTGCCGGACCCGGATTGCCCGATGATGGCCACGAATTCGCCTTCGTGGATGTCGACGTTCACGCCTCGCAGCACCGGCAGGTCGTCGTATTGTTTGTGCAGGTTAAGCGCTTGGAGCAGCATGGCTGAGTGTCCTTTCGGTGGTGTTGCGGCGGAGTTCGGTGAGGGTAATGCTCCAGAGCATGGTGGCGGCAATGCCGATGCCTAGGCAGAGGACGGCGAGCGTACTTCCGGCGGGCATGCTGAGCTGCGTCATGGGCAGCGGCCCGCGCGCGAACGCGAACGTCATGCACACATCGTTGATGATCACCGTCCCGTAGGCGATGATCCCAGCAAGAATGAGGTACACCAGGGTTTCCATCAGAGTTTTTTGTGTGAGCAGCTCGTCGGTGGCGCCGGAGGTATACAGCAACTGGGCGTCATGTTGCCGGGGTCTGAGGACGATGAGCACCACGGACGCCGCGGAAGCGCAGGCCACAACGATGGACCCGCCGACAAGGAGCAGGGATATGCTGAGCGGCGCGGATAATGATTCAGAGTCCGGCACTCCCATGCTCACGAGCACCTGCCGGAATTTACTTATCGACATCCCCGCCATCCCCGTCGTACTCGCCGCGATAGCAATGGGCATGATGAGGGTTCCGGTGAGCGTGGGCCGCGCCTGTGCCTCGCGAACAGCCAGGAACCACGGTGTCGCTGTAATCGGCAGCACCCGCAGCATCGCCACGAGTACGCGCAGAATATACGGCCCCCACAGCGCCACCACCACGCTCAGCAGCACACCCACGACCCACGTAAGCGCCGAGCATTCCCCCCATTTCATCAATGTTCTGCAGCGGTTCAACCTGCGCAATCGCATAATAGAGCGCCCCCACCCCGAGGGATGCTACGACACACAAGAGTTTTCGAACAATCCCCACACGCGTACGGCGGAAGGCACCGCTTATCGACGCCCCGTCCACCAGCTCCGCACGCATCGCCCGGCGCGCACCCATCAGCCCGGTGAGCAGGCTCATTCCCGCAACACTTACTATGGCGATGACCAGCGCCGGTGCGGGGATGGGCTGGTCGAGCGCGGGACTCGTGGGTAGTCCACTGGTGGCCACAGTATGCGCATAGGGGTACCACAGCAGCCAGGCGAAGGCCGCGCCAATCACGCCGGTGAGCGTGGACACCACGAGCACTTGCGCCCTGAGAATGCGGGCCGCTTGACCAGGCAGCATGCCCACCAGCTGCCACCTGGCCACCACGGGGTGCTGCAGCCGGAGAGTGAAATTAGTGACCAGCGTGAGGGATACCAAACTGGTGGCCACCACCAGGAGTAGCGCGGTGGAACCAAGCGATATGTAGGCTTCCTGAGTTTCGCCCGTGGAGCGCGCGCCCGCAACGATAAACCCAATGTTCAGTGACATGACCACGGCCAGCACCGTGTTGGACATGATGAGTGCCAGCCAGGTGACCAGGTTGGTTTTCAGAATAAGTTTGAAAAGCATGGCTTTCACCGCTCCGGTTTCGGGTCCGTCCCAGGAATGCGGGTCTGGTTCACAGTTCCGGTGCGCAGGTACTCGGTAATAACGTGACCCAGCTGGGGATTATCCGTAAGAATCTGCACGTGACCTGGGCCATCCACGGTGAGTACGTGGCTGCGCATGGCGGTGGCCATCTTGTCAAAGTGCCCGTACGGGGTGTTCGGGTCACTAGTGCCCTGGATTTGCAGGGGTTTTACGGCCAGCTTCTCGCCTGTAATATCCGGGGCTGGGTGCTCTGGGGTGATGCCGGAACACGTCATGCCGCTGGAGGTCAGGTCTATATCGGAGAAAGGATCCCCAATCACGGACTGGCCCCACATTCCCGAGATCATCCTGTCGAGGTGAACGGGTTGGGCGCGGTCGTTGCATCCCACCATGAGGGGCATGTTCATTGAGTTCATTGAGGCGCTCATGGCCTCCATGATCCAGTCTGGGATTGTCACTGGCTCGGCGCTCGACAGCTTACTGGCGAGCCACGGCCACACGACAGGCCACCCCACTCCCAGCCTGGCAAGCTGCACGGACGCGGACTGGTTCTGTTTCGAACCGGGGTGCGTCAGCTGCGTCAGCAGCCCTTCGGCCTTTACTGCCATCGGATCCACCCTGGTCATAGCCTCAGCACCAGCGTTTCCGGTGGAGCCTAGTGCGTCTGGCAGGTCCTCTTCCTTGGCAGCTGGCGGCGGAAGTGTTGGGGTCACACCGGTTTCCTGCCTCACCCGTTCCGCCCAGGATTTGTATACAGCTCGTGGTGTCGTCCCCATGTGGTAGACGTCATCGTGCTGAGAGAACCCAACCGAAAAAGTCGTGGAAGGCTTTGCGGAATCCATCAACTTGATTGGAAAAGTCATTATCAGGGTTATAGCCGGAATCCAACACCACCTTGTCGGTGTGCTCCGGGAATATGGTTGCGTACACCGACCCCAGGACTGTTCCATAGGACTGGCCGTAGATGGAGATCTTCTCCTCCCCCATCGCTTGGCGAACCTGATCCCAGTCACGAGCAGTGTTTTCCGTGGTCAGCGTCGCCGCGTAGCCCGGCATTTTCGCGTCACACGCATCCTTGATCAATCCGCCATAACGCTGGATCTGGTCGATGGGACCAGCGTTGACCTCCTCGCATTCCAGCTTGGTGGACCCCTCCAGACCGCGCGGCTGTACGCCCACAATGTCCCATTCTTCCCGTACCTCTTCAGGCCATTTGGGGGTAAAGTCAGGAAAGTCTTCTCTGGTGGAGAACTGGTCGTACACCGACGCACCCGGCCCGCCGGGGTTAATGAACAACACTCCTCGGCGCTTTTCCGGCTTGGTGGCTGTGGTCTTGATAAAGCCAACGCTGATTTTCTTGCCATCCGGGTTGGAGTAGTCCATGGGGACCTCCATCCGGCCGCAACTCGCGCCAGGTTTGTTGACGCTTTCCGGGCAGTCTTCTTGCGTGATTGCTGGCCGTTTCACCAACCCAGCAGGCTCGGCCTGCGCCGGAATGGATACAGTAGCCATGGCGGCAAGACTCGCTGACGCAGCAACGGCTGCAATGATTGTTCTGGGGTTTCGCATAACCCCAAGCCTGCTACATGCCATCCACCCAGCACATCGGGGGTTTCCCCGATTTTTAAAAGTCAGGGTAACTCAGGGTAAACCCCTACCACTGATAGTTACCGCTCAAAATGTCTTTGATCTGAGGGCGCACGTCAAACCAGTAGATGCCAATGATCACAACGCCGATGATCGCCATGAATGACAGATAGGCCAGTCCCATGGATGAGACAAATGCGGAGCCCAGCAGCAGCCCCAACCATACCCATTTGGATTGGCGGTCGGCTGCGCGGAAAGCGTCTTCGCGGGTCATGCCGACTTGCACCGCGCCGACAACACCGCAGATAGCAACAATCTGCATAAGCCCCCACACGGCCAGGGTGACATAGTTTGCGTAGAGCACAGTAATCAATTCACTCAATCCCAAAGTTCTTTAGGCACCAAAGATCAGGTGCGACACGGTGTAAATCAGTAAACCAGCGAGGGCGCCAACAACGGTGCCGTTGAGGCGAATGTACTGCAAGTCTTTGCCCACCATCAATTCAATCTTGTCGCTGGCCTCGTCAGCGTCCCAGCGTTCCACGGTTTCACTGATGATGGAGGTCACCTCGTCAGCGTAGTTGTCCGCCAGGAATGCGGCCGCGCCGGTGATGCGACGATCCAGGGATTCCCGCAACTCCGCGTCGGAACGCAGGTTGTTGCCCCAGCTGACGGCGAGTTCTGCGACCTTCTGCCGGAGCAGGGAGTCGGGGTTTTCCGCTGCGTCGATAAGCGTGGTGGAGGTGGATGCCCACAGCGCGGAGGCCAGCCCCTGCACGGGTGTGGACCCCATGATGTCGTGCTTCATGTCCTCGACGCGCTGGATCATTGTGGGATCTTCCTGCAGGTCACGCGCGAGATTGTTGAGGAAGCGGCGGATGGCGTGGCGCGCCTCATGGTTCGGGTCGGTGGACACGGCGCTGGTCCATTGCACCAGTTCTCGATACACCTTGTCGCCCACAACGTCGTTCAGGAACTGCGGTGCCCAGGTGGGCAGGCGCTCATCCAGGATGCGAGTGATCAACGCCTCGCTCCCCAGGGCCTTGCGATGCAGCCACTGCACCAGCTCGTCCACGACGGGTTCGGTGCGGCCTTCCTCAATGAGCTGTTCCAACAGTCGGCCGGCAGGCGGCGCCCATTCGGGCTGCGCAAGCTTATCAATCAACATCGTGTTGATCACCGCCTCCGCGTCCTTCGGATCCAGCGCCCGCACAATATTCGCTGTCAACCGACCCGCCTCGCTGGATACCTTCTCCGCGTTCTCGGGTTGCGACAGCCACTCCCCCGCGCGATCAGGAATCCCAGCGGCACGCACCTTCTGGGTAATCAACTCCGCATTGAGGAAGTTCTCGCCGACAAAGCCGCTCAACGACTCCCCGATCTGGTCCTTCTTATTCCGCACAATCGCCGTGTGCGGAATCGGCAGTCCCAGCGGCTTACGGAACAGTGCCGTCACCGCAAACCAGTCCGCCAAACCACCAATCATCCCAGCCTCAGCCGCGGCGCGAACAAATCCCACCCACGTCGCCGTCTGACCTGGCTGCGCCTCAGCCCACCGGCAGGCAAAATAAATCGCCGCTGCAACCAGCAGCAATCCGGTGGCCACGGCCTTGTAACGGCGTAGGACTCGACGTCGCTCCGCCTCCACCTCAGGCGACGGACCAGGCACCGCCAGACGATCCTGGGCAGCTACATCAACGGCTTTGTCAGACATAGCCTCCATTATCTACGCAACAGCGCTGACGGGTGAGGATTCCCACCAAATGTTCGCTCTAAGCACGCCTGCCCGCCCGCACCGCTTATCGACGCCGCGCCTTCCGCAGTATCGCCCCCATCAAAAGATCGCCGCGGATGCGAAAGAAACACGAGATCAACGCCCATCAATAACCACACGTCAGGAACTTTGTCCCGCGTACCAAGGCGTACGTCCCACGAGGGGCCTGGGATTCCACAGTCACGCGACATCCAGGTGTTCCCTCTGAAGGACATTGGCGTTCAACGTTCGGTGAAGGAAGTCGACGTGCGTCAGGCCTCCCGTTTTGTTATGTCCCTCACCTCACGCAAAATGCTGTAGATCCGGTGCAACGACTGACGATACCACTGCTACTGCACATCGGCAAAATCACAGCAGCACTAACAAAAAGCGAATCACTGAACGCATTGGACGCATCACACACCACCCTTCTTAAACCCGACGCCCATATCGCCCCAGCTCGTCTCACGACGCGGTGATGTCCAGCGCCGCCTGATGACGTCCCATACCGGAAATTACAATCGTCGCACCAACCGACATGTTCGCATAGGAAATTGTGCTTTTTAATAGCTGCACCTGGGAAGAACTGCGTAATGACTTGCCCTTGATTTTCAATCTCTTGGCGAAGATCAGCGTGTTCAGCTGGGTACGTCTGATCGAGCCCAGTACCCATGACAGCGACCGTACGACCACCAGCGCGTAATGCCGCTTCATGTGCGGCAGCGTCAACCCCTCTAGCAAGTCCAGACACAACAGTGATGTTCTCATGAGCTAAGTGTGATGCAACGTCACGGGCGGCTTGCATAACCGCAGGGCCAGCTTGACGAGAACCAACAACACTCACTGCCTGGTCGTCTGGCACCATGGAACCTACACTAAAGATAATCCCTGGCGCTTCGTGTACTTGACGCAACTGCCTTGGGATAGCGATCATCGAAAATAGGAACAACGTCGTAACCAGCATTTTCCCACACTACGAGCTGCCGCTCCGCTGATTCCAAAGCAGCATCACGCTCTGGGTTGATTAACCCTTCTTCGAAAACACTATCTAAGAGAGTCTGTGGTCCCTCAGTCTTAAGAATGAGCGATTTGATGGGTAGCGTCAACCCGTCGGCTTTAGCTTGAATCCCCGCTATTGCCTCGACGAGGGATTCACGTGAGGAATGCATGGTACCCATTCTACAGTTCGATAGCCTCGTGTCCCACCAGCGACAAGCCACCATCCTCCGATCCCCTAAATCTCAACAACCGCCGCCACATTCCCTGAAGGAACACGACGGCGGTTGTTCTTGGAGGTGCCAGTAACCCCGCTTATCACGGAGTCTGACTGTTCGGGCCCCCACAATGTAGGGGCACCGTTTTAGTGCTTGCGGCCGGTGACAGCCACGTAGGCGCGGTAGTGACGGCGCCCGTAGTAGATGAGACCGAATCCAAGGACCAGGCAGGAAATGGCCAACACTGCGCCGATGATAGCGTAGATGCTTCCATTTTCCTGGGTTCCAGCAATGCTGGAGGAAAGTCCGAAGACAAAAGCGCCTAGACCCGCGAGGGAGGTGAGAATGAATCCCATTCCCAGCCAGGTGGAACTGCGTTGCAGCGAGGAGTGCTGGGAATCGAGGCTTGAGGGCGTGTAGCCGTCGATGTAGTGCGGCTCGCCTTCGAACACTCGGAAGGTTTGCTCTTCACGCTGGGTAGCTGCATGTGCATCAGACATTGCTGTGTGCCTTTCGTATTAAACCGTACTGAGGTACAGCTTAGTGGTCCTTGGCGGAAAGGGCAGCACGTGCCCGCTCCTTGTTGATCGCCGCAACCGCAGTCAGGGGGATGCCTGCCGGGCAAACGTCAGCACATTCGCCGTAGAGGGAGCAGGGTCCGAAGTTGGTTTCAACTTCGTCCACCATCTTGCGTGCACGCTTTCCTCGCTCTTCCTTGCCCAGCGGCATGAGGGAGAGGTGAACCAACTTGGCACCAGTGAACAGGTGTGCAGCACCGTTGGGGCAAGCTGCGACGCAGGCACCACAGCCGATGCAGGCTGCGTGATCCAGCGCCAGTTCGGCGGTTTGGTGGTTCATGTGCAGGGTGTCAGCGTCGGGCGCAGTGCCCGCGTTGACGGACACGTAGCCACCTTGCTGCATGACGCGGTCCAGTGCGGAGCGATCCACGATCATGTCTTTGATCACCGGGTACGCTGCGGAGCGCAGCGGCTCGATTTTCAGGGTGTCGCCGTCACTGTAGCTCACCAGACGTTGGTGACAGGAGGGCTTGTTTTTCTCTGGGCCGTGGGGGCGTCCGTTGACATTGAGGCCACAGGTGCCGCAGATGCCTTCACGGCAGTCGGATGCGAATGCGAAGGGTTCTTTGCCAGCTTCGATCAGACCCTCGTTGACGTGGTCAAGGAGTTCCAGGATGGACATCTGCGGGACAGCGTCGTCCACATCAATGGACTCGAAGTGTCCTTCAGCGGTCGGACCGGCTTGGCGCCAAATCTTAAGATGCAGTTTCATTACTTGTAGTTCCTTGTCTGCAGCGGGATCGCTTCGAAGTAGAGCGGCTCAGCGTGGCGGATGTACTTGTTGGGGCCGCCGGGTTCCCAGGCGGATACGAAGCACCAGTTGTCGTCGTCACGCTCGGCTTCGCCTTCATCAGAAAGGTGATCGTCACGGAAGTGGGCACCACAGGACTCGTCACGGTCGAGTGCGTCAACACACATGAGTTCGCCGAGTTCGATGTAGTCGGCAACGCGGTTGGCGTACTCCAGCACCTGGTTCATCTCGTGGGGTTCGCCGGTGATGCGCAGGTTAGACCAGAAGTCCTTGCGGAGTTCGCGGATCTTCTCAATGCCAGAAGCCAGGTCCTTCTTGTTACGTGCCACACCGCAGGAGAAGTACAGGATGTCTCCAAGCTTGCGGTGGAAGTATTCGGGACCGTGGTTGCCGTTGATGCTCATCAGCTTGTCGATGCGGGCCTGAGCGCGGTTGACTGCCTCAATGACTACGGGGTCGTTGTCAGCCATACGCTCGGTACCCAGCAGCGGGCCGAGGTAGTTCGGCACAGAGAACGGGAGGGTGAACCAGCCGTCCACGGACGCAGAGAGCAGGGAGTTTGCACCCAGGCGGTTAGCGCCGTGGTAGGTCCAGGATGCCTCACCAGCAGCAAAAAGACCTTGAATGGAGGTCATTTCGTTGAAGTCGGTCCACAGGCCACCCATGGTGAAGTGGCAGGTGGGGGCGATGCGCATGGGCGTGGTGTAGGGGTCCTCACCGATGGCTTCTTCGTACATCTGGAAGAGGTTGGAGTAGCGCTCTTTGATGGTGTCTTTACCCAGACGCTCGATGGCGTCACGGAAGTCCAGGTACGCCGAGTTATGCAGCGGTCCAACGCCCAGGCCAGCGTTGATCTGCTGGGAGATGGCGCGGGAGGCGACGTCGCGGGGCACCAGGTTACCGAAGGCCGGGTAGCGGCGCTCCAGGAAGTAGTCGCGCTCCTCCTCGGGGATGGTGTTCGGGTCGCGGTCGTCTTTGGGCCCCTTCGGGGACCAGACGCGGCCGTCGTTACGCAGCGACTCGGACATGAGGATGGTCTTGGACTGCCATTCCGAGTTGACCGGCAGGCCGGTCGGGTGGAACTGAATGAACGACGGGGATGCCATGTAGGCACCTTGGTCGTAGGCACGCATGATGGCGGAAGCGTTCGAGTTCTTTGCCAGCGTGGACATGTAATACACGTTGCCGTAGCCGCCGGTGGCCAGGATGACTGCGTGGCCGGTGTGCGCGGTGAGTTCACCAGTGATGAGGTTGCGCATCACGGCACCGTGGCAGCGCTTCACGCCGTTTTCGTCTTCCTTGACGATTACATCAACCATCTCGTTGTGGGTGAAGATCTCCACGGATCCGAGGTGGATTTGGCGTTGCAGTGCCGCAGCAGCGGACAGCTGCAGCTGCTGACCTGTCTGTCCACGGGTGTAGTAGGTGCGGGAGACCTGCACACCACCGAAGGAACGGGTGGCCAGGGTGCCGCCGTATTCGCGGGCGAAGGGGGCACCGATGGCGTTCATGTGGTCGATGACGCGAACGGATTCGTAGGCCAGACGCCAGCAGTCGATTTCACGGCCGCGGTAGTCGCCGCCCTTGACGGTGTCTTTGACGTGGCGGTACGCGCCGTCGTTATCCACCTTCTTACCGCGAGCGGAGTTCACACCACCCTGTGCGGCGATGGAGTGCGCACGACGGGGTGCATCGTGGTAGGTGAAGGCTTTGACATCGTATCCGAGTTCGCCGAGGGCTGCGGCAGCACCAGCACCAGCCAGGCCGGTACCGATAACAATAATGCGGAACTTACGACGGTTCAGCGGGGACACCAGGTTGTAGTGGTCTTTTTGCCACTCCCAAGCATCCTTGGAGGGCACGCCGACGGGAGCGTTGGCGCTCAGAACCGACCCGATGGTCACGCCATCAACGCACGAAGCGGGAGCGGTGAACTCGGGACGGGGGGTGGTTTCAGAGTGAGTGCTCATTAAAAGTGAACCTTTCCGTCCTAACTAATCCAGCCGCATGCAATTGCGAGCGGGATGGAAATGTTGCCGACCATGACCATGGCGGGAACCAGGTACGACACGAACAGGAGAACCGCACGAGTGCGCTTGCCAGTGATACCCAGGTCGCTCACAGCGGTCCAGATACCGTGCGTGAGGTGTAGGAACAGCACCACCATGGCAATGATGTAGAAGATGGCCACGGGCCAGCGGCTGAAAGCTTGCCACCAGGTTGGCGTAGATAGCACCGTGTTCGAACGTGTCGGACGCCGCAGGAGCGACACCCATGGTGAGATCCAGGATGTGGAAGATGATGAACGCCAGCAGCACAATGCCGGTGACAATCATGGTGCGGGCAGTAAAGGAGTTCAGGCCACCCATGAGGTTGGTGCGGCGGATCTTACCGCGGGATTGGTGTGCACGCCCGGTGATGGCGAACGCTCCGTAGACGTGCAGGATCAGGGAAGCAAGAAGGGTGATGCGGAAGATCCACAGCACGCCCTCGTGCGGAATGAGGGGGTAACCGACCTCGCGCAGGAATTCGCCGTACTGGTCGATCGGGTAGTGGCCGTCATGCATGGGCATGAAGACCTTCAAGTTACCGATCATGTGGATCAGCACGAACCCACCAAAAATCAGGCCAGTGATGGCCATGGTGAGCTTCAGTGCCCAGGTCGGGAACTTGGGCCGCTCGCGGAGCGGTTTTTCAGTAATTTTGCCGTGAGCGATTGCGTCACGGTCGTCATATTTAACAGTCATGGCACCTCCAGTGTCGCTTTTACTGTACGGCTTTTTCAGGTGATCAAACCACCCGTTACGCGCCCCCGTGTCACAAGTCACAAAACCCCTTTATACCGCTGACCTGCGATTTAGGGTAGCCTCACCTGTCAGATTGCGCACATACGCCTTGTTCAGCGCCACTCACTTCCCGTTTTCAGCTAACATTTAGACGAGGCCCTAACCCTGTGAATAAAATCACAGGTCATATATAACCCACTCCCCATGCCCCCGTTTGGTATCAACCGAAAATACTACGCGTGGCACAAAAACCACCCAATCCCACGCCATAAAAACCCGCAAACGACACCCGCAGACAACCGCCCAGACCCCACTTAGCGTACATAACACCCCGTCACATGCCCTAGCCAGAACTTTGCAAAGGCTCCACACAAACATACACAAAGCCCTCAATAAGTGACGGGGGTCACTATACAGCACGTTATAGTGGACACATGGGAAAGACCTACGTTGGCTCCAGGCTCCGGCAGCTGCGCCGCGACTATGACCTGAGCCAGGCATCACTCGCCGCCACCCTCGGACTCTCGGCCAGCTACGTCAACCAGATTGAACACGACGTCCGCCCCCTCACCGACCCCGTCCTCGACCGCATCACCAGCACCTTTGATGTGGATGCTACGTTCTTCTCCCGCGATGACAACTCCCGGCTCCTTGCCGAAGTACAGGACGCCATGCTGGACAAAGACCTGTACCCCACTCCCGTGGATGTCCGCGAACTCGCAGAGCTGGTGGATAACCACCCCGCGATCGCCCGCGCAGTGGTCGCCATGCACCAGCGCTATCGCAACACCCGCACCGCTCTGGCCTTGGCCGACGCCCACCCCGCGCCCCACTCCCCCGCAACGCAACACCTCACCCCCATGCCTCACGAGGAAGTCCAGGCATTTTTCTATACCCATCGCAATTACCTGCACGACCTGGACACGGCCGCTGAAACGCTCGCAGCCCAGCTGGACATCACACCTGACACCATCCGCGCCACCGAAGATGCCATCACCCAGAGACTGCAGTCTCACCATGGGGTGCGCATCCTGCACTCCACTGACGCGACGGGGTTCCTACATCGCTACAACCCCGACACCCGCGAACTCACCCTTGCCGCGCGGCTCACACCCGGCCAGCAAGCATTCCGAATGGCCACTGTACTGGGGTTCTTAGAGGCGCACGACCACATGCAAAACTACATCGACCAGGCGCAGTTCACCTCACCCGAATCAACCGCTCTGGCGATGCGCGGGCTCGCCTCCTACTACGCTGCGGCCCTCATACTCCCCTACCGCCGGTTCCATGCCGCGGCCGAGGACTCCCGCTACGACATCGAATACTTAAGCCGGGTCTTCGGCGTTGGTTACGAAACCATCTGCCACCGGCTATCCACGCTGCAGCGCCCCGACCTGCGCGGCGTCCCGTTCACCTTCGTGCGTGTTGACCGCGCCGGAAACATCTCCAAACGTCAATCCGCCACCGGCTTCCACTTCACGCACGTCGGCGGCACCTGCCCCCTGTGGAACGTGTACGACACTTTCACCACCCCAGGGCGCATCATGCGCCAGCTGGCGCACATGCCCGACGGCCGCACCTACCTGTGGATAGCACGCACGGTCAGCCACCACGGCGAACGCTACGGCGAACCCGGAAAACTATTCGCCATCGGCCTCGGGTTGCGAGGCACGGCACGCCCGGAGGACCATCTACGCTGACGGCCTCGACTGGAACGACCTGCACACCGCCACCCCCATCGGTGCCAGCTGTTATGTGTGCACGCGCGAGGACTGCGCGCAGCGCGCCTACCCCCCGATACATCGCCCCCTACTTATCGACGCCCACGAATCCACTGTTGCCCCGTATTAGGTAGGTCCGGGTCCTCCCGGACCAAGGCAACAAGCGTGCAGTCATGCGGACCCGTTGCCCCGGGAACACACAGCGAGCACGGGTCGCCGGGGCGGATTGGGCAACGGGCTTCGGGCGGGCGTCGAGAAGCGCGGCGTTTACGTTTGCGAACAGGAACGGGGGCCTCAAAAGTTGATCATGTGGCCGCCGACGCCTTCAGCCGCCTCCTTCATCGCCTCAGATAGGGTTGGGTGGGTATGGACGTTGCGGCCGATTTCCTCAGCGGTGAGATCGAAACGCTGGGCGAGCGTCAACTGCGGCAGCAGCTCAGACACGCCGGAGCCAACCATGTGCGCACCCAGCAGCTCGCCGAACTCAGCATCGGCAATGATCTTGACAAAACCAGCGGATTCGCCGAGACCCTGAGCCTTGCCGTTGGCTGAGAACGGGAAGGTCGCAACCTTCACCTCACGGCCTTCAGCAGCAGCGATCTCGCGGGCCTTTTCCTCCGTGTAGCCGAAAGACGCGACCTGGGGATTGCAGAAGGTAGCGCGGGGCATCATCATGTAATCCCCCAGCTCCATGGTTTCCGCACCCGCGATGGTTTCCGCAGCTACCACACCCTGTGCTTCCGCAACGTGCGCCAACTGCAGCTTCGCGGTGACGTCGCCAATGGCGTAGATGCCGGGGACGTTGGTGCGCATACGCTCGTCAATCTCAATGGCACCACGGTCGGTGAGCTTCACGCCAGTCTTTTTCCAGGCCGTAGCCCTCCACGCGCGGGGCAAAGCCGATGGAGACCATCACACGGTCAACCTTGAGGGTTTCAGACTTCGAGCCGTCCTTGGATTCCACATCCACCTCAACGAGGGTGCCGTTGTCACGAATCGCGGTTGTCTTGTATCCAGTGAGAAGTTTCACACCAAGTTTTTTGTACTGCTTGGCGATTTCCTTGGAGACGTCAGCGTCCTCGTTAGGGAGAACGCGGTCCATAAACTCTACGATGGTCACGTCCACACCGTAGTTGGACAGCACGTAAGCGAACTCCATACCGATCGCACCGGCACCCACAATGACCATTGATTTCGGCAGGTCGCGGGTAAGAATCTGCTCCTCGAAGGAGACGATATTACCGCCGATCTCCACGCCAGGCAGGGAGCGCACCACGGAACCGGTGGCAATGATGCAGTTATCGAACGTAACAGTTTTACCTGCGGCTTTACCATCAGTAATCTGCATGGTGTGGGCGTCTGTGAAGGAGCCAAAACCATCGATCTCGGTGATCTTGTTCTTCTTCATCAAAAAGTGCACACCTTTGACAATCCCCGAAGAGACCTTGCGGGAACGGTCGTGCGCTGCACCGAAATCGAAGGAAACATCACCTGAAATGCCAAAAGTCTTGGCCTCATGGTTGAAGGTATGTGCTAGTTCAGCGTTTTTAAGCAACGCCTTGGAGGGAATGCACCCCACGTTCAAGCACACCCCACCCCAGTACTGCTTCTCTTACAACAGCAACTTTCAGCCCAAGCTGGGCTGCACGGATAGCGGAGACGTAGCCACCAGGGCCAGCGCCAAGTACAACAAGATCAAAATGTTCAGTCACATGTTCAACAATACGTGTCTGGGGGCGGCGTGTCGTGAATTTAACACCCCTCCTACACCCCCGCCCCATGGAAGCGCCATGGAAGCGCCTCCTCTAACCCAAAAGTGGGGTAGCTCACGGAAGCATCGGCGTGTCTCTTTAGCTAAATTTTAGTTGATTTTTCACACAAAAAGACCCCTCTTCGTGCGGTTTTGTTTACCGCAGAAAAGGGGTTGGCGTTGTTGCCGTTTCATCATTGTGGCAGGTTACGCACCCGCTACATCACGACTACTTGGCAACGGTGTGCATGACGCTAGACGCAGAGGAACCAGCGTGCAGCATGCTGCCCAGAATGGTGTTAACAAAGACGATGACCTGCTCTAATGGGTTCATTCGATACTCCTTCACGTAGGTTTTGAGCCAGTGATGTGGTCTGCACACCGCTGTTCGTGTCACGTTCAACGTTTACCCCATACAAACGTTTTCGGCCAGCAGGGCACAGCGGTGATTCCTGAAAAATGTTAACGTTTCATAGTTAGAAAGCGACAGTGTTAACGGCAAATGTTGATAAGAACAGTTGTCTCTTAAGCAACACAGGACGCTTAAGACTAGCTTTGACACGCAAAGGAACGAGGAACTACGTTGTGAGCACTTTTCGCCGTATCGCCGTATCAGCCGCAGCAACCAGCTTCGCAGCTGGGATGCTCCTCACTGCAGCACTGGCTCCATCAGCTACAGCTGGACCGAAAACTGCTGTTGAGCAGGCAGGTAATGCCCTCTCAGGCAACTGTGACGATTGGTGAACGTGCCGTTGATCCGGCTCCCTTGTGGCGTGAAAAGGTTGCTGAGCACCCTGATCGCGTGAAAGAGATGTGGGCCTACTCCCCATCGATGGATCGCCATGTGCCACTGTTTGTGATCACCCCGAAGGACAACTCCCAGCCTCGCCCCACTATCTACCTTCTTAATGGGGCAGATGGGGGCGAGGGCAAAGCCAACTGGGTGATGCAGACGGACATTGTTGATTTCTACGCGGATAAGAACGTCAACGTGGTCATCCCCATGTCCGGCCAGTACTCCTACTACACCGACTGGGTATCGGAGAACGCAAACCTGGGCGGCAAGCAAACGTGGGAGACCTTCCTGACCAAGGAACTGCCCGGTCCGCTGGAGAAGACCCTCAAGGCGTCTAACCAGCGCGCCATTGCTGGCATGTCGATGACGGCCACAACCTCCTCCTCTATGCCGAGCACCACCCAGGGTTCTATGATGCCGTTGGCTCTTTCTCTGGTTGTGCGCAAACCTCCGAAGGGCCTGCCCTGGAGTATGTTCGCACGGTTCTGAACCGTGGTAAGGCAACCCCAGAGGAGATGTGGGGACCGGTTGGCACTGAAACGTGGGCATACAACGACGCCCTGATCAATGCCGAAAAACTGCGCGGCACCCCCATGTACGTATCCAATGGGTCTGGAGTAGCAGGCCAATCGGATATGGTATCCAGTCCACATATGCACGGGGACCCTGGATTCGCCGCTGGTACCGTTATTATTGGTGGCGCTATTGAAGGCGCTACCAACCTCTGCACGCATGATTTGAAGGCGCGTCTCGATGCCGCTGGTATCGGCGCAGACTGGAACTTCCATCCCACCGGAACTCACTCGTGGGGTTATTGGCAGGATGATCTGCGCGGTTCCTGGCCAACGTTTGCCCGAGCCTTTGGAATGCAGCCTTAAGAAAAACTAGGAGAATGAAGATCCCCATGAAAACTTTTCGACACGTAGCCGCCGCCGTCACTGCCGGCGCGCTTCTTGTGGGTTCTGCACTGGCAGCTCCCACCGCCCTGGCGGGCAAGAGTGCAGCCGAGCAGGCTGGAGGCACCACCCAGGCCACGGTGACGGTGGGCGAGCGCAATGTCGACCCGGCTCCGATGTGGCGCGAAAAGGTTGCAGAACATCCCGACCGTGTGAAGGAAATGTGGGCATATTCCCCGTCCATGAACCGCCACGTGCCGCTGTTCGTGATCACCCCGAAGGACAACTCCCAGCCTCGCCCCACCATCTACATGCTCAATGGTGGCGACGGCGGTGAAGGTCGCGCTAACTGGGTGATGCAGACCGATATTGTTGATTTCTACATGGATAAGAATGTCAACGTGGTCATCCCCATGGCAGGTAAGTTCTCCTACTACACCGACTGGGAGCAGGACGTTGAGGCACTGGGCGGCAAGCAGACCTGGGAGACCTTCCTGACCAAGGAACTGCCCGGTCCGCTGGAGAAGACCCTCAAGGCTTCCGACAAGCGCGCTATCGCTGGCATGTCCATGACCGCCACCACCTCCCTGCTCTACGCCGAGCACCACCCCGGGTTCTACGATGCTGCTGGTTCCTTCTCCGGCTGTGCTCAGACCTCCGAGGGTCTTCCGTTGCATTACATCCGCATGACGCTGGACCGCGCCCCCGCTACCCCCGAGCAGATGTGGGGCCCGCTGGGCACCGAGAAGTGGGCCTACAACGACGCCCTGATCAACGCCGAGAAGCTGCGCGGCACCCCGTTGTACGTATCTAACGCCTCCGGCCTGGCTGGCCAGTCTGACCTGTGGTCCAGCCCCCGCACTGGTGGCAACTCCGCAAATGTTGGCGTGTATGTCGTTGAGGGCGGTGCTATTGAGGCCGCTACCAACGCCTGCACCCATGATCTGAAGGCACGTCTCGACGCCGCTGGCATCGGCGCAGACTGGAACTTCCGACCCACCGGCACTCACTCCTGGAACTACTGGCAGGAAGACCTGCGTGGCTCTTGGGAGACTTTCGCCCGAGCATTCGGCATGTAAAACCCTACGCGACTAGGAGAGTACGATTCCCATGAAGGCTTTTCGACACATAGCAGCCACGGCTGCCGCTAGCGCACTGTTGTGGGTTCTGCGTTGGCAGCCCCCACCGCACTGGCTGGCACCAAGGCCGCTGAACTAGCAGGAAATACCCCACAGGCCACGGTGACGGTGGGCGCGCGTAACGTCGACCCAGTCCCCATGTGGCGTGAAAAGGTTGCTGAACACCCTGATCGTGTGAAAGAAATGTGGGCGCACTCTCCGTCCATGGATCGCGATGTGCCACTGTTTGTGATCACCGCGAAAGATAATTCCCAGCCTCGTCCCACCATTTATCTTCTTAATGGCGCGGACGGCGGCGAAGGCAAAGCCAACTGGGTGATGCAGACCGATGTTGTTGACTTCTACATGGATAAGAACGTCAACGTGGTCATCCCCATGTCCGGCCAGTTCTCCTACTACACCGACTGGGAGCAAGAGAATGCAAACCTGGGCGGCAAGCAAAAGTGGGAGACCTTCCTGACCAAGGAACTACCTGGTCCGCTGGAGAAGACCCTCAAGGCTTCCGACAAGCGCGCCATTATGGGCATGTCCATGACCGGTACCACGTCCCTGCTCTACGCCGAGCACCACCCCGGTTTCTACGATGCCGTTGGCTCTTTCTCTGGCTGCGCCCAAACGTCCGAAGGGTCTTCCACTGCAGTACGTCCGCGTGACTCTGGACCGTGGACAAGCTGTCCCTGAGCAGATGTGGGGCCCGCTGGGCACCGAGAAGTGGGCCTACAACGACGCCCTGATCAACGCCGAGAAGCTGCGTGGCACCCCCATGTACATCTCCAATGCCTCCGGCCTGGCAGGCCCAGGGGACCTGTGGTCCAGCCCCCGCACTGGCGGTGATTCTAACGTGGTTGGTGTGTACGTGATTCAGGGCGGCGCCATCGAGGGTGCTACCAACGCCTGCACCCACGACCTGAAGGCCCGTCTCGACGCCGCCGGCATCGGCGCAGACTGGAACTTCCGCCCCACCGGCACCCACCAGTGGGAATACTGGAAGCAGGATCTTCGTGATTCCTGGCCAACAATTGCCCAGAGCATTCGGCATGGAGTAAAACTCCCTTTTTCACAAGCGCCAGCCCCACAGGCTGGCGCTTTTTCGTGTCGGAAGTGGACTCAGCTCTACCTCAGAATGGAGTTCTGTTGCATTGCCTGCCAGGTCACAGTTTGGTTGGGTAGAAGCATGGTTTCCACGCAGACGACCGCCCAGCAGGCAGATCCTTCACAATCCGTGCAGTGGCCACGTGGTTTCACCTTTAACTTTTCTTCGTCTGCTCAAAACTCGGAACACGTGGAAAGCACTGTGCTGGTCGTATGTGATGGCCATACTCGCCTTGCCGTTGTTGGTGGTGTGCGGTTTTGTGATCACCATACCGCCCGCCGCCGCTGCGATTGATTGGCTGGCACGACGCGGCGCGCGGTGGATGGGCATGACGGTTATTCAGCGACCGCGTTCTGGGTGGCTTGATTGGCGGCTGATTATCAGCCTCGCGGCTCAGGTGATTTTGTCATCGGTGTGCCTCATCATCACTCTCATGCTGAGCATGATGGCTATCGCTCTAACAGCAGAGTTAGTCATGCTCGGCATCAACGGGAGCCCACATGATTATGGGCTGACATTCGGTGACTGGCAGCCCACCAATCGCGGTATCCATCGGTTTTGACGTGCTTACCGTATTCAGTAGTTTCGCCGCTTTAGTGTATGCCGGCTGGTTTTTTACTGGTGCATCAATGTATGTCACCACTGCAGCAAACCTGTCCACTCAGGAGCAGGTGGAGGAGATTGAGCGTTCCCGCGAGGTTCTGATTGATGCATTCACCGGGGAGCGTCGGCGCATTGAGCGGGAGTTGCACGATGGTGTGCAGCAGTATTTGACTGCGCTGCAGCTGAAATATCGCCACGTTGGAACTCAGTATGGATAGTCCCAGCGAGTCCGCGACGGAATCCATTGAGCAAGCGAAAACTGAACGCGCGACGGGCGTTGGAGGCGCTGCGGTCCACAATTCGTGGAATCTACCCCCAAGTGCTGCAAGACATGGGTCTTGTGGCGGCGTTGCGGGAGCTTGTGGCACATAGCGGCATTGAGGGAGAGGTTCTGGTCGCAGCGTCTCCTGGGGCATCCGATCACATTGAGGGTACCCCCGCGTTGTTGATGTACCACTGCGCTGCTGAAGGGATTACTAATGCGGTGCGGCATGGTAAAGCAACACACGTGTGTATTCGGGTGCATTTCGATCACGAGTCAACGGTGCTGGCGGTGGATGATGATGGCATCGGGGTGCAGGAGGGCGTCGAAAAGCAGAGCAGCAGCGGAACGGGGACGGCGGGTTTGCAGGAGCGCGCGGCGGCACTGCGGGGCGCGGTGGTGTTGGAGCCGTCGGCACTGATGAGGGGTGCGTGTTTGCGGATTAAGTTGCCTCGGATTGAGGTTATTAGCGCGGCTGAAAGTTTGTGAAAACATGACGTTTCGCCGTGTGTTGCGCATCGTTGCTTGAATCTGAAGCCGAAAAGTTAGCTCACCCACACTGTGGGCGCGTATCAACACCGCGACGCGCACCGTAGCTGATAATGGTAACAGCGAGAAAGGTGAAGGTACTGTGAAAATTCTTCTAGCGGAAGACTCGGCACTGCTGCGTGCCGGCCTGGCGGAACTCCTTCGGGCGGCGGGGCATGAGGTAGTGGAGGCCGTAGACGCGGATTCGCTGGTAGCGGCGTGCCAGGCCACCTCCCCTGACCTGGTGGTGTCTGATGTGCGCATGCCGCCAAAAATGTCAGACGACGGTCTGGAAGCTGTGTATCGTCTGCGCAAAGCACGCGCCGACGCGAATGACTCGCACTTGCCTGCAGTGATTCTTTCCCAATACGTGGCCAGTGCCTATCTGGATACCCTGCTGGAACACGGGGGTTTTCGGCTACCTCTTGAAAGAGCGCGTTGCCAACGTCGCAGAGTTCACCCGCACCCTGGAGACGGTGGCGCAGGGCGGAACGGTGGTGGACCCCGAGGTGGTGAAAACCCTGATTCAGAACCGCACCAGCGGCATCAGCAACTTAACCAGCCGTGAGCAGGAAATACTCGGGCTGATGGCGGAGGGGCTGAGCAATTCCGAAATCAGTGACCGCCTTGTTGTGAGCTCCGGTGCGGTAAGCAAGCACGTGGCTAACGTGTTCATCAAACTGGGGTTCACACCCGACGACGAAAACCGCCGGGTGCGGGCGGTTCTGGCGTGGCTGCGGCACCAAGCCAACTAAGATACACAAGCGATGACTACCACGAGGCTGCGCCGCTCCCCCATCCCCGGTGTCCGCGATTCCTATACCGGAGTTGACTTCAACCTGGGTTTTCATGTGCGTCACTACGAGTTGACGCTGGATTACCGGGTCGGACCGAACCGCCTGTCCGGCACGGCGGTGCTCACAATAGAAAACTACCAGCAGCTTCGCAGCCTCACCCTTGACCTCTCCCACCACATGCGCGTGGCCAAAGTCAGCGCCCGCGGCGTGGGCGGCATCAGCGTCCAGGTATCCAAATTCCGGCATACACAGGGAAAAGCTGCGGGTGTTTTTCGCACAGAGCATTCCCGAGGACCAGGAGTTTTACCTCACCATCAGATATGTGGGCACTCCCCGACCGATCCGCACCACCTGGGGTGAGCTGGGGTGGGAGGAACTGACCAACGGCGCGCTCGTGGCATCGCAACCCTGCGGTGCTCCCAGCTGGTTCCCCTGCGACGACACCCCCGACGAAAAAGCCCACTTTGACCTGGTCATCAGCGCCGACAACCCCTACACGGTAGTAGCCAACGGTCGCCTGCTTGCCCGGCGCGCCTCCGGCTCCCGCACCACCTGGCATTACCGCACCGACCACGCCATGGCCTCCTACCTGGCCACCATCCAGGTGGGCGAGTACCAGCGCATCGAACTGGCCCAGAATCCCGTTCCCGTGGTCGCCTACATTCCTCCCAGCTTACGGCCCTATGTGGATGTTGATTTTGCCGACCAGGCGGCCATGCTCCAGCTCTTCCAGAACCTGTTCGGCCCCTACCCGTTCCGGGACTACACCGTGGTGATCACCGAAGACCCCCTGGAGATTCCCCTGGAGGCGCAGGGCTTATCCATTTTTGGCAGGAATCACGTGCCGGGCGATAAGACGTGGGAGCGCCTGGTTGCCCACGAGCTCAGCCACCAGTGGTTTGGCAATTCGATGGGGCTTGCCCAGTGGAATGACATTTGGCTCAATGAGGGTTTCGCCTGCTATGCGGAGTGGCTGTGGCGCGAACACGCGCATGGGGTGCATGCGTCGGCATCGGCCCGCCACCACTACGACATTCTGGCCCGCCTGCCGCAGGACCTGCTGCTTTCCGACCCCGGCCCGCACCTGATGTTTCGACGACCGCGTGTACAAACGCGGCGCCCTCACAGTCCACGCCCTGCGCTGTGTACTTGGCGACGCCGCCTTCTTCCGCACCATCCAACGCTACGTTGCGGCGGGCAGGCATTCGGTGGTGGAACCGATCGATCTGCGCAACCTGTGCGAACAAGCATGCGCGGAGGAAGGCATCGACGTGGCCCGCTTCCACGAGGTGTGGAATTCCTGGCTGTACCGGCGGGAGCTTCCAGCGTTTCCCGTGCCTTAAACATACGCGCTTTGTTTGATCCTTGTTCTCAAGACCACCCATGTCACAACGGCCCCTAAAGATGCTGTGGCTATTTGAGTGGACGATGCTTCTTGCAGAATGATAGTGAGCGCCCACAATAAAAGACCAGACTCAGGGTCGTACAGCGCGCTTTGGCCGATCATCCATACAGCCAGCGAAACGATAGTCGTATTCATACCACAGAATGCAGTAAGCAGGAAGAACAGCGCAAGATAGACCGCAAGGTTGCGCGCCAACAAGGATTCTTCAGTAGAGATGCCCCAGATGAGCATGGACGGTGAGGTTAGTGCGATCAGCACCACAGCGTCTGCGCACCACCACGGCAACCGCGACGAACACTCAAAATACGATAAAGCGCTGGTTGTATATAGCCCAATGGCGGCCGTAATCATGAGAGCAAGGACCGAATCGATGGTCACTGGTGGGGCAAACGAACTGAATATTGGCGGGAGCGGCAGCGGAACACCACCACTCAGCGCAGAAATGACATACACCACCGCAACCAGTGGGAGAACGAGGGTGAGCCGGTGTCCCTTGACGTAGCAACGAAGCCAGTGCATCACAGCTCGTTCTTTTTCATGTTTACCCACGTCAGAACTTCCTCTGGTGTTGCCGGTCTCGTCTGACGTGCCGCCCACTCTTGCCACGCATCACTGCTGATCGCCGTCGCCCACAGTTCTGATTCCCTAGCTGCAAGCGTTCCAGCAAAATGCCGATATGCTTCAGCAGGATCAGTGCTGTTGCTGAACGGCAATGCCGAACCTGTTTCACCAAGAATCCACAGTGACATGTCAATGGCACCGATCTTGTAGTTAGGGTCCGGCATGATAACAGGATCATTGCTTGGAAGCCACTCAGGCGGCATGGTTGCAAGAATCTGGCTATACGCACTGCGATTGGCTTGAATTTCCGCATCAGTATTTTCGGGCCACGAACACATACCATCCCGACAGATAGCTTCACGTGTGTCACGCGGCTGCGCCGCAGCAAAATTTTCAATCGACTGGGCGACCACTGATGCATACACAATACTTCCGATGCCAATGATACTGACAACCCCGCACAGTACCCGAGGAACACTGATGCTCGGAATGTATGAGTTTCCCCTTCTGAAAGCCACAACAGACGCCCCAATTGCGGCAATGCCACTCAAACACAGGACTGACGCAAACACCATTTGGGTACTCAAGGTGGAGGATAACTTACAACAGGCAGACGGAACGCCAAACATGTGCCGCCACCTGTAATCAGTAAGCGACCACGCAAATGATGTAACTGTAAAAGGCAGCACCGCAGCAAGCAACAAACCAACAACGCGGGGAAACACCCAGACAAACACAACACCCATCAACGACCAGACAAACCCCATCAGGGCAGCAAGCAGCACTGTAAGCGGATGCGGGTACACCACCATGCCAAATAACCACATCTGATACGCCCAGAGCACACCGAAAGCCACAGCCGTCCATATCCAACAGGGAATCAGAATCCAAGCGAGTAGCCGAAGCATATTACGTCGCCGACCCAGGTTCTTAGCGACGCCGTGTAAACGTGCCGCATCCCAGGCAGCCGACACACACAGACCACTAATAACAAAGACCATCCCGCTTAAGATAAACGCCCCCACTGATGAGGGTAGCGCATTAGTAAGATATGCATCCAACGAAGCGTAGACAGAAAAAGCGATGGTCACCCCAGGCAGCCACAGTGAGGGCCTACGAATAAACCTGCTCATGTTCATGCTTTCCTGGTCCTCCCATTAGTCCCCTCGCTAGGAAACATCGACCGTGCAAAACGCTTCCACCAAAGGATCAGAATGTTGTGAAGTACGGAGCACATCTGGTGCATCATCAAAACGGACCACGCCTTCATCAATAATCACCACGCGGACAAAAGGCCCCAGAATATCCGTTGGGTCATGACTAGAAACAATCAGTCCCACACCAGCATCCGCTACAATCTGGTACAGGCTTCTCAACGTTTCTTTGCTCAATGGGTCTAAGGCTGCGCCTGGCTCATCAAGAAGAACCAAGTCCGCATGAGAGTTAAGCGCCATTGCCAAGGCCAACCGTGATTGCTGACCACCACTCAGATTTTGGCAGGGACGCTGTTCATAGCCCTCAAGTCCAACATGCTTAATCCAATACGCCGCATCAACTTTTGCTTCACGACGTGGGCGACCATTCAACCATGCAAGGTGGACTACATAATCCATACAACTAAAGCCAGGTACTGCAATAAATCTCTGGGGAAGATACAGCACCCGCCCATCTCGATGAACAGTCCCCGAGGCAGGCTTCAACAACCCAGCAATCAGCTTGAGAAGCGTTGTTTTACCTGCCCCATTTCTACCGAGAAGCAACAAAGGCCCCAAAGATAGCGGAAGATTCAATTTATCAAATATTAAATCATTAGCTTTTGGATGCCTATAAACAAGATCCTTAAGGTAGAAAATTCATGATACGTTATCTAAAAAAATCGAGAGTAGTTGCCCTGAGATACGTTTCCAACCTTGCAAATCCACTTACCTTATAGTAGTGATTTTCCAGCAACAACCGGGAACAAATTATGAGCAACTGACCAATAACAACCTCGCGCATCACGAACCCCAAAAGCTAGCATCAGAACTAAAACTATTATCCATCCTAACTTCCATCATCAACGTCCGATGAGCCGCAGCACCAGAATTCGTAGAGCATCTACTTGTATTAGCCCAATTCAGACCACTAGAACCATCCCACCAGCGACCACTCGCGAATCCATTAGGCACACCACTGAAAGACTTATGCAGAGTCCACATCTCCGCTTGCATTGGAGCAAAAACCATAACCATCAGAGACATTGTGAAATGCCACCATCAAAAATATTCAAACAACTTCTTGCTTGAATATTTTTTTCCGATCACTTCGACCACGAAAACCTTTCTCACATAGATGACAAGATGAACGAAAATTGACGTTTGCTAGCAAAACATCTTTACGATTCATTCATTACAAATAAAACCTTATCCCAACCCTTTTCATGAAGTCAACCACCGTTCAAAAAGTCATAAAAGAAAGAAGGTGATTCATCAGCAAATAGTCAATACATTATTTAAATAAAACTAACCTTGAAGTAATATGTAGGGCCATTCTCGTCAGAATATTTGTTCGTTAGGCATTCATACCTAGTGCCCTAACGCGGCGATATCACTACCAGTACATTGCAGACGATCTTCATGTCCGCCATCGGACGCACGCTCACATTTTGAGGACCCCTGCAGTCCTTAAAAAGACACGTTTCCCCCTTTTACCTGGTCTGACATCGATGGTTTTCTAAAGATGTCGTCATCAGGATTCAACTGTTTTCCTTTGGATCGTAATCTAATCGTGGAGTCCGTTTCTGATAGCCCATTATGTCGTTGGCAGTTCCCAGCAACGAAAAACCAAACAGGCTCACCCCTGCCACCCATCCATGCGAGGTAGGTTGGCCCCGGTTCCCTACCCCTAGTAACGGAACCAGTCACTGGCTTCGATATGGCTGTTTTACCCTGTTCCATCATGCCCCCGGGGGTGATGCCACCGAAAGCAGCGACATATTCCACACCGCTCATGTGACCTCAACCCACGCCCACTACCAATGTGAGGTCTCACCGTAATGTGAATGCAAACACAAAGCATGTCTAACACGTCGGACGACACACAATGCAACCAACTATGCAACGTCGCTAGAAGAACTTCTATCTCCTTAGATTTTGCCATAGACATCAATGTGGGAGAATACTTCCACCATGCTTGTGTTGTTGATGCAACAGGACAGCAAATACTGGTCATGCGGCAACTATCGACAATCCACACGGGCAACAGCAAAACCGACATCCAGAATGCTTGTGTCATCGCACACGTTGGACTGCACCTACCCGATGCGCTACACGGCATCGGGTAGGTGGAAGAGGCATTTCAACAGCTGAAAAGTCCTAGCCGACATTGATAACGACCTCACCCGTGCCCAGATTCCCGAACCGATCAGTGATGCGCTGTTTGCCACGATGACCAACCAACACGTGGCTGATTACCGGTACCCTTCAACCCACACTGGGAGTGGCTATAGCTACAGAGGGTGCTCTACTCAAACGAAAGCATCGACACGCAATCAATACAGAAGACCTCCAGCTTCTTGACGAGATTCCGCAGACACGTATCCTGCCATCAATGCGGGGGATTGAGCTGAAAACAGCAGCGCAAATTCTTATGACGGTGGGCGATATGTCCGATTTCCCCACTGCAGGGCATCTGGCGTCCTCTGGTGGATTATAATCCCAGACCAGCTAATCAGGAACTACGATCATGACGACTTCGCTGAACCGGGCTGGCAACAAGAAACTAAGAAACGCCCTGTGGCAATCGTCTTCTGCGGTGATCAGATCCCATGAGCGTTCCCGACAATTCTACGAACATAAAACGGCATGAGGGCAAGCGACACAACGCCACTGTGGTCATCTTGGCACGCAAACGCATCAAGGTCTTGTTTGCCATGATGAAAACGGTGAACTCTATCACGACCCCGAAGCGGATCAGCATCAGAAAGAGCCAGCCTAAGCACACCACCATGAACCACCTGACCTATCAGAAAGAACCCGCCCCTCTGTGTCTCGGTGGTTGTGAACCAAGGATCCCCGCCCCTCCTTGGACGATAATTTACAAGCACTACAAAATAAGGACACACCAATGGCCACCACACAGGCTAAAGACACAGCAGCCCCCTACCGTCGCATCTTCGACCACGCCACAGCCATCCTGACCCAGATCATCACCCAACTTCGCATACGTTGGAGTCGCCGCCTTCAACTAGGTCAATCCTGTCCACGAACCTGTATGGTGAATCAATTCTGCTTTGTGCAACGAGTCGAATACTCCAGTCGAGGTATTATCGTAAGAATCACCACGCGAACCCGCCAACGCGACAACAATGCAGTCGTCCAAACGGTCGGTATAGATTATCCGAGGTTAGGATCGAATTATTTAGCACAACTATGCCCGGTTTGATCTAGGAGCTATCACCTGACGCCCAGCACCCCCGAAATACCCCACCTCACAATCTGAGACCACGTGATGGTGCCAGCATACCCCAATGGTAGCAACATAGCGTTTTTCTATGATCGAATGCCCACCACACCCGGCAGCAACAAAATCTTTGGACACTCCCACCTGGAACAGCATCTACCGCACCCACCAACTGTAATATAGATAAGAATCCGTTAACGACTCGCCATCCCGCAGTATGACATTCAAAAATATATTAGAGTAACACACTATGCCCACAATGAAACCAGGAAGCATTACCGTACTTATTTCAGTATATTCCAGATCTGATCCAAATGAACTTGATGAAACATTAAATAGCTTATGGGGACAGACACTGGCAGCCGAATCTGTCCTCATAATAAAAGACGGCCCTACCCCCAATAAACTAAATCAAGTAATCTCATATCATCAATCACACCATCCCGAGCTCACCACAATACAACTAGAGGAAAATCAAGGTCTTGGCCCCGCGCTACAACAAGGACTTGCGGAAATTAATACTGAGTTTTTCGCACGCATTGATTCAGACGATATCGCACTACCACATCGACTAGAACATCAAATTATCTTCCTTCAAGACCATCCAGACATTGCTGTGGTTGGCACGGCAGTTATAGAATTCGATGACCACATCTATCAAAAAACCAAAAATCTAAATCTTGCAACAACAAAGATACGGTCACTGCCAGAAAAACATGATGATATCGTACGGTATTGCAGGATCAACTCACCACTCAACCACCCTTCAATCATGGCCCGCACGGCTATAATTCGGCAATCCGGCGGATATCGCCAACTACATTTCATGGAGGACTACGGCCTTTGGGCTCAACTAATTTCTATCGGGGCACGTCTACATAACTTACCCGAGCCACTGACCTATTTCCGAACATCAACTGCCCAAATTCAGCGACGCATTGGAGTGGGAATGCTTAAGCCAGAGTGGCAGATGCAGCGGAATCTTATCTCATACGGAATAATATCCAAGCCTCAGGCCATCTTCAATCTAATCGTGCGCACCTTTTATCGAACCATTCCCAGACCAATTCTCAAAAAAATAAATTCTATTTTATTCAGTAAAAGATAAACTATTTTGAATCAGTTTCACATAACCGATGGCTGAAAAATTGTTTCAGCGTTTCTACCACGATGGAGCCCCCATGAAGACCCTCAGTTTTGCAACTTTTTTCGCAGCCTTTATCTGGTTTTTGTACTAGTATTAATTTGCAGCGCGAATTCTTGGCGCCGAAAACGCTGCTGACTTCATGGCTTATTGGGGCATGTTTTTTGCTTTGGCAGGTTTTATTGACGGCTTGATGCAGGAAACAACCAGGGCAGTCGCAACATCAGCTCAAAAGTCAAAAAAGGTAATGCATGCGGCTTCACCTTGGAAAATAGGGACGCTAATAGCGGTCATTTTAGGCATCATCACGCTAGCAACCTCCCCGTTATGGCTTATCTATTTGCTATCAAGCGACCACAGTCTCGCCATAACAATGCTCGCCATTGGGGTGGTATCATACACATATCAATCAATACTTTCTGGAACCTTATCAGGGCTTGGGCTTTGGCATCATTATGCGGGACTTGTTGCTTTAGATTCGGGGATACGCCTCATATTAACGCTATGCGCATGGACCACACAATGGGGATTACCTTTTTTCCTTTTTGTCACAGTCAGCGGAGCATTAAGCTGGGCCATTGTCCTCATTACTTCAAAATCCGCGAAGCGCGCTTTCGTGACATACGCCGACGTTCCTTCAAAAGAATTTATTCGGCGTGTATTTGTAGCTATGCTCGCTTCCGGGGCAACCGCGATTTTGATAACCGGCTTTTCGCCTGCCGTTAAAATTTTAGGGGGATCAACAGCCACCACCACATTAGGCGGGATCATTATGGCGGTAACATTGACCCGCGCGCCCCTTCTGGTTCCCCTGCAACGTTTCCAATCAACTTTAATTGTGTATTTCGTGGAGCACAAGAATGAAATATTTAAGGCAGCCTTAAAACCCATTTTTATAACAATCTTAATAGGATTAGTTGGAACCCTTCCCGCTTTCTTTATTGGGCCTTGGTTCTTAGGCGCTTTTTTTGGACCCGACTTCGAGGTTCCCGGCATCATTCTATCTGTTTTGACATTTGCCTCAGCTTTCAGCGGCGCACTCATAATCACCTCTGCCGCTGTTTTGGCCTCTGAACTGCACAGACTCTATGTTGCAGGCTGGGTATCGGCCGCCATTATTGCTTTCAGCAGCTTGCTGTTACCCCTGCCACTTGAAACATGCGTATGTATTGCATTACTTCTCGGCCCCATGTCCGGTTGTGTGATCCAGATTTTCGGGATATATATTTTAAGACTTAACGGACATACAACAGCGGCTGATACCTTTAGCAGTGCTAAAATAAGCATCATGCCCAAGCTCACTGCACTTGTCACGGTGTATCACCGCATTGATCCGGCGCAATTCCGGGCGTGTTTGGATAGTTTAAGTGCGCAAACCCGTCCGGCCGAGGACGTTGTCATTGTGGAAGACGGCCCACTCGGCCCCCAATTGCGGGCAATTGTGGAGCAGTTTATCAACACATATTCGGGTGCCCGGAGTGTGGTGCTCGCCCGCAATATGGGTGCCGGACCCGCATCAGCCGCTGGACTGGCCACGATCAACACGGAGTTTATGGCGCGCCTGGATGCGGACGACGTCGCAAAGCCGGAGCGATTTGAGCGGCAGCTTGAATTTTTTGAGCAACACCCGGATGTTGATGTGCTGGGAACAGCGATGGATGAGTTTGATGGCAGCGTGGATCAGGTGATTGGCACGCGGCGCCTGCCCACCTCCCATGCGGAGATCCTGCGGTACGCGCGCCTGAACTCGCCGATTAATAATCCCAGCGTGATGATGCGCGTGGATGCCGTGCGGGAGGCGGGCGGCTACCGAGACGTGTACCACATGGAGGATTACGACCTCTACGCTCGCATGCTTGCCGGTGGAAAACGCTTCCACAACATGCCGGAAGCATTGACATATTTTCGCATATCAACTAGCGTTTTTGAGCGTCGAACAGCCCAAGGAATGTTCAGCGCTGAACGACAAATGCAGAAAAATTTGGTGGCGTATGGGCTTATTTCCAAGCGCCGTGCGTGGCTGAACCTGGCGATACGTAGTCTTTATCGCCTGCTCCCCTCGGTCGCGTTGAAAGCAGCATACGGAAGGTTGTTTCACCGCCGCTAGGCGCGTGGGTTGACTCATGGATAATACGTCCCTGGATTACACAGACACGTGGGTGATCATCCCCTGCTTCAATGAAGGCGCAGTCATTGGCGATGTGATCCGTAACGTGCGCCACGTGTTCCCCAACGTGGTGGCCGTCAACGACGGCTCCACCGACGACTCCGCCGCCCAGATCAAAGCTGCGGGCGCACACCTGGTCAACCATCCCGTCAACCTGGGACAAGGCGCCGCCCTGCAAACGGGGGGTGGAATATGCCCGCTCCCAACCGGGGTCGCGGTACTTTGTCACCTTCGATGCGGATGGTCAACATCAGGTGAAAGACGTGGTCGAAATGCTCGATCGCCTCCGCACCGGCGACCTGGACATCGTTGTGGGCACTCGCTTCGGCCGCCCCCGCCCCACCGACGACCAAGTGCCGCTGCTCAAACGCATCGTTCTCAAAACCGTGGTGTTCCTCTCCCCCAAAACACGACGCCTCGGGCTTACCGACGCCCACAACGGTCTGCGTACCTTCAACCGCAAGGTCGCCGACGAACTCAACATCCGCATGAATGGCATGAGCCATGCCTCCGAATTTGTCACCCAAATGGACGAACGTGGTTGGCGGGTAGCGGAACAGTCTGTGGACATTCTGTACACCGAATACTCAATGAGCAAAGGACAATCACTTATTAATGGTGTGAACATTCTTGCCGACGGATTGCTTGCGAGGAAATTACCATGACCGGACAGCTCTTAATGCAACTCTTCCTGCTCCTTGCTACCGCAACCCTTGTGCTCTATTTCCTGGGAAACCGCCGCAAAGCCCGCGCAAAAGCAGGTGTGAAACTTGGTTTCCTGCTCTTTATCGCCGCCTGCATTTGGGCCGTACTCCGCCCAGATGATCTCACCATTGTGGCGAATTATGTTGGTGTTTCACGAGGCACAGACCTTCTGTTGTATCTTTTAGTGGTTGCGTTTATGTTTACCACTTTGAGCTCCTACATTCGCTTCCGCGAACTGGAACTCCGTTACGCGCGTCTCGCACGGGCAGTGGCTTTACAAAACGCCATTGCACCCGAGCCTGACACTGAGGAAGAATGAAAAACGCGTTTTCCGCCATCACTAAAACAATGTGGGCGTTCATCGCCCTGCTCATCGTCATTGCCGGACTCACCGGATACGTACTAGGCGAACGGGGCGGTGCTGCTTCTGAGAGTGCCGTTGGCAGTGCGGCACCTAGCAACGCCCCGAGCGCTAAGGGGAACAATGAGGACACCGCCTCACTCGCCGCCATGGCGAAACCCGGCGCGAACGGCACCAAAGGCGACGGCCCTAAAGCACTAGACGACGGTACCTACGATGCCAAGGTCTACGGTCCCGGCGGCCCGCTGGAAAAACAAGAAGACGTGTACAACATCCACCGCCGCTCCGCCACTGACCCCTTCGCCGTAGGGGCTATCGACGCCCCGGTGGTCATCTCCGAATTCTCCGACTTCGAATGCCCCTTCTGCTCGCGGTTTGCCAACCAGACCGAACCCGCCATCCTCAAGGACTATGTGGATAAGGGCCTGGTGCGCTTGGAATGGAACGACCTTCCCATCAACGGCCCCAACGCTGAAGCCGCAGCCCGCGCAGGACGAGCCGCCGCAGCCCAAGGCAAGTTTGTGGAATTCAAGCACGCCCTGTACACGGCTTCCAAAGACGTGAACGGGCATCCGGGCTACCAGATGGAAGACTTCGAACGTTTCGCTGAAGAAGCAGGTGTACCTGACATGGACAAATTCCGTGAGGACGCCTCCGGCGACACCTACAACGAGGTGGTGAAACAAGCCCGCTCCTACGCCACCTCACTTGGCATCAACGGAACCCCCGGCTTCTTCGTCGGCGGCCAGTTCATCAGCGGCGCACAACCCACCGAGGTATTCGTCCAGGCGATTAACGACGAACTCGCAAAAACCGTCTCCAAGGAACGCTAATGGTCAGCATCGGTTTCCTCGGGGCATTTCTTGGCGGCGTGCTCGCCATCCTCAGCCCCTGCTCCGCACTACTTCTGCCCGCCTTCTTTGCCTACGCCTTCACCTCGAAACAGCAACTCGCGGCCCGAACCCTTGTCTTCTTCCTGGGCTTGGCCTGCGTGCTTGTGCCCGTTGGCGTGGGTGCCGGGAACCTTGGCGGCCTGCTCACGCAGCACCGTGGCACGCTGATCACCATAGGCGGCTGGGCGATCATAGCCCTTGGGGTGTACACCTTCCTGGGGTTTGGTTTTAACATTCCCGTACTATCATCGCTGGCCTCCCGAGTGCGTGGTTCTGGGTGGGTGTCGGTGTTCTTGCTCGGCGCGGTCTACGGATTCGCCGGATTCTGCGCAGGCCCGCTCCTTGGAGCGGTGCTCACCACCGCTGTGGTTGGCGGAAACCCCGCCTATGGCGCGCTGGTCATGGCACTCTACGCGCTCGGCATGACGGTGCCGCTATTTCTTATGGCACTGGTGTGGGACCGCTGGGACATTGGCTCCCGCACCTGGTTACGAGGACGAGCATGGCAGCTTGGTCCCCTGCGGCTCAACACCATGAGCATGATTGCCGGTGCGCTGTTCATCTTCATTGGATTGCTATTCATCACGTCCTACGGCACCGCAACGCTCCCCTCGCTGCTGTCTACTGACACGCAATTCAACATCCAAACCTGGGCTGGGCGCTGGTCCGAGCGCTATACCAACGCGCAAGTACTCCTAGCCGTGGCAGTTATCGCCGAACTCATTCTGCTGGTGAAAATCCTGCGGGATGGGAGGAAGAAGAGCGTTGAAAGTTAGCTTTCAGAACCATCTGCTACCGCTTTAATTCTCTGTGAGTAGATTTTTCCTGTTCACGACACAGCTGCAAAGGCCAAACCGCCGTAATAGTCTTGCATAATGTCAAGATCAGTGATTTCTGAGCAGTATTCACCTTCAGAAACATCACTACGTGCGGTTTCCATGAATGCTTGGTGTGCGCAATATCGCTGAACTGCTGCCTGGTAAGGTGCCCACGCCTGAGATTAATAACAAAGCTTTTGCAGCTTCATTATTTCCTGGTCAAACCCCGACTTACCCACCCCCGTGTTGGAGCCGCCTGGGGGAATCGAACCCCCGACCTATTCATTACGAGTGAATCGCTCTACCGACTGAGCTAAGGCGGCGTGGACTCCGTGAAGTCCGAGAAGATACTTTACCCTATGGTGTTAGCGCACACCTAATGCAAGGCGGATGCGTCCCACCATGCTGTCCAGGGCGACCACTGGCCGGACGTTTTGCCCGAAGAGTTCCCGGGTCTTCATGATGGCGTCTATGCAGGTCACAATGGCTTCTGCGGGGTGTCGGGAAGCGATTTCCCTGGAGAGTCCTTCCATGTCTGGGTGGGTAAGGCCGATGCCAGCGCCAGTCGCAGTGATGAGTGCGTCGCGGTAGATTCCGGCGAAGTCTACAAGCGCCAGGTCAAGGGCGTCGCGTTTTTGGCGGGTGCGTCGTTTCTTGTGGGTGGCTTCGAGTTCTTTTTCGGCGGCGTTGAGGGAAGATCGCAGGCTGGCCACCCGTTTTCCCTTCATGCCACCGCCCATGGCTGTCTGAAGTTTCTCCTTTTCAGAAGCTTCGATGGGTTCGAGACGTTGGTCTACTTCGGCTTCGATTTTGGTAAAAAGCACTCCCACTTCCTGGAAGGCCAGGTCGCCGTGGTAGATCAGTTCGGCGAGTCCTAGGACCTGGGCACGTCGTTGTTGGGCGACGATGTTATGTGCGAGGTGCCGGGCACGTCCGATGTGTCCTACACTGGCCGCCGCAGCCAGGGCGGCATCGTGCTCGCTGACTCCTCCTTCGGCAACAAGCAGTGCCGCGACGTCGTCGTTGCTGGGTACCGGTACATACACGTGCCTGCAGCGGGACACAATGGTCGGCAGGATGTCTCGGGGGTGTGTAGAGGGGGCGCACAACATGAACACGGTGCGTGACGGTGGTTCTTCCACGGATTTCAGAAGGACGTTGCTGGCGGATTCCGTCATGCGATCGGCGTCTTCAAAAATCACTACCCGCCAGGGCGCGCTGGTAGGCAGGGTATGCGCTTTCTCCACAACGTCGCGTGCAAATTTCACGCCGGTGGTGAGTTCCTGGGGCTGAATAAGTTCCACATCAGGGTGATTGCCCGCCAACGCGGTGCGGCAGGCCTGGCACTCTCCACAGCCAGGCACTTCTGAGGTGCACACAAGTCCAGCGGCTAAAGCACGCGCTGCCACTGTCCTGCCGGACCCGGGCGCACCGGTAAACAACCATGCGTGGGTGACGGAACCGGAGCGGGCGGCCGTCGCGGCGTCGATAAGCAAGCTGCGGAGTTGACTGCCCCCGGTTAGGCGATCAAAGACAGTGGAGGTAGATGTGCTCACCTACCCCACCTTATAATATTCGGGACCAGTTGAAGGAGGATCATGAGACGGTTCGCGCAGGTAATGAAGTGGCTGTGGGGCACCTCATGGCCGCTTTATGCTGCTACGGTACTCGGCTCAAATGTCCTGGGCGCGCTGGCGATCATGCTGTTTGTGCGCTACCTACTGCCGATCCCGGAAATAGCTAATTTTGGCACGGATTCCAACTACCTGCGGATAGTCGGGATTGTGTACGTGGTGCTGGCGGTATTTGCGGGTGTGGCGGTGACGCTGCGGCTGTTCCTTCCGGTGCTTCGATGGCAGCACAAACCGGACGAACATGACCCGAATATGGTTCGTAACCTGGTGCTCAGGATTCCGGTGTACCAGGCGGTGCTGTGCGCCGTGGTGTGGCTGATTGGGGTGTCCATAGTCACTGTGGTCGCGGCGTCGACATCCTCGCGGCTGGCGTTCGTGGTGGCACTGGCCACCATCCTCGGCGGCGCGATCGTGGTGTTGCTGACGTACCTGGAGGCGGAGCTGCTGGTCCGCCCCATTGCCGCGAAAGCCTTGGCCCCAAGGGTTTGCGGATTCCACCCTGGAGCCACCGGTGCGGGTGCGCATGCAACTAACCTGGATAGTCACCTCGGGGGTGCCTATCCTGGGCATGCTGCTCATGGTGGTGGGCCAGCGTGTGCGGTATTTCCACCACGATTCCAGTAGCATCCTGCCAGGCATTATTGCGCTGGGATGCGTGGCGCTGATCACTGGCGCTGTGGGAACAACCCTGGTGACCAAGAGCATTGTGGACCCGATTTCTGAGCTTCATGAGGCCATTGAGCGTGTGCGCGCGGCGACGCCAACACCGCCGTCCGCATTTACGACGGCTCGGAAATCGGCGTGCTTCAAGCGGGTTTCAACGAAATGATGCGTGGCCTGCGGGAACGCCAGCGCGTCCACGATTTGTTTGGGCGCTATGTCGGCGCAGAAGTCGCCAGCCGCGCGCTGGAGGAACTGCCCACCCTCGGCGGTGAGGACCGCAACGTCGCCGTCCTGTTTATCGATGTCATCGGTTCCACATCCTTCGCCGTCAACCACACTCCCGAGGACGTTGTCGCCGCGCTTAACGACTTCTTCGAGCAGGTTGTTGCCGTGGTGCACCACAACAAAGGTTTCATCAACAAGTTCCAGGGCGACGCCGCCCTCGCCGTATTCGGCGCTCCCCTGCCGCTTTCCGACGCCGCGGGCCACGCCCTCGCCGCCGCCCGTGAACTGCGCCAGAAACTCAAGGGACTCAAACTCTCGTGCGGCATCGGCGTCGCCGCAGGTCACGTGGTGGCCGGGCACATCGGCGGTTCCGACCGGTTCGAATACACCGTCATTGGCGACGCCGTGAACCAAGCCGCCCGCCTCACCGAACTGGCCAAAAGACACCCCCTGGTCGGGTACTGACCTCCGCTGCCACACTCCGGGAAGCAAACGAAGCCGAACAAGCCCGCTGGACCGTCCTGAAATCCGTAGAGCTGCGCGGACGCAAAGAAATGACCCAGCTCGCCCGGCCGATTCGCCCGACGCTGGCGGATAGGTCTTAGCCGAGCAGGGCTAAGGGCACGACAGCGACCCCGTCTGCTCGTCGATACGCAGTAGAGCCTGTTGTAAGAACTATTTTGTCCACAAGGCGATCACCTATCTGCTCCCCCAGCCAATGAAGATGTGAAACATCCTTATCGTCCACTGTCGGAGACAATTTCACTTCAAACGCTAAAACAGCACCATCGTAACGTTCGAGAATAAGATCAACCTCATGTTCGCCCGCCTTCGTTCGCAGGTGAAAAGTCCGCGCCTCGGCGGCTTGTCCAGCAGTGCGGACGCACAGTGTTGCCAATGACTCAAATAATTGGCCAAAAATCTCCCCAGTACCTTTAACAGCACTCACAAGTGTACGGTCCGTGATACCTAGAAGGTTGGCTGCTATTCCTGGATCAAAAAGCTGATGTTTAGGACTCAAGTTCAATCGGGTCAAGGAAGGGGCTTGCGGCGACCACGCAGGCACAGAATCCAGTACCCAGATCTTAGTAAGCAAATCACGATATTTATCCGATGTTTTCTTACTGATTTTGTCGGTATCGGCCGGAGTCGCTGCGTCAAGGATTTTAGTGTAGGTAGTCGTGGTTGATGATGCTGCTGCGTATGCGGTTAACCACGATCGCAGTGTGTCAGGTCGTCGTACACTCCCACCTTGCTCCGGCACATCCCTGTCGATAATCCGTGTGACATATCCGGCAATGGCCGCGCGGCGAGCGCGCGGGGAAAGGTCATAAATCCCTGGCAAACCCGTGGAACAGATAGCGGTGGCATAGTCAGAAAGCGAAAAATCACTATTACCAGCGATATCCGCTTCGCGTTCAAACAGATCGCGGATAAACACAGTTGGCTGGGTTCCTGCACGTTCAGCGAGACTCAAGGGGCGCATCCTCAGCGAAATTATTCGCCCCGCGCCAGAATGTGTTGTGGTTCCCACGACTGGCGATGCAGAACCTGTGAGCAGAAAGGTGGTTGCCACTTTATCGTCGATCAGCCTCCTCACCGTGTCCCAGACTGGGGGATAGTTTTGCCACTCATCAACGCACACAACACTTTTTACTGTGAGCTGCCTTTTCGCGTCAGCCTCAACAACCTGCCTCACCGCAACATCATCCAGCGTCAAGACCACATCACTGCGAAGCGAAGCTGTCGCCGTCTTCCCAACACCTTTAGGGCCATCAATCGCGATGCCTGATAAATCCTCGATCAGCTCGTCCAGCTCATAGTCAATATATCGAGTGAGATACGCCTGCTTAGAATGTCGTTTCGGGAGCACAAAAATATCCTTCCAGGCAGCACACACCAAAAGTATATTCTACATGCGGAAATATCGTTTTATTGACACGGTTGGAGCCGTTTCGTCGGGGTTTTAGGAGCCGTTTCGTCGGGGTTTTAGGAGCCGTTTCGTCGGAAGCTCGGCGGGGCTGACGTTGCCGGGTCGGCGCATCTTCCGTATTCTGATCCAAGCATTTTGGGCTTACAGACTCTATGCCAAAGAAAACATAGGACGATTTTGGAGATCCAAGGTCTGTCGCCACTTCATCGCGCACAGCAATTCTAAAAGCACGTATCACGCTTGCCAACTGGGGAAAGAACGAAAACAATGCCTGAAGAAAGTGACAAAGAAACTGGCACGCCTTCCACCATCACAAGTCGAATCTTTTGGCAGTCGATGATCCTGGCCGCTGGAGGGTTCGTCGGTCTCGTCGACAGCAGCATCATCGCAATCGCAGTACCAAACATCGCATCCGATTTCGACGCGTCAGTCAGCGTTGTTCAATGGACAAGCGCCGGTTATCTCTTAGCCATGGCCACCGTGATCCCACTCACTAGTTCACTCTGCCACCGGTATGGTGCCCAACGCACATGGGTTATGAGCCTCGCGGTTTTCACGGGCGCCACGCTGGCCGCCGGTCTCGCATGGTCTCTTAGCTCGCTCATTGCATTTCGTGTAATCCAGGGGTTGGGTGGCGGCATGCTCTTTCCCTCTCATGAGGCTTCTGGCCGTAGAAATCGCAGGCCAGTCTCGAATGGGCAGGGTAATGGCATTAACCGCAATCCCCGTGCAGATTGCGCCGATCGTCGGACCTGTCCTAGGTGGGATCATCATCGACCAGTCATCCTGGCGATGGGCACTGTGGGCCAGTATTCCGCTAGCACTACTGGCATTAATCCCTGCTGCCCTGTGGATTCCAAACAGACTCACAGAGAGCACGACTCGGGTGGACTACTGGTCAATTCTCATGCTCATGCCAGCCATGACGGTCATACTGCTATTTCTAACCCGGGTGTCTTCATCAGATTTCTCGGTGCCCACCTTCGTGTTCGGAATAGTCGCTGTTTGCCTGCTGTTTGCTTTCTTCAAACGCGCAAAATCCTCGACAAGAAGCGTAGGCTTCGAACTGACGTTACTAAAGATCACGTCCTTCAAGGCCACCACCCTCATTGTGTTCATCAACAATTTTGGGATGATGGGAATCACATTCCTGATACCACTGATCATTGAGACTTCCAACCCCAATGAATCCGTACTTACTGCAGGTCTCTCACTGGCTCCGCAGGGTATCGGAATGCTACTAGCAGTCCTGTATGTTGGGAAGAAAATCGATATCTCTGGCGACCCACGAAAACTCGTATTCGCGGGGTTGACAGGTGTGGCTATCACGACTCTCGGGCTCGCCATCGTCGCAAACGACCTATCAGCACCCATCGCGTTGGCTCTACTTCTTGCCCGTGGTGTAGCTTTGGCCTTTGCCGTCGCTCCAACGATGCTGACTCTTTACGCGGGATTGCCGACCGAGAAATACGCGGAGGCCACCACTACAAACGCCATCGTCCAGCAGATTGCAGGAGCATTCGGTGCTGCCTTTGCCGCCGTCTCCATTCAAGTCGCCAGTCAGTACATCAGCAACCAAAGCTCGGCATTTGGCATAGTCTTTGCCGCTCTCGCGATCATAACTGCGGCCGCTCTCTTCTCTACTCGCGGACTACCAGCAAAGAACAGCGATTAGGAGATCACATGCATACCAGAGGCAACCGACACCATGAATCCACCCCAAGCTGGCGAACAGGTCTTAGATGCAGGCAACAAAAGACGCTCTACCAGGCCACTCAGCCAAAGCATTAATGAGAATTATTTTTAAAAATGTAATTTTTCGAAGTCGGGCGCAGTGTGAAAAATTTTCACTATTTTTTGCTATAGACTTGACTCATGGACCAAGCACTCAACCCATACTCCCCCGGAGCAGGTATCCGTCCTGCTGCCCTCGTTGGCAGGTCAACCGAGCTCACACTGATCGACACGATGATTTCTCGCACCGCACGCGGCTTACATAACAGAGGAATCATTGTGCATGGGTTGCGCGGCGTTGGAAAAACAGTGCTCCTCAATGAAATTGCGCGTAAAGCTGAGGCTGCGGACTGGCTGACTGTGCGCATAGAAGCAACGAGCGATAAAAAGAACAACAAGCATGTGCGAACTAGATTGGCTCGTGAACTAACTCAAAGCGCACGAAAAATTAGCGTGAGAAAACGCTGGAAGCACATCCTTGACATATTGCCGGTTATCAACGCTTTCTCCACGACACTAGGCTTCACCGGCGTCTCTTTTAATGCCGACATCAAGACACAAACCGGCCGTGGCGACTCTGGGGTGTTAGAGCTCGACTTGGAAGAACTTGTCTTAGATGTGTCAGCAGCTGACACAAAGATGGCAAAGCCCTTGCTTTTTTCATTGACGAGATGCAGGATCTTGACGCGGAAATGCTATCAGCTCTCATCACAGCACAACATCAGGCAGGTCAACGCGGACTACCCTTCTTTATATTTGGAGCAGGGCTACCTACTTTACCTGCCGTTTTAGCACAGTCCCACTCCTATGCGGAACGTCTCTTTGAATACCGCAGTATCGGCGCTTTAGATGATGATGCCGCACGGGCCGCTCTCAGCGAGCCGGCAGAGTTTTCTGGCGCGCAATTCACTCCACGTGCACTTGAGATTCTTATCACTGCCGCTGAAAACTACCCCTATTTCCTGCAAGAATATGGCAAAGCTATTTTGGGAAATAGCTGTAGCTAGCCCCTTCACTCCAGATGATGCAAAGCTTGCAATCGGTCAGGGAACGGAGGCATTAGACCAAGGCTTCTTCCCAAGCAGATGGGAACGGGCAACACCAGCTGAGCGCGCTTTTCTTGCCGCCATGGCAGATATTGGGCATGGGGATGTTTCCATTAGCGACATCGCCACTCACCTTGGAGCCAAAGTAACAAGCATCGGGACAAATCGTCTTCACCTCATACAAAAGGGCTTGGTGTACTCACCACAGCACGGCTACCTGCGGTTCACGGTTCCGGGAATGAATGAGTACATCCAGCGTAATCAAGACGACGCTACCTCTTAGCCACCTTCTTGGTCGCTTTTTTCGTAGCTTTCTTAGTGGTCTTCTTCGTTGTCTTTTTCGCCGCCTTTTTTGTTGCCTTCTTGGGGTTTTCGGCGTCTTTGGCACGCCTCTCGGAGAGTAGTTCACAGGCTCGGGCGTCGGTAAGCGTCTCGGGGGTGTCGCCGCGTCGGAGCGACGCGTTGGTTTCGCCGTCGGTGACGTACGCACCGAAGCGCCCATCTTTGATGAGCATGGGCTTGCCGGACACGTCGTTGTTGCCGAGCACTCGGATCGCCTGCGGCGCGCTGCGCCCCCGTCGTTTCGGCTCGGCGTAGATCGCCAGTGCTTCGTCGAGAGTGATGGTGAGCAGTTGCGCTTCGCTGGCGAGCGACCGGGAATCGCTGCCTTTCTTCAGGTACGGCCCGTAGCGACCGTTCTGCGCAGTGATCACTTCCCCATCAGGCGCCACGCCGACTTCACGTGGCAGGCTGAGCAGCTGCAGCGCATCATCCAAGGTGACGGTGGAGGTCTCCATGGTGCTGAACAACGATTGGCTTTCAGGTTTGAGAATTTCCTGAATAAGCTGTTCGAGGCGTTTTTCTTTTTGCGCTATCGCCGTTTTGGTTTCCCAGTTTTTCGCCCGTTTACCTTCGGCGGCGCGCTGCGCGTCCTCGGCGGCCCGTTCCTCCGCGATCTTTTTCTCGGCAACTTCGGCGGCGCTTTCACGTTCCGCATCGGTCACCACTTCGGTGACGTACGCGCCGTAGCGTCCTTCTTTGGCCACCACCATGCGCCCGTTCGCCGGGTTCACGCCCAGCTCCCGCCCGCTTTGCGGCGTGGCGAACAGCTTCTCCGCCACCTCCAGCGTCAGCTCGTCGGGGGTCACGCTGTCCGGCAGGTTGGCGCGCTGGTGCTCTGGTTCGCCGTTCTTATCGACGCCCACCACACGCTCCAGGTACGGGCCGTACCGCCCCACGCGCACCACGATGCTTCGCCCTTCGGCATCGTTGAACAGGTGCAGGGAGTTGACCAACCGGGCGTCGATATGCTCCAGGTTATCGCGCACCAGGGCTTTCAAACCGCCCAGTCGGGCCACGGTTTCGGCGGTCCGGTCGGAGGCATCAGCATTGCCGAAATAAAATCCGGTGAGCCAGTCGGTGCGGTCTTCATTGCCGGTGGCAATGTCGTCGAGCTCGTCCTCCATGGAGGAGGTGAAGTCGTAGTCCACTAATGACGCAAAGCTGGATTCCATGAGTCCAACCACTGCGAACGCCACCCATGATGGCACCAAGGCGTTGCCACGGGAGTACACGTAGCCACGGTCTTGGATGGTTTTGATGATGGAGGCGTAGGTGGAGGGGCGCCCAATGCCCAGGTCTTCCATTTTTTTCACCAGGCTGGCTTCGGTGTAGCGAGCCGGAGGGTTGGTGGAGTGACCATCGGCAGTGACGTCCTCGGCAGTCAGGGCGTCGCCAGCCGTCAGGCGTGGCAGGCGCTTTTCGGCATTGTCGGCGACATCACGGCCGTCGAGAGTAGAGACCTCAACATAGGCTTTGAGGAATCCGGGAAAAGTGATGGTGCGTCCGGTTGCGGAGAATTCGCATTCCTCGCCAGTACGAGCAACACCATTAATGGTGACTTTCATGGACGTTCCCCGCGCGTCAGCCATTTGCGAGGCCACAGTGCGCTGCCAAATCAGCTCGTAGAGCTTGAATTCTTCCGCATCAAGCTGGCTGTGCAGCTGCCCCGGGGTGGCAAAGGTCTCACCTGCCGGACGGATCGCCTCGTGGGCCTCCTGCGAGTTCTTCACCTTGCGCGTGTATTGCCTGGGGGCATCAGCAACATATTCCGCGCCATATAGCTCGCGTGCCTGTGCACGAGCAGCACTGATGCCAGACTCGGACAGCGTTGTGGAGTCTGTACGCATATAGGTAATGTGCCCGTTTTCGTACAGGCGCTGCGCGATACGCATGGTGCGTTCGGAGGTGTAATGCAGTTTACGTCCCGCCTCCTGCTGCAGCGTGGAGGTCATAAACGGCGGATACGGCTTGCGAGTGTAGGGTTTTTCCTCCACATTTGCCACGCTCATGGAGGCTTTGTGTAGGTTCTCAGCCAGCGCCTGAGCGGTGTCCGCGTTCAAGACAACGGCGTTGTTTTTCAGTTCGCCTTTGTCGTTGAAGTCGCGCCCCACGGCCACGCGCTGCTTGTCCACGGCGGTCAACCGCGCGTTGAAGCGCCGTGGATTATCGCCATCGTCTTTGCCGGTGTCCAACTCGGCAGTCAGGTCCCAGTAGGTGGCGGGTACGAAGGCCATGCGTTCGCGCTCGCGCTCCACGATCACGCGGGTGGCCACAGATTGCACGCGTCCAGCCGATAGCCGCGGCATGACTTTTTTCCACAGCACCGGGGAAATTTCGTAGCCGTACAGGCGGTCTAGGATGCGGCGGGTTTCCTGCGCATCCACCAGGTTGTCGTCCAGCTCGCGGGTGTTTTCGGCAGCAGCAAGGATCGCTGGTTTAGTGATCTCATTGAACACCATGCGCCGCACTGGAACTTTTGGCTTCAATACTTCCAGCAGGTGCCATGCGATGGCTTCGCCTTCGCGGTCGGGGTCTGTGGCCAGGAAAAGCTCGTCAACGTCTTTGAGCTTGGCTTTCAAATCCGCGACTTTTTTCTTTTTGTCCGGGCTGATCACGTACAGCGCAGTAAACCCGTGGTCAACGTCCACGCCAAGGCGTGCCCATGCTTCCTTCTTGTATTTTGCTGGGACGTCGGCAGCACCACGGGCGGGTCCGAATGTGACCCACAGACGCCTCAACAACGTAATCCGACCCCAGGTAGGGTGCGATTTTTTTGGCTTTTGTCGCTGATTCGACAATAACGAGGCGCCTGGTCCCTTTTGCTGCCACGGGTTGTACGTCCTTATATCGCGAGTTTTATTTCTTCCCTTGCCTACCGTACACAGTTCTCAAGGGAAAGCTGTTCTAATGTTGCTAACAGGGTGTCTCGCGTCCTGTCAAGCAGCATCCCCCTACAACCAAAAACACCCCCAGTGTCAGGGGGTGTGTCTCTTAGAGGGCGCGAACCTTCTCTGCCTGCAGCCCTTTGGCACCTTCACCGATCTCAAACTCAACTTGCTGATTTTCCACCAAGGTGCGGAAACCTGCCCTGGATCTCGGAGTAGTGGACGAAAACGTCGTCGGAGCCGTCGGCTGGCGCGATGAAGCCGAAGCCCTTCTCAGCGTTGAACCACTTCACAGTTCCCTGTGCCATACTTTTAAAACCTTTTCTTGCTATCGAACACTCCGCTTAGAGTATTGGGTTGATAATCAACCAAGACCTAGTGTGTCACGTTTTGGCGACACAGCGATAGTCCTATCCCAATTTCACAGATTATTCACAGAAATGAACCGCTTTTTTGGCGAAGAAATCGCCTCTCTGATCACCGAACGCCACCAGGGCACCTGCACTCACATGGTGACTCTCCCGGCGCGCCCTGCCCGCTACGCTGAGTGGCCCGAGTGGGCAGTGGTCCGCGACGTCGATAAGCTCTATGAGCACCAGGCGGAGGCTGCGCAGCGCGCGTGGAACGGCGAACATGTGGTGTTGGCCACGGGTACCTCCTCGGGCAAGTCGCTGGCGTACCAGCTGCCAGTGATTACGACGCTGTTGAACGACCCCACCGCCTGCGCGCTGTACATCACGCCCACGAAGGCCCTGGGTTCGGACCAGCTCACTTCCATTCGCCACGATGTTCAGGCCGCGCCTTACGACGGCGACACACCTATCGACGCCCGCCGCCACATCCGTGATGCCGCGCGCTGGGTGTTCACCAATCCCGACATGCTGCACACGATTCTTCTGAACCACAAGCAGTGGCAACGGTTATTCCGCCACCTCACGTACGTGGTCGTTGATGAATGCCATGCCTACCGAGGCGTTTTCGGCGCGCACGTGGCCTTAGTATTACGCCGTCTGCGTCGCATTGCCGCGCATTACGGCTCGCACCCAACCTTTTCTTCGCCTCCGCCACCTCCGCGGATCCCGCCGCTCATGCTTCCCGACTTCTCGGCCTTCCCGTCACCGCCGTCACTGACGACGCCTCCCCCACTGGCGCCCGCACCATCATGCTGTGGCAGCCTGATAAATCTGCGGTTGCCGACGCCGCTGGCTTCATGGCCACTTCCATCGCAGAAGGTGCCCGGACCTTGGGGTTTGTGCGCTCTCGGCGGCAGGCAGAAATAGTGGCGCTGCGCTGTGCGGAAGAACTAGCGATGATGGGTCGCATTGACCTATCTCATCGTGTCGCCTCGTATCGCTCCGGCTATCTTGCGGAGGATCGCCGCAAACTGGAGCGCATGCTCGATAGTGGGGAGCTCCTTGGTGTCGCCTCTACGAATGCTTTGGAATTGGGCATTGATGTGGGAGGGCTAGATACGGTGATAATTTCTGGCTATCCCGGCACTGTCGCATCGTTTTGGCAGCAAGCGGGCCGTGCGGGACGTCGTGGTCAGGGTGCCCTAGCTGCGTTTATTGCTCGGGATGATCCACTGGACACGTATCTGGTGCACCACCCGGAAGCCCTTCTTGACCGCCCGCTTGAGCAGCACGTATTCGACCCGACTAATCCTTTTGTTCTGCGCACACACACATGCTGGCTGCAGCGGTAGAAATTCCTCTCACGGATGAAGACATTGCAGAATTTCATGCAGAAAAGGTTGTGGAAGAACTTGTTGCGGAAAAACTCATGCGCCACCGAAAACGGTGGTACGCCATGGAGGCACCAGCAACGCTTCGAGGCGGTTCGGAGGTTTCCATTGTGGATTCCACCGATGGCAGACTGTTGGGAACCATTGACCGGGCGAGAGCTATGACGCAGACGCATCCGGGTGCGGTTTACCTGCACCAAGGCGAATCGTTTGTCATTGATTCCCTTGATGACGACCTCGCCCTCGCCCACCCAGAAGAGCCCGAGTGGACTACCTATGCCCGCACCACCAAAAACATCCGCATCCTGGACGAGGTGAGTGATTGGGTATCCAACGTTGATGTCGAAGTTACTGAGCAAGTCATCGGCTACACGCGGGATTCAGAGATTATTCCCCTCGACATGCCGCCGCAGGTGCTGAAAACACGCGCGGTAGTGTTCACGGCACACGGCAGTCCCGGCGCGCTGCACGCGGCAGAGCATGCGGCGATTGGGCTGCTTCCGCTCTTCGCCACATGTGACCGCTGGGATCTGGGCGGGTTGTCCACAGTGTATGAGGGCATGCCGACAATATTTATCTACGACGGGCAGGGCGGCGCAGGGTTTGTCGACTGCGGTTTCCGGCGGTTCAAGGAGTGGATGACCGCAACATACGAGACGATTCGTTTGTGTGAGTGCGAGTCCGGGTGTCCTTCCTGCGTACAGTCCCCGAAGTGCGGTAATGGTAACGAGCCGTTAGATAAGGCCGGGGCACTGGAACTTCTGGCGGATGTGATTAAGCGGCTCGGTTGATTCGTCGTTTGCGACGTTCCGCGATGCTGACTGCCCAGCGGCTGTCACGGTGCTTGATGGTGGGCGTCACTGGCCCTTGGGGCATGGTTGTCACGGTGCTGCCGTCGGGCATGGTCCAGGCGACGGTGGCGTCCTTGCTGATAGTGGCGGTTACCATGCCATCGGTTTTGAGGTTGTGGCAGTGGCGACACAGGCATTGGAGGTTGGCTGGCGCGGTGGCTCCGCCCTGGTCGTAGGGAACAACGTGGTCGATGTCGCACACCTCGGCGCGTGCACCACAGCCTGGGAAGCGGCAGCCACCATCGCGGCCTTTCACAAAGGCTTTCATTGCTTCAGGAATGCGGTAGGCAGGGGTATGCGCGTTGGCGTAGCAGTCAATGTCACGAGTGCGCGTCACCCGGTCAAGCCATTGAGAGGCGGCGGTGGCATCAAGAGTATGGGTGCCACCGAAGTTGACGGGCTGGTGGGTGTCTTGTGGCGCATAGAGGTTCAGCACAACAGTGGCTGTGGTTTGCTGGCGGATCAACTGTAGTAGCGCTTGAGCTTGAGTGCAGTGTTCCCTAGCCGCCACGGATTTCAGGATCGCGTGCACCTCATGGCCTTCATCGGCGCGGAATGTGCAGGTGAGGGTTGATATGCCATCGGGCTGATGCGACATATCGAGTTGTTCCTCGGATTCATAGGCGGAGCGTTCCGCTGCAGGTGGATCTATCTGGGTGATAATCTCCTTGATCTTTTCGGTGATGGTGCGTGCGGTGATGAGCACTTGTCGAGGCTTGGTGGGGGTGAGCAGACGGATTATCTCTTCCTCCACAAGCGGAAGGAGCTCGTCTTTCACTGAGACACAGGCATGTTCGATTGCCACCAAGCGGGCACGGTCGAGGTGTCTGCATAGTTAAGGCAAATTCACGCAAGCGAGGCATGCGTTTGAGCTGATCTGCGATATAGAGGTTTGTGCGAATAACCCCGCACCCTAGCCCCGTTCCCACAACAAGGCAGCGGATAAAGGAATCCTCATCCACTTCCTCCAAACCATCTGGGAACAGCGCCAACCAGTCGCAGAGGAAGTTGTAGTTGGTGCGCATGGACATACACGCGCACGGATCAGCAGGATCGCAACACGTGTAATATGCTGTTGTTTCAGTCATATTTTCCCCGAGATACTAAAAATTCTTTCCTAGCACCTACTCTACCAAACCTCATCGCCTGTAGCAACCAAAAATAGGAAAAATTTTCGATAAACTTTACGCCGCTCCGCAAGCGCTCCACCCTATACCGGCCCAGCCTTCGCTACGGCCTCCTGCCCACCGGACCGTGCCCGTATGGTCACATCCAGCCCGTCAACGGAGCATTCAACAACCGACGCGCCATTCACAACAGCCACTCGATCAGCAGCCGAACATGCATCCCGCCCGTAGTAAGCGGCGTAGGCTCCGGCCACGGCAGCGAGGTCGCTGGCAGTTTGAGCGCGGTGCTTGTCCACCACCATGCCACCCAGCCACGCAATGGTAAGAAACACACTCACCAGCGCAGCGATAATCCCTGCGGTGGTGATGCTGCTCATGGTTTCTCAGCCGGGTACACGGCCTCGGCCTCCATGGTGCCCAGCGGGCTGGGGACTTTCGCCACTGCCCGCACCAGCTCACCATCGTGAGCAATATCGACAGTTCCCCGTGGTGGTGTGTACTCGGTGCCAATGGCGTGCGCCCTGGCGGCTGCACCGGCGGCGTCAACAGCAGCGATGTAGTCCGCCAGGGTCACTAATCCACTCACCATGAGTGCCCCCACCAGCACCAATGAGCTGAGCGCTAGGGCGGCTTCAATGGTGACGGATCCTGTGTCGTTCATTTAACGTCGGCTCAACGCATCCGTGATGATGCCCTGCAGGGCCTCGCTGATTCCGCCGCCGCTGACCACCAGGTACAACGCCCCGGCGAGCGCTGCTGCGGCGAGGCTGCCCAGCGCGTATTCGATGGTGCTCATTCCGCGATCATCGCTATGAAATTGCTGAAGTTGCTGCAACATTTTTTACTTCCTTTAGTTCAACATGGTTGCCCCGAGGCTGATCACCGTTGGCGCCAGCCCCAGGATGAAAAATGCAGGTAGGTAGCACACTGCGAGGGGCAGGGCAATGAGTACGCCTGCCCGTTCGGCTGCGGCGGTGGCCGCGTGCGCGGTGTCGTTACGAAGTTTGTCCACAATGCGTTCGCACCCCGTCGATAACGCGCCCCCGGAACGTTCAGACATGGTGGCCAGTGCGGCGAGTTCCCCCAACCCTTCGATGCCGCGCATGGGTTCCCACGCCCGCCCAGCACCCACCCCGATGGCAAGAAGGGCCTGTACGCTACGCCATTGCTCGTTCTCACTGACGCTTGCCACCGCCGTAGCGGCGTGCGCAGTGCTGAGTCCCGAGTGAATGCAGGCAGCGAACAACTCAATGTCAGCCGCAATGGCCAGGATGTCTGTGGGGCCGTCACGCACGCGTATCGACGCCCTCCGCTCAATCCGCATTGACGGTGCCACCCCACCGTCGTAGCCAGCACGAGACAGGCTAAAGCCAGCAGCATCATGATGTCGCCTTCCCCAGCGATTCGTTGCGACCAGACAAAACCAGCTGTGGTCAATCCGGTACCCGCCACCAGGAGGACTCCCCAGTGCCGCCCCCGAGTAGAAAGTGCAGCGGATCCGCCCCCAACAGTCCACCCATGCCAATCCCCACAACCGGAAGAATGCTCAACACCATCGCTGTGGCCTTAGGCCCCTGCAGCGCAGCACGCGTCGCAGCAGCGTGGGTGAGCTGGGCGTCGATACGCCGTTGGGCGTTTTCGCACAGCGCCACCAGCGGAATGCCGTGCCGTGCTGCTACCTTCCAGAGTTGCCCCACACGGACCAGGTCGGGGCAGGAGGAACTGATAAGAACATTGGCACCATCGCCACCTCCAGCGGACCGGGCGGCGGCGACTCGCACGGCGTCGCGAAGCTCCGAAGGCGCATCAGAACTGAGCGAATCAACCGCCACCCCCAACGCGTGCGGCATACCGTTCCCGGCGCGCAGATCCCCAATCACGAACCCCAAGAACGTGCTGGTGTGAGAGCGTATCGCGGTGGCTCGGGCGCGCTGGCGCGCGGTGCGGATCGCCCAGACGATAGTCCCGACCACCAGCATCGCACTGAGGATCAGACTCACCGGCCCTTTCAACAGGACCAACAGCAACACGGCAAGCGCTGGTGTTTTCTTCCAGGTTTTTCGCTCCGTAATGCGATGCAGCGGCGCGGCATCGGGCACGAGCAACGCGCCCGCGCACAGCAACAGCGAGGTCATGACGCAAGCTCCTCGAAACCCGGTTGTGGTCCAAGGTCGGATTGCCACAGCACACGGGTGCGTACCGGGTTTCCTTCCAGTACCCCAATCTGATGCAGAATACGTCCGTGCGGGGTGCGTCGCATGGCCAGCACCACGCGGATGGCCGCGCTGAGCTGGGAATGCAGTGCCGCACGATCCAGCCCACCGAGAGCGGCGAGGGCTTCCATGCGCGCCGGGATTTCCATCAAGGAATTGGCGTGGATGGTGCCGGCACCACCTTCGTGCCCAGTGTTGAGCGCGGCGAGCAGGTCCACCACTTCCGCCCCACGTATCTCACCGACAATGATGCGGTCAGGCCGCATACGCAGAGCCTGTTTCAACAGGTCCGACATGGTGATCTGGCCCTGACCTTCCACATTGTTGGTGCGGAGACCAGGTTCACCACATGCGGGTGGGGCGGGTGCAGCTCAGGGGTGTCTTCGATGCAGATGATGCGTTCGTTGTGCCCGATGGCAGCCAGCATGGCACCCAACAACGTGGTTTTCCCGCTGCCAGTGCCGCCCACCACCAGGAAGGCTTTCTTGGATTCCACAATCCCCCGTGAGAGTGTCAGCAATATCGGAGGGCATGGTGCCGCGATCCACCAGGCCATCAAGCGTGGTCACTGCCTGGCGAAGCACACGCAGGGACAAGCATGTACCACCATCCGCTGGCGGGCTGAGCAGGGCGTGAACACGAATGCTACTGTCGTCATCCCGGCGGAGACGACCATCAGCAAAGGGCTGCGCATCATCCAAACGCCTGCCACACGCCACGGCGAGCCGGGTAGCCAGCTGGCGGACCTCATCATCCGAATCGAAACGCAAGCCCGCTTTCTGCAGGCCCTGCCCGCGATCAAACCAAATACTGTCCGGCCCGTTGACCACCACGTCCGTCACCCCCTCTATTGCCAGCACTTGCTCCAAAATCCCTGCCCCCGTCGAATCGTTGCGCAGTTTACGTAGCACCCCCAGCACATCAACATCGCTGATCACCCCCGCTTCTTCCCGCACCAACTGCGCAATATCAGCGGCCGCCGCGCCGGGGCGTTCTGCCAGCCTGCGCTGCACTTTCTCCACCAGCGCCTCATACATTGAGCTCATCCATCACATCCAGTGCCACCTTGGTCAGCGGCCGGGGAATACTGTGCAATCCTTGGGTTTCCACGGTTTTAGCCAGCCGCGGCACATGGGCTACCTCCCCCACGATGGGCAGCTGGGCCACGCGTTCCACCTCGTCCGCGTCCATGCCCGACCATCCCCGATGCCTCAGCACCCCGATCGGGTGGATACGCTGAGCTTTCAGTTGTGCCGCCAGAGTGGTAGCCGCCGCTACGGCCCGAACCTCAGCAGGAATGACCAGCGCCACCAGATCACATAAACCCAGAACAGCCGCGTCGCAGGTATCCACCACCACAAGATTGTCGCCTGTTTGCGCACATTCCACAGCGGAACTGACCCGCGCCGGGTCGAGCGAAAAGCCATCAGCCATGGTGGTACGTGCGCTGGTCAGCACGGCCACCTCGCTTTTGGTATGTGGCAGCGCCTGCCACAGATCCGATGCCCCGACGAAACCGTCACCGAGGTTCAGGTCCTGCCACCGCGCGCCGGGCGTGTTTTCAATTCCCAGCAGGAGGTCGGCACCGCCGTAGGGCACGGCATCGATCAGCAGGGCGGGTGCACCGGTCAGGGCGATGCTGGCGGCAAGGACGCTGGTTCCGGCACCGCCGCACACCCCCATGACTCCGATGGTGCGAGCGGTGCCGCGTGCCCGGTTGTGACGCCCCAGCATCGCCAGCAGTTCCGGTGCCTGCGCGGGCAAGAGAAACGCGTGCTCAGCATGGCATTCCATGGCGCGTCGCCAATCCACAGGCCCCGGGTCCAGCCCCAGGAAGAACACGCGGTCACGGCGTTCGTGGGTGAATACGGCGGCGGTGGCGGCGTCGACAAGCACGGCTGAGGCGCTTCTTGACGCCCGCACAACCTCCGCAGGCACACACGTTTCCACCACTGGCCGCCCCGTGGCTGCTGCAACGTGCATGGCTTCTGGATGCAGAACCGGATCCTCGACGGCAACCACGATGGCTTCTTGCTGTACACCTGACATGCCTTCATGCTGCGCTTGCTGGGGCGTGCCCGGCAATAGGCATACATGCAGGTTGTGGATAACTCGTCTAGGAAGCAATGCTTGTGGATAACGTTCTACAAGCCAGCAATTTTTGAGCTATGGCGACACGAAACGAACAGCCAGCTTCCCCGTCGTTTCTCCACGCTCTAGGGCTTCCAGGAACTGCGGCAACTGCTCGTGTCCACCCACGGCGGTGAGATCCACTCGAACATCGCCACGCGCCACTGCCTCCAGCGACCATGCCAGGGAATCCGTGCCGTCTGCAGGGTGTTCGGCTAGCCAGGCACCAACGTTGAACCCAGCTGCAGTTTTGTTTTCCAGCCAGAGTGCCAGCGTGCCGATCTCCACATCCGGTGCCTGCGAGGCATTACCCACTCTGACCAGGCGACCGCCACTGCGGAGCACACGAAAGCCCTGGGTGGTGGCGTCGCCGCCCACCGGGTCAACAACAATGTCGTAGGTGCCGTCGGGAATGTCGCGCAATTCACTCCGCAGGTAGGCGGTTCGGTACCCGGATTTGAGGGCTAAGGCTTGTTTTTCCGGGGTACCGACGACCGCGTCACACGGTCCCGCACCCAAAGCCCGGGCCACCTGCTGGAACTGCGAGCCCAATCCCCCAACCCCGGCGTTGACCAACAGCGATTCGCCTTCGGCGAGGCGCGCGACCGTCGTCAAGGCGAGGTGCGCGGTCACAGTGTTGATGGGCACCACCGCCGCGAGGTCATGATCCAGCTTCTGAGGGATGGGGGCGACCAGCGTTGCTGGGGTGCACACAACCTCGGCGAAGCCCCCGGCAGCTGGAAGGATTGCGGCGACCAGCTGCCCTTCGGCGAGGTGATTCACGCCCTCACCAAGAGCACGGACAGTGCCCGAAACCTCCAGGCCGGGAACGAAGTCCGGGTTCGAGGGCATGGCCCCAATAGTCCAGAGGGCATCAATAAGCCCCAGTCCAGCGGTATGAACCGTGATGCTTACCTGCCCAGGTTCCGGTGTCGGTTCTGGTTTCTGCACATACTGCAGGCCACCATTATTCACTGTGTAGGCGTACACATTTCCTCCTATATCAGTAGGCTTACATAGGACAGTATACTGATATAAAGGGCAGACTGGTCAAGCGAATCTGGAGATGAAAATACTTTATGCAAACCTGTTGCACTAACGGCGTTCAACCTTTAAAGTAAAGAAGGCAAGAGCGCGTTATCCCTGCTAGATAATACTTTTCCCCACCTGCTCCTGCATAAAAGGACGGTCCGCGTCTCGGGGGGGTGTGGCGCGGACCGTCATCACCCGGTTTCGGGGGGGTGAACCGGGGCAGGCCACACTGTATATCGGGGCCTTGCGAAATCCATTATGGCACACGATTTTAAGTAGCGCAACTCCGACTTCTACCACACGTTTTGTCTGGGTGTCGCTAGACTGGGCGCTGTGAAGAAAGCAGATCAGTCAGCCTCCCGCGTCGCGGCGTTTTTTGATCTGGACAAGACAATTATCGCCACTTCCTCAGCATTTGCCTTCGGCCGGGAGTTCATGAACAACGGACTCATCACGCCTGTAGAGGCGCTACAGCTCAGCATGGCCAAAGCAATGTATATGTTCGCCGGGCACACCAGTGATCAGATGGATTCAACACGCGACCAGCTAGCCACCATGGTCGCCGGGTGGGATGTCGAGCAGGTCCGCACCATTGGCGAGGAAACCCTTCACAACGTGGTGACTCCCACCATCTACGCGGAGGCCCGCGATCTGATCAAAGCCCACCACGAACAGGGCCACGAAGTGATCATTATTTCCGCCTCCGCCACAGACTTGGTGGAACCCATCGCCCGGGAACTCGGGGTGGACCGCACTGTGGGCAGTCAGCTCGGTATAAAAGATGGAAAATACACCGGCGAGGTGCTGTTTTACTGCAAAGGGCCCGCAAAGGCTGAGGCCATTAATGCACTGGCCAAAGAACGGAACTATGACCTCAGCAAAAGCTTCGCCTATTCGGACTCCGCCACGGACCTGCCCATGCTGGAAGCCGTGGGACATGCCGTAGCTGTCAATCCCGATCGTGCTCTCAAGAAGGAGGCATTGGCACGGGGGTGGGACATTCGCAGCTTCAAAAACCCAGAACCCCTGTTTCAAACTCGGGACATGGGCATTGGCGCAGGCGTGGTCGCGGGCATTGCCGCCGTCACCGTTGGCGGGTGGTGGCTTGCCCGCCGAGGAAAGCCCGGTCCAGCTTAAACAGCACGCGCTATCCCCTCGGCCTCTTCAGCCCCAGCTTCCCAGGCGCGCAGCAGGAAAACCGGATCTTTAGGGATCGTCCTGGTGGCGGTGTAGGTACGTTTCGGGGACGGCCAACCCTCGCGGATCAAAACCCGTCATCACAGCCGTCACCTGGGACGCCACACGCGCAATACTGCCGCTGCGGTGGCCAAAAAAATTCACCGGCTTCAAGTTCCATGTGCACAAAAACCGGAAGTAGCCCGGCACGGGGATGGGCAGGACCAACAATGAGTTGCGCGAGCGTCGATAGGCGTGAGGCACCGGAGAGTGGGGTACCGGAGCCACCAAGGAGGGCATCGAGACGCGCGAGCACCTGCAACGGCGCGCGTTGGAAGGTGCGGGCAGTGGCTTGCAGCTGGGCGGGCGCGAGGAGACTGTAGGCGCTGACCTCCGCATCCTCACTACCCCCGCTGAGGAGAGCGGACAGGCGAGCACCCCGGACCGCCGATTCGGAGCTTGTGATCTCCGAGCGGCGCAGATTCACGGGGCGTCGATGCACAGCGGCAATCGCAGCTGACGCGCGCTGCTCCGCATCCGCTACCCCTGCCACAGTGGCCAAAGCGTCAAGGGGGTGCGCAAAAGACATGAACCGAGGATACTCTTGAGTGATAAGTTCACATAACACTGAAAATCGTGGCACGATTGGCTATAGATTCAATTCGCTGATTTTGGAGGATTACGCACCGTGAGCAACACAAACGGACTATTCACTGATGGATCTGACCCCTACGCTCCGCGCGCGAATTCCATCCCCTTAACAGATTCGGATGCGTACACCGCAGAAAACGGGTCCATTGGCGACCTGGTCAGCGATGCCACCGCCCAAATGTCCAGCCTGGTCCGCGCCGAAGTGGAGTTGGCCAAGGCGGAGATCGCCACGGAAGTGAAAAAGGGTGTCTGGGGCGGCGGCCTGTTCGGCGTGGCTGGCATTATTGCGCTGTATAGCTCATTCTTCTTTTTCTTCTTCGTCGCGGAGGTGCTGAACATTTGGTTGCAGCGCTGGGCTGCGTTCCTCATTGTGTTCATCATCATGCTGGTTCTTGCAGGCTTGTTCGCCCTGTTCGGCTGGAGAAAGGTCAAGAAGATCGGCATGCCTAAAGAGACCATCGAATCGGTCACGGAGCTGCGACAACTCATCCCCGGCAAGGGATCTAAAGCCATTGATGCCCCCGACGGTGGGATGTATAGCTAATTGGGTTCCCTCTCCCCCTCTGAAGTTGCTGTAGAAGGCCCTTTTAGTCACGAGTTCGTGCATACCCGTGGTGTCCGGCTCCACGCCGCCACTGCTGGCGACCCCACAGACCCCCTGATTCTCCTCCTCCACGACCACACCGGGGGCTGGTTTGATTACATTCACTCCATTTCCCCGCTCGCGGCGGCTGGGTTCCACGTTGCGGCATTGGACATGCGGGGATTCGGCATGTCCGACAAACCCCCATCAGGCTATGGCATCCGCTATGCCGTGGGGGATGTCGCAGGAGTCATCCAGTCTCTAGGTCACAAGCGCGCCCACATCGTTGGCTGTGGGTCCGGGGGTGCCGTCGCGTGGACACTCGCCGCAAACTACCCTGAGCACACTTTGTCGCTCACTAGTATGTGTGCCGCCGACCCCTCCGACTATCGGCAACTCCAGCGCACGCGCCCCTGGCTGTTACTTTCGACGCCCGCCCCTTCCGCACCCCCACTCACAGGCTCCGCAGCCTCACCCACCCCAGTTTCCACCACACAGAATTGTTTGCCCAAGCTGCCGACCTGCGCACCAAAAGGTGCTGACATTGCCCATGTTGATGATGCCATGCGCAGAAACGCCCGACTCCGGTCCGCACGTTTGCCGCTGAAATGGCACAGAGACCACATCACCCGTCCAACACTTGTGATTCATGGCGATGGTATGCTCTGCCCGCATTTCCTGGAGTTCGCCGCCCGGCGCGTCCGCGGAGAGTCAGTGTCAGTCAGCCATATTCCCGAGACGAAAACACTGCCTCACGTGGAAAAAAACCTGAGGATTTTTGTGGCCTCGCATTGACCTTTGTGGGCTAGCGGGCCACACAGTTTTGGGTATTCACGGGGTCAACAAGCTTAGTGATGTCCCCAATCTTGCCCTGCACGTCGGCTGCAGTGAGGACGTATCCGGTGTCCGTGTTGTCGGTAGCGGCACCAAACACCACACCAAGAACGTTGCCATTGACGTCCACCATCGGGCCGCCGGAATTGCCTTGGCGAATGGAGCCGCGCACGGTGTACGCCTCGCGGTCCACACGCCCGCTGGCGTAGATGTTTGGTCCGTTGATGGTGATCTTGTCGCGGACCCTGGCGGGAGCAGCCTCAAAGGGACCGGAAGCGGGGAATCCCATGACGATGGCATCATCGCCGGAGGACGCTACTTCGGGCGCCCAGGGAAGTGCGGGGAGGTCTAGACCAGGGCTGCGGAGAACCGCGATATCTTCGGCCGGGTCGTAAAACACCACGCTCGCTTCTTTAACGCCGAGCGCCGTGTCAAGGTGCACGGTGTCAGTACCTGCGACGACGTGAGCGTTGGTGATCACCATGTCGGGGGCCGCCACAAAGCCGGACCCCATGAGTCGGCGGCGGCACTGCTGGGCGTCGCCAAGGATGTGGATGACGGACGGCCGCAGTTGTTCCACTAGGGCAACGTTGTCCACTTTGATGGCGGGCGCTTCGACTTCACGGGTGACGTGGTCTTCAAACGGCGAAATGAGCGGTGGCAACCCACTTTCGTTGAGCATGGCCGAGATTTTCGCAGGCAATTGCCCCATGAAGCTGGGGGTGAAATTATCCACGAACCCCAGAATGTGGGATTGCCGCACACCTTGGGCAACGGCGGACGTCCCACCAGTGGCCAGCGGGATGGCCACAAGCCACGCAACGATGAGGGTGGCTAGAGCCTGGAACACTGCCCCAATGGTCGAGTCGATACGCTGGGCGCTTTTGAGCCGCATGTTGTCCCGCACCCCGGCCCCCAGCAGGCCACCAACAAGGTTACCCATGCCCACCAGCAGCACCACTGTGCCCAGTCCCAGAAGGAAACGGAGGGCGGTGCTGTCGGTAAGTCCCATGATTTTGGGGGCCAATCCGGCACCACAGATGAGTCCAAAGACCACACCGATGGTACTGAGCACGGAGGCGAACGCCCCTTGCCGCCAGCCGCCCCACAGGGCGAGTAGAAGTGCGATGACGAGCAGGCCGTCGGTCAAAACGCCTGGGTTGTGGGTCACTATGTTCCTCGTGTGTCGTGGTAGCTATTTTGGTGAGCTACCTCAGCCGTTCATTATTGCGCGATTGTGCCAGGGTTGTTTGGAGATCGTGCACCGTGTCTCGGTCCCATTCTTCCTCCCAGCCGGCTTGGTGTAGGGCGGCACTCAGGAGACCACCGGTGAATCCCCAGATGATGTAGTCATTGATACGGAACGCCGGACCGCTCCACTTATTCCACCCTACTGTGATTCGGTTAGCGGGGTCGATGAGCTGATAAACCGGCACGTCAAATACAGCATCGGCTTCCTCAGGGCTGACCACCCCCACATTCATGGGGGTATGCCAGTGTCCGAGAACGGGGTGAACGGGGTAGCCGCTGGCGAGGATATGCACCTCACTGAGCTGCGCGAGGGGGGTGACGGTAGTGCGATCTAGCCCGGTTTCCTCCCAGGCTTCCCTAAGGGCACAGTCCACGATGTTGGCATCAGTGGGGTCAAGGCGACCGCCGGGGAAAGGCGATCTGCCCAGAATGCGAACGCATGGAGGGTGAGCGGTGGGTGAGCAGCACCGCGGCGTCGTTAGGCAGGGTGGCACTGGTTTCGGTGCCGGAAAACAACATGAGCACGGCGGCTTGTTTGGCTGCGGTAGTGGGCGGGCGCTGTTCCGTGGTGCGGACGGTATCCACGAGTCGATGCATCCAGACGGGTGCCGCCTCGGGGTTCAGGCTGGTGTTTACTCCGGGTGAGTCGTGATTCATGCGAGTGCCTTGTTCACAGCGTCTTCCACTTCCTCAATGCTGCCGAATGCTTCAGTGTAGGTGGCTCGGACCTGACCGTCTTTATCAATGACAACTGTAATGGGCACTACGCTGGGAAGGCTGTATTTAGCAGCGAAGATGTTACGATCATCCTGGTAGCTGGGCAAAGAAATATCCAGCTCATTAAGCATGGCGGCACCGTTGGCTGCATTGGTATCGGCGTGTACACCCACCACGTTGAGGTCTGGATGAGTGGCGGCGAGGGTGTCAAAAAGCGGCAGTTCCGTGCGGCACGGCTCGCACCACCACGCCCACACATTCACGACGGTCGCGCGGGGTTCGGCATCCCCAAACTCTCCACCAAGACACGGCAAATCCACCCCGCCCACCTGCCGGGTTGGGCAGTTCGGGCGCGCCTGAATGGCTTGCTCCACACTTGTCGACGCCTCCTGCCCGCCGTTGACCGATCGCAGCATCATCGGCACCACAGCCACCAGCATCGCAGCGATCACCACCACGCCCACGAAAAACCACGTGAGGTTAGTTTTCATCGTTTACTCCAGCCATGTGAAACAAATGTTCTCTGTCTGGACTTTTTACCAGAGCTTGAGCTAACGGTATTTCTGTTGGTCCGACTTTTCCATATGAGGGGCATTGTTTGGCCAGAAAACACACGCCGCATGCAGCCTTTCTGCTATGGCACACGCGGCGACCATGGAAGATAACACGATGAGAGAAAAGCGTCCATTCCCGCTTCTCTATGAGCTGTTCAAGGGCGTGCTCCACTTTTACTGGGTCTTTGTCATGCGTCAAACCCAGTCGCCTCACGATCCTGCCAAAGTGCGTGTCCACCGTCAGACCAGGGATACCAAAGGCGTTACCCAGCACCACGTTTGCCGTTTTCCTGCCCACCCCCGGAAGCTTCACCAGATCCTCCAACCGTGGGGGTACTTCCCCACCAAAATCCTCGTCGAGCATCGCCCCCAAACCAATGAGATTTTTTGCCTTCGCCCGAAAGAAGCCAGTTGAGCGGATGTACGTTTCCAGTTCCTCCGGGTCAGCGTGGGCATAGTCAGCTGCTGTGGGGTATCGCTCAAACAAGGCCGGGGTAACCTGATTCACCCGCACGTCGGTGCATTGCGCACTCAGTACTGTTGCCACAATCAATTCAAGGGCGTTAGTAAAATTCAGCTCGGCTTGTGCGTTGGGGTAAGCCTCCGCCAGGATGCGGTTGATGCGCCGCGCCCTGCGTTTGAGCGCCAGAGATGTCTCCATGCCTTTTACTGTAGCGAGCAGCCTCAACACGGTATTATTGTGTGCATGACTGCAGCACTATGCCTTCTCACACCTGTTATTTTGGCGGTTTTTGCTATGCAGATGGAACGTTTTGAAGCCTTCAGCACTCGCAGCTCACTTCCCGCCACCAACGAACCGAAAAAAGCAGAAAAGTAAACACACTTCCCCACTGCTCCTATGCAGGTTCTCGATCCAAGCACCGAACAGGTCACTTTAACTCCTGCAAAGTGACAAAGAACATAGTAGAGTGTCTTAGAGAGCACAATTTCTAAAATATTTTCGGCCATCAAACCATTGCCTCGCGTAATTCCGCCGGACGCCACCCATGGTCCAGGCCGAGATATGAGACATGTTTCATATGCTGACTAAGGAGTATCGAGTGGAAGCAGTTCAGGAAATCCTATCGCGGGCTGGCATTTTTCAAGGCGTCGATCCCGTGGCCGTGGGCAACCTGATCCAACAATTGGAAACCGTACGGTTCCCGCGCGGCGCAACAATCTTTGAAGAAGGCGATCCTGGTGATCGCCTGTACATCATCACCTCCGGCAAGGTAAAACTCGCCCGCCACGCCCCCGACGGCCGTGAAAACCTCCTCACAGTGATGGGTCCCTCCGACATGTTCGGCGAATTATCCATCTTTGACCCAGGCCCCCGCACTTCCTCCGCCGTGTGCGTGACCGAAGTGCACGCCGCCACCATGAACTCGGACGTGCTGCGCACCTGGATCTCAGAACACCCGGAAATTTCGGAGCAACTTCTGCGTGTGTTGGCACGCCGACTGCGCCGCACCAACGCCTCGCTCGCTGACTTGATCTTCACTGATGTGCCCGGTCGTGTGGCAAAAACGCTACTGCAACTGGCCAATCGCTTTGGCACCCAGGAAGCAGGCGCACTACGCGTGAATCACGACCTCACACAAGAGGAAATAGCACAGCTGGTGGGTGCCTCCCGTGAAACGGTCAACAAGGCACTGGCAACGTTCGCCCATCGTGGGTGGATTCGCCTGGGAAGGAAAATCAGTGTTGATCTGCGACACTGAACACCTTGCCAAGCGAGCCCGCTAAACCCCCGCTACCTTGTCCAGGTAGCGGACTGTCACCCTTGTGGACTGCTCTGCTGCTCCACGCAGCACTGGGTCCACATCGGTGTAAACTTCATCCACAATCTGCTTGAGTGTGGCATCGTGACCGAGTTTCTCTCGCGCTGCCTGCACTTGTGCCAGACGTTGCTCGCGGCGGTCAAGATACTTACGGGCCAGGAGCGACAAATCCTCATGTTCTGGGCCATGCGCGGGCAGCAGCATCACGCCCTTGCCACGATCTTCCAGCATGTGGAGGGTGTCAAGATACGCACCTAGGTCACCATCTGTTTCGGAAATCATGGTTGTGTGTCTGCCAGCAATCGTGTCGCCAGTGATAATGCCCTCTAGCGTGGAATCATGAGGCACCCCACTCCACACGAAAAAGCACGCCGAATCAGAGGTATGCCCTGGAGTGTGCACCACTTCAATCTGAGGCGTGACCCCCTCAAGCGTAATAATCTCCCCGTCCACTAGTGGTTCCGCACCCCGACAGTAGGTAGGATCAAAACCCCGCACCGGCGCCCCTGTGAGTTGGCGGAAACGATCAATCGAATCAGCATGATCTTGATGCCGGTGTGTAATCAGCACCAAAGCAACCTCTTCGGCTTTGTTGTGCACAATGTTGAGGTGCCCTTCATCGTCAGGACCCGGGTCAATCACAATACTGCGTGAATCCTCCGGCGCCCGAATGACCCACGTATTTGTACCATCTAAAGAGCTATAACTGGGATTGGCGCATAATACTACTGCTGCGGACTGTGTTACTGGCCGCAGCTGATTGTAAGCAGGGTGCTTCATGCACACTAGCTTAATGCCCAATCCCGTTCTCGTGTGCGCTTAATGAGCAATTTGTGCCCAGGTTAGTGGGCAATCTCTACAACAAGTTCCACCTCAACAGGTGAACTCAACGGTAATTCGGCCACTCCCACTGCGGATCGCACATGTGCTCCCGCATCGCCAAAAATTTCGCCGACAAGATGCGAAGCACCGTTGACCACAGCTGGCTGGCCGGTAAACCCCTCGGCTGAGGCCACGAATCCCACGATCTTGAGTACCCGCGTCACCGCGTCGATCCCCACCAAAGCATCCACAGCGGCAAGCGCGTTCAACACCGCTTGGCGCGCATAGGTAGCGGCATCTTCTGGAGAAATCTCCGCGCCAACCTTGCCAGTGGCGGGGAGAACGCCGTCAACGAAGGGCAGCTGGCCGGACGTCCACACCTGATTACCCACCTGCAGAGCGGGAACATAGGCGGCTACGGGAGCAGCGACGTCGGGAAGCGTAATCCCCAGCTCAGCGAGCCTAGTACTGTGCATTAGTTTTTCTCCCGCTTGAGAAAGGCGACCAGGTTCTCTGGAGTTGGCCCTGGCATCACCGTGACCAGTTCCCAGCCATCCTCACCCCAGGTGTCCAGGATTTGCTTCGTGGCGTGAGTTAGTAGCGGTACGGTAGCGTATTCCCATTGTGTATGACTCATGAAGTCCACTGTACCTACCCTATCCGTGGGCAGGCGTTGTGTTCATTGCACGCTTATTAAATCCCGATCAGTTCCCCACCAGCGGCAAGGTAGGCCGCCCAATCTGTAATGTCAGGATTTTTCCGCAACAGCGCCCGGCGCTGTCGCTCAGTGAGCCCACCCCAAACTCCAAATTCTACACGGTTGTCCAGCGCATCCGCGCGACATTGGAGAAGCACGGGGCAATGTCGACAAATTGCAGCAGCCCGGCGTTGCTCTGCCCCACGGACAAACAGGGCGTCAGGATCCCCGTTACGACACTTGGCTTGAGTAACCCATTCACCACGCTCCAACGACGCCGTTTGCGCTGTTCCGCAGGCATATGAGTTGCGCTGGGAATCGGTGATGAGTGAGGTTGTCATTCTCTCAGTCTCCTGGTGGGTGCCTTTCAGATACATTTGTAAGTCTATTCACTTGGGTGGTCCTATGTCGAATGTGTCACACAGGCCGGGGTTATTTTGGTTTCCTCCACGGCAGAATGTGCGTAGGGTGAAGGGGTGTCCTTGATGAAATCTCTGACAAACGTCTGCGCCGCCGTGCTTGCCGCCGGCGTAGCTAGTGCGCTCAGCCTAGCCCCGTTAGCTGGTCTTTCCGGAATGGCACTGGCCAAAACCCAGGAAACCATGACAGCAAACCTGACCGACCTCACCAACGGCGATGCCCCTACAGTGACCACAGTCACAGACAATGCAGGCTCCCCCATTGCGTGGTTATATAACCAGCGACGTATCAACGTCGAGGGTGACCAGATATCACCAGTGATGAAGCAAGCCATTGTCAGCATCGAAGATCGCCGCTTCTACGAGCACAAAGGCGTGGACTGGCAAGGAACCATCCGAGCCATGGCCGCCAACATGTTCTCCGGTGCCGTGGAACAGGGTGCATCCACCATCGACCAGCAGTATGTGAAGAACTACCTGCTTCTGGTTGATGCCAAAGACGAGTCCGAGCAGATCGCCGCCACCGAGACGAGCTATGCGCGCAAAATACGTGAAATGCGCATGGCATCGGACCTGGAGGAGCGACTGAGTAAGGACGAAATTCTGACGCGCTATCTCAACATTGTGCCGTTCGGCAGCGGCGCGTTTGGCATTGAGTCCGCTGCAAAAACCTACTTTGGCATCTCCGCCAAGGACCTCAATGTGCCTCAATCTGCCATGCTCGCGGGTATCGTGCAATCGTCGTCATATCTGAACCCCTACACCAACAAACAGGCCGTTATTGACCGCCGCAACACCGTGCTGGACACCATGGTGAGCTCTGGAGCCATTACGGCGGAGGACAGCGCTAAGTACAAGCAGGAACCACTCGGTGTGCTGGAGGAACCAGAAAAACTTCCCTCAGGCTGCATTTCAGCAGGAAACAAGGGGTTTTTCTGTGACTATGTTGTGCGCTACCTGGAAGAAAAGGGCATCAGCTCTGATGACCTAAACAAGGGCGGGTACACCATCAAAACCACCCTGGATCCGAATGTGCAGGAAGCCGCCCACAATGCTGTGGTCAGCCAGGCCGATCCACAAGCAGACGGCGTGGCCGAGGCATTCAACGTGATTGAACCGGGTCAAGATTCCCGCCATGTGCTAGCCATGACCAGCTCCCGCAACTATGGCCTGGACGCTGACAACATGGAAACCGTGCTGCCGCAAACAACCTCCATGGTGGGCAATGGTGCCGGCTCTGTGTTCAAGGTGTTCACCGCTGCCGTGGCGATGCAAAAAGGCATGGGCATCAACCAGGTGTTGAGCGTGCCCAAACGCTATGAGGCGCGCGGCATGGGATCCGGCGGTGCCGCCGGTTGCCCACCCGCGACCTATTGCGTGGAAAACTCCGGCAACTACAAGGGCAGCATGACGCTCCAGGAAGCGCTTGCGCAGTCCCCTAACACCACATTCGTGCAGCTCATTGAGAACGTAGGTGTGTCCGAAACCGTGGATATGTCTGTGCGCCTGGGCCTGCGTAGTTACACACAGCCGGGTAGCTATGACGGCGAACAGTCAGTCGCGGACTTTATCAAAGACAACAACCTGGGCTCCTACACTCGGCCCCACAGCGGTGAACCCCTTGGAGCTGACTAACGTGGCCGCCACCATCGCTTCTGATGGCATGTGGTGTGAGCCGAACCCCATCCTTGAAATCAAGGACCGCCACGGCGAAAAGGTGGACATTGACACCCCTGACTGCGAACAGGTTCTAGAGCCGGATATTGCGCGTGGACTGGGCATTGCACTGAGCCACGACACGAAGAACGGTACCGGTGCTGCCGCCGCAAACTCCTACGGGTGGAGCACTCCGGTGGCCGCTAAGACCGGAACCTCGGAGTCCCACCAATCCTCAGCATTCCTGGCATTCAACAGCGGTTTCGCTGCCTCCTCCTACGTGTTCAACGACGGCGGCACCGTCTCCCCGCTGTGCACCGCGCCTCTGCGCCAGTGTTCCTGGGGCAACCTCTACGGTGGTATGGAGGCCGCCCGCACCTGGTTTGCCGCAGCGAACCAGGTCCCGGCAGCATTGCAAGGAACGCTGCCACCTGCGGACGGAAGTTCCTTTCGCGGCGCGTCCAACAGCTCCGTCCCGGACGTCTCAGGGTTGACGGAAGCTGAAGCCCGAGCGAGGCTTCAACAGGCAGGATTCACCGTCAATACCGTGAATGTTCCAGGGAACGGCACTCCTGCTGGCCACGTAGTCAGTGCTGATAACGGCACGGCCATGCTCGGCCGTGGCACCGTTACCCTCCGAATCTCCGACGGCACCGGGTTTCCTGGCGGTGGCGACATCACCCAAGATCCCGTCACCCTGGATGAAATCACCTCGCTGTTGGAGTCACTGCTGAATCCGTAGGCGCACTGCCTCCGACAGCCGCTTACCGTCCGCCTGACCTGCAACTTCTTCGGTCACGGCGGACATCATGCGTTTCATGTGCTTCATCGTCAGCGGCTCTCCCAACTCCGCTTCCAATGCGGCGGCATGCTTATTGACGACCGCGGCCACCGCGACGTCGTCAAGCTGCTGCGGGAGGTATTCCTCAAGGATCGTGGCCTCGGCGATCTCGGCGTCGGCAAGCTCCTGGCGGCCCGCCTCAGCGTAAATTGCGGCCGACTCCCTGACGCTTTTCACCTCGCGGCGGATAACCGCCAGAACATCTGTGTCGGTGAGTTCGTGCTTGGCCCCCTCCACCGACTCGTAGATGACGGCGGCCTTCAACATGCGCAGCGTTGCTGTGCGTTCCTTGTTGCGGGCCTTCATGGAGTCTTTCAAATCAGCAAGAATTTTATTCTGTAGTTCGCTCATAACAGCAACGATACTCGCGGGGCGCGGACGGACAGGTAGTCTAGGTTCGTGGTTCACAAAGCAGTTAAAATCCTCGCATCCCTTCCCCTTATCGGCGGTGTAGCCGGGCTCGCGCTCGCCGCCTGGGGAAACCGCGAACTCACCCAGTTCACCCTTCACGAGTACACCCTGCCCCTCCTCGAACCAGGAACGCTACGCGGCGAGAAAGAATTCCGCATCCTGCACATTTCCGACCTGCACATGCTGCCCAATCAGCCGCACAAAAAAGAATGGGTGGCCGCGCTGGACCAGCTGGCGCCCGACCTTGTGATCAACACCGGCGACAACCTCGGGCTGTCAACCCGTGCCCCACCTCCTCCAAGCACTCGACCCACTGCTCCACCGCCCAGGGTTGTTCGTCTTTGGCACCAACGACTACTACGCACCACGCCCCGTCAATCCTTTTGGCTATCTGCTGGGCAAAAAACGCAAGGTCAGCCGCATCACACTCCCCTGGGAAGGCATGAGGGCCGCCTTCATCGAACGCGGCTGGCGCGACGCCAACCAAACGCGTCACGAATTCAAAGTAGGGCCAGTACGCATCGCCGCCGCAGGTGTCGACGACCCCACCACAACCTCGACGACTACCCTGCCGTCGCCGGTGCCCCCAACAGCGACGCCGACCTCAGCCTCGCCCTCCTCCACGCGCCCGAGCCCCGCGTCCTTGAGCTTTTCGACGCCGACGGCTACCAGCTCGCCCTCTCCGGGCACACCCACGGTGGACAGATCTGCCTACCCAACGGCAAAGCCATAGTGACCAACTGCGGCATTGACCGCGAACGAGCATCCGGGCCTGCACCGCTTTGGCTCCATGCTCATGCACGTGAGCAACGGGTTGGGGACCTCGAAATACGCACCTGTGCGACTGTTTCTGCTGCCTCCGCCACGCTGCTGCGCATCGTGGAGAAGTAAGATGACATGCAGTTTTGTTGTAACCTGCGTCATCGACTAAAGTATTCCGGTAGTAACTGGACATGGCGCAGCTAGTAGCGCGCTTCGTTCGGGACGAAGAGGTCGCAGGTTCAAATCCTGTTATCCTCGACTCAGATGAAACCCACTTCACAGGTACATCGTGAAGTGGGTTTTAATTTTCTACAGCCACCAGACTTACCAGCCCAGTCTCGCGTTCAGTACCAGCAGTGCGTGAGCAAGTTTCGCCAGGCATCATCAAGAAAATCATGCGGCGCTACGCATGCGTACAAACACCGAACCCCCTACAGCCTGACACCGTGTGCGGCCGACTTTGCGCAGAGAATACGAGGTTCAGTATACATAATCGCAGCATACAGTCAATAGCGCATCGCAGCAAACTCACTACCATCCGGCATATATTTTCGCTGGACTCGTCCTCAGACCTTTCATGAAGGAAACCCATGGAACGATCCAGAAAAGCAGCGCAACTTTGCCGCTGGGATCGAAAGCTTTCGCACGGCTCTATGACATTTCTATCCTCTTGAGGTCTCAGTACTCAGAAACGCACTCGATCATGCACTCTGCACAGCAATATGGGCCAAACTGGTATCTTGGCGCAGTTCGTTTCGATGGGCGAACGTCTAACCTACTAAGCGATGCATGGAGTCGTTTACGGCAAAATATACCCAGGAAAACCAGAACAGGCAACCGTATCCGGAGGACGTTTGATCGCTAGTTGCACAGCTTTGGCACGTGGGCCTACATGCTTGATGCTGGAGGAAATAGTGGTTTACGCCCGCCCTCGACCATGTAGACCATTCCCCAGACGGACACGTCAACTTCCTCATATCCGCCTTCCTGGCGCCAAAAAGCTGCTGGTCGCGAGGGAAAGGGAGCCAGACCGAAGTTGGGCACACGAACAGATCTTTTGTTGTACATCAACACGTAACCTGCATCGCCCACCACGAATCATTAATCCAGGGAATACCGCTACCAGGCCGCAACCACCGGTTAACTACCGAGGAAGCACTGGCCGCTTGTCGTCTCCTGGCATCAATGATCGAGACGAACTGCGCACGTTTCTTTGACCAGGAATCAGATGTCACACGGCTCTCAGCAGCCGGACTCCTCGCAAACAGTGGTAACTGACAATATGCACGCTATCTCACACACTTCTCCGCACCACTACTCCCCACCAACACCAAGGAGCAGCATTACGATCAGCGCCACTGCCAGCGCGGATCCCGATCCCGGCGTTGCCGATGGTGGTAAGCGCTGAGGTTGGATAGTGCAGGGGCATGAGGGCAGAAATGGCCTGCGCCCACGATGCGGTTTCTGCGGCGGCTGAGGTTTTCCACACCCATCCCACCACGCCTACTTGGGCGATGCTACCGACAGCGAGCGCGATGCGCCCCCAACGCTCACCAAGCAGGGGACAGTAGGGCGGAACTGCCGAACACGGAAACTCCCTGCCGTGGCACACAATGTCAGAACCCCCAGCAGTGCACTCCCCACACCAAGCCCATTCGCAAGGAGAGCGAAGAGCACACTACCCACAAGCGCCAGACCACCGGATACTCCCAGCAGGTTCAGCCAGTTTCGACCACCACCGGTGCTCCAGACGTAGGCCACCCCTGCTGCGCTGACCAGCGCGGCAATGAGGAAGGCATACATGGGTGGCAAGCTGGAGGTTTTCTCAGGCTCGAATCAGTATTTTCCGCAGGTTGCACCTGTGTCACTGCGGGCAAGGCACGCTGCATGGCAGTGGTTTTTGTCCTGGGTTGCCTTAGCCATTCCGTCAATGCGCTGGACGCCGTTGTGGAGCTCACCAACGGAGGCTAACGCGGCGTCGACACCCGTGGCGTATTCCTGCATGCGGGAGGACAGCTGCTTGGAACCGTCGGTGGCTGTGTAGATGGCGTCGTGGTATTGGGAACCGGGTTGGGTGAGCTGGTTGGCGATGTCGCGGGAACCGCTGCGCAGTTGGGCGAGCTGGTCAACCGTTCCGCCACCGAGTTTGAAGCCCGCCACCTGAGAGCGGAAACCAGCGAGTTGTTTGCGGGCATCGGCAGCATCGGGAGCGGGATTGGCGGCGAGTTTGCGGTCGGCGTCGTCAATGGCGGCGAGGAGCTGCGGCTGCAGGGCAATGACGCCTTGTACCTGTTCCACAGCCTGGTCCACACCATCGGCGACTTGGCTGGCTGCGGAGCCAAGCTGTCCCGTGCCCTGCCTGGATCTGCGTCATACCGTCAGCAAGCTGTTGGGTACCGTTTGTAAAGTTCTTTTGGTCGCACCAGTCATGTCGTTGGCGCTACCAGTGAGTTTGTCCACACCTGCCACAAGTTCCCCAGTGCCGGTGACCAGAAAACCCTGATTGCGTACCCGCCTCACCCGCTGCACGCCGAGCCCCCACGAGGCTTTCGGGCGGGATCCCGTCAGTACCACCCGCTGCGGGAGCACCACTGGTGGTATCGCTGCTGTTGTTCCAGGTTTGAGAGACATCAGAACCTGATGCAGCAACATAGATAGCACCACCGATGAGCGGCAGCGCGAGGGCAAGACTGACAAGGAAGGTGCGCAAGGGGCTCATGTATGCAGTCTAGCTGTATAAAAGCCGTGAGCGCAGATGCTGACCCATAAGCAAACGCTGAACAAACAACAAGAAGCGCTGCATTCAGGCACGTGGGGTTGCCACCGCTGGTAACGTGGTTTTGTCTATAGTCCCCGATTTTTCAGGTGTGTAGTGCCGTGACCTTGCTTGTTGTGCTTGTGCTATCGGCGGTTGCTGTGGGGGTTTCCCCGTTTGCTGTTCGCGTATCGGACCGAAAAGCTGGGTGGCCGTTAGCGGCGTTGTTTATTGCCGCTGCGTGGGTGATGGGACGCCATGTCCCTGACGTTATTTCCCATTCACCATTGTCCTACAAGATAACGTGGCTTAAGGATGCCATTGCCCCAGGGATGGATATTGATTTTGCGTTGCGGGGAGATGCCCTCAGCGTATTTTTTGCCCTGTTAGCTCTTGTTATTGGCGCGGCTGTGTTTATCTATTCCGCCGCATATTTGCATAACAATGACGGCAATACCAGCTTCTATCTCATTATGTCAGCATTTATGCTGTCTGTGCTGCTACTGGTGTTGTCGGACGATGTTGTGGTGCTGTTTATTGCCTGGGAGCTGGTGTCCATTGGTTCGTTCCTGCTCATCGCCCGCGCAGGATCGGGCGGCGAGGCGGGTTCGATGCGCACATTGATCCTCACTTTTACCGGCGGTTTGACCCTGCTGGCGGCGGTGGCGATTATGGCCACTCAGGCTGGAACAACCAACCTGACGGATATTATCGCCTCGAATTTCTGGGCGGAAAAGCCGGTTTGACCACCGCCATCGCCATGCTTATCGCAGTGTCCGCGTTTACCAAAGTCGGCTCAGTTTCCTTTCCATTTCTGGCTCCCGGAAGCCATGGCCGCGGCCACTCCGGTGAGTGCGTTTCTGCACGCCGCCGCCGTGGTGAAAGCAGGCATTTATCTGCTGTTGCGTTTTTCGCCGGTATTTCATAACAATGCCGCCTGGAATGTTGTGCTCATAACGGTGGGTATGTTTACTGCCGTCATGGCCGCATTGTTTGCGGTGCAGAAAACAGATTTGAAGCGCCTGACCGCGTATTCCACGGTGTCTCATTTGGGCTGGATCGTGGCAACCATTGGCGTGGGAACGCCGTTTGCCCTGGCAGCAGCGCTAGTGCACACGTTTGCCCACGCCCTGTTTAAGTCAAGTTTGTTCATGCTGATTGGCGTGGTTGATCACCAGGCTGGGTCGCGTGACGTTCGTCGCTTGGGTTCGCTCTACCGCCAGATGCCGTTCACCTTTATTTCCGTGGTGGTGGGCGCATTGTCCATGGCTGCTGTTCCGCCGCTACTGGGGTTCATTTCTAAGGAAGGGATGCTGGAAGCATTCACCGAGGCACCCCTTCCAACCGCCGCCGTGTGGTTGCTCCTCGCCGCCGCAGCGACGGGCGCGCTGCTGACAATCACCTATTCCACTCGCCTGGTGTTCGGTGCGTTTGTGGATGGCCCCCGCGACATGTCGCAGGTCAAGGAAGCCCCCGTAGTGCTGTGGCTTCCCGCCGCTCTGCCTGGGTTGATGTCGGTGCCGCTGGCCTTCATGGTGGGTGTGCTGGACGCTCCGGTAGGGGCGGCCGTCGATACGCATGTGCACCTGGGATTGTGGCACGGGGTGAGCACGCCGCTGCTGATTTCCCTCGGTGTCCTCGCTGCCGGGGCCGTTGTGGTGTGGAAACGTCAGGCGGTGTTTGCGCTTGCCGACGCCCGCCACTTCCTCCCGTTCAACGGAAACAAGGCGTTGCAGGGGCTGCTGTTGGGCATGGCTCGCTGGGGTCGTTTTGTGGCGCGCATGGCAGATTCCTACAGCCCGACCCCGCACCTGACCTATCCGATCCTCATGATTGTGCTGCTCGCAGCCGGAACCACCATGTTCCCCGGCGTAGATGGCGTGCCCATGCAACCGCGTATGGACGGCATTGACCGTCCCATGGACCTACTGCCGCTGGCAATCGTGGTGGTGTCGGTGATCACGCTCATCACCACGCACTCGCGCCTCACCGCAGCTGTGATGCTGGGCACCACCGGCGTGGGTGTGACGTTGCAGATCCTGATGCTGGGTGCCCCAGACGTGGCGCTCACGCAGTTCCTGGTGGAGTTGTTGGTGGTGGTGATCATCATGTTTGTGCTGCGGCAACAACCCGAGTTGTTCCACCGCACGTCCAGGCCGCGTAGCGCGCGCGCCGGGATTATGGCCATCGCCGCTGGTGGCCACCTTCTGGGCGTGTGGGCGCTGTTGGGCAGGCACGAACGCCCAGAGATTGCGATGTGGTACCTGCGGGAAGCCCCCGGCATTTCGGGCGGCGCAAACGTGGTGAACACGATTCTTGTTGAATTCCGTGCACTGGATACCATGGGCGAACTTTCGGTGCTGGGTATGGCTGGTGTGGTCATTGCAGCGGTGGTCGGATCGATTCCCTCGACACCCCTTCCTGAAAGGCACCCACCCCGCGCCGTTCGCACTGCCTGAGGTGAATTCGATCCCCATGCGCATGCTGTGCCGCGCGCTGGTACCGGTGCTGAGTGTGCTGGCGTTTGTGATCTTCATGCGTGGGCACAACGATCCTGGCGGTGGTTTCATTGCGGCGTTGGTGGCCTGTGCCGCCGTGGTGGCGCGGTATTTGTCCAGGGGGTCGGACGGGCCGATCGTCAAGCAGAACACACCCTTCTACCTGACTGTCTCGGCATGCTCACGGCCCTATTCGCGGGCGTGCTGGGCTGACGCACGGGTCGTTCCTTCACCCCATTCACGGGCATATCCTGCACCAACACGTGACCACCTCCATGATCTTTGACCTGGGTGTGTTCCTCGCCGTGCTGGGCATGCTCACCCCTGGCAATTAACGCCCCTGGTGGGCACGACGCCCCTGGCGCGGACCGTGATCTCCTCCCGTTTACCCGCGGCAGCAATCATCCTCTCCCCCAGACGCCGCAGGTTGATGCTTCTGACACTTCCGAGGCTGGTGTTTCCTCATGATTATTGCTGTGACTATCGCCGTGTTGGTTGCGGGCGGGGTGTACATGATCCCGCAGCGCGGCATGGTGCGCATTGTGTTTGGCATGGGTTTGTCAGCCACGCCACAAACTTGCTGATCCTGGCCACGGGCATTGGGGCATGGCGTAGCGAACCATTTGCAGAGCGCACGCCCCTGTCCGATGCGGGCTGACCCGTTGCCGCAGGCGTTTAGATCGACGGCCATTGTGATCACAATGGCCACGACGGCATTTATGTTGACGCTGGCGGCGCTGGGTCGTTCCTGACGATACACGCACGGTGGAGGACCCAGAGGAAGAGTCGCCACTGGAGACCTGCAGGCCGTACCGCCTCGGTGTCAGAGTCGGCGGTAGCTAAGGAGGAGCAGCGATGAGCGGCGTGATGCTGCTTTTGTTCATGCGCCAGCGGCTTGGCGGGCGCGGCGCTGGCTGTGGTGTCCCCGTGGCGGGTGCTTCGCGACGCCCTGGCACTCGTCATTCCAGCTCTCGGAACTGTTGCCGGGATATGGTTGTTTGCCACCACCGCGCAGCACGGAACCATCGCCCACAGCGTGGGTTGTTCACCGGCGGAGTGGCCATTCCTTTCGCTGCGGATGCGCTGAGTGCGGTGATGATTGTCGCGGCGTCGATAGTGGCGTTCGCCTCCAACTGGTTTGCGCTGGTGGTGGGCGAAACCCGGGCACGTTTCTACCCGGCACTGACGCTGATGCTGTTGGGCGGCGTGTACGGCGCGCTGCTGACAGCGGATTTGTTTAACCTGTTTGTGTTCATTGAGGTGATGCTGCTGCCGTCCTACGGCCTGATCACCATGACCGGGTCGTGGTCCCGTCTGGCCGGTGGCCGCATGTTTGTGCTGGTGAACCTGCTGACGTCAACGGTGCTGCTGATCGGCGTGTCCATAGTGTACGGCGTGATCGGTACGGTGAACCTGGCTGCACTCGCGGGCGCAGCCAAAGGCAACGGACCGCTGACGGTGGCGATGGGCCTGGTGGTGCTGGCGCTGTCGGTGAAGTCGGGCCTATTCCCCGTGCATACGTGGCTGCCGCGCACCTATCCGGGAACCTCGGCTGCGGTGATGGGTTTGTTCTCTGGGCTGCACACCAAAGTGGCGGTGTACGCCCTGTACCGCATCTATGTGGTGGTGTTTGACCTGGATCAGCGCTGGGCGTGGACGATTATCATCTTCTGCGTAGTCTCCATGCTGGTGGGTAGTTTCGCCGGGCTTGCGGAGCACGCCATGCGACGCATTATTGCCTACCAGATGGTCACCGGCATGCCGTACATCGTGGTGATGCTGGCGTTCAGTGCCGACGATCCCACGCGCGCCGTCGCCGCCGGCATTGTGTACATGGTGCACCACATGATCACCGTGGGGTCGCTGGTACTCACCGCAGGTGCCATTGAGGAAACCTACGGCACGGACCTGCTTTCTCGACTGGACGGGTTGGCCCGCCGCGACCCCCTGGTGGCCGCCGTGTTCGCCATGGGTGCATTCTCCATCGTGGGATTCCCCCCGTTTTCTGGCCTGTGGGGCAAGGTGCTCGTGGTCACGGAAATCGCACGCGCCGGGGATTGGCACGCCTGGCTAGTCATTGCCGTGATTATTGTGGCGAGCTTCGGTGCGCTGCTGTCCATGATCCGCCTGTGGAGGGAAGTGTTCTGGGGCGGCAACGTCCAGCTTCCCGACGGCCTGTACGTGCCATTGACCAAACTCGCACCCGGCGCGGCATTGATTGTGGTGTCCGTGGGCATGTTTATCGCTGGTGGCGCGCTTATCGACGCCGCGATGACCGCCGCCTCCGGCCTGCTGATGTGTCCGGATATCAGCACGCCATCCTAGGTGACGTGAACGCTGCAATTGGAGTGGTGAAATGAACCGGATTATTCACGGCGTACGGTACTCAACCTGGCTGATCGGCCAGGTGATCGTGGGCGCGTTTGTCATTGTCTTCGATGTGATCAGGGTGCGATCCCAAATGCACCCTGCGGTGGTGGAGTATCCCCTGCGGGTGCGCTCCGACTGGGAGTTAGCGGCTTTTTCCACCTCCATCACCATGACCCCGGGTACGTTATCGTTGGGGTTTAAAGACGTGGACGAGTCTGGCTGCCCACGGGTTTTGTTGGTCCATGCTGTGTACGGGGCGGACCCGGACGAGGTTATCGCGGGGCTTGCGGACATGGAGGAACGCCTCGCGCCACACGTCAAGGAGGTTGCGTAAATGACTATGGTTCTGTGGGCGTGCATCGCCGTCATTGGGGTATCCCTGCTGGCCACACTGCTGCTGATGGTGCGAACCAAGGATGTGCCCAGCCGGGCGGTACTGGCAGACATGATTTTCTACTGCATGATCGCCACCTACCTGGTGTGGACGCTGTTGAATGACTCCTCCATAGCCTACGAAATCACAGTGCTAGGCGCGCTGCTTGGCCTGCTCAGCACAGTGTCTATGGCACGCATCCTGTCGAAAGGACGCCGCTGATGAGTATTGCCGCTGTCATTGCAACCGCGCTGGTGGTGGTGGCCACCCTCCTGATCGTGGCGACCGTGATTGCCCTGTGGCGCGCCCCCGACGCCGTAACCCGCGCAAACCTCATGGGCCCCACCACGGGTGTCGCCGCTCCCCTGCTCATCATCGCGAAAGTAGTGTACGACGCCGCCGACGGCATCACCCCCAACAGCCTCATCCGCGCGGTACTGGCAATCCTGGGCCTGCTGATCGTGGCCTCCGTGTCCGGGTTCTACATGGGGCGCTCACTGCAGGAGACCGCGCGGGAACGCGCCGAGGCTGCGGAGGCTGCTGACGCTTAGAGTGAGTTCTAGTCCTGGGCAACCACGTATGGTGCCACGCTGCTGAGCTTCTCGCATGTTTCCTCATGCTCTCTGGCGGGCGTGGACCCCAGCACAATGCCAGCGCCAGCGCGCAGCCATGCTTTCCCCGCATGTTGGTACACGGTGCGCAGTACCAGCGCAGCGTCAAGGAAACCATCGCTGTCGGCGCGCAACACAGCACCCGAATAGAGCATGCGGGGTGCGGTTTCATGCTTTTTGATCAACTCGTAGGCCGGGGCCTTCGGGATTCCCGAGGCGGTAATCGCTGGAACAACACCGCCAGCGCATCCCACGCGTTCTTCCCGTCCGCCAGGCGGCAGTTCACTCGCGAACCTAGGTGCTGCACACTACCGCGAGGTTTGATCTCCATAAACTCAGACACCCACGGACCGTTCGCGTCAGCAACCATGCTCAGTTCCTCACAAGCAAGCTTCACCGATGCAGCATGCTCGAATATTTCCTTCGGGTCGGCCAACAACTCACTGCGCAGAATCTCATCTTCCACCGCGTCCCCGGTCAACGCCCTAGTCCCCGCGAGTGGCTGGGTGGACACCTCGCGGCGGGAATTCACCTCCACCACTGTTTCCGGGCTGAATCCAGCCGCCTGCCAGTCGCCCAGCGAGAACAGGAAGGAGCGCGCCGGGGTGTTGGCTGCCCTGCCATGCAGAGTAGGTGTCCAGCATGTTCACGGTAAAGGGAAGGTCAACCACGCGGGAGAGAATGACTTTTTGCAGGACACCGGCCTGAATCTCCGCCACAGCTGCTGCAGACAGCATCAAGGTAGCGCTGATCCAGTGCGCGAACATTGGCCCCTCGTGGGGGTTCGAGCTGGTAGGGGTCAGCCGATTCGATGATGCTGCGGAGTTGGGTCACCACGTCTGGGGCAACATCGTCGCTAGTGCGGATGGTGACGTTCTCACCTGCGATGCGGATTTCAATACCAGGGATAAGGAAGTGTGCTATTTCCTCGCCCCGCTGCCCCACCGGAGGCGAGTTCAAACCCCACCCACCCATAGATGGCCTGGTCGTGGGCGTAGTCGGTGCCCTGAATGGCATCGCGCACCGCATCCCATGGGGTGTCGTGCCCGCCGTGCAGGGTGAATTCCCAGACAGGCTGGGCCACAATGAAGGTGACCTCGCCTTGTTCGTAGACAATGTAATCCCCCAGTGCGCTGGTGAGCGCCGCAAGAATGTTCCCGTGTTGGTTGTGCTGTGGTGAGGATTGTTTCTGTAAACATGCCTATCTCCTTGAAGTCCGCGTGGTGGCCGGTGCATGCGGGTGACCCTCGCAGTAACAGCACAAATAGGCCATAAAACGACAATCACCAGCACACAACAAGGTAGACGACCGTGCGCCTCGCATGATGGGGTGGGTTATGCGGGCGCGGGCCATCTCCCCAGTGGGCTGGTTTGGGGTAATGGGTTCCTAGTAAAAGTTACCCAAGCGCAACGTCTGCGTCGAATTCACCGCGCACGGCTTTGGAGTAGGGGCAGAAGGCGTGGGCCTTCTCCACCAGCTCGGCGGCGTTAGACAGCTCGTCCTGGTTGGCAAACGCAACGGTGATGGTGCCGCTGAGGCGGAAACCCTCGTCGCTGGGGTCGCGGTTCAGGGACACATCGGCGGTCACGGTGGGCTGGTGGTGAGCGACGTCAACACCCGCGTTCTTCATGATGAGCTGGAGCGCACCGTTGAAGCAGGACGCCCAGGTGGCGGCGAAACAGCAGCTCGGGGTTGGCGGCACCGCCTGCACCACCGAGTTCCTTCGGCGGGCGAACATCAAGGGCGAGGTCGCCAGCCTTGGATTCGACGCGGCCGTCGCGGCCCCCACCGGTGGAGGTGACGGTTGCGGTGTACAGGGTTTCTGCCATGGTCAGTGTCCTTTCATCTGTGAGACAGTCCACACTATTGTAGATCACGGCGTTCCTGCCGTGTCTGCTTTGCAGGGTAGCATGCTCACTGTACCAATTCTTCTACCACCTATGGAGCAGGCAATGTCCAATAATGTGGAGCTTTACGCGGTCACGCCCACAGGCGACAAACTGGAGCATCGCTGCATTGCGGTGAATCCCTACGAGATCCCGCTGTTGTTTCAGCTGCTGTGCAGCCACAACCCGCAGCTCGTGCCCAGCCGCACTTTTAAGGACGAGGATGCGTTGGCCATTATCGGGGATTATGCGGAGGGCAAGCAGAAGGTTCTGGCATTCCTAGACCGCTGCGTGGAAATGAATAATCAGCATTCGCTCGTGGAGGCTGAGGAATTGGAAAACATGATTCAGCAGGTCACCACTGTGATAACCCAGCCCACATTGGAGGGCTGCACGCATGTGTTGTTGGAATCCGTGGACGTGGCCCAGATGCTTACTAGCAATCTCAAACAGCAATTAAGGCGCGACCATGCAGAGGTTACTCGCGTGGATGCTGCGGCAGAAGAGCGCCTGATCCGCATTTTTCACTGAATCCCCGAAGCAGGCTCCCACCGACGAGGAAGACGAATTTTTCTTCCCGGATTTTGACGCCATGAGCGATGAAGAATATGCCGCCTACCTGCACGATGACATAGAAAAAACCGAACTCACCAGCACACCCCAGGAGAATCTTCATCGCTTGGGGTTTGCCGCATTTGGTGAGTTCGGTGACTACTACAATTTCACGCAGTAAAGGGCTGAAGTAAAGGGCTTAGGCGCTGGTGAACAGCTCGCGCACACGGTTACCCAACCACGGATCAACGTTGGTCCAGTACTCGTACACCCGCTGCTCCACCTCGGGGGTGACGCCGTTCATCGCACGGCTGATATTGCCTGCAAGCCGTTCGCGCGCGGCGTCGTCAAGCACCTCCCGCACCAGGATGCCGGCCTGCATGAAGTCGTCATCGTCGGGGTGCTTTACGTAAGCATCACGGACGAACTCACTACCGTGGGTGTCCGCCCACAACCCCAGGTTGCCCGCAGACCCAAGGTTCGTATCGACGTCCGAGCTGGTGCCGGAATCCTGGAAACCTGCGGGCCGCCCGTAGCCGTTCGGGGAATACACCGGCTGGTCAGGGCCCTGGAACTGGTAGGTCATGGGGCCGTCGTGACTGTAGGAATTCACCGGGCAGACCGGGCGGTTCACCGGAAGCTGATCCGAGTTGGCACCCACGCGGTAGCGGTGCGCATCGGCGTATGCGAACACGCGGGCCAGCAGCATCTTATCCGGGGAGAAACCAATGCCGCGTACCAGGTTCGACGGAGCGAACGCGGCCTGTTCGATCTGGGCAAAGAAGTTCTCCGGGTTGCGGTTCAGGGTGAAATGCCCCACCGGAATGAGTGGGTAATCCTTCTGGGACCAGGTCTTTGTCAGATCGAAGGGGTTCCAGCGATAGCTTGCGGCCTCATCGACGGGCATGATCTGCACTTTCACGTCCCAGGTGGGGAAATCGCCGCGCGTCATAGCATCGTACAGATCGCTGCGGGAGGAATCGGCATTCTCACCCGCGACCCGTGCGGCTTCTTCGTCGGTGTAGAATTCCCAGCCCTGGCGGGTCTTGAAGTGGTACTTCACCCAGAAACGCTCACCGGCCTCGTTAATCCACTGATAGGTGTGAGAACCGAAACCATCCATGTGACGGAAGCTCTTTGGAATGCCGCGGTCACCCATCACATAGGTCACCTGGTGTGCCGACTCCGGGGTGCGGGTCCAGAAATCCCACTGCATGTTGGCGTCGCGCAGACCGGAACCCGGCATGCGCTTCTGGGAATGAATGAAGTCTGGGAACTTAATGCCGTCGCGGAGGAAAAACACCGGGGTGTTGTTACCCACAATGTCGTAGTTGCCCTCCGAGGTGTAAAACTTCAGGGAAAATCCACGTACATCGCGCCACGCGTCCGGGGAGCCCTGCTCACCAGCAACAGTGGAGAAACGCAGCAGCAGCGGGGTGACGGTGCCGGGCTGGAACAAGGCTGCACAAGTGTAGGCGGACACGTCCTCGGTGACGACCAGCTCGCCGAAAGCGCCGGAACCTTTCGCGTGCACCACACGCTCCGGGATGCGCTCGCGGTTAAAGTGGGCAAGCTTTTCAATCAAGTGAATATCGTGCAGAGATATTCCGCCCTGCTGGCCTTGGGTAACGGAGTGATTCTCGCTGGGGGTGGGCGCACCGTTGAGGTTTGTTGATGCACTGGCGGCTGCTCCGTGGGCGACGGGGCAACGTCCGGCGGAAACGATGGGGTCGGCGGCGGAGGGCTGGCTGCTGTTGTTGGATGGAGTGTGGGGCATGGGTTACGAATCCTTCCACTAGTGGGAGAGCCTTATCAATTCGGGCTTATCCATAGGTTATATATTGATAGGATAGAGCGCAACCGAGGCGAGCCTTCATTAGGCAGATTCTATTTATCATGTCGGCCTATCGACGTATGTGGCATCGCAGCACCCCGCACGCAACCTGGTATTCTTCCTTGTATGAACCCCCGCGCAGCGCACGAATCGGCCGATGACGCCGTCACCGCACTCGCCCTCAAAGCAGGGCAAGGCGACCGCGCTGCCCTCACCGACTTCATCCAAGCCACCCAGAAAGACGTGTGGCGCCTCCTCGCCCACCTCGGCGGACAGGACATCGCCGACGACCTCACCCAGGAAACCTACCTCCGCGTCATGAGCGCGCTCCCCCGCTTCGCAGCCCGCAGCTCAGCACGCACCTGGATCCTCTCCCTCGCCCGCCGCGTCTGGGTAGACAACATCCGCCACGATATGGCGCGCCCCCGCAAAGCATCCACCCAGCCGGAAGCCATCGAAGCACGTACACCCTCCTCCAGCACCTGGACCGAATGGGTAGACGCGCGCCTGCTTATCGACGCCCTTCCTCCCGAACGCCGCGAAGCCCTCATACTCACCCAAATACTCGGATACACCTACGAAGAAGCCGCCAAAATCACGGGTGTACGCATCGGCACCATACGCTCCCGCGTCGCCCGCGCCCGCGCCGACGTGATCGCCGCCAACCACGCCCAAGAACAAGAAACCAAGGCGTGGGGGCTGGGCTAACGTTTCCTGAGTTAGTGGTGGAAGTATTTGTCACGGTTAGTGCGAAGATATAGCTCCCAGTTAGCATATAGTCTCGTGATATTCTCCTCGTAGGTGTGGCGAGATGGGTTGCAACCACTAGGGGGCATGTAGTACACGAACTTTTCCACTTCTTCATCGAAGCCAAAATCAGCGTAAATCGAGGCGACCTCACCTAAGGGATCTTGGTAGGAATCCCTGTTGATGTAGACGTGACGGAGGACAAGGTACTGCCATAGTGAAATGTCTACGCTTGCATTATGGGCGTTGACTAATGCATTGAGGGCATCCTCTATGGCCCACGTGTCCTCCCTGTAGCAGGTTGAGAGATTGAGATGCAGTTGGTCGGCGAGCGCATCTGAAGCATCTAGAGTGGAGTCCGAAAAACGAACAACGTCCTCATGATTGATCAGCCCCTGCTCAAGCCCCCATTGCAGGTCGCGCCAGGACATTATACTGTCGCGTATGCCAGCGAAACCGATGTAGTGGCTTTCCATGGCGTTGTTCCTTCTTGCTTGGCATGTTTGTTGGTTTGCTCAGCGCAGCAGGATGATGGTTCCCTGCAGGTTAGCAAAAACCCTCCTATCGGCAGGTTTCCATGAGTTGCATTGAAACGCAATACAGTTATCGCTGCGTTCAACCAGCATCCCACTGCTTTACATCCATGAGTCCCCGGGGAACCTACCGGGTACTCGTTATATACAAGAATTGACGATTCTGGCGTTGCACCATGAATAGGAATTCGGGCGTAACGACGCTTCTTCAGGCGGGTGTGGCGAGGTAAACCGTATCTCCAGCTCATTCCGGACGTCCGTGATGTCAATCGCACCGAAAACCCGCAACCCCTCCCACTCAAGATAGAACCCCTTGATTGTTGGGCCGCGGCGCATCATCTCGCCAAAATCAGGAACGAAAGTTCCTTCCTATTGCGTTGAGACGATGCTAGCTGAGGTCGATGTCGAAATTCCTTTTGATCGCAAACGTTTCAACTGCATCCATCACATCATCAACCGTTTCTCCCGCTCGAACAGATGACCTCAACGAGTTAAGAAAAACTGCAGACCATCAATATACCCTTTCTGCAGCCTCATAATTAGGACGAGCTATCAACGGCCGATTGATACGCAGCTGACTTCTTTGAGTTTTTCGATGCCACCCAATCCACATCATCCCTGATATTTCTGCACGAATGCACACAGACAGAAAGCAAAATCACTAGCCAGACTGAAAAAGTACCAGAAAGATCATCAAACTCCGGCCCCGTCCCTATCCATGGACTTCCCTACCCAACTGCAGCAACTGCTTCCAAATCACCAAGAGTAGGAAAATCTTTCCCCGCTAGTGGAGTCCTAGGTACTCCGCAACATACGCAATCCTTGGTGCCTGATCCTCCTTAAACAACTTAACAACCTGCCGCAGCTGAGCTTTGGTCATCTCAGGAAAAGGCATTGGCTCATGACGTGGCGCAAACCACTCGTAAGCTTGATCAAAATCTTCAAAATTCATGATTAGCTGTAAATTTTCCTTCCAAAACACAGGCAGAGCGCCTGAAGCGTCGGCAAGGTCAATGCCTACCTTTCCATCAAATTCTACGAGATAAATACCGTAAAGATAACTTGAGCTAAATGATCAGCCAATTCTTCAAACCTATATGACAAGACACTAGATACAAGAATTATAACTCTACCCCCATACATTGAGGTTTCAGCCACCTGAATCAATAGCTATTTTCACAATCCCTTAAACCAGCCTCTTTAGTATGCCTTATACCAACAGAGCGTAGTAAATCATCTTGAAAATAATTAAATTGTTTAAGTATAGTAAAATTATTCATCCATCATCCCATCAACCGTTTCCTCCCGCCGAACAGATAACCTCAGCGAGTCAGCGAAAAATGCAGACCATCAACATACCGTTCCGAGGCCATACACTCGGGGCTCGCTATCAGCAACTGATTGGACGCTCTTGATCCCAGGCAGTAAAAACGCATCTACATATCTACGGAGCTTAGCATCCGCCAAACCAAAAATTCTAGCAGAATTCTTCACTCAAAATTATTTCAACCCTATCGCCTAAAATAAACAAATCAGAGAAAAATAACTCCTCTAATGACTCAGGGGCATCTAGGATATCCCCAAGCTCTACACCTTCTTTTCCATCAAAATCAACGAGATGGGCACCAGTGGAAATAACCACCGCTGTTGTGTTCACAGCTTCTTGAAATCTATATGAGGACACATTAGCGACAAGAATAGTAACAGTTCCCCATACTTCAGCACCATCAATATAGTCCCGGGTATATATGACTACTTCACCATTTTTTCTCCCATCTTCCGCATATTTAATACTTACAGACCGCAACAAGGAATCTTGAAAGTAAGTAAACCTTTCAAAAATTTCATACTTATTCAAGGATCACAACACCTACCCTTTTTAAAAATTAAAGTCTTATCAAAAATTTTTCAATTTACCTGCAAGTCAATATGTCTTCCAATGAAAAATAACTTTGACGATAAAAATCTCTCAGCATCCTTGGGTTGACTCGGCAAATCTCCAAAGTCAATACCCAGTTTTCCATCAATATCCACAAGATGGACACCAGTAAGGATAGGCAATCTCATAATTCCAGGTTTTTGATAAAGTCTATATGACGAGACGTCACCTACTGTAATATTAGCCACTTTGGGCACGTCTAGGCCATAATCTTCACCATACTCCCTCATCCCTCCTAAGCGAGACGTGACAATTTATTTTTCCATCTTCAAGATAACTGATTGCTATTGATTCCAGAAAGAATCCCCTGAAGTAGTCGAATTTATCAAAAGTATCTACAACATTCACACCTGACGCCTCAATCATCTTTTTTGTGCGCTTATTGGATTTATAGGGCTAACCCCTTCAGGTAAAGCGCCCTATCCAGCAGGAAGAGACTTATTTGGGATATGAATAGTGCCTTTACCGTGACCAGTATTAGGGGTCACCTGATCTGAATACCCAGCGTAGCTAAACCGCTTGAGCAGTGGCTTCAATAAGCTCCGCCTGGTCGCAGTTTCGGTGACCCATCCCACCTTGTCATAAGTGTAGGAGGTTTCCCCACGCGGGTGACCGGAGTGCCTTTCGTCTCCACCCCCACTGGCTGCGCGTTCTGTGAAGCGTGAGCACTACGCACAGACCTCATCACACGCTCAGCCCCTGTCGGCTGTCGCTAGACCCATTGAGTCACCGACCCCCAACACCGCAACCCCTTCGCAGCATCGGCGGTTTTCGCCGCAGCTACCTTCTTTTTCGCATAGCCCCTCTCACCTCGCTGACCAGCACGATCAACAGCACCACAATAATGACCACGAGGTCGGCAATCATCCACCACGCGAATCGGTAACGCGGACCTAGCGCGTCATGCGGTTCGGCGTCGAGAGCTATGCGTTCGGCGGTGACCAGCAGCCGGTCGGAGTTGATGCCGTAGGGCGTGCAGGTAATCAGGGTGATTTTATCTTTGTCGGGCTCGTAAGTGACTGCGGAGTAGTCCTCGGGTTTGACCACCTGTCGGCCGGTAACGCGATAGCGCAACCGTTCACCAAGCACGTTGATGTACACGTCTTGCCCGTCTTTGAGTTTCGGCAGGTTGTCAAACATGGTGGCATCAACCATGCCGGTGTGCGCGGAGATGACGGCGTTGGTCCCCATGCCACCAACGGGCAGGTCACTGCCGTGCATGTGTCCAGCACCGCGGTAGAGCACTTCGGATCGGACGGTGTGGTAAACAGGCAGGTCAACGTCAATGGCTGGAATTTGCAGCCGTGCCATCACCCCGTTGGTTTGCGGGGTGTTGAGTTGGTTTTTGTAGTTCTCATAGTCGGGGTCGCCGTCAATGTCCTTTTTCGGCAGGTGGCCTTGTGCTGCGAGTTCCGCGTTATAGGCGCGGGCGTCGTCAATGTAGCGCTCCACCGTTTCTTCCGGTTTGATGGCTTGTACGTTTTTGCTGTACTCCTCAGCGATGCGTTCTAGGCGGTGGTCGTTCCACAGGGTTGCTGTCACTGGGTACAGCAGGATCAGCGTACCCAGCAGCACGAACAGGAGGTTCCAGCTGCGCTTTTTTGCGTGTCGACGCCGCGTCTTCCGCGCCGACTCACGCACCTTAAGCGTCGCCATCGTCATCCTTGCGTCGGCGCATGTAGTTCCACAGTGCCCCAAGCGCCACGATCAGTCCGATACCTAGTACCCACACCATGGCTTTTGTGCCGGTATTGGGGAGCAGGAAGGGCAGGAGCGGCGGACGAATTGCCGCAAAGAAGTCCTGGTCCGTGACGTCGGCATCGCCGAATTTGGCGATGGCGTAGGCTTCCCCACCGTAGTAGAGCGGCCTGTCTTCGTTTTCCAGGAATTTCACGTGTACTTTGCAGTCCACTTCTTGCCCTGGTTGTAGGAGGGCTGCGCAGTTGAGTCCGCTGAGTGTGCCATCATCAAGCCGAGTGATGGGGTTTCCTGCGTCGTCGGTGAGTTGGTGGATTTCGCTGCGTAGTTCGAGGTCGCGAATGCTCACGTTGGTCAGCGGGAGCGGCCCGGTGTTCTGCACATGGTAGTTGACTATCATGTCGGGCTGACCTGGCCGAAGCACTGCTGTGTTGAGTTCGTTGGTCCAGTCGGGTGAGACGCGCGGGCCGTCAATTGTTTTGGTGAGTGTGATGTTCGGGTAGCTGTTATCAACGGTGATAGCCCAGTGTGCAGGGTCAGGTTTTGTGTCGTTGACGTCGGCCACGGGCTGGACCGTAAAGGATACTCCGTTGTTTTCACGCTGGACTGTTTCAGCGCCGGTGTAGCTGCGGAAATCTCCGATCCGCGAGTTGGCGCCTGTGGTCCAGGTGATCTGTGGCGGCAGCCTGTTGATGGTGTAGGAATCTGGGACTTCCTCCACGTGGCAGGTACTGCCGACGGGCACTCCGGCGATGGTGAAGCGCGCACCTACGCGAATTATGTCTTCGTGGGGTGTTCCTCCTTCGCAGCTGTATTTGAAGCGGAATTGTTGGTCTTGCGCATCTTCAGGCAAGCGTCCGGTCTTAGTAATCGTGATGTCTTTGGCGTCTAAGACGTAGACATGCCCGGTGACTATTTCGTACCCGTAGGGCTGGGCAGCATCCAGGGTGGTGGGCACTTCAAAGGTGAAGGTGCGGTTTTTGAATGCTTGCTGTTCGGTCGTGGTGTCAGGAATAATCATGTTGCCTGCAAAATCAACTTTCCCAGCATCCACAGGCGTGGTGTGTGCCGAACCGCCTTGTGCTGCTTTGTCAACGGCGAGCCCCGGTTTATTGTCTTTTCCGGCACGCCCCATAAACAGGGTGTATGGGCTGCGGTCGTGGTGGGGTGTACGTCCGGTGGCGGCGAGTTCCGGCGCTGCGGGGACGGAGTCAGCGCTTTCGGTCACGGTGCAGAGCGCACCAGCAGGCGCGGTGAAGGCGGTGGTGCTGGGGACGTCGTTACCTGCGCTGTTGCGGGTGACGAGCGTTGTCCCGTCGAGTCCTGCGTAATCGCCAGTGTGCGCGGCGTCGAGGGTGTATGTTCCGGTGTTGTTGGGGTAGTCCTTTCCGTCAAGGGTGCATCGGTAGGTGAAAGTGTAGGAGTCGGTTGCCGCGTGGTCTTTTCCAGAACCGGTGACGTAGTTGTAGGCACCGATGGCTGTGGCGCGTCGGCTGTAGGTGTTGGTGAATACCCAGATGTTGGCCGCGTTTTCTTGTCCCGGTTGGATGTCCTCGAGGCTTTTCACCTGGAAAACCTGAGGTCCTTGGGGGTCTTTGTTCATGGTGAGTGCGTCGGGGTTGCCGCTGGGCTCTTGTTCTTCAATGTGGCAGAAGGAGCCGACGGGCAGGATCACGCTGTCATCGCTGGCAAAGTTGCGGTACTCAAATGTTTTTTCCTCGCGTCCGGTGGGATGCGACCCAGGCGACGAGATGAATCCGGTTCCAAGGCGGTCGTCACCCTCAAAGGTAGCGCTGGTGAACAGGCTGTTGACGTTTCCGCTGGGGTTGGTAGTGCTCAGATCGGGGCCTTTACAGACGTAGGTGAAGTGGTAGGTGGGGCGAGCGTCGCGGAGTAGTTGCGCGTCGTCGGCGGGAATTTTTACTACTTTCTTCATCTCGACTGCTGCGGTTGTGTAGGCATGGCGAACAGTCACGTTAACGGTGTTGTTACCGTTCGCGGGTTGCCCTGCACGCACGCGGAGCGGGGTGGAGTGGTTGGTGGTCGCGGATTTCGAGTCGTTTTCCAGGATATAGGTAGGCAGGGTGTCGTCAGTTTTCCACGTCGTGCGCGTGGTGAGTTCCGGACGCGAGGTGACCTGGCCTGATGGCAGTTGCGCTGTGTAGTTGAATGTCACGTTCTGAATGCCCGCAGAGGCCACGCAGTTGGTGCCAATCGGCACGTTGGGCAGGGTAATTTCTGCGGAACCGTTCGTCACAAGGTCGTGGCGCTGCGGGGTGGCACGCACGGTCATGGGCGCAGCGTCTGGCGCGAGCGGGTCGGTGCAGGTCAGGGTAACGGTGTAATCGTTGGGATTGTCGCTGCTCGTCAGTGCCGCCGCCGCGTCGTTGCCGGGGTTTTCCATGGCAAACAGGACTTTTACATCAGCGAGTTCGCGCGCGAAGGTGTTCACAAAGTGCATGGTCTGAACACCGTCTTCCGTGGTCACTAGGAACGGCAGGTTTGCCTCACCGGTGAGTTTGTGCGTGGCGGGTGCCGCAGCCACGCCCGCACCATCGCCACGCTGCGAGGTAACGGCAAGTGTTACGCCGTCGCCACGTTCCGTCGGGGTGAGTGGTTTTTCCGCCGCTGAGCAGACGCTTCCCACGGGCACACGCGTGACGACGCCCCGTTGGCCATGGTGCGCGGTCACAGTATGGGTGGAACTCGCCCCGAGGGGGGTGGTGCACACCAAGTTGAAGGTGTAGTCGTGCGCTTGTTTGCCGTCATGGTCGGGCACCATATTTCCCGTGTTGCTATCAAAAGCAACATTTTTATCAATGGCGACATCACCATAGGCGTAGTCGTAGACGCTGGTGACCACGACTTTTGTCTGATCATCAACGCGGAAATGCGGGAAGGCGGTGTCCTCAAAGGAGGTGCTGGTCCCTATGTTTTTGCCATCCACCCTGCACTGTGACGGTTTTCTTAACCGGGAAGGAACCACCGGTCAGGGGGTTACTACGCGTATCTGGTTCGGATTTTACCGTGACCTGACACAGCGTCCCGGAGGGGACGTCGTGACGTTCGTACTCATGAGTGTCGTGTCCATTGTTGGTGGACAAGGCGAGGTCGTCATCAATGTCGCGGGCCCCCACGGCATCTTCAGGGGCTTTGCACACCACATGAAGATCGGTGTGATCGGTCTCTAGCCCGACAGCACTTTCCGTCCTGGCCTGCACGGATAGGCCACCGGGGATGAGCGCTACGGTGTTGGTCACCTGGACAGTAGTGTCCTGATCGTTGATAACGAGTGTTCCATTCTCAGTGATCGGAGATCCCGCCTCCGACGTAAACCTGTTTGTTCCCGTGGTGTTGGCGGGAAGGTTATCAAGGTCTTCAGTAAACACGCATGTGTTGCCAAATGGCACGCCCATGCCGCCGCCTGTTTGGTCATTGGCATCTGCATTATCTGCCTGGATGGGTGCGGCAGCGTGTCCTTCGGTCAGTCGGATGCGACCAGTCAGGGGAACGTCCGTAGTGCCGTGAGCTGTGGCAACGGTGCGGACACCACAGTTATAAACCACCGTGTACTCGGCGGAGTGTGCGTCGCTAACAGTAGAATCCACCTTTTTCTGCAGGTGCACCACACCAAGTTTGTCGATGTAGTTGTTTTCTATCGTGACGTGGTTTCCACCGTTGGTGAACACTGGTTTGATGGCAACAAAATGTGCGGCCGTAGTGGCATCGGCGTTGGTTTTCTCGCCGTCAGCATACTTGACGGTGGATTTAGTGAGCTCCACCTGGGAGAGCACGGGTTGCCCGCCGGTGGGTTCCTTTTCAAAAACACGACACATCGAGCCGACGGGAACCTGTGCCACAGCCAGTTCCGAACCTGGCGAAAAAGGAACCTCCCCTCGTTCACTATGTGCACCATTGTCCCAGGTGCATTCCCACGTTACGGGGAAGGTGGCACCACTGTTGGCTACTTTGGCCGCAGCAGCACCGGTAAGAGTCGAGGTGATAGTCAGGGGTGCCCGCCGGTAATCAAAATTGTTCACCACGCGGATGGGCAGTGTGGCAATATCACCGGCGCGGCGAGCCGCTGGGATCCTAAAGGGCATACGGGATCCTTGCAACACAGCCAATTGACCATCATTTACCGCATAACTCGTGGTCATCTGCAGCTTTTCTTGCTGCTCGGGAGTCAGGGTGATTTCCTCCCATAAGAAGCAATCTGTTTCTACGGGCACTTCCACCGCAGAGGTCACGGCGCTACCAGGGTGGGCGGTGAGTGTTTTCTCCGAGTCGCCGGTGCACTGGTATTTCATTGTCACCGGGGTGTTGGCAAACGGCGCAGCGGCGGGACCGGTCACATCTTTGGTCACGTTGATTTTGCCAAGAATCCTGTTGTACTCATTGGTCATGGTGACGGCATTGATGCCAGTTTTTGTGGTCAGTTCCACGCGCTGGTTGGGCTGCTGAGCACCGTCGTCAACGGAGACACTTTTGTTAAAAGCCAGGGAGGGGTCGGTAAACGGATCCACTTCTTCCACGGTGCAGTTGCTGCCCACCGGAATGTTGTCCACTCGATGCGTCTGCCCACCTCGAAGGGATACTTCCCCACGCATATATCCCTGCTGGTCAGGGTATGCGTCGGCAAAACCTTCCTTGGTGCAGGTGTACCGCATCAGGTACTCACGTCCGTTGAGTAGTGCAACCCCAGCTGCGTCCCCTGTGACCTTTTTGGCAATGGTGAGTGTCGAGGAAAAATCAAAAACAGACTTATAGACCACGTCACAGTGGATATGCCCAAAGAATTCCTGCCGGTAAATCACTTTGGATAATGCCCTAGTGTCCGCTGTCTTGGGAGCCTTACTTACACCTGGACCATCGGGAGTATCTACCCGACACATCCACTCTGGACGGTATCGAAGATATGCAAGCTTTTCCTTAGTGAGCTGCCCAACAAACTCGACGCGGGGATCTTTCCTATCCACCAAGTATGTTGCAGACACGTTACCTGTGGTCTGACCAGGGGTAACCGTCGTGGAAGCAAGGGTAGAGTTCGCCCAGTTATTATCAAGTTGAAACTCGGTGGTATCTCCGATACGGTCAGCGCCTTTACGATCCACCGTCACTGTTCCTGTGGCATTGAGTTTGGCAAAACCAATAGCAATCTTCTGCTGACTTTTACCACCCAACACTGTGGTGAATTGCGTGGGATTTTTCGTATAAAAACCAAAAGAACCAATAAAGTTGCTTTCGGAACCATTGCAGGTGAATGTATTGCCATTTTTCACCGCACCCAAGCGACAGGCAGCCTCGGCACCTGACGGGGTGAAATAGGTCGGATCACCAAGGTCAACATCGGAACTCATTTCCAGGAATTCACCCTTGTTGGTGCTTTCCGCATCCCACACAGTCAAACCATAATTTACAGGCAACCCGCCAGCACCAACGACACGCATACGGGTGAGCTGAACCGATGACCGACTGTCCAGGGGCGTATTAGAACCAAACGCTGTGGTACCAATACTGTTTTTGAGGTTCTTCTCTGAGGTCCGGGCGCGTGTACACATATTTGCCAAACGTCGCCCATGTCCACGAAGGCACGTCGCTTTCTCGGATCTTTCGATCCCATACCTTGCCAGTCTGTGGGTCTGTGAAACTATCCACCACGCGTAGGTTGAAGTAGGCGGTAAGGGTTGAATCAAGTTTGATGCTTACGTCAACGCCTTGCGGCTGGCGAGCCTTGGCAAAATCAATGTTGCTGAAGTTCAACCAGCAAATATCATTGGCAAACGGTCCTTCTTTCCGATAGTCGCAGCCCTGGCTTCCCTCTTGCGCCGCATTCGCCTGCGCATGTGCAACAGCCGCACCGAGGTCACCTGGAGCACCGGGCATGCTCACCATCTGACTGAGAAGGATTAGAGCAGCACTCACTATAGACACCAGTGAAATACGCAGGTACCGGAGGTGGCTGACTGGGTTCACCAGTGTGCTCACCGTTCGCCTTTCCTTTGTTTTCTGTCCCTGTAATACATGAGTGCTGCACCGGCGAACAGCGCGGTGGCGCCTGCGATGCATAATCCGTAAATTCCGGCACCGGTGAGTGCCAGTTGCCCCTGACGCAACACTCCTCGGCGTTGCAGCCACGACGTGGGTGTGTCGGCGGAAGTCCCGTTGCTAGCAGGCCCACCGCCAGAAGCACCAGCAGCCGAACCGCCACTGGCAGCACCTCCGCTGCTATTTCCAGAACCATCAACAGGTGGTTTGTGGTCTGCAATCACAATCCGGTGCGTGTTCGATGAAATTCCCTTACTCGTGGCCGGGTCGTAGCCATCAGGGAAGAACGCTGCCGTGTTGTCAATGGGATCACCCGGATTACCCACAGCGGTGACCCGAATACTGGCGCGCACATGGGCAGCGGCGTTGTGGGCGCGGGCGTCGGCAAGCGTGCGCAGACCGGCTTCGGTGACGGTGAGGGTAACCTCACGGCTAGCGGGCGTCGTAACGCACGGTGTAGTCGGTGTCGGCACGAAGTTGCGGTGCCCCATCGAAACCCGTGAGTGCAAGCTCAGCGGAGCGGTACGTGACGGCACTCGGCAGGGGGTCAGTGACTATGTAGCGGTATAGTTTTCCCTGCGTATCGGGTGCCGGGATGGTGCTGTTCAGGGTGTAGGTGATGTCGTCACCGGACTGAACGTTAGTGGCGGAAGCGGTTTTGGTGATGGAAATGGGCTGGTTTTTTTGCCTGCACCACAACGTCATAGTTCCAACCGTCGCCCGTGTTCATCGGCAACGGCACGAGGAACGGCGCCACCACGGAGTAGGACACGTCGCCAATGCGCGCGGGTTGCTCCGTAACCAAGTAGACGCCGAGCGGGAGGTCCGAAAACACTGCGGCGGCTGTGGTGGCATCCACCATGCGGGTAGTTACATGGGTAAGTTCTCCGAGTCGTTCGGGATGTTGTTGCACGTCCCGAGCATCAAGCGTGGAGAGTTCTTTCCACCCTTCGTTGCTGTTTAAGTCAATTCCATTGACTTTTTGGATGCCAAACACCACACCCGCAAGAGGTTCCTGCGCTGTGTCGGTGGAACTTGCGGTTTTGTGGATGCTCAGTTGCGCTGTACGGCCTGCATCGAACTGAGGATGCGCATCGGCGGCGGGCATCGTCGCCACACCGAGCACAATCAGCAGTACAACCAGAAGTGAAGACACCAGCAACTCGACTGTGCGTGTCATTGTTGTCCTTTCTTCCGTTTCACAAACCCCAGGATGAGGTAGATAAACGCCAGCGCAGACAAGCCCATGGCCAGGAGCATCCACCATTGCCAGCGGTCGGAATTAACATTTTCGGCCAGCGCCGGGGAATCGTCGGGTAGACGTTCGCCGCGCACCAACAGCCGGTGCGAGTTAATGCCGTAGGGAGTACACGTGATCAGGGTGACATAGTCTTTGCCCTGCACAGGTTGAAGATGCTGGGTATCTTCAGGCTTGACCACGATGATGTTGTCCACCCGGTACGCCACTCGTTTACCGAGGGTTTCCACGATGAATGTGTCACCCAGCTTCACCTTGTGAAGATTGTCAAACATGGTCGATGTGGACACTCCAGTATGACCCGTCAGTGCCGCATGCGTGCCTTCGCCGCCAATGGGAAAAGCACTGCCAAAGACATGCCCAGCCCCCTGTGCCAGGACCTTTTCGGTGGACCCGTGGTAAACCGGCAGGTCAATACCCACCGACGGGACCCGCAGGCGCGCCATCACCGGATTCATCGCCAACACACCCAGATACTCCTGGTATTCGGGGGATTCCGGGTCTGGCGCGAAACTCCACGGATCGCGCAGCTCAAAACGCCCCAACCGTTCATTCCACTCCTGTGCGCGGGCAAGGTCTTGCTCGCGCTGATCCACCGGCATCTCGCGTATCGACGCCGAGTACTGTTCAGCAATCCGCACCTGGTCAGCGTTGTGCAACTTGGTCAGGACCACGGGAGCCAGCAGCACAACTATTCCCATGACGATAAGGATCGCCGACAATACCGACGTGCGGCGTTGCGCGGAGACAGGCTGGGGTGCCCGATCGGCCGCACGATGCTTCGCTGGTTTCGTGCTTACCCACACCATGTGCGGCCTCCTCGGATAGTAGTGGAGTGAACGGTTAGAATGTCAGAGTTTTAGGCACCGTGCGCTTGCTTACGGTTGTGGCGCAGACGCGCCCACACACCGCCGATGAGCAGCGCCAAACCGGCAGCCATGAGGGCAAACACGCCCTTTTCACCGGTGGCTGGCAACTGGCCGATGGCCGAGTCGCTGTAGTCCATGACCTCGGCAGTCATGTTGAAATCGTTGTTTCCAACCTTCGGGTCAGCATTTACCACGGGTTGCGGGTCCGGGTTCAGAGCAAAACCAGACGGTGCTTTGGTTTCCACCACGCACAGCTCATCAGTAACGTCGGCATTGTTGACCCTGCCCTCATGCTGGACGCCGTACACGGTGACGGAAGTGGTCAGGTTCGCGCCGCGCGGGGTGACAAAGGTGTTGGTCTTGCTGTTCGTGTTTTGATCGCTCGATCCGTTAATCGGGCTTCCCTTGACCGTCCACTTGCCACTTTCCTGGGTGCAACGGTACAGCTGGAATTCCGCACCTGTCATGGTCCTCTGCTCGTCCGTGAGGCGTGCGTTGTCTTCACCCTTCTTGGTGATCACCAGCTGACCAAAGTGGGAGGATGCACCAGGGTTGCCATCCTTGTTGGTGGTCACAGAAACATTGTTGGGTAGGTCCACCACGGCGTCGTTATCCACTTTGCCGTTGTCAGGAACAGACATGAGCTTAGCGGTGAACTTTATCTGCACCTTAAGCCCAGGTTCATTTCTACGATAATTTTCCAGAGCTTGGCGCTGGTCATCCGATTGGAAGTCAATGGATACCTGACCAGACTGCGCCATGAGCCGGTTTAGTCAGCACAAAGTCCGTGCCTGCGATGAGTGTGGTCACGTCACCTGTTTTGTTGATCAGTTTTACCTGAGGGCCGGAGGCTTCATTAAACCCAAGGTAGGATGGCAGGTCGTCTCTGATTGCGAAGCGGCTGAGCTTGTCCGCAGGTACAGGAGCTTCGATGGTGTATTCCAGGTCATCACCCAGGGTTTTACCTTCATCAACTACGGTCTTGGTGGGTTGGACTTCCTGGTTTTTTGGCTTGACGGTCTGCTCGTACTTCCACACGCCTTCATCCACGAACGGCAGGGTAACCAGGAACGGCTTGGCCACGGTGTAACCGGTCTTCTGCTGCTCGGTGATCTTATAGACGCCGACCTTGAAATCCTTCGCACCGTTGAGGTTGTTGGTGCTGATGTTGATCTGGCCACTGGTGTCGGTCTGCGGAGTGATCGCAGGCCAGGAGCCATCAATCGGGGCAGTCTCCGCGGTCAGTTGGGAAGCCTCTTTCCACCCGGCTGCCGTGTTGAGGGGGTTATTAATATATACTTTTTCAATTTTGAAGCCCACGCCCGGGAACGGTTCCGTCGTTTGGCCGAGCTCACCCTTGTACTTGTTAATGGTCAGCGAGACCTCGTGCTCAAGATCCACCGTGGTAGAGGTTGGGCTGGTGACGGATGGTTTGTTCTGCGCAAACGCGACAGAGGGAGCCAGTGAGCCGGAAAGGGCAATGGCGCTTGCTGCCAACAGTGCAGCACATCGAAACTTAGAAGTCCTCATGTTTTCCTCAGTTTTTGGTAAGCGCGTTCATGGAGTGGATTCGTGACGCAACGGCCTCAATCCACTCCACATGCGCGCCATTCGGTAGTGGAAAACTCCAATACCTGGCGGTTTTACAGCATTGTCCAGACGCAATTGAGAGTACAACGCACCAATACTCAAATCAATTAAGCATCTGTCGAGAATGTTTTCCACACCCACCACTGAGAAAAGAGAATATTTTCATAATTATTTCTAAAGTTAGAAAGCTAACCATCTACCTTTGAATTACCCTCGATACCTGCGCATCTTTGCTCTGCACCACACTCAGATGTCACTTACGGCACAACTGTCACACAACGTGCCCCTGAAAATGTCCCCACCCCCCTAAACAAAAAGCCCCACAGGATGTGGGGCTCTGTGATGGCGGGAATTAGTCCCACCAACAGCTCGGCGATCTGGATAGTATTCAACGCGGCACCTTTGCGCAGGTTGTCACCTGAGACCACCAGCACCAAACCGCGATTATCGTCCACCGACTGATCGTGACGGATACGTCCCACCAGGACGTATCTTTACCCGCAGCAGCGAGCGGGGTGGGCACATCGGCAAGCTCCACACCGGGGGCGTCGGCAAGCAAATCCTTAGCCTGCTCGGGGGTGATGGGGCGGTCAAACTCGGCGTGAATGGTCAACGTATGGCCGGTAAACACAGGCACACGCACACAGGTGCCAGCTACCCGAAGATCGGGAATGTTCAGGATCTTGCGGGACTCATTGCGCAGCTTCTGCTCCCTCATCCGTCTCGCCCGAGCCGTCATCGACGATATTCCCCGCCAGCGGCAATGCGTATAGGCGATGGAGCGACATAGGACCGAGGTCTTCAGGTGCAACAATCGAACCGTCGTGGGCGAGTTCCACGTTCCGGTCCCCCACCTCAGCAACTTGCTTGGCCAGCGCATCCACACCCGCGATGCCCGAGCCGGATACCGCCTGGTAGGAGGATACGTGCAGACGAGTGAGACCAGCGGCGTCGTGAAGCGGCTTCAGCACCGGCATCGCCGCCATGGTCGTGCAGTTCGGGTTAGCGATGATCCCTTTAACCAGGTTGTCCTTCTCCCCCGGGTTCACTTCCGAGACGATCAGCGGCACCTCAGGGTCTTTACGCCAGGCTGAGGAATTATCCACCACCACAGCGCCCTGCTGCGGCAAAGATCGGGGCGTACTGCTTGGACGTGGACCCACCCGCAGAGAACAACGCGATGTCAATACCCTTCAGGGACTCCTCTGTTACCTGAGCCAAGTCCTCCACCACAATGTCTTTCCCACCGAAAGGAAGGGTCGTGCCAGCGGACCGTGCCGAAGCAAAAAACCTAACATTATCCAACGGGAAATTACGCTCTTCAAGAATAGAACGCATCACGCGGCCAACCTGGCCCGTGGCACCGACAACGGCGATGGTGGTCATGGGGAGTTCCTTCCTGCACCGACCTACATAAACATTTTGAAATGAGTCTACTCCCACCACACAATGCGGCGGGAGTAGCAATAAGGTAATTTAGCGGCCGGTTCCGGCGTACACTACGGCCTCGGTGTCGCCGCCCAAATCAAATGCATCGTGAATCGCGCGGGCGGCTTTAGCCATGTCAGCTTCACGGATCAGCACCGAAATGCGGATTTCCGACGTGGAAATGAGCTCAATATTCACTCCCGGCATCGCGTACCGCCTCACAGAAGACGGCGGTAACACCCGGATGGGAACGCATACCGGCACCGACCAAGGAAACCTTGCCAATCTGGTCGTCGTACAGCACGTTCTTGCACACGCCATCTACCTGCAGCTTTTTCAGCAACTCCATGGCGCGAGGGACCGTCGGCACGCGGGCATGTGAAGGTGATGTCGGTGCGGTTGTCCTCCAGGGAGGAAATGTTCTGCAGCACCATGTCAATGTTGATCTCGCTATCCGCCAGCACGCGGAATACTTTCGCCGCCTCACCGGGGCTATCCTGCAAGCCCAGCACGGTGACTTTCGCCTCGGAACTATCGGTTGCTACACCGGTGAGTACTGCTTCTTCCACGGGGATATCCTCCATTGATCCAGCAACGAGCGTGCCGGGCCACATTGCTACGACGAACGAACGCGGAGTGGACATCAAAAGCGCGCGCATACTCCACACTACGCAGCACCAAAATTTTAGAACCAACCGCAGCCAGCTCTAGCATCTCCTCAAAGGAAAGCTTCTCCAACTTCTGAGCATTAGGAACAATGCGGGGGTCGGCGGTGTACACGCCATCCACATCTGAATAGATCTCGCACACATCCGCCTTCAACGCCGCCGCCAACGCCACAGCAGTGGTATCGGACCCGCCACGCCCCAACGTTGTCACATCGCGCGTGTCCTTATTCACGCCCTGGAATCCCGGCTACGAGGCAAATCTTGCCGTTATCCAGCGCCTCCCGCACACGGCCTGGCGTCACATCCACAATCCGGGCGTTACCATGCCGTTCCGTGGTGAGCACCCCAGCCTGCGAGCCAGTAAACGACTGCGCCTCGGCCCCAAACGACTCAATGGCCATAGCCACCAGCGCATTGGAGATGCGCTCACCAGCGGTAAGCAGCATATCCATCTCACGCGCCGGCGGCACCGGGTTCACCTGCGCGGCAAGATCAAGAAGCTCATCGGTGGTGTCACCCATCGCAGAACACACGACAACAACATCGTTCCCCTGCTTTTTAGTGGCAACAATCCGTTCAGCAACTCGACGTATCCGCTCAGCGCTCTCCAGCGAAGATCCCCCATATTTCTGTACGATCAATGCCACTAGACAGCCGCCCTTTCAGCGTAAAACAATGTTACGTTTGTTCATCGTACCCAAGAATCAACTACGGTTAAGAAAGTGCAAAGCAATTTTATTGCTGTGCTGTTCGCACTCGCCTCCGCGCTCACCATCGCCTGGGGGACAGTCGTGCGGCACCGCATCGCCGAACAAGCCCCCGGTGACGGATCCAGGTTCACAAACGCCCCGATCCTTACCGTCATTAGCCGACCCCTCTGGTGGGCAGGCACAGGAACAGCCCTGCTTGGATACTTCCTGCAAACCATCGCCCTGGGTTTTGGCACGCTGCTGGTGGTGCAGCCAGTGCTGGTGCTCTCCCTCATGTTCACCCTCCCGCTTTCCGCGCTTTACGACGGCCGCCGCATCAGCAAAACCGAAACCTTCTGGTCCGGGGCACTCACCGTAGCGGTGGCCGTGTTGGTGATCCTCGGACGACCACTTCCTGGAATCACACACCCGCCCCTTGAGCGGTGGGTACCCGCCCTATCGGTCGGCATCATTGTCATGGCCGGCTTAGAACGCTTCTCGCACATCCGACCCAACCGCGAAAAAGCCCTCATCCTCGGCATAGTCACCGGCGCGCTCTTCGGCTACGTTGCTGTGCTCTCCAAAGCAGCCGTGGAAATCTACCAGTACTACGGCGTGATCGGATTGATCACCAACTGGGAAGGCTACGCTCTGATCCTTGGTGCGACACTCGGAACCGCCGTGCAACAATCCTCCTTCAACGCGGGCGCGCTGAAAAACTCTCTGCCCGCCATGACCATTTCCGAACCCATCGTCGCCTTCAGCCTCGGCTACATCGTGCTTGGCGAAAATTCCAGGTCACCGACCTCGGTTGGCTCTGGATGGCCCTCGCCCTGATCACCATGATCATCTCCACCGTAGTGCTGTCCCAGAAGAGCATGAAGGAGTAGGTTTCGGGGGCTGGCGTGCGAAGTATGTATACGCTCAGGTCCACAAACGAGCGTTTTCGCGCTTGAAGGTATACATACTTTACAGCGCACGTTAGCGGTGTCCTCAATTGCGGTAATAACCATCCCTCCCCACCCTGACCGACCTCTCCACAATCACCTCCCCCTTCCGGCGGAGTTTTTGCCCGCCGAAATTTCCCCTGTTCAGCCGATGTGCTGTGACCTGCCCTTTTGCCAAGCTTAATGAGTGTCAACATGACGGTTCTCAGGGTACTTTTCAGGGTGTTTTTCAGGGAAAACCCCGATGTTGACACATCCCAACATAGATATGCTCATTTGCGAGTCAGCACTGTTCATACTGTTCAGAATTTTGAGGTGATTATTGTGTCGCGTTTGTTGTATCGGCTCGGTCGCGCCGCGTATACGCACAGATTGAAGTTTATTGCCATGTGGTTGCTGCTTTTTGCGGCGGCAGCAGTGGCGGCGGGAGCGATGGCGAAGCCGCCGAGTAATTCGTTTAGCATACCTGGCGCGGAGTCGGTGGAAGCTCAGGAGGAGATTAGTCGGCGTTTCAACACGTCAGAAGATGAACTCACGGCTCCAACCGGCATGATTGTGGTCAAGGCGAAAGAGGGCACCCTCAGCGACCCGGAGCAGGCGGTGAAGGTTGACGCGATCATCGATAAGCTGAAGCATTCGGATGCGCTAAAGAGCAGGGATATGATCGTAAACCCAGTGGCAGCGGACGCGGCGATGCGGCAGGGCAACCCCAACAGCGCGGACGTGGACGAGCAGTCGCCGCTGAGCCCGGATAAGACGACAGGGACTATCCAGGTGATGTTTGATGCAGCGAAAGCACAGGATGTTGACAAAAATAAGGTAGCCGACGTCACTAAACTACTGAAAGACAACGCGGATGGCCTGGACATCGCCTACACAGGCAACGCATTTGACGGCGCAGAGCAACCGGGCATGCAGAACGAGCTGGCGGGTGTTCTCGTGGCAGCTGTGGTGCTGCTAGTCACGTTCGGATCGCTGGTGGCTGCAGGAATGCCGCTAGCCACGGCGATCGTGGGCGTCCTGCTTGGCTGCTGGGCATTAACGCAGCATCGGGCCTGACCGACAGCATCGATCAAAACACCGCAACCCTGGCCACGATGATCGGCCTGGCCGTGGGCATTGATTATGCGTTGTTTATTCTGTCGCGTTTCCGCAGCGAGTTGGTCCAGTATGTTGACGGCCATAACCTGACTCCGAAGGAGCTGGCGCAGCGTCTACGCAGCATTCCTCGAAACGAGCGCGCGCATCTGGCAGGCCTGGCCGTTGGTAAGGCAGGCACGGCCGTGGTGTTCGCCGGACTGACGGTGATCATTGCACTGGTGGCGCTGGTGATTATCAATATTCCGAGCGTGTCCGCCATGTCGCTGGGTGCTGCAGGAACAGTGGCCATTGCCGTGCTGGTAGCTATCGGTTTGCTTCCCGCAATTCTGGGACTGTGGGGCACCCGCGTTTGCGGCACGCATGCCCTTTATCAAGGCTCCCGACCCAGAGCAGGAGACCCCGACGATGGGTGCCCGCTGGGTGCGCATGATCCGCAAGCACCCGGCATTGTTCCTGGTGGCAGGCGTTCTTGCGCTGGCGTTACTGGCTATCCCCGCTGCGCAGCTGCGCTTGGCCACGCTGACGGGTGGCAGTGCGGCCGCGCCGGGTTCGCCGAGCCGCACCGCCTACACCATGATTGAGGATGCCTCGGCCCCGGCCGCCAGGCACCGATGATCGCGCTTGTCGACGTCGCGTCCCTCCCCGAGCAGCAACGCCCCGAGGCATTCACCACCGCCGTCCACGATTTCGCAGGAATGGATGGCGTGAAAAATGCCCAGGTTGCCGCAGTCAACGATGCTGGCGATGCCGCCCAAGTGATGATCATCCCCTCGAATGGCGCGACAGATAAACGCACTGTGGATTTGTTGCATCAACCTCGCGCGACCATCAGTCGGATTTCAAAGGAGCAGACGGGTGCCTCGTACCGCATCACAGGCATGGCACCGATAGTTCAAGATATTTCCGACCGGCTTTCTGGGCGCATTGCTACCCTACGTTGCCATTGTCGTTGCGCTGGCGTTTGCTGCGCTCATGGTATTCCGTTCCATCTGGGTGCTCTGATTGCCGCGCTGGATTTGCACTCATCGGTGGCAGCAACATTTGGCATTACGGTGCTGATCTGGCAGGAGGGCTTCGCCGGACTGGTCTCGGACCCGCAGCCCCTGATCAGCCAACTTCCGATCCTGCTAATCGGCATTGTGTTGGTCTGGCTATGGACTACCAGGTGTTCCTGGTCACCCGCATGCGCGAGGGGTACCACCACGGCATGAAGGCTGACTCCGCCGTGGTGTACGGCTTCAAGCATGGTGCCCGCGTGGTCACAGCAGCCGCGTTGATCATGATCAGTGTGTTCGCCGCCTTCATGTTTATGGACCTGCAACTCATCAAAGTCATGGGGTTTGCCCTGGCCACGGCGGTGCTATTTGACGCCTTCATTGTGCGCATGACCATCATTCCCGCCACCATGTTCCTTCTCGACGCCCGTGCTTGGAGCATTCCACGCTGGCTCGGCCGCCTACTCCCCAACGTTGACATCGAGGGAGAGAAACCTGCCTCAGGGCTAGCGTAAATTTTCAGGGTATTTTTCAGGGAAACCCCTGATGTTGACACGCCCCCAACATGGATACGCTCAACTGCATGAAAGCACTCATATCCCTGCTGGGGGTGATTCTTGCTGTGGCCTTCATGGCAAGCCCAGCACATGCTCAATCACATGAGAATGACCGTTACCAGAAACTTGCAGACGATCTTAAAACACCCGGTCTTGCGGTGGTGACCTTTGATGCCACCGGAGTGACCGATGAACACTACGTCGGTGTTGATTCAAACAGCAACCCCATCGGCCCGGATTCCCTGTTCATATGGGGATCCATTTCTAAATCGTTCACGTCCGCACTGGCGATGATGTTAGCTGAACAAGGAAAAATTGATCTCAATGCGCCCCTCACCAGGTACTATCCCGAATTCCAAGGAACAGCACTGGGCAATAATGGTGCCACCGTCACTGACCTCATACACCACACGGCAGGACTGCCCCGAGAACTCAATCCCTATCCCCACAACCTGCAAAGTGTCATTGACGGGGTAAAAGACCTACCATCAGTCGACCCGGTCGGCACGCATTCCTACTCAAACATCAGCTACATATTGCTGCAGCAACTGATAGAACGCGCCACTGGGGAATCGTACAGCACGCTGTTAGAAACCTACCTGGATCCGGCGACCGGCGTGACTCCTCTTAGCCGCGCAGACACGATAAACAGCACCGTACCCCGCAGGCCACGCACCTTCTTCACCGAAACCTAGCGGTGCGGGAGCATATTCAGGACTACGAAATCGGCGAAGGCAACCTCGCCGGGACCCGAAGGCAACTCGCCGACTACGGGGCGTGGCAACCTCGCCAACACCAAGCCGGCCAGCTACCCAGCACCTTGCCCAAGGTCTCCACCACTGATGATTACGAATACGGCGCGGGGCTTTTCTACGAGCAGTTCGATGGAACACAGCTGGTGTATCACGGCGGCACTGTTCCTGGATTCAACTCCTACATGGGCTTCAATCAGCAAACCGGCAAGGGCGTCGTGGTGCTCTACAACGTCATGGGGATTCGTGATCACATCACGCCGGCACTGGTCTTCGCGGAGGAAACCCTGGGCGTGACGCCCAAGCAACAATCCTCCAACACCCACTGGGGTGACGTGATTGTGTATACCCAAACCGCGCTCATTGTGCTTGCTCTGCTGACCATCGGCCGCGTGATCTACACGTGGGTGCGCCGCACTCCCCCGGCGCGCAGCACCAGACGCAGGGGTGATCACCATTGTCGCAGCTTTGTACTAGGGATTGGCAGCGTGCTGACCCTCGTATTCGGACCAGTGGCTCTTCTCGGTTTCACGTTGCCGCTGTTGCATATAAGTGCCCCTGATTTCATGCTGCAATGCTGGATTCTCGCGGCAGAGATCGCCGTGCTCACCGGCCTGATCGTTATCCGTCAGATCGCCCATGGAAGACGCCCAGCATGTAGGTTCTGAAAACCACGCGCCCCACAGTAACCAGCTGACGGCAATGGTGATCTGCGCGGGCGTCGATAAGCGGCGAGCAAAAGAAGAACACCAGCGGAAGGAGCAGTAGATACGCCGGGATGAGTAGGCGTGGGCGGGAGTGCATAATGCCGTCGGAAAGCAGGATGTTGGCGGCGACGGCGGCGCTGAACACCCAGATTTGCCACGGTAGTTTGCGGAAACTCCCCGGCAACAATGAATACAAAAGGCGATCATGACGGCCACCGAGAGGAAGTAGCCTAATTCACGGGAGGCAAACATCGTGAAGGTGGCGAATTTCCAGGTGGCTATGCCCCAGTCGAACGCGGAATTCCAGCCCTCGCGCTGCATGCCGAAATAGCCGCCAATGTGGGTGAGGTAGCTGGAGGACCACCACAAATACCACAGTAAACCCAGGGTGAAAGCAGAGTCGCGAGCCAACCTCGCCAGTTTTTCCGGTCGGTGGTGAGCACGGCCAGGAACAGCACCAACATCACGTCCACGGCGGTAATGCGGGTCAGGCCGGTGGCAAAAACAAGGAGCCCGGCGAGCAACCAGCGGCGGTCCATAATGGCCACCAGAGCCCAAATAGATAGCGCACCGAACAGGGATTCCGAATACGCCATATTGAAGGTGATGCCCATGGGCACACCGGCAATAAGAACAGCCGCGAGGATGCGGGCGCGCTGGGTTTTAGCGCCCCAGTGGTTCATGCTGGGAATGCGGTTGACTAGGGCCATGACACCGGCGATCATCACCACACCGAGAAGGAAATTCACACCATACGCAATGGTTTCATGGTGAAGCCCCGTGATCGGGTGCAGCACCGCATGCAGTCCGCGCAACAGGTATGGAAACCCCGGGAAAAACGCCAGAGAGCGCTCGTAAACAGGCACCTCCACCACGGGTTCTGTGATGGCAAAGTAACCGTCACGCGCGATGCTCACATAGTATTCCGCGTCCCAACGGTAGAACAGGGAATGCAGTGTGTAGCCGTTGGCGGTGGCCATCATGCCCATGATCACCAGTCGCACTAGTGAGGCAACGCTGAAAATGCCGAAAGCCCACAGCCAGTCCACTCGAGTTAAGCCCGCCGGGCGACCTGCGGTAACCGCTGTGTGATCCAGGCTGGGTAATCCGGGGATCTGAACTTGTTGCGACACTGCCCCATTATCCCTTAAGCGCTATCCCCGTCGGAAGTGGGGTCGGGCGAAAAATCTCCATGCCTGATCCCATTTCTATGGTAGCTTTCTAGCTTTTTGCCCCTATCACGGAAAGATACTGTAGGCTGAACAACATGCTCGCGCGCACGTCTCTCCTTCTGTGCCGCGGCGGGTCAACGAGTTCAGAGCACGGCTGGCACCCGTCGCGGAGTTCAGGCGCGCCAGCCATGGCCCAGGAAACTGGGTAACCAACCAATCCCCAAAGGAATAGCCATGGCCCCTCTGATGCATTTATCTCCGCCCCTGCGGTGATATTTTCCACCCCGGTCTGGCCCCTCGACCCGACGGCCAGCCCGCGTGGAATAAGCAACGCAACCCTCTATGCCCGTGAAGCGCTACCATCCGTTTGAGGTTGAGGTGAGAAAATCGAGCTGCCCGACCGCACCCGGCCGAGACAAGGTGATTGATTCCGCACCGCAGTGGTGTGCGGTGGACCTGCGCGACGGCAACCAGGCCCTGATCGATCCGATGAGCCCTGAACGCAAGCGCCGCATGTTTGAACTGCTGGTGCGTATGGGCTACAAGGAGATTGAAGTGGGTTTTCCCTCTGCCTCCCAGACTGATTTTGATTTCATGCGGACATATCGAAACAACCCTCATTCCCGACGACGCGACCATCCAGGTGCTGGGTACAGGCCCGCGAGCATCTGATCCGGCGCACCTTTGAAGCCTGCGAGGCGCAAAAATGTGATTGTGCACTTGTACAATTCCACATCGATCCTGCAGCGCAACGTGTTCCGCAAAGACAAGGACTCATTAAGAAGCTGGCTACAGATGCGGCGCAGCTGATCAAGGAGATTGCCACCGAGTACCCAAACACGAATTGGCGCTGGGAGTACTTCCCCGAGTCCCTTTACTGGCACGGAGGTTGCTCTACGCCAAGGAGGTGTGCGACGCCGTGGTGGAGGCTCGCGGATCCCACGCCCGAGAATCCGATTATCCTGAATCTGCCCTCCACCGTGGAGATGACCACACCAAACGTGTACGCCGATGCCATCGAGGATGCACCGCAACCTGAACCGTCGGGATTCCATCATTTTGTCGCTGCACCCCCACAATGATCGTGGCACTGGGTGTTGCCGCCAGGGAACTGCTACATGGCTGGTGCGTGACCGCATTGAGGGCTGCCTGTTTGGCAATGGTGAACGCACCGGCAACGTCTGCCTGGTCACCTTGGGCTTGAACCTGCTGACCCAGGGTGTGGACCCCCAAATCGATTTCTCCGACATTGAGCAGATCCGCCGCACGGTGGAGTACTGCAACCAGCTGCGTGCGCCGGAACGCCACCCCTACGGCGGTGACCTGGTGTTTACCGCCTCTCCGGTTCCCACCAGGATGCCGTGAACAAGGGTCTGGACGCCATGGCCGCGAAGCTGCGCCCCGGCGCGAGCCACACCGATGTGAGTTGGGAGGAGCTGCAGGATATTGAATGGGAGGTTCCCTACCTGCCGATTGACCCGAAGGATGTGGGCCGCACCTACGAGGCCGTGATCCGCGTGAACAGCCAGTCCGGCAAGGGCGGTGTCGCCTACATCATGAAGACGGATCACGGTTTGACCCTGCCGCGTCCCATGCAGGTGGAGTTTTCCTCCGTGGTTCAGAACGTCACTGATGCCGAAGGCGGCGAGGTGGAGTCGAAGCACATGTTCGACATTTTCGCCCAGGAGTACTTGGATCGGACCACTCCGTTGGAGCAGGTGTCCATGCAGGTTGACGCCGCGAAAACGGAGAATGACACCGCCACCATTACCGCCCAGATCCGCTTCAACGGCAAGGACGTGACGGTGACAGGCACAGGTAACGGCCCGGTGTCGGCATATGCCAAACGCCCTGGAATCCATTGGGGTGGACGTTGAGGTTCAGGAGTACACGCAGCATGCGCTGAGTGCGGGTGACGACGCCGCGGCTGCCGCTTGCATTCACGCCGAGGTCAACGGGCAGAAGGTCTGGGGTGGGGATCGCCCGCTCCATCACCTACGCTTCCTTGAAGGTCGTGACGTCTGCGGTTAACCGCGCGCTTAGCTAGCCGCTACTTTTTCCAGAAGGTCCGCCGCTTTCTCTTGCTCGGTGAATGCGCACTTTTCACCGCAGAGAGGGAAGCATTCTGGTGGACCGCTATTTCGCGTATGTTAGTTCGCCACTTCCTGCGAGGACGAGTGCTTTCGCGAATCAGCACTGATCTGTTGCAGTGCGATACTGAGCCGGTCAGGTCAGTGTTGTTCTTCAAAGGCGGCTGCGTGTCCTCCAGCTGGATGAAACAACCGTCTTCATCGTCATCAATGGGTTTTTCTGCTTGCGTTTGCGCACTAACGCTACGGCCGCGTTGCTGGCGATGCGAGTAGAACCAGGTGCCAATTTCGATCTCGCCCTCGAAAGCGAGACAGATTTTTCCATCGTTGAGGCTGGCGCATGCTGAAGTGCGTCCTCTGCATCATGCTGGTTTTCGGTAATGCGCATGCACACGCTCCAGGCAATGTGTTGATACCTGGTGACAAAGTTCATGAAGGCACGCTCGTCGCCCTCGCGTGCTTTGCTTTAGAAGCTCAGCATCATCATTCATGTACCCAAACAAACCTCTTCACTGTATGCGCACACCATCAATAGAGTGGCGTCGCCGCTCATCAACCTCCACCAACTTTTAGCCTAGCTCAACCTATTTTTGAAGCACAAATGCATACAGCTTTTATGCTATCCATTGATGTCAAAGTCACTGTCTGCGTCGTCAGCATCGAATCCATTGTCATCATTGGTGATAGGTGACTTCACTGTGGAGGCCATCGGCGTTGTCGTGAAAAGGTGTCGTCATGGGACACGTCAAACGTGAGGTCGTGCTGCCCGAAGTCGCTGTTATCGTCCCCGTTGTCCGTATCATCAACGTCGCCATGCGTGACCTCGTCATGAACCTGATCGTCGGCATCCGTGGAATCATCGGTTGCATCGGCGTCGATAAGCATGATGCTGTCGAAGTCGGTGTCGTCCAATGTGATTTCATCCGACTCGTCATAGTCGGGGACGATGGAGGCATCAATGTCGTCATCAGGCATGGCGAGAGCGTCGGAGAGGATTCGGTCCCACACGGCTGGGTCCAGGGAATCCACTGGTAACGAAAGATCAGGGGTCAAGGGAGCCGCATCATCGTGTGGCATCGTCATCCTCCATCAACTCCAGAGCATGTGCATTTTACCGCAACGTTACTGAATAACATCACTACCTGTCACGTTAACAAAAGCGAGTTGCGGGTTGTCGCTAGTCCCACCCAGATCAGGGTCACCCTCGGTGGTGGCCACCATCTGGAAGCCGCTGTCTGCCCAGGCATCCTCAAACTGACTGATCGGGACCTGAGTGCCATTCCCATCAGGGTTACCCGGATCCTCCAGGGTGACCATGCCTGTATTGGTATCAATCTCAGTGACGACGAGCGCGTGATCTGGCATATTATCTTCGCCAGCCGCATCAGCGGAATCGCCCCACAGCTCGCCGGAATCCACGGCGGCAATCACGCCACAACCAGCGTCAAGGCGGGCGGCGAGGTCATCCATAGAACTTGTAACAGTCTCGCAGGGCACGCCGGAGGCATCCAGCAATGTCTGAATATCCTCCATACAAGCCTCGGAAATGTCCTGCGTGAGGCCCATGTTGTACGCCTGGTCCACCATAACCTGCGGGTCGGTGATGCCAGCGTCAGAGAACTCGTGCAATAATGGCCACGGAGGTGGGGCCGCACTAACCATCTACCTGCTGGTAGAACCAGTCAGAGTTCCACCTGTAGGAGTTACCGTACACGCCATCATCGTCCAGTGCGGGCCCTCCCCGAGCAGGAAACATCGAGGGACGGTCAGATTCGGGCCCAGGGTCGGGTGCGGGGGCGTCGATAACCGGATCATGCGGGTAGTTGGTCGTGGACTCCGGTGCGGGGGCAGGGTCGGCATGACCGGATCAGCATCGTCACGTCCACGGTATCTGGATCCACCATGTTGGGGTCAGCAACGGCGGGGTCCTGCACGGCGGGGTCGTGCGTGGTCGGATCGATGGGATGATCGGGCAGATCAGGCACAACAGGGAGACCGTCATCCGGGATATTGACAGCCGGGTCGTCGGCAATGGGATCCACGAACGGATCTGCGAAGGGGTGATCATGCCCCATATCGTCGAAGGACTCATTGAAAGAATCGTCTCCGAGGTCGCTCGGGTCAATGAGCGAGTTCAACTCATCGAACATGGAGTGTTCGTCATATCCGTCCATGGAGGTCATTACCGTTATTTCCTTGTGTGTTGCAGTGGGAAGGGAGGAGTGAAGGTCAAGATGTTAGAAAGTGCCGTCCATACCAGCATCGTGCTGGACGGCGTCGTGTCCGAGGTTGTCAAAGTTATCCACAGAGCCAACCGAACCATTGGCGTACGAGCTAGCATCCACGTTGGTGTCCATGATGCCGTCACCGTCGGAGTCGAAAGCTGCGTAGTCGAAAGCTTTCCATCACCGTTTACATCGTGATAAAGCACGTTTGCGTGACCATCCATGTCGGAGTCGACAGCGGCGACATCGTGCGCTGTCCTTGTTGTCGTCCATCAGCTCCACATCGGTGATGCCGTCGCCGTCCAAAGTCGAGCTGGAGAATCAACAACAACATTGCCCCTCAACTGTGTCTTCCTGGAAACACTTTGGCCGGTTGCGCCGTCGGCGTAGCTGATCACGTCCATGTCACCATCGTCGTCAATGTCGGACGATGCAACCACAACATTGTCTCTGCAGTGGTGACGGCCGTTTCAAACGTGCCGTTATCTAGGTCAACGTCGGTGAGAATAACTTCACCCTGGCCGTCGAGATAATCGATCTCGCTGCACACCATCGGTGGTGAATGCACTACGTCAATGCTGCCGTCGCCATCAACATCGCGGCTGGACACGTTCTGCGCATTGCTTGGATTCGGGTCGGCGATCAGAACATCATCCTGGGAGTAGTCCGGCTGAAACCGTTCGAAATATCTGGTCTCAGGCTGGCTGGACATGTGATCGACAGGAGTCGCGCCTGCTGAGCCCGAACTGGCCGAGCCTGCGCCAGCTGAGGAACCAGCAGCGGCAGAAGAGCCGCAGGTCTGGGTCACGGGGATCCGCAACGTCGGAGGAGCCAGCAGGAACCACCGGCTGCATCGTGGATGGCAGAAGAACTGGCTGCTGCTTCAGCGTCGCCTGAGGAGCCTGCGGATGACCCAGCAACGTCAGAAGAACCGGCAGATGAGCCACCTGAACTGGTGAAGTTACTAAACGCGCTCTGCGCACCAGCGGATAGCTGCCTCGATGTTTTCCTGCATACCCTGCACTGGATTGTCGCTCATGAATATTCCTTTCTTGTTGGCAGGTCCCGCTTGTTGCGGTCTTGGTTATGACCGTCAGCGCTGGCGAACCTATCTGCTGGACACTACTTAGACACGCCGTAGCTACAGAAAGTTACAAACCGATGATCATTTTTATTTTGGGAACCCAGCTACATCAGTCCGGCTGCCTGGAGATATGCCTTTGCAGATTCCTTTGTCTTTCAGATCAAAGCTGGTCAGGATGAGGTTTGTCTCAGTACTGGCGTAGGCCAATGAGTATTTGTTGTTGCTACCGGACGTTGCGGTGTCAGAGTAGATAAACGCAGCTGCGGTTTTGCTGCCGTTTTCCACGGTTTCGGTGTCTTTTTTGCGTGTGTCGTACCAGCCTTCAGTGATACGACGACGCTCAATATCCGAGCTGTCAGGGTCAATGCTGAACGTTACTCTGGGAGGCGATATGGCGTCCCCAGCGAAGTAACTATACGCGAACTTCCTTCCTTGATCTGGCATTTGAACTTTCAGTCGACCAGTCTCGGTGGTTCCGTCGAGTTCGCATTATCCAGGCTTTTCCCTGAACTTGATGGGCAGCCGTCAATCACTGCCTCACGACTCCAGTTGCCCTGCGCTTGCACTGCTAGTAGCCGCTGCGGTTGGTTGTGTCGTGGTCGTTTCTCCGAATTACGGTTGCCCAACAGATACACGGTCGTCGCACCAACCATCGCCACTGCCACAACCGCTGCTGCGGCAATGATCAGGTTTCTGCGGGTTTCGAGGGGCGCTTGTCGACGCCGCAGGGGTCGCCGAGGCTGCCTGTCCCTGCGGGTGCTGTCGCAGTAGGTGCTGATGCACCGTACTCGTTGTGCCGTAGTTCGAGTACCATAGCCGGATGCACCGAAGTCCACTCCACCCTGCGCCGGTTCTTGCGTAGTCGGGGCATCTGCACCCATGTTGTGCGGGGCCATGCCGCGAACGATGGGGCCTAAGGCGGAAATGGCGCCTTGAGCGACAACGGTTTTCGGGTCATCCAATGTGGCGAGTGGTCCAAAATTCTTGAGGCGGTCTCGCACAAGCGGAATACGTGATGAGCCGCCGGTGAGATATAACGCAACAAGATCCTCAGCGTTGGTGATTCCCGCGTCGGCAAGCGTGGCTCGGGTCAGCGCCGCAGCTTTATCCAATGCCGGGGAAATAATCTCTTCAAATTCTGCGCGAGTGATCTGGAAACGCTCGGTCTCACCACCGCCGCTGACCACTACCGTGGCGTAGGAAGCCTCAGAGAGAAGTTCCTTAGCACGGCGGATGGAATCTTCCAGCGCGTGGCGTTCCTGCAGAGGTGCCTGGGTGCGGAAGTAATCCAGGAGTTCTGGGTTGCGGTCATCAAGCTGCTGGTCAACCCACCTGCGCATCATCGCGTCGAAGGTTTTTCCACCCAGTGTGTTATCGCCGCGGGCAGCAATCACATCGAAGGCATCATTGTCATTGGCTTCCAGCACGGCAACGTCCAACGTTCCGCCACCGAAGTCGAACACAGCGATGCGTTGCCCCGGTTGCAGGCTTTTTGCTCGGGAATAGTAGTAAGCGGCAGCCTGCAGGCTCGGAAAATGGTGGTAATCTTCGCCGCCGACAAGCCCAGTTGGGCAGCGGCATCCAGCAGAACCTTTAATCTCGTGGACGACCACGCCTCTGGGTGGGTGAGCACCAGTTCGGAAGGCTGCACGTTGCCATGTTCGCGGACACGCGCTGCACTACGGAGGACAACACCGCAGCAACCGGCATGGAGGCGGACAGATCATAGCCGTTGACCTGGAACATTTGCTGCGGGATCACGCGCTTGGGTGCCGGAATGAAACCCGCAGGGTTGGACTCGGCCTTATCCATAGCGACGTCGCCAACGTCGATCTGCTCAGGTGATTCGACGTACACGGACGAGGACATAGTAGTGCGGTTGTGGCTAAGATTCACCGCCTCAACGGTTCCCTTGACGGGGTTTGTGTGCGCCGCCGCCGTGTTGGAGGTTCCAAAGTCGATGCCAATGGTCCAGTTTGTCCCGGACATGTAGCCGCCCTTTCACAATGTTCTTTGTAGATAAACGCAACGCCAGGGAGACCCCAACTACCAGCGGGTCTCCCCGATGCCCTCTAGTTTTTGACGTTTTGATCTTCTGATCAGCTTTCTTCAGAATCTCATACTGTGCTGCGGCCATCTGTGAGACCAGCTGCTTCTTTTCAGCCTTTGTCTTGCGGTTTGTTGGTGTAGGCGCGGTCGCTAACATCAGCAACACTAACGGCCATTGAGTCACGTAACAAAGCATATTGAGTACCACTCACCTCTTCGTTCTCGGTACAGCTGGTACCTGGAACGCCCTGCGGTTCATCGTACTGTTTTGCCCCGGCTTGCAGATCGTTGGACATGAAGGAGTTGAGGATCGCTGGGCACCAAAAATCATTATCGGCACGGAACACAAGCGAGACCGCCTTACCATTCTTCACTGATCCAGCTTGCGTAATAGTGTCGTAGATGTTTTTGGTAGTGAGTACAACGATGCCGTACCACGCGGACCATACGTACCTGGGACCTGCAGAATCCCTCTCACGTGTTTTGCAAAGCATAGATAGCAATGTTGTTGGGGATCGTGGGGTGGATACTTTGTAGCTTTACCGTATCCTGCTGGAGTTTTTATGCTCGGGAACTGCTCCAGCAATGGAACCTGCTTTGTCGTAGGATCTTTGACGTAGTCTCGACTCCATTGTTCCTGACCAACAGGCGTCGATGTCCATGTATAGATCTACATACTCATTGTAGGGAGTAAACGCGCTGTAGTCTTGTCTCTCCTGTAACTCTCCGATGTATAGTGCGCTGCGTAAGCGTTGGGCATGTTGGGGATAGAGTCTCGAGTACATAAGACACAGCCAACTCACTTTTCAGCGACAGGCGCGGTACTTTCCTCGGCCAGCTTCTGCGCCACCTCTTGTGCGGTTGCAGGGCTGTCATAGCGCAGCACTACCTGATACATCGACATCGTTGGATCCAAAGCCCGAGCTTTGGGGGCTTCCGCCGAATTATAGTAGCCGGACTGCAATCTGTTGTCATACGCTTTCAACATATTGACAGCCCGATTGGATGCAATCAGTCCCAAGTTACCCGCACCGAAAAACTGCGCGGCCACCCCTTTACCTTTACTCAACACAGGATCAACTTCATACGGCATGGGCGACATACTCTGCCAGCAAAAACGACTCAGTGATGTGACCAGTTTCTGGGGTGGGATCCGCATCGGTTTCGAGTGGCTCCGTCTTGAATCCGCCGGTGTCAAAAAGCTTTTGGCGGCGTCCGACTCTTTCCTCGCCGACAGCGTCGGTAGCGGTGGATGTCTGCTCGGTCGAGCCGTCCTGAGACTTGCCTAACGGGTTAGGCAAGTCTCCGCAGCAGATAGCAGCGCAACGCTGAGCAAAAGCTACGACGCTGGCCTTCAGCTTCTTCATGGCGCCTCCTTTGAGATCAAAAATACGAGATAACATCTTAGGCCGTCAGCCCTCAACATTTGCTTGGATGCGTATAACGTGCGAAAGGTTACAGTCACCTTAAGTTTTTCGATAGGGTAAACATAGCGAATCATGCTATCACCGAAAGTGACACATTGTGAAAACAGAGATACGTACAGGTCAAGAGGCTGATCACAGCGACATTGAAGACCGCGCAACCAAGCTCCTGACAAACCATTACCGATAAAAATCTTGCGTCAATACAAGCTTGATGACATTAGCGATCCTTGCCGTCGCCCGCGCATCAAGCACGCAGCAAACACGATCGGTCGTTGTTGTTGGAGAGGTCAAACGCGGCAAAAGTTCTCTGGTAAACGCGATCGTCGGCAAGCGAAACGCCTCACCTGTGGGCGTGAATGTCACAACATCAACGGCGATCGCTCTGACCTCCGAGACGGATGAGTTACGGGAGGGCCAAGCCTGCCTGTTCTACCCCGACGGTGAAAAAATCGTGCGCCTCAATGAGGTGGGTGAATGGATCAATGCTGGTGCCGTGCGTGCCGCGCAGGAGGACGCGGATTCCCTGCCCACCCGCGCCACCATTCCGATCCGCCGGATGCCGCTGGAGGGTGTCACCATTGTGGATACCCCGCTGTGGGCGGGCTGGACCCGAAGCTGTCGGCGCTGGCGAAAGTGTCGGTGGACCAGGCGTGTGCTGGTGGTGGTGTGCGATGCGTCGACCACCATCACGAAGCCCGAGATGGATTTTATCCGTGATACCGGTTCCGAAATCGAAGCCATCATCGTGGCTGTCACCAAGACCGACAAGCACCTTGTGCGCTGGCAGGAAATCGTGAGCAGAACAAGAAACTCCCTGCGTGAGCACATCGGCCGCGATATTCCCCGTGGTGGGCGTGTCCAGCCTGCTCGCAGTGATTGGTCTCGAAAATGTCCATGGCGGCAGGTGGCGGCAAAGTGCTGGAACTATCCGGCATCAACGACCTCAATGCGCTGATCGCCGGCAAAATTCCGCATCGCCGAGCATCTTCCGCTGGCCAATGGCCTGCGCATCGCGACCAAAGGACTCCGCGACCTAGCGATGACCCTGCAGCAACGGCTGGAGATTCTGCGGAAGGCGACGCCGCCGTCCCCGACCCATCCAACCGGCTCGAAGAACTCAAACAGCTCAAAAAAGAAGGCGAAAGCTGGGACTACTACCTCGGCCGCGACCTCACCCTCATCCGGCAGGAGTCCATGGACCAGCTGGAACAAAAACTCGATGCCATCCGCGAATCCTGGACCGAGCGCATCAACAAAAACGGCATGGCCGTGCTGCGCAAAAACCCCATGTACTTCACCGCAGAAATGGAACGCGAGTTCCAGACCGCCATCGGCGAAACACTCACCTACTTCTCCACCGAGCTGGAAAACAGGATCGTCAAACCCAGGTTCGTTGACTCCGACGTCATCTGGGAACAAATCAGAAACGAAGTCAGCTCCGCCTTCACCGGAAAAGAACTACAAACCCACACTGTGCAGGCAAAACGCCAAGGGCTTCTCGACCCCATGATGCTCATGATGGGCATGTCCGGCGGCTCCATGCTCGGCGGGGTGATCGGCACCATGGTGAGCTTTACCGGCCTTGGCGCCATCGTTGGCGTCAGCTGCGTGTCTTCAACGTGGGCTTTCCGCGCCATGCGCTCCGGCAAACCAACCTGCTCAACTGGATGCGCGAAACCACCGCCACCTCAAAATGTTCACCTCCAAAAATCCTCGAAGCAGCCATTGCCAACGCCCGGCCCGCCATCCAACTCCGCTACCGCGAATACCTCAAAGACATGCTGGACACCACCCAAAAACAAATCCAGGAAGCCGAGCGTGTGGCCAAAGCCGACCAGGCCAGCCGCGAAAAGCGCAAAAAGACGCTGGAAAAAGAACATCACCATCATCAACAAAAACATCACCGCGGCGGAAAAATGATCACCGAACTCACCTCGCAGGTAGCCCGCCGCGGACAGCAAGGATAAGCCGAGATGGACCTCCACATCAATCGCACTCAACCAAGCCCTCGACTACCTTGGCACCTTCAGCCCCGCGCTGTACGACGAGGCACAACGCATCCGCTACATCTCGACGCCCCCGCCACGCATTGTGGTGGTCGGGCGCCTCAAATCAGGCAAATCCACGCTGGTCAACGCCCTGATCGGGGCTCCCGGTGGCCGAAACCGCTGCGCTCGAAGCCACCAACGTGGTCACCGTCTTCCACTACGGCGCACCCGACCGCGCCGAAGCCGTTCTTCTGAACGGCGAACGCCTGCCCATCACCATCCAGCGCGGCGAAGTGGCGCGCACCCCGCACCTGTCGAAGAAATCAGCTTCATCCACCGCTGGATGCCCACCGCCTCCATCAAAGACTCTCGTTGATCGACACCCCCGGTCTTGCCACTTGACCGTGGAAAAACGAACAACGCACGCGGCGCATCCTCATCGACGGCTACGAACACAAACCAAAGCCATGTCCGTGGATGCCGACGCCGCCGTCTTCCTGTTCGACGCCACCCCGCGCATGGACGAAGTGAAGTTCATCAGGATTTGGGCTTCACCTCCCTGAACACCCTCGGTGTGCTCTCCCGTGCCGACTCGTTCGGTGAAGGTGCACTCGGCGAACGCGACCCCTCGAACACGCACGCCAACACGCCGACACCCCTGGCCGTACAACTTTCAGGCTCGGTGCTCACCGTTATCCCCGTTGCTGGATTGCTCGCCGAAACCTCTCACACCGGCGTAATCACGGAAAACGACGCCCGCGTCATGGCCAGCCTCGCTGAGGCCACCGAATTTGACCTTATTGACATTATCGCTTCTGGAGGTGACGCTGTTGAGGGTGGCACTGGCGGTGATGGTGCCGGTGCGGGTGGTACCGGTGGGACGCAGCAGCAGGAGATCTGCAGGCGCGTTGTAGGACTCATTGGCGAATACGGACTCTTCCGCGCCCGCAACGTCGCCCGCCGAGGTGCCAGCGAACTCAACGAATGGGCCACCACCAAATCCGGTGTGCCCGAACTGCGGCAATTACTGGTCACGCGTTTTGGCAAATTCGACACCACACACCGCGCAGGGCGCATAGTCAAAGAAATAGAAAGCCTGGCTTTTAGTAGGCAACACCCCAAAGACCAGATACTCAACCTGGTCTCCACCATGCGCACCGACCCGCGTCTGATCACCGTGTTCCTGCTCCTGGATTTGAAGGCAGTCCAAGACACCAACCCCAACACCCAGCTCATCCAAGAACTGACCCGACTGATCGCCGGAGACACCTTCCAAGAAAAACTTGGGCTCCCCGTTACGGCATCAATGCGGGACGTAGTGAATACCGCCCAGCAGAAACTCCAATGGGCGCATGGAATCCCTCTCCGCCCTCACCCCGCCGAAGACGCAGCACTCAGTGAGCCATCCAACGCGCCTACAACGACCCTCATCCGCATGGCGCAGGGGCAGTGAGGGGTGTAACTAGGCTTTAAATAAGTACCCCCTTGCGTGAATTGTGAGAAAATAGCGTCCAGCTTACGCAGCATGCACCTTGTTCGCATTCACAAAAAGGATACATTGATGATCACAGGTTCGCTCAAGAACCAAATTGACCGGGTATGGGATACCTTCTGGTCAGGTGGTATTTCCAACCCCATGGACGTGATTGAGCAGTTCACTTACCTGTTGTTCGTCCGCCAACTGGATGAACAACAAAACCAGGTTGATCAGAAGAAAACACTGGGAATCTTGGTCCACGACGAGAAAACATCTTTAGTACAGATGACCAGGATCTTCGCTGGAAGAACCTCATGCAGATCGGCGACCCCGAGCAACTGCACACCATCATGGCCACACGGGTATTCCCATTCTTCAAAACCATTGGAACCGGCACCCTTTCTGCAGTTTTCCAGGACGCTACCTTTGGCATCAACAGCCCCTCCACGTTACGTAAAGCGATGGAGCTGATTAACGATATTAATATTAAAAACCGCGACATTACTGGCGACTTGTACGAGATACATGTTGTCCCAAACTGGCCGTTTCTGGGACCAACGGCTGTTCCGGTACCCCCACAGCACATCATTGATCTGCTGGTTGAGCTCGTGGAGCCACAGCTCGGGGAGAAAGATTATTGACCCGCGTGCGGCACTGCTGGCTTTTTGATCAACGCCGCCGAATGGATGAAGCTCAAGCACAAGCAAAGCTTGTACAATACGAACACACGCCAGAAGTTCTACGACGGCACCTTCACTGGTTACGACTTCGACCGTGCTATGAACCGCATTGCGACCATGAATAGCTGCTACGCACGGCTTCAACGAACCCAACATCGCCTATCGCGATTCCCTCAGCGAACTACCAGCTCACGAGCATGAACACTACGACATTGTGCTGGCCAACCCGCCCTTTGCAGGCAGCCTTGACGCAGAACGTGTTGACCCTGCTATCCGCAAGATTGCCAACACCAAGAAGACTGAGCTACTTTTCCTTGCACGTTTCCTCACTCTGCTGAAAGTCGGTGGACGAGCGGCTGTGATCGTTCCTGAAGGCGTGCTTTTCGGCTCCCACGAAAAGCACATAAAAGCCCCTGCGCAAAGAACTGGTGGAAAACCAAAAACTTGACGCAGTTATCAAGCTTCCCTCTGGCGTGTTCAAACCCTACTCTGGTGTTTCCACCGCTGTGCTGTGCTTTACCAAGACCGATTCTGGTGGCACTAACGAGGTCTGGTTCTACGACATGCTTGCCGACGGCCGCAGCCTCGACGACAAGCGCACCGCCCTCTTGCCCGATAACCTTCTTGGCCCTGCACCCCACGACAGTGAGTAACTGGAAGAAACCCTGTTCCAGGACCCACTCCTGTCGAACTAACTACCGAGCAGCTAGAGAAAAAACAAACCTCCTGATCTGGTTGCTCGATTCCGCAAACGCAACTCCAGTGAGCGGGACGCAAGCGCACTGAACAAAGCTCACTGTAAGCATTGAGGATATTCGTGACACCGGCTACGAACTCTCAATGAACCGCTACAAAGAAATAGTCTTTGAGGATGAAGAAACCCCGCGACCCGCAGGAAATTTCTTGACGACGTTGCGATCTCTTGACGGCGAAATCGCAGAAGCACTAGCTAAGGTTCGCGATCTTCTTGAGGCACACAATGAAGATTATTGACGTACTAACCGGGTTCAAAAACATCACCTCAAAAAGATTATGAAGTCCTAACTCTCAACTGAAAGAGAATGGCTTTATTCGACAGTCCGATCGCTTCAACAAGAGGCTCGCCACCGACGACACACTCAGTACAAGATTATAGAAAAGGGATGATATAGCATTTCAATCCCTACTACTTTGAAGGCGCAATTGCGTTAAATACCCATTTCGAAAGTGGGATCAGTCTCGCCACTCTACCCAACTCTCAAAAGTTGATCACATCAATAGATGCCTTCTATTTATACTTTATATTATTAAGCCCTCAGATGATCCGAAAGTTTGATCAGATTTCGTTCGGTTCAGTACCAAGAAAACGCAGAAGCACTGTTAAAGATTTTTTGCAGCTAACCTCGCCACCCTTCCCTCCCCTCGGGGAGCAAAAACGAATCGCGGAGATACTGGGCAATATCCAAAACGCCATCGAGCTAACTTCTCTCCAACTGGATGACATAAGTTCAAGTATGAAGATTGAATCATGGACTCTGAACTCGAGACTCACCACAAACGCAACTGAGTCACTACATAAAAAAAATAACATCAGGAAAGAGTCTCAAAGAAGGAAATTGGGAAAATTTTCAAAACTGCATTTTAAAAATTAGCGCAGTCACCACAGGATTTTTCGACGATTCGGAAATTAAACCACTGCCAGAATCATACACTCGCAAGCCTCACATAAAGTAAAATACTGGTGACATTTTTACTAAGTCGAGCTAACACAACAGAACTTGTTGGAGCTTCAGCAATTGTAGAAAATGCAGCCAATAATCTATACTCGCCCGATAAACTTCTGGAAACTCCACATTAAAGATGATGTAGATACATATTTCTTTTTGGCATCTATTACAAACAAAGCCCGTTCGGTCAAGCATCAGCAAAGCTTCATCTGGAAGCGAGAGGAAGCATGAAAGAACATTTTCCCAGAAATCTTCTCTTAAATATCACAGTTCCCAAGATTTCCCGAGAAGTACAAAATCAAATTGGGAAAAATATTCGCTAACAGCACATACGCGTTCCTCTTCATTACTCAATCTCCTCCAAGAACTTCAAAGCGTCTCGCTTTCCGTACGTGCATTCGCTGGCGAGCTGTGAGTGTCAGGCGCCGGTTGTTAGAGTAGCGATATAACTGCTCAAGAAAGGGAATATTGATGTTGCCGCCCAGCCGACAAACTTTGGTTTCATTGGTCGGATATGGCCGGAGTTGCTGATTCATTGCCGTGATGCTGAACAGGCTGCGGTAGTAATCCTCGTGTGGCGGGCATTGAGGCGCGCTTTGTCCTCGAACGCCTTGCAGACCACATCAGTGAAGCCTATGGTCTGCGGGCTGCACACGGCTGGAATCTTAACGATAAGTTGAATCACTGCTCGTTCAAGCGATCGTCGAATCCGCAGATTCACTCCAAAGATGAAGTGCTGCGTCGCTTTTCGGCAACGATGCTGCTCACAGCACCGATTACATTGACCCTGAGCGTGCGGTGCGCGCTATTGGCCAGTTGTTTGACGTTCTGAGCTGGGCTGCTGTCAATGTGGCTCGCACTCCGCTTAATCGCAGCCAACTGCCTGCCTTTGATCGCTCAATTGTGATCAACGCTCCCAACAGCGCAACCAGACTCAACGAGAACTCACTAACCTCAACCGCAAGCTCAAGGGAAGCCATTGAGGAACAAAATGCCACCAAGCTTCTGCTCAGCGAGCAGGAGGAAGAATGGCGTAAAGAACGCGAACGGCATCTGAAACAGATTGCAGCCTTCCAAGGTGAGAACGAAGAGCTGGAAAAGCGCCTCACTGAAGAACGTGCAGCTCTTGAGGCTGAGTTAGAGCAGATGAGGGCAGAAATTGCTGCCCTGCAAGCTGTGGATACCAGCACGAACTTTGCGATAAGCGAAGCAGAGACACGGCGCGATCTCATTGACCCCGCACTAGCTGAGGCAGGTTTCAGCGTGGAACGCGGCAACCTGGTGACAGAATTTCCCGTCGACAACGGCCGTGTGGACTACGTTCTGCTGGGCGATGGTGGCACACCATATGCCCTTGTAGAAGCCAAAAAGACAAGCAAAGTCCATTGATGCCGGACGTCAGCAGGGCAGAGTTCTATGCTGATGCACTGGAAAAACGGTACGGAACGCGGCCGATTATCTACTACACCAATGGCTACGAAATTCGCTTACTCGATGACGGCGCACAGCTGCCTGGTGTTGGCGGCTACCAACCACGCGCGGTGGAGGGATACGCGACAAAAGACGAACTGTACGCCATGATTCGGAAACGGAGTCAGAGGCAAGCCCTGGATGCGGTGGGCGTCGATAAAGCATATTGCTGGCAGGGCGTACCAGACCATCATGCTACAAGCAGTGGCAGAGCGGTTTGGAGCCGGACACCGGCGGTCCTTGCTGGTTATGGCTACCGGTACCGGCAAAACGCGTACTGCCATTGCGCTGGTGAAAAAGCTGATGCAGGCGGGGTGGGCGAAAAATGTATTGTTTTTGGCGGATCGAAAATCACTGGTGAAGCAGGCTGCCGAATCATTCAACCAGCATCTAGAGAACGTGCCTGTGGTGAACCTGCTGGACAACCCGCGTGGTGACGGGCAAATCTATTTTTCCACGTACCAAACCATGATCAACATGCTTGGTGGGGAGCATGGTGCGGCGCGCAGTTTCAGCCCTTACCACTTTGACCTGGTGATCGTGGACGAGGCGCACCGTACGATCTACCGACGGTATAGCCGTATTTTTGATTATTTCGATTCTCTGTTGTTGGGATTAACAGCAACTCGCGTCAGGAAGTGGACCCTACAACACGTACGCTATGTTCCATCTGGAGGACGGCAGCCCCACTGCGGATTACCCGCTGAACCAGGCAATAGATGATGGGTACCTGGTACCGTTCAAGTCCTTCCAATGCTCATCAGTGATTCTGCGTGAGGGTGTGGCGTATGTGGACCTGAGCCCCGAGGAACAGGTGGAATGGGAAAAACCAAAACTGGGGATTCGATGAAAACGGCGAACCCATTGAAGCACCCGAAGAAGCCAACGCCGATGAAATCAACGCTGTTGTACAACAAAGACACCATCAGACAGGTTGTGGGGCGAAGTACTGAAGCACGGCATCAAAAGTTGCTGGTGCAGACCGGATTGGCAAGACTATCTTTTTCACCCGCAACAAAAAACACGCCGAACTGGTCTATGAGATTTTGATTGAGACAAACCCGCAGGTGAGAGCAGCTGTGATCACTCACGATGCATACAACAGCCTTGAGTTGATCGACCACTTCAAATCTTCGGGAAAAGATGCCATTGACATTGCCATCAGTGTAGACATGCTGGATACCGGTGTGGATGTGCCATCGGTGGTGAACCTGGTGTTTTTCATGCCGGTATACTCCAACACCAAGTTCTGGCTAAATGATTGGGCGCAGACAAGGCTCGCCGAGAATCTGTTTGGCGAGGGGCTGGACAAGAAAGAATTCTTCATCTTCGACTACTGCGACAACCTGCGTCGATTCAACGGGACAGACGGTATACCACCCACTGAAGGCAGCCCACAACGCTCGCTTTCTGAACGCACATTCCTTCACCGAGTTGAGTTGGTGTCTTTGCTTCCCGCTGGGGATGAGGTGCGTGAGGCTGTGGTGGACAAACTGCGCAGCCAGTTAGAATCTGTTCCCCGACGAAGCGTACTTGTGCGCCCGGAAGAGCGTGCGGGGTTGGAGCGATTTACAGGGGCAGATGCTTGGCAGGAAGTTGATATAGATGTCAATGCTTTGAATGAGCTTGCCTACCTTCCATTTGCCGATGGGCCGGAAGATGAAGAGCACGCCAAGCGCTTTGATTATCTACTACTGAGCTTGCAACTAGACATTGCCCATGGTGATGCACTCACCGAACGAAATCGCGACAAGCTCACTGGCATCGCCAAGCATCTTTTGACGAAAACCAACGTTCCCCGTGTAGCCGAAGCTGCCGAAACGTTGGAACGCTACAGCACTGACATGTGGTGGGAAGGCATCACCATCCTTGAGCTGGAAGCCGCCCGCCATGAACTACGCACCCTAGTGCAATTCATGGATCGCGGTTCTCGCAATGCTGTAGTGATGGACGTGAAAGATGAGCTGGTGGAACCGGAAGAGTTTGCGTTGCTTACTGAGAATGCTGGTGGCTATCGCAGCAGTGTGGAAGACCGCATCAGAGACGTGCTTGAAAAACACCAGAACGAACTGGCTATCCAGCGCATCCGCAAACTCAAACCGCTGACTGCTCAGGACGTGGACTCCCTTGAAGGGATCATTGCAACAGCTGGCGAAGAAACCGTTGAGGAATTTCCGGGACAAAAGATTGACGATGGCAATCTGCTGTGTTTGTGCGTGAACTCATTGGACTTGATGAGTCTGCTGTTGAAGAAGCCTTTGCTGACCTGCTGGAACGCTCACAGTTGAGCGCAGTGCAGATGGAGTTCCTACGTAGAATCATCCGGGTGCTCTCGAAAACTGGCTCATTGACCATGAACCAGCTTTACGATGAGCCCTTCAACGAGCTTGGCAACGTTGTTGACGTCTTCGACGGGAACATGGCGATCGTGCTGGACCTGAAAACACGGCTTGAGCAGGTCAATGCGGTGGGGTGAGGGTTATGGTGTTCTGGGGCGCTGTCTATTCTGAGTGTCCTTAGTAAGATGGCGCATATTGGCAACAAGATACAATCCTGCAAGCACCTCTACAAAGCCCAGTGATTTCGGCAAGAAAATCTAAGGAAAAAGAAAATACATTACAGAAGACCATGCACGGCATCGCACCCACTGAGGAGGAGAACCATCATGATTCTGCTGGAAACGATTCACAACGCACACCAACAACTGGGACGCCCAACCAACCACAAAACGCTACTGAAGACTCAAGACGAACTAATGGATCGAGTCAGGGATCGATCCAGCGAGATCGAGGCACTGTTGACCGAGAAGTGGCACAAACTGCATCCGAGCGCGCGGCCGTCTGGGCGGGAACGCTCGAACGAATCCGCAGACCAGGCCCGGAATCAGGCGGAGGAGCAGATCATCGAGGAGGAGATCAACGAACCCATCCGCGCCTTGGTGCAAAGCCCAGTGGACGCGGGGATCGATCCAGACTACGACGATTAATCTTTATTCTGGATTGGCGCCCATGCAGAGTTCACTGCTCTGGGCAACGGACTGCTACCAACATCACCGCCATTGAACTTTCCGTGGTGTTGATGCCCTCAATGCAGTACATAGGTTGTGTCCTTCTGTCATAAGCTGTGCACTGCAATCTTCTTCTAGTCGTCTTCCCCTCCATGAATGGCTCCAGCGATAGCCAGCAAAAGCCTGCCACCGATGGGCAGACGTACCACGAACCGGTTTCGGCATCGGTGAAGCGAGGTCAGGGGCATCGCGTGGGCCACCATCGGCACCGGCCATCCGGCGAAGCATTTCTTCCAAACGCCACTGCTCGGAACGAGAATCGACGAACGTGGTGCCGTGATGCTCCAGCTCCATAGGAGGTGTTGCGGCGAACACATCTTGCTCTTCTCCGTCTTTTTCGACCACGGTGCGAGAAACATGTGACGAGTCAGGTTTAACATCGTCAGGTAATTCGACGCTGTCTTGCTTAGTACGGCCAATCACGTCCTGTTGCCTATCCACAGACAAGTTGGACCATTCACGGATGCGATGGCTCCACTTTTGGAACAGCAACACAGACGAGCCGGCACCAGGTTGACCAGCAGGAACACCGACCAGTCCAGGTGCTTCCAGCGCACCTGGGTTCTCGGTACCATCTTCAAAGCCAGTGAGATCGCGGTTGACCTCATAGGCCCAACCGACTGTTTCATCAGTGAGCTCGAAGTACCCCTTGAGTTGCTTCAGAATGTAAGAAGACACCTCAAACGCCTGAGAGCGAGAGAAAGACGCTATCCACACCCATGCATCATGCTGGGTGGCGGGCATTTCGTACCCATCTGTGCCTTTGAGAGGTTCGTTGAACCCATGGACGTCGTTAGGCACATACTGAGCGTCAGAGACTTTGGCCCACAGTTCGGGACGCACGCCAACCACGGCGTTGGCCCCGACAGTAGTAGGAAGGTTGATTGCCGCAGCTAGGCTGCCGATTGCTTCTTTCGGATCCTTGCCTTCAACAAGGTCAAGTTCCAGGTACACGTGATCAGTGGTACCCAGGGCTGTGATTCCACTTTGATAAGTCATGGTTCCATTATGCGCTATGGTGTGGGTGGAAGAGACGATGCTTAGAGGTTCAGGGGTTATGATTCATGCTCTGTTTCATCTACTAGCTGCATCCCATATTCATCAGGATCAAGCCAGTTGGGAAAGACCGTTTTATTGTCATACTCAGCACGATCTAGCAAATTTTTGTCTTGTAAAGCAGTCTTGTAAAAAAATACATTAGTCAGATCAGTTCTCTGAAGATGAGCGTATGACAGCCGGGCCCCTTCAAGATGCGCGCCCGATAAATTAGCTCCTTCAAGATGCGCGCCCGATAAATTAGCTCCTTCAAGATGCGCACCCTGCAAATAAGCCCCCTGAAGACCAGCATCTAATAAATTAGCTCCTTCAAGATGCGCACCCTGCAAATAAGGCCCCTGAAGACGTGCGATTGTCAAGTCAGCTCCTTCAAGATGCGAGCCCAGTAAATTAGCTCCTTCAAGATGCGAGCCCAGTAAGTCAGCTCCTTCAAGATGCGCATCTACCAAACGAGCCCCTTGAAGAAGTGCACCCTGCAAATGAACCCCTGAAGATGCGCCTAATAGATTAGCTCCTTCAAGACATGCTCACCAAGATCGACATAGCGCATCTCAGAGTTTGACATTATAAAATATTTAGCATTAGCTCTTTTTAGCCCTATTCGGAAACTAGTTTTCCCTGCGGGCTTAGTCCAACCGATCACTATTCCAGAAAGATCTAACCCGAGAAGCGAGTGCTCTCTATCTTTAACTAGCCTCTGATTCAATCCTCTGGCACGAGTTTTTAGCAACTCTACATTTTTGTTTCAAATTTATAACATATCAAAAGTTCCTGTCGGTGACGTAAGCTCTCTAGCCACAATGTAGACTTTCCTATTCTTGTCGTCTCCACCCCTCTTCCACAATTCCGACAATCTCTGTTTCACTCAGGCATACCAATCATCTAGTCTGACGATAATATCTCCTGCACTCCAGCAGCCTGCTGAAGTTCATTTTCACTGGATAAATGTTCAATCGCCGATGCCAGTTTTTCAGCAAGATCAATACGCTGAGTAATCGATCGCCGATCCCTATCCTTTTGAGCTTCCACCAAGCCTCTCATGCTCACGTTCCGACTCCACTCTAAGCCGTTCATTGGGCATCTTCGCCTCAGATTCAAGACGCGCATCTTGTCGCTTATCCTCCCGTTCCTGCTGTATCAACGAGCGCCCGCAGCCGATCATCAACATATCCAGCGGTAGGCATCACACCAAACGCAAAGCCGCTCATGTCACGATGCCCTGCCAGATATGACGACCACACTGCCCCCACCAATAAAAATGACAGCAAGAACTGGAAGCAACCAGCTCCCAAAATAAACACAGGACGCTGAGTGACCCCAGCCCAGGAAACGTTGCTTTACCGTCTTCTTTCCTATAACTCTCCCATAAAATCAGCTCCACTATTAACAGTATAGCCGTTTTGCAATAAAATAATGGTCGAGAGCGGGAAAATATCCAATATTTTCTACAAGAATTTCAGTCGAGGAAGATCCAACAAACCCCACCCTCACCCCTCTTAGTAACTGGCACAGCAAACAGACTCGATCCCTACCCATTCACTTTTCCGGCACGGCTTTTTCCAGCAACAAGATCATCAGCGCTTAGTTGACACCGCATCGCCCCCGCATTTTCACGCACTCGTTCTGCGTTTACGTGTTCCGGGAATGGGGAACAACGTCATCACCTTGAGCAAGCAGCCAGGCCAAAGCAACCTGCGAAAACAGTCATACCCCTTGATTCCGCAAAAGTAGTCAATGCATCTACTTGTTGCATATTGACGGACAGATTGGCGTCAACAAATCGCGGATCATTCGCACGAAATGGGCTTTCAGAAACAGCAGCAGCATCCAGTCGCCCACCTAGTAGTCCACGCCCAAGGCGTGGGAACAACACCCACCTCGAGCTCGCGGGCGACCGGAATGATGCTGTGCTCGTTCGCGCCACATTGCGACCATCCAGTTGTACTGCTGCGATGGGGTGAACACTCACAGCGCGTCGAAGCTCATCGGGTGTGACTTCGGAAACCCCGAGATGGCGCACTTTTCCTTGCCTGACCAGTTCACTCATGGCGCCGATGGAGTCTTCAATAGGTACCTGCGGATCCACGCGGCAGGTGGCTAGAGGTCGATGGTGTCGGTTCCGTCGGCGCAGAATCCTCGCAGTAGGTGGCAATGCGGTCGGTGAAAAGCGTCCAGCCCAACACCATCGTCGCGCGCATGATCCCGAACTTGTCGCGATCTGAATCTGCTCACGCGGCACGCCACCGCTCGCCAGCTCGCCCAACCACTCTTCGCTGTGCCCTTGCCCGTAACTCATTGCGGTGTCGAGCATGGTGACTCCAGAGTCGAGAGCTGCATGAATAGCGGCAATGGATTCGGCGTCGCTCAACGGTGTCCGTACCGCGAAAGTCCCCATGCATCCAAACCCAAGGGCTGAGGTCTTCAAAACCGTCCGAGATGCCGGACGCCGTATCTGCAAGTTGTTCTGATGTCATGCCACCAGCCTGGCATTCATGGAACTATATGTCCAAGACAAAGTTTTCATCGCTTCCATCACGATTTGTTATGAGCTCATGGAGCCGCGTTACTTGGAGTCTTTTGAGGCGGTTGTGCGCTGCGGTGGTTTTACTAAGGCCGCCGAGGATCTACACTCGCCCAACCTGCGATTTATGTCTCACATCAAGAAGCTGAACAGGAGCTGAGTAACCCTGTTGCACCGTTCAAGAACCGTCATCGCTCAGCGCCGCTGGTGAGCGGTTTCTCTCCCATGTTCGCCAGGCTCGCCGATCTGGACGAAGGAAAACGCCTGATGCGATCGTTCCGGTCGGTATCGGCAGGTCATGTTCGGGTAGCGGCATCCCCACCAACAGGAAAGTTTGACCTGGTGAGCGCGCCTCAGCCGCTTCCGAACACGCTATCCGGTGTCATGCGATATCGCTGCGCACCGGCCTCATCGCAGAGCCTTCATCACGCCCTGAGGAAGGCCAGGTTGATGTGGTCATCGGCCCCGCCGATACGCCGCCAACACCAAACATCTACAGCATCACGCACGCACCTGAACACCTGGTTCTTATCACTCCCTGGCTGGTCCTCGCCGCGTCACCCGATTAAAGGACGTGGCAACCGAACCCTTCATATGCCTGGCAACCAGACAGGGCTGCGTCATTTACTTAATCAGGCTGCCACCTTCAACGCACAACCGCGCGCTGGAGCTTTGAAACGCACAGTCCCGCGAGTATTCGCGAGCTGGTTGCGGCCGGGATGGGGTGCGCACTCGATTGCGCACTCTGTGGCAGAAGCACCGGGTCCGGCAGTCCAGGGTTTCACACTCTGTCGGGTCTTCCTCACACCCGCCAATCAGCGCTCCTGTGAGCTGGACGCCGATCCGCCCATTGTTCCGATGTGTGTGGAGAACTCGCCTGCTAAAAGTCTGCTTATGCTCAGGTCGAAAAAGGGCCGTTTGCGTGCTTGAAGGTAAGCACACTTCACACGCCCCTAACCTTCCACCTCTTCCATCCCCGAATAATGAACTCCACTTTCCGGTCAAGCGTCCCACGGTCGTCCAGCGGGATCGGGGACGAAGATGCTGGTATGGTGGGTGCGATCACGCACAACCTCAATCACTGGTTCGGCTGTCATCACCAACTCTGCCGGAGCGCCGCAACACCGATGTGGCAGGGCAATGGTGGTGCTCCAATGAAGTCGAAGGCGAAGGCGGCTTGTTCTGCTGAGCCCTGCTGTCAGTTGGCCCACAATATTTCGAAGGTAGTCCTCAATGTGGGTGAATGCGCTGGAAATTGGAAGATGGTGATGTCCAGGCCGAGGGTATTTTTCGCAGCATGTCCATATCTTCGGCGGCATGGCGGAGGATGTCTTGCCAGCTCAGTCCGTCGGGCGGTGGCGTCGCTGGAATGCCCGGCATGGGCGAGGCAGGCGGGACGAGGGCGTCCTGGCTGTCAAAAGAGCCAGAGATGGCCGAGGTGGCCACGCCGAGTTGGGTGGCCACGCCAGCGATGGTGAAGCGGTCAATGCCGAGGTGGAGCGCAGCCATAACAGCGTCTTTCACTGGTGAATTTGGGTTTGGGCCGGTTTTGCGGCCGAGTCGTGGTGTGACCATGGTTTTCTGCATAGTTGCCAGCCCTGCGCAGCCGCGCGGGTGCTCCCAGAATGCCCTGGTGGTTCCGCCCTCGTTCGAAGAGTTCGGAGTGGGTTCCGGTGTCTTCGATGGTGCCGTCGGCCCGGAATTGGACGATGGTGTCGGCTTTCCTGATGGTGTCCAGTTTGTGCGCTATCACTGCAGCACTGTTGCGTTTTTCACGCAACTTATCGACGGCCGCGACAATATTTGTTTCATTCTCCGGGTCCAGCGCGCGATGTGGCCTCACTGCAAGCAGTACGATGGGTGCTTCAGCAACGCACGCGCGATGGAGACGCGTTGGCGTTCACCCCAGATAGCGCCCGTCCGCCTCGCCCACGGAGTCTCCCCATCCACGCGGCAGACGCTGCACGATTTCAGTCACGCCCGCCAAACGGCTGCTTGTGGACTTCCTCGGAAGCGTCCGCTACCGATGCGGATGTTAGCTTCAAGGGTGTCGTCGAAGAGGTAGACGTCTTGGAACACCATGGAGAGGCTTTTCATCAACGTGACTGTTGTTTGTTCCTGCACATCGCTTCCACCAACTTTCACCGCACCACTATCAACGTCGTAGAAGCGGCTGACCAGCCTGGCCACAGTGGTTTTACCGCAGCCGGACGGCCCTGACCAGCGCCACCATGCTGCGGGTTAGGTACGTGAAAAAGTCACACCGTTCAGCACAGCTTGTCCGACCCGTAACCGAAAAGTCACGTCCTCAAAATCAATGGTCCCGGGCGTGGGTTGTGCCGTGGATTCCGTAGGTTCGGGCAGGGGCTGGGCGGTCAGGACGTCGTCACGGAGTCGAGGGCAGAGCGTCGTTCTTCGAGGCTAGCAGCGGTTTCGGTGATGCCCACGAGCGTATGGGTAAACGGAGGCACAGCCTGATGAACGCGATGGCAGCGATGATCTGAGGGAGCCGGCGACGGCGAGGGTTCGCGGCGATGCTGATCAGCGTAATGATCACCACCTGAGTGAATGCTCCGCCGAGAGTGTTACCGACGATTTCGTACCAGAGTTCCGTGCGCTTGGCCTTCAGCCATGCGTGCGTTGGCATCGATCGAGTTTGCTGTGTGCGTGCTGCGCCCGCAGGAACGCAGCGCCGCCTGGCAATGCGTGAATTTCCACGATGCGGTTGCTGAGTTCCACCTCAGTGGGTCGCCGATGCTTTTCCCCTTTTGATCAGGGCGGTGGTAGCAAGCACGAGCAGGGAATATGGGAATGGAAATAGTCACCACTAGGCCCAGCTGCCAATCCCAGGCCCAGGCGAAGACCAGCAGCACAACGCTGGAGGTGACGCGTTGGATGATGGGTGAGAGCATGGGGCGATGATCTCACCGGTCATGACGAGTTCATTTCGACACTAGGCGAGAGAGCAGCCCAGCGAGAGGGCGGTTGAACCAGCCGAGGGGAAGCGACGCCACCTGGTCACCAACTTTATGGCACGTTGACCAGGAAGTCCAGAGCCGCTTTGGTATCGGAGGCTTTTGCAGGTACTCCAACCACTGCGCTGATCGCGGCGAGGATATCTGAGCACAGTCACCCAGCCCCAGATGCCGAGCCCCCACACCGGCTCGTTGTGGCCAGGGCGGTACGCCAGGCAGCAACAGGCACAGGGCAACACCTTCAATGAGTCCGGCGGCAACGCTGAACCAGATGTTGGTATTAATCTGATGCGTCTTTAGCATCCTTGATGTGGGGAACAATGTCAGAAGTCGTGAGCTTCATTGTGTTATGCCTCCTGTGCGGGTGCGTGCCGCCAGAGCGCACGGTAAAGCGGCTGGTTCGAGAAGTTCTTCGTGGGTTCCGCTGGCACCACGCGCCCGCGGTCAACCACACGACGCGGTCCGCGCCGACAATGGATTCAGGGCGGTGTGCGATCACAGCACGGTGCGGCCTTTGACCAAAGCGCTGGAGTGCTCGTTGATTTCCGCTTCGATTCGGGGTCGGTGAAAGCGGGTGGCCTCATCAAGAATGAGTACTGGGGCGTCGATAAGCAGGGCACGGGCGATGGGCGATGCGCTGCGCCTGGCCGCCCGGAAAGTCCCTGGTCGAGCCGTAGATGGTGTCAAAACCGTCGGGAAGAGCCCTCAATCACGTCAAGAATGTGGGCGCTGCGTGCGGCCTCGCGGACTTCTTCACTGCTGGCACCGGGCTTGCCCAGAGCAATGTTGTCGCAGGAAATGCAGCAGTTGCGGATCCCGCACACGAAGGCAACGTGCTTGTACAGCCTCGTTCGAGGGGATGTCTTTTGAAGTCAACACCGCCTAAGGTGATGCGGCCGAATCGATCGTTGAACGGCCAGCAGGGTTGCCAGCGTGGATTTGCCCGAGCCGGAAGGCGACCAACGCGGTGACAGTGCCTTCCTTCAGTTCAAAACTTGCGTGATCCACGGCCAGCACATCCCCATAGGAGAAGGACACGTCCTCATAGGCCACATCCGAACCCGCGATCACAGGCCCACCGGCACCGGCATCCCCATTAAACTGCACATCTCCCCCGGCGCGCACCTCCAGCACCGGAATATCTAGCGCCTGCGTCACGCGCAATGCTGCGGCACCTGCGGTTTGGTAGGCCCAGGCGGAGTTACCCAGCATTTCGATGGAGTAGGGCAGCATCAGGGCGATGAGTGAGGTGGCCAGCACGTCGGCGGGTTCCACCCACCCGGCGTGCGCCATGGCCGCTCCCCCACCGAGGTTGATGGCCAACAGCAGCGGAATGGTCACGGTGGCGTTGGCAAAGGCACTGCTGCGCAGTAGTGGGATGGTCCAGTCAGGGTAGAAGGCGGAGAATTCATCAGCTGCGTCTTGGTAGCGTTTGTGTGCCCGTCCGACGGTGCCGAAGGCTTTTGACCACGGTGATGCCAGTGACAAAATTCCACCATGGTGGCGGATACTTGGGCGAGTTTGCTATCCACTTGCACGGTTTTGTCACCCACACCATTCATCATGACGGCCATGATGATGCCGTAGATGGGCAATGTTGCATAGTCAGCAACCCTGAGCCGCCAGTCGATGACAAAGCGTATATAGCCAGCGCGAGCGGCGTGATCAGGCCTGCGTCACATCAACGGGCTGGTGGGCGACTAGAGCGTGCACCATGGCGATGTCGTCTGCAACGCCTTGCGCACGCGCCCCGCGTTGCTGAGGTGAACCACCCGAGTGGCGCGGAGGCCATGCGCCCAATGGTCCGTTCCCGCACGAGTGCCGCGAATTTCGCGTCTGCAAAAGTGTGTCACACTCAAGGCAATGCCGATGCACGCGAGCTGCGCACCAAAAGTGCCGATCAGAATGTTCACAATGCTAGTGACGCGCGCCGTGTCCACCTCCGTGCCGGTGGAGTACGCCTGATAAAACACCGCGCCGAGTTTGACCAGTGCAATGTAGGGCGATGGCGAGCACACCGCCCAGAGCCGCGAGTATTCGCGCCACGAGCAGGCGCACCGAAATGGGTTTGAGTAGTTCTTTTTCAGCGCCACCCTTCCAGCTTCACGCTCAGTCATGGGTTTACTGGTGTTGTTCGTCATGGCTGTTACTTCTTTCCTTTAAGAGGGTCTGCGAGAGGGGTGAGGCTGACGAAGCGATCCGCACAATGGTTAAGAAATTCACGGTCGTGGCTAATCACGATCACAGTGACACCACGCCCAGCCAGCGCTTGTAGTTGTGTGGAAATGTCCACGAGGTGCCGGTAGTCCACGCCGGAGGTGGGTTCGTCCAGGATCAGCATGTTGGTGTTCATGCTAAGTGCGGTGGCTATGACCAGCCGCTGCTTCTGCCCACAGGATAGCGACATCGGGTGCCTGTCCGCTAGCTTCCCCAACCCCAGCTGTTCCAGGTGCTGGGCGTCGGCTTCCTGTGCCACGGTTTCCGCAAATAGTTGGCGGTGCACATCCCTGCATCACCAGGAAGGCCGGCCCTCTTCATCGGCTCGCTTATCGACGCCCCATCTTCCGCAGCACGCACCAAGCGTATGCCGTTTTTCAGTGTTCCTCTATCCATTTTGCAGGCCGCAGAGCACCTGAGCCAGCGTGGTTTTGCCCGCACCGTTGGGGCTCAACGAGGCCGGGTGACCTGGCCTGCGGGAAACACAACACCGGATATATCAAGGACACGTTTGCCCTGGAATGACACCACCGCCGAATCAATGTGCAGCTCTGGAACATCGCCGGTTTCTTGTTCGGGGACGGTGAGTTCCGGCGCACTAGCCAGCGAAGCTCCGCAGGTCGCGGCGGGCGAGCGTCATTGTTGGAAGAATTCTTCACCAGTAAATTCCTGGGCTATCCTGCCGTCCTCCACGAGGATCACGCGGTCCACAATGCCGGCGAGGAAATACACGCGATGCTCGGCTATCGACCAGGTTTTTCCGTCTTGAGCCTGCGCAGCAGGCGGCGAAGTCCTCAATGGACTCCGGGGTCAAGCTGGAGGTAGGTCTCGTCGAACAACAGGATGGGGGTGTCCTGTGCGAGGCTTGCGCGCAGGCGACTTTCTGCAGCTGCCCACCAGACAGGCAGGGTTCAGGCCCGCCAGGTCGCTGATGCCCACGTATTCCAGCGCCTCTGCACTGCGAGCGCGGATCGTCTCTGGAGGTAGCTGGTAGTTTTCCCGGCGAAGGCGAGCTCGCTATCCACATCGGTGGTAAAGAACTGTGCGGGGTTTTGAAACACAGTGGCGGTGAGGGTCCCCATCTGGTGTACCTCAGTCTCCGCGACGTTGTGCCCGTCCACGGTAACGGTACCGGTACCCTCCACCGTGTGGAAGTGCGGGATCAGGCCGTTGATCAGCCGCAATACGCTGGATTTTCCGCTGCCGCTGGCGCCGCAGATGAGGGTGACGGTACCGGGTTCAATGTCCAGGCCGATCCCGTGCAGCACCGATTCCTCCGAACCGCTGTATTGCACAGAAATATCGCCAATGTGGATGCTCACAACAATGCACCTCCCCAGAACGCGTACACGGTGATGGCCGCGACAACGGCGATAGTCAGGGCGTCGACAAGCGAGAACCGCAGGCGAACAACGGAGGTGGGGGTGCCCGGCGCGCCGAGTCCGCGGATGAGCGCGGCGGCGGCGAGGTCGTCGGCAATGCGGCGGAGGCGGACAGCACGGGACGATGAGTTTTTCAGCGGTGCGGACGGATGCAGCCACAGCGCCGAGCCGCTGAATCCGCGCAGGCCAGGGCCTCAAGGACACCACGGAATTCCTGGAAGGCGACGGGGATGAAGCGGAACACCACGGCGAGGGGAATGATGAAGGCGTGTGGCGCGTGGAGCTGCCGGAACGCCGTGATGAGTTCGCTGACGGTGGTGCTGGTGATCATCCAGTAGGCCAGTGCGATGCAGGTGCCGATGCGCGCAGTCAATACCCCACCAACGCGCTGGTGGCGATGATCCAGCCGGTGACCGAGTGTCTGCAGCAGGGGCGCGAGCGTATAGCACTGCGGCGATGGCATCCGGTGGCGTAGGTGGCGACGGCTCGGAGGGAGGCGTCGATAAGCAGCAACAGGGTTGCTAAGGCCACGATGATCCACAGAACCTTGCTGGGAAAGGCACCCATCGCCAGCATGTTGCACACGGTAATGGTGAGCAGTTTGGTGCGGGGTCTAGGCCGCTTCTGCCTGTGAGGCTGCGCGCGGGAACGCGAGATGGGACGTGGTTCATTAAACGACGCCTGCTCGCTGGAAGTGCTTTTTCAGCATGGTCATGCCGATATTGGCGGCAACAAAGGAGATGATGAAGGTAAGAACCATCCAACATATCAACACGGTGGGGGTGAGTAGTTGCTGCATGGCCTCGGCGTACTCGGCACTCATGGAGTCCTGGACGTGGGCGAAGTAGGCATCTGAGTTGTAGAAGATGGGTGCGATGCTCCACAGGTTTAGTACGGCGTAGGCGAGGCAGTTGGTGATGCGCCCTTCGGTAGTGTCCACTGTTGGCGATGAGGGTCTGCGAGGAAACCCATTGCCAGGCCAAGGATGCTGACATACCAGGGTGTGTCCGGTGGCCATCATGAGGAAACCGACAATGGTGCCTGTGATGGTGAGTGCGCCAGAGTGGGGTTTTGGCGATGTAGAGCATCACGACGACACCGTTGCAGACCACTCCGATCAAGGCACCGACAATGATCATGAGGGGAGAGATAATTCCCAGCATCCCACTGCCGAAGGTGATGACAAAGTACAGGGCGGTGAAAACACCCGCGTATCAAGGTACCGCGGATTAGTGATGCTCTGAGCTGAGGTTTTGCGCATTTTTGGTTGCATTGTGGATTGCATTGTTGGTTGTGTCATTGCGATTCCTTAGTGATGTTTGCAGTGATGCTTGCCCAACCCCCATCACATTAAATAAGGGTTGCTCTTTAGTTAATTATGAATTTCATTCATTATTTAACGCCGCCACCCCTGCCAAACAAGCACTTTTTCCAAATAGGCACCCCAAACAGGTAGAATCACCGGCGTGAGCTCCCACGCAGAAACCAACATTTAGCCACGCCAACCCCACCACACCGCCCAAGGCCGGACGCGAGGCAGGACGTGATACTGGGCGTGATACTGGCGTGACGCTGGGCGTCGGGCGGAACGCGAGGAACAGCGCCGCGCCGAACTCGCCGCCGCCCCCTATGTCGCTGCAACGGTACTGTCCACCGGCATTCACCCCGCCACGTCCCGCATGGTGGGGCTGCACATGGCTACCTACTCCCCCGACGGCGAGGTTGTGGACACCTACTTCTGCGTGTTCAACCCCGGCGATAACCCCGGTCCCCGGCACCTACACTCCCTCACGCCGGAGGACATTGAGCAGGGCGTGGTTTTGAAACGCAACCGCGCCAGATCTGCGCGTTTATCGACGGCCGCACCCTCATCGTGCACAATTCCACCCGCGACTGGGGTTTCATCGTCGCGGAATCCAGGCGCGCCGTGCGCATCCTCAACGCTAAAGGCCCACGCAGCCGGGGACAACGACGCGGACAGCGGGGACGGCGGCGTCGCATAGGGCACATCCCCCGACCTGACATGGTGGTGGACACCTTGAGAGCGCGCGGCGTCGTCAGGCAAACCCTGCCGGACACACGCCTACGAGCAGTGGCAGTGCGGGCACTCGGCATGCGCGCCCCTCCCCAAGGCATCCGTGGCGCGCGCGACCATCCCTGGCCGAGCAGCTGGCGCGAGAAAACACGCTGCTGCTCGGACGCATGTTTTTAGCCGCCTGAAAGACAATGATGTGGTTCAAGCAAGCCCGAATGACCTGCGTGGGGATCGTTTTGGCCTACAGCGCAGCCGCCTGCGTCTCGACGCCGCGACCGCCACCCGCCGCTACACCAATCCCGGCATGCACCAACCCGGAAAGGAACTGGTGCAGGGGATGGAGGTGGTGATCACCCCCGACATCACCGTCGACCCTGACGAGATAATCGCGGCGGCGGTGGATGCAGGACTCGCCTACTCCGAACAGCTCACCCGGGAAACCAGCCTGGTGGTGTGCAACCAGGAGGGGGAACTACGCGGAAAGGCCATGCACGCGCGCCGCAAAGGCATTCCTTTGGTGTCCGATACTGAATTTATGCAGCTCACCCAAAATGTTCGTGCAGGTACCGCCGAATAAGCGCTGGATTCACTAGTATTTAGGGGAATGAGCTTGAACCTTCCTGCGCCTCTGCAGCGGCTGCACTCACCGTAGCCACCACAGCGGCGACACTGGCCACCAAGGCGTCGCAAATGACTGGTCGGGGGGCCGGTGGCATGATCGGCGGCCTCATCGCGGGGGCCATTGACCCGAACATCATGGCCAACCTCGGTGGCGGACGCCCCGTGGCCCTGATCACCGGCACCAACGGAAAATCCACCACCACCCGCATGCTGGTCGCAGCGCTACGCACACAGTACGCCGTGGCCACTAACGAAGGTGGCGACAACATGGACGCCGGCATCATTTCCGCGCTCATGGCAGGTCGTGGGGCGTCGCACGTGGTGCTGGAATGCGACGAACTGCACGTCCCCGCGGTTGCCGACCGCCTGAATCCTTTCCTGCCTGGTGCGCTGTTGAACCTCACGCGCGACCAGCTTGACCGCGTGGGCGAAATCAACACCATTGAGCGGCGCCTGCGGGCCTGCGTGGAAGCACACCGAGATGACCGTGATCGCCAACTGCGACGACGTCCTGGTCACCTCCGTTGCCTACGACGCACCTAACGTCATCTGGGTCTCCGCAGGTGCAGGCTGGGCTGGCGACTCCGTCAGCTGCCCCTGCACTGGCGGGCACATCGTCCGCGACGGCGACGACTGGCACGCCCTCACCCTCGCTTGCCGACGGCCGCACCTTCCGCCGCCCCACACCCACCTGGAGCATCAGCGAATCAGGCATTGCAGTACCTTCTGAGGTTTCGGCGGAGGTTGTATCTTTGTCGTTGACTCTGCCAGGCAATGCTAACCGTGGCAACGCTACAGAAGCGCTCGCCGCCGCCATTGAAGTGTTTAAGATCCCCTTGATGGGCAGTGCAGGCAGTCCAAGCCGTCTCCAACGTGGCCGGACGCTACCCACCATTACTTTCGAACAATGGAAGTGACATGCTCCTGGCCAAGAACCCGCAGGGTGGCAAGAAGCACTCTCCATGGTGGACCGCACCGCCGACGGCATCGTGATCAGCGTCAATGGGCAAGTCGCCGACGGTGAAGACCTCTCCTGGCTCTGGGACGTCTCCTTCGAAGCATTCGAAAACACCCACATCGTTGCAGCAGGAGAACGTGGTACCGACCTCGCCGTCCGACTCATCTACGCCGATGTGCCCCCACACGACGTGCCCAACACCGTGGCGGCCATCCGCAGTTGCCCACCCGGACGTGTTGAAGTACTCGCCAACTACACCGCATTCCGCGACCTGAAAAAGCCCTGGAGAAAATAACAGAGGTGCGCAAATGAGCGAACCAACCATCGGACTCATCCTCCCCGACGTCCTAGGCACCTACGGCGACAACGGCAACGCCCTGGTCCTGCGGGGACGCGCCCGCAAGCGCGGCATTGACACGGAGGTCGTGACCATCAAACTTGGCGAACCCGTGCCCACCAACCTGGACCTCTACTGCGTCGGCGGTGGCGAAGACACCGCACAAATCCCTCGCAGCAAAACACCTCACCGAACACCGGGACTCATCGAAGCCGCCAACTCGGGCGACCCATCTTCGCTATATGCGCCGGACTGCAAGTCCTTGGCGAATCCTTCCGCGCCGACGGGCGCATCGTCGACGGCGTTGGACTCATCGACGCCACCACCAGCTCCCTTGCGGAAACGCACCATCGGCGAACTCATCTCACCCCAGCTGAATCCCAGAACTCACCGACACACTCACCGGCTTTGAAAACCACATGGGTGCCACCATCCTTGGTCCCGAAGCCGCCCCCCTCGGGCGCGTGATCCGGGGTGTAGGAAACTGCGATGCCCACGGCGCAACCGCTGACGGTTCCGCTGAAGCTGACGAGCAGTAGGCGCCGAAGGCGCAGTACAAAGGCAGCATCACAGCCACCTACATGCACGGACCGGCGCTCACACGCAATCCCGCAGCTTGCCGACCCGCTGCTGGCTCGTGCGATGGGAGTTGAACTGTCCTCGCTGGAGCCGCTGGATATTCCCGAGGTTGAGCAACTAAGGAAGGAGAGGTTGAGATAGGTTTTTGAGGCTTGGGTTGTGAGCTGGGATTTTGGCGGAAGGGGACCCGCTCTTTAGTCGTCGTATCCTATCAAACTGCCGCCAATGCAAAGTGTGTATACGCACTCAGGTTCGAAAAACAGTTTTCTGACCGGGTATACACACTTTGCACAATACCATGGTTAGCGAAACCCTAGGTCCAGTCGTCCGGCTGGGGTCCTAGAGACTCTTCCTTTCCGTCGTAACAGGAGGCGTTAAAAATTATTATAAACAATGAGATATAGAAGTACAAGATCATTTCGTAGGTGTATATCTAAAATTTCATGAGCGATTTCAACAACACACAGATGCCTGACAAAACCCAAGAGAGGCACCGTACACCCATTCTGAGGGATATATCAGAAAGAGTTTTTGGTGAGCACCCTGATTGCCAATCCACTAATCAAAAATTATATACTTGGCATGTGCACTCTCTCTATCAAGCACGTTGATGAATCATCGGCAAGAAGAGATCTTCACCAGCAGATTACATCATCTGCGCGGTACTAATCGAAAAAGAAAGATGCGAACAAATTCGCGAGTTTATCTAAACTAGCATGCTAAAGAGGACCATCGTAAACTTCACTGGACTGACGAGAGCACTGAGCGACGGAAAAAGATCGTTGACGCTATTTGGCTTCACTGAAAAACCCAATACATGCGGTGATAACACAGAAGCCAAAGCCTCCAGAAACAGAACGTTTTTAGAAGAAAATGTCTTGAAGAATTATACTGAGCTTGCCAACATGGAGTTTATAGCGTCTGCCCAGAGAGCGGACAATCTAAAACAAAACGAGAAAAGATTTTGCACATATAGTTGTCCCTGCAGAGACAGAATCAAGCATCCAACATTACCATCACCCACAAGAAAGGCAGTGAAGAACCTTTATTATGGATTGCAGATGTGGTCCTTGGAGCGATAAATGCAAATTTTCTAGGCGACAAGGTCTATCTAGAACAGTTACAAGATTCAATTGTTTTAAATAGGTAACCCGAGATTCTGAGCCTATAAAGAACGAGGACTCTAGATCCAGTCGTCCGGCTGGGGTTCTAGAGTCATCTTCCTTCCGTCGTAACGGGGGCACTGTCATCAGGATACCAGGAGGCACTATGATTCGCAATTCTTTGAAGCATTGAAGAATTAAACCACCCCCGAAGACTAACCCCAGGCAACAAAATCACTGGTAACAGCAGTGACCACCTATGTTCTATAGATGCCTGCACAGTTTGTTGAGCACCACTATCGTCCGCCTACCTGCCAGCACATTCGACGACATTAAGAGGTGCCCCCCCTACAACCTCAACCTCCCGCTCAACGCCCGGGAGAGCGTGAGTTCGTCCACGAATTCAGGGTCGCCGCCGAGGGCATGCCGCTAGCCAACCGGGATACTATGAGGTCAGGGAAATCGCGAAAGCATGCGCGCAAGGTAGGAGGCGTAGCTTCGCCTTCAGTGTTGGGGGTCGGTGGCCAGGATGACTGCGCACCTCAGGGATGTCCCGACCTTCCACGTCGTCAGGACACCGCCGACGCGTTGAAGCAGCGCGGTAATGCTCAGGTCTTTGGGCCCAATGTTGGCCAGGATCAGAGCGCCCCACCGAGCACGTGATACCGCCCGTTGTATTTCACCGGTGCGTTCGATGACTGGATGTCTTTGGGTTCTTCAACCACGCAAATAATGCCCGGGTCGCGCCTCGAATCGGCGCAAAGCGGCAGATTTCTTCGCGGGAGATGTTGCTGCAGATGCGGCGAGAAGGTGACGCCATGCTGCACGGCCCCGAGGGCGTCGATAAGCCTGTTGATGTCGGTGGTTTCGGCGGTGAGGAGGTGGAAGGCGATCCGTTGGGCGCTTTTTGGACCTACGCCTGGTAGCCGGGAAAGTTCGTCGATGAGGTCCTGGGTGGTCCTTCAAACACTGTGTGAGCGAGCCTTTTTCTGTGTGAGCGTGGAAAAAGCGGCCAGGTGCGTATGCATCTGCCCTGGCCGCACGTTGGGTGGAAGGTTTAGAACATTCCTGGAAGCCCTGGGAGAGGGGCCGATTTTTCTTCGGCGAGGCGGCGACTTTCAGGTGGGCGTCGGCCAGTGCGCCGAGGATGAGGTCTGGAGGGTGTCTACGTCTCGGGGTCAACGACTTTGGGGTCGATAACCAGGTCGGAGATTTGACCGTTGCCACCCATGGTGGCGCCAGCCAGATCCATTTCGGCTTCGCCGACCACGGAGGCTGCCATGATTTCTTGCTGGGCTTGGTCCAGCTGGGCTCATCTCTGGAGCTTGCGCCATGAGTGCAGCCATGTCGTTAGGCTCAGTCATTATGCACCTTTCGTGTTGTCAGTAGTAGTACGAGTCTAATATTTTTGCCGTCGCCGTGGGACTGTTAGACGAGCTTGGCGCCGAGCTCTTGGCTCAGCAGGTCCATGGCTACAGTTTTTGCGTCTCGACGGTCGCGGTTTCCGGCTCCTGCGCAGCTTCCCGCAGCATTTCCTCTTCCTCCGCATTTGTGTCCGCTGGCGGGCGGCGGCGCGGGAATACCCTCATCTGCAGGGGGTAACGTAGGGTCACCCGCCGGAGGGCGGCACGTCGTCATCGGGTTCGGGCGGCGCGGCACTGGCTCGTCCATCGGCGGTGGCGGCGGAGGCTCAGCATGCCACCGTTGCCTCGAGAACAGCCCGCCGCGCACCGCCGCTTTCCTCCCAGCGTTTCAGCTTCGGGGCTCCCTCTTTTGGCTGCGTATCGACGTCCTTCAGGGTTACCGCAGGCTGCAAGACAGAGGCGCCTCGCCTTGCGGCCACCAAGAGCAGCAGGCTTTCCCCATCCGGTCGAGGCGGGTTTTTCTTCTTCTCCAGCTTCTCCTCGTTCTTCTCAACGACCGGTGGGGTCCACGGTTTTTAGCGTCAGCTCCCCGTGTTCTCCGCAGTAATTCCGGCTTCACTGGGGTTTGTCCCAATCACGCAGGTGATCGGCACTTCTACTCCCACAACGTCCTTCACCGCGTCCACGATGGCTTGGTTGTTGCGGGGATCGTTCAGTCGAGAGGCCAGGGCGCCAGTGTTGTGCCCGATGACCAGCGTACCGTCGCGCATGCCCAGCCATACGGGCTGGTGAGTATAATCTCGGCAACCTTATTCGCGCCCCCAACCTTCGTACGCACGGCTGTCCACTGCGAACGGACCTGCTCGGCAACAGACGCGGCAGGGCTGCGCGGGTTCGGGTTGGGGTTCCGGTGCTGGTTCGGGTTCCGGCTCAGGCTGTTGCTCCACCACGGGTTCGGGCGCCGGCACAGGTTCGGGTTCTGGGGCCTGGACCTGTGCGACTTCGGGTTCAGGTTCCGGAGCAGCAGATGCCTGCGCTGCAGCCTCGGCTGCTTCCCGCGCAAGACGCTGGGATTTCCGCTCGTAGACCCGACCACTTGGTGAGGGCGCGGGTGCAGGCGCAGGCGGCGTTGGCACTGATGCCGCAGCAGAAACAACAGGCGCAGCTGAACCGCTCCCCACCGGACGCGGAAAGATGAGCTTCGCCGCCAGGATTTCCAGAGCAGCCTGGGCGCGGTGGCGTTGCGCATGTCGTCCCACATTGCTGTTGATGGTAGAAGCGATGGCAGCCAGAGCAGCTGGTTGGAAGGACGCGACCTGCCGCTGCAGCGTCTCAATGCGGTCTTGCGGAGCGTCCACCAGGCCGTTGTCCACCGCATCGGGCACGGCCTGTAACACCATGAGGTCACGGAAGTGGTCTAGTAAGTCGGCAGTAAAACGCCTGGGCTCCAAACCTGCGGCGATGGCGTGATCCACCGCGAGGAACATCCCTGCGCTGTCGCTGGTGGCCAGGGCATCCACGGCGGCGTCGATAAGCGTGGAACTGGTAATGCCTAAGAGCCGGGAGGCAAGATCGTACGTCAGCCCCTCCGGACCAGTGCCCGCGAGCAGCTGATCCAGGACGGAGAGTGAATCACGGGGCGATCCACCCCCGGCGCGAATGATCAGCGGGTAGACGGAGTCCTCTGCCTGCACGCTTTCCGCCTGGCAGGTGCGTTCCAGCAGCATGCGCATGTCCGGCGGGGCGAGCAGCCGGAACGGGTAGTTGTGCGTGCGGGAGCGGATGGTGCCAATGACTTTTTCCGGCTCGGTGGTGGCGAAAATGAAGATCAGGTGCTCTGGGGGTTCTTCCACAATCTTCAGCAGGGCGTTGAAGCCCTGGGTGGTGATCATGTGGGCTTCGTCGATAATGAAGATGCGGTAGCGGGATTCCGCCGGGGCGTATGTGGCGCGATCGCGCAGGTCACGCATGTCGTCCACACCGTTGGCTGGCGGCATCCAGCTCCACCACGTCCGGTTGCCCGGCCCACCGGGTGCCAGCGACACGCACGAGTTACACACCCCACAGGGGGTGGAGGTCGGTCCTTGCACGCAGTTGAGAGACCGCGCCAAAATACGAGCTGACGATGTTTTACCGCACCCCCTAGGGCCGGTAAATAAGTAAGCATGATTGATACGCCCGCTATCAAGAGCGACGGACAACGGCCTGGTCACATGATCCTGGCCGATCACCTCCGCGAAAGAGGCTGGACGATACTGCGATAAAGAGCACGATGTAGAGCCTACCGCCCAGGCCAGACACAGGGGACACCCGCGCCTGGTTACAGGGTTACAGGCGATTGCGGTACCGCCACGGTAATCAGCAGACCCACGGCGACGACCAGCAGCAGGTGCAAAACGATAACCACCCAGCCCACGCGCAGCGCATCGAGCACGGCGGAAGATGGTGGCACGCACCGAACACATCCATATGGGCGGACGTGCCTGCATTGCCTGCTGATCTTTCGCGCGGTTCCCCGTCCCGGTTGAGGACTTCTGCCTGGGCGATGCTGGGCGACTCGTGACCGGAATCGCTTGGGAAAGGTCGCCGGACTGGGATGAGCTGGAGAAGCCATCTGCACTGGGCATGAGCAGAGTTGTCGGGGACTGCTGATTGCGCCTGCCCCAGACATACCAGCTCCAGACGGCATGGACGATCCAGTAGGTAGAATCCCCAGTCCTGACGCTACGAGCGGGGCGACGACGGATCCGAGGAATGGAATGCCGGTGAGCAATGTCCAGGCAGGTGTGACGTCGCTTCGCATGTGCACCTGGTTCACCAGCTCAGTGGGTTTTTCTGCACTGGGGTGTCACGCCGGAAATGATGTCGTTTCGGATCCGGAAAAAGGGCGGCGCGGGCGTAATCCCACGAGTCTTTGGGGGTTGTTCTTTGAGTCAATGCGCGTGCCCTGTGATGACTGGGTGATGCCCGGTGCGGCGTCGTCAAGCGTGGCGGCGTTGTCTTTGCCCACCATCATGGTGAAGGCGCCGCCGGTTTTGTCGGCGCGGATGGTCCCCGGGGCAGACCAGTCAGCGTAGTCACTGGTAGTGGTGCCGTTGGGGAGGGTGTAGGTGCCGTTGATGATGAAGCGGCGCGCCTGCGGCATCTTGTCGGCTCGCCTCTGGACCAGGTTGGTGATGGAGAACGTACCGAAGCCCGGCGTGGTCTCCCCGCTGGTGATGGTGCCGCTGATGTCGTAGTTTGTGGCCGTGGGTTAAGCCCGCAATGGCGGTGGTGACGTGGAGGCCAGCACCGCGATCGAAGTAGGGTTTCGCAGGGCTGATGGGGATGGTGTGGAAGCGCACCTCGTGAGGTGGCGTCGGGGCGAAGGGCCGTTGATAGTAACGTTCGCGCTGGTCCGGCAGCATCGGTGAATTCGTAGCTGACGCTGTGGCCATCTGCCGCGACCGCTGCGGAGGCCAGGAGGGTGGCGAGTCCGCTTCCCCGGTGCCGTCGGCCTTCCAGCCTCGACGCGGTGGAGTTCCCAATAGGGCTGTTCATCGACGAGTACCTGCCCGTCGTCGGCGGTCACCGTAAAGGTGAGCTGCGTGGGGGTGCCGGTAAAAGCAAGGTTGGGAACGTTTGCGGCGAGCGCGGTGGTGTTGAAGCGGGCCGCCCAGGTGGCGTAAGTGCCGTCGAGCTTGCAGGGTGTTGGTTCAGGTTGACCAGGCATCACCCGCATGAGGCTCACTCGTCTGGTTATTGGCGGTTTGTGTGCGTAGGCGACGGTGGTTCCCTGTGACGGTCGCGGCAGCCCCAACGCTGATGGACAGCACGATGCACAGCCGCCGTCAGCAGCGCAAACCATCCTGGCGCGGGTTATGTTGGTGATTTCAGAGCTGAGGATCGTTGCTTTTTCCTAAACAGCGAATCCACGTGACATCCGTTTTCAAAAAGTGGTTGAAATATAAACTAAAATTAATAAGCATTTTCACAGGATACACTAATAATACCAATGCACAAATCGAGGCTGTCCAGGCCACTCGCGGCCACGCAGCCCTTTTCAATAAAGAATTCTCAGGTTAACTATCCGGGGCCGATAACGGATAAGTACCAGGCTATCGGCCCAAATCGAGAATATTGACCCCCTCGTTCACCATCGCTTCCCTGCAAGCTCGTCAACACCATAGGTGGTGGCGTACTCCATATTCATCGTCGGTGAGCATCACAAGCAGCTGCAGCATCGTGGTGATGCGGTCATCCTCGCATCAGGCACCCTCATCCGACCAGACATGACGGCGCAGCAGCAACCCATGCCGAACTTCAATCCGGCATCTCCGCCAGCCCACCAAATACCCCCACCGCAGGCAGCAATTGGCCCAGCTGAGCAGGCACAATACCAGTCTGAATGGTGTTGCTCTCCGCCAAAAACGACGCCGCAGCCACCACCGCGCGTTCCACAGCCTCAGGCTCAGCAGATGCCACGCAGAAAATCTCGCGCACCTCCACCTGTTTTTCGACGCCCCTGTCCTCGAACGCCTCTTCCGAACTCACCAAACCAGTGTCCACCTGGCCGAAATCCGCAGTGCAGGCCAGCGCCTCAGTGGTGTCATCGAACTCAGATCAATGCTGGCAATATGCAGGGCCGTTAATCCGGGAGAACTTCAGTCTCCCGGAAAGAACATCCATCCAATATGCGTGTTTCCTGCAAATTCACGGTTAATCTGCAAACTTTCTGCCGCAGCCAACAACACGCATCGTAGCTACACCATCCATGGCTACCTCCACCTCCTCCACTGGCGGGAAGCGACGGCGAGGCGGATATTGCGGTCATTCGGATCTTTGCGCAGTGGGAAGGACGAGCCAGCGCCCGTCAGGAGCAATGCCCTGCTTTCGCCAGCCAACTCCACCACCCGAGATGGGGTGCCATCCACTCACATCCAGGGAAATGAAGTAGCCGCCTTCTGGTTTGGTCCAGCTGGCCACTCCGTACTCCCAAGCGGGTCTCGAGAATCTCGCAGCACACGCTCAAACTTCAGGGGCCAGCGAGCCAGCATGCTTGCGCAGGAATACGCACGCCCTCGGCGTCCTGAAAGTACTGCGCGTGGGCCAGCTGATTCAGTTTGTTCAGGCCGATACCGCACATTCGCGTGAGGCATACCATGCGAGTTCTCTGGTGACGAGGCAAAGAAACTCACGCGGAACCCGCAAAGGTGATCTTAGGTGGAGGTCATGAACCAGAAACGGTTCAGGTGGCCTGCTTCCTTGGCAAACTCAATAACGTTATGCACTACAGGAACTCATCCGTGAAGGTGTACCGCGTAAACGTTATCCCACACGATGCGGAAATCAGGAGCTGTGGTCTCCATCTCTGCAAGCTCGCGGCACACCTTCTCGGAGAAGGTCACGCCTGTCGAGTTACCGAAAATCGGCACCGTCCACATGCCCTTCACTGCAGGATCCTTCACCAGATCACGGACCACATCCATGTCCGGGCCGTCGTCAAGCATAGGGAACCGACAGCATCTCAAAACCGAAATGTTCGGTGATGGTGAAGTGCCTGTCGTAGCCCGGTACCGGGCACAGCCACTCACTACCGGCTCATCCTTCCAAGATCTGGGGAATCATGATCCCCAAATGGTAGGAGGCCATGATCAGGTCAAAACATAGTGTTCAAGCTCGACGCATCCCCCGCGTACACCTGATCAACAGGAATGCCCAGCAGCTCGCATAAACTCGCGGATATCCTAACACCAGCCAAACCACCATGTTACGTGCAATCCGTGCTATCCGCAGACCGGAAATTACCGGATCCAGGCAGGCCAAGCAGCTCGTCGGAAAAATCCAGCTGCTCGGAAGACGGCTTCCCCAGTCAAATCCAAAGCAAGATTGCGTGCTTTCAAATCCTCATACGCCTGAAATATCTCAGCAAACTGGGCCAGCTCCTGGGCCTCCAAAATCCTGCAACGCCATAATCGGCCACCCTCCACGAGTGCCGAAAAACTGCCCTATGGTGAAAGCTAGTTGGTACCAGCACTGAGACATAAACATCAAAAAGATGTTGAGTTTTTAGAAAAGAATTAAAGGGACCCCTGCGCACCTGCCAGAGCTCGCTGACCCTTGCTGCATTCCTGCCTGGGGAGTTCACGATCGACACCACGGAGTCCCGCAACAACCCTAGCCTCCACACCGCACCACGCGCCAAAACACCCTCCCACCAGCAATTTGCCAACGGACTGCGGAAAGTGTACAGTCTTTCAAGGAACAGCGCCCTGCTGACATGTTCTTGATGGAGGATTCGACTGAGCGACTGTATCGCGCCTGGAACGCGTCGTTGGGAGCAATCCCTCAGGGTTCAAAGTCCCTATCCTCCGCAATAGGACCCCAGCCAGTCTGGTTGGGGTCCTTTTGTTCTGCGATCGGGATACAGCGCTTCAGCGCAAACGACACTATGCAAAAATTTGCCTATGCTCAAGCTCAAAAATGGCCGATTTTCACGCTCGAACGCCAGCAAACTTCGCAGCACGTGCTCCCCCACACACCGTCCTCCGCTCAGCACAGCCGGATCGAACACTCTCAACAGATTCCACCGATGAACTAGCGGCCCCAAAACCCAAGGACACGGCGAAGTCGAGGAACAACCTCTGGCGTGGCGTCGTTAAAGCATATTTCGCGGAGCGTGACAGCACCGTCACGTTTGGCCAGCCTGCGCCCGTGGGGCCGAGCACCAGCGGCTACTGCACGCATCCGAGCCTCAATACCCAGAAGCCCCGCGAGATACGCCTGCCGGGGCGCGGAAAGCAGATCCCTGCCACGAACCACCTGGTCAACGCCTGGAATGCATCGTCGACCACACGGCCGGGTTGTACGCCAGTCGAGCCCTGCCCGCCGCGACAGAAGCACCGCATGTCATCCACGTCGCCGGTGTGGTCGCCCCGCGAAAAAGTCGTGCACGGTCCACTGCGTCGCGTCGGCACGAAGCCGCAGCGCGGGCAGCGCCCCATAGCTGCGAGGTCGGCGCGGCGTTGGGCACAGGTGGCGTCGTCGCGCAGAGTCCCTGGGTAGGAGCCGCACCGGCGTGCGGCGCGCGGGAAACTTCCGAATTTCGCTGCCGGGAGCAGTAGCATTCGTACACCAGTCCGTGTTGCTCCATAGGCATCTTAGGGCGTTGGCATAGGCATCAAAGCGGTCGTTGGTGCAGCACGTCGCCATCCCAATCAATGCCCAGCGCCACAGGGTCCGCCAGCTGACGTTCGGCGCTTGTAGCCGAGGGCGTTGCGTATCAATGTCATCACGCGCATCCGAAAATCGCGGCCGGTGCTGCGCGCACAACCAGGCCAGCAGGGCGGTGCGAAGGTTTCATAATGCAGGTCACCGCTGGCGACGGCGCGTAACGTCCAGCTCAGGCATGCCCACCATGGTACAACGCAGGGTCAGAAAAACCCCGCTCAACAGGAATGTCGAGGCAGGGCGAGCGAGCGTTGTTACCGAAAATCTGGTGTTAAGGAACTATCCCTTGCGGGTCCTTGCTGACCGGTGCCTGTGCCGGGACCTGCGCATTGTTGCTGGGCTGGAGGTGCTTCAGCACGTGCGGAGAAGGGACATCAGCAGCGGGGCAATACCCAGGAGCAGCCACCACGGGGAGACGGAGCTACCGAGATGCTGGAACCACGGGAGCTACAGTGGCGGAGCCATACCAGAGGAGCCGTTACCAGAGGAACCATTGTTGTTGTCCAGCTATTCGGTCCGTCGGATCGGTCGGGTTGATTGGGTTGAGCGGATCGGTGGGGTTGTCCGGATTGTCGGATCATTCTGGTCTGGGTTCGGCAGCGGGCTGACGTCAATGCGTGCGACTTCGTTGGTCAGCTCCACGGGAGGCGTGCTTCAGCTCTTCCACCGTGAAGGTATCGGCGCTCTGCCGTTAACGGTGAACTCTGGGTCACGCCACTGGATGCCGTTCAGGGAGGGTTGACCTTTCTTCTGTCAGTTTGACGGTGGTTCCGGTGGGGAACTGGCGGTGAAGCGCTTAGCTCATTGGTCTTCACTGTCATGGAGGCAGTACCGCCGGTCTTCGCATCGTTCAGGGTACCCACTGGGGTCCAGGTCGGGTAGTTCGACGCAGTGGTGTTGTTCGGCAGGGTGTACTCGATGTTCACGATGTACTCGGACTCGGCCGGAACCTTGTTCTGCGGGTCATTGGCGACCTTCTGGTCACTTCCAGGCCACCGAAACCAGGCGGCAACCCTAGCAGTCACGTCGAAGGACCGGCTGAATTGGCGGGAGAAGTGAGCCTTCTAGGGTGCTTCCTTGATGGTGGATTCGTTGTGGTAAGCGTGGTCGGCAACTGGCGTGACCATCGGCGGAACTCGGCAGGGAGGTGCACGATCTCAGTGGTTCGTGTCTTCTGCCCACGGCCAGTGAGGGTGAAGGTACCTTCCTGGTCATTCTTGCGGTCGAGCGATGGTGAAGTCACCGTATTCGGTGACCACTGTCCTGGCACTGCCTCAAAAAGCCAAAGGCTTCAGGATGTTGGCGGGGTGGTTCTTGCTGTTGCGGATCATCAGCTGAAGTTGCCAGTATTCGGGTTGAACTTCTGCCGGGACCCAGGATGTCTTCAAAGTGATGGTCTGGGAGGTTTTTGCCGTCCACAGTCAATGCTTGAGGGTGTCCTTCAGCAGGTTCTTCACGTGAGTGGAGTTGAAGTTGATGTCCCAGGTGATGCTATCGGTGTTCGGGCCGAGGTATGCAGCCATCTTGCCAAAGCCCATGTTGAAGTAATCACCAGGAATACCGGGGATTTTGCCACCGGGAAGGTCAACAGCGGTCTTCTCACCGTTGACTACAAAGTCAATAGCGGGGCCTTCGTGCTCACCGAGCACCTTGAACACTGGCCCAGCCTGAGCCTTCAATGCCGCGGTAACCGTCTGCATTCAGCTCATCAACCTGTCATTGAAACGCAGCTGATGGTCTTCGTCCGCTGTTGCAGTCACCCACCTGCACGCTTTGACCATTGTGGTCAACAACAAGGGGGTGCTTTTCGTAGTTACGCCAGCTCTGGAACTGCTCAGGAAGATCAATGGTGAAAGTATCCCCAGACTTCACACGCGTTCCAGAGGCATCCCAGTTGAAGTCCAGACGCTGCGGTGTCACGAGTAATCATCGCGTTGTTGTTGAGCGGGTTGCCGTTTTGATCCGAAGCCGTCAACTTCAGATCGGTCACCTTAATTCCAGTGTTGACATCCGCTTGCGCACTGGGAGGAGCGACCAAGAAGCCAGCTATAAGCGACAATGCAGTCACGATAGCCAGCAAGATGTGGCGCTTCCCCTCCCTAAGATTTAGGTGAAGAGTACTCATTTAATTCCCATCCTTAGTGAATCACTCTTGCTTCGCAGACATGCTCACACATAAAAGAGGCATGAGCAGCCCAAAACAAAGAGACTGATGACGAGATAACCCCCCGTCCCACTGCAACAACAGCACAAGGTGTTATCTTCGCTCGTTACTATAACCCTTAAATAAATCCAAGAGTCAATATAATCGGAGGTATTTATTTCTCAGCTGCGAATTCTTAGCAAAAAATCACCCCCGTTTTCCTCCCCACTAATGAAAATCTTTTCGCACGGAACAAGGAAGAATTCCAGCGAATTGATCCCCGTTTCTAACCTTCAAACTTCATCGATGTTGCTAGCATAACTGCAGCTAGAGCGGTTTTTGTTGGCGTATCACCATTACTTTCATTCTTGAATGAAACCGTACCAACCCACACCCTCCCTGCTAATAAAAGCATTCGTAGCGCACATACGCTACCCCTGCTAACTAGGTGTACTTCCCCGTCAAGATTCATCAAATAGTTCTTATTTTATTTTAAGCTAGCGCTTGATAGATGTTGGTATATCAACCCAAGGCATTAATGCATTCCAGCCGCCATTTCCAAACATCCAACACATCTACGCAGACACACATCGTGCCCACACTATGATCGTTTCCAAAACAAACAACACACAGCTTCGCGTTGTTGGAACGTCCAATTGGGGAATATGTACGTAATGCTCTACATTGGCCACCGTATTGTCCCTAAACCCCCGCACGCCGACACGACTCCCCCTATGGCACGATAAAACCCATGCCTGACATACCCGGTCCGATACCCAGCACCCCGCCGCGCAACAACACTTCAAACTCCACTGTGAGGTCAATTCCGCACAGCGCAGCTACTATCCCATACTTCTGCGCTGTTTGTCGTCGTTTTCATCATCTCCAACGTCACGGCCACCAAAGCGCGTGGCCTTGAGCCACTGATTACCGACGGCGCGTTCTTCCTTCCCCATCGCCTCACGTCATCGGCGACGTCCTCTCGGAATGCTACGGCTTTTGCCGCAACCCGGCGCGCCATTTGACGGGCTTTGCCGCCATGATGTTGGCGGTGGCATCGTTCTCACATCGCCATCGCACTTCCGTCTGCACCTTTTTACGAAGGGCAGGACGCTTTTTCCGCAGCTCTGGGGCTGGTGTGCCGCAGATTGTCGTGGCGTCGTTAGCCGGGTATCTGGTGGGGCACGGTGCTGAACTCCTACGTGCTGGTTCATGAAGCAGCGTACCGGGGAGAAAAGCCTGGGGCTCGGTTACTAGGGGTCCACCGTGGTCGGGGAATGTGGTGACACCCTGGTGTTTTGCCTCATTGCGGCACCGGTTATTGGGATTGCCAGCGTGGGCGACACGGTAAATTACACGGTGGTGGGGTTCCTGTGGAAAACCGCTGTTGAGGTCGCTGTCATGCCGGTCACCCTACGCGGTGATTCGGTTTTGTGAAAAACCGCGAGGGCTACTGACCTCTACTGCGCGCGCCCGCCCGTGGCGTAGTACCGCCCGAGGAAGTCGTCACGGAAGGCTTCGTAGTCGCCGTTGTCGATGGACCAGCGGATTTTATCCACCAGCCCGATCATGAAGTGCAGGGTTGTGCAGGTGCATAGCGTTCCGGCAAGGAATTCCTTGGCTTTGAGCAGGTGATGAATGTAAGCGCGCGTGTAGTTTTCGGACACGTAGCCGCCAAGTTCCGCGTCAATGGGCGTGAAGTCACGGGTGAACCGCGCGTTGGTCAGGTTGATGCGCCCTTCAAGGGTGTACACGCCGCCGCGACGCCCCAACCGGGTTGGTGCCACGCAGTCGAATGTATCGGCAATTTGCCTCGACGGCAACAAACAGGTCGTCGGGTTCGGAAATGCCCAGGAGGTGGCGGGGTTTCAGCTCGGGAAGTTCATCGCACACCCAGCTGACGATGGTGCCCAGGTTTTCCTTTTCCAGTGCTCCACCAATGCCGTACCCGCCGAACCCGCGACGCCCCTCGGCCTCCGCGGCGTCGCTAAGCTCCACAAGCCCACGGGCTGCCTGACGCCTCAGGTCCTCGTACTGCGCCCCTGCACCACGCCCCACAGGCTTTGCAGGGCTTATCGACGCGCGCGCGGGTCAAGCGATCATGTATCAGTCGAGGCACCGCTGGGCCCAGCGGTGGGTGCGTTCAACCGATTGTTCCTGGTAAAGGCGGGTATCCAGCAGGGTGGTGAGCTCGTCGAAGGCGAACATGATGTCCGCGCCGAGCTGGTGCTGAATCTGCATGGATATTTCCGGGGTGAAGCGGTGCTTGGAACCATCGATCACGCTGCGGAAGTTCACACCTTCTTCATCCACGTGGGCCCAGCGGTCTTTGCCACGGGCGCGGATGTCATGTTCTTCAGGCCGTCGGTGCTCGCGGCCAGGACTTTTAAAGCCCACCCCAGGCTCATCACCTGAAGCCACCCGAGTCGGTGTAGGTCGGCCCGTGCCAGTTTTCAAACGCGGCGACGCCACCGGCCTCATCCACAATGTCTGGTCCCGGCTGAAGGTACAGGTGGTAGGCGTTGGAAAGCACGGCCTGTGCGCCCGCATCTCGGACCTGTTCGGGAGTGAGGGTTTTCACGCTGGCTTTCGTACCCACCGGAATAAACGCTGGGGTGGCAATATCGCCGTGCGGGGTGTGGATCACCCCGGTACGACCGTGGCGTGCACCATGGCCCCCATCGCCGTTACGGGGTGTTGCCTCTAGGCGAGTGCCCAGTTCAAAAGTGGTGTCGTGAAAGGTACCTTCAGTCATTCCATTACTGTAACGCCTGGCCTGTTGCAGGGGACCGTCAGGCGCGCTCAGGCATTAGGTCATAGTCGGGTTCCGCATCGCGTTCTTCCTGTTCGCGGTACTGTTCCCACTGTTTTTCCAGCTTGGTGCCCTCAATGTCCAGGGTGGGCAGGATGCGGTCAAGCCAGCGGGGAATCCACCAGGTGGCGCGCCCAAGCAGGAACATGGAGGCGGGGATCAGGCCCATGCGGATAAAGAACGCATCGAAAAGCACACCCATGCCAAGCGCGAAGCCGAAGACTTGGATGAACGGCAACGGTTGGTCGATAAAGGCAATGAACACGGCGATCATGATGAGCGCTGCCGAGGTCACCACGCGGCTACCCAGCGTGTAGCCTTCAATGACCGATTCCTCCACTGCATTGTATTTCGACCCAGGCGTAGGTCTGCCGCGGTGGTGGGCGTAGTACTCCCGCATGCGGGAGACCAGGAAAACTTGGTAGTCCATGGCCAGGCCGAACGTCACGCCGATCAGGAAGATGGGCATGAAGGAGATCAGCGGCCCGGGGGTGTTCACGAACCCGCCGAGTCCCTCCTGCCAGAACAGCACTGTAGTACCAAAGGCCGCGCCAACAGAGAGCAGAGGCTCAAGCCCGCAATGAGCGGCACCATGATGGACCGGAAGATCGAGGAGCAGCAGGAAGATGGCCAGGCCCACCACCACGGCCAGGTCACAGCGGCATGGCGTCGGAGAGGCGTTGCGTCACATCGCGCTGGATTGGCGTGAGCCCGGTAATGCCGATGTTCACGCCGGTGGAGTATTCGATTTCGGCTTCCTGAGCACGCAAGGAACTCATGAGTTTAGAGGTAGCCTCATCCGCCGGACCCGAGTTCGGGGTGAGCATCAACTGCGCGGCTGTGACTTTCTCGTTGGCGGCAACTAGCTGGGCGTGTGTCACATCCACGTTGCCGTTGAAACGCTGCGCCACGTAAATAAACGACGCTGCTGCTGCGGCGGCTTTGCGGTCAAGCGGTTTGTTGTTACGCTGCGCTTCGCTTCTTGGGCTTCGATCAGCGGTGCCAATACCTGAGAATCAGGGTTGACATTGTTGCCGTCCACAACGATCAAGAAGGGTGCGTTGATGCCGGGACCGAAGGCATCTTTGAGCAGATCGGCGGATTTACGCTGGGTCGTATCTAGGTTGGACAGAGTGTCATTGGGCAACGACAGTTCCAGACGCATCATCAGACGTCAACGCGCCCAATCCCAGTACCACAACGGTGAGGATCAGCGCCGGGACTTTCTGCACAAAGGTCACCCGTATTCGGCCTTTTGGAGCGGCGTTGTGAGGGGTCGCGGGTGGATTTCTTACTCCACGCATTACCACCAACGCCCGGAATCTTGATGCCAAATGCGTACTTGCCCACCACACCCAGCAGCGCCGGTACAAAACGTCAACGCCACCAGCACCGCGATACTGACCGTGAGGGCGGCGGAAAGCCCCATGTAGGTGAGGAATGGAATGTTCACAATGGACAGCGCCACTAGCGCAATCACCACCGTCAGCCCAGCAAACACCACGGCGGAACCTGCGGTTCCCACCGCCATGCCTGCCGCTCTGGTCACGCGGCATGCGTCTGTACTCGGCGCGATACCGGGAGAGGATAAATAGGGCATAGTCGATGCCCACCGCTAGGCCCAACATCACCGCCAGGACGGGCGTGACGTTGTTGAGGTTCACCCAGTGGGTGGCCAGCAGAATAGACATGCTGCCAAGTCCCACGCCAGATGGCGGTGATCAGTGAAGCCCGCAGCACACCACCGACCCAAAGGTGAAGATCAGAACAATAAAGGCAATGCCCACGCCGATTAGCTTCACTGGTGGTCTTAATATCAGGATCACCAAACGCCGCGCCACCGGTTTCACGGTCAGCCCCTTCTCGCGGCCCACATCCATGGCGGAACGGATCGCGGCGCGCTGTTCGTCCGTCACGTCCGCAGGCGAGGGCACGTCCAGGCTGAACGTGGTGTAGCCGACGCGTTTATCGGTGCTGAGCAGGGCGAGGTTCGCGGCGTCGACATGCGCGATATTCTCTGGCAGCTCCCATGGAGGTGGTCTGGTCGATCACCATTTTTCCAACTGGGGGCTGAGCGTTACTGGACTGCCGTAACGAGTTCGGTCAATCAATGCCGTCCAGGTTCGCGTCCAGGAGGCGATCACCTCATCAATCGCCTTGGTGTACTGCTCCTCCGTCAAGGTATGGCCCTCTGGGGCGGCAAACACCATGGTCACGCCCGTTGCTTCGACGGGGTTGCGTACGTCTGGGAAGTTCTCCTGTAGCAGCTCCACGGCCTTTTCCGAGGGGGTGCCGGGGATGGCGAACTGGTCGTTAAATCCACGCTGGAGGGACGTTTGCGCCGCCCAGACCGCCACGAAGATCAGCAGCCAGGCGACGATCACAATCCATTTCCACCGAAAAGACCAACGCCCCAGCTTAAACAGCAACTGGGCCACTACCCTACCCTCCACTCCACGTCGCAACTACCAACAAGTACTCCAGTGTACCTAGACTCGCGTCGCTTCTTCGGCGACAGGCACCGTCACATGTATCACTGTTGATGCGTACCTCATGCTTATCGACGCCCGGACGGATAAGGTTTCAGCCCAGGGGTAGCGTCTTGCTACGTCTGCGGTACTTTAATCTCGGGCACGTCCTTGTACTCGACCTCTGTGGTCATTTCCGCTGGTTCGTTGGTGTACGGATTAGTTGCTGAAGCGGTGACACGTGACAGGCGGTGATCCTTGTCCAGGAAGTACTGCTGGCCTCCCATCTCCCACGTCTCACAGGTACCGGCAGAGCAGGATTCCTCACCCAGATACTTCGCAGCGTCCTTGGCCTGCTGTAGCTGGTCCTGGAATTGTTTGACCATATCTGTATCAGCCGCCGCTTCGTTCAGCGTCGCGTCTTCAGTACATGGACCATTGTCACACCGATAGAATTTCTTGTCTACGTAATATATTTCCGTCTTACCTTGGTTGGGGACTTCCGTTGTGATTTTGAGGTTCCCCTTTTTATCCTGCTCCTGAACGCTGGGAGGGAGACCACTATCAGCGTATTTAGTAGTGGAAACAAAAGATTCCTTTGATACGTCAGCAACCTCCATTTTCTTTTCCCCATTGCCGCTCTGGGCTGTCGCCGATGTTCCCCCGCTGCTGGTATCACTGCTTCCGCCATTTCCGCAGGCAGCAATACCAAAAGCCAACACCGTCGCTGCTGCCAGCGCTGCGACGGCAGTCATACTCTTGCGCATAGAATCCCTCACTCAACATACATGTGATCCTGGCCGCATTTGCCACATGTGACGGCGGCCAATTATGGACAACATAAGCGTATCATGAAGATTTTCTTTTCAGAATGAACGGAAATAGCAATTTCTCCCGTGAAGCAGGGACGGTGCACACTAACAGCAGGCGGGGTGGGCGTCGATACGCGTGCAGTTACACCTACGGCGCTTTAATCTCGGGCACGTCCTCTGTACTCAACCCTCGGTGGTCGACTCCGGCTGGTTCGTTGGTGAATGGATTAGTCGTCTGGGCAACGATGCGCACTACGCGGTGATCTTTATCCATAAAGAACTTCTGATTTTCCACTTCCCACGTATCACACGTGCCAGAGGAGCAGGATTCCTCGCCCAGATACTGCGCGGTGTCCTTGGCCTGATCCAACCGCTGCTGATATTCCTTGAGCACGTCAGTGTTGGCAGCAGCCTTACTCATTGTTGAATCTTTCAGCGCATGTACCGTTGCTGCAGTTATAGAACTTCCCATCAACGTAATACGTTTCTGACTTGCCCTTGACCCGGGTCCTGCCGTCACCTTGAAATTGCCCTTCGAATCTTGCTCGTAGGTGCTTGGCGGGACGGATGAATCAGCAAAAGTGGTTGTCAAAACGCGAGATTCCTTTGATACGTCAGCAACCTTAAATTTCTTTTTCCCCACCATCATCGCTTCCACAGCCGGCAACACCAAAAGCCAGCACTGCTACTGCCGCCAGCGCCGCGACGGCAGTCATATTCTTGCGCATAGAGTTCCTCACTCACCATACCTGCACTCTTGGCCACTATCGCTGACTACAGCAGTGGCCCCTTATGGACCACATAAGGCTATCATGAAAAATTTCCTTTTTCAGAATGAACAAAAATCACAATTTTGTTCATAAAAACAGTGGAATTGCGCACTAACAGCAGGTAAGACGCGATGTCGATACATGGTCGACACGCGCGAGGGGTTAGGCACATCAGTACCCGCAGGCGTCAATGACCCTGCTGTAGGTAGTCCGCGAAGCTGGGTGCAATGACTAACCACTCGTCGCCGTCACCCGCGAAGCGAATCACCTGACCCACCGTGCCGCCGGGCGCCGGATCAACATCCACATACAACTGATAAAACGTCGTATCGGCCGCAAAGAATAAGCGACGAAACATGGGAATTGTTACATCAATGCGAGGGTCAAAAATTTCGTCGCCTTCGGATTCAATATAGTCAATTCCGTAAAAATCAATAATACTTTCTCGCGATTTATTCCCAATAATATCCCGACACGAATTGAGACTATAACCCTCCAAAAATCCCCGTTATGCCACCCCAAAATTGGCAACTCAAAAGGCGTTCCATCGCGCAATCGCAGCAGCTCAATCACATCAACTGGCGCGTTCGGATATGCTTCCAGAACCTGCGTAATATCGTCCTCTTCAGCTCCCGGCAGCTCTAAAAACGCAGCTCGATCCTTGGTTGACAAGTGCCGCAGCAGCGTATCGTAGTATCTACTTGTGAGCGAGGACATATCTTGATTATAGACGCGTCATCATCGACTAGTTTTCCCAATAAACCCACCAATTTTGTTTGTATGTTACGTCAACGCGGACGCGACGTTAGCGCTCTCGCAGCCTTCTCTATTTTCTTATATTCCGCGCGCCACGTCCTCCGCTGCGTGCCGTTTGCCGACCAGCTCGCGGGCAGCTCCTCAATCCTGGCAGCAAACTCATCCACGGTCCCCTGCCACAGTCCCACCCGGAGCAGGTGATCATCGGGTCCGTCACCTGTGTGTATCAGTGTTACACTTTCATAGAACGGCTCAAGATAGTCGCCGATAGTGGTTACGTTTTTTGTGTCAGTCAGCGTCACATCAGCACATATTTCCGCATTGCCGCCGACCCGTACCGCCCCAGCGAGTATGGTGGTGCCGAAAATCCTGGCACGATCCTGCACTTTCGCCCGCGCACGCACCCGTGCGTCGCTAAACACTCGAGCAAACGACGAAACAACCGCGCTCCCCGTCACCTCCGCATTGCCATAAACGCGAGCGCAATTGAGCACCCGCGCCCTACCGGCCACGCGCGCGCAGTCGCAGACGCACGCCCTCTCATCATCGCTTCCAACCTGCGCTTTTCCACATACGTACGCTTGACCACACACCACCGCATCGCCCCTCACCTGGGCGTCACCGCAAATGACGGCGCTTCCCCACACCTTCGCGCGACCGGTTACACGAGCACGGTCACAAACCCTGGCCTGCTCAAACACGATTACTTCCCCCGCAAGAAGTGCATCACCGTAGACTTTTGCATCATCGGCGACCCACGCGCCGTCCGTAAGGTTGCTTTCTTTCTCAACCCAGCCACCAACATCGCCTTTGACGACACCCGCGTGCGGCAGGTTCCGTATCGCCTTCACCCGCTTCATCAACACGCCCTCGATTTTTCGAGCATGACCCACAAGCCTGAAATACGGCTCCCCCGGAACGTAATCATCCTGCTCGTTCTGTGGCGTTATGTTCCGCCTAAACCCCTGCAGATCAGGGCCACCGTTGTAATCCATGTCGCCCGTGAACTGCACAAAATCTTCAATCCATGTGTCACCACGAATGCGCGCATGGTCACGCACCTGCACACACTCGCTCAGTTCCACCTTTGCCCAGCACTTTCGCCTGGTCCATAACGCGGGCGTCCCCCACCACCACAGCATCTCCGTAGACTTTCGCCTGGTCAGCAATCAGCGCATCCTCCCCCACCAGCGCCTGGCCATAGACTTTGGCGTTGCGGAAGACGCGGGCGTCGTCATCCACCCACGCATCACCCGCAAGGCACGTCGAATGCTCAACCCACCCACCCACCATGCCCTTATCGACGCCGTGGCGCGGCAAGTCCCGCGTCGCCCGAATGCGGTGCAACACCCGGTCCCCCACCCGCTGCGTGCAGTCCGTGAGCTCAAAGTGTTTCCTCGCCATCGCACTAACTTTCGGTAACGATGGTCATGAAGGTGCCTCTAACACCATTGCTAGACAACAGCGGACTACCCTGCATTGCACACACCCCTCACAATAGGAAATTTTGTTCGATAGAGAGTGTACTAATGGTTGCTGGTTTCGTCAACGATGGTAGCGGCGTGTCGCCCCTCCATGCGGCAGATCACACCATATGCTCACCCCCATGAATCCGCTCGTCCCCACTACATACGACGTGATCATGAGCCTGATATTCATCGCGTCCGCCATTCTCACTATAAGCGTGATCATCCTTATCGCCCGATCCGAGGCCTCCTCCACAGCAAAGGCAATGGCTGGACTGGCTGTAATCATCTTCCCCATTATTGGACCGGTGGCGTACCTGGTGTATCGCCGCGCATCTTTGAAAGATCATTAAAACCACGGTGGGTTGCAAACACGAAACCCCAGCCATTCAGCTGGGGGTTATTGGCGGTGGCGGATTTGAACCCCCGGTTGGGGATTACCCAACACTCGCTTTCGAGGCGAGCACCTTCGGCCGCTCGGACACGCCACCGCCAACTAGCGTATCGGAGCGTAGCGGCTAAGCCAAATCACCGCTGCTAAGCACTCAAAAACGACACCTAGCAGCATAAACCGCTATCTAGTCGTCCTTTTTGAAGTGCCCAAGAACCTTGTCGGCGGCACCTTTGACGGCGTCCCCAGCTTCGCTGAGCTTTTCCTTGACCTCTGCTTTCACCTGGTCGGCGCGGCCCTCGTTGGCCAGGTCGTCGTTGCCTACGGCTTCGCCGATTCCTTCTTTGGCTTTTCCGCCAAATTCTTGTGCCTTGTCTCCGAGATCACCCATGGTGCACTCCTTACATGTAGTGGGGACAAATCCGCTTGTGCGAACTTCCAGTGAGGCTAGCACATTTTACTGATCAGCGTCCGAACGCGTATTACCCGCGGTTGAACTTGTCCTTGAGTTTACCTGCGGCTTCTTCGGCTTTGTCTTTAGCTTTGTCCATGCCTTCGCTGACCTGTTCGCCAAGTTTTGAGTCTTTGAACTTGTCGGCTGCGTCGTCGAATTTGTCTTTCAGTTCGTCGCCTTGCTTGCGGATCTTGTCTCCAAAGTTACTCATGGCCCCCAGCGTAATGAGGCTGAAGAAAACTTTCAAGAGATCAGCACATTCTCGTTCGAGAACTCCGCCCCGCACTTCGAGTTTATGCAGCACAGAGGGGTCACGAACTATGTCAAAAGCCGATCCGCACGCACCTGTTTTCGGTTCGTACGCCCCGAAGATAAGTCGCCCCAGTCGCGCACCAACGAGCGCACCGGCACACATCGCACAAGGTTCGAGGGTGACAGCAAGGGTGCAGTCGGTGAGCCGCCACCCGTCCCCATAAGAACAGACGGCCGCTTGGATGGCCAGGATTTCGGCATGGGCGGTGGGGTCTTGGTCAGCTTCGCGGCGATTGGTGCCGTAACCGAGTTCCCGCCCGTCAGGTCCGAATATGACGGCCCCCACCGGGACGTCGTCACGCGGCGTGCTGCGGGCAACCTCAAGTGCGCGGCGCATGTCGTCTTCGTCGCGCACGAGTCCGGCTTCGCGCGGCAGGGTCAGTGTTAATCCAGGTCCAGGTCTGCGGCAGCGAGAGTTCAGATTCAAACCCGAGTTCAGCGGCGATGCGGAGCAGTTGTTCGAGGCCCAAGTTCGGAGTCATCGCAGATGACGGACATCACTTGTTCGCTGAGCCCCAGGTCGGCAAGGATGCTCAGGTCGCCTTCGGCCCAGGGATCGAGGCGGTCGAGTTCTTCCTCCGTCATTTCGGGGTTTGGGCACCCATGGCGTCGAGGACGCTGGAGGCGAGGTTATCGTCCACGGCCATCGTGGCGTCGGAAAGCAGGAGGTGGACGCGGGAGGGTGGGGCGGACGATGATGAGTACTCGTCGTCAACGCACAGCATGGCGAAAGGTTGGGTTTTCCGAGCCAAGCCTCTGAACAGCTTCGATGGTGTCGTCGATACGGCTGAAGCAGCTTTTCAGGGAGTTGACTGTCCAGTCGGTGCCGTTTCGCGTGACAGTGACGGCAAAGCAGAGGTCAGGTTCGTGTCCGTCTAAGGTCGCGCCTGCATCCGTGACACCGGGGGCAACCGATGTGGGGTCACCCATTGGTGTGCTGTTCGTTTCCATACGGAGTAACCGTAGTCGGAATGTGCCACACTTGTCAGGTGACCACCACTGACATTTCCCGCCCGGTTTGCATTCTTGGCCTTGGCTTGATTGGGGGTTCGCTGCTGCGCGACCTCACCACCAGCGGACATGCCGCTTTTGGCTACAACCGCTCCCCCTCCGCCGCCCGCGCTGCAAGGGCTGAGGGATTCGACGTCACAGATTCCCTAGAGGATGCGCTACGCCGCGCCGAGGAGGAGTTTGCGCTGATCGTGCTGGCAACCCCTATGCCTGCCATTGATGCGCTGCTTCACGACATCAAAGAATACGCCCCTTCCTGCGGTTTCACCGACGTGGTCAGTGTCAAAGGGAAAGTGTATGAGCTGGTGAAACAGCACGGCCTGGAGGATCGCTACGTCGGCGGGCACCCCATGGCCGGTACCGCTGACAGCGGGTGGCGGGCGTCGAAAAATGGGCTTTTCGACGGCGCGGCCTGGGTAGTCACCTTCGATCACGCGCTGGACACGCGGCCTTCACAAAGCTGGATTGACCTATGGATTGATGTGGTGCGCATGGCCACCCGAGTGGGGGCAGAGGTCATTCCCGCTCGGGTGGACCACCACGATGCCGCCGTCGCCCGCATCTCCCACCTCCCGCACATCCTCGCGGAAGCCCTAGCCATCGTCGGAGACAACGGCGGCACTCTGGCGTTGTCCCTGGCTGCGGGCAGTTTTCGCGACGGCACCCGCGTGGCGGGTTCGGCACCGTCCCTGGTGCGCGCCATGTGCGAAACCAACCACGCCGCCCTGCTTGACGCCCTAGACGAAACACTGACGTTGCTTCAGGATGCCCGCGCCAACCTTGACGCCGACAAACCCAGCGTTGGCGAGCTTGTTGACGCCGGGTACCGCTCCCGCATCCGCTACGAAGCGCGCTCCAACTCCCGGAGTGGTTCTACCAGCGGCAGTTCTGTGCACAGTGGTCCCGGGTCGGACATGTCCGCCCGCCCCGTTATTCGCTTCCACCCTGGCGCAGACAACTGGGTGAGCCAGCTGATCCAGGCAGAAAACGTGGGCGCGCGGATTGAGGTGTTTTGAACAGACATAGAGCAAAGGGCGCACCGCGGAGCGCGCCGGGGAATAGGTGACACATCAACAATGTTGTAGGAAACATGAAGGCATTCGGATTTTTAAGTTTCGGACACTACAGCATGGCGCGCGGCCAGCACCCCGGACCGCGTGATGTTCTCCACGAGGCGATAGACCTGGCAGTCGGCGCCGACGAGATCGGCGTCAACGGCGCGTACTTCCGCGTCCACCACTTTGCCACCCAAGCGGCATCCCCCATGCCGCTGCTCTCCGCCATCGCCGCCCGCACCACGCGCATCGAAGTGGGTACAGGCGTGATCGACCTGCGCTACGAAAACCCTCTCTACCTCGCTGAAGAAGCTGCAGCACTCGACTACATTGCCGACGGCCGCGTCGCCCTCGGCGTCTCCCGGGGATCCCCTGAAGAAGCCGAACGCGGCTGGGAAGCATTCGGCTACACCGGATCCACTGATCCGCGCGGTGCCGACATTGCTCGCGCAAAATTCGACCGTTTCCTTGATGCTGTGGAAGGCAAAGGCATGGCATCAGCCGACCCCACCTACTACGGGGACGACATAAAACTACCGGTTCTGCCCCATTCCCCCGGCCTTCGCGATCACATCTGGTGGGGTGCAGGCACCCGCGACACTGCCGAATGGGCAGCGGAAAAAGGCGTGAACCTAATGAGTTCCACTTTGCTCACTGAAACTAATGGCGAAGCATTTGCCGACCTCCAAGCCGAGCAAATCGAACGCTACCGCACAGCATGGAAAAATGCTGGGCACGCCAACAACGCACCGCGCGTCTCCGTCAGCCGCAGCATCTTCCCACTAGTCAGCGACCACGATCACCAGATTTTTGGCTCGCAGGCACACAGCCAGGACCAAGTAGGGCGTATCGATGGCCTCGTCTCCACCTTCGGCCGCACCTACGCCGCCGAACCCGACAAGCTGGTGGAACAGCTGCGTAACGACGCCGCGGTCATGTCCGCCGACACCCTCATGCTCACCATCCCCAACCAGCTAGGAGTAGAGCTTAACCTGAATATCCTGCGCAATTTCGCCGAACACGTGGCACCAGAACTTGGTTGGAAACCCAACACCGAGGGGCCAGTGACGGGGTACACGATTAAGTGAGGTGATCGGGGGTGGACAGTGGTGGTCATTAAGTTCTACGGCCCTGAAAAGTACTCAAAATACCTTCCAGGAATCTAGGATGCTTGTTAAAATGGCATAGATTCCCAGAAGAGATATACCGTCACAAAACAAAGGGCTATATGACCACAGGGCGAGCTGTATTTATTGGTGGCAAAGTAGCCACCTCCGCAATGACGCTACACAGTTGCACACCATCCCGTCGCAGGGAAGACACCGCAAAAACACCTGGTAGCTGGGCATGGGAACGCGGAAATGCGCTAGCCACAGGAGTGTACAGGGCTACCTGCCCTGTACATCCAATGAATCCCGCAGCACTGCTCAAGCACACCATCAGCTTCCCTGTGATCTTTCTTTTCGTGATTCTCCATCGGGGTTTCAAGAAAATATCGCGGATGTCGCCGCCAACCACAGCGACTGTCTAGCCCTTATCACTGAGAAACAGGTGGAGATAACATGCAACGAAGAACCTTTCTGCAGATGCTGCCGCTCGCAGCTACCGGAATTTTGCTTGGTACCAGTGCGTGCTCGTCATCAGATGAAGGTTCACATGCCACCGCCTCGCCGGGCGGACTATCAACCAGCGCATCGTCCGAAGAAACATACACGGTGAAAACCGAAGAGCTCAGTTTTCAGAGCGACGGAAACCGTATTTACGGTAAAATAAGGATCCCTGAGGCTACAGGACAACGGCCAGTAGCAATCATGAGCCATGGTTTTGGAGGAAACCATGATCAGGAATCACACATGCAGGACATTCTGGCTCAACATGGAATAGTCGTATTCAGCTACGACTTCTCCGGAGGTTCAGGGTATGTACCTGGGCAAAGTGAAGGCGACATGACCGACATGTCCGTGTTTACAGAGGTGCAAAATCTACGAGATGCACTAAAAGAGGTGGAGAAACTTACCTACGTAGACTCCAGACGCATCTACCTCATTGGTGCTAGCCAGGGTGGCGTTGTCACCACGCTGGTCGCCAACCAGCACCCTGCAGGAGTGCAGGGCATTGTCCTTCTGTACCCGGCTTTTTCTCTGTTTGACGATGCCCATAAACGCTTCCCCACGGAAGCCGACATTCCCAACACCTACGATCTGATGGGATTAACTGTTGGCCGACGGTACTTTACGGACGTCTACAACGTGGATATCTACAAACATATGTCAAAGTTCAGCGGCAACGTTCTCATTTTTCACGGAGCAGCGGACGAGCTCGTGCCCATTTCTTATTCAGAGCGAGCAGCAAAAGACATTTACCACCGCAACGTTAAAACCCATTGATGGTGAAGGTCATGGTTTTAGCTACCAAACTCAAGAAATCGTTGCTGATGCCACCCTCAAGATGATTAACTCCTAGCTGGTGCCCTCACATATTCACCCGACATCAGTAGGATCGAACCATGAGCAGAGAAGACATGATGCGGATCCTGCGACTACATCCTCGGGTGGTGGATGTACGCCCGTCGGAGGACAACAAACTTGGGCTGATCACCGTGCTCTTTGACGACGGGACGTCCTCGGGAATCAACCCCGAAATGGCTAACCCGCTCACGGCTGATGAGTCAGAGGAGGATCGCATCGCCCGGATCCACCGGACCCTGGATGTCATGAAAGCAAACGGCAAGACCTCTGACCAGCTGTCTCTCCAAGATGTTGTTCCACTAGTCCGCAGCGCGGATTATTTCGCACCAAGACCAGACAACACTGCTCCCAGCGTCGTGGCGTGGCTTACTGACTTTATTGGGCTTGGTCTGGCCATTGATGAACCTGACCTATTGCGCATTATCAACGATTCACAGATGCCAGAGCAGCATGATCACTTTGATGACCTGCAGTTTCAAAGCCAAGCAATTGAAAATCTGCGCACCATGGCCGGGAACATGACGTTTTCTGAGATCGGCCTAGGCCCAGACGTCTTGGTGCTGGACAACCCAGACGGCAACGAGGCAGCCTGGTTCGCGGACGTCAAAACCATGGAGTCCTTGCTCTTCCACCTGTGGACGCAAACAGACACCTATTGGGTGGTTATCCCTGCGCGCCGCTCTCAACTGTTTCTGGTGAATTCCGAAACGGACCAGTGGGATGCCTTGTTAGATCTACTCACTCCGGCTATTGATGCCCATGATGGAATTCACCCGGTACCACACCTGATTGTGGACGATCACTGGGTGGTCAAGCTGCCTCCCCGCGACACTGAGCTGGGTACGAAACTGCGCATGTTGGAGCTTAAAGCTCAGCATCGGCTGCATTCGGCCATCCAAAGTGTAATGCAGGAGCACAGCGAGGTTTTCCTGGCGACATTTGAAGTTCGGGGGTTAAACGATGATGTAATCTCCACGGCCATCGTCGCAGAAACGATGGACGAAACAAGTGTGCCATCCACCGACATGCTTGTTTTTGCCTGTGAGGACAATACGATATACCTCGTCCCCAGTGACAAGGTTCTGAACGAATTCCCCCATCTTGTTCGGGAACACCCGAATTTTCATCCCCCACGATGGATTATTGCGCGCCCCTCCGATGAGGATTACACAACGCTGAGCGCGTTGAGCATTATGTAAGTGGTGCGCCCGGAGGGGATTCGAACCCCCAACCTTCTGATCCGTAGTCAGATGCTCTATCCGTTGAGCTACGGGCGCAGTTTTGCTGGTGTGCAACGAAAAATAACACTACACTGCACCCCTCCCCCTGGCAAATGGGCTGTACGCAGCATATATTTGGGGTGAGTACAGCGCTCACAACAAAGCAAAAATCCCGGCTGTGCAACCAAGCACGAAAACCGGGATTGTGGTGCGCCCGGAGGGATTCGAACCCCCAACCTTCTGATCCGTAGTCAGATGCTCTATCCGTTGAGCTACGGGCGCATATTCAGTTAACCCTGTGAGGGTGGCGGAGGCGAGAGGATTTGAACCTCCGGTCCTCCGTTAAGAGGACAACTCATTAGCAGTGAGCCCCATTCGGCCGCTCTGGCACGCCTCCAGCGGCTTCAAAAGAAACCATTCGCAATACTACCTTCCCACACCTGCAGCCACCAAAAGCACTGTTCACGCGGTATTATGGCGCCTATGATTCGACCTGACCTTAACTCCATTCCCGCTTATGTTCCCGGCGCGCGCATGCCTGATGCGCTGAAGCTGTCCAGTAATGAATCCACGCATCCGCCGCTGCCTCAGGCAGTGCAGGCAATGGCCGATGCGGCGGCGACTGTGAATCGCTACCCGGATATGGGTGTCACGGAGCTCAGGCAGGCATTGGCCAGCGCGCTTTCGCTTCCTGGTCTTGAGAATGTCGCAGTGGGGTGTGGGTCGTCGGCGTTGTGCCAGCAACTTGTCCAGATCAGCTGCACCGATGGGGATGAGGTGGTGTTTGCGTGGCGGAGTTTTTGAGGCATACCCGATTTTCGCCCAGGTCGTCGGGGCCACCCCTGTGCCGGTTCCACTCACCAAGGACCATCACCACGACCTCCCCGCAATGCTGGACGCCATCACCGACCGCACGCGACTGATGTTTGTGTGCAATCCGAATAATCCCACAGGCACAACCATCACCCACGCCGAGTTTGAGGACTTCATGCGCAAGGTTCCGCCGCAGGTGCTGGTGGCGCTTGATGAGGCGTACATGGAGTACATTCGGGACGTCGATACGCCGCTGTCCACCGAGTACCCTGCAGGCGTTTCCGAACCTGGTGGGCCTGCGCACGTTCTCTAAGGCGTATGGGCTGGCAGGGGCCCGTGTGGGCTACGCGTTTAGCGCGAATACGGAGGTTATTGACGCCCTGAACAAGGTTGCGCTGCCGTTCGGGGTGAATGCTGTGGCGCAGGCAGGTGCGCTGGCGTCGCTCGCGGCCGCGGACGCCCTGCTGGAACACACCGACGAGGTTGTTGCGGAGCGGGCGCGTATCGCTGCGGCGGTGGGTGGCGTGGCGTCGCAAGCCAATTTCGTGTGGGTGCCGCGTGACGACGCCCCGGAACTCGCCGCCCGTCTCGCAGATGCGGGTGTACTGGTGCGGGCATTCCCGGAGGGGCTGCGCATCACAGCGACCACGGCGGAGGAGACGGAGCGGCTGCTGGCGGCGTGGGAAACGTTAAACAACAAAACCCCCGGCAGCTAGCTACCAGGGGTGTTTGTGCGGAAGTAGAGGGATTTGAACCCCCGGTCCGTTTCACGGGACGCTCGCTTTCAAGGCGAGTGCATTCGGCCGCTCTGCCATACTTCCCAGGCTCAGTCGACGGATCAAAAACATCCATGCCAAGCACCCTCAGCATTGTAGCGGATAACCCCCACTCCGCACCATTTTGGCCTACTCTCGAAGTCATGACGGACACAATACCGGACACAATGAAAGCAATCACGCTGAGCAACCCAGAGGACAAGACCTCCCTGACGCTCACCGAAGTACCCATCCCTCAGCTGCGCCCCCGGTGAGGCGCTGGTGAAGGTCCACGCGGCGGGCGTGAATCGCGGCGACCTGTTGCAGGCTGCGGGCCATTATCCTCCGCCTCCCGGCGCGAGCGAGATCATGGGCCTTGAGTGCGCGGGCACGGTCGAAGACCCAGGGACCACGACCTACAAGCGCGGGGATCGGGTGGCGTGCCTGTTGGCAGGTGGGGGTTATGCCGAGTATGTGGCGGTGCCGCAGGGCCAGCTCATGCCGTTGCCGGAGGGGTATTCCTTCGCGGAGGCTGCGAGCATTGTGGAGGTGGCGTGTACGGTCTGGTCGAATCTGGTGATGCTGGCGGGCCTGCACGAGGGCCAGACGCTGCTGATTCACGGCGGCGCGGGCGGTATCGGCACGTTTGCGATTCAGCTGGTTAAGGCTCTGGGCTGCACGGTGGCGGTCACGGCAGGGTTCGCCGGAAAAACTGCAGACCTGCAAGGAGCTGGGCGCGGACATCCTGATTAATTACCGGGATGAGGATTTTCGCTGAGGTCATGAAGAACAAGGCCAACGTGATTTTTGGACATCATGGGCGCGAAGTATCTGGACAAGAATGTGCGCGCCTTGGCCATGGACGGCCATGTGGTGATCATCGGTATGCAGGGGCGGGGTGAAGGGCGAGCTGAACATCGCCCGCCTGCTCACCAAGCGCGGCACGGTTTCTGCGACGGCTCTGCGCGCACGGGCGCTCGACGATAAGGCCCGCATCGTGTCCGAAACAGTGGAGAACGTGTGGCCCATGCTTGCCGACGGCCGCATCACTCACCGCATCCACGCCACCATCCCTGCTTACCGACGCCGCCCGCGCACATGAACTGCTCAGTTCCGGCGCGGTCACGGGCAAGGTGATCTTGGAGGTGGCTTAGGCCAGGGATGCCAGTGCGCGGGTGAGCTGGTCGATGTCGTGGGTGGTGTTGAAGGGGGAGAGTCCCACGGTGACTGATCCGCCAGCCTCACCGGCCCCCATGGCTTCGAGAAGGGGGTCGTGAGGACTCACACTGGTGACGATTCCATTGGCCATGAGCCGTTGCTGAACCGTTTCTGCAGAGACCCCAGGAACCAGGAAAGTGACTCGGGGGACACGGTCGATAGCGGTGACACCTAGTCCGGCAGCCTCGCCACTAATGCCCAGTAGGTGCACATTGCCCAACCCGTGTAGGGATTCCACGAGGTGGTGCGTGAGGAAGTAATGGTAGTGTGCCAGATCCGCGAAGCTGCTGGTCAGTCGAGTGCGGCGGGTTCCGCGTGCGTATTCATCCAGGCCGGCAAGGTGCTCAATAGCGGGGGCCACTCCCCCGAGCAAACCAATCGGCAGGGCACCGAGTTCTAGCTTTTGGGCGGAATCATGGGGTGCGAGGGGATTGACGGCTGCGAGACGCGGGAACATGGTGGTGTCGCGGAACGCCAAGGCGGCGATTTGGGGCCCGCCAAGAGGGGCGCATTCCACAGCGATGATGTCCGCGCCCATGATCTCCATGTCGATGCTGCGATACGGTGCGATAGCCGAGGCGTCGACAAGCACCCAGGCGCGGGAAGCTGAGTGGACGGTATCGGAAATCTCAGAGACGGGTGTGATTGTGCCCACGAGACGGTGAGCAGCAGGAAGCACCACAAGCCGCGTCGAACCGGACACCAGTCTGCTGAATTGCCATGCCGGCAGTTCGCCAGTGCCCAGGTCTGGTTCGGCCCACATCACGGAGGCATCAAAGTTTTGGAAGTGTTGCGTGGTGGTGGGTTCGTCGCTGCGGCAGAGCACAACGGAGGTGTTGGGGCGGAGGATGGGGCGCAGGGCGTCGGCAAGCGAACGCATAAGCATCTGCTTATTTGGCCCGAGCACCACCCGCTCAGGGTAGCGCCCCAACAAGGTCGGCAATGGCTCGACGCGCCGCCTCCACTTGCGAAATTCCCAGCTGCTGACCAACCAGCTGGGATTTTGAATGCGAACCGGTGGCCGGTTCCAGCATCGCTATTGATGCCGCAGTACGAAAAGCCATGGCCACGCCCGTCGATACCTTCTCTGGAACTTGGGCGTTCTCTTGCGCGTTGAGGTAGGTCCAACCGTCACTCAACGAGACGTAGAGCCCACGCACTCGGGCCACGTCAAAAACCATGGCGTCACTCCTCATCAAAAAAAGTTTCCCTGTTGTTAGTATGCCCGCTTATCCCGCTTCACGCACCCGGGCAGCTAGGGTTGTGGTTGTGTCAGATAAAGCAGTTCCCAAAGAGTCTCAGGAAACCTTCGCACGTATCACGCAGGTTGATGCCTCTGAAACTCACACTTCCCAGTCTCGAACTTTTCGTGCCGCATGGTCCGACCTTGTACGCGGTTTCCTGCAGCATGAGCTGTGGCTACAACTGGGTTGGCAAGACATTAAACAGCGTTACCGCAGGTCAATGCTAGGACCATTGTGGATCACCATCGCAACGGGTGTTATGGCGGCCACTTTGGGCTTGCTTTACTCGGTCCTTTTTAAGGTACCAGTAGAGAAGTTTCTACCGCACGTTACGGTGGGGTTAATTATGTGGAACTTTATCTCAGGCTCCATTAAGGAAGGGTCTGAAATTTTTATTGATAATGAAGGTTTAATTAAGCAGCTGCCCTCGGCACTGTCGGTCCACGTCTACCGCCTCGTGTGGAAACACACGCTCTTCCTCGCACACAACATGGTGATCTGGGTCGTCCTCATGTTCGTATTCCCCCGCCCCCTTGGCTGGCACCTTCTCCTCGCCATTCCCGGACTCGCACTCCTGGTCCTTAACGGCGTGTGGGTGTCCATGTTCTTCGGTATCATCGCTACCCGCTACCGTGATGTCGCCCCACTTCTCGACTCCCTCATCCAGCTGTTGTTCTACGTCACCCCCATCGTCTGGATGACCGACATCCTCACCGCTCAAGGCGGCGACGTCGCATCGCGAGCACGTATCGCCCAACTCAACCCCCTCTACCACTACATGGAAGTCTTCCGATCCCCCCTCATCGGAGCGCCACTGCCGACCTACCACTGGTGGGTTGTCATCGGGTTCACCATTGCCGGGCTACTCCTCGCCCTCTTCGCCATGAAACAATGGCGATTCCGCGTCAGCTACTGGGTTTAGGCTCATAGGAGAACACAACACCATGGTTTCCATCGATACCTACAACGCCTGCGTCGACTTCCCCATCTTCGACGCAAAATCGCGCTCCATGAAAAAAGCCTTCCTCGGCGCAGCAGGCGGGGCCATCGGCCGCAACTCCGACAACGTCGTGGTGGTCGAAGCCCTCAAAGACATCAACCTCCACCTTCGCGAAGGCGACCGCGTTGGCCTCGTCGGCCACAATGGAGCAGGCAAATCCACCCTATTGCGCCTGCTTTCCGGCATCTACGAACCCACCCGTGGGTCCGCCGACATTCGCGGGCGCGTTGCCCCCGTCTTCGACCTCGGTGTGGGCATGGACCCGGAAATCTCCGGCTACGAAAACATCATCATCCGCGGGCTTTTCCTAGGACAAAGCCGCAAGCAGATGAAAGCCAAAATGGACGAAATCGCCGAATTCTCCGAGCTCGGCGAATACCTCTCCATGCCGCTGCGCACCTACTCAACCGGCATGCGCATCCGTCTCGCCCTCGGTGTGGTCACGTCCATCGAACCCGAAATCCTCCTCCTTGATGAAGGACTCGGTGCCGTTGACGCCGCCTTCATGGCCAAAGCTCGAAGCCGACTCCAAGAGCTGGTGAAACGCTCCGGCATCCTCGTCTTCGCCTCACACTCCAATGACTTCCTAGCCCAGCTCTGCGACACCGCAATCTGGGTTGACCACGGCACCCTCCACCAAGTGGGCACTGTTGATGACATTGTGGAAGCCTACGAAGGCAAAGGTGCCGCCGACCACGTTCGTCGCCTGATGAAACGCATGGAAAAACGCGACAAAGGCGAAGAAGAGTAGCTGCAAAATTTGCTTATCTCCAAGCACGAAATTCGGCGTTTTTTGAGCTTGGCGATAAGCAAATTTTCATGCGCAGTGTTACTCCCTTTGACCGGACGCCGCCGAAATTTTCGCCACAGTCTGCGACGTGACACCCCACTGCCCCCAGGTCGCCCAGCGCCATAATTGTTCTAGCGGCCCTTGCTTGGAGCGCCGCAGCCACAATGCCGACACGATGGACTGCACAATCAGCATAACCGCCACCACTAGCATCAATATTTGCCAGTCGCGCAGAGTGCCATCCGTCAAGCCAAGCGCGCCCTTCCCCCACCACTTCACCATGTAAAACACCAGGGTGGCGGACACATAGTTCGTCAAGGCCATGCGTCCCAACGGAGCAAACACGGCAGTCAATACGCGCCGCGCCGGGGTGTGCATGAGCAGCATGATCACCGCAATGTAGAAGGCGGCCAATACAGTACCTGCTACCGATTCTGCCTGTAGTGCCATCTCGGGGCTACTCGGATGGAGCTGCCAATACAGGCACCCAATAACCGCAGGCAGAAGCACTGCGCAAGCAAAAACAAACACCCGGAAATCGTCTTCACAGTGCTCAACCTCGCCGGACACGGCGTAGGCAAAGCCGAGCAGCAGCAGCGATGGAACGATCATGACGCTTCCCCCACCAATAGCCAAAAGACCAACCAGTGAGATAGCGCCAAGACCGGCAGTCACAGGCACGAGCCACCGCTGTGGGATCCAGGTTGCGGGCAGGAGGATCACCAATGCCACAGTGGCGTAGGGCAGCAACGCCTCGCCAGAGTTCACCATCGCATGTGGAATACCCAACGCAAGCAGAAACAAAATCCTGCGAAGCAACACCAGACGGGGACGTTGAGAGCGTTCGCGGGCACGGGACCACATCATGCCAAAGCCGACTCCGAAGAGCAGCGAAAATATAGGGAAGAAACGCTGCTGCACAAAAAGGTTAAGAAAGTGGCTGACAGCATTTTCTGCCCAACTGTCAAAGCGCACGATGGGCGCGATGTTCACAAAGGCAATGCCGCAGACGGCGATCCCTCGCACAACATCAAGGGAATCGATTCGTGTGCGTCGCTGTATCGGTAGTACCATACGGCCCATTATGGCAAGCCCCAGATAGCCACCAAACCACTGCATCAGCAGTACCTCTCGCCAGACTCGCGACGTCGCTCATGGGGTTTGCACGCGGCGGTACCCTACCTGCTTCCGTTCTCGCGACAGCCCCCGGCGCGCAGACACACGTTTCGAACGCTAAAGTGACTGAGAGGATTTAGCTACACGAAACTAGCTTTAGCGAAGTCTGGAGGCAGGATGCTGAACCGTCGGCAGTTCATGGTTGCTGCAACCACTGCGGCCGCGGCAACAGTCTTGGGAGGTTGCGTGGCAAAGAAGGTTGTTCCCGAAGAACGCTCGATGAACTTCGGTTTTGAGGATCTGGTTACCGCCACACCACGCTGGGCCGACTATGGCCCTAACCTGCAAAAAGCTCATGTGAATGCCATCAGCCTGGCCGTGGGCCGCACCGACTGGCTAGCGTTCGAATGGTCCGCTGTTCCAGAAATCAGTGCCAACATGGTGCAGGAAAGCGGTACCGATTATGTTGCGGAGGCATTGGATAAGCTGGGGAAGTTCCTTCCGAAGGACTATCAGCTCACACTGACTATCGACGCTTTGCTTCCCAACTGGATCAGCCAGCAGGCCAACCTCGCGGGCAGCACGCCGTCCGGCAAAAAATCCAGCGAGTTCGCCAGCGTGACGGCACTCACTGAGGGCGCAGTGGCAGAGCGCCTGGTCAATCTTGTGGGAGAGCTGTGTACCCGCTACACGCCACACCGCATCGCCCTCACTGAGCTCATGTTCGACAACGCCACGTTTGGCGAGGACGATTTGAAATCCTACTGCACCACCACAGGCGCAAAAGACTGGCCACGACGCAACGACGGCAGCATCAACGAATCCCACGCCTCCATCGGGCAGTGGAGATCAAAAGCCCTGGCATCGCTGTTGTCTAAGGTCAAAGCCGAAGCGCGCCGCCATGACGATACCCAGCTTGATGTCGACGTTCGTGCCCCTTGGGACGACGCTGAAGGCGACCGCACCGAATCTGGGCACAACTACAAGATGCTTCTCGAATCCGTTGATCGTATTGTGGTGTGGAACTACTTCGGCCTTGAGAATAAACCCCCCACATACGGCGGCGAAGTGACGAAAGAGCTGAAAAAGTCATTCTCCGACAACTTCACCATGTCTAGCGGACTCTGGGCCCCCGACAACCAGACCGTCAGCCCCCGCGACCTAGAGACGAGCCTGCAGGCCGTGGCCAAGGCAGGCGCAAACTCCGTCTCCGTGACCCCCGCCAGCATGATGACCCCCGACCACTGGCACGTGCTGGAAAAAATCTGGGCAGAGGACTGACCCGCTATGCCCGCGCCCGCAACCGGGTAACCAACCACACGGCGAGAAAAATAACACCATCTAGCAGCGCCATCATGGGCGAGGTCGCGGCGTCGATAAGGTAGGCCAGCCAGAAACCCAGCTGCGACCCCACCAGTGCCACCACCACGGCCACCAGCACCGTTGAACCCAGCGAACGGGTAAACAGCAGCGCCGTCGCGGCAGGAACCACCATCAGTGCCACCACCAGCACCGCACCGGCGGCGTGAAATGCCACCACAACCGTGAGCGAGACCAGCGTCATAATCACGTAGTGCAGCAGCCTCGTGCGCAGCCCAATCGACCGCCCAAACACGGGATCAAATGCGGAAATCGACAGCGGACGGCGGGCGATAAACAACGCAATCCCCGTCACTAGGCCCACCGAACCCACAATCCACGCGTCCACCGGTCCCAGGTCGATATTGCCCACAATCCAGTGCGACAGGGCTGCGATGTTCAGGTCACCCATCAACACCGAATGCTCAGAAATCGGCGAATGCCGCACGCGCGTGGAAATGATGATCACACCCACAGCAAAAAACGCGGGAAACACCAGGCCAACGGCACTATCCTCGGTAAAGCGCCCCAGGCCACGCAGCCATTCCGTGCCCGCCACCAGCACCACGCCACCCAACGTCGCACCGACAATCAGCCACGGCGAGGTTGGCGAATCCGACCACAACGCCGCCACCGCAATGCCCGGAAGCACTGCGTGGGCCATCGCGTCACTCATCATCGCTTGTCGACGCAGCACCAGCACCGTTCCCGGCAGCGCACAGGTCACTGCAACAACAGCCGCCAACAAGGCAACCGAAATGGCAAAACTCATGCGCGTGCCCCTCCCCTCACGCCACTACGCCGAGGAGCCGCTACCAGGGACACACCCACGAAAGCGGTGAGGACTAGGACAATCACCGGCCCGGTGGGCACCTTGCCCACAGCGACAGAAATGTAGGTGCCCACCACCGACGCGACACCACCAATACCCGCCGAGAACAGCACCATCTGAAGTACCGTCTTGGACCATTGCCTGGCTGCGGCGGGTGGGAACACCGCAAACGCGATCATGAGGATCAAACCCACCGCTTTCACGCCGATCACCACGGCCAGTACAATCAGCGACAACAGCAGTGGTGACAGCCACCGTAGGGGCAGCCCAGACACCTGGCTGAGTGTCTGATCAAAGGTCATCATGGTAAAGGGCCGCCACAGCAGGATCATCACAACAGCCACGGCGATGCTCACCACCGCGATAGTGCCCACATCCAGGTTGGTGAGGGTGGCAGAGTTACCAAACATCAACTCCTCCATGCCACCTTTACCCCGAATGCGGCTACGCTGAATGACCTGCAGCAACACCAGGCCGCCGCCCAGAAACAGCGACATCACCACGGCCATAGTCGTGTCGATGCCAATACGCGTGGTGGCCGCGATGCGGTTCGCCAGGACCGCCGCCAGCAACCCCGTGACCAGCGCACCAATAGTGATGACCGGCATGGAGCGGGCGTCGAAAAGCAGTGGCGACAGCGACACAGCCAGGAAGATGCCCATGACGCCGGGGGTGGCGGCGGACCCGATGACGTCCGATAGCAGGGACTGCCTGCGCAAATACAGGAACACCCCCATCGCCCCGGCGCAAGCACCGATGAGAGTGGTGCCGATGATGATGCGCTGGTAGGAAAACTCGGAAAGAAAGTCAATGAACGACATCACACCAACCCCAGCCCGAATGCCTCATTGACTTTTTCTTTGGTAAACGCCTTATCAATCGGGCCGGAAGCAACTAGGCGCTTATTCACAATGGTGACGTGTTGGCACAACGACGCAACGGTGGACAAATTGTGGTGCACAATCAGGATTGTCGCGCCCTGATCCCGCAGTTCAACCAGAACATCGCGGATCACCTGTTCACTCGCGGCGTCGACACCCGCGAAGGGTTCATCCAGCAAATACAAATCCGGTTGCTGTGTCAAAATACGGGCCATAAACACTCGACGGCGCTGGCCACCCGACAATTCGGAAATCTGGCGCTTAGCCAGATCAGAAATGCCAACATACTCCAAATTGGCGGCCACCAGGCGTTTCTCCTCGGCCGACATGCGGCGAAACCAGCCCAGCTAGGGTACAAGCCCATGGCCACCACCTGCTCAACCGTGATGGGGTAATCCCAATCCACATCGGCGGCCTGCGGCATATAAGCCACCCGGTGACGGCTACGCGACAGCGGCTCGCCAAAAAAACGGATATCACCACGCTCAAGGGGAATGAGGTCAATCACCGATTTAATGATCGTTGACTTTCCGGCACCATTCGGGCCGATAAGCCCCATCACAGTCCCTGCGGGACTCGAAATGAGACATCATCAACCACCCGATTTGAGCCATAGCTAACCGTCAAATCCCGAACAGCAAGCGCGCTTTTACTCTTTTTTCTTCTGCGGCATACTACTCAAGAGGCGCTTGGGGGCAGGAGCCGGGGCGGGGGCAGGAGCCGGGGCTTGCCCGGGAGCAGGTGCGGGCTGTTCAGGAGCAGGGTGCTCTGGTGCAGGTGCTGGCGCTGGTCCGGGTGCTGGGGTCGCGGCAGGATCAACTAAAGCCTTGTGAATCGTGTCAGCGTTGTAGCGCATCACACCTACATAGGTATCCGTTGGGGCTTCAGCGCCGAGTGAATCGGCATAAAGCTCATCCGTTGACACATTCACGTCCCAGCCCTTGGACTTCACGGCCTCTTTCAGCGAATTAATGGCCTGCGGGTTGGCAGAATTATCCCCGAAAATCGTGGGCACTTTCCGCTGGGCAATAAAATCAGCAAGTTCATTGAGCTCAGTCGCGCTGAGTTCAGACTCAGAAGTGATCAAGTCAGTAGCCTTCACGTCAAGACCGAACTGCTTGCCAAAGTAATTAAAAGTATCATGCCCGCTGACCAAAATGCGGCGATCCTGCGGGATCTCCGTCATCTTCGTTTGCACATAATTACCAGCCTCGTCAATTTGCTGTTTATAGGATTCGGCATTTTTTTCTTGTAGTATCGGCGTTGCCGCTATCCACTTCGCCGAGTTTCTTGGCAATACCATCCACCACATACTTCCAGTTCGTGGTGCTGTTCCAAATATGCGGATCGTATTTGCCGTGGTCATGATCATGACCGTGCTCGTCATGATCCTGCCAGGGCAACAAATCCTGCTCGGGAATCGCCGACGATACCGCAAATTGACGGTCGCTTTGGGCCTCTAGCTCATCCGCCATGTGAGTTTCCATGTCGGGTCCAGTCCACAACACCACCTCGAATCTTGAATCTTGGCCAAATCCTGGGTTGTGGGCTGGTAGGTGTGTGGATCTCCCCCCGGTCCAACCATCACAGACACATCGGCATCGGGGGCAATATTATGCACCGCATCACCAATGTAACCCGTGGTGGCAAACACGGTCAGAGCTTTATCGCCACTGCTGTTTTTGGAGGAAGAATTATTGGAATCAGAATTATCAACAACGCAAGCACTCAACCCTCCTACCAGCACTGTTGCAGCAATAACAGCACTGGCGGTGCGGAGGAATCCACGACGGCTCGTGACCGACGCGCGAGGCGCGGCCGCAGGGGCAGATGCGGAAAAGAAGTAAAATCTCATGCCCAAAAGCATAAATCTGAACATATGAAACTCATCTAGATGGGGGCCCCTTTGGTTTCTTTTGGGGGTGTCTCTCTGTGGCCTAACCACATCCCTTTTTCACCCCTCACCTGAACCGATACCTGCTTTCAGGCACAATTTCAGCACCTATCCTATGTTCAATAGCGTGCACGCATTATCCATTTACCGTGAATAAAACTAAACACACCGGCCACGCCACACTGCCTTGTCACCTGTGCGACAATAGCAGTCATGCCGCTTGACCACGACTCGACCATCGCCGCCGTCATCGTCACCCACAACCGCGCTGATCTTCTCCGCACCTCCCTCGCTGTTGTTGCATCCCAAAGCCACCCTGTGGACTGGATCATTGTTGTGGATAACGGCGCTGAGGAGACTGTCCGGAATCTGCTCGTCGAGGTCGCCGGAGATAAAGGTGTCTACTTGCCCTCGAAACACAACCTTGGAGGTGCCGGAGGTTTCGCCTACGGATTCCTGCATGCCCTCGCCCTCGGTGCCGACGCCGTGTGGTGCGCCGACGATGACGGCAGCCCCGAAGGCCCTGAAGTGCTGGCCACACTGCTGCGTTGCGCGGAACGCAACCAGCTGGAGGAAGTATCCCCTGTCGTATGCAACGCCGACATCCCCGGACCGTCTTGCCTTCCCCTTGCGGCGCGGTGTGGAATGGCGACGCTACCGCCATGAACTCATCGACCCCGCCCACCCGGAGGATGATCTCCTTGAAGGCATCGCCTCACTGTTCAATGGTGCCCTCATTTCGGCCCACGCCATGGAACGCATTAGGGGTGCCTGATCTGCGGCTTTTCATTCGCGGCGATGAAGTGGAATACCATCGTCGACTCGTCCGCTCTGGGCTGAAATTTGGCACCCTGCCTCTCCACCGCCTACCTGCATCCCGATGGGACTGACGAGTTCAAACCCATTCTTGGCGGGCGGATGCACACCCAATACCCCGACAATCCCAACAAACGTTTCTTCACCTACCGCAATCGCGGTTTCCTGATGAGCCAGCCCGGTATGCGCCGACTCATTCCCCAGGAATACGCCCGTTTCGGCTGGTTCTTCCTAGTTCAACGCAAAGATCCCAAAGGTTTTGTGGAGTGGCTGCGTCTGCAACGCATGGGCTGGCGGGAACGCTTCTCACGCCCTGAGTAGCGCGCGGTAAATATCCAGACGATCCACGGGGGCGAGGGCCTGCGTCCCATAAGCGCCCAGCTCGGCCAATTTATGCAGGGACTGCGCGCACATGCTGCGGATATGGGTGGCGCTGAGGGGATCGCCATTATCGTTGGTCCAGCCTATGGCGGCCATCGTTTCCTCAATGATCTTGCCGCCCACGGCGGCGTCGGCAAGCGTGGACAGGGCGAGGACGCAGGACCAGAAGGCGTCGCGGGCCGCAGCCTCATGTTCAAGGGGAAGGGTGTCGCGGGCGTCGACAAGCGAGGGCTCCAGCACCGCCGGACGGGTCAGTTCCATGGCTTGCAGCAGAGCGACAAAGTCGTAAAGTTGGGAACGCTCAATGAGGTCCCGCACCGGTTCCCGAACAGAGTCAAGCACCGCCTCAATCGTGGCTTCGCCGGTGAGCTGCGCGTTTATCTCCGCAACATTGAAGGTGTCGTGGCCAAGCGCGCCGGAACCACCAATACACAACGCATCAGGTGTGCCGGCGTCCCGCACGTAGGAATCGATGGTCTCAAGTGTGATGGTCCATAAACCCCAGCGGTACAGTAGCTGGTCCTCAGGCTTGGACAGGTACTGATGAACGCACTCCTGCACGTCCACGGCCGCATCATCACTGTGGAACGACCACGGGGTTTGCTCCTCGCTCAACCCGAAGCTGATGGACAGGACGCGGTGAAGCTCCGTCAGCGGAAGTGAATCATTGATGCCGAGGTGACGATGCACGTCTGCCTGATCGACTGCCGCGCGGAAAATTAGGGTGCGCGGCTTCCTGCGCGTCGTGGGGAAAGTGATCACTTCCGCCAACGCGTCGCCTTGTGCCAATGAGGTGGACATGGTTCCCAGCGTAGTGACATATCATGCTTCAGGGGGACACAGGCAGCGGCCGAACATCCGCCCCGAACTCTTCCTGCAGGTATTTGCGGGTTTTGCGTTGCGATTCTATTGCGTTCCACTGCTCCACCAGTTCAGCCACCGCCGTGGCATAGGCCCACGCATCACGCGCCTCCGGTTCGCCATGAAAACCCGCAGTAATGTCATCCAGGTCCGGCGTACGGATTGCTTCAAAACGCGGAAGCGTCAACTGTGGATTGTTCTTCTTCGCCTCTGTAGCCACAGCCTTATAGCGCTTGAGCTCGGCCTCCATGGCTTTGATCACAGCATCCACGCTGATCCGCTTATCGACGCCCAGCTGCTCCAGCACCGCATGATCACTGGCGCCTGGCGTGGGCAGCATCACGGTACCCGACACCACATCAGCCGCCTGTGCGATGCTGTGGCCCGTACCGTCACCAAAAATCCAGGCACCGCTGAGCGCATCCGCCGCAGCATCAGGGGCGGTCTGCACGTGCCAAACGACGAGTCGCTCACCGTCGGGAGCACCATTGGCCCCCTCAGCGGAGGTGACATCAACCACGGACACCGTGGGGTACATTTAACGCTCCCGACCACTCAAGGCAAACACTGCTGAACCAGTGAGCACGCCGAGTGCGGTGTGGGGGCGACCAACACCAACCTTGCGCAGTCCTCCAGCGAGGACCTTGTTAACTGCCCCGTTAACTTTCAGCACAGTGGCCACGCCAACGGCGCCAGCGCCGAGAATCCCCCAGGTTTTCAGTGGGGAGTCAAAAGTCACCGATCACATCATCAGACTCAGGGCCATCCCCAAAAGCCAAGGTCGCCAACGCGCTGCTTGACGCGATCCATAATGATGGCTGGATCGTTGTTGGGGTCATCATCAATGGAGTTAAAGTAGGCCACCAAACCAACCGTTCCCGCAGCGATACCTCCGCGGACCAGCCAGCGCAACGGCCGCGAGTCAACATAGTCTGGTACGGCCATAAACAGCCCGGCACCGACGGCCTGGGTAATGCGGGACGGCAGAGTGTCGTTAAGCAGGGTGTCATCCAACAGGGCGTTGTTACCGGCATATGTGTCATGGGTCTCTGTGCTCATGAACCACACAGTACTTGAGAATACAGACACGGGGGTACCCTAGAGGGCATGTTTGGCCTGTTTAAAAAGAAAGAACCCGCCTCCCACATTGCAGCGGACAAGACCACCACCCCCATGAGCCCGGCCATGACCCTCATGATGGCGCAGGAAATCCCCATGCTGGACAGCAAGGATCGGGTGCGCGTCTACGAGATTTTAGACAACTACGACGGACCCGAAATCACCTCACAGGAGGAACTGCCGCAGGAGATCCGCGACCTCATGGATCTGTGATACCTACCACTACCTGCTCGAAAAGCACCCGTCAGCACACTCGCGTACGGACATAAAACCACCATAAACCCACACATTCGGAACGTGGGAATTATCACACATATAAGGCTTTCCTAAAACCGCCAGCTGCAGCAGGAATACCACGCTTAACGTGCCCTTTTACCGTGGTGGACGCGGCGTCGTCACGCAGCACTTCTCCATTCCCTACCCGCAGGCGAAACGTCTGGAAACAAACATGGGCGTGTAACTCCAGGCTAAGCATCGAAATCGGGAGTAGCCTGGTAAAGCGATGACGAGCGATAAGGGCGCGTCCAGCACCGTTGCTTCGAGCGGTGCCTTCGGAGCCCTCAACACAGAAGCCAAATCTTTGACCGGTTGGGGCCGCACCGCCCCCTCCACAGCCGAGGTTCTTTCCACCCCCGACTTGGAGACCATCTGCGAGGCGGTTCGCCTTGTTGCAGAGCAGAACGATTCCAAACCTGAACACCTTCGCCGCGGCGTCATCGCACGTGGCATGGGCCGTTCCTACGGCGACTGCGCCCAAAACGCCGGTGGCCTGGTGGTGGATATGCAGCCATTTAACCGCATCCACTCCATTGACCCAGAAACCGCCATTGTCGATGTAGAAGGCGGCGTCACCCTCGACCAGCTGATGAAAGCCGCCCTCCCCTACGGTCTATGGGTTCCGGTGCTGCCGGGCACCCGTCAGGTGACCATTGGTGGCGCTATCGGGCCGGATATTCACGGCAAGAACCACCACTCGGCGGGTTCCTTCGGCGACCATGTGGTCTCCATGGAGCTGCTGGTCGCTGATGGCCGGATTCTTCACCTTGAACCGGAAGGCACCCCCGACGACCCGAAGGGTGAATTGTTCTGGGCCACCGTCGGCGGCATGGGACTGACCGGCATCATTGTGCGCGCCCGCATCAAGATGACCCGCACCGAAACCGCTTACTTCATTGCCGATGGCGACCTCACCAGCTCACTGGATGAGACCATCGAGTTCCACTCTGACGGGTCTGAAAAGAACTACACCTACTCGTCCGCATGGTTCGATGCAATCTCCCCCGAACCGAAACTGGGACGCTCCGCCATTTCCCGCGGCTCCCTGGCCACCCTCGCCCAGCTGGAAGAACTCAACCCGAAGCTGGCAAAAGACCCGCTGAAGTTCAACGCCCCGCAGCTAGTCACCGTTCCCGATATTTTCCCCTCGTTCACCATGAACAAGCTCAGCATGATCGCCATTGGTGAGCTGTGGTGGCTGAAATCCGGCACCTACAAGAACAAGGTGCAGAACCTCACGCAGTTCTACCAGCCGCTGGACCTGATTGGCGAGTGGAACCGCGGCTACGGTTCACGCGGCTTCCTGCAGTACCAGTTTGTTGTTCCCCGCGAGGCCGTGGAGCCGTTCAAGGAGATTATCCGCGACATCCAGCGCTCCGGTCACTACTCCGCTCTGAACGTGTTTAAGCTGTTCGGCGAGGGCAACCGCGCTCCCTTGTCCTACCCGATGCCCGGTTGGAATGTGTGTGTAGACTTCCCCATTAAGGCTGGTCTTGGCGAGTTCCTGGACGACCTAGATCGTCGTGTCATGGAGTTCGGCGGCCGCCTGTACCTGGCCAAAGAATCCCGCACCTCTGCAGAGGACTTCCACGCTATGTACCCCGGCATGGAAGGCTGGCTGAAGACCCGCAATGCCATCGACCCGAACGGCGTTTTCGCATCTGACATGTCGCGCCGCCTGGAACTGCACTAAGTAAAGGACTTAAAAACATGCTGAACGCTGTGGGTAAAGCCCAAAACATTCTGCTTCTTGGCGGGACCTCCGACATTGGACTCGCCATTGTCCAGGAATTTCTCAGCCACGGCCCCGCCCGTGTCACCCTCGCAGCCCGCCTCGATTCCCCGCGTCTCGACGCCGCAGTACGCCAGGTAGAGCAGGCAGGTGCCAGCGCCGTTGAGGTTATCGACTTCGACGCCGCCGATACCGATTCACACCCTGAGGTCATTGATGCCGCCTTTGCCAACGGCGATGTTGATCTTGCCATCGTTGCCTTCGGCACCCTGGGGGACGCCGAAGAACTGTGGCAAAACCAGGAAAAGGCTGTTGAAAGCGCACAGATCAACTACACCGGTGCCGTGTCGGTGGGCGTGCTGCTGGGGCAGAAGTTCAAAGAGCAAGGCCACGGCACCATCGTCGCTTTGTCATCTGTTGCTGGTGTGAAGGTGCGCCGCTCGAACTTCATGTACGGCTCCACCAAAGCCGGTTTCGATGGTTTCTACACCCAGCTGGGCGAGGCACTGCGCGGCAGTGGTGCCCACGTCCTTGTGGTTCGCCCAGGTCAGGTACGCACAAAGATGAGTGCCGACGTGAAAGAGGCTCCCTTGACGGTGGACCGCCAGCAGGTAGCTGAGGCCGTATTCAGGGCCGTCTTGGACCGTAAAGACATCATTTGGGTTCACCCGGCCTTCCAGTATGTGATGGCGGTGCTGCAGCACATCCCACGTCCGATTTTCCGCAAGCTGCCTTTCTAAAGCCCTCCTTGGGGACGTAAGGCTGATCCTAAAGTTAAAGGGTCAACTAGTTTAGACTGTTTGTTTAGGCTGGTCGGCCCTTTTACGCTTCCTTGCAACAGGGGGAGCGGGGGACATCCGCACCGGCGGTATCTACAGTTAAGCACTGCGAATATGGAACACTGGACGCTATGACACATACAGCTACCAGCGCCTCTGGCTCATCACGTGGCCACGAGGCGAAGCTGGCCTCCACTTCAGGCCCGGACCGAGGTCGGCATGAGGCGTATGAAACAGACATTGTGAGCCGTGGCTGGACCACGGCGGGCATTGTTGCCGCCGCTTTCGGCGGGGGTCTTTTTACTTTGTTGTGTTGGTTTGTGTTGAAACAAACCCATTTACCTGCGTTTGGCGGTTCCTACGTATCGCGCGCCGTGGGTAACGCTGGCACGATTGCCGTCCTGATTGTGACTATGGTGCTGGTGTATTTCTGGCTGAGAGACGAGCACAATTCGGGCAACACCTCTGCAGCTGACGTATCGGAATCGCATGATGCCCACACGTCCCGCAACCCCGATGATGCCCGTACAACAACATCGCGGGATGCGGATGTCACTACTAGGAAGCGCCCACGGTGGCGCACATGGTTGACCTATGTGGTGTGCTACCTCTCCCCTGCCGCCCTCGTGGTGACCACCATAGGTATCCCCTTGGCTGCCACCAAATTATATTTGGACGGCGTGACGGTTGACCAGGGCTTCCGCACTGAATACCTCACACGTATGACTGATTCGATGCAGCTCAAAGACATGAGTTACATCGATATGCCACCCTACTACCCAGCTGGTTGGTTCTGGTTGGGCGGCCGTTTTGCCAACCTTATTGGGCTGCCCGGCTGGGAGGCGTTCCAGCCATGGGCACTGGTGTCGATTTCTGCCGCGGCCTGCATGTTGGTTCCAGTATGGCAACGGCTGTGCGGCAGCCTTCCCGTGGCTACGGGCATTGCTTTGGTAAACGTGTGCGTGGTGTTGGTGATGTCGGCGGAGGAGCCCTACGCTGCGATTATCGCCCTGGGCACTCCCGCCGCAACGATCGTGGCTGGACGCGCCGTTCGTGGCTCGGTCTATTCGATGGCTGGGGCAATTTTGTTCCTTGGCGCTTCTGCCTCCATGTACACGCTGTACACGGCCGCCATTGCCCTCAGCGTAGTAGTCGTGGCTGCGGTGTTGGCTGCGGGCGCACACCGCACGCTGATGCCGCTGCTGCATCTGCTAACGGTTGGCGTAGGTTCCATTGCTGTTGCGGCAATCGTGTGGGGCCCCTATGTCATGGCGGTGTATCGCGGCAGGCCACAATCGGGTGCTACCGCCATGCACTATTTACCCAATGAGGGCACACAGATCCCCATGCCCATGTTGTCTTTTAGCGTCATTGGTGCGCTGTGCATGTGCGGCTTGGTGTATTTGGTGGTTCGCGCTGTGGATCGTGATGTGCGCGCCATGGGCGCAGCATTGGTGGTGTTCTACGGCTGGATTGTGGCCTCGATGGTTGCCACGTTGACGGGTAATACCCTGCTTGGTTTCCGTTTGGACGCGCTGATTGCCATGCAGTTGGCCACAGCTGGCGTGCTGGCCTTGGCGGAGATTCGCCTCGTGGGGGTTGCCCGCTTGTATCCGCGCCTGGTGGGTCGAAGTCGTGGCCGCACGGTGACGTTGGTGATGGTGATTCTGCTGGGTTTTGGCGGTTTGAGCTATGCACAGACAATTTCGAACCGTAATCATGACGCGATTGATTTGGCCTATACAGACACGGACGGCAATGGCGAACGCGCTGACCGTTTCCCTGCGGATTCTGGCGCCCATTATGCAGAGATTGATCGCGTGATCCAGAAAGATGGGTATGTTCCACGGGAAACAGTGGTGTTGACGGATGAGCGCAACTTTATGGCGTTCTACCCGTATCATGGTTTCCAGTCTTTTACCAGCCATTATGCTAATCCACTAGGCGAGTTTTCCATGCGTAACCATGTGATTGAAGAGTGGGCAACGCAGTCCTGGACATCGCTTGCCGATCCCCGCAGGTTCCGGGAATCCTTGGATGAGTCGGGCAAGCAGTGGCGCTCTCCGGATGTTTTCATTTTCACTGGTGACGTTGATGATAAGTCCAAGGGCTGGATGTACGACATCGCGGAGGATATTTATCCGAATAACCCGAATGTGCGGTTCCGCGGTGTGTGGTTTAATCCAGCGGTTTTTCTTAAATAATCCTGAACATTGGAACGTGACCCAGGTGGGTCCTTTTGTGGTGGTGACCCGTATAAATCATGGCAGCTAACGTAAAATATGGCACTGTGTCAGAACCAATGCCAGAAAAACCGTCAGAAACCGCGCCCCGGTGGGTGAAGCGACTGGCCATTGTGAGTGGTCTTCTCGGCTTCGTGTTGTTTGTGCTCACCCCGTTCATGCCGGTGAACCAAACACAGTCGTCGTTTAGTTGGCCACAGCAGAATCAGCTGAACAGTATTACGGCACCGCTGATTTCCTACGCACCGCAGTCGATCGAGGCGTCGATACCCCTGCAGTCGTTGCAGGACATGAATCCTGACCAATCGATGGTGTTGTCCACCCTCCCCGCAGACAGTAAAGACGCCACCACCCGTGGCCTGTTTGTTCGCTACTCCGAGTCGGGCTTGGATGTTGTGGTACGTAACAAGGTTCCACTGGAGCTGAACCGCGAGCAAATCAACGCCCTGCCACCTGGCGCTGTGCTGCAGATTTCCTCCACCGAAGAATCCACTGTCGCGAGCATCCCCGGCGCACGGGATAGCAGCGGTGAGGAGTATCGCGGCGAGTTGAAGGGGGACGAGCGCCCGCAGTTGACGGGTATTTACACTGAACTCGCCAACACACCGGCCAACACGGCATCGCTTATCGACGCCGGGCTCAACGTTCAGGTGGAAATTAACTCACGGTTTACATCGTCACCCAGTATCTGGAAGTACATGAGCATGTATGGCGGTCTGATCATGCTGGTGGCGTCACTGTGGGCGTTGAAGCGGATGGATCGCCTGGATGGCCAAGGCCACAGGAAAGTGCTGCCCGACGGATGGTTCCGGCCTCGGCTGTTGGACGCCATTGTGATTGTCGTCTTGGTTTACTGGTACATCATTGGCGCAAACACCTCCGATGATGGTTACCTGCTGACCATGGCCCGCGTTGCCGATCACGCCACCTACATGGCGAACTATTACCGCTGGTTCGGCGTATCTGAAGCCCCGTTTGGTTCGCCGTATTATGACTTGCTAGCCTTATTAACTCACGTCTCCACAGCCTCTGTATGGATGCGATTACCCGAGTTTGTCGCTGGCATTTTGACGTGGTGGGTGATTTCCCGTGAGGTGCTGCCACGCATGGGTGAGAAGATTAATGCGCGCAAGGTGGCGCATTGGACGGCGGCGTTTTCATTCCTGGGCTTCTGGATGGTCTACAACAATGGCCTGCGCCCGGAGCCTGTGATTGCGTTGGGCGCGCTGTTGACGTGGGTGTGCATGGAGCGCGCCATTGCGACACGTCGACTGCTGCCCGCTGCTGTAGGCGTCATCATTGCAACGGTGTCCTTGGGCGCCGGCCCGACTGGTTTGATGGCTGTCGCGGCGCTGCTTGCGGCATTGTCTAGCTTGATCAAGATTGTGTACCGCAGGTTGCCGCTGCTGGATGCTGGCCCCGAGGCGTCGAGAGGCGCGAAAATTGAGGGTGTGCTGGCCATGACGGCACCATTCCTGGCATCGGGAACGGCTATTTTGCTAGCGGTGTTTGGTGATCAAACGCTGGCCACGGTGCGCGAATCCACACGCGTGCGGTCCGCTATTGGACCGGCTTTGTCGTGGTACCAGGAATGGGCTCGCTACCAAACCCTGATGCAACAGACGGTGGACGGCTCGTTTACCCGCCGTTTTGCTGTGCTGATGATGCTGCTGTGCCTGGGGTTGGTGTTAGCTTCTGTGCTGCGCAACCGCAGCGTGCCGGGATCCGACGCAGGCCCGTCGAACCGGTTGATGATGGTGTTCTTCGGCACCATGTTCTTCATGATGTTCACCCCCACCAAGTGGACTCACCACTTCGGTGTGTACGCGGGTATCGGTGCCGCACTGGCAGCGCTCGCTGCGGTGGCCGTGTCACACATGGCCATGCGGTCCGCACGTAACCGCACGCTTTTCATCGGTGTGATCCTGTTTGTGCTGGCCTTCTCTCTGTCCGGCACCAACGGCTGGTGGTACATTTCAAGCTTTGGCATCCCCTGGTTTGATAAATCCATCCAATACCGCCACATTGAAGCATCCACGGTAATGCTAGTTATCGCACTGCTTGTGCTGCTGGCGGCCGCCATCCAGTCTTTTGCTGGCGACGTCCAGACCGCCCGCGCCGAAACCGAAGGAACGGTGCAGCAGCTCAACGCCAAACGTCAACGCAACCAAATGAAATTCGCCGGTGTTGCCGCCGCCCCCATTGCCGTGGTTTCGGCTGTTGTGGTGGTGTTCTCCCTGCTGTCGTTGACCAAAGGCTTTGTCACGCAGTACCCCGCCTATTCAGTGGGGCTTGGCAACCTGCGTGCGCTGACTGGTAATACCTGCGCCTTGGCCAATGACGCCATGCTGGAAACCAACTCCAACGAATCCTTCCTCACCCCTGCTGACGGAACACCACTAGGATCATCCCTAGAAATTGGCGATAACCGCGGCTTCGATGCCAACAACGTGCCCACCTCCATCTCTGCTGAAGGTGTCGACTCGGGCGGGGAAGCAGCTGGATCCATCGCAGGTTCCACCGACGATGACACCTCCAGTGGTGACGCCGCCGGACAGTCCACCGGCACCTCTGGTGGTGTGCGTGGTGACGTTGGTGTCAACGGTTCCCGCGCGCGTCTCCCCTTCGGCCTGGATTACACCAAGGTTCCCGTCTTGGGTTCCTACACTGACGGTCCGCAATTCCCCGCTGAAGTGACCACCGCCTGGTACCAGCTGCCTGAACGCAACGAGAACGCACCGCTGTTGGTGGTTTCCGCTGCCGGACGCATCGAACACCATGACATTAGCGGCGTGCACCAAGACGGACAGGAACTTGCCGTGGAATACGGTGTTCGCCAGCCTGACGGAACTGTCACTGACACTGGCAGCGTCGAACCGCTCGACATTGGACCCGCCCCGTCCTGGCGCAACCTGCGTGTTCCCATGGACCAGATCCCGGCCAACGCTAACGTGGTGCGTGTCGTGGCATCCGACACCAGCCTCAACCCGGAGCAATGGCTGGCGTTTACCCCGCCGCGGGTACCCACCCTGGAATCTCTGAACACCGTCATCGGATCCAGTAACCCAGGGTTACTGGACTGGTCGGTTGCTCTGCAGTTCCCCTGCCAGCGCACATTCGATCACTACGCTGGTGTCACCGAAATCCCTGAGTACCGCATCGCGCCCGATCACCCTGGCAAAGTCACGCTGTCCCCATGGCAGGACTACAACGGCGGTGGCGCGCTCGGCGTTGCTGAGGCAATCAACTCCTCCATCGAGGTGCCCAGCTATCTGCGGAATGACTGGGGACGTGACTGGGGTTCCATTGAGCGCTACCACCTGCGTACGAACTCCCGGGGAGTCGCACCCACCGAGGCGATCATCGACTACCAGGAAATCCACCGATCTGGACTATGGACCCTGGTCGCATGAAGATCAACGACTAAAAACTTGGCTTCGACTGGTTGACTGAGAAACCCCCGGAACTCTTGTCTGATAGCAAGGACTCTGGGGGTTTCTTCTCGGTATTTGCGGGGGGGAGCTGGGAGGCGTCAGGTAACTGGTCGGCTATCGCACTGCCCCAAAAACGCCGTGTATCCGCCCAACCACAATCAGAAGGACCCGACCATGGTGTGGTTCTCGTATAAATCATCCACTACGAAGCTTTGGACGAAAACCGTAGGTCGGGCCCTGCCGTGAGCAAAACAGCCTATGCAAATTTAAACAGGATTACGCAAAAACAGCAATAGCTGTTACCCCCTTAGTCACTGAAGTTCCTGAGCAGAATGGTCAGATCGCCGATGTCGTAGTGGTCACTTTCAGACATGCGCCGCAAATCATTCACTGGGAGGGTCTTGTGATCGACCTGAGTTTGCACTTCAGTAGCGAAGGATCGTGAGCTACCCTCATCGAACCCGGCACTGGTTGCAGCCTGGGCAATCGTGTCTGAGGAACCTTTGCCTTCCGCAAGGGCAAGGATAACCTTGATCAGATCATTGTTTCCTTTAGACATTGCCTGAAGGTTGGAGGAGCCAAAGGCGTGAGACGATCCAGATTCCTTGGTACGAGCTGGGTTACCGGGGGTACTGGAAGAGTTTCCAGAGGACAGTCCTCCAGAGGACATATCGACAGAGCCTGATGGGCCAATTGTCTGCTTATCTTGGGCCAGGTTAGTACTGGTGGAGTCATTGGGACTGTGTCGTCGGATTGTCCTGCGGCTTACTCGGCGCATTCTGAGACGTAGTGGCCTTGTCGTCCTTAGAGGTATCCTTGTTCTTGGATGCATCGTCTTTGGTCGCGTCTTTGTCTTTAGAAGCGTCCTTATCTTTGGAGTCCTTGTTATCTTTGGAAGCATCCTTGTCTTTTGGCTGTTCCTTAGGCTTTGGCTGCTCTTTGGGTTTGCCTGATGATGCAAAGGAATTAAGTTCATCCTCGGTACCATTGAACACGTTGATATCAACATCGCCCTTGATACCGTTGATGTTTTCTTGACCTTTTTGCCAAATGACCATGTGCTTCCAGCCACCGGGAAGCGGCTTAGGAACATCAGTGTAGGACGCGAACCACAGCGGATGATCCTTGTAGTCTTGGGAATCTCCCATCGCCTCAAGCCAGAAGTAGCGGTAGGTGTAGATCATCGTTGGGCGACCGGTTTGCTTTTCCAGTTCGGTGGTAAATTCCTTCACCCAACGCTGAACTCCCGCAGCATCTAGTGGGCTTTTATCTTGAGCGTTGTCAGTGGCAACTTCAAGGTCCAGCACAGGTGGGAGTGAATCATCACCGACAGTCTTCACAACCTTGGCATAAGCGTCAGCTTGGGCCTTTGCACTTTGCTTCACCCGAGCAAAGTGATAGGTCCCAACTTTCATTCCAGCGGCTCTTGCCTGGTCAACATCGTATTTCCAGTGGGGGTTTTCGTAGGAATCCGATTCAGTCGCTTTGATCAGGGCAAACTTTTGACCGCTGCCATGAACAGCTTTCCAATCAATATCCTCATTCTTATCGTTGGGATGCTGGTAACTGGCAACATCAATTCCTGGGATCGGGTTTGGGTTGACCGCCACCCCTTGAGCATTCGCTACAGCGTTGGGGAGCAATGGCAAGTGCGGCTGCTGTGACCAGCGCCGACACAATAGCACGGTGCCGACGTTGGGTCGGCGTACGGAAATTGCTGATATGCATGAAAAATCAAATCCTCATTGTTATAAAACCTCGCCTTGTGCTGAGGCAACTAGTGCCATATACCTGGCAAAAAGTTGCGTGATCTTACGTACTTATCAGAGCTGCCACCAACCCTACGTCATAACAAACGCTACATGTAGACACCTCGGCAATTGTGACCAATTAGAAACATCACATCTGCCACCCAAAGCCGCCCATGCCCCGCGTTTATCACCCCCACGCCACAACCACAGCAGATGTGCGTTTTGATGCCGCAAAAACGCTAGCTTCTCAGGAATTTTCCACCCCCTACAGATGAGCACCAGCGCGACCGCTACTCCGCCGCATCACCCCCTCCGCAGCACAGTCCAGCTTATCGACGCCTCGCCCACCAGCGACACGCGCACTGTATTCAAACCCCAACCAAATGGGGGTAGGTCTCCCGCTAAGCGCCGCGCATGACGACGGGGCCCTGCCTGGGGCTTTCATAAAAGTCATCCACTACGAAGCTTTGATCGAAAACCACCGGCGGGCCCCGCCACGTTTTTTGAACTTAAGCAAATTTAAACAGCGCGACTATTTGCTGGCGTTACTCAGCAGAATGATGAGGTCACCAATGCTGTATTCGTTCTTGTCGGCCATGCGCTTGAGATCGTCAACGGGAAGTGTCTTGTTGTCGATTTGTTTCTGCACTTCACCAGCGAGTGTTTTCGTACCACCGGCGTCGAACCCGGCGCTGCTCGCGGCGTCGTTAAGCGCGCCAATGGAGACAGCACCAAGGGCGAGCGCGAGGATGATTCCGACGATTTCACCGTTGTTTCGGGAGAGTGCTCCGAGGTTGGAGGATCCGAGGGCGTCGCTAGCCTTAAAGTTGGGGGTCAGAACCTTGCCGAGTTTGACCTGATTGCCGGTGCCCAGGGAGTCAAGCTCGGCTTCGCTGCCATTGAACAGGTTCATATCGGTGTTGCCGGTGATGCCATTGACATTGCCACTATCGCTACGCTGCCAGAAGGTCATGTACTCCCAGCCACCTGGCAGTTCGGTGGGTACTTCGTCCTGGTAGGCGGCGAGCCACAGCGGATAGTCTTTGAAGTCGGTGGTGTCGCCCATTTGCTCTGACCAGAAGTAGCGATAGGTGTAAATCATGGGGGTGCGACCGGTGAGCGCTTCAACTTCAGTGACAAATTCCCTTCACCCAACGCTGCACCTCTTCTGGGCCTACGCCGTCGTCGCTTTCAATGTCCAACACGGGTGGTAGGGAGGGTTGCGGCATGGTGCGGATGGTGTTGGCGTAGTTCGCAGCCTGGAGAGCTGCGCTTTCGCCGGGGCGCGCGAAGTGGTAGCTACCCACACGCAACCCTGCTTCCTTGGCCTGTTTGACGTCGTCCTCGAAGTAGGGGTTGGTGTATCCCTGACCTTCGGTTGCCTTGATAAAGGCAAATTTTTGTCCGTCAGCTTCCACGGATTTCCAGTCAATGTCGGATCCATCAGGATGCTGCCAGTCTGCGACGTCAACGCCGGAAACGGGGTTGGCGTCATCGAAGGCCGTGGCTTTGGGCACGGAAATGACGCTGAAGGCGAGCGTGATGGCCATCATAATGGCCACCGTGACACCGCGACTTCGGAGTCGACGGCCTGATTCTTGTGTGTGGGTAGTGCTTAAGTCCATGCGGACCAACGTACCTCATTTTTCACACATACAACAGTTTTCACACACGTAACAGTTGTCACACGGGTGTAGGAACACGTGACGCGCCTTACAGCCATGGGCGCTACAGTGGGCACATGCACGATCTTTACCGACTAGTAAATGGCCCCTGGCTCGACACCCACACCATCCCCGACGACCGTGGCGTTGACGGCACCTTCCACGCCCTCCGCGACACCGCCGAAGCCGACGTCCGCGCCATCGTTGAAGAAAACACCGGGCTTGCCGGAACCCTTTACCAATCCTTCATGGACACCGATGCCATCAACTCCGCCGGCACCGCACCCCCTCGCCGAAGACTTCGCGCTTATCGACGTCCCAACCATCACCGATTTCCTGCCCGCACTAGGGGCACTCGACCGCACCGGTGTGGGTTCTCCCCTAGGCTTCTACGTAACCAAAGACTCCGACGGCGACAACAACGTCCTCTACCTAGCGCAATCCGGGTTGGGCCTCCCCGACGAGGCATATTATCGCGACCCCGACCACGCGGACACCCTCGCAGACTATGAACACCACATCGCCACCATGCTGGCATTCCTTGATGATGAACAACTCGGTGGCGTCACCCCCGTCGACGCCGCCCGCCGCATCGTCGAGCTAGAAAAAGACATAGCCGCAGGACACTGGGACGTGGTGGACTCCCGCGACAGCCTGAAAACCTTCAACCCCACTGACTTCGCCGACCTGCCCGAGACGGTGCGCAGCATCCTCCTGGCCAGCGGCGTGCCAGAGCTGAAACTCATCAACATGATGCCCTCCTTCGTCCAGCACCTGGACAGACTGTTCACCGAGGATCGCCTTGGGGACTGGAAACTCTGGGCCACCTGGCACATCCTGCTCAACCGCGCCGGGCTGCTCACCGACGACATTTCCCGCACGAACTTTGATTTTTATGGCACGAAACTGTCCGGCGCGACCGAGCAGCGGGAACGCTGGAAACGCGGCGTAGGCTTGGCGGAAAATCATGTGGGTGAAGAAATCGGCCAAGAGTTCGTAGCCCGGCATTTCGCCCCTGAATATAAAGCCCACATGCTGGAGCTGGTGGATTACCTACTCGCCGCCTACAAAGAGCGCATTTCCGCGCTGCCGTGGATGACGGAGGAAACCCGAGAAAAAGCGCTGGTCAAACTGTCTAAATTCCGTGCGAAAATCGGTTACCCAGAGGTGTGGCGCAGCTTCGAAGGACTGTCCTTCAACCCCTCTGGTGCTTCCCTGGTGGCTAACGCCCGCGCAGGGTCCGCGTTTACACACGATTATGAGCTGGGGAAACTGGGCAAACCAGTAGATCGCGACGAATGGGTGACCACCCCGCAAACCGTTAATGCGTTCTACCATCCCGTGCTCAACGACGTGACCTTCCCCGCAGCCATCCTCCGCCCTCCGTTCTATTCCCCCGATGCCGATGCAGCCACTAACTTCGGTGCTATCGGCGCCGTGATTGGCCACGAAATTGGCCACGGATTTGATGACCAAGGCAGCCAGTATGACGGCGATGGCAACCTCAACTCCTGGTGGTCTGACAAGGACCGCACAGCCTTTGAAGAACTCACCGGAAAACTTGTCACACAGTTCGATGGCAAAGTTCCCGCAGTGCTCGCTGACACGGATTCCAAGGGTGTGAACGGCAAGTTCACCCTAGGTGAAAATATTGGCGACCTTGGCGGTTTAGGTATTGCCGTGGTGGCGTACAAACGATACCTGGCTGACCACGGCAAAGACTTCTCCACCACCGAACGCATGACGGTGGACATTGCCGGGTCCGACCCTTCCATGCAGGATGTGGAATACAACGGCCTCCAACGCCTCTTCCTCTCCTGGGCACGCATCTGGCGCACCAAGATCCGTCCAGAACTGGCCACGCAGTACCTAGCGGTGGACCCACACTCCCCCGCCGAGTTCCGCTGCAACATCATCGCCGCCAACGTCGCGGAATTCTACGATGCCTTTGATGTTGACCCCGAAAGCGGAACGTGGATCGCCCCCAACGATCGAGTGACCATCTGGTAGCCCGATGAGCGATGTTGTGCACGACGATTCCACAGGCCGCGACTTTCACGTTGGCGGCCAGGACCGCAACCTCTCGGAGGCCGAGCAGCTTGAGCAGCTGAGCTGGTACATCCACGAGCACCATCCCATGCCCACCGCATCTGCGGATAAAGACGCCTGGCTCGCCCGCCTACCCGATCGACTCACCCACGCCGCCATGCTCATGCTGGGGGCTGCGGTGGATCACACCATGCCGGGTGTGGCTTTCACTCAGGGCGTTGAGGTGCAGGAACTGCCCGAGTTAGCTGCGGTGATGTTCATTCCACAGCAGCCGAACGACCGCCAGCGCTGGGCGGTGTCCCTGAGTCCCGGCTTGTCTGCTTTCGCACTGGATAATGCCTGGCGACCCGAGGTCGCCGCCGCAGCGAACCTTTCCGGCACCACCATTATCGACGTCTCCGACCCCAGTAAAGCCGCCTCCGCCATCGAGTACGCCCGCGCACAGGGGGCACAGCACGTCACCGCATGGGGCACAGCGGAATCAGCGGCGGATGCCTGCTCCCTCGCCCCGCTTATCGACGCCCTGCTGCTCACGCGACCCGTGTATGCCCCCGATGCATTTATTGCCTCAGCAACAGAATCCTGGCCTGCGACAATGATCCAGCACGGCATTCGTGATGACGTGGCTACACGTTGGGAAGATGCAGAAAAACGCGCCACTGTGCGGGAGTACATGGCGGAACACCATGTACTGACCCCAACAGTGGCGCGTCAACGCATTCAGGATGCGGCGGAGTTTCTACGCTCGGCCTAACGGTGTGCGAACGTGCGTGGCTTTAGAGTTTTAGAGGTTGCGCACCAAAGCCACCGCTGATCTGGCGATAGGCGTTGGCATGCATGAGAAATATTGCTGGCATGACGACAATCAGGCCCAACCCACAGGGGAGGAAACCAGCAACAGAGATGAGTCCCATCACAATACTGAAGCCCAAAAGTATCAAATAGTGGCGGCGACCATAGTTAATGCTCAACGACAGACATTCAGTAACCGAGCCGCGACCATCGAGAAGGCAAGGGTACAGGAACATAAAAGAATGGCGTAAGGAAAAAAATGAACCTATACTAATAGCCACAGCCACCGCCAAAAAAAGCAGAAGAGCTTAATGCTCCCAGGGACAATCCTAGCCCCAGCAAGCCAGCAACGATCTGAATTGCAAAAACAACACCAAACTGGGGATTTTTGGAATGCCTCTGAAACTGACACCGAGCCTTTATCGATATATTTCAGCGCGGCATTAATCCCGAAAACGCTCAATACACCACCGATAATCGACGGAATATTTTGCTGTAACGTACTACTCACCGTCGGGGCTGCGTCTGGATTTGACACATCGTATACTGGCCCCGGAACGATGATGGCCACGACTATTCCAATAAGAGCAATAAGCACCCCCATCAGCAGAGTCATGCCAATCCAGAATCCAGGCTGCTGGAACACGGCCTTGAACCCAAAGCTGATGGCTCCACCAAAGTCAAGTTTTCCGGTTCCATTGGCAGTTCCACCAGGGTCTGGCATACCCGAATACTGCTGCTGTTGATACTGGGGGTTAGCATAGCCGCCATGGTCATTTTGGGGATGTTGGTAGCCATCACCACCTGGCTGCTGCGGATATGGTGGGTATGTCATATTCCTGCTTCCTCCTACTTGCATGTGCAAAAATAGTTAGAGTTCACGTCCAAATCCAGTCTACTATTTTTCCGCACGTTTTCGGGCAGCAACAATGTCATCCATATGGGCAATTGCCCAATTAACAAGCATCTGAAGCGGTTCAAGCAGGGAAAGCCCGGCAGCCGTGAGTTCATATTCCACCCGTGGCGGAATTTCGGGATAAACCTGCCGCGCTACCAAACCATCGTGAGTGAGTCCTTTCAGTGTTTGGGAAAGCATTTTCTGAGAAATGCCGTCCACACGATGGTGCAGCTCAGAATATCTCAGTGGTCCTTGGGCAAGGGCGTTAATAACCAGTACCGTCCAGCGATCGCCAATCTTGGTCAACACATCCCGGGATGGGCAACCTCGAGCAAAGGGATCCCATGTGCTTTTCTGCCACATCCTGCATGATATGTAACTCCTCAGAGCTGGCTTACTACCTTCCGGTAAGTGAACTTACCATAAAGTACCTACTTTCCAGAAGTAAGTTTTATGGTTAGGGTGTGAACCATACGACCAACACAGGCTCACACCACAAGGAGAAAACAATGAGCAACATCCTCGTTATCGGCAGTACCGGCATGGTCGGGTCCCGCATTGTCAACGAAGCAGTCCGACGCGGACACACCGTCACAGCTGCTAGCCGCTCAGGCAAGCCAGTTGATGGTGCCGCCCGCGCTATCGCCGTCGAGCTGGGAGACACGGATGCCGTCGCCAAACTCATCGAAGCCCCCAACACCGATGTCACCATCATCGCCGTCTCTCCCGATCGCACAGGAGGCTCAACCCAACCACTGGTTAATGCCCACAAGAAGCTGATTGATCGTGGCGTCAAAGGTCGTGTACTCATTGTCGGCGGTGCTGGCTCACTCCAACGTGAAGATGGCTCGCTACTGGTGGACAGCCCTGAATTCCCCGAGGAATACAAGGCAGAGGCTCAGGCGTTTGTGGAAATTCTGAACCTATACCGCAATTCAGATCTCACCTGGACCATGCTTTCCCCCTCCCCCGCTATCGCACCCGGTGAACGCACCGGCAACATCACTCTTGGCACAGATTCCCCCGTCGGTGGTGCCGTATCGGCCGAAAACTTCGCTGTGGCCATGATTGATGAGGTGGAAAACCCCCAGCACGTCGGCACACGGTTCACCGTGGCCGACGCTTAAACTAGCCAACTAGTTCAATGGCGGTGGGTTTTTGCGGAGTTCATCAACAGAGATGGCACGTTCCTTTGATGGAAATACCATTGTTGTCATCCTGCGTGATCTTGCCTTCCTCGTCCCAGATGGTGACGAAGTTAAATGCCTGCCAGTCATTGGTCACGCGCTTTGCGCGGCTGACGCCCACGCCTGGGAAGTAGGTGCCGGTCTTGTTGCCATGCTCGTCGCGCATTTCCATACGCCGGTCACTAGTACGCACACCTTTTTCTGGGTAGTAGTCGGTACCCATTTGCAGGTGGTATTGCGACTTGTCGCGGTCATCTGCGCCTTTGTCGTCTTTCTTCACCAACCGAGCATTGACCGTGGCGAAAACAGCCTTAATGTCATCGGTGGAGAAGCCGTCAGACAGTTGACGAGTGTCCACTTCATTGCCCCAACCATGGAACATGCGGTTTTCATCGCTGGCGGGAGTGACAACCATGTTGCCGTCCTTGCTGTGCAGATCAGCATTTGATTCACTGCCACTTGCACCATGCTTGGGGAATTCCATTCCGCCAAGTGCGCTGTTATCAACTTCCTGCCACTTACCGGTGGATTTCCGCAGCACATAGAGCTTAATGTTGCTCATTTCCACACTGGTGTTGCGTGCTTGGTTTTCGCGTGCCGTGAAGATTTCCAGCCACGGCACCATGGCGTTCCAGGCATCAGCATCTTTGAAATCGGGGTGCACCAGGGCTTTCTTGTAATAGCCCGGTGTTTGATCGCCATGCGGGTTGGTACCCATCACGAGGGTTCCTGGCCCGTAGAAGCGTTTCCCCACCTCACCGTTGTAGGCGAGGACTTTGTCGTTTTCCTTGGTCATATCAGAAATGACGGTGTCCAACGTGTTGACGTTTTCCGCGGCAAACGCCGGGGTCATTCCCGTAGCAAGGGAGGCCGCAACCACCCCTGCCATCACATGTTTAGCTAGCATCCGTTTCACGTGCGCAATATCCTTCCAACTCTTGAGCAATACCCTCTGACCTGGGGTATCACAAGAGATATTCTACGTAAAACGATGTATTGCTGCAGAAGTGCAGGTGCTGACGGGTTTTTGGCTAGATTTGGTGCTACCTAAAGACCGTACTGGCTCAGGTCGATGCCCTCCAGCGGATCGGATTCATGCCCCTCCACAACCGGCTCATCAACCTCAGCGATGGTTACAGTCGCGCCTGTGGAATCCGCCACAACCGCCATGCGTCCAAACTCCGACTCCCACGGCTCGCGCACAACCTCACCGCCCAGCTTCTCTGCCTTCGACACGGCCTCATCCACATTCTTCACACCCACATACGACTGCCAGAACGATGGAACCTCACGCGGAAACCTCCCCTGCGCGTCCCAGATACCGGCGAACGGCGCGCCGTCGACAAGCGCAGTTGTGTACCTGAAACCCCCAGCCTCCGTGGACCGCGTCACCCAATCGAACAAATCTCGGTAAAACTCCGCAGCTTCCTCATAATGATTCGTGCAGGTCAGCTCGTGCCACACCGGAGTCCCCGGTTCGCCCGCCGCGATGAACGCCTCCTCCGAATACGGCTCAATCGCCCCAAACAACCCGCCGGAAGTATCCACCAACAGTGCCATCCGACCCAAATTCACATCCGTTGGCTCCGCAAGTACGCGCCCACCCAAGTCCTTCACACGCTGCACAAGCGCCTCAATATCATCCGCCAGAAAGTACGTCACCCACGTATCAGGAAGCGGCGAATCCTCCGGCTTATCGACGATCGCGGCTACCGGAAGTCCCTGCACGCGCGCCACGCGGTACCCCACATACAGTTCCTCAAAGTCCCAGCCTAGAAGCTCGCCATAAAAATGCGAGGACTTACGAACGTCCGAGGTCATCAAGTCAATCCAGTAGGGCATGCCACCCTCAGCCATAAAAGCAGGCATTACATATTCCTCCACTTTTCAGGGTCAAAATCATCATCGGCGGTAGCTTCATCAAAATAATCCAACTCCTCGGCAGTGGCACGCACCACCCGAGCAGATTGACCACCGAACCCCACCACATCCCCCTCACGCAACGTCTTACCACGGCGTGTATCCACCACACCGTTCACGGTCACCTGACTGTCCGCGATAGCATCCTTCGCCTGTCCACCGGTTTCCACCAGATTCGCCAGCTTAATGAACTGCCCAAGTTTAATAGTCTCATCGCGGATCGAGACGTCGAAAGGTTGCATGACTAGCAGTCTATGCTGTACCCCCGTGGTGATGCGAAGAATCGCACCACCCACCTACATCACAATCAGTACGCTGGAGCGAAACGTACAGCGGTCCCCGTTGCAGAGACCATCATCATGCCGTTATCCGAACCCATGGTGACATAGTCAATATCAACGCCAACGACACCTTCAGCCCCCAATTCGATGGCGCGCTGCACCATCTCCGCCAGCGCATTCTCACGAGCGTTGATCATTTCTTCCTCATAGGCTTGGCTGCGGCCGCCAACGATGTTGCGGAAACCGGCGGCGAGGTCCCTGAACATGTTGATACCGGAAACAGTTTCACCAGCAACAACGCGGATGTACTCCGAGATCTGCCGTCCCTCAACATTGTAGGTGGTGGTGACGATCATGATTGTTCCTTTCATGGCTGGATAAACAAATTCCCTGTCCACTGTATGCATTTCGGCGAGTTGATGACCCGCCGGGGGTGGTTTTGAGAGAAAAAGTTGATGGATGCGCAGGCAGTGCGAATCCAGGAACATGCTTCATCGAAGCTCAGATAACCATGTCTCGGATCACACGTGGATTAGGGACGATAACGGAATAGGACACCCCTATTTTCACCTGCTCATCACCAACGTAATCACTAGGAATCTCAAAGTCCCATGAACGACCTGGGGCTAACCCCTCCCAGGCGAGTGTGTGCAGCGAGTCTTCATCTTCAAGAAAACTCACCATCAATGCCTCAACGTTAAACGAGCCAACGTTCGTAATCGTTGCTGTTTCCGGGGAAGTTCGCGATATTCGAATAAGGCGTTCCAAGGATTCATGATCCGGCTGTTGCTCCATATGTACACCTCACTGTGGATTTGAGATTGTCGGTTCCATCATATGAATCCCACTTCAAACACCACTGAAATGTCAGGACCGGGGCTGGCAAGAGCCGCAAACCACGCTGATAACAATGCACCAAACGTAACTAGGGACATGAAAATGAATAGTGCTTACACTTGATCGCGGGGCATAATCTGCATCCTGTCGATGTTCATGTGGGACGGCAGCGCCGCCACCCACCGCACTGCCTCGGCAATATCCTCGGCGGTGAGGTTGAGGTGGCCTTCGTAGACTTTGTCAGCGCGCTCAGCGTCACCGCCGAATCGCACAAGCGAAAACTCCTCCGTTTTCACTCGGCCAGGGTCAATCTCACAAATACGCAGTGGCTGCCCAACCTGTTCAAGGCGCAACACCCTGGTCATGGCGGCAACCCCGTGCTTGGCGGCGTTGTACCCGGCACCGCCCACGTACGGAACATGCGCGGCAATCGACGCGATATTGATCACCTGCCCGTCACCTGATGCGATGAGCTTGTCCAACAATGCCTTGGTTACCCGCAGCGTCCCGAGCACGTTGGTGTCATACATCCACTGCCAATCATCAAGATCAGCATCCGCAACAGAATCCAGCCCTTTGGCACCACCAGCATTGTTCACCAGCAGATCACAGTGTGGGACACGGCTGGCAAAACCGGCCACGGAATCCTCACGCGTGACATCAAGCTCAATGGCTTCCGCACTGCCACCAGCGGCACTAATAGCTTCTACCAGTTCTTCCAGCCGGTCCACGCGACGAGCTGCGGCAACAACATGCCATCCATCTGCGGCAAGCGCCACAGCGGTTGCCTTACCAATTCCACTGGACGCACCGGTTACTACTGCAATTTTTTTAGTCATGGCTTTCAATCTACCTGCGGAAGGAGCGGTGAGGAACCCTTCACGCGGTCGTCGACAAGCCCGGTTGCCTGCATAAGCGCATAGCAGGTTGTAGGGTCCGACAAAGCTGAATCCAGCCTGCTTGAGTGCCCGCGCCAACGCGGCTGATTCGGGGCTGGACGTGGGAATATCTGCGGTAGATTCCAGCGGCTGTTCACGCGGCGGCGGGGCAAAACTTGTCATGAAATCCACCAAACCTCCCTGATCACGCAGTTTCTGTGCAGCGCGGGCATTGTTCACCAACGCGCTAAGCTTCCTTGGATTGCGGATCAACGAGGGATTGGTGGCAAGCTGCTCAATATCCTCATCGGTCATGGCCGCCACGGCATCCACATCAAAATTGTGGAAAGCAGCACGCAGAGCCTCCCTTTTACTCAACACCAGATTCCACGATAAGCCGGCCTGCAAAGCCTCCAAGCACACGCGCTCGAAAAACTCAGCCTCGGTGGTCGCGAGCGCGCCCCACTCATAGTCGTAGTAGTCGCGGAGCTGGTCATTTGCCACCGCCCACTCAGGTCGAACACGACCATCCAGTGGGTTGTACACAAGCCCCCGAGCTTCCAGATCGTCCCCAAGATTCTCCATGCTTCAGCACCCTAGACAATGCGCCAGACATGTGGGGGTATCGTCACCCCCTTCATGGCCTTTGACAAGGCACAATGGTGTGATGAACCAGAGTAATCATGTCATCAGGTACGTCAGCGATGAGCATCGAAAAATGGTGAGCGGTGAATGGTACCTGCCGTTTGGCCCCGAACTCAGAGAGTTACGGCACAACGCCAGTATGCTCGCTCATGAATTCAACCAGCTTGGTCCCACCGACCCCGCCCGCAGCAGGGACATTCTCGGCCAACTTTTTGGCAACTTCCCCGAGTCAAGCTTCCTCATTCCGCCCGCTTCAATTGACTACGGCATTCATACATTCGTTGGCGAAGGTGCGTACATCAATTTCAACGTCACAATCCTGGATAGCGCCGAAGTGCACATAGGTGATCGCGCGCTCATTGGACCAAACTGCCAGCTCATTACCGTCGGGCATCCCGTTGATGACGTTCAACGACGCCGCGATGCCTGGGAACAGGCCGCACCCATACACATTGGGGAAGACGCATGGTTGGGTGCAGGAGTCACCGTACTACCAGGCGTGACCATTGGTGCTCGCAGCGTCATTGGAGCGGGCAGCGTGGTCACGCGCAGCATTCCAGACGACGCTGTAGCTGTAGGGAATCCGGCGAAGGTGATACGAGACATATCCAAGCACTAAACTACTCCCCGTGCCCTTTTGATCTTGACCGTATTGGCGCTGGCCTGCCTGTTGCTGCGAGCCTGCCAGAGTTGTCGCACGCACTCGGCAATCAAACCGCCAGCCGAACAACTGCCGTGATTCAGGCCCCGCCAGGCACGGGTAAAACCACCCTTATCCCGCCCGCGCTACACAATCACACTAAGGGAAAAATACTGGTCACAGCCCCGCGTCGTGTTGCGGTAAGGGCGGCGGCACGGAGGCTTCGGCACCTCGACCCGCAGCGGGCACGTTTAGTGGGTTTTGCCGTGCGGGGCGAGTATCAGCGGGGCGATGCGGTGGAGTTTGTGACTCCTGGGGTGTTGCTGCGCCGCCTGCTCACAGACCCCGGTTTGGAGGGCATCAGCGGTGTCATCATTGATGAAGTCCATGAACGCCAGCTGGATACCGACCTCGCCCTGGGAATGCTGCGTGAACTGCATGAACTACGCAATTCGCTTGATTCACCGTTTCATCTTGTGGCTATGTCTGCAACTTTGGACGCCCAGCGTTACTCTGAGTTGCTTGATAACGCACCGATCATTGCCACTCCCGCTGTCACGCATCCTGTTGATGTGCTGTACCGTCCGGGTCCGCAGCGGCTGGGTGTGCGGGGCGTCGAGAAGCAGTACCTAGAGCATGTCGCGCGAGTGGCTCGGGAAGGCATCGAAAAGCATGGAGAATCGGTGTTGGTGTTTGTACCAGGGGTCCGCGAGGTAACTGCTGTGTGCGAGTTGCTTGATAATGCAATTCCCCTGCATGGAAGGCTCAGTGCGCGAGAGCAAGATGCCGCCCTGACCGATCATGGCACCCCTCGCATCATCGTGTCTACGTCAATTGCGGAGTCCTCAGTGACGGTTCCTGGGGTGCGGGTCGTGGTGGATTCGGGGCTCGCCAGACAGCCTCAGCACGATGCAACGCGCGGCATATCTGGGCTGGTCACGGTGGGGTGCGCGCGGTCATCAGCCGAACAGCGGGCAGGTCGTGCAGGTCGCGAGGGGCCGGGCATCGTCTACCGGTGCTACACCGAATCCGAGTTTGCGCACATGACACCGCACGCCACACCAGAAATTTTCACCACTGATCTCACTCAGGCGGCGTTGTTCATGGCGTGCTGGGGCAGCCCCGACCTGCCGCTTATCGACGCCCCTCCTCCCGGACCGTTTCAGCAAGCTCAAGCAACATTGCAACAACTGGGGGCGGTGGATTCCTCTGGGACGGTGACCAACTTTGGACGTCGTCTGGCGTCCATTCCTTGTGATCCCAGGCTTGGGCGAGCACTACTACTCACAGGTACCCGGCGCGCCGCAGGCATTGTGGCGTGTCTTGCGGATGATCCGCGTGGGGACAGTGCCCGGCTCACGCCGAATAAGGCCGAAGCGCAGCGGTTGCATTCTTTGGTAACTTCCTCGGGTTCCTACGATGATTCCCCTGGCGTGGTGACGGGCCTTGCGTACCCTGAATTCATTGCCAAGCGGGTGGGTGAGAATGAGTTTCTGCTGGCTAGCGGCACTCGAGCCGTGACGCGCGATAATACGTTTTGCTGGCGCTGAGTGGTTGGCGGTGGCGTCATTATCCTCCGCAGGTGAGCGGGTGTACATTCATGCCGCGGCCCACCTCTCGGAAGATGAAGCGCTGTCGTTGATTGGGGTTTCGGAGACCGTGGAGGCGTCACTTGTGAATGGCCGGATTCGCGGCAGAAAAGTTCGCAGAGCTGGGAAAATTGAGTTGTCGTCCACGCCTGTTGCCGTGCCGCCAGAGCAGGCTGCAGAGGCGTTGGTCGCTGGCTTGGATGTGTCGTTGTTTCCTTGGTCGCAAGCGGCCACAGAACTGCGGAATCGTTTGGCGTTTGTGCGTGCGCAGCGCGGGGAACCGTGGCCGGATGTGTCCGATGCCGCGTTGAATTCCATGCTGGGCGACTGGCTTGCCCCAGAGATTCAGGACATTGCCCAGGGAACGCCATTATCGCAGGTAGATATGCTTCCAGCACTGCGCAGGCTAGTGCCGTGGCCGGAGGCGGCATCGTTTGATGAGTATGCTCCCTCGCAGCTCGCTGTCCCGAGTGGCCGTCATGTCTTTGTGGATTACAGCACTGGCAGACCGGTGGTGAGCGTGAAACTTCAGGAATGTTTTGGCCTCGCTGAATCCCCTACGTTGTGCGGGCAGCGGGTGCTGTTCCATTTGCTCTCCCCCGCTGGTAGAGCCGCTGGCCGTGACTGATGATCTTGCCAGTTTCTGGTCCGGGCCGTATTCCCAGGTCCGCGCCGACATGCGTGGCCGCTACCCCAAGCATCCATGGCCGGAGGATCCGTGGTCTGCGGAGGCGACGGGAAGAGTCAAGGGGCGGGGAAAACGCTAAATCATTCGCCTGCCCGGCTTAACCTACGGCAGTAAAACCTCAACGCATGAGGAATCCGCGTCGGTGAGCAACGCCCGGCAGCGTTCGTACTCACTGTCTTCACCGATGAGTTGCGCAGCCAGCGCCAGCGCAGCGATGGCGCGCAGCACCCCATGATTCGGTTCATGCGACCAGGGCACAGGGCCGAACCCCTTCCACCCGTTTGCCCTCAGCCGATCCAAGCCGCGATGATAACCAGTGCGCGCAAACGCATATGCTTGCAGTTTCTCCTGGTCAGTAGTGCTGTTTGTACTAGCACCCTCCAGCGCCTGCTCAGCTAGAATCGCCCAGGCGAGCGGGCTTTCAGGGTGGGTAAGCGCATTGGTGTTGGTGTCTTCTGGCAGCAAAACCGGTGGTGGGAGCAGCATGTCTTTAAATTCGGTCATATATTTCAGGGTACTTGGGTTTTGGCGCACACAGTTTTAGGCACGAACCGCGCCGCGCCTTTACACTGAAGCGGTGCCTCAACTCCGCACTTTATGACAAACGTTGGCTCGCGGTTCTTCCGCTGAGCATTGTTGTGGGGTTTCTTTTTGATAAGTGGAATGTTCCCGCAGCATGGATTCTCGCAGCGATTCTCTGCGCCGGTGGTTGTGCGCTGTTGACCCGCCGTGAACTGGTGGTGCGCTCGGAGGCAACAACGTTTGCCAAGGCGCTGATTGCCATGGTCGCAGCGGTTCCGTTGACCACGACTCCGCCGCGGCAGCTGGCGCATTTTATTTTTCCTGGTCTCATGGTCGCGGCTGTGACGCTGGCCATGAGTTGTGCGGGTGGATTAATCCTTGCACGAACACGCAGGGGCGACATCTCCCCAGAAACAGGAATCTTGTCGCTGCTGGCGGGTGGCGCGTCCATCATGCCGGTATTGGCGCAGGAGCTTGGTGCCGACTACCGATATGTCGCACTATCCCAATACCTTCGCCTACTCGCAGTGTCGTTCACCTTGCCGCTGCTCACACCATTCCTGGGCCTGTACTCGCAAGGCACCGCCGCACAATCCGACCCTGGCACATTCACGTGGACAAGCTGGCTTGTCATGATCCTGATCATTGTCCTCGGTGAACCCATAGGAAAGCTCCTCCGCCTCCCCGCCGCTGGATTCCTCGCACCATTGTTTCTCACGGTTACGGCGCTTTTTCTCCTCCCAGAGGGCACATCACTGCTTCCCCCGGATGCGGTGCGGGTGGCAGCGTTCCTCGCCATCGGCTGGATGGCAGGCGGCGGTTTATCGACGACCGCCCTCACCAGCTTTGCACGTCAGCTCCCCATCACCATTGCGTTTATTGCAATTCTTCTTACGGGCTGCGCTGCCATGGCTTGGGTACTTCATGCGTGGCTAGGGGTTTCTTACCTCGACGCCTATCTAGCCACCACTCCTGGCGGGCTGGAAACCGTGCTGGCCCTAGCAGGCGAAGCCAATTCCGGCCCGGTTGTTGCATCCGTCCAGATTATTCGCCTGTTATTTGTGTTGATTATCGCAGGGTGGTTGCCGCAACTGATTCACACCCTACTGTCCTTGGCACACAAACCGCATTAGTCTCTACTGTTATGCCGACAAAATCAAAGCGCACACTGATGCGAACCATCATCGCATGCATTGTGGCTCTTTTACTATTCGTGATCGCCGTGGTGATTTACGGCGTTGTTCACAACCAACAAGCCACACGCACTGGCTCTTTGTGCGCTGAATACGGCATACCTGCTGACGACCCGCGCTCCAACCCCGAACCCCTCCCTGAGACTGATGAAACTGGCGAAAACCGTGAAGTGGCACCAGACAACAGCATCAAGATGAACCAACCCCTTGACGTGCACGGCATTCGCAGCCGCTACCACGTGTTTGCGCGGGGCGTCGACTTCTCAAAGCCGGTGGGCGTGGTGATGCGCCTACATGGCGATGGCGCCTATGAGTACGATCACCCGGAGGGCCTGCTCAACTGCATGGCTTCTGTTGCGGCATCCCACAACATGATTCTTGTTGCCCCCCGAACCCCCGATCACGAAGGCACACGCACCTGGTGGGAGAACATTGGTGAAAGCTCTGAATGGCTTTCAGGGCTGATTTCCCGACTTCGGGAAGACTACGACAATGTTGACACACATAACATGTGGTGGATGGGGTATTCCGGTGGCGCGGAACTTATCAGTTACGGGCTTCTCGCACAGGAACCGGAAAACATCACAGCTGGCGCCATTATGATCGGCGGCGGCGGGGCACCCACAGACAAACCAGACCCCGCACCAGCACTAAACGCCAGGTTGCCCTTGTACTGGTACGTGGGCAGCAAAGACAACGGCAAAGATCCGCGCTCAACCTTTCAACGCCCTGAACGCAGCCAACAACGGCGCACACTGGTACCGCTCACGTGGCTACGACAATGTTCAAGAGCACGTCATCGACGGCGACGACCACTTCAGCATTCCCCAAGCCAAAATCCTTGATGATGTGCTGAACAACCAGAAGTAGTCCACCGCTTATCGACGCCGCTCCCCTCCCCGTCTGCGGCGCAAGTTGCGGCCCGCATTGGTTCAGCGTTTCTACGATTTTTGTGTCGCGTTTCTACGAAAAATCCTCCGCGTTTCTACGAATAGCATAGGTTCCGCAGGTCAAGGTATGTACGATGGGCGGCATGGAACTCTTACACAGAAACACTGAGTCTTTAGGAAACCAACTGCTTGACCACTTCCCCGTCACCGTGATTCAAGGCGCTCGGCAAGTAGGAAAGAGCACTCTAGCGCAGATCTTAGGAAAGCAACGCGGTGCCCAGTATTACTCCCTCGATGACGTATCTGTACGTGACTCCCTCATTGCAGACCCAGTAGGTTTTATAGACTCCCACGCCTCGCAGACACTCATCATTGACGAGGTACAGCTTCTTCCCGAACTACTACGCGCAGTCAAGGCTAGCGTTGATCAAGATCGTCGACCAGGGCGTTTTCTTCTCACCGGTTCCGCTAATTTGTTGAGACTCTATGGCGATACCGATAGCTTGGCCGGGCGAGCAGTTACCCTCCGATTGCGAGGATTTAGCCAAGGAGAACTACACAGCCATACTGACGACTTCATTCATAAAATCCATGATGCTGATTTCAATCCTCTTTCCTTTAGTTCGTCATGGGCAAAAAATGACTACGCGCACGCATTAGCAACAGGTGGTTTTCCCGACGTTTCAGCACTACCAGAACCACTGCAATTCCGCTGGTTCGACGGGTACCTTTCACGCGTTTTGGAACGAGACGCTGCTGTGCTTTCTGGAGGTAGCCAAACCCAACGAATCACCACCTTAGCTTCCCTAATTGCAGCTAACCAGGCAGGTGAGCTGGTAAAAGCTCGCTTGTCGGAACAAGCTGGCATCCCTCAAAGCAGCATCCAAACCTACCTGGATGCCCTCGACTCCATCTATCTTTGTGACCAGCTTCCGCCGTGGACACCTAATTTAACAAAGCGCGAGGTAGGCAGGAAGAAAACAATGATTTCCGACTCCGGTCTAGCGATGCACATGGCAGGTTTAACAGCTGAACAAATCTCTGGTGTCACGTCAAAAGCCATGGGTGGAGTGCTGGAAGCATTCGTTGTGCAGGAACTTCTGAAGCAACAAGAATGGAGCAGCAAACACTATACGTTGTCACACTACCGGGATCGCGATGGCATCGAAGTGGATGTGATCGTGGAACTCTCCAGCGGCGAGATTTATGCCTTTGAAGTAAAAGCCTCAGCCACGTACAAAGCCGATCAATTCCGCGGCCTCACGTATCTTCGAGACAAACTGGGAGACCGATTCCTTGGCGGTTTCGTCCTTGGTACAGCCCCACAGGGGTACCGCTTCGCGGATAAATTATGGGGCCTGCCAGTATCGGCGTTGTGGTCTATTTAAGCTGGTTACCTTAATACCCACCGGGGTACCCGTCGAGCGTAATCCTCATATGTTGCCCCGAACTTCTCTTTCAACACCGCTTCCTCTGCGGGAATCTGAAATCGATCAATCATGGCAATATAAATCACGGCAGGCACAACAGCAAGCAGCGATTTTCTCCACAAAGCATGCGCAAACAGCATTCCAGCCGTTCCGACGTACATGGGGTTTCTGGTCAGGCGAAATGGACCAGACTGCACAACAGTTGCCGCTGCGGAAACATTCATGGGGTCCACGGTTGTAGTTTCAGCCCTGAACTTGGCCACTGCAGAGGCACCCATGAGTGTGGATGCCGAGGCCAGACTGAGTGCCGCACCCCGTGACAGCAACGTACCTTTGGCTTTTCGACCAAACGGTAGCTGCACGATAGCAGCGCCGAGGGCAATAGCGGCTGGGAGGAATACGAAAATTATCCATACCACTACAACAGCCTAGAACTGCACGTTTTCTGCAACAGTACCCACTCCGCAACAAACACATGTAGGGTGGACGCGTTTCCGACAGGCGAGACAGAGGGAAAAATCATGCAACGTTTTGAGAATAAGACCATCCTTATCACTGGCGGTAGCAGCGGAATTGGTTTGGCCGGGGCGCGACGCCTCATTGAGGAAGGTGCGCGGGTCATTATCACTGGCCGTACCGAAGAACGTCTTCAGGCTGCGGCTGCTGAACTGGGTGATAATGCGATTGCCGTGTTAGACAACGTGTCGGACAGGGAAAACACTGGAACGCCTCATCCCCGTGGTAGAGAAAGTGGGTTCGCTTGACGGTTTGTGGCTGAATGCCGCTTATGCTGTTGGCGCACCGCTGGAGGAGACAGATAAAGCAACAATCGAGGACATGTTTCAGGTGAATGTGGTGGCACCGATGCTGCAGATGGGTGCGCTTTCTCCCTTCCTGAATACCGGGGCGTCGGTACTTGTTACCTCATCGAGCGCGGTGTACGAGGGGCAGCCGGGGGTTGCGCTGTATTCCGCCAGCAAGGCCGCTATTCTCGCGGCGGCACGCAGCTGGGCGTCGGAACTCGCACCGCGCAATATTCGGGTGAATACCCTGGTACCGGGGCCAATCACCAGCAACTTGCGCTCCGTGCTTCCTGATGAACTGCGTTCACAATTTGAAGAGAAGCTTGCCGACGTCGTGTTGCTTAAGAGAGTGGGTGACGCCAAGGAAGCTGCCGCCGTGGCATTGTTCTTGCTGTCCGATGATGCCAGTTACGTAACCGGCAGTTCATATGTGGTGGATGGTGGGCTGCTTATGAGCTGACACGTCAACGCGAAACTTTGTAGACAGTATCTCGTCGTCCTTGAGTGCCAACCATAGTGACCAGCCCATTGTCCAACAAGGCTTTCAGCGCATACCGCACTTGGCCTTTTGACAGCGCCGTAGCGTCGACTATGTCGTTCAGGTTGATACTTCCTCGCTGGTCAATGACCCGATAAACAACTGACGCATTCTTGCCATATTTGTCCAGTTGAGCATCCGTTTCCGTGTTGGCGTCTGTAACTGGTTGCGGTTCTGTAGCCCTAGCTGGCACCAACCCCATAACAGCATTCCCATGCCGTAGAAGCCGCACAGAGAAATGGACTCCATTGTCCGTGAAAATGGGTTTTCCCAGGTTACGGTCGTCCATGCTTTCTATAGCTTCACGGATTCCGCCACCTTCACCTTCAATGATGGGATACCCCTCAGGGGTACGTAGCTGGCGTGCAATGTGGTACAACCGGGGATTTACTGCCACTGGCGTAATATCTGCACTTTCAAGCTGTCGAATCGATACTCCCTGCAAACCACCGGGGCTGGTAATAATCAACGCATCGGGCGGTAACCGAATCTGAACACTCTTTCCAGCCCCCAGGGTGTTGGGGCCAAGGTCTCGATGCTACAAGGGCGTTGGCAATGATTTCACGAATCGCGTTGAGCGGAAGCTCAGCAAGATCAGTCATGTGCCCGTTATCAAGGTAAACACGCACTGTTGATATATTTTGTTCCACCCAAGCCATGGCATCATGCAGAAGCACTGGTAATGGACCATCGAAATGCGTCAGATTACGTGTTCGCTGCCGTGATCCATCGCGAGACAATCGCACTGCAGCCGTGACCTGCAGTCCTGGCTCCGGGCCTTGCGGATAGTTGCCAAAGTGCGCCTACAAACCAGCAAGGGTCAACTCTCCATCGCTGGTAATGATTCTTGTCAGTCGTAAAAGTTCAGTGTCATCATGTACCCGCGCAAGCCTTCTACTGCTCTTGCGGGAGTTCACAATAAACTCTCGTAGAAGATCTTCATCGAGGTCAGCCACAGATGTTCCTGGAATTGGCGCCTCATCGTAGTGCGTTCGTTCGTTTGCTCCAAGCTTCGCAACTTCAAGCATGCGAAGATCACTGTCGTTCATCACGTAGTCACCGTCAGCTTGGCGAAGGTACGCTTTCCCCTTGTACAGTGCTGGCTTGTGCATCAAAGACACATTGGCCACCGAGCACACCACAATGCTTTTATCGTCAATGGTCACGGTCTCTGTGTCCACCCAGGGCGCTGGCTCAACCAGGTTTCGGGCTTGACTCACAATCCCGGCTTCAATCTCTGCGGCATTGGGCACGCCAACCAGCTCAAAGTCCGCCTTCTCATCAACACCTAAGATGATCGTTCCACCTTCAGGCATGTTGGCGAAAGCACACAGCGTTTCTGGCAGATTTGTCGGCAATCCCCCAGCTGTCTTTTTCACTTCAACAGTAGCGTTATCGCCACGGTGGCTACGCAGGTGCTCAATGATCTGGAGCACCTCTTCCTTTGACCAACCCACACTGTAAGACTACAAATTTACACTCTACACTGCAAACTTTTTTACACTGTAGAGTGCAAAAATTCCCCGAACAGCACTTTTACACTGCAACAGTGTAAATCACACTGCAAATTTTTACACTCTACACTGTAAAACTATCCTTGTTCCGCCGCCCATTCGTTAACGCGGCGCGCGCTTTCTTCTTCGCTGAGGTCTTCCACCCTGGTGAGGATGGTCCACCGAACGCCGAAGGGATCGCACATGGAAGCGTACCGGTCACCCGAGACAAAGGTTGTCAATGGTTCGCGAATAGTCGCACCATGATCAACAGCACGGTTGACCACATTGTCCACGTCTGGGCAGTAGAGCGCTAGAGAATAGCAGTAATCTTCGCCCTGCAGGCGGTGCCACGGTGTGGTACTGGGGGTTGGGGTCGGCAACCTGGAGTTTTCCCTTCCCAAAGTCCAGTTCCGCGTGCATCACTGCGCCGTTTGCCTCAACGATGCTCACGATCCGAACCCCGAACACTGATTCATAGAATGCAATGGCCTCCCTCGCCTGTGGGATGGTGAGAAAATGGTGTCAGGCTGGTTGAGCCGTGCGGGATTCCGTTGGTGGTATGCGCGCCTGTCGCGCCATTGTGTTTTTCCATACAATAACCGTATGAGCACGCTCGACCCCTATTCTTGAAGATTCGCGACAGCCATGCCAGCCCTCTCCGATAGCCGTGGAATTCTGTACCCGCATCACCTACCGCGTTTTGAGCGTCGCCCCGCCCCCGCTGATCTGACGCACATGATCCGCTGGTTCTGGATACCACGCTGGAATCTCCCACCAGGTGAAGTCTCAACCCAAAAAGTGTTGCCTTTTCCCGCAACAAACCTGGTCATTGAACCATCAATGATAGCTCTGCACGGCCCCACCACGAAGCTATCCACACGCAAGCTTCGTGGTAGCGGCTGGGCAATAGGCGCGCTGCTCAGACCTGCGGGTACTGGCGCACTTCACCCCGGCATGACGTGCGGCGCCACGTTGCGTATCGATGCCCCCGCACTCCACCGCAGCGTTGTATCGTCCATGCCACATGATGCTGACGCGGCCGTCGATACGTATGCGCAGTGGATGCGTGAACGCGCCGCCGACGTTGATGAAGGCGGGCAGCTCGCTAACCGCATGGAAGACATTATTGCTGGCGACCGGGGTATCGTGCGGGTGGAGCAGGTCGCGGAGCAGCTTCATATGTCGGTGCGGAGTGTGCAACGCCTGGCCAAAAAGTATGTGGGGGTTTCGCCGGTGGCGATGATCCGCAGGTATCGCCTTCAGGAGGCAGCCCAGCGGCTACGTGAGGACACGCACACAACCATCGCGCAGATAGCAGCGGACCTGGGCTACGCCGACCATGCGCATCTCAACGCGGATTTTCGGCAGGTTCTGGGCTTCAACCCGGGAGATTATCGACGCACCAGCGCCTAAACCAACACCCCTACCATCTCTGCGGATTTTTCCCACAGCTCACTGGCAGCATTGAGGTCGGCAGCAAGCGGCGCGCTTTTGGCCGGGCGATCATTCTGGTAGTAGCCACCGGGAATGAAATCAACACCCAATCGTCCGTTAACCAGGTACACCATGCGGTCTGCTCCATAGTTGGTGGAACGCAGGAAGGGCTTGAGTAGTCGGCTGCTGTAGAACCGCGCCGCAAGACCCGTGGTGCCCGTGCCGATGTTCGACCCAATGGAACCGGGATGGTATGACACCCCGAAAAATGCCGCGGTCGGCGAATCGCACGCTGAGTTCCTTGGCAAAAAGAATGTTGGCAAGTTTGGAGTTTCCGTACGCTCGGGTTGAGGAATAGTTATGCTGCAGGTTGAGGTCGTCCATATCAAGCTCGGAGAACAGTTTTGCGCCTAACGACGCCGTGTTCACCACCACCCCTTCACCCTTCCGCAAGCTCATCAAGCAGCAGGTTTGTCAACAAGAATGGGCTGAGATGGTTAACTTGGAAGGTTTTCTCGTAGCCGTCCACGGTTTCTTCACGTACAGCGCCGAAGATACCGCCTGCGTTGTTAATCAGGACGTCGATACGCGGCACCTTCTCCTTGATGCGGGCCGCGAGGTCACGAACCTGACTCAGATCGCCGAAATCGGCGGTGAGGTAGGTGCAACCTAGAGGGTCGGCCACCGCGCGTATTTTCTCTGGGTTGCGGCCGACCAGGATCAACGTGTTATTGTCCGTGGCCAGCCGTTTCGCTGCGGCGGCCCCGATGCCGTCGCTGGCTCCGGTGAGGATGATGGTTCGTTTCATGCCCCCGACCCTACCGAAGCGGCTTTAACGAGGCATGCGCGGTCATCCCATCACGACGTCCCGGAGAATCTCCATGGGAATGGATCCCTGCGCCAACGCCTTTGCGTGGAATTCCACAGCGGATAACCCGGCCTCGGTTGCATCGGAACGCAACTCTTGCCAGAGGCGTTGCCCCAGTGCATACGAGGGTGCCTGCCCGGGCCAGCCGAGGTAACGGTTTAGTTCAAAACGCAGGTTCGCGTCCGCCATGGCGGTGTGCGAGCGCAGGAATTCACCGGCATAGTCGGCGTCCCATACACCCTGTCCATCAGGGGTTTTTCTTGCCCAAGTGCACGCCGATGTCAAGAGCGACACGGGCGGCACGGAAACGCTGGGCGTCGAGAAGCCCCATGCGGAAACCAGGGTCTTCCAGGTACCCCAGCTCGGCCATGAGTTGCTCGGCGTACAGAGCCCACCCTTCGCCATGCCCGGAGTTCCAGCAGGCCACGCGGCGCCACAGGTTAAGCTTGTCGCGCTCGGTCAGCGCCAACCCCAACTGCAGGTGGTGTCCCGGCGCGCCTTCGTGGTAGACGGTGGTGAGTTCCTGCCAGGTGTAAAATACTTCTTCACCTGCAGGAACGGACCACCACATGCGCCCTGGCCGGGAGAAATCATCGGTGGGCGGGGTGTAGAAAATGCCGCCAGTTCCTGCGGGGTCAATGAGGCATTCGATGGTCCTGACGGGTTCGGGAATATCAAAGTGCGTGCCATTTAGATCACTGATGGCTTTATCTGCGATGCCTTGCATCCATTCTTTGAGGGCATCGGTGCCGTGGAGTTGGTAGCGCTCCTCTTTGTTGAGGCGTTCCATGGCTTCTTTCACCCCGACGTCGCTGCCGTAGAGTTCGGTAGCGATGCGTTCCTGTTCGGCGGTGATGTCCTTCAGGCGTTCTAGTCCCCAGTCGTAGGCTTCATCAAGGTCCACGCGGGCACCAACGAACTCGTGGGAAAACAACTCGTAGCGTTCCCGCCCCACAGCGTCGTCGGTGGGGGCTTGGGGTGCGAGTTCTTGTTTCAGCCACTCCGCGAATTCCCCGAATGCGGCCCGTGCTTGTGGGACTTCCTGCGCGTGCCTGCCGACGCCCAGTCGCTCCAGCATCGAGCCGTCTTTGGCCAGGTCAATACATTGTGTGATCACTTCGTTGATCTGGCGGATCGCCGCGACGTTTCCCTGGGATGCTGCGAGGGTAAGGGATTCCTTGTACCCCTCTAGCGCTGCGGGCACTGCTGCAAGGCGGCTTTGCATATGTCGTTTGGGAGTGAGGTTGAGGGTGTCGCGGATGGATTGGATGGGTGAGGCGATGTTATTGAGGTCGCGGTAGTTTTCGCCACGTTCGTGTTTGGCTAGTTCCACCCCTAGGCGGTCTTTCAGCACTGCGGCGGTGACCTTGTCCACGTCGTCGAGGGTGTTGTCGCCCGCAGCCTCTTCTTCCATCACTGTAGCGAGCAGGGTACGGGCTTCAACGGCGAGGGAATCATAATACTCAGGTGAGAAGTTTTCTATATCGCCGTCACGGCCGTGGATGCCCCAGGCGGTGGCGGAGAGAGGTGAAAGTTTCGCCAGGTTATGCACGTATGTGTCACAGGCGCGGTCGAGCTTTGAGGGGGTTCGCTGTTCAGTCACAATGAGACATGCTACCCGTGTAACAGGATGCCGCGATGGGAAACGCTCAGGGAAACCACAGTAGAAGTAGCAGCCGGAACCCCTCACGCAGCACAGCAGCCAGAAAAACGGTGTATATCAGTCTCCCCATTTTCCACCGGGCGCGTGCCACTGTTCCAACGCGGCGAAAAGATCATCAGGGTTATCCACCACAATGAGGGTAGCAATGTACTTCGGGTTGATAAATCCCGCGTCGCACATGCACTGGAGGGTGTACACGAAGGGGGTCCAGAAACCGTCAATGTTGTAGAGCACAATCGGCCCGGTAATCTCACCCAGCTGTTGGAGGGTAAGTACTTCACTGAGTTCTTCCAGGGTCCCCACTCCACCAGGAAGGGCTATGTAGGTGTCGGCAAGTTGCTCCATTCGGGTTTTGCGCTGGGCCATGGTGTCCACCACTTCCAGCTCAGTGAGGCCAGGATGAGCAATTTCACGGTCGACGAGGCTGCGGGGGATGATGCCGGTGATGTGGAGCCCATGTGCTGTCGCGGCGTCACCAAGCACACCCATCAAACCGATGTTTCCGCCGCCATAAACGACGGAAATGTTTCTCGCGGCTAATTGTTCAACAATTTCAGAGATAGCAGATTTGTAAGTCAGATTATGCCCGTTTGCAGATCCGCAGTAGAAGGCAATACAGCGTGGGGAATGCGGCATGACCTCCACATTAACTGTTAATATAGGTATTGTCTTCCTCTGGTATAGAATTTTTCAATGACCCAAAAATAGACCATCCGGTCTATTGAACTTATCTCACAGACTGGGAAATTTAAGTTTTTCCTAGACGGCCTAGTCTATGTTTTATAGACTTTTTTTCATGCGCACCCTGGCAACAACCCCAGCAACACCGTACTTCATCCTGCCCGAAACACCGGCTGCCGCATGCTTGCATTACCTACGACACCACGGATTAACCACCCGTAATGAACTTGTAACACGTACAGGATTCTCTCAGCCCACGGTGACAAGGGCGGTCACAGCACTTATTCAGGCACAGCTGGTCCAGGAGCGCCCCGATCTCATCTTTTCGTCCGGCCCGGGCCGGCCGCGCGTGCCCGTGGAACTAGCCCCTTCGCCACGACTTCACGTCGGAGTTAGTATTTTTGCTCACGAATATTTCGTCGGTTATTTTGACACCAAAGGTCGCACAGTACGGCACCGTCAAGTGCCCTATACGCTTTCACGAACCACGCCGGAAAAACTATGGGAGCACATTAGTACCTCAATCCATCTCACTGGATCTTCGCTGGGACTGCCCATCGCCAACATAGGCATTTCCACCATCGGCACCGTTGACGACCAAGGCACCGTCACCATGCCACTGCCCGGCTGGGGCACCATCAACTGCACCGAAAAACTCCTCACGGAATTCGGTGCACCTGTCAGCGTCGCGGACATCGCCACCTCACTCGCCGCAGCGGAACTCTTTCTCCGCCCCCACCGGACCCGTGCCACCCACGCTCGTCCTGGTTGCCGACGACACCTTCAGCGCCGCCACCATTGTTGATGGCGTGGCCGCCCCCATCAAAAGCACGCAACCAACCACGGTTCAGGCGCTTATCGACGCCGCGACTCCCGTGGTGCACGAAGCCAACATCCAGCGCATCATCCTTGCCGGTGCCAGCTTTGTGCGTGACCTAGACCTCCGCTCCCATGTGGGACAAAAAGCTCTCGACCAGCGGGAAAGACACCATCGAACTGCGGCTCATCCCCGAGCGTGAACTGGAAATGCGCTCCGCAGCACGGGCGATCGCCCTCGATCGGTGCATCGCGCACCCGGTGGCAAGCTAGCCGGAAGCAGGCTAGCTGAAACGCACCTCGTCGAGGGTGAGCGCGGCGTCGATACCCGCCTGCGTGCTGGCCGTCACAACATAGCGTGCGGCATGGGGAATGAATGCGGCGGATTGCTCGTCGCTCAACTCTCGGCGAACCTTCGCGGGGAACACCTGCGGCCAGGGACTTTGCCGGAATCTCCTGGTGCTCCAGCACAATCGCGCCAGCGGCAATGAGCGACCCCGCCCCCACCACCGAATGCGACAACAACGCTGCCTTCATGCCCACCAACGTGCCGTCATGCACAGTGGTCCCGTGCAGCAGGGCCATGTGGCCAACTGTCACATCGTCGCCAATCGTGCAGGGTGCGTCCCCATCCACATGAACGGTCGAATTATCCTGAATATTAGTGCGCGCACCGATGCGGATCGGGCCCACATCACCACGCAACACGCACCCATAAAACACGCTGGAATCGGGGCCAATCACCACGTCACCAATGATGGTGGCGTTCGGGGCGATCCACGCTGACTCGTGGATCCTCGGCACAGCGCCCTTAAACGGCAGAATCAGCGGCTGCATGCTCATAACTAGGAATTCCTCTCCACTTCATCCTTCACATCATCAATGTTGCGGAACACCACGCCAGTGATCCCCAGCTCACGGGCAGCAGCGACATTGTCGGGGTTATCGTCAAAAAACACCGTATCTTCGGGTGTGGAACCCAAGTTCTGCAACGCTGCCTGGAACGCATCTTGCTGCGGCTTAGCCACCCCAGATCACGAGACATGCGTCACCGCATTAAACCTGTCCAGCCACGCATGCTGCTTCCGCACACGCTCCGCCAGGCCGCGCGGAATATTCGACAACAAGCCCACGCGCTCCCCCTGCTCGACCAGGCCAGTAACGTATGCAATCATCTCCTCATCAGGGAACCACCCAGCCGCTGTAATCCACGTCGATCACAGCATCCACATCAAACGGCGGTAGGTTGAGGGCCTGACGAAACTTCTCCCAATACTCCTGCTCGGTGATAAGACCCCGCATCCAAGTCATAGCGGAACTCCCAGTACGTCTCCCATATCTCTGGACCCGCCCCCACCGCTCTTTCAATATCGCGCAGCGCCCCTCCTCTTGGACTTTCAGCAGGACACCATACAGATCAAAAAGATACGCAGTCATAGCACCAAGGCTAAATGAAGCATTACCCCGCTGCAATCATAATCCAGTGTGTGATCAGTACCGGTCAATCACGAGCCTATCTGCAGCACGACCTGGGTGTGCAGGAAACTCAGCCGGATACCCCACAGCAGTGACAAGTCCCAATGGCACGGTCATCACGACCACCCAGACCAATAGCCTCTTTCACCTTTTCTTCATCCCACCCTGTTGTCGGGCTGGTAGCCAAGCCCTCAGCCTGCGCGGCAAGCAACGCAAACCCAGCAACAAGCATCGCGTCCTTCATACCAGCCTCACGCAGTTCAGCCGGAGTTTTTGGATCCCGCCACTGCGCAACCACAGCCTTACGCTCTGCCCCTAGAATCTCTTCCGCATCCTTAGGGAAGGTTTCCGCACGGGCAACGGTGACCAGTACCACCGGGGCGTCGACAAATTGCCGTTGACCGGATGCCTCAAACAACGCCTGCTTTACCTCTGGATCACGGATCACTACGAGATCACGAAGCTGAAGATTGAAAGAACTCGGTGCCTCCAGGGCATGAGACACGACGCGATCCAGCACCTCAGCTGGAATGTCCTTATCCTCAAATTTGCGTGTGGCCCGCCGGGATGCAATCGCCTCTGCAACAGTTAACGACATAGAAACCTCCATAGTTTGATCAAATTGCCACTATCTACACGCTCCATCCACGACACCGGGTTGTCCAGTACACTCGCCACATGATCAACTTCGCCGACGCCCCCGACGTTGTCGCCCCACAACTACTCGGGTGCGTACTCACCATCGGCGAGGTCAGCCTCCGCATCACAGAGGTGGAAGCTTACCTCGGTGCGAATGACGAAGCCTCCCACGCTTATCGAGGCAAAACCGCCCGCAACGCCGCTATGTTCGGACCTCCCGGATGCCTCTACGTTTACAACTCCTATGGCATCCACAAAGCAGGCAACATTGTGTGCTGGCCCGACGGCACCGCAGGCGGAGTGCTTCTGCGAGCAGGTGCCATTGTTGCTGGTAGCGACGTCGCGCAGGCCAGGCGTGGCGACGTCCACCCGCACTCCCGACTCGCTCAAGGTCCAGGCAACCTCGGGAAAGCACTCGGATTACTCATCGAGCACAACCACTCCCCCATCTCGCAGGACCCAACTGATGCGGAGGCTGGTTTTCTTTTAGTCAGCCCCTGATGAACCCGTGGACTACATGACCGGGCCGCGCATCGGTATCAGCAAAAACACCGAACCCCATTGGCGTTTCTGGATTCCTGGGGACCCCACGGTGTCGAAAAAACGCAGGTGATGCTGGCTAGTCGAGGGATATGCCCAGATCGTTCAACATCGTGGTGCCCGCTGGAGTGAGCTTGACAGCGCGAGTCTCCTTTACCCGCGTTATCCACTGGCGAGCAAAGAATTGCTGACACACGTACGTGCCCAGTGCACCACCAACGTGAAACTGGCGCTCTGTACAGTCAAGACAAGCCTTCGTCATAAGCCGTTTGGAACCATCGATTCCCCAGGAATGGAAGAAATGCACGCCTTCAGTAGTGACTGCCCAATCCGGTGCAATGAACTCCCTGCTCAATGAAATGGGTGCAGAGACGCACCCCAAGTCTTCCAGCGAGATGGGAATAGCAGGTACGTGCATCCGCTAGGGCCTTAGTAGTTCGATGTGCATTCAGGCTTTGAGGTGTTGGCAGTAGATCCGACGACAATACACCAAGAGCCTCGATCACTTCCGCAACATGGCTGCCAGCAAGCGTGACATAACGATGGCGTCCCTGCCGAATGTCATGCGCAATATCGACCTTAACCAGCTTATTCACGTGTTCCGTTGCCGTGGATCGCGATACGCCTGCATAATGCCCAAGTTCGCCAACAGTCCAGGCAGTGCCACTCATGAGCGCTGCGCACATTGCTGCACGCGACTGGTCGGATAGCACATCGCAGAGGACAGAAACATCCGGAACTGCCTCGGGAAAATAACGCGTATTCATTAACAACCACTCTAGCGACCACTTTGTTCGCCCCACATCGAACCAAAACGGTTCTATGGTCACATTCATACCCTCGACCACAGCTTTACAGTTATCACGTAAGGCAATCATGCGACATCTTAATGAGCGCATAGCACTGTGCACAGTGTTATGCGGCTTCTTCGTAGTTATGCTCGACACGACCATTGTCAACGTGTCGCTTCCCTACATCGGCAAAGGACCTTGGTGGCACAACCTCGTCTCTACAGTGGGTGGTTGATTCCTATACGCTCTCATTTGCCGCTTTGCTTTTAACATCAGGTACTGCTTGTGATCGCCTGGGAGCTCGACACGTCTACCTCGCAGGACTTGCTACATTTGCCATATTTTCTTTCCTGTGCGCGCTTTCCACATCAATGTGGGCGCTGATTATTTTTCGCGCTTTTCAAGGCATTGGGGCAGCAATGGTCGTTCCAAGCTCGCTCGCCTTGATTGCGGAAATGTACTCTGATCATGAACAACGAACAAAAGTAATTGGCTTGTGGGGCGCAGCTGGAGGAATCGCAGCAGCACTTGGACCTATTGTGGGTGGCATGCTGGTTTCAGCAATAGACTGGAATGCGGCATTTTGGATCAACATACCGATCATCACAGCCCTCATAATGCTGGTCATCGGCGTTATACCTGTACAGAAGGCCAGCGCCGTTAAGCGATTCGATCTATGGGGGCAAGTCACCGCGATAGTGAGCTTATCCTCAATCACGTATGTGGTCATCGCATGGGGAGAGCACGGGTGGGACGTCACTTATATCGCGTGGATCATAAGCGGGATAATCCTAACCGCATGCTTCTTCACAATTGAATCAACAACACCCGACCCCATGCTCCCACTCGCACTGTTCAGGGAAGAAACCTTCAGTATTGCAGCGTTCGTTGGCTTTTGCCTGAACTTCAGCTTTTTCGGGCAGCTCTTTATCCTTTCCCTCTACTTCCAAGATTTTCTTGGCTGGTCACCATGGTTGTCAGGATTGGCCTTAGCACCTCAAGCAACCTCGGCTATCATCGCTTCGCCTCTTGGTGGGAGGTGTGCTGCCAAATATGGCCCATATCCAGCAATGCTGATAGGACTGCTCATTGGCACAGGCGGTTTTTCAAGCCTGATTGCGGTATCGCCTGAAACGCCTTATCCAGTGATTGCACTCCTCACATTTTGCGTGGGATTTGGCATGGCTTTCGCTATGCCAGCAGCAACCTCGGCTGCTGTTAATGCTTCACCACCAGAGCATGTTGGAGTCGCCGGTGGCGTTATCAACACCGCAAGGCAAATAGGTAGCGTTTTTGGTGTTGCACTACTTGGCACGTTTATTGCTTCGGGTAGTTTTCTTACGGGGTTCCACGTCGCTGTTCTCATCGCAGGCTGGGTCTTTGCACTGGCAGCCGCCATCGTGTTGGGTTCCATGCTGCGCCCACGCCGTCCACCACTGGACACAGCTACTTTCGGTCGACGGCGTAGGATTAACCGCCCAGGGGCGTCGATAACCCTACCTAAACGGCACCTCCCCAACGGTGCGCCGAAGCTTGCGGGTGTGCAGTTTCTCGGGGTTCGCGGCCAGCGTTTCCATTGCGCGAACGGCGCACATGAGGTGGGCTTCTTTGGAGTTGGAGTAGAAGGCTTGGGCGGCGGCGGGGAGTTTCGGTACGTTGTGGAGTGGCAGGTCAGACACCGCCAGCAGTGTCCCGTAGGGGATGCGGTAGCGGTAACCATTAGTGGCTAGCGCGGCGCTTTCCATGTCGACGGCCACAGCGGTGGAGCCGCGGAGGATGCGCCACAGATCATGGGGTGTGTGCCATTCCCAGTTGCGATCGTCGGTGGAGAGGACGGTACCAGTACGCATGAGGTCTTGGGATTCGCCATAGACTGCGTGAACGCTGGCTTCGAGGGCGCGTTGCACTTCGGGAACTGCCGGGATGGGGATGTTGACCCCGATGCGGTCGTCGAGAATGTGATCGCGGCGCTGGTAGGCGTTGCCGAGGATGAGGTCACCGATGCGCATGCGCCCGTCGAGTCCGGCACAGTGTCCGATCATCACCCAGCATTCGGGGCGGAGGACGGCAAGGCAGTCAGTGATGGTTTTGGCGTTGGATGGACCGACACCAATGTTGATGATCGTGATGCCGTCTCCGTCGGCTGTACAAAGGTCGTAGCGCGGCATTTGGTAGCGGCTATCTAAGTTATACTCGCAGGTTGCAGCGTTGTTGGCAGTAACTTTTTCGCCATTGGGTAGCAGCATGTGCGTGTAGCGGGTGTCACCTTTCACCAGTTCGGCCAGTCCGTACTTCACGAATTCAGTGGTGTGCATGGCGTAGTTGGTGAACAGGATGAATTGTTGCACGCCGTCGGCGGGGATGCCGGTGTAGTGTTCGATACGCTTGCAGGCCACATCGAAGCGGTGCGGCGCGAAGTGAAAAAGCGGCAGTTCGTCACTGTGGAAGGCGTCCCAGGCGCTGTCGACAATACCGTCGTCAACGAAGTCTAGGCTGGGCTGTGGAATTGCCGAGTCCCCCGAGCCCACCTCCCGTCTCTCCCCCTATGCCACCAATGTTTTGTGGGGTGTTTTCTAGACCGTCAATGAACACGGGCGGGACCTGAATGTCGCTGTAGCAGGTATAGATGTCACAGGGATAGTTGGTGACCAGCCGGGTAAGCATGTCCATCAGGTAGGTACGCATCATTCGCGGCCTGCTGAGCACCGCCGCGTACCGCCCAGCATGGTCAACATACCCGTAGGGTTCGGTGCGGTCGATGGGCCGCCATTGTTTCACGTCAACAATGAGCTTTGGGTAGATGACGTCGCGGTAAAGCTCGTGGTTCCTGCTGCCCAGCGCCTCCTCGGCCAGCTCAACCACAGCATCGTACATGGTAATGAGGGCGTCAACTGCGGCTTCGGCGCTGTCATGCTCGGTGAACGTCATGGCTTCCAGGATAGGGAAAAACATGTTCGCAGCTGGTGTGCTATGTCATTATTGCTGGTTAGTGCGCAGGAAACAGTGTTGTTATCACCTGTATTGTTGTTCGCGGCGTCGATACGCGCAGGGTATATACCGCCGGAGTTTCTGCTGGTCGCAGGCTTGAATATGTCGAACCGGCACCGTGGTCGCAACGATGCTGTGTGCGTTTGCTGCATCGGTTTTGCAGGAAAAACAGTGCATGACGGCACGCCCAAGACTTTGTGCAGCACCAGAGTCGAAAATAGATGCCATAGATTTAAGGGTATGAGTTCAAGTGACATCATTTCTGTTTATTCCCCCGCCACTGGCGAGCATGTTGGTGATGTCCCCGCGCACACCGCTGATTTCACCCGCAAAGCGTTTGCTGCCGCACGCGATGCCCAAAAACAGTGGGTGTCGACGTCGCTTCAGCACCGGAAGGCGGTGATGTTGCGGCTACATGACATGGTGTTGGAGCGGCAGTCGGAACTCATGGATGTGATTCAGTCGGAGACCGGCAAGAACCGCGCAAGTGCGTTCGACGAGGTGCTGGATGTGGCGATCACCGCGCGTCATTACGCGTATGCCGCGCCGCGCATGCTGCGGACTCGCCGCAAAAAGGGCGCATTACCGGTGCTCACGCACACTGTTGAGGAGCATGTTCCGCATGGCGTGGTGGGGATTATCGCACCGTGGAACTATCCGTTGACACTGACGGCCTCCGATGCGATTCCGGCATTGCTGGCGGGCAATGGTGTGGTGCTCAAGCCGGATTCGCTTACTCCGCTGACGGCATTGAAGATTGCTGAGCTGTTGTACGAGTCGGGCATTCCCCGCGATCTGTTCCATGTGGTGTCGGGGTCGGGCGGCGTGGTGGGGCGCGCGATCACTGAGGGGTGCGACTATTTGATGTTCACTGGTTCAACGATGACGGGGCGACGCTTGGGCAGCATCGCGGGTGAGCGTCTGATCGGGTATTCGGCGGAGTTGGGCGGCAAGAATCCCATGATCGTGGCCCACGACGCGGATATTGAACGCGCTGTTCAGGGTGCCATTTCAGGGTGTTTTCGCCAACTCAGGGCAACTATGTGTATCCATTGAGCGCATCTATGTGCATGAGGCGATTGCCCAGGAGTTCCTTGAACGGTTCGTCGCAGCGATTGAGGCGATGCGGATTGGCCCCGGCCCGGAGTGGGACGTGGACATGGGAAGTCTCATTTCCGCCGAGCACCGCGCGCGCGTTGAGGACATGGTTAACGACGCCGTGACTCGTGGCGCCACCGTTCTCGCTGGTGGACGTGCCCTCCCGGACCTCGGCGAAGCCTTCTATGCGCCCACTGTGCTGACGAACGTGGCGAAACGATCGAAGCTATACCGCGAGGAGGTGTTCGGCCCGGTGGTGTACGTAGAGACAGTCGACAGCATCAGCGAGGCCATTCAACGCGCCAACGATTCTGAATATGGTCTGAATGCCAGCGTGTTTGCCGACCCCGATACTGCATGGGAGATTGCTTCGCAGTTGGAGGTAGGCACCGTCAACATCAATGAAGGTTACGCGGCCACCTGGGGCAGTATCGACGCCCCGATGGGTGGCTGGAAGGCATCGGGCGTGGGGCGTCGCCACGGCGACGAGGGCTTATTGAAGTACACAACAACACGCACTGTCTCGTCGCAGCGCGTCATGCCAGTGTCAGGCCCTGGCGAGGTTGCGCGGGAAACCTATACCTCTGCGTTGAAGACGGCACTGAAGCTGGGCAAACGTGTGCTGCGCTGACCAAGTAGCAGAGATGTCATTTCCTTAAGGAATAGTAAATCAAATGACAGGACGAGGCCCGCTGCGCGCGTTTTCGCACGCTAGCGGGGCTTTCTTATGACATCTCAACCGTAGCAAATGTTATATCAACTTGACTTTTGAAGAGAAATCAGGTATGAAAATACAGCTCTTTATGCAGAGCACAACCAGGATTGAAGCCGTGTCCACAATGCGGACATGAGTGAGTCCTTGCATAGAGCACATACCCCATTGTGATTCCACACACACCACAGAGAATGGTGTTATCCGCATCAACAGAGACAGTGCCAAACGGATGGTCGGCACATTGCTCATGGCACTGATAACAAGCCCACCAGGCATTACAGGTAGCGCAGCGGTTCGCAATGACATCCACCGATGACCGGTAGTGGCAGCAACGTCCGTGGGGGTCAACATCAACACCATGGATAGCTGGGCGCGGCGACGGTGCAGGGAGTCATAGGCCCAGTATTCTCACGTGACGGCATGTGCGCAAGGCCCATGCGACGCAGGGTGGCAACGCCAGCGAAGGAGCCGCACACACCTGCTTCAGTAGGAAATTCTTCAACTTTCGGGGGTGGTTTTCACCCCCGCGCTAGCAAGAAGATTACCCATACAATATTAAATAATTTTAATGTGTAATTATCCTTAAACTAGACTGTGAGAGGAACACTTTTGATCACCGCAGGTCAACGGCTTTTGCTCGCGAAACGCTCTCAAATTTTACTCATGTATTGCTACGCAAATTTTGATATTTCGCACGGGAAGGTTCGTGGTCCGCGCGGCGTTCGATAGGATTATTACCGTGACAACCGGTCTGACCCTGATCACACTTACCTCTTGTTATTCCCCAGCTCCACACCCCTGGAGCGACTCTCGGAGCGCACTATGACATCAACTACACAAGCACCTGGATCGGAGCATAATTTTCAGCAGAAAGTTATTAGATCTGGGCAGCCCCACTGGATCAGTTGGGTTGTTCTAACTATCTGCACTGCTTTGATTCCGGTCACCTGGGCGTACATTGAGATGACGCCCAACCCTCCCGCCTTCTTGGCGGTTATTGGGTTGTTTGTGTGCGCGATCACCATTGGCGGAGCTGTCTACATGACGGTATACCAAGGGCAGTCCTACGCACGGTTGTTCCAACTATTCACCAACCTCTCCCCGACGATCCTGTTGATGTCCGTGTTCCCGTTCATCAGCGGCACCTTGAACTCACAGAGCATTGGTAATTCTCGTGAACTCATGGTGGTGTTAGCGGTGTCTGTCACCGTCCCCTGGATTGCCAGCACGGTGAGTATGCCCGTCTACGAGCCACTAGCCACCGTGGACCGCCGGGACACCACACTGTTTTACCGCAGCTTCTGCCAACTGTGGCCGCCGTTGCTGCTGTGCTCCATTCCGGTGGTGGGTCTTTTTGCACTGGTCATGCTGTCCGTGAAAGGCTGGGGCGTCTCCGAGACCGGCTTTTTCATGGTTGGCGTGTTCACTAACATGTTGTTCTCTCAGGCCATCATCCCGGCGCAAGAGACCAAGCGTTTCGGCTACATCTTCTTTTCCTGGGTGTTCTATGCAGCCTTCATGTTCTGGATGCCGCAACTATGGTTCTTGGCGCCGGTGTTTGCACTGCTCCCCCACCTGGTCCTGTTGAACTCTGCCCTGATTGGGTTGTTCCAGCCACGTGCGCTTAATCCCAGCCGCATCACCCGCGAACTGCCGCGTGGTGCACTGTATGGTGGCGTGCTCTGGGCAGATAAATTCCTGTTGGTACTGATCTACGCCGGTGAAATCAATATCTTCGTGGTCTATGTTGCTTTGATTCCTATGGTGTTGGCTCAAGGCGTGTACTTCGCCTCCCAGCTGGATATTCTCACCCGCTCCATGGAGGGTATCCGCGCCATGATCGATCAGGCTCCGTGTAATGAGTTGTCCACCCAGTCGGGAGGCATTTCCAGCAGCGTGGAACAATCCGTGGCCTCTACGACCTTGATCGCCAGTGGCCTGGGCCTGGGAATGATGCTCATTTCAGCCATCATGGGCATGGACCACAACACGGAAGTACTGGCCTTGGTGTTGGCTCCGATTGTGTTCCTCATGTTGATGCTGCTGATTTTCGAACTCAGCCAGCTACAAACAGCACCGCACTGCGGAGATACTGTCCGCCATTCACATCGCAGTGGTGACCATCGGCTTGATTGCGCTGCCCATTCCGGCCGCGTACTTCTCGCTGATCATCGTCGATATTGTCCTGACCTACCTGGCATTGCGGAGTTGCCGTGGCGCTTTCGCTGATGCTCCATATGAGTTGTTCTGGAAGGAAGCCGCGAAATGGTAAAAACCCGCCGCCCCAACGAAAATTTCGAGTTGGAGGAAGTGGACGTAGCCATCGTCGCCGAATCAACCTACCCGTTCCTTAAGGGGGGTGTGTCGGCGGTGGTTCACGACATCATCACGAACAATCCTGAGCTGACGTTCGGCATCATCCACATCGCGTGGGACTCCGAATCCCCCACCGAATACCTCTATGACGTGCCGGGCAACGTGCTGTGGGTGGACATGATCTACCTCTCCATGGCTGAAACCAGCGTGGCATTGCAGAAGCTTTTCGATTCCACTGCAGAACTTAACGGCCACAGCCCCAATGAAGTGGCCAAGAAGCTCATGTACGCGCTTGACCAGGTTACTCGTGATAATCCGCAGCCTTTGTGGGATTTGTACGATGAAGCCGTCAACCCCCTGACCCGTTCGTACCGGCTGTGGCCGGTGTTCCCCACCCAAAGCCATGATGCAGCAGTCCATCAAGATGGTGGGCAACGCCGAGGACATGTCTGTGGGCACGCTGTTCTGGCAGCTCCGTGACTTTTTCAGCCTTGCGTTCGCCATTACGGACCGCGTACAACCCCCGGCGAAGGTGTACCACGCCCACACCACAGGCTATGCCTCCGTCATTGCCGCCTGTGGTGCTCGGCAGCATAACGGCAGTTTCCTGCTCACAGAACACAACTTGTATGTGCGTGACACGGTGAACACTCTGCTGGACCGCCGCATGGACCTTCCCATTACCCGCACCAGCCACCTGGAGCTCCCGAAGAACACGGTGGAGTACTTCTGGACACGCTGGTGGGTTGAAATGGGTGCTTGGCTGTACCCGTCAGCCGACCACATCACCTACCTCTATCCCCTGGCCATCACAGAGGCAGAGGCCCTGGGTGGTATTCCGAGCAAATCCGAGGTGCTGCCTAACGGCATGGAGTGGGACGATTTTTCCTATGGGCGCCTCCGCCGTCGTGAAGCACTGGACGACATCGTCAGTGGTCGGAAGCAAAATTGGCGTTTCGCCTGCATCGCCCGCGTGGTGCCCATTAAAGGCATCATTGAACTCATTGATTCGGTCGCGCACCTGGTGCGCATGGGATACACCAACTTCACTGTTGACGTGCTGGGTCCCACCGACCACATTCCCGAGTACTACCGCCGCTGCGTGGCCTACGCAGAGAAAATCGGCGTGAGCGACCGCGTGGTCTTCCGCGGCACGGTGAAGGTGCGCGAAGTCATCCACGATTACGACGCCCTCGTCCCTGGCCAGCTTCAACGAAGGTCAACCGATCGTGGTGCTGGAATCCATGGCCTGCGGCCTGCCCGTGGTGGGCACCAACGTTGGCGGCATGGACCAGGTTGTGCGCGACCCGCTGCCCGACCTCGACGGCGGCGAAGTCGGCCCCTGCGGCATCCTTGTGGAACCCGGCGATTCCGAAGGCTTGGCCAAAGGCATCGCAACCCTCATGGGGTCCGGCGAGGCCTACCGCGAGTGGTACGAGAACGCCCTTGTGCGCCTGCAAGGCACCTTCCTCATGCCTGTGGTGATGAGCCGCTACAACGCCATTTATCGACGCCTCGGTGCCGCGTCCACCCCCGCAAGCTTGCCGAATGCAGACCTCGCACGAGGTGAAGACGATGTCCGCGAAGGCGGTTTCCTTCGCCGCCCGAAGGGCAGCCAACTCTTTGGTTGGGGCACCACGCGCAACCCCGAAACGGTGCGTACCGGCCAGCTTATGGGAGGATATTTCCGTAGACAAAAATAGGGAGATCTAAAGGAGAATAGTGCGTTACCGCCCACGCCTGGCCTGGATCCGCTACGGCAGCCACGACCTGACTGACGAGGAGATACAAGAGGCCGCCGGAAAATTCCGGGTGGCCATCATCCAGCCCTGGGAACTCAAAGCTGCAGAAACGCTCAAGGAACTAGATTCCGACGTGATAGTGCTGGCCTACCAGTGCTTATCCTCAGTGCGGGTCTATGAGAAAGGGCCGATCTACAGTTCCGGCATTTCCCCAGGACAGGCAGAACACCTAGGATCCTTTGCCCTTAATTCCAGCCGCCGCCGCATCGAATGGGCAGGCTACCCGGGGCATTTCCAACAGGAAGTATGGAAGCCCGAGTACCAGGAACGATGGGTCAAGACGGTGGTGAAGCGATTCGAGCACACCCCGTTCGATGGTGTCTTCGCCGACAATGATGTCTACGACGATTACTACGACCTTAACTTCCCGCTCTACGGTGGGGAAGAAATCACCACCATCCACGCGGCGTTGGACCAGCTGGTGAGGAAAGCCGGGGAGGCATTACGCGGCGTCGATAAGCTGCTGGTGCCCAATATTGCTGAAGCTCGGCGCGAAAAAGGATCGCTGGTTGCGGCACAGCAGATACGGCGGTGGCGTGGAGGAATGCTGGATGGGCTGGGACAATTCACCCGAGACGCGTCTTAACTACCGCGCGATCTGGCAGCAAATGCGAACATTGCGAGCACCTGGCGTGAGCGTGGCGCGCACTCCGGGTACGGGCGAGCCTGGTGATCCGAACCTGCTTTTGGCGTTGGCGGCTGCCTGGGTTTTCGCGCCAACCTCGGATGTTGCGGTATCTGCAACGGCGCACGACGGATACAACGCCATGCCGTGGCGAGAGGAAGCTCGCTGGGATCTGGGATTGCCGACCCATGCACGACCGTTGAATCCCGCGCCGGGCGTATATATTCGCACCTTGGATAAGGGAATTGCGGCGGTGAACCTGTCGCATCAGAGCAGGCCACTGGGGCGTCACATGCTGGAGCCGTGGAGCGGATTCATGGCATTGAAGCCGCTGTAGTCGGCAGGGTCAAGTTTGCTTATGCTCAAGCACCATAATGCCTCTTTTTTGAGCCTGAGCATAAGCAGATTTTATGCAAACCCTTGCACTAACGTTGTTCAAGACATTGTACAGTTGACGCCACGGCAAGCTTCACGGGCATCATTGCAGGTCACAATAACCTAAAACACAACAAACGCGCCCCCTGTTCGTGGCAAACAGAAGGCGCGTCCGCGTGAGATCTTAGGAAGCAGAAACGCACTCGTCCCAGTGGTCTTCGTGCTTGTGGTGCAGGTGGCCATCGTGGACGTAGTCGACGTGGTCGCCGTGCTGGACAGCAACGTGGCCGCAGCCCTCGCCGTGCTCGTGATCGTGGCCCTCGTGAACGACGTGTGCCATGGTGGTGTCCTTTCGTTTCATGGAAGCATTGCGCTTCTGTTATTGAAAAAGATGATGCTTCTTTTTCGCTTCGAATCAGAGACTAGTTGAAAACGCTAATGAAAATCAAGCCTTTGAACTGGGAAAATTTTTCAATATTTTTAAAACAACTCTGGCCTGCACAAATACAAGCGTCGGTTTCTTATTGAAAATCCCTCCATCAATCACCATGTCAAGCACGACACCCCGATCCAGGGGTGCCAAGCCTAACTCACAGTCACCCAAAGGTCATCGAGTACATCTCCACGCCTTCGGGAACACTGACGTTCAGCAGCCCTTCCTGCGCAGAATCGCCACGAATCAGGTCAATCGAGCCCGGAACATCTGGCACGGGAATGTCCTTGGTACTGCCATCGGGGTAGGTAACCTTCAATACTCCATGCCCCGAGGCCACCAGTTGCACCACGGCGGCACGGAAATTCAAGGTCAGCGAAGCACCCTCGGACGCAGCCGGGGTAATAGAATCGCTCTTCAGATTCCAGGTTCCGCCCAGCGTATAGAAATAGCGATCCGGCTTCTCGACTTCCTCAAAGTCTGCACGCCAGTCACATACTTACTGCCGGGGTTGGCGTAATACCGTGCTCGCGCCGTACCCAGATAGGTTTCAGGATTGCGGTGCCCTTCCGTTCCCTCTGCGGCACGCACGCCACCCGCGCCAGATGTTTCAATGGGGTCGGGTAACTCTACATCCGGGTTGGCTTCTTTCAGCAGCGTACGAACCAGTTTTTCCGTATCCGCATACGCCCCCTCACCCTCGTGAATCTGCCGCACCTTCCCATGACTGTCAATCAAGTAATGCGCAGGCCAGTACCGATTGTTGTAGTTTTTCCAGGTGGCAAAGTCATTGTCCTGTGCCACAGGGTAATGAATGTTCTGCTCCTTCGTCGCAGCCTGCACGTTGGCAGCCTCATGTTCAAAACCGTATTCGGGGGCATGCAGACCAACCACCTGCAGCCCGTAGTCACGGTAGGTGTTATACAGGGCGGTCACATGCTGGTTGGCGCGCTGACAGTTGATGCAGGCGTAGGCCCAGAAATCCACCAGCGTGACCTGTTTCGTCGGGTCCACGGGCTCATCCGTGTTCAACCAACCACTGAGTCCCGAAAACGCTGGGGCAACACCACAATCGTGCAGTTCACCTGGGTCAGCATCACGACAACTGTCGAGGCTGCCGCCACCGCTTGTCGACGTCCCGTTGCGCACTGCACCCAGCGCTTCTTGCACCTGGCTATTGTCCCCGAGGGATCGCTGTGCACTAGCGGTCCAGTCGGGCAGGGCGCGTTGGATGCGCGCCGGGGCGTCGATAGCCAAGGCCAATGCCAGAACCAGCACCACAGACCCTGCGGCACCGCGCATGATGGTGCGGTTTTTCTGAGCAGCATCAATGCGCTCGCCGATTTTGTTTCCCGCCAGCGCAAACACCAGCAGCGGCGCGGATGCCCCAAGAGCAAATGCTACGGTGAGCACCACGGTTGACCAGCCAATATCACCAGTGGCACCGGCCACAGTGACGGCCGCCAGCACCGGTCCGGCGCAGGGAACATACACCGCACCAAGCGCCATGCCCACCACAAAACCCCCACGACCACGAGCTTTGTTCTGCAGAAACACAGGCCGGGGAAGATACTCAAAGGGCTTGTCTACAAGGTGCCCCAGCTGCGGGACGATCATGCCGAGCCCCACCAGCACCAACAGGGTGATGCCTATCCAGCGCAGAATACCTGTGGGTAAACCGAGGGCACCCAGCACCACGGTGCCCAGCAACGTAATGGCGGAAAAGCTGAGCGCAATGCCCGCGACAACACGGAAGGGACGGGCACGTTCCCCGGTGGTCACGGCCAGTACAACTGGCAGCACGGGCAGAATGCACGGCGAAATACCGGTGACCACACCTCCGATCAGGCCAATTGCTGCTAACTCCCACATGGTTTGGGCTTCCTCCTTAGTTATTGGAATGGGAACACCCAGCATTACGGAGCCAACCGGCCGTTCGGATTGACCCATGCGACCATGATGTATATCACACAATCTGGTCCAATCCGACGCAACCCAGCACTCCGTAGTACTGGGTGCATCCCGCACTGAGCGGGGCATTACATAAAGAATGGAGCAATTCATGCAAAAGAAGATTCGTTTCGCCATCGCCGCCGCATCCATTGGCATCGCCGCCTTCGGCCTCACCGCATGCAACAACAATGATTCGACCGGGTCGTCCAAGAAAGCACCACCATGGAGAAGATGGAGAAGTCGTCAGAGTCGATGATGACCTCCGAGTCCATGAAACCCAGCGATAGCATGATGCCGAGCGATAGCATGGCACCCAGCGACAGCATGATGATGTCGGATGAGATGAAGCCCGACACCATGATGTCTGAAAGCAACCACTAAACACTGGACAGCGTCGTGCCTATATTAAGCTCACATGTCGTGGATATTGGAGCATCGCCACAGTCCTCGCAGTGGTGCGACGCGCTGTTAGAACAGGTGGCGCGGGGTGATCAGCATGCCTTCGAGCAGCTTTTTGATCACCTCGCGCCCCAAGCCTTGGGCCTAGCAACCCGCATTATTCATGACCACGCCCAGGCGGAAGAGGTGGTCCAGGAAGTTTTTGTGGAAGTGTGGCGCAAGGCCCCGCAGTTTGATGCCACTCTGGGTGGTGCACGCTCGTGGGTGCTTCGCCTGACCCGCATGCGCAGCATTGATCGGCTGCGCTCTTTTATTGCCTCCCATGATCGCGAGGAGAAGGACGCGACACAGCGGGCTGCCAGTTGGTCCCTGTCTGTTGAGGATGAAGCCGTATCCGCTGTGGAGAACGCAGAACTCCGCCAGATTGTCGATGACATTGGCGAACCTCACACAACCGCCATTGTGCTGGCTTTTTTTCGCAGGTCTGACGCATAGTGAACTTGCCGAAGCCACTGGCGTTCCCCTAGGCACAGCAAAGACCCGCGTGCGCGACGGCCTGCGCAAACTCAAAACGCTCTTAGATGGAAAGGGAGTGACGCACTATGACCCGCGATGACGCCTTCACCGACGCGATCCGCACCGAACCCGAGTTGCAGGCAGCTGGCGACGCCCTCGCTGACCTCCCATCCCCCGCCCCCGTCTCCCCGCACTGAAAAACTCCGTGCTGGCGGCCGTCGCCGAGACACCCCAAGACAACGTAACCAGCATTGCTTCTCGACGCCGCCCCACTCCCCGCTTCCTCACCATCGCCGCCGCGTGCTTCGCCATCGCGAGTGTGGGCATTGGTGCCACCGTGCTGTGGTCGGGCAGCAAAGAGGAGAGCGGGGGAAACGGGGCGTCGATAAGCGCCGAACAGGCCGGAACCCGGGAAATGCACGCCATCATGGGTGCCTCCGATGTGCGCAGCGCCGACATGGATGCCAAGGGGGCAAACCTGTCCATTGTGGTGTCCGATTCGATGGGCAAAGGCGGTGCCATGGTGGATGGGCAACCGGTGGTTGATGCTGGAATGGGTGCGCAAGTATGGGCCGTTGGTCAGGACGGCACCATGCGCTCCGCAGGCGTGATCGGGCCGGAACCACACAGCGACGTATGGATGCCGCTGCCTGCCAACATTGAAAAAGTGATGGTTACCGAAGAGCCGATGGCCGGCAGTCATCAACCTACCGGCCGCGTTCTAGCGGAAACCCCGCTGTAGGCTACGTACCCTTGACGTTCATGACCTGGCGCAGGCGGTGCAGCACCGTCACCAGCGGCTCCGCATCGCGCATCACCACGTCAATGTCCTTGTAGCGTCCGGGATCTCGTCGATGAACTCCTCGCCCGGACGGTACTCAATACCCTCCATGCGGGCCGCCAAATCATCCACCGTGAAACGGCGGCGGGCCTCCGTGCGGGAGAAACGACGCCCCGCACCATGCGGCGCGGACATCAAACCACCCGGGTAGCCCTTACCCTCCACAACGTAGGACGCAGTGCCCATTGAGCCCGGGATCAGGGCCTTCCGGCCCTCGGCCGCATTCACCGCACCCTTACGGGTCAGCCACACCTCGTGACCCGAAGTGCTTCTCCTTCACCGTGTAGTTGTGGTGGCAGTTAATGCGCTCCAGCTCCACAAGCTCCTGGCCCATGAACTCCTCCAGGCAGTCAGCGAAACGGTCCATCATTTCCTCACGGTTGAGGAAGGCAAACCGCTGCGCCCACTTCAAATCCTGCAGATAAGCCTTGAACTCTGGGGTTCCCTGCACCAAGTACGCCAAATCCTTGTTGGGCAGGGGAATCCACCACTGCTCACACAGACGCTGGGCAATCTTAATGTGCTTTTTTGCAATCTTGTTGCCCACACCGCGGGAACCGGAGTGCAGGAACATCCACACGCGGTCCTGCTCGTCCAAACACAATTCAATGAAATGGTTACCACCACCCAACGAACCTAACTGCTGACGCCACTTCGGCGAATGCGACAAATCCACACCCAGCTCTTCAGCCAGGGCATTCAACTCGCGACACCGATCATTAGCGCTATCCCGCAGCTGCCAGGAATTGTAGTTACCCGGCGACAACGGAATATTATCCTCAATGGCCTGACGCAGGTCCTTCAGATCCTTACCCTGCAGGTCATCCTTGGTGAACTGCGTGAGCACGCCGATCATGCCGCAGCCAATATCCACGCCCACAGCGGCGGGAATGACCGCGCGCTTGGTACCAAACACGGTGCCCACGCTGGACCCCAGGCCCGTGTGTGCATCCGGCATCAGTGCCACATGCGGCCACACAAACGGCATCCGAGCCAACTCACGTGCCTGCTTCAACGTGGATTCCTCCACCTCAGAAGCGAAGACTTTCACCTTTCTATCCGAGATGTGCACGTTATGCGTCGCAGTACGCGTAGCCTCTGCGGCATCATCTCGGTTCGTCTTACACATAGATTACCCTTTCTTACAACATGCAGAATTTCATCCACTTGATGTTATATTTTTGCATGACAAATACACTTATGTGGTAAAAGTATTTCACCCAATTAAAAAGGAAATGACAGCATCAAAAAAGCGCCTCACGTTCTGACGTGGGCGCTGATGAATTCTCTGTGGCTACTAGCTTCTCACTAGCAGAGAGAGTGGGAGGAGTTCATCAAACGCCGAGGTCAGTGGCCATAGATCCGAAGGCTGATTATAGCTGCGCTCGCGTTCACGTTGAGGCTGTTCATAGCTTATCAGTGGTGCGCGTTGACTCACGGCGGGACTCCTTTCCATCACTCATTCATGCCCTGCATGTAACTGTATTGTGGCCCATCGCTTTGTCGAGCCACGGTTGATTATTACACATACTTTTCGCGAACGCAATAACATTCAACAAAAACTTTTTCAGAATACCTTTATGAGATTCTGCGGGGGATGTGCGTTAGTTGCGGGCGCGAAGCACACAGCAGGTGCCGACGACCGCGAACACCACCAGCAACACAGCCGCCAGGCCGCACGAAAAACCCAGCCTCAGCCCCTGAAACGCGGCGACGATAGTGCCTCCCAGCAATGTGGCGTGGAGCAGGCTAGCCAGGAAGGCAAACACAGCGGCAACTGCCAAGCTGGCACCTAAAAGTATGGCGGGAATGCCGAGGAACCTAAGCGCCCTGGTTGTCAGCTCACCGATGCCAACCTGGTTGAGGTAGTCCGCTGTGGTGTTGTGCTCTGCGGCGGCGATGAAAAAGGTAACCACGCAGGCACACCCCACATACACCAAAGCCAACCCCAACAGCACCGAAAAATCCCACACGGCCACACCAGCATGGGGATCATGGCGTGCAATGGCCTCAGTTCGACTCACCGAAAACAACACCGCCGGAACACCCAGAATGTACACAAGCGGCACAAACACCGCGCGAAGAGACGGATGAAACTCACCCAACAACGCCGATAAGGCGGCAGAACGCGGTGATCGTGGCGTGGCTTTGGCTAGAGCCTTCTCCACAGCGCGGGTGAGGGGCAGCGTCCAGGTGGCTGCAAACCAGGAAAGCAGCAGCACAAAAGCCAGAATGACGAAAATCCCGGCCTGGTCCCCCGCTGAGCTCGCACCCCACAGACACGCGATGGCGATGAGGAACACCAGGGACTGGCCACTCAACAGGCGGGGCCGTGGGACCGTAATGATCACTGGTGTGGGGTCTAGGTTTTCCCGGATCTTCCCGAACGCGGCCGAGCGCAGCACTGCAAGAAAGGATAACGCGAGTGGTAGTGCCGTGAGTACGGTTGCTGTTGCTAAAGAAGTCAACGAGATGGGGGCATGCACGTGCTGGGGAAACAGCATGTCCACACCGTTGGCACGGCGAATCCGCCACAACCCCCACTGTGTGACCACGGAAACCGGATAACTGAGTACCGTTCCACCAGCGAGAATGACCGCGAACTGCCCTGCCAGCATGCGGACCTGGCGGCGGATAGGCCAACCAATCACGGCAAGGCAGGAGTTGAGATAATCCGCGCGCCGAAACGCCTTGTCCAGCACAAACGGCACGCAGAATAGTGAGGCAATCACCCAGGACACTGCCGCGTTCGTGGAGATCGGGACCATAATGTTTGAGCTATCACCTTCCAAAGCGGCAGCGCTACGAATATTGAGCACCGCAGCAAGCACACCACAGGAGAAACCGAATACAGCAATAGCGGTCGCAGTGGCTGGGAAGGTGTGCTTGGCGTACTCCCTGGTGACCTGTTTAGTGGTCGCTGGCATGGACGGTGCCTCCCTCCAGCAGTAAAGTACGGTCGCACGCTGCGGCAACAGCGTGGTCGTGGGTGACAACCACCATGTGTGTCTTCATTTCATGGCAGGCACGCCGCATTTCGGTGAGAACTTTGCCAATGTTCTCCCCATCCAGCGCGCCAGTAGGTTCATCAGCAAAAATGACCTGCGCAGAGGTGACCAGGGAACGCGCAATGACGGCGCGTTGAGCCTGTCCTCCCGAAATCGACTCTGGGAGGGAATTGCGTTCCGCACCAATCCCCAATCTGTCTAATGCTTCATCGGGAGTGAGTTGCTGTGGCGTTGCTTTTGTTGCGGTCGTGTCTCGAGAGGCTGCGTGCTAGCTGCACGTTCTGCAAAAGCGTAAGCCCAGGAATCAGATGATGGTCTTGGAAGATAAGCGACACATGGTTGCGCAGGTTCCGCCGCAAGTGTCGTTTGCTGACATTGGAAAGCATGTGCCCATCAACCTGGCAGGTGCCTTCATCTGCGGGAGCTAGGCCAGACATGCAGTTGAGCAGCGTTGATTTTCCCGACCCCGATTGTCCCATGAGGGCAACCATTTCACCTGCATGGACATCGAACGTGACGTTTTTTTGAACAGCCATGCTTTTCTTGCTGTTCTCCCGGGTTTTCCCGTTCATGGCGATTTGTCTTGCCCACAGTGGAGACACTCAGCATGGTTGATTCCCGCCTTCCGATCGTACTGCCGTACTGCGCGTGGACCCCATACTACAAGGAACAACCCCAGAAAATAACTACTTTTTGAATATTCTTTAGGCCCGTGAATAATTTTCCCAGATAATCGAAATCGGGTCGCTGTTTCGTTGAACGACAGCACAAATAGTCGGCCTTAGTCAACGAATTTAATTGCGTTAAGGCATGGAATAATCCCGGCAATTCCCGCTCTAAAATGAAGCAGGGGCAGCAAGGAGAGAAAGCAGGGTGTTTCCCATCCGCTATATCACGGTACTTGGGTTCTGACAGCTGAAACGCATGATTGCACCTCCCGCGACTTTTTCGCACCGTTTCAATCCGCTATATCGCGGTACCGGTTTCTGACTACCTGGTGATGACAGGGTATTGACGGAAAACCACCGTGAGTTTCAATCCGCTATATCGCGGTACTCTGCGTATCGTGAGCAGATTAATGAGGATCGCCTGATTGCCATTTTGTCAAACAAGATGCGTATTTCAATCCGCTATATCGCGGTACTTGGTTTCCAACCTACCTAAAAAACACCCTCTGACCAGCGGCGGAGGAAACGATTTACACCCCCGTCGAATAGATCACATTCCCACATTTGCTTCCTTAAATCACGATAAAAACACCAGGTCAACCCACTACACACCAAACGCCGGTATCGAGTTATCTGAGACCACCCCACCACCCCTGCCGGTTAACCCCGTTCAAAACCATGCTTGAACTGGGGAGATGACGCTTTGATGGGGACGCGTCAACGTAGATACACTCACCGTAACACGCTTATCCAGCGATAATCGAGACACGCCCTGCATGCTGCGACATAAACAACCAAACAACAAAGCGCTTCTCTTTCGCGTTCCTTCACTGACCAACTGTGGACGCAAACCGTGAAATGTACCAGCGCTGCCATGGAGTTTCCACTGCTCGCGGATGGTAGTTTTCTCGAATAAAGGCCACTGCGCTGGCTGAATCTATTCCATCAAGCACCGCAATGCATGCGAGCGCGGTTCCTGTTCGCCCAATTCCTCCGCCACATGTGATATCCACACGGGAATACCGTGCCTTTTTAAGCGCGGTTTCTAAAACTCAGCGAGTTCTTGTGCCATCAATTGGAATCCAAAAATCAGGCCATCTAATCCAATGAGTCTCGGCTATGGGTAAGGTACGTGGAGAAAACCCTGCGAGCATCACAATATAATCGGGTAATTCCACGCCTTCCCGGTAATAGCTACGAGGCCGACCTCTTATTCGTGCGCCGGAAGGGAACACAACAACGCCGGGTTCTTGTTCACTCCACTGCGTCGTTGCATTCACGTGTCCATTACATCATCACTCGCCAAAAGCGCTAAGCCTCCCGCGCCCATTCCGCCACAACCTTTCGGTCTGGCTTTCCCACGGCGGTGAGTGGCACGCGTTCATGCATGAGCAATCGGTCAGGGTTGTTTGAAGTCGGCCATGCCCGCATCGTGGACGGCTGCGCATGTAGATCCAGGTCAATCTGGCTTCCGGGTTGCGCAACAATCCCTGCCACCACGGCTTCGCCAAGGTACTCGTCGGTGCGCCCACCACCACAACGTTGGCCACGCCTGGTACCTGCGATAACACTTCTTCCAGTTCCACGCAGTCCACGTTTTCCCCGGCTTTGATCACTACGTCTTTGATGCGGCCCATCACCACCACCGATCCGTCGTCGTGGATGTGCACGTTGTCGCCGCTGCGGTACCAGCCGTCGTCAGTGAAGGATGCTTCGTTGGCGGCGGGTGCCCGGTAGTAGCCGAGGATGGTGTAGGGTCCGCTGGTTTCCAGGCCGCCATCAGCGCCGATGCGGAGCTTGTCGAGCGGGCTCATGGGATAGCCCTGGGTGGTGCGCACACGGTCGCGGTCCGGATCTCCTGGAGTGGTGAAGCACAATAGTCCTTCGGCCATACCGAATACTTGCTGGAGGGTGTTGTTAAATGCCTCATCCACAATAACCGCTTGTTCTGGGCTAAACCGCGCGCCGCCGACCTGCACAAGGCGCAGTGAGCTGAGGTCTTGGGTTTCCCATTCGGTGGCTTCCGCCCACAGCAATGCAAGGGACGGAACGGCGGAGACAACGGTGACGCGGTGTTGTTCGATGAGGTCAAAGATCATGTCGGGGCTGGGAATCGGGTGCGCAGACAACGGTACCGCCTGCGGCCAGCACCCCAAACAGCCCAGGGCTTGCCAGCGGGAAATTGTGTGCCAACGGCAGCGCGGCAAGGTAAACGTCGTCTCCCGTAATGGTGCAGGCAGCAGCCGCGCAGGCAATGTCGTAGCGGTAGTCCTGGTGGGTCCGGGCAATCAGCTTGGGCAACCCTGTGGTTCCGCCAGACACAAGCAATACGGCAGGGTTGTCTGGCACAAACCCGGGATGCCACCCGGCCGCATCCGCACCAGCATCTCCCCCATCAGTCCCTTCTGCAACCGGCAGCCCCCCAACATGCACAACAGAAACATCGCACGAAGCAGCCACCTCGTCTAGCAGAGCCTTATCAGTGCCCACAAGTTCGGCCGCCCCGCTGAGCTGTGCCAAGTGTGACAGTTCCGCAAAGCGATGACCTGGCAGTGTGAGTACTGGCACGCATCCGGCAAGCAGGGTTCCCAGCAGCGCTTCGGCAAACGCTAGACCATTTTCAAGGTGCAGCAGCACACGGTCGCCCGGCTGGCGTCCCCGCGCTAGTAGCCCCCGCGCAACGCCTTCCGCCTGGGCGCGTAACTGTGCATAGGTGAGGGTGCGCGGGCCGTCGATAATCGCGACCTTGTTCGGGGACTGTTCTAGCTGGTCCCATACCAGCTGGTCCAGGGGCTGTCCGGCGTCGAGTGAGGGGTCGTCGTTAAGGAACGGCAGCATGGGTGAGCCGACGAATCCTGTGCGGAGGTTGTTGTTGGTGCTTGACATCGGAGCAGGTGAGGTAGTTTCCTTGTGCATAAAGGTAAAGTCTAACCCTAATATAATTAGATATGACCTTGCCTACCACTAGTTTGTCTTCAGATAGCTTGCCATCACATCAAGACATTCGCCAAACCAGTGGCACCGACACGCTTTGATGTCATTGGCATTGGTTTTCGGACCGTCGAACATCGCATTCGCAGCGGCATTGGCCGACGAGAACGAAGCACACCCAGACAAAGCGCAGCTCACAGCCCTGTTCTTGGGTCCTCCCCACCACCGCGTGGCACCCGGGCATGCTGCTTCCCGACGCCGTGATGCAGATCGCTTTCCCCAAGGACTTAGCCACACTGCGCAATCCCCGCAGCCGCTTCACCTTTTTTTCAACTATTTGTTTGAAAAATAATCGGCTCACGGACTTCATTAATCTGCAAACGTTCTTCCCTCCCGCCAGAAATCGCAGATTACATCCAGTGGGCGGCACGCAACGTCCCCGTTGACGTGCAGTACGGCACTCAGCGTAACCAGCATCGATACCGATGGAGACATCGCCGTGGTCAACACGGTTGATGCAGACGGCAACACCCAGCACTATCGTGCTCGCGCCGTTCTCCTAGGCACGGGACTGAATCCATCACTCCCCGACGGCCTCACCGAGAATGATCGAGTGTCCCACAGCGTGCACATTCTGCCGTTCCTTGAACAATTCAGGGAACACAACACCACCACTCCGAACAAAAAACTCGCCGTGTTGGGTGGCGGACAAAGCGCAGCGGAAATAGCAAAGTACCTGCACGCTACGTTCCCCGATTCGGAAGTCCACCTGATTCACACCCGATATGGGCTTACCCCCAGCGACGATTCCCCCTTTGCCAACCGAGTGTTTGACCCCGACGCCGTGGACAAGTGGCACGCCGCCCCCGTCGAAGAACGCGAGCGTCTGCGCGCCGTCCATGCTGGAACAAACTACACTGCGGTGGACCCAGATCTGCTGGATGAGCTCTTCCGCTTGACCTACAAAGAGCGCCTTGATGGAAAGAAACGCCTTTTCATTCACGACACCACATACGTAACGTCGATTGCAGAAACCCCTGATGGCGTGCAGCTTCAGTTGGAAAACTCCATGGACAGCACCACGGAAACCCTCAATGCAGACATGCTCATCTGCGGAACAGGGTTTCATGAGATCCGATCCTCGGGAATTTTTGCAGACTTATCACACATACCCGTGGATGAAAATGGGCGCGTCATCGTGGAACGAGACTACCGGTTAGCTACTGGTGATACCCCCGCTCCAGCTATTTACCTGTGTGGTGGTGTAGAACATAGTCATGGTTTCAGTTCATCACTGTTGTCCCTGGTATCCATCAGGGCAGGTGACGTACTTGAATCGGTGAAAAGCTACCTCGCCACCACGCCTACCCGCGTGACCTAACGCCACACACATGCGGGCGGCAGTTGAGGGCAGTGGCACCGGCACGACACTACCCAGGAGGAGGAAGCTCGCTATGGGGAAAGGCTTTCAGGGAGCCATGCTCCGCGCCATGCGCGTTGAGGAGCACACCGCAACCGTCATCGAGTCCGAATGGCTCACGCAGCACGTTGTACACATTACGTTTCATTCCGACACGTTACTGAACAGCGACGGGGAGCTTCCCGCCTCGTGGGTGCGCGTATGGTTCCCTGACCATGAGGGCCAGGGAAAACTTCATCAGCGCTGTTACACCCTCCTCCACGCCGACCCCACCACCGGAGTCTTTTCCATCGCGTTTCTTATTCACCCCCTAGCGGCCCGGCATCCTCGTGGGCTGTGCGCCCGCGCGGGGATGAACTCACCATGCAGCGATTCGGTGGGGACGGCTTTACTCCCGACGACCAACCGCCGCGCGGCTACCTGTTTCGTCGGCGACGCAGCATCGTGGCCCGCAATCAACGCCATCATCGGCACGCTGCCCACCGGCACACCCATCCAGGTTGTCATGGAACAATTCCGCGATGACGATGCCCCAGTTGCCCTTCCCTGACCACCCCGACATCACCGTCCGCTGGATACCCACACGTCACGACGCTCGCGCGCTTGTCGACGCCCTCGAAGGCCACGACGTTCACGGGTGGCGCTGTTGGGTCGCCGCCGAAAAAGCACGGCAACCCGGCTGGTCAAATCGCATCTGGAACTGAATTTTGGCTACAACCGCGCAACCCTGCATTCCCAGGCGTACTGGATTGAAGGCCGCGCCATGGGCAAACAGGTTGATGTTGAACCTGACACCACAGCTGACAACTCAGGCGCAGATGCTGCGGATGCAGCAGCGGAGCAGACCACGGCACCGGTCGCGGCGTCGACAAGCGATGCGGCGACCAGCGATAAGGGCTGCCGTTTCGAGTGCTGCGCCCAGCGCGGGTGGCGTTGATTATCAGTGGGTTGGCGCAGGCGCTGCTGTCCATCACCCACATCGTGCCCGTTTATCCTGTTTTCCGAGCTCGCGCAGCGTCTGGTGCGGGGTGCGAACCAGGGACGAGCTGATTCAGGTGGGGCTTGTGGGGTGGGCATCCTGGGCTTCAATACGCTGGGGACGGCAGTGTTGCTGTTCGCGCAGCATGTGTACGATGCCAACTATTCGGCGGCACTGCGGAAGCGCCTGCTGCACAAACTGTCACGCCTGCCCTTGGGCTGGTTTAAAGACCGCCGGTCCGCAGAAGTGAAGACGTTGGTGCAGGACAATGTGTCTTCGTTGCATTATTTGATTACTCACGCGGTGCCGGACATGGTGGGTGCGGTAGTGACCCCGCTCGCCATTCTGATTTACCTGTTCACGGTGGATTGGCGGTTGGCGCTGGTGTTGCTGCTTCCCATCGTGCTCTACATTGTGATCACGGTGCGCCAGGCCAGTGCTGATAAGCAAAAAATTGCCCGGATTCTGCGCTGGAACGCCACCATCAGCGGCGATACGGAACGGTTCGTGTCCGGGCAAGCCGTGAGCCGAGTGTTTGGCGACGATGCCACAGTCAACCTGCCCCGTGAACTGCAAGAAATGGGCGATTACCTAATCACCTGGCAGCGCAGCACTTTGGACTCAAACTGAATTCCACACAAATGACCAAGCCGATGAGCATCATGGCGTTGTTGCTGCTGGTGGGGACTGGCCTTGTGGTGGGCGGCGTCATGCCTGCGGAAAACATTATTCCGTTTTTGATCTTGGGAACGTCCTTTGGTGATCGCCTGCTGGCCGTCTCCTATTCCGCCAACGGCATTCGGGAAGGTCTCAACGCGAAAAAGAGCCTGGAGCTGCTGCTCACTACGCCGGAGCTCAGCGAATCCAGCGACTGATTCGCGAGCGATGCTACCCGGGCGCGGAAGACGCTGCCGACACAACTGAGGTCGCGAGCGCACGCACCTGCGGAAACTATCACGGTGAAGAACGTCTCGTTCTCCCTATTCGGCGGGCACACGGGCGCTGAACAAGATTGACCTTGATATTCCCGCTGGCACGACAACGGCGCTGGTGGGGCCATCCGGGTCCGGGAAATCCACCTTTGCAAGCCTGCTGGCGCGCCTGTGGGACCCTCGACGATGGTGCCATCGTTCTCGACGGCGTGAACCTGCGCGACATCCCAGAAGATACGCTGCACCGCAAAGTGGCTGTGGTGTTGCAGGACGTGCAGCTGATCAAGGGAACCCTGTTTGACAACATTGCGCTGGGTCACCCCGGAGGCAACACGCGAAGACGTTCGGGCCGCCGCCCTAAAGCCGCCTACATTGACGACTTCATCATGTCCCTCCCCACGGCTACGATACGCCCGTGGACCGCAAAGAGCCTATCGGGTGGCCAGCGCCAGCGCGTCGCCATCGCCCGGGCATTGTTGGGTGACCCGGATGTTGTGGTGCTGGATGAGGCAACCGCCGCCGCCGACCCCGATTCCGAATGGGCTGTGCGCAGGAGCCTCGACGCCCTTCTGGAGGGCCGCACCAAGATCATCGTTGCGCACCGCCTGCACACCATCGCCCACGCCGACCGCATTGTTGTGCTCCAGCACGGCGACATCGCTGAGCAAGGCACACAATGAACTGGTCATCACCAACGGGTTGTACAGCAGCCTTGCCTCCAGCATGCACAGAAAGTAGGCCCATGCTTTTCGACGCCCCTCCAACCTCGCCGCCATCACCGGACCGGAAGCCACGCGCGATCGCATCTCATTTTTCACCCTGAGTGTCGTGTCCACGGCGGTGCAGGCCGGGGCCATCATGACGCTGATTCCGCTGTTCGAGGGACTTTTCTCCAGACAATCCCGCCTCCGCAATCCGCTGGGTGGGCATGCTCGTTGGGCTGGTGGCGCTGGGGTGGGGCATTGACCACATCAGCCACCGCATTGGCTTTTCCTTGGGGTGCCGCATTCTCAAAACCGTTGAAACCTCTGGGGTCGCGTCGATCCGTGAGATGGACATCTCGCAGCTACACTCCGAATCCGCATCAAAACTTTCAAAACTACTGTCCACCGCCGGTGCTGAATCCTCTCCGCGCTTGCGCACCTGATGTTCCCCCTCATCCAGGGATCCTGATTGCCCACTGCTCAGCATTTTCCTGCTCACCATATCGTGGAAAGCTGGCCCTGGTGGCCTTCGTGACCGGCGTTCTTCTGACCCTGGCACTGGTGGGTTCCCAGCGCCTGATCGCCCGCTCCGAGGCGGCCTACGACGACGCCACCCGCGAACTCAACGACGCAACGCTGGAATTCGCTTGGGCACAACCAACGCTCCGCACCGCCGGGGTGAGCCGTTCCGCCCTTGACGACGTCCTCCGCGGGTCACGACAGCGCGGCCTGCGGCTCCTCCTCTGGCAAATCCCGGGTGAGACGCTGTTCAGCATCGCCTCACAGCTCGAGCCTTCTCGCATTCGCACTGGTCACCCGGCATGCTGTACCTCAATTCCGACATCTCCGGCGCCACCGCCGCAGCCCCTCATCATCGTGTTGCTGCGCATCATCGAAGCCTCCGGTGCCCTGTCGCTCCTGGCCACACCCGCAGGCTCCATGGAACGCACCTTCAGGGACATCCGAGCGCTTGTCGACGCCGCCGACACCAGCGACTCCATTCCACCCACTGGAACATCCTCTGAGGCGGTGGACGTGCAGGTCAGCGACGTGACCTACCACTACCCCGCCACCACTGTGGGCATCAATTCCATCAACCTTGCCCTGCCTGCGGGAAGCATCACCGTTGTTGTCGGGAATCCGGCTCTGGAAAATCCACCTCCTGGACGTTCTCGCGGGGCTTCAGAGCAAAACACTGGCAGCATTGCGTTTAACGGCACTGCCTTGGACGCGCCCAATCGCCTGGCGCATACCTCTGTGATGTTCCAAGCGACAGAGCTCCGTCAAGGCACACTCCGCGACAACGTCACCGCAGCCGATGCCAACGCCGATTTGGACAACATTGCCGATCAGGTACAGCTTGTTGACATTCTTGACAAGCTGCCGCACGGCTGGGATTCCACCGTCGGCGAAGGCGGGAGCACGCTGTCCGGCGGCGAGCGTCAACGCGTTGGACTCGCTCGGGCGCTGGCCAAAAACACCGGCTTGTTGCTGGTCGATGAGGCAACATCCGCCCTGGACGCCACCAACGAACAAGCAATTGTCAGAGGCCCTGGGCAGGGCTGCGGGTCACCGCACCATGGTGATTGTGACGCACCGCCCCGCGTTGGTATCCATCGCCGACACTGTTGTGGTGCTCAAAGACGGTGCCATTGCCGAAAAGCGGCACCGTCAGCGAACTCATCGACAAGGGCGGGTTATTCACCCACCTGTGGCAGCCGCTGGCAAGACGTTGAGCAGTGGACTGTTTAGCGAGTACTCGTGCGAGTAAAAACTCATGCACGGGTTCGTTGAACTCGTTGGGGCGTTCCAGATAACCAAAATGCCCAGCGCGAGGTAACTCGGCATACTCCGCCCCAGGAATGAGCTGGGCGACATCGCGCACTTGCTCGGGAAAATCACGCGATCATCCGCGTATGCCAACGTCAGCACAGGCACCGCGATCTGCGGGTAGTGCTGCGACTGATCGCTGCCGCAGTCCGCCGCGATTTGTTGAGCAAGACCCACTGTTGATCCCTGCCCTGCGAAGGTGAGCAAGGCGAGCCGGTCGGCAGACGCGGCGTCGTCAAGCAGGGGTGCTGGGGGACAAATTGAGCGTTGCGGTGGTCGCGGCGAGGTAGTCGGGGGCGACGGTAGACAGGGCATCCGTGACCGCCGCGAGTTCTTTCGACTGTGCAATCTGCAGGGGTGTGAGGCGCGCGTGGGCGGCTGCGGCAACGACGCCCCGCACCAGGTCAGGCCGCTGGCGCCAGCCTCCAGGACTATGCGGGACCCCAGGGACGTACCCACGAGGAATGCCGGTTCGCCGAGGTGTTGGTCGATGATGGTCGGGACGTCTTGGACCAGGTCGTTGAAATGAAACTGCTGTTCAGGGTTGATGTTGCCGCCGCTACCGCGGTTATCAAACGTGGCTACCCGCCACCCGCGAGCCACCAGTCCTGGGACTTGATGGGCATCCCACACGCGACCAGAGGCGTTCCGGCCCATCACCATGACAATAGGTGTGCCCTCACCTGTGATGTTCAGGCCAAGATCTGCCGCCATTATTATTCGCCACGCGCTTCCGCCACGGCTTTCCTCGCTGACAGCGGCAGAATGTCAGTCCAGTTTTCATTCACATAGTCCAGGCATTCAGCGCGGCTTGCCTCCCCGAACACCACATCCCAACCGTCGGGGACGGCGGCGAATGTGGGCCACAGTGAATGCTGTTCCTCTTTGTTTCGAAGAACGTAGAAGCGTCCATTGTCATCATCAAAGGGATTGGTTGGTTGGCTCATATGTTCGCTCCTTGTTATGGTGCCGTGTCATTATTCATTCGCGTTCACTACTTGTGTTCGCATCAGGCGCTGAGCTGCCGCCGTGGATATAAAATCAGCGCGGCCCGAGGCGCGGTACACACAGTTGCTGCCTAGCCGCACCGCAACATTAATGTTTATTCATCATGTGTCGGCCGCGTCTCCAGGATACCCGCAAAGCAAGGCTCACCTAAACTATATAGTGAGAAGAAATGACTATTGGCATGTCAGAGGCGATAAATCGAAGGCATGTGGAGACACTAGTTCTTTTGTTGAGGAAACAGCCATCTGAACCGTGCAAGTTTGTTCAACAAACTGAGGTAAGGATACCCTTGACGGCCTTTTTGGTATGCAACAATCGTCCACAATATTTTGGCGCAGCATAATGGCTGACGCAGCTCAAGGGCTATGGCCAAATAACGAAGTAATTTCCATAACACGCAAACGCGTCAGGAGGAAGGTCATGACACTGGCCGAAGCCAGACCCCAGGAAGACCCCCACCGTAACCGCCGACGAAACTACGGCACCTGTAGAAGCAGAAGAATATGAAGAATATGACGACGAGCCGGAAGTGACGGACACGCGAATGGGCAGAGGATTCGGCGTGATCGCCGTTGCAGCGTTGATCGTTGCACTAGCCTCAGCAGTGACTGCTGGGGCCACAGTATTTATATTTTAGAATCCACCACCCGGAGCGAAGAACGCACTGCGCAGCTTGTCGCCGCCCTGAAGGAACCGCAATCGCATGCTCTCCAGGGTTCTGCGGGGCAACAAACCAGTCGGGCGCAGTTCAAGGTGCCCAGCCAGGCCAACCTGGTGCCGCAGCGCAAGCAGGTCAGCCTGGCGCGCAGGCTCAGAGCAGGCGCGGCTCAACCCGGTGCCGCCAGCGCTGGTGGTGCCGCACAGGGCAACAGGGCGCACAACCCCAGGCTCAGCCAGGCGCAGTCAGTGCAGGCGCTGCACAGGACAGGCAGCCCCGGCCGCGGCAGCGCAAGCTGCTGCCCCGCACAGCAAGCTGCACCCCAGCAGGCAGCTGCAGCTGCGCCGGCCCCCGCAGCGCCGGCCCCAGCAGCTTCAGCCCCAATGCCTTCCGCCGACCTACTGCTGCAAACCACCATGGCCGCAGCCCAGCCTGGTGTCCCTGGCGCAGAGCTAGCTAAGCGCACTGTCGACGGCCCCGTCACCGCAGGCACCCTAGAGCAGGTTGCTGCTGTGCGGTCCAGGATAGCCCCTCCCCCGGCATGAAGCCATGGGTGACATTGTGAAGTTTGATGTCCGCGACGTCGTCGTCACGGGCGACACCGCCACCGCAACCATGACCATCATCTGGCCAGCTGGCTGGGGCGAATGGACCTACCCCAATTCCGGTTTCCAGTACGTGGATGGCGAATGGAAGCTGCAAAAATCCACAGTCTGTAACCTCGCTTCAGCAGCGTGGGTCAACTGTTACTAATCATCACGTCTTATAGCAGGGAGATTCTCAACACCATGACGCACCCCACCACTGGTCGTTCTCGCATGCCCATGTTAGCCATGGGTTCACCCGCAGGGCTTTCACATCGCCCCTTGTATCGAACCGCCCTGATGATGCTGGCGTTTGTCGCCAGCATCGTGCTGGTTGCTGGACTGTCGGCTTGTTCCTCGTCCGGCAGTGGGGCGTCGGGAGAAACGATCACAGTGAGCCACGTCTACGGCGAGTCTCAGCTGCCCACCAAACCCAAGAAGGTGGTGACGCTGGTTCCGGGCTACACGGATGCCATGCTGGCGTTGGGTGAGTCTCCTGCCGCGATTGCCGGTTACGCTGGTTTCCCCAAGTCGGTCATGCCGTGGGAGGAAGGCAAGCTGCAGGTTGAGCCTGAAGGCAGCACCCATGTGCTGAAGCTGATGAACCCCAGCGACGTCCCGCTGGAACAGATTGCGCAGCAGGAACCCGACGATTCTCGCCGGCGCTGGCCTCCAACGAGGAAATTTATAAGCTACAGGATGTTGCCCCCACTCTCCCAGCGTTGGCTGACGGTAAGCTGGATTCCTGGCAGGACCAAACCAAGATTGTTGGCCAGCTGTTCAAGAAGGAAAGCGAGGCAGACAATATTGTTGCCTCAACGGAACAGACACTGTCGGCTGTAGAGCCAGGAATTCCAGCCGCCGCAGGGAAAGACGTTTGCGGTTGCGTTCTTTGGTGGCGCGGATAATATCCAGGTCGTGACGGACCCGAACGATATTACGGTGCAGATGCTCACGAAAATGGGTTTGAAGCTTCAGACTCCCTCATCGGCCTGGGTGGCGGCGAAGGTGGTGTTCAGGGTAGGCTGTCCCTAGAAACAATTGATAAGATGAATTCAGATATCATCATCATGGGTTCGACAGGGGACCTGTCTGCAATGGAGTCATCTCCCCTGTGGCCAGGTCTCACGGCGGTACGGGAAAACCATGTTCTCAAACTGGATCCTGCGGCGGTCACGTCGTTCCGCGTGCCGACAGTCCTCTCGGTTCCGTGGAGTATCGAACAGATCAAACCCACACTTGCCACCTTTTGACTGATCGGATGGAGACATGGGAATTAGCAATCGTCCAGCTGTTGATACATCACAACCCCCATCACAGCGGACGATGTGATAGAAGAGCTACTAGAACCTTCTTCGCAACACTCCATCCGCCCAGACTCTGATCTTTTTCCGTCGGCTTTTGACTCCTGCGCATCATGCGGTTCGCAGGGTTGCGCGAAAAAGCCGGCTTTGACATTCTTTCGCGGATTTCCTGGAAAAAGCCAGAACCCGCAGCCTGGGCTGAGCTGCTAAACAGCCACACCCAGCACCCAAGACCCAAGCGTAACGACGCCAGCACCGCCCCCGAAGCTGCAACGCCAGCTGACACCAGCGGCGCCAGCAGCACCAGCGACGATGCCTCCCCATTCCGGTTGGCTCCACTGCAACACGCCCTATTGGGCGGGTGGCTACGACACCGACAAGCTGGGCGGGGTGTCGGCGCACCTCTACGTGGAACTGAGACGGCCCCGATCGCGAGCCGGATAGCCTGCAGGCAGCACTGGGATACTGTGGTTGCACGGCACTGACATGCTCAGGGTGAAAATCCTGAACGATGGCACGCAGAAAGTGCAGCCGCAGCCTGACACCCCGATATTTAGTTCGCTGGATCTACGCGACACCAACGATGCCACCGTCGCCGCGACGCTGGAGGATATTCGCTCAGAGATGAGCGGCCAGCGTGCAGCAGCTGACCTGGGCCGGATGATTGATGTCCGCCTCACCCGCCTCCCGGCGAGCGTGCGCCTGCACGTGGATTTTGACATGCTGGCTGGCGACGCCATGAGCTACGCATCGTCCTGGATGACCTCGCCGCCGTGCTCACCGGCGAAGAGCTTGCCCCCAGTAGCAGCAGTTTCGCGAGTATCTTGATGCCCCGAGTTACGTCCCGAAGAACCGAGAACGGGATCAACAGTGGTGGGCGGAGCAGTGGCAACTCTGCCGGATCCCCTAAGCTCCCCACCATACCGGTGTGCCCGCACATTCAGTGCGCCCGCAGCGTCGGCATTTGTTCCTGGATGAGCGGCAGCGCGCCGCGCTTGAGCACCATGCGCAGGATAACGGTGTGACTCCCGCGGCCTGCCTGGCCACTGCTTTTGCAGAGGCCATTGGTTCTTTCACCACCGAATCGCGTTTCCTGTTGAACGTGCCGCTGTTCCACCGGCAGCAGATCCTCCCCGATATTGACCGTGTGGTAGGAGATTTCAGTTCTTCAGTGCTGGTGACCGTGGATGTCTCCCAGGAGCAGACGGTGCTGGATCGTATCCGTGCTGTATCGGAAAGTATGCACGGCAGTATGCGGCATTCAGACTGGTCGGCGCTTGATATTTTGCGCGATATGAGCCGTAGTCGCGGCAGTCAGGTGATCGCCCCGATTGTGTACACCTCGGCGGTGGGTTTGGGGGAATTGTTCTCTGCTCGGGTGCGCTCGGTGTTTGGCGATCCAGTGTGGATCCTCTCGGAAGGCCCGCAGGTTCTCCTTGATGCGCAGGTCACGGAACTGGATGGTGGTTTCCTGGCCAACTGGGATGTCCGCGAAGGAATGTTCCTTCCGGGAGTGGTGGACGCCATGTTTGAGGCGTACCGCGCCAATGTTGACCTGCTGGTGCGGGACCCGGAATGGGCATCGGCACCGTTCCCCAGTGCCGTTCCGGAAGAGCAGAATCAGGCCCGGCGCGATACGGAAACCACAGCGCCACTCCCTGACGACGCCCTGCTACACCGACGTTTCTTCGACCTTGCTGACACACATCCTGACCGACCGGCCGTGCTGTGGGGTGAGGACGGTGTGCGTACCTACGCTGAGCTGCGGGATGATGCGTTGCGCGTCGCGACGTCGTTACGCAAACACGGCGTAGCACCTGGGGATATTGTGGGTGTTCGCATCGCTAAAGGCCCACGTCAGCTCACGGCGCTGCTGGGCATATTGGCGGCGGGTGCGGCGTGGGTGCCGCTGGGTGCGGACCAACCCGCCACGCGCCGGAGCCGCATCCTTGAGCGCGCCGACGCTACTGTGGTGTTGCACGATACGAACGCGCTGTCAGACCCGGATGAGGGGGTCACCGGTGTTCTGCTTGACGACGCCTGACTACCGACCTCCCGAGGATGCTGCGGCGCAGGCGACCACCCAATCCCCCGACGATGTGGTGTATGTGCTGTTCACGTCCGGTTCCACTGGGGAGCCCAAGGGTGTAGAGCTGACGCATCGTGCCGTCATGAACACTATCAACGCTGTGAACGAGATTGTCGGCCTTACTGCCGACGACCGCACGTTGGGCCTATCCTCCCTAGAATTCGACCTGTCCGTGCATGACATGTTCGGTCCGTTGAACGTTGGTGGAGCCGTGGTGACACTCACCGAGCAGGAACGCCGCGATGCGGAAGCATGGATTGGTTTAATGACGCGGCACCATGTGACCCAGCTGTATTGCGTCCCACCGCTGCTTGACATGTTGTTGTCTTCAACATCAACAACCCAGCTTGACGAGCTGCGCTGGTGTCTCCTCGGCGGGGACTGGGTCACCCTCGACCTGCCCGGACGCCTCAGGGAACGCGCACCGCACTGCCGCTTCGCCGGACTTGGTGGAGCCACCGAAACCGCCATCCACTCGACCTTCTTCGAGGTTACGGACCCAGAAGCCATCGACCCGATATGGGGATCGGTGCCCTTTGGCAGCCCACTGCCCAACATGCGTGCCCGCATCGTTGATGATGCAGGACGCATCAGACCTGACTTCGCGCCCGGTGAATACCTGGTGTCTGGACCTGGCATTGCCCGTGGTTACCGCCACGATGCTGAGATGACGGACCGTAAATTCCCCACCATTGATGGGGCACGCTGGTACCGCACCAACGATCTTGCGCGCTACCTTCCCGGCGGGTGCATTGAATTCCTGGGCCGCCGAGATGACCAGGTGAAAATCGGGGCTATCGCATCGAAATTGGCGAGGTTGAGGCGGCGCTCCGCCAGGCCCCGGGTGTGCACAGCTGCGTGGCTGTGGTGTCGCGACCCGCTGGTGGTCCCCGGGATGGTTCCGCCCATTTGGGTGCCGTCATCGCCGCTGGCAGCAACCATGCGCCGGACCTGGAAGAGCAGGTACGGGCGTTCCTCGCCGAGACCCTGCCGCCCTACATGATTCCCGACCTCATGGTGATCGTAGAGGCCATTCCGGTGAACAAGAATGGCAAGTCAGACCGGGGAGTACTGTGCCCAGCTCATCGACACTGCCCGGCGCGACACGGTGCAGCAGTCCGCGTCGGAGCCACCCACTCCAGGCACGTTGGAGCACCTGGTGGCAGGCGTGTTTGCCGAGGTCATTGGCGTTCCCGAGTCTGTCATTGGCCTGGATGATGATTTCATTCAGGTGGGCGGGGATTCGGTTCTGACCACCAAGGCCGCCTCTGTGCTGCGTGATGTGCTGGACGATCCGAGCCTCCCGGCGGTGTTGTTGTTCGAGTCAAGGACACCGCGGAGTGTCGCGGCGTCGTTACGCGAGGTAGAGGCCGAGCCGGGGTTGTTTGACCGGACTGCGGCGATTGTGTATGAGCTCGACAACGAAGGTCTGTGAATGTCTGCCGAGGATAATGCGAATATTGTGCGTTTGTGGGCGGCGGAGACGCATGTGCTGCCGTCGGTGGAGCGGGGGACGTCGACACGCGTGGTGACCCCACCGTTGTTTGTGGCCGCTGACCAGCGGGATGCTGCGGCGCTGTCTTTCCAGTGGTCGGTGCCGCAGGTGGGGCTGCCCACAGTGGATGAGGTGAGCCTGGTGGATCCTGCTGACCAGTCGAGTCGGCAGGTGCCGGTGTCTGATGCAATGGAATTGTTGGCGTTATTGCAGCGTGTCGCGGCATTCAGGGCTGGCCGAGACACCCCTGATGACCCAGACCTGGAGGCCGTTGGGCACGCCCACGAGGCGCTTGTTGATGTGTTGAGCACCACTAACAACGCTTCCGACGATGCTCGCAGCAAGCACCCCTACTGAGCCGCCGATGGTTCGGTGGAGGGCCCACGCCGGGCGCGTGGCTGGAGGCCGATTCCTTCTTTTTCCCCACGTTGCGGGGCCGGGATACGCTGAATCACAGCGGCCCGACGGGCACAACGTGGCTGGCCGCCGCCGGTTTTGGTGGCCCGAAGGATGACATGCCGGAGCTGTCCCTGGATGGCCTTGATCTTCCAGGGAAGATGGCGGGTGCTGTGGAGTTTGAGGGCTGTGAGCTTCGTGAAGCCCACGGCCCAGCCGATGCAGGCGCATCTCAGGGTGGATGCAGTCAGAGTTGCTGTACGTTCCGGCAGCCGTGGTCCGTGGAACGCTGGGAGGAGCTGGACCTGCTGAACAGCCAGCCGTTCACCCAGCCCCTATGTTTTGAGCGCGGAAGGCACCCCATTGGTTACATTGAGGTGTACCGCCCGCGCACGCATGACATCGGGGCGTCGCGACCCACCGACCCCGTACGGTGGGCATCACATCGGTGTTGCCGATACGTCGCGGGTGGGCAAGGCATAGGCCGTGACCTCGTGACGCTGTTTGGGGTGGCGGCGCTGCTGGGGGATAAGCACTATTTTTCCCACGCGCTGGGGAACCAAACCTTTTGAACAATGCCGCACGGGGGGCGGCGAAACACACCATGGGTGGCGAGGTCGCACAGTTGGCGTTTCCGCATAAATGCGCCGCGTTGCTGAGCTCGGCACCACCAGTTTTATCAGCAGTTATATCAGCGAGGGCACAATATGAGGTGATAGCAGTATCGGATCGGTCGGATCGTCGTCGGGAGCTGCTGCGGGCGCGGCTCGCGCGGAAGGGTTTAAACAGCAATCAGCGGATCAGGCTGCCGATACTCAGGTGGGTGATTCCGGCACCGTCACCGACCAGCGCATTTTAGGAAGGCTCATTGCAAACGCCGGGGCGGCAGGCATGCTGACCTGGGCGTTTCCCGTTCCTGAGGATGCCGCAACCCGGTCTCGGATACGCGATGCCATCATTGCTGTGGCGCAGCACCGGCCGGACCTCAGGACTACGGTCTCTGCCGATGACACCGGCGGGTTGCAGCGCACTGTCCTTACCGCAGACACCGTGGTCACACCCTCCTCCGATTCCGTAGAACCCACGGAGGTGGATGCGCTTGCCGCCACCCCCATCGATCCCACGTCCGAACCCCCGCTTCGCGCACGTTTCCTTCACACTGCCGACGGCACAGTGCTGGTTGTGAGCACCCATCACGTTGCCGCTGATGAGCACACGTGGGTGCTGCTACTGCGCGATATCAATGCCGAGATTGCCTCCCCGGGTGTACTGTCCGCCCAACCCACGCCCCCGCGTAGCGACGCCACGACGGCCCAGGTAGCCACGGCAACTGAACGTCGACTCGCCGCCGTGCGCCCGCAACCCACGACGTGGACGGTGAAGCCACGCCGCAGCCCGACCCCTTCGCCGCTGAGCGCCACCACCGCCGACAACACTGCTGACGGGATTACCCTGCCGGTACCCCAGGACTGGGTTCAGGCTGTTCAGGACCGTGCCAAGGGCAGACAACACCACCGTCCTATCGGTGCTTATCGACGCCGCGGCGCGTCATCGCCCGGCGCGCCGGCGCTACACGATACCACGGTGGTGGTGGGAACCCCGACGGATGTGCGCGACGCCCTGGGTGCGAACGCCACCGAATCGGATGGCGACCGCGTATCCGTGGTGCCGTGTCCGATCCCAGTAGGGCTCGTCCCTCTCTGATGTTGCTGCCGCCGTGCGGGCCGCCAGCGCGGATCGTTGCGCTGGTCTGGACGATGTGATTCGGGCTGCGGGATTGCCGCACATTCCGAGCAGGTCGCCGCTTGTGGACGTGGTGGTTACGCATCGTGCGGGAACCCGCGACCTTGTTATTGACGGCGAGCCGTCGGTGGGCGCGTTTATTCATTCCGGTGCAGCACCGTTTGATGCGGTGCTGTCGCGGAAGGAATCTGAACAGGGTGCCCAACTGACGCTGGAATTCCGGCATGCGGCCCTGCGCCCGACAACAGCACAGCGTGTGCTTGAGGAATGGCGGGATGCGGCCATCCGCCCAGCTCAGGGCACTGAAGTACTAGACCTGCCTGAGGGTAGCCACCACTGCGCAGGATGTGGTGCGCGCCGTGGCGTCGCATGCAGCAGCCACCCCTGATGCTGTGGCCGTGGAGGATGGGACCACCACCCTCCGCGTACGCCCACCTCAACGCGTCGGCGTACCCTGGCTGAGCACATCACCGCACAAGGGGCACGCCCCGGTGATGTGGTGGCGTTGCAGCTGTCTCGCGGAGTCGGTATTCCTGTCGCCCTGCTTGCGGCGCTGCGGGCGGGAACACCTTTTGTGGCGATTGACCCGGAACCACCCGGCGGGCGTTCCCGCATGATCCTGGACGCGGCCAATCCCGCGCTGATCATTGACGATTCCGACGTGGCCACAGCCCTCGCCAGCCCTGTCGATGCACCCCAAGCACCTGACTGGTCGCAGGCGCATCCCGCCTACCTGGTCTTCACCTCTGGGACCACAGGCACCCCGAAGGGCATTGTGATTCCCCGTTCCGGCCTGGATGCCGTGCTGGGATCCATGCAGGACACCCTCCAGCTCACGGCGGATGACACCTACCTGGCTGCCTCCACACTCGGCTTTGACATCTCCATTGTGGAAAACCTGCTTCCCCTCCTCGCTGGGGCAACGGTGCACGTGGCACCCGCCGATTTCTCCATTGACATTGACGCAGCCTGCGCTGCTGCGCCGAGTACGTCCCACCGTCATGGAGCCACCCGTCGCTGTGGGCGGAAATCGTGCACACGATCCGCAGGCGGTGCGGGAGAATCCGCGCCTGCGCTGGTGGAGGCACTTCCCCACACCCTGGTGACCACGCTGCGGGCCGCCGGTGCGGGACGTGTTCAACCTGTGCAGCTGCCCAGTGAAGCCGCCATCGTGGCCCACATCGCACCACGTCACCGGCAATGGCACACCGCCTTTGGGCACTACTCTGCCCAGCGTCGGCGGAGACGTTCTCGGGGCAGCCCTCACCGCCACTCCTGATGGTGCACTCGGCGAGCTGTATCTCTCTGGACCACACCTAGGCTACGGCTACCTTGGTGACCCAGCGCTGACCGCGCTCACCTTCGTGGCCGCGCCGGGTGGGCAGCGCCGATACCGGACGGGTGACCTGGTGGCACGGGACGTCGATACGCGTGACCTCATGTACCTTGGCCGCGCCGACGAACAGTTGTCGCTGCATGGCCTACGTATCGAACGCGGTGAGATAGAGGCCGCGCTGGCAGCGGCACCGGGCGTGACAGCAGCGGTTGTGCGGGTGGATACCACGGCGGAAACCCCGACGATCATTGGTTATGTGGTGCTCGCCGACGCTCAGGACGATAGCGTGGCGGCAATACAGGGCCGCTGTGGCCGATGCCTTGCCAAGCGCCGCCCGCCCCAACGCAATCGTCGTGGTAGATGAGTTTCCGCGCACCCCCACCGGCAAAATTGACCGCGCGCGCCTACCACTGCCAGAGGATACCGGCAGCCACCAGCATCGCGTGGCAGACACTCCAGAGGAACACGCCGTTGTGCAGGCCGTTCAGGACGTGCTGGAGCTTGATAACACCCCGTCCATCGACGCTGATTTCCGAGCCCTTGGCGGGCATTCGCTCCTTGCGCACCGACTGGCACTCACGCTCAGCACCGCACTCGGGGTGCATGTTCCCGTGCGCGCCGTCATTGAAGAACCCACCCTCGTGGCACTGGCTGAGGCATGCGCGAATCTGCGTGATGCCGATGCCACGGACATAACTGAACAACCTGAACCGCCGCAGGACGCCGAGCCCGAGATGGCCCCTATCGAAGCGCTCGCTGGGCGCGCCGTCATTCTTGCCGAGCAACTAGACGGCGAGAATGGTTTTTGTACCCATTCCGCTGTTCGCCACCGTCACCGGCACCATCGACACCGACCGCTTATCCGCGGCCCTGACCTCAGTTGTTGCCGCACACCCAGTGCTGCGCAGCAGGCTGAGCATTGACGACGCCGGAATCATCAATGCAACGCTGCTATCCCCCGAGAAGCGCTGGCACAGCCTGTGCCGTACATCAGCGCACGACCACCCCTTAGGTAGCCTCGCCAGCATTCTCGACGAGCGTGTGCGCACCCCTTCCCGCCACCAGCGACCAGCCGCCACAGGCATGCGTTGTGCAGGGTTGCTGAACAAAGACAACAACAAGGACACCGCGTCAACCGTGCTGGCCCTGCTGTTCCACCATGCGTTTTTGGACGAGTGGAGCCTCAACTTCTTCACAGACCTGGCGCGCGCGCCTACGACAGCGCGATGCCGTCAACACAGCAGCGGACCGAGCTTCCACCGCATTCATGCCATCGCCAGCACTAAAGCAAACCTGCTGACGTGGACTTTTGGTCGCTCGCCAACGCGACACCGCACCCGGCGCGCCCGCTCCCTGCCGTCTCTCCCGGGCGGCTGCCGTCAGCGCCGGAGCGGCAGGGAACAGCCCGGGTGGGCGCGTCCGCCATTCACCGCACCGTCACCATCCCCGCGATAGCCGCCGCAGCCCTGACCCCACGCTCAAAGCCACCGCTGGTGACGGTCAAAGCCGCCGTGCTGTTGTTCCTTGAGCGCGCCGGGGCCGACCCCGCCGTGGGTATTCCCGTGTCTGGCCGGCATCACCCGGAGCTACTTGACGTCGTGGGGTACCTGGGCAACACCCTGCCGGTCACTGTTGATCGCGCGGGGATGCCGCTGTGTCCTTCAGCCGTGACCTGGACACAAGGAAGCTGATTGAAGCGGTTCACCACGAAGTTCTGGACGTGGCGGAACATTCCAGCATCCCCATTGAGGGAGATGTCCGGCACCCGCGCCATTCCAGGTGATTGGGACCACCGCGTCGGGCACCACGAGGTCCCCGCCACCGCCGACTGGAGCAGTGAACTCCTACCCGTGGTGCCGCCGCTACCGAAATTCCCGGTCACCATCGTGCACACGGAACTTTCAGAGGTAGATGGCACCACCACGCACCGCATTGACGTGCTCTTTTCCGGCGACTACTTCGAGCAGCGTGGCGCGGACGCCTTCGTGGAAGCGCTCAACACACCATCATGGGTGTCGCGCAGGCCACGCCACCCCGCAGGACAGTCAGATGTCTCCACCACCCTGGGCGCTATTGCGCTCAGTCCTGGGTCCCGCAGCGCCAGAACCGGAAACAGCGGGTGGACGAGGCGCGTCGATACGCAGGCCGATATCCAGCCAGACCTGCGGGATATGACCATCCCGAGCTGATCGACCGCCAGCTGACGGAACACCAGGACGAGCCATGCTCTCCACCGTGGGTGTGACCCTGACAGGTGCGGAAGTGCAACCATGCGTGGGCTTGCGGCGCGGATCAGCGCGGCGTACGACGTGTAACCGCTGGTCGCATGGTGGCCATCCACCAACCCACCCGCTTCGACGAAGTGCTCACCATCCTGGGTGTCATGGCCTCGGGGGCGGCGTTTACCGTGCTCAGGCCGGACGACCCGGCCGACCGTCTTGCGGTAATCCTGGCCGACGCGAACGTGTCACTGATCATCTCCAGCGACCCCGATAAACTCCCCCGCAGGTCATCCGCCTGCTACCGGACTCCCAGGACAACCTGGGCATATCGCAGGAACTTGCTGCTCCCGCACCCCAGCGCAGCCCGAACTATCCCGCCCACATGGTGTTCACTCTGGGACAACGGGACGCCCGAAAGGCGTGCTGGTGGATCAGCGCGCCATGTCCGGCCTAACCGGCCTGATCTTCGACCTGTTGAGTGCCACCAGCGCACCGACCCGAACAACGCGGCCTTCCGCCCGCGCTTGGCGTCCATTGCGCCCATGTCGCTTTGACGTGGGATTGCTGGAGGTCGTGCACGTTCTGTACCGGCGGGCATTTGCATGTCGCCCGACATGGAACGCGTCGGACCTCCCCTCGCGGAGGCCGTGCGCAGGCACTCGCGCCACGCACTCGCCTCCACCCCCACCGTGCTGGGATTCCTCGGCGACCCAGCTCCATTTCCGAACGTGCGGGTCTTCTCCGAGTCGAGCGCTGCCCGCCGATTTGGCGGAACGGTGGTGCGCGCGGCATCGCCTGATCAACCTCTACGGTCCGAGCGGAGTCACCGTCAACGCCATCCACGGCTTCATCACACCCGACCCCACCAGCAGCGCGATCCCCTCATCGGCGTGGCCGACCCGCATGTCACGGCCGTGGTGCGGACAGCGCCCTGCAACCCACCCCGATCGGTATGGTGGGCGATGTGGCTGGCGGGCGACAAACTCGCTGTGGGATACCCGGCCATGCCGGGCACTACCGCTTCCGTGTTTGTCGCGGCCCCCGATCACCTGGGGCTTCCACCCGGCTCGCGCATGTGCCGCACCGGCGACCTGGCGGTACTCGGCCCGACTGACCAGTTCCTGTGCCTCGCCGCGTGGACGATCAGATGAAAAATCCGCGGGCTGCGCATCGAGCGCTACGGAAATTGAAACCGCGCTGCGTGCCGACTCCCGCGTTGACGGCGCCCGCGTGGTTCACGTCAGGTTCGCGGATTGGCAGCGATCGCGACATTCTCGCCGCCGCTGTCGTGCCCACCGAGGGAACCTGTCCGCAGCAAAGCCTCGCCGATATTCGCCACCAGCTGGCGTCCCAGCTGCCTAGGCACCTTGTTCCGCAGCGCATTGTGCAGGTCCCCGGCCTGCCGGTCACACCCAACGGCAAGGCCGACCGCGCCACCACCCTGTTGATGGTGCTGGACGCCCTGTCCAAAGGCACCCGACGAGGTTGAAACATCCAGCACCGAACAAGCACCTCATACGGAGCCTGCAGCGGAACCCGCCGCGCCGGTATCGCCGCAGTTCAGGCGCTTGCCGAGTAAGCCTATCCTGCTGGACACCGATCCCCGAAGCATCCGCGAAGACGATGACTTCCTGGAACTCGGCGGCGACAGCATCCTGGCCCCTGCAGCTCATCGCAAAGCTCAGGGACCGCGGCTGGGTCACCGCTGCCGCGACATTTCGACGCCCAGCACTCGGCGACCTCGCCCGCGCCCTCACCCCAGCCGATGGCACTAGCGGTACCGACGACGCTGAGGCGGGAGTCCGTCGCACCCATCGAACCACCCTCCGACCTGGGAACCTTCGCCCCCATCCGCGTCGCCGCCGAACACCTCGCCGACGCCCCCGACAGTGTTTTCGCACAAAGCATGTTGCTCACCATGCTCGAACCCGTCAGCGGACACGGCTCGGCGCTTGTCGACGCCCTGGTCGCCAGGCACCCCCATTCCGCACCCGCGTCACCGACACCGGCGAGTGTGAAAACCCTGGCTGAGGCCAGTCGTGCTTCGATACCGAGACCACCACACTCACAGGGGACACGGCCACTGAGGATTTGGCGCAGCTACGTCACCGCCCAGCCGAGAATCTTGATGTGCGCCCGGGGTGCTCCTTGCTGGCGCGGGAAGTATCCACGGACTCAGGACCGATGTTGTGCTGGTCGCGCACCATATGGCGGTGGATGCGGCAAGCTGGATGCAGATCATTGGCGATATGCGGCAGATGGTCATCGCCACCATGGTGGTCGTGAACTGCCGGAGCCGGAGGGACGTCGCCACGCGCGGGTTCCCTGATGGTACGCGAGCCGACGCCCACACCCAGCCCGAACTGCGGGCACGTATCGCTGCGGGCGAGGTGAGCCCTGACGACGTCGCCGCAACGGCCGCGGTGGATACGTTTACTGTGGCAGGGAGCCGTGGCGGACGAGCTCATTGAGCGTCACGGCCACGGCGGCACGCTGGGACGCCCTGATGTCCGCACTGGCGCAGGCGGTCGGGCCACCGACCCGTGGGGACCACACCTAGTCACCCTTGATGTGGAGGACCATGGGCGCGATGACGTCGCTGACCCCCGCTCTAGTGGGCTGGTGGACGCAGGTGTTCACCGTGGTTGATGACGGTGATTCCTCCGCAATTGCCCCCAGCGCAACGCGGCGTTGCCGCTGGTGAACGTTCGGATATTTTTGTTTAATCACTTGGCGTGGCATGTTCACCACGGGCGAGGATTCATCCCCGGTGGGATTCGTGCCGTCGCCGGTTCTGAACTACCGGCCTTGGACGTACGGTTGTCGGCGACGATGTTCCCCATCGTAATCCCCTGTCGGTGACTTCGGTAGTCACTGCCGAACAGTCAATCCGGTGACGTTTATTCGCGGCACGCGGTTGGTTTCTGAGGAGACGCACGGCAGCTGCGAGAGGAATTCCTGGCCGCACTGGAACGCCAGGGTTGGTGCACAGGGTGGGGATGCACGCGGCGTCGATACGCATGCACAAACCTATGCCTGCCGGTGACTCCCCACGCAGGAAGGCGATGTTTCTACCTGGAGGAGCAGGACGACCCGGGAGTTGCGGCATATCTGACCAGGATGACGTTCACGCTGGATGGCGCGCTGGATTCTGAGCGTGTGTTGCGGGCGTGGTCGCGGTTGGCGGACCGTCACCCGATTCTGCGGGCGTATTTCACCCGGAATGCCGATGGGTCGGTTGTGGCCACTGTTGATCCCGCGTTGGAGTTGGACGCCCGCTACGATGAAGCGTTTACCGAGGCCGATATGCTGCGCCCGTTCGATGTGACGGCTGGCCCGTTGACCCGGTTGCGGATGAAGCAGGTGGATACTGCCCACGCTGATGCTCCGCAACGTCACATCGTTGACGTGGTGTTCCACCACATCGTGGCCGACGGCTGGTCGGCTCCGCTGCTGATCAGGACTTCTTCACTCTGATGGACCCGGATCAGGATCTGAGTTGTGGTTGATCCCCTGCCCTCGCTGTTGGCGGTGCGGCAGTCCACGAGTCCCACTGTCGGCGTGGCGGAAACCCCTGCACGTGCTGCGCGGCAGCATGCTTGCCGCCGGCGGACGCGATCAGGGTACCCGAACAGAATTGAGGTTGACTTTTGATGCAACAACCTCGAGGCTCTGACCACCACGGCGCAGCGCGAGCATGTGACCGTTGCGGCGCTGATTCACGGCGCCTGGGCGCGCGTGCTGTCCGAACTCACCGGTCAAACACGCGTGACCTTCGGTTCCGTGGTGTCCGGCAGAGCCATTGGACGCCCCCGGCGCGCAGAGCTGTGGGTCTCATGCGCCACCACCATTCCGTCGCTGTCACCGCCGACTCCCCTCTGTATGCGGCGCGTTCCGCCTCGCAGTTAGTTACTGCTCGGTGCGGAAAACCCGCCGTCACTGGCGGATGCGCAACGGCTGGTGGAACATGGCGATACCAGCGGCGCCGATGTACCTGGCGACCTGTTTGATTCCTCATGGTGGTGGAAAATTATCCCCTTGACCAGGCTGCATTGCTGGCCCCGCTGGATAGGGTGACGTGTCGGACTTGTCGTTCCAGGATGGGACGCACTACCCGGTGATGGTGGTGGCGCATAGTGCGGATCGGCGGGTGTCGTTGCATTGCCGTGGCTGACGGTGTGGAGCTTGTTGGCGGGGCAACTGCGGACGATCTTGTTCGCGCGTCTGAACGGCAGCCTTCGCGGTATTGCCCGGCCTGCCGCTGCTAGCGGACCAGGTCGCTGAGCTGCCGATGGTGTCCGCTACTCAGCGCCTATCCGCCGCCGACACCGATGACATCATCAACACCTATGCGTGGGCGCTTCGGGACCGTGGTGTCGGCCCCGGCGATACGGTTGCTGTTGCCCTACCCGTGGGGTGGAGCAGGTGTGCGCCACCCTTGCCGTCTGGCTGGTCGGTGCCGCAACCATGCCCATTGAGGTGGATTCCACCGGCACCATGACGGCGCGCGCCGCGCATTGTGAGGCCGCGCGAACCCCACTGTGGTCGTTGATTCCGCGCTGCTGCGGAGCTAGCCGCCACCGACTCCGCATCCCGACGCTTACGCCCGCCGACCGCACCCAGGCGGTTGACGTGACGACGCACGCGTACATCATTCACACCTCGGAACCACTGGTGTCCCCAAAGGCGTGGTGGTGCCGTGGCAGGTGATGGAGGACTGATCCGACTGGCAGACCGCCACCAGGATCATCCCGTCGGATGCGACGCTGGCGCACTATGCGCCAGACCAGTTTGACGTATCCATGCAGAACTTCTTCGCCGTGGCTGGGCGGCATGCCCTTGTGGTGGTGGCTGAGGAGCAGCGTCAGGACATGTCTGCGCTGGCACGCTTCCTGGATTCCCCAGGGTGTTGATGTGCTGTTTCGCCACGAACGTGGTGTTGAACGCGCTCGCCCGTGAGTACGCCCGCAGCGGAAAGCAGAGCGTGAGTGTTTTGGTCCGGGCCGAGGCTTTGCAGCCCAGCGCGGATCTGCGTGCCTGGTGTTCCTCCCTGATGGCCCGGCACTGTATAACCAGTGCGGCCCCACGGAAACGCATGTGGTGCTGGCCACTGGCAACCTGTCGGCGGATTCTCGCGGCACTCGCAGCACCGTCCTGGGTACCCTGTTGCCGCATGTCCAGGCGTTGGTGCTGGATGAGCAGTTGCAGCCCGTCCCTGATGGCGAACCTGGCGAGTTGGCCCATCGCTGGGGGCGCTAGCTGACAGGGTACCTTGATGACCCAGAACTCACCGCCGAGCGGTTCCCTGCCAGGGATGGTGCAGGGTCGCGGTGTCACCGCTACGGGTGACGTGGTGGTGAAGAACCCGGATGGTTCTTTTTCGAGTATCGTGGGCGCGCCGATGATCAGATGAAGGTTAGGGTGTTCATATCGCCCCCGCCGAGTTGTTGCCATCGCCCAGGCTGTTGCCGGTGCAGCGGAGGCTGGGCGTGAGGTGGATGGCGTGTTGCGCCTGGCCGTGGTTGCCGGTGCAGACGCCCCCGATGCTGTGCTGCATGATGTGCGTGAGCAGTATGCCCAGCTGGTTGGCGGCGGCGATCCCGCCGGGAATAACGCCCTGTGCCAGAACGGGTGCTGGTGGTGCCAGAACTACCAGTGACAGCTAACGGCAAGACGATATTCGGATGCTGCACTCCTGGTCCGCGACGGCGCGACCGTCTGGCCAGAGACCGGTTCACCGCCACACTGGAGCGGCTGCCGGTGCGGATGAGCGTCCGGGGCGTCGACAAGCGTGGACTTCGGCGTCAATCATGGCGGATACTGCATGAGCAGAATAGCGGAACCACCCGCGTTCATCCTGACGATGACTTTCTGGCTTTTGGGCGGGCAGGAGCCTGTCCGGCACGCGGCTGAGCGGTCGGCTGAGTTCCGCTCTGGGTACCTCATGTAGCTGCGTACGATTCTGAGCACCGCACCCCGCGCGCCATTGCGGAGGCGGTGGCCGCCGGTCACACAGACACCGGTTTTACTCGAGGAGTTTGCCGAGCATACACGCAACGCACACGCCGACGCCGGGTGTCCCCTGCGCCGGCCACACCCTGCAGCGCAGGTTTCTGAGCGTTGGCGAAGAGTGAATCCGGGCGACATCACCCACCATGTTGCCGCTCATGGTCCGGCTGGCACCGGAAGGCAGGGCGATGCTGACTCCCCGGATGCTCGCACGGCTGGGCATGTTCGGCGTGGTGTGGGCGCCCGGTCGGCGGCATGAGTCGCTGCGCGCTGTTGTCTGGGGATGTTGACGGCCCACAGCGGGTGGTACTTCCCGCCGACGAGCGGCCCATCGCCCGACCATCACGTGTACTGGCGGATGAGGCGGAGCTGCTGCGCGCATCGCGTTCCGTCTCGACCAAAGATTTTGCCTATTCGGGCGGCGGTCTGCCCCGATGGGAATAGCGTGCTGTTGTCGCTGGTGATTCACCATTCCGCCTGCGACGGCTGGTCGTCGCCGCTGCTCATGGCTGATTTGGAGACGGCATGGGACTCATGCCGAGGAGGCTGCAGACACCACAGTTGCGGAACCTGCGCCGTCACCACTGGCATCATCGCCACCTGGCAGGATGCGTGGGAAAGCTCTGCCGGAAGCGCGCGACCGTGAGTACTGGCAGGAGCAACTGGCTGACGTGCCCTGCCCCTGCCGCTTTCCCCCTGGATCGCCTGCGCAACCCGGAAGGCGCGACGAAGGGCATGTTGGCGTCCTATGCGCTGAGCGATGCGGAGGTGCAGGCCGTGCACGAGGCGGCCCCGCACTCTGGATGCCACGCCGTTGTGGTCGTCATGCCGCCGTGGCTGCGGTGTTGTCGCGGCTGGGTTGTAGGAGGATATTGCGCGGCCAGCCGGTCGTTGAGCCGCCATGGTGGCGCGGATGTAGGCTGCGGTGGGTTGTTTTTGTCAACCTGCGGTTTTGCGGACATCGCTTGCCGGCAGCAGATTTCCGGGAGCTGGTGGACCGCATTCGGACCACGAACCCGCAGGCCGCTGAGCACAGAAGTATGCCATTTGACGTGTTGGTTCGGGAGCTCGCTGCGGGCGGTCGAAGGCTCATCATCCACCGGCAGCGGTGGGTGATTGGCCCGCAGAACCTGCCGTCCGCATTCCCGCCCCTGACGGTGTGACGGCGACGATTCTGCCGGATAAATCCCGAGGTGTCCCGCTTTGACATGAACGTGGGACGTGTTCTTGGGTTCCGACGACCCGTCCGCCGACTCGTGCCCGCGCAGCTCGCTATCGAGTTCGATTCGGCGCTGTTTGACAGAGGCCACCATCGCCCGATCGCGCGCGTCGCATCAAAGCGCGTACTGATGACCACTGCCGCCACGCCGGACGCCAGGCTGCACGACCTGCCGGTGTTGCTGATCGATCGAACGCGCGCACCTGCGCACCACGCACGCGCACCGCTGCCCAGCCTACCGAGGGCAATCCGGCAGCTGGTTCGAGGCGTTCCTAATGTGGGCAGCGTGCTGGCAGCCGACGGTCGTGGCTGTCCGAGGCAGACTTGACAGGCGCGTCACCGCTGTTGTTCGCCTGCTGGCCGCGACGGTGTGAAACCCGGCGACGTGGTGATGTTCTGTGCCAACGCACCGTGGGTCAGCTGGTCGCCCAGCTGGCGGCGCTGCTACGGGGCATGCCGCGTACGCCGATTCTTCCCAGCTCTCCACGGGCAGCGGCTTGCCGCGCAGTTCGCACAATGCGGGTCGTTCGTGTTGCTCTGCGCAGCAACACGGCAGGTCTCGAGGTTCCGGATTCGGTAACGCTGGTGGCCATCGGCGATGACGCGGCGTCGATAATCGGCGAAGCACCGAGGTTGCCTTCCAGCGGCGGAGAGCATTCGGCCGATGCCCCTGCCTATGTCCTGTTCACCTCGGGTCCACGGAACGCCAAAGGCGTGCTGGTTTCTCGCGCAAAATCTGGAGGCACTGCTTGCTGCCACCAGCGACCCGTGCCGCTTGCAGAATACGGATGTGCTGCTGGCGCTGTCGCCCTTCGTCTCACGTCACCGGTTGGGGTATCTGGCGCCGATGGCTTGCGGGTGCGCGGCTGATCATCGCCAACGAACTGCACGATACCGTGACCCACGCGCCATCGTGACGCTCATGGCCGAACATGGCGTGACCTGCTGCACAACCCCCGGCCTGTGGTCCCTCATTGCTGAGGCCGCATCGGACGGAACTTCGCGGTGTGCGTGCCGTCATCTCTGGTGAGGACTTGCCGCAGACCGTAGCCACTGCCGTTGCTGATGCCAGGCTGAGGTGGAATCTGCACGGCCCCACCGAAGCCACTGTGTTCGCCACCGCAGGTGACAGAATGCGGTCCCTGGATATTGGCCTGCTGCCAGGGTAGGGAAATTCGGGTGCCGGATGATTACCTGGTGCGCCTGTGGCCGACGGTGCTGGGTGACCTGTACCTGGTCGGCTCAGCTGAGTTGCCTTTCGATATGTCGGCGCGCGGACCTCACGGCGGCGTCGTTTGTTGCGGATCCACGGGCACCGGGCGGGTCATGTACCGCACCGGCGATCAGGTTCGCCGTCACGTCGATGGTCGGCTCACCTATTGGGACGCCTGACCAGCAAATACAGTTGCGTGACACCGCGTGAAAGTAGGCGAAGTAGTCTCGCGCTGCTCTCCCCAGGTGGCCAAGGCGGCAGCCAAGGTGCTGGAACGCGGCACGGCGAAAAGCACCGGTGGATCGCTGGCTGGGACAGCTCCGAAGGTACAGCCCCAGATGAGACACCCTGCTGCTCGCACTCCGGGCGTATCCTTCCGACTATTCAGTGCCCGCGCAGCTGGTGATTTCCTGCCGGACATGCCACTTACGGACAACGGAAAAAGTCAACGTCGCGGACTCCCGATCCGGAACCGGAGGAACGAGCACTCTCGAGACGGAGACGGAGAAACTGCTCGCCATGGGTATTGCCGCTGACTTCGAGGCAGCGATGAGCTGCCCGGGACGTAACCATGGTTCATTTTCCCTGCTGGCGATCACCTCATCAAGGTTAGACGGCGCGACGGGCTGAGCAGGGACTTCCATCACCATCCAGGACGTGCTGGTGGCACCCACCATCCACGAACTGGGTGCCATCAGTGATTCCAGGCCGCGGCAACTCGACACCACAGTGGAGAGCAGCATCGGAGGATCACTGCCATGGGTGACCTGTCCGGCCTATCCGGTGATGATTTGTCCCGCGTGCTGCCAGGAGCATTTGAAGGACAGTGAGTGACAGTTTTTGATGTTCTCGCGGCAACACCGCTGCAGGAGGGCTGCTGGCCCTGCACCGCCTGAGTTCCGGTGCGGACCCGACCACGTGCGTTTGTGTTCCGTATTCGACTTTGGCAACCTCAGATGAGGCCCCTGCTGGCACGCTGCGCGGATGCGATGCTGGTGCGCTGCCCCAACCTGCGTGTTGCGTTTATGACAAGAACGTGGAGCACCCATCGGTGCGGTGGTGCCCGCCTCGGCGAAGCCGCTGGCAGGTGCGTGCGGATGACCGCTCACAGCGCCTCAGATGCCACCACCGATACGGATACGCGCGACGCCCAGGCTGCGGGTTCGCCGCGTCCGACTTCAGCGGAGCCGTTCGATCTGTCACTCCGCCATTGCTGGCTGAGCTGCTTCGCTGATTCGCATTGCTACCACCTGGTGCTCGCAGCAGCACCCACATTCTGATTGACGGCTGGTCAGCGCCGTTGTTCTCGCCGAGCTGATTAACCTGTACCGACACGGTGGACACGCGGAACTCTTGCCCCCACCTCCGGACTACCGGAAGCATACTGCCTGGCTGCAGCAAAAATCCAGGAAGAAGCCTGCAGGTGTGGCGTACTGCGCTGGGCGAGCAGCCAGCCCCCTGCCTTGTCGCTCCTCAGGCTTGTTCCCCAGGTCTGCCACCGGTGGTGTTTGAGGCGCAACGGACCGCGAACAGACCGAGCAACTGCAGGCATGGTGCAGGAAGCACAACGTAACGGTGAGTAACGAGTGTTGTTCGCGTGGATGATGGTGTTGGGAACACTGACGGATCGCGATGAGGTATTCACGGGCACGGTGGTGTCGAGGCCGTCCGGCGGACCTGCCGGTGCGGAATCCATGATTGGCCTGTTCATCAACACTGTCCCTGCCCGCGCCACGCTGAGCCCCCGCGAGGATGCCGCCACGCAGGTGCAGGCGCTTCGCGACACTCTGGGCCACCGCCCTCACGAGCACATCGGCCCGTCCGATATTCAACGCGCGGCGGGCACCGCGACCTGTTCGACACCCTGGTTGTGTTCCAGAACACTCCCTGCGCCGCGACAGCCGACGACAATTCCGGGGTTCCGGTCACTCCCCTGGCTACCAACGATTTGACTTACTACCTCTGCACCATCGTTCCCGCCCTGGTCGACGGGGTGTTCCGGGATGGTGGGAGGCCCGCGCGGTTTGATGGAGGGCACACTGCCTCGGCCGCCGGTGAGATCGCCTCGGCGATCACGACGCTGCTGCGCGCATTCCCACCGCCGATGGATCTGCCGTTAGCGCAGGTGGGAAACGGTTTTCCGCTCCACAATCCCGATGCACCGACGGCTGAACCCGCACCCTGACCGCAGCGTATCAGGAACCTCGCGGATGCTAATCCCCGATGCCCCAGCACTTGCGGACGCAACAACGCAGCTCACCCGGCGCGATCTTCGCCCACATCCTGGATATATGCGCCTGCTTATCGACGCCCAGCTCACCACCGGTCGGCGCGTGGCTATCCTGCTGCCCCGCACGGTGTCTCAGCCCGCAAAGCCTTTGTGGCCTGCGCCTGGACGAGCGCGGTGGCGTGCAGCTGGACGCCTCGGCACCGATGCGCATAATCAGTCGATTATCGAACAGGCGGGCGTGGATGCCGTACTCACCACTGGCACAACCGCCGCATATGGCGATATACCCGCACTCACGGTGCCGCCAACGAGACACGGCGAATGCGGCGAGCGTCGATAAGCAGCCGGCGCAGGGTAGCGGACGTCGTCGCCGGGATGCGCCGCTGCGCTGTGTTTACCTCAGGGTTCCGGGCTCCCTTGAAGGGCGTGGGTGGGTACGCGGTGTGGGTTGTCTGCGCTGATTGCCGCGCGTGAGCGGTGGATGCTGCGAGGATCGTCAGTTGACCGTGGGGCATGCCTGGTCCAGTGGCGTTTGATGCGTCGTGGCAGCCGTTGACGGCGTTGTTTGCGGGACATGCGGTGGCGATTCTGGACGAGCAGCAGCAGCGTGACCCGCAGCTGTACATGGAGGCGTTGCGCACGCGCAGGGTGGACGATCGAAACCCTCGCCGACCATGTTTAGCCAGCTGAGCCGCGCGGTCTGCTGGATGCCACGGATGAGTGGCCGGGTCTGAGCGTGCTGGGCAGGTGGCGAGGCGATTGACCCCTGCCGTGGTCGTGCGCTTGCTGAGCGTGAACGCCCAGCGGTGTTTAACTCACGGTCCCACCGAGACCACGGTGGATGCGGCGGCGGCACGGCTGTCGGACACACCACGCCGTGCATTGGCGCCGCCGCTGGGCCTGAAGCCGAGTGCTGGATCGTTGGTTACGCCCACTACCAGCGGGTTTGCCCGGCGAGTTGCCATGTGTCGGGTTCTGCGGGTGGCGTTGGGCTACAGTGACCGACCCGACCTGACCGCGGGAGCTTTATCGCCACGAGACTCGGGCGAGCGCGCCCACCGACCGGCGCGATGTGGTGGTGTTGATCCGAACGATCGGGCGCGCGCTAGCATCGGTCGTGCCGATGACCAGATCAAGATCCGCTCGAGTGCGAGCCGTCGCAGGTGCTGCACGAGTGCTGGCTCTGCCGGGGTGCGGGATGCGCGTGTTCAGGTGGTCACCACCGATGCGGGCCACGCCTGATCGCGGTGATTATTCCCGCTTCGAGGATGCGCTGCCCGATGCCGTGATGATCCGGCGTACCTCGGCGCGCCTGATCGAGCAGCTGGCAGCGCTGTGGCAAGCCATCTGGTTCCGGCCGCGATTGTTCCGGTGCGGGAATTCCCGCTCACGGAACGGCAAAATCGACGTCGCCGCGCTGCTCCAGCATCACCGCCGATGCCGTG